>Ga0129313_1000004_pt1 | contig 471761 bp, 456 predicted proteins | sample O1105metagenome_FD_94436 | JGI IMG/M metagenome (GOLD analysis project Ga0129313, IMG submission 94436) | Orangutan group fecal microbial communities from fecal samples from Wisconsin, USA - O1105 metagenome | ecosystem: Host-associated > Mammals > Digestive system > Large intestine > Fecal... | reverse complement strand
CGGCACTTGGACGTTTTATGGCAGAGGACATCATCCGTGGAACTGTTCTCTACCCTCAAAGCCTGAATCATTATGCATATTGCTACAATAATCCGGAAGGATTTGTGGATGAGGATGGAGAATTACCATTTTTGACGATGGGAATCGGAGCGGCTGTTGGAGCGGCATGGGAAGGCGTATCCACAGTTGTGGATGCTAAAGTCAAAGGGGAGGAAGTGGATTGGAAGGAAGTAGGTATTAATGCTGCGAAGGGGGCTGTGAAAGGTGCGGTTGCCGGAAGCGGAGCAGGATTGTTGGCAGAAGTAGTTACTGATGGTCTTGTAGATGGAGTTGGTGATGTGGCAAAGCAGATGATTGTGGAAGGAAAGTCATGGAATGAAGTGGATAAGGGAAAAGCTGCTAGAGTGGGGGCTTTCAGTGCCACCAGTAATCTGGCAATTGGAGGACTCTCAAATAATAAATTTGTCAAAGAAAAGATTGGAGACAAATTTGGTAAAAAAATATTTGGCAAAAAAAGTGAAAAAGCAATGAAAATATTACAGGAAACAGAAAAAAGGGCAACGAAAGCAAAAACAATTTTATTAAAAAGTGCAGGAAAAGAATGGGAGGAACGAGCAGAAAAAATGCTTTTGAAACAAAAGGGAAAAATGCCAAAAGCTGTAAGAGATTTTGTTTTTTATAAAACATTATCCAAAGGAGAAGATAAGGTTTGTGATTATGTAAAAACTTTTGTAAAAGAAAAGACATATTGTATTTTGACATAAGGAGAATTAGAAAAATGGAATTTTTGAGGATAGGAATTAAAAATTTAGTGGGGATGTTATTGGTGGCTGGCGTTCTTGGAATCATGCAGAGCAAGGTAAAGAAAGGAAAAGCAACGCATACAGAGGATGGATTACAGCTAAAAGAACAAAATATCATAACAATACTCGGAGCCATTTTGGTGGGCTTTGGTGTTATTGCCTTGATAGAATGCATTCGTGACAAAGAGGACTTGTGGGTATTTGTGCTTTTTGGAATAATGCTATTTTCTGGACTTTGGATGATGGGAAGAGGAGTTTTCTGGGAAGTTATTGTAAATAAAGAACAAATGATAGTACATAGTTCTTTTTTTGGGAAGCAAAAAGTAATTCCAATGAATACTTCCATACGTGTGGTTTATGATGAAGACGGTAAAAATATTCGAGTTTACAATAAGAAGAAAAGAATAATGATATTGTCCACGGAAACCATCGTAGGCGTTTATCAATTTTGGGATATGATAAAAGAAACCCCGGTATCGATAGAAGACCGACGTCCTACAATTAAAAAATTTCATGTGTTCAATATGAAGTTGGAGATTGTTATATTCATAGTTGCGGCATTATTCACAGCCTTTCTGGCGGTTTCAGAAATCATTTATAATGGCACAGAAGATATTTGTATGATAATTCTTTGTATAATAATAGTTATAGTATGCGGATGGTATGGATTGTACATAAAAGCAATGAGTTTGAAAGTAGATGATAATGAGATTTGCTATAAAAATCTATTTGAGAAAGAAAGAAGATTTCAATTTTGCGATATTACGGGGTGTGAATTGAAAAAAGAGATGCTCATATATAGGATAGTGTGCTATAAGGAAAAAGAAGTGATTGCGAAAGTTCTTGTAACAGCAAAAAATGCGGATTTATTTTGGGTAAGATTGAAAAAAGAAAAAATACCAGTAGTTAGAGAAGTTCAAAGTGGAAATTCGGATTTGGAAAAATTCAAAGAAAGAGTAAAAGAATTGGAGAATCAATTAATGATAAGCAGTAGTTATCTTAACAGATAAAAAGATACTAGATTTTTTCCAACAATATCCACAGGATGACAAAATACGGATTGTGAGAAAATGCAATAAATGCTATAATATCGCATTAAGAGGGAATAAAAGACACTTGTAATTCCTGTTTTATACTAACATCGTAGAAATGTATATAACAACAGAAAATATCTAGGAGGGAACTTATGAAAAAGAAACTTGCAGGTTTAATGGTATGCTGTGCAATGTTAGCAGCTTCATTAACCGGTTGTGGTGAAAAAGCCACAGTGGAGTCTTTGGTAAAAGACATGAAAGAAGCAACAGAGAAATGTGATTCATTCTCAGCAGATGTATTTATGGATTTTGATATGGAATTATCTTCACCGGAAGATGGCTCAGCTATGGGCATGGGATTTGACGGAATTCTTTCTATGGACGTAAATGATACCATATTTGGTATGGACGGAGATATGACCGTTGATGTGATGGGAGCAAGTGAAGATCTCGGATTTGAGGCATATGTAGAAATGTCAGAAGACAAGGAACTGGCTATTTATATGTATGAAGATTCTTCCGATGAATGGCTGAAGATTACAGATGATTCCATGGTGGGAGAGATGGAGAAAGAAGCAACTTCCGGAAGCGTGGATTTAACAGATATTCAGGATAAGTTGACTTTGGCAGAAGAGACAGAAAAAGTAAATGATGTAGAATGTTACAAATTAACAGGAACATTAACTGGTGATGATTTGATGGAAATCATGGAGAAACAGGAAAAAGAGAATGGAGATTCCGATAGCGAATCTGCAACAGCAGAATTGGAGTCTGTTATGGGTGAAGATTCTGATATGTCCTGGTTGAAGATGGATTTGACATTCTATGTAGATAAGAAGACAAAATTGCCGGTATCTATGGAATTTGATTTTGCCAACAGTGATATGAGTACAATTTCAGAAATGTTAGGAGCTACTCTTGGTGCAGAACTGGAGGTTGAGTTGAAGGCAGCAAACATGAGTATTGATTACTATGACTTTGGTAAAGTTGATAAGATTGAGATTCCGGACGATGCAAAGAATGCACCGGAAGTTACCTTAACTGATTTATTAAGTTTTATCAGCTCAGAAGCTGCTACAGAGGAAGAGAATTATTTAGAGGATGGTGAGTATTATCTGGATGAAGAGTATTATTTAGATGATGAAGAAACATCAGCAGATGGTGAAATGTAAAAGAGAAGGTATGGAAGGACGTAGAGCAAAAAGTTTTTGCTTTACGTCCTAAATAGGAAGACTTGGGATGTTAGTATAAAACAGTGATTATAAGCACTTGAAAAAAAATTATAAAAAAAATAAAAAAAAGACTTGCTTTTTTTGGGGAACTCATATATAATGGCTATTGTTGACGCGTTGTCATTAAGGTTCGTTGGTCAAGCGGTTAAGACGCCGCCCTCTCACGGCGGAATCAGGGGTTCGATTCCCCTACGAACTGTTTATTCATTAAATGAATAGCCCAACCCATAGAAGTGCTGAAAGCCTTGATAATATCGGCTTTGAGCATTTTTTATTTTCCGGCAAATTCATCCACCAGATGTTGGATATCTTCCAGACAGGCACCGCAGACAGTACCGGCACCGGTGGCATCCTGAACTTCAGCCACTGTTTTTGCTCCGGCATCTACGGCTTCCTTAATCATGCCGTTGGTAACACCCATACAGTTACAGACAATTTTATCATAATCCATGTGTTTATCCCTCCTTTGGGAGTAGTTTATACCAACGGTGGAAATCTTATTCTGATAAATAGAAGAATCCCTTGCATTCTAAAAATAAAAGTGGTATGATAATTATGATATGTAGAGACTTAGATTTGAGAGCGGACAGATGTCCGCTCTCGATTTTATGTAGGCAGAGCATAGCTGGAAAATATTCCGCTGTGGAAAGCCAAAGACAACTGAATAGGAAAGAAGGTGTGAATATGTCGAGAAAAGAGATGTATGAAACGCAGACAGAAACACTGATACTGCCGATTTTGGAAAAGAATCAATTTGAGTTGGTGGATGTGGAGTATGTCAAAGAAGGTGGCACTTGGTATTTGAGAGCTTACATTGACAAAGAAGGTGGAATCACTGTCAACGATTGCGAATTGGTAGCAAGAGAGATGAATGAGATTCTGGACAGGGAAGATTATATCGAGGATTCCTATATTTTTGAGGTAAGTTCCCCGGGACTTGGAAGACCTTTGAAAAAAGAGAAGGATTATGCCAGAAGCATGGGAAAGGAACTGGAAATCAGAACCTATCGTGCAATAGATAAAAAGAAAGAATTTTATGGAATCTTAACCGATTATGATGAGAAAAAGGTTACGATTCAGACAGAAGAAGGCGAGATATTAACATTTGCCAAAACGGAGATAGCTTTGATTCGTTTAGCATTTGATTTTTAGCGTAAAATAACAAATTAATGGAGGAAGAGAAAAATGAACAATGAATTGTTAGAAGCGTTAAATATATTAGAAGAGGAAAAGAACATCAGTAAAGATACGCTTTTAGAAGCAATTGAAAACTCATTGCTGACAGCATGTAAAAATCATTTTGGAAAATCAGAGAACATCAAGGTCAGCATTGATCCACAGACCTGCGAATTCCATGTATATCAGGAAAAAACCGTAGTAGAAAAGGTGGAAGACCCTTGTATGGAAATCAGTCTTGCAAATGCCAAGATGATAGATTCCGTATATGAATTGGGAGATGTAATCAACGAAGAAGTAAAGTCTAAAGAATTTGGACGTATTGCAACACAGAATGCCAAAAACGTGATTTTGCAGAAAATCCGTGAGGAAGAGAGAAAAGTATTATTTGACGAATATTATAGCAAAGAGCATGATGTGGTAACCGGAGTGGTTCAGCGTTATGTAGGAAAAAATGTCAGCATCAATCTGGGTAAAGTAGATGCTATTTTGACAGAGGGAGAGCAGATTGAAGGAGAAGTATTCAAACCAACCGAAAGAATCAAGCTCTATATTTTAGAAGTGAAATCCACATCCAAGGGACCGAAGATTCTGGTATCCAGAACCCATCCGGATTTGGTTAAGAGATTATTTGAATCCGAAGTAACCGAGGTAAAAGACGGAATCGTAGAGATTAAAAGCATTGCCAGAGAAGCAGGCAGCAGAACCAAGATTGCGGTATATTCTCAGGATGAGGATGTAGATGCAGTGGGAGCCTGCGTAGGAATGAACGGTGCCCGTGTCAATGCAATTGTCAACGAGCTGCGTGGAGAAAAAATCGACATTATCAACTGGTGTGAAAATTCTGCGGTGTTAATTCAGAACGCATTAAGTCCGGCAAAAGTAATCTCTGTTATTGCAGATGACGAGGAGAGAAAAGCAAAAGTAGTAGTACCGGATTATCAGCTTTCCCTTGCCATTGGTAAGTCAGGACAGAATGCAAGACTGGCAGCAAGACTGACCGGATTCAAAATTGATATTAAGAGTGAAACACAGGCAAGAGAGGCCGGAGATTTCATTGATTATGAGAATGATTATGAAGATGAAGAGTATACGGATGAATACTATGATGAAGAGTATGCGGATGGAGAGTATGCAGACGAGGAGTATACAGACGAAGAGTATGCTGATGAAGAATATGTAGACGGAGAGTATACCGAGGAAGAGTATACGGAAGACGGATACGAAGAGGGTGAGTATGACGAATAAAAAAGTTCCTATGCGGCAATGTGTGGGCTGTAATGAGATGAAGAGTAAGCGGGAGATGATTCGGGTAATCAAAACTGCGGAAGAAGAAGTGCTTTTGGATACAACCGGCAAGAAGAACGGAAGAGGTGCTTACCTTTGTCCTTGCAGTACCTGTCTGGAAAAAGCAAGAAAGAGCAGAGGATTGGAACGTTCCTTGAAAATGACAATACCGGAAGAAATTTATGAGAGCCTGCAAAAGGAGATGAAAAGTATTGAAAACGGATAGAGCGTTAAATATGCTTGGACTTGCGGCTAGGGCAAGAAAACTTGTGAGCGGAGAATTTTCTACGGAGAAAGCGGTTAAGACCGGAAAAGCAGTATTGGTTCTGGTGGCGGAGGATGCATCGGAAAATACCAAAAAGCTATTTCGGAACATGTGTGATTACAGAGAGATTCCTTTTTATGAGTATGGAACCAAGGAATCCTTGGGACATTGTATCGGAAAAGATTATCGTTCCTCCCTGGCAATCACAGATGAAGAACTGGCAAAGGCAGTAGAAAAGAATATCAAAGATAGTAAAACAATTGAATAACGGAGGTAGCAGAATGGCAAAAGTCAAAGTACATGAACTTGCAAAAGAATTAAATATACAGTCAAAAGAAATATTACATTACTTAGCGGAGCAGAATATAGAGGTAAAGAGTCATATGAGTTCCATTGAGGATGATGTAATTCAGATGGTAAAAAAGAAATTTGCAAAAGAAGAACCAAAACAGCAGGAGCGGCCAAAGAAGAAATCCAGCATTACGGCTGTATACAATCCACAGAACAGTAAACAGCCTAATAATAACAGAAAGCCCAGCGTAAGCAATGGAGGAGCACGTCCGGCACGCCCACAGGGAGAGAGACCGGCACGCCCACAAGGGGAACGTCCGGCACGCCCACAGGGAGAACGTCCGGTACGTCCACAGGGGGAGAGACGTCCACAGGGGAACCGTCCGCTTCAGGCACAGGGAGAACGTGCAGGATTTAATCCAAATGACAGGAGACCTAGAAATGAAGGAAATGATAAGCAAAATCAAAAAAATTATCAGAATCATAAACCGGGCACCCCTAATAACCAAGGTGATAGAGGTAACGGCAGAGTCGGTCAAAATCGCCAGAAAGAATCTAAGGGCAGATTAGATCAGGAAATTAATAAGTTTAATAAAAGTGCGGTGGCGGCACCGGCTGAGGATGGCATGGGAAAAGACCGCAGAGATAACCGCAGAAATGATAAGAAAAATAAAGGCGGTCAGGGAAGAGACAACTACGGTAACAAAAAACAGGAACGCTATGTAAATCTTGAGAAAAATGGCGGCAAGAAGAAAAAACAGCAGCAGCCACAGCCACAGGAGAAGAAGGAAGAAACCATCAAGACCATTATCCTGCCGGATTCCCTTACCATCAAAGAGCTGGCGGAAAAAATGAAGGTGCAGCCGGCAGAGATTATCAAAAAACTGTTTTTAAAAGGCACTATGGTAACGGTAAATCAGGAAGTGGATTACGATCAGGCAGAAGAAATCGCACTGGAGTTCAACTGCCTTGCGGAGCATGAAATAAAAGTAGATGTAATAGAAGAGCTTTTGAAGGAAGAGGAAGAGGATGAAAGCACCATGGTAAAACGTCCTCCGGTAGTCTGCGTTATGGGCCATGTAGACCACGGTAAGACTTCTCTTTTGGATGCTATCCGTAACACCAAGGTTACAGACCGGGAGGCTGGGGGAATCACCCAGCATATCGGTGCTTATGTGGTAGATGTGGATGGAGAAAAAATCACCTTCTTGGATACACCGGGACATGAGGCGTTTACCGCTATGCGTATGCGTGGAGCCAATTCCACCGATATTGCAATTTTGGTGGTTGCAGCAGATGACGGTGTAATGCCGCAGACGGTAGAAGCAATCAATCACGCCAAGGCAGCAGGAATTGAAATTATTGTTGCCATCAACAAAATTGATAAGCCAAATGCCAACATTGAGCGTGTAAAACAGGAGCTTTCCGAGTATGAACTGATTCCTGAAGACTGGGGCGGAACTACCATTTTTGTTCCGGTATCCGCACATACCCATGAGGGAATCGACCAGCTGTTAGAGATGATTCTTCTTACCGCAGAGGTTTGTGAATTAAAAGCCAATCCGAAGCGTCAGGCAAGAGGTCTTGTAATAGAGGCTCGTTTGGACAAAGGCAGAGGAGCGGTAGCAACAGTTCTGATTCAGAAAGGAACCTTAAAGGTAGGTCAGCCGATTGCCTGCGGAAGCAGTTACGGAAGAGTCCGTGCCATGATTGATGAAAACGGACGTAACTTAAAAGAGGCAGGTCCGTCTACTCCGGTTGCGATTCTGGGACTTTCCAGTGTGCCGAATGCAGGAGAGATTTTTGTTTCTACTGAGACCGAGAAGGAAGCAAGAAACTTTGCGGAAACCTTTATTTCAGAAGGAAAGAACCGCTTAATCGAAGAAACAAAAGCAAAAATGTCTCTGGACGATTTGTTCTCACAGATTCAGTCCGGAAATGTAAAAGAATTAAATATTATTGTAAAAGCAGATGTACAGGGTTCCGTGGAAGCTGTAAAACAAAGTCTTGTAAAACTGTCCAACGAGGAAGTGGTAGTCAAGATTATCCATGGCGGTGTCGGTGCCATCAATGAATCCGACGTCAGTCTGGCATCTGCCTCCAATGCAATCATCATTGGCTTCAATGTACGTCCGGATGCCACCGCAAAGGCAATTGCAGACAGAGAAGGCGTAGATGTACGTCTTTACAAGGTTATCTATAATGCCATCGAGGATGTGGAGGCAGCCATGAAGGGAATGCTGGATCCGGTATTTGAGGAAAAAGTCATCGGTCATGCAGAGGTTCGTCAGATTTTCAAAGCCTCCGGTGTGGGCAATATTGCCGGTTCCTATGTGCTGGACGGTTCCTTCCAGAGAGGCTGTATGGTTCGTATCAGCAGAGAGGGAGAGCAGATATTTGAAGGAAATCTGGCATCCTTAAAGCGTTTCAAGGATGATGTCAAAGAGGTTAAAGCAGGATATGAATGCGGTCTGGTATTTGAGGACTTCAATGATATTGCAGAAGAGGATCAGATTGAAGCATATATCATGGTAGAGGTACCAAGATAGAATTGAGGTAAAAATGAGAAAAAACAGTATCAAAAATACCCGTATCAACGGAGAGGTCTTAAAAGAACTCTCCAATATCATACGGGGGGAAATTAAAGATCCGAGAATCAATCCCATGACAAGTGTGGTATCCGTAGAGGTGGCACCGGATTTAAAAACCTGCAAAGCATATATTTCTGTTTTGGGTGATGAGGAATCCCAGAAGGATACCATTGCAGGGTTAAGGAGTGCGGAGGGGTATATCCGCAGAACCCTTGCCAAAAACATGAATCTGAGAAATACGCCGGAGATTCGTTTTATTCTGGACCAGTCTATTGAGTACGGTGTGAATATGTCAAAATTGATTGATGATGTAAATCGGGAAATCGAGGAATAAGATATGCAGAGTTTAGATGCCCAGCTGGAAGGAAAACGTACAGTGGCAATCGCAGGACACATTCGTCCTGACGGAGATTGTGCAGGTTCCTGTCTGGCAACTTACAATTATATTAAAACCTATTATCCCCAGATAAAAGTGGATTTATATTTGGAGCCGATTCCGAATATCTTTAAGTTTTTAAAAAATTCAGAGGAAATCAAACATACCTGTGACAGTGAGGAAAGCTATGATTTGTTCATTGCACAGGATTGCGGTGATTTGGGAAGGCTTGGAGAGGCAGCGAAATATTTTACCGGTGCAAAAGCTACTTTTTGTATTGACCATCATATCAGTAATCAGAGCTTTGCAGATGAAAATTATATTTTTCCCCATGCAAGCTCCACCAGCGAGCTGGTGTATGAACTGATAGAGGAAGAAAAGATTACCAAAGAAATTGCAGAATGTATCTATGTGGGAATGATACACGACACAGGAGTATTCCAATATTCCTGTACCTCCGCAAAGACCATGAACATTGCCGGAAAGCTGATGGAAAAGGGAATTGATTTTACCAGAATCGTGGATGAAACCTTTTATACCAAGACCTTTAACCAAAACCGGATTATGGGTCAGGCGTTGGTGGATGCGAAGCTGTCATTGGAAGGTCAGGTGATTTCCTCCGTTGTCACGAAAAAACAGATGGAAGAGTTTCAGGTGCTGCCAAAACATCTGGATGGAATCGTCAGTCAGCTTCGGGTAACTAAGGACGTGGAGGTTGCCGTGTTTCTCTATGAGACAGAGGATGGATATAAGGTAAGCATGCGTTCCAACGGGGATGTGGATGTGGCAAAAATTGCCGTGCAATTCGGCGGCGGCGGTCATATGAAAGCTGCCGGGGTCTCCATGGAAGGAACGCCGGAAGAGATTTTAGCGGCACTGATAAAAGAAATTGAGAAACAGTTATAGGTGAACAGATGATAAACGGAATTCTGAACGTTTACAAAGAAAAGGGATATACTTCCCATGATGTGGTGGCAAAGCTGCGAGGCATTGTGGGACAGAAAAAGATAGGACACACCGGAACCCTGGACCCGGAAGCAGAGGGTGTACTTCCGGTATGTCTGGGAAAAGCCACCAAGGTCTGTGATCTGCTGACGGAAAAAGATAAGGTCTACGAGGCGGTGCTTCTGTTGGGAAAAGAAACCGATACTCAGGATTTGACAGGAAAGGTGCTGGCAGAAAAGCCGGTTACGGCAGAAAAGGATGAGGTGGAAAGGGCAATCAGAAGCTTTGAGGGGGCTTATGACCAGATTCCTCCCATGTATTCTGCACTGAAGGTTCAGGGGCAGAAGCTTTGTGATTTGGCAAGAAAAGGAATTGAAGTTGAAAGAAAGCCCAGAAGGGTATATATTTATAAGGTGGAGATTTTGCAGGTGGATATTCCCAGAGTGGTAATGCGGGTGTATTGCTCTAAGGGAACCTATATCCGTACCCTGTGTCATGATATTGGAAAAAAACTGGGCTGTGGAGGCTGCATGGCATCTCTGAAGCGGACTGAGGTGGCAGCTTTTCTGGAAAAGGATGCCCTTACGCTGGCACAGATTCAGGAGAAAAAAGAAGCAGGAGCTTTAGAAGAGATTCTCTATCCCGTGGATTTTGTCTTTTCGGCATTGGAAAAAGGAACAGTAAAAAAGAAGTTTGAGAAGCTCTTGTATAACGGTAATCGGATACATCCCCGTTTTTTTGTAAAACCGCCTTCTGAGGACGAAAAGAGAAATATCAGAGTCTATGACGAAGCGGACCGTTTTATAGGGATTTATCAGTATGATAAAAAACAGGGAGATTATAAGCCTGTAAAAATTTTTTTGGAACAATAAGCGAGAGAAGAAGTAACATGATTTATTTAAGAGGGACAACAAAGTTTCAGATAGAGGAGCCGACAGTGATGACCTTCGGAAAGTTTGACGGAATTCACCGAGGGCACAAAATGCTGTTGGACACGCTTTTGGAAAAAAAGCAGGACATGTATAAAGCCGTGGTGTTTACTTTCGATATACCACCTCGAAAAGAAGTTTCCGGGGACGGCGGAGAGGTACTTACCACCAATGAAGAGAAGCTTCACATTTTTGAGAATATGGGCATTGATTATGTGGTAGAATGTCCGTTTACACCGGAAATCCGTAATATGGAGGCGGTGGATTTCATTCGGATGATGGTGGATAAGCTTCATGTAAAATATATGGTGGTGGGAACGGATTTTCATTTTGGACACAACCGGGCAGGAGATTATAAACTGCTGATGGAATATGCCGAAGAGTTTGGTTATGAAGTTCAGGTAGTGGAGAAAATGAAAGACGGTGACCGGGACATCAGCAGTACTTATGTAAGGGAAGAAATCAAGGCGGGGAATATCGAGAAAGCCAATGAGCTTTTGGGAGTGCCCTACTTTATTCAGGGAATTGTAGAACATGGAAATGAAATCGGAAGAACCATCGGATTTCCTACCATTAATCTGCTGCCGGAGGAAGAAAAGTTATTGCCCCCTTTTGGGGTTTATGTGACAAAGGTGTTTATCGGTGGCGAAGAATATTGCGGAATCACCAATGTGGGGCGTAAGCCTACCATAGAGGGAAACAATCCGGTGGGAGTGGAAACCCATGTGTTGGATTTCGCCGATGATGTCTATGACCGGACGGTGGAAGTGGAATTTTTGCATTGGATACGGCAGGAGACAAAGTTTCAGTCCATTGAGGAACTGAAAAAACAGTTACAGCAGGATATACGAATCGCGAAGATTTATTTTGGGTTGGAATAAATAAGGAGAAAAAATGGAACTGATTATTACATTATTAGGAGGTCTGGGATTATTCCTCTTTGGAATGTCCTTTATGAGTCAGGGATTGCAGAAAGCAGCCGGAGCAAAGCTGAGAACCATATTGGAGGCGATGACCAAAAACAAGTTGATTGCAGTTGTGTTTGGCGCGTTATTTACAGCGGTAATTCAGTCTTCGGGAGCCACTACGGTTATGGTGGTCAGCTTTGTAAATGCGGGATTGATGTCATTGGCACAATCTGTAGGAATCATTTTTGGAGCCAATATCGGTACAACCATTACCTCGCAGCTGGTAGCATTTAATCTTACCGGTGTGGCACCGATTATTCTATTTGTGGGAGCGGTGCTGAGGATGTTCGGGAAAAAGCCGCTGACCAAAAAAATTGGAGAAATCATTATCGGATTCGGTGCACTCTTCATGGGAATCAGTCTGATGAAGGATGCCATGACCGGATTAAAAGAATATGATGCCGTACTTCGGGTATTGGGAGGCATGACCAATCCGTTGCTGGCAATTCTCTTGGGTATGATTATTACGGTTTTGGTACAGAGCTCTTCTGTAACCGTCAGCATTTTACTGATTATGGCAAGCCAGGGTCTGGTGGCACTTCCGGTGTGTTTCTACTTTATACTGGGATGTAACATCGGTTCCTGTACACCGGCGGTACTGGCAAGTCTCAATACCAGAAAAGATGCAAAATGTGCAGCTTTGATACATGTATTGTTCAACGTATTCGGTATGATTATCATCGGTACCATTCTTGCCTTTGCAATGGAACCTTTTGAGCAGTTTATCTTGAAGATTTCCGGTGCGGATGTGGGACGATGCGTAGCAAATGCAGATACCATTTACAAAACCTTCCAGACCCTTATCTTTTTACCGCTGTCCAATCAGTTTGTAGCTTTGAGTAAACGAATTATTCCGGGTGATACGGAGGAAAGCGGAGAATTCCAGTTGGCTTATATCAGCAAGGGAGGAGCTTTTGCTCCGAACACCGCTGTTGTGGAGGCTGTACAGGAAATCGAGCGTATGGGAATCATGGCAAAAGACAATCTGAAACGTTCTGTGGAAGCCTTCTTTGATGGAGATTCCGAAAAGATTTCTCAGGTTTATCGGACAGAGAAGAATATTGATTTCCTTTGTAAAGAAATCACGGACTTTCTGGTAAGGGCAAACCAGTATGAGCTTCCGATGGGAGACAAACAGCGAATCGGCGGTCTCTTCCATGTAGTAAATGATATGGAACGGATTGGTGACCATGCAGAAAATATTATAGAGGAAGCAGTCTCCATGAATGAAGAGGGACTTGCTTTTACCAAAAAAGGCACCAAAGAAATACAGGAAATGTATGAAAAGGTGGAATTGATTCTGGATGAGTCCATTGAGATGTTTGTGACATTGGATGAGAAGAATCTGCAGGAAATCCTGAAATTAGAAAATGAAATAGACGAGATGGAGAGAGAGCTGCAGAACAATCATGTGAAGCGAATGTCCAAGGGAAAATGTACACCGCAGGCAGGAATTATCTTTACAGATATTGTAACCGGTCTGGAGCGTGTGGCAGACCATGCAACCAACATTGCTTTTTCCATATTAGACAGTGACCCGGAAGAGGATGAAGTATAATTATTACAAAAATATTACATAATTATGTTGACATTGTAAAAAAATATTGATATACTTGAAAAAAGTGAAATAACAGTAGGATAGGGTATCCTACTGTTATTTTTATGATATAGGAAAAGGAAAGCTTCGTCTTGGGAGGATGCAATGAACCATATTACAGATAAAATAACAGAAACCATCAGAGAACTTGTAAAAGGAGTTACTACACAGAATCTTTACCGTGCTGCGGCAATCGGTGTTATGGGCGTGGTGCTTTTTGCCGGATGTTATGTCAGCGGAAGTGCTGCGGGAAACAAGGGAAATGATGCAGAGAAAGCTGCAACTGCCGCAGGAGCAAAAGCAATGTTCTGTCAGGCATTTGAAGCGGAGAACGATACAGCAGCGGTATCGGAGGGAAGTGCAGTGGTTACCACAGCAGCACCACAGCCGGATACCACTTACGGATATACCAATCTGGGAATTGCCCGGGCAGACGGAACCTTGAATGTCAGAGAGGCTCCGGCAACGGATGCGTCTATCGTAGGAAAGATGCCGGATCATGCGGCAGGAGAAATTTTGGAAGCCGTGGACGGCTGGTATAAAATTCAGTCGGGAGATGTTACCGGTTATGTCAGTGCCGATTACTTTGTAACCGGAGAGGAAGCAAAGGCATTGGCAGAGGAAATCAAACAGACTGTGGCAACGGTTACCACCACAACCTTAAATGTCAGAGAGCAGCCGAATACAGAGTGTGGAATTTTAGCATTGATGCCAAACGGCGAAGAATTGAATGTGATAGAGGATTTGGGAGATTGGATTAAGGTAGATGTAGACAGCTCCGAAGGCTATGTCAGCAAGGAATTTGTAGAGATTTCCGTACAGCTTCCAAAGGCAATGACCATGACAGAGGTGCGTTACGGTCAGGGCGTATCGGATGTGCGAGTGGATTTGGTATCCTATGCCACTCAGTTCGTAGGAAATCCATATGTATGGGGCGGTACCAGCCTGACGAAGGGAGCAGACTGTTCCGGCTTTACCATGTCGATTATGGCAAAATACGGCGTGTATCTGCCGCATTCATCCAAAGCACAGGCAAATTGCGGTACAAGAATCAGTGCTTCTGAGGCAAAACCGGGAGATTTGTTCTTCTACGGCAGCGGCAAGAGCATCAATCACGTAGCCATTTATATCGGCAACGGACAGATTGTCCATGCAAGTAACAAGAAGACAGGTATTAAGATTTCCAACGCTTATTACCGTTCTCCAATCTGTGTGACCAGAGTTCTGAGCGATTAGAGCTTTTGAGGAGAATTTTTTGAGGGAAAATGGTTTACAATAATTTGTACCTATGATATAATGCACAGGTATGAAAATTTAGCCCATATTCGGTAGATGGACACTCCGACCTTTTACTGAGTATCATACAATTCGGGCGATTATATTTTAAGGAGGATGCTAATATGATAGCAAAAGAAAAGAAACAGGCAATTATTGCAGAGTATGGAAGAGGACAGAATGACACCGGTTCACCAGAGGTACAGGTAGCTATTTTAACTGCAAGAATTGAAGAGTTGACAGAGCATTTAAAACAGAATCCAAAGGATCATCATTCCAGAAGAGGTCTTCTGAAAATGGTAGGTCAGAGACGTGGATTATTAGATTACTTAAAGAAAGTGGATATTGAGAGATATCGTTCCTTAATCGAGCGTTTAGGAATCAGAAAGTAATTGAATTTTATAAAATAGAGCGGAGTTTCCGCTCTATTTTTCGTATTGTGAACCCGGCAGAAGAAAACACGAGACCACTGAAAAGTGCATCCGAAGGTGCTTTTTTCAGTAGTTTCGTATCTTCTGTCATAACTAAGAAAGCATTGCTTTCGTATATAAAGGAGATAGAGAAATGGTAAAGACATTTAGTATGGAACTTGCCGGCAGAACCTTAACCGTAGAAGTGGGCAAGGTGGCAAAACAGGCAAACGGAGCAGCATTTATGAAATACGGTGAGACCACAGTATTGTCCACTGCAACAGCTTCCGATAAGCCAAGAGAAGGAATTGACTTTTTCCCTCTCAGCGTAGAATTTGAAGAGAAATTATATTCCGTAGGAAAGATTCCGGGAGGATTTAACAAGAGAGAGGGAAAGGCATCTGAGAATGCAATCTTGACTTCCCGTGTTATCGACAGACCAATGCGTCCGTTGTTCCCGAAGGATTACAGAAACGACGTAACCTTAAACAATATGGTTATGAGTGTAGACCCGGAGTGCAGACCGGAAATCGTAGGTATGCTGGGTGCTGCAATCGCAACCTGTATTTCAGACATTCCTTTTGACGGACCATGTGCTATGACACAGGTGGGAATGATTGACGGCGAGTTCGTAATCAATCCTTCTCAGGCACAGTGGAAAGAGGGAGATTTAAATTTAACCGTAGCTTCCACCAGAGAAAAGGTAATTATGATTGAAGCAGGAGCCAATGAGATTCCTGAGGCAAAAATGATTGAGGCTATCTATCTGGCACATGATGTAAACCAGACTATCATCAAATTCATCGATGAAATCGTATCAGAGGTTGGAAAACCAAAACATGAGTATACAAGCTGTGCAATTCCAGAGGAAATGTTTGCGGCTATCAAAGAGATTGTACCTCCGGCAGAGATGGAGGAAGCGGTATTCACCGACGAGAAGCAGGTTCGTGAAGAGAATATCCGCCAGATTACCGAAAAATTAGAAGAGGCATTTGCGGAGAACGAAGAGTGGCTGGAAATTTTAGGCGAAGCAATTTACCAGTATCAGAAGAAGACCGTCCGCAAGATGATTTTAAAAGACCACAAACGTCCGGACGGCCGTGCCATCGACCAGATTCGTCCGCTGGCAGCAGAGGTGGATTTGATTCCGAGAGTTCACGGTTCTGCCATGTTTACCCGTGGACAAACTCAGATTTGCGATGTGGTAACCTTAGCACCGTTATCTGAGGTTCAGAGAATTGACGGATTAGATGAAAATGAAGTATCCAAGAGATATATGCACCATTACAATTTCCCATCCTATTCTGTAGGTGAGACAAAGCCGAGCAGAGGACCGGGACGTCGTGAGATTGGTCACGGAGCATTGGCAGAGAGAGCTTTGATGCCTGTATTGCCAAGCGTAGAGGAATTCCCATATGCAATCCGTGCCGTATCCGAGACCTTTGAGTCCAACGGTTCTACTTCCATGGCATCCACCTGTGCATCCTGTATGTCCCTGATGGCGGCAGGTGTACCGATTAAGAAAATGGTAGCAGGTATTTCCTGTGGTCTTGTAACCGGAGACACCGATGATGATTATATCGTACTTACCGATATTCAGGGCTTAGAGGATTTCTTTGGAGATATGGACTTTAAGGTAACCGGAACCACAGAGGGTATCACAGCGATTCAGATGGATATCAAGATTCACGGATTAACCAGACCAATCGTAGAGGAAGCAATCCGCAGAACCAGAGAAGCAAGACTGGTAATCATGGATGTTATGAAGGGTGCCATTGCAGAGCCTAGAAAAGAGGTTGGACCATATGCACCGAAGATTATCCAGATTCAGATTGACCCGGCTAAGATTGGTGATGTAGTAGGTCAGAGAGGAAAGACCATCAACGAGATTATCGAGAGAACCGGAGTTAAGATTGACATTACCGATGACGGTGCCGTATCTGTCTGTGGCGTAGATGCTGAGGCAATGAACAAAGCCGTAGAGATGATTCGGATTATCACCACGGATTTTGAAGCCGGACAGATTTTCAAGGGTACGGTAATCAGTATCAAAGAGTTTGGTGCATTCGTAGAATTTGCACCGGGCAAGGAGGGAATGGTTCACATTTCTAAGATTGCCAAGGAGAGAATCAATCACGTAGAGGATGTTCTGACCTTGGGTGACAAGGTAACAGTAATCTGCTTAGGCAAAGATAAGATGGGAAGAATGAGCTTCTCCATCAAGGACGTACCGGCAGACGCAAAATAAACGTCGCCTGTTTGACAGAGGCTGTTTTCGGAGAAGGTTTCCGAGACAGCCTTTTTTGCATACTCTAAAAGAAAAAGGGAGTATTGCATGGACAGAATAAAGGAAGTTTTGGATACCCCCTATGTGCATAAACGGGGATACATCGGAAAAGGAATTACGGTGGCTGTTATGGATACCGGACTGTTTCCCCACAGGGATTTGAGAAATCGTATTCTGGATTTTTATGACGTGGTGGGGGAGCGTGAGGAGTGTTATGACGACAATGGCCATGGAACCCATGTGTCAGGGATTATCGGAGGAAACGGCTATGCCAGCGGAGGAACCTATACGGGGATGGCTCCGGGATGCAGACTGCTGCCCATCAAGGTGTTGGATCACAAAGGCGGCGGCAATACGGAGCAGGTCAGACAGGCAATTTTCTGGATGCTGGAGAAAAAAGAAAAGTATCAAATTCGCATATTAAATATATCTGTGGGAATGTTAAAAAATGCGAGAGAAGAAGAACAGGTGGAATTGATTAAATTGGTGGAACAGGTCTGGGAGGAAGGTATTGTGGTAGTGGCGGCAGCGGGAAACAACGGACCGGTGGCTAATTCCGTAACCATTCCCGGAATCTGCCGTAGTATCATTACCGTGGGAAGCAGTGATGACGAGGAGGCAGGTATCCGTTCCCAGGGGCTGCGGAGAGGATACAGCGGAAGAGGACCTACGGACAGTTGTGTCATAAAGCCGGAGATTCTGGCACCCGGCACCCGGATTACAAGCTGTGATTTGCGGGAGAATGCCTATACTACCAAAAGCGGCACTTCCATGGCAACGCCTATTGTCTCCGGTGCCATTGCATTGCTGTTGTCAAAATATCCGGAGATGACACCAAAAGAGGTGAAACTAAAATTATATCAGACCGCAAACCGAAGCTGTGACAGCAGAGAACAGCATGTATGGGGGTGTCTGGATTTGATAAAGTTAATGAAGTAATTTGATTTATTTGAGGTACTATTGTAAAATAGAAGTTGCAAAAGAGTAGGTGAGAACATGAAAAAAATAGGAAACATGATATTCAGCAGGTTGGTATTGATTGTGTTGGCTATTGTGATACAGTTTTCTTGGCTGGCATTGGTTTTATACAAATTCAGTCTGCAATATACTTTTATTAATATAGCTTTTAGTGCCATTGCTATTTTGCTGGCTGTGATTATATCCGATAAGGATGGAAATGCTGCCGGCAGAATGTCTTGGGTCTTTCTTATTCTTGCAGTACCTATTTTCGGAGTTGCACTTTATTTCATTTTCGGAAGAGCAAATCTTACAAAAAAGACAGAAGAGCGTCTGGAGCGGGTCAACGAAGAAGTGGACCCCTTTTTGACGGGGGACGAAACAGCGGAAGAAGAAATTCTGGAAAAGGATAAAAGAGTATATAATCAAGTCCGTTATATTAAAGAGTGGGCAGGGTATCCTATTTACAAGCATACCAAAACAGAATATTACCCATCGGGTGAGGAACTTTTTCCGGCAATGCTGGAGGCAATCCGGGGAGCAGAAAAGTTTATTTTTTTGGAATACTTCATCTTGAATGAAGGAAAAATGCTAGAGCAGTTGATGGAAGTGTTAAAACAGAAGGTAGAAGAGGGCGTGGAAGTACGTCTGATGTATGATGATGTGGGCTGCGTCAATACCCTTCCGTCTAAGTATTACAAAGAGATGGAAGCCATCGGCATCAAATGCATTGCCTTTAATCCTTTCCGCCCTATGATGTCTATTATTATGAATAACCGGGATCACAGAAAAATTCTGGTGGTGGATGGCAAAGTGGCGTTTACCGGAGGCATCAACATTGCCGACGAATACATCAATGAAATTCAGCGTTTTGGCTATTGGAAGGATACGGGTATCCGTATCGAGGGAAAAGCGGTCTGGAGCTTTACGGCAATGTTTTTAAAAATGTGGAATTTTGCCGCAAGAACCACCGAAGATTATCTGGCATACCAGCCGGATATCCGATGGGACCGATTGTATGAATCTGACGGATATGTACAGCCTTATGCGGATTCCCCGGTGGACCATGAGAATCAGGCGGAGAATATCTATCTGAATATCATCAATCATGCCAAAGATTATGTCTATATTTTTACGCCGTATCTGATAATTGATGAAGAGATGATATCCGCACTTTGCAATGCGGCAAAATCCGGGGTGGATGTAAGGATTGTCACACCGGGAATACCGGATAAAAAGATGGTATTTCTGCTGACCCAGTCCTATTATCAGGAGCTGATAAAGGCAAAGGTAAAGATTTATCAGTTCAAAGAAGGATTTATCCATGCCAAGTGCTTTGTGTGTGATGACGAGATTGCCACCGTAGGAAGTATCAATCTGGATTACAGAAGCCTGTATCTCCACTATGAATGTGGTATTTTTCTCTATGAATCCAAGGCAGTGATGCAGGTAAAGGAAGATGCCTTATCCACCATTGACAGGTCTGAAAGAATGACATTGGAATTTTGTGAGAACCGCTTCTGGTTTATTAAGGTGTTGCAATGTGTATTGCGGTTGTTGGCACCGTTGCTGTAAGAGGGAATGATGAAGAAAGAAAACATTACATTGATAGGAATGCCCGGTGCGGGAAAAAGTACCGTTGGTGTAGTACTTGCCAAGATGGCAGGGTATCGCTTTCTGGATTCCGATTTGGTAATTCAGGAGGAGACCGGAAAGCTGTTGCACCAGTTGATAGAAGAATACGGAAGGGAAGGCTTTTTAGAAATTGAAGGAAGAGTCAACGCCGGACTGGAGGTTCGGCGAACCGTGATAGCCACAGGAGGAAGCGTGGTCTATGAGGAAAATGCCATGAAGCATTTGGGAGAGATTTCCCAAATTGTCTATCTCAAGCTGCCCTATGAGGAATTAGAATGGAGGTTGGGGAACCTGAATCAGCGGGGAGTTGTACTGCGGCAGGGAGAGACCTTAAAGGAATTATATGAGGAGCGGACAAGCCTTTATGGAAAATATGCGGATATTACCGTAGATACCTCTAATCTGGGTATTCAGGAAGCAGCCAAAGAAATATTAAAAAGAATCCAATAAAAAAGCTGTGGTATTGAGAACAGGAATCACAATACCACAGTTTTTGGTTATAAGTTATAAATTAGAAATATTCCGAAAACAGACGGAAGAAATAATCCTTGAAGGTGGCTTTTTTTACCTCCTTGGTACAGATGATAGGAACCTCGCCTATGGTCTTTCCATCCAGTGAATAGGTTACTTTTCCCACAGAGTCCCCTTTTTTTAACGGAGCATCTATGGATTTTGGAAGAGATACCTTCTTTTTGATAGAATTTAAATCACTTCCTTTGGTATCCACATATTCAAAAGAGGATTTGTAAGTGATGGGTACCGTGTCGCTGACTCCGCCTGTTACCTTTAAATTTTTCAGGGAATCCTTATTTTTGTCGGTAAAAAGCTGACATTTAGCAAAACCGTAATTTAAAAGGGTAGTGGCATCCTGAAAACGGGTTTTGGAATCTGGTGCCGCCATAACCACGGCAATCAGTTCCATGTTGTCTTTTTTTGCCGTAGCGGAAACACAGAATTTTGCCTCATCGGTGGAACCGGTTTTCAATCCGGTGGCATACTGATATTGGCGGATGAGCTTGTTGGTGTTGGTAAGACCGAATTCCTTGCTGCCTTTTTTTGTTTCGTGGGTGATGTTTTCCATCCAAATGGTACAGTAGTCATGAATCTGCGGATATTTGGTAAGCAGTTCCCGGGACATCAGAGCAATGTCATAGGCGGTGGTCATATGCCCATCCACATCCAGACCACAGCAGTTTACAAAGGTGGTGTTTTTCATGCCCAGCGATGCTGCCCGCTCGTTCATTTTGGCAACAAATTCTTCCTCGGAGCCGGCAATGTGTTCTGCCATGGCAACGCAGGCATCGTTGGCACTGGCAACGGAAATACATTTTAACATGGTCTCCACGGTCTGGGTTTCTCCCGGCTCTAAAAATACCTGAGAACCACCCATGCTGGCGGCATAGTCGGAGACTGTTACCATATCGTCCAATTTGATTTTTCCCTCATCCAGTGCATCAAAAATTAAAATCATAGTCATGATTTTGGTAATGCTGGCAGGATGTCGGGAGGTGTCCGAGTCCTTTTCATAGATGACGGTTCCGCTTTTTGCTTCCATCAAAACCACACTGGGAGAAGAAACCTGAGGACCGTCGGTCTTGGTATCGGAGGAAGGGGCGTCTTCCTCCTGTGTTTTTGCTTCATATGTAATCTGAGGTGCCGCCCCAGAGGCATCTAAGAGCAAGGCAGGAGAAAAGGCTAACTGCGATGCAATAAAGAAAGAAAGGAATTTTTTCATACCATACTCCTGAAAGGTTATCTGTTCTAGTTTAATAGGAGAAACGGTAAAATATGCCTGATGCTGGGAATTTTTCCGAGAATGTGGTATGCTGTGTCTATGAAAAAAATAAGAGGTTTATGTTTGGCTGCGGCAGGTTATCTGCTGTGGCAAAAATGGGAATTAGAAAAATTTAATATTACGACTTACAGAAGTAAAACCCCAAAAATCAAAGGACATCTGAAGATTGCAGTGGTGGCAGACCTTCATGCCCATGAATATGGAAATAAGAATGATAGTTTGTTTCAGAGAATCAAAGGAGAAAAGCCGGATCTGATTCTGGTACCGGGGGATATGATTATCAGCAAATATACGGAGACTTTTCCGGTGGCATACCATGCCTTTGAAGAACTGGTAAAAATCGCACCGGTCTACTTCTCCTACGGAAACCATGAAAGCCGTGTCAGTAAGGTTACGGTAAGACAGACCGGGGCTTATTTGAAATATGAGGAAAAGGTACGCAGACTGGGTGTGCATTTTTTGAGAAATGAAACAGAGCTGATAGAAGTAAAAGGAGAAAAGATTGCTCTGAGCGGATTGGAAATTCCGCTGAAATGCTACGCAAAAGGGGAACGGGTTCTGCTGCCGGAGGGATTTATGCAGGAGGCATTGGGAGAACCGGAGGAAAAGTATCTGCAAATCCTTATGGCACACAATCCCATGTATGCCAAGGAATATGCCCGGTGGGGAGCAGATATTACGGTCTGCGGACATACCCACGGAGGATTGGTGCGTTTTCCGAAAATCGGAAGTATCTTGTCACCGCAGCTTTTATTGTTTCCTAAATACGATGGTGGAGCCTACGAAGTTTTCGGCAAAAAGATTTATGTAAGTAAGGGATTGGGAACCCACACTTTTCATATCCGTATATTGGATCGGGCAGAGGTGTTACTGTTGGAAATAAATTGACAGAATTTCAAAAGTGCAAAGAAAACACAAAATATAGTAAATATGCTTGAAATTTCCCACTACATCATGTAAAATACTAACATATTTATGCATAGGGAGTTTTCTGCCCAAAAGGCAGGAAGATACAGGAATATATGGAAATGACAGTAAAGTTACAGGTGTTTGAGGGTCCTTTGGATTTACTTTTACATCTGTTGGAAAAGAATAAAGTGAATATTTATGATATTCCTATCGTAGAGATTACCAGACAGTATATGGAATATATCCGGGAAATGCAGAGACATGATTTGAATGTGGTCAGCGAGTTTCTGGTTATGGCAGCCACGCTTTTGGATATTAAGTCCAAGATGCTTCTTCCAAAACAGGAGACGGAGGAGGAAGAGGAAGATCCGAGAGCCGAACTGGTACAGCAGCTTTTGGAATACAAGATGTACAAATGTATCTCTTATGAATTAAAAGACAGACAGATGGATGCAGGAAAGGTACTTTTCCGAGAGCCTAGTATTCCCGAAGAAGTGGCAGCCTATGAAGAACCTATAGATATGGAAGAATTGGTGGCGGATAACACCCTTGCCAAGTTGAATGAGATTTTTCAATCCATGATGAAACGACAGGTAGATAAGATTGACCCGGTTCGTTCAAAATTCGGAAAAATCGAAAAAGAGGAGGTATCCTTAGCAGATACCATGGCACACTTAGAAGACTATGCCAGAACACATAAACGCTTTAGTTTCCGAAACCTATTGGAAACCAAAAGCAGCAAGATGGAGATTATTGTAAATTTCCTTGCAATTTTAGAGCTGATGAAGCTTGGAAAAATAAATATTACACAGGACCGCATTTTTGATGATATCAGCATTGAATCCAAGATGGCGGCATAAGGTGGTTAAAAGATGAATTACGGGGCAATTATAGAGGCCATCCTTTTTACCATGGGAGATTCTGTGGAGCTTTCAAAGCTGGCAGAGGTATTGGAACTGGAAAAGGATGAGACCAGAGCCGAGATAGAAAAACTAAAGAGCAAGTACGAGGCGGAGAATCGGGGAATTACTATTACCGAATTGGACGGAGCTTACCAGATGTGTACCCGGCCGGAGATGTATGAGTACCTGATTAAGATAGCAAAACAGCCAAAGCGATATGCATTGACAGATGTTTTGCTGGAGACCCTTTCTATTATTGCATACAAGCAGCCCATTACCAAAGCGGAGATTTCCAAAATCCGCGGAGTATCCAGTGACCATGCAGTCAGCAAGCTGGTGGAATACAATCTGGTATGCGAATTGGGGCGTTTGGATGCACCGGGGCGACCGCTTTTATTTGGAACAACAGAAGAATTTTTAAGAAGTTTTGGAGTGCATTCCATTGACGAGCTTCCGGTCTTAGATGCGGATCAGCTAGAGACCTTTAAGAGAGAAGCGGAAGAAGAAATGCAGATGAAGATGGATATTTAAGGAACAGTTCAGAAGAACTGTTCCTTTTTTTGTCAAAAATTTCACAAGAAATAAATGTTACTAGGAGGTAAAAAAATGGAGAAAAGGTTAAAATTGGAATCCGAGAGAGAAACCCGGGTGGAATCCACTACCCGGCGAATCATGCAGGAGTTTGAGCAGCGAATCGTTGCCAGCCCTCCGGGGGTCTGTCCGGTGGATTTACAGTTGGCATTCTTGAAGGTATGTCACGCACAGACCTGTGGAAAATGTGTTCCTTGCCGAATCGGTTTGGGACAGTTGGAGAATCTTTTGGAGGATGTACTGGCAAACCGGGCAACCATGGAGACATTGGATTTAATCAAGGAGACTGCCAGAAATATTTATATGACGGCAGACTGTGCCATCGGTTCAGAAGCTGCCAGACTGGTAAGAGTGGGACTGGAAGGTTTTGAAGAGGATTACATTTCCCATATTCAGAATCATAAATGTATCGGTTCCTTTGAGCAGCCGATTCCGTGTATTACACGATGCCCTGCAAAGGTAGATATTCCGGGATATGTGGCTCTGGTAAGGGAAGGACGATACGAGGATGCTGTGAAGCTTATCCGAAAAGATAATCCGTTCCCTACAGCATGTGCTTTGATATGTGAGCATCCGTGTGAGGAACGCTGCCGTAGAAATATGCTGGACAGCTCCATCAATATTCGCGGATTAAAACGGTTCGCAGTGGAGCAGGCACCGGCCAATCAGGTTCCGGTACCGGAATGTGCAGAGTCCACCGGAAAACAGGTGGCAGTTATCGGTGGTGGACCAAGCGGTCTGACAGCGGCATATTTCTTACAGCTTATGGGACATCAGGTCACTGTCTTTGAGGAGAAAGAGAAACCGGGCGGAATGCTGCGGTATGGAATTCCGAACTACCGTTTCCCAAGAGAACGTTTACAGGAGGATATCGATGCCATCCTGTCTACGGGAATTGAACTGAAATGCAACATAAGAGTGGGAAGGGACATTACATTTGCAGAAATAAAAGAAAAATATGATGCGGTATACATAGCTATCGGTGCTCATACAGACAAAGAATTTAAGGTAGAAGGTGTGGAAAGCGAAGGAGTTATACCGGCAGTAAATATGCTGCGGGATATCGGTTACGGAAAATATCCTGATTTTTCAGGAAAGAAGGTAACAGTTATCGGCGGTGGAAACGTGGCCATGGACTGTGCCAGAACTGCCATCCGTTGCAAGGCGGAAAAGGTAAGTATCGTATACCGCCGTCGCCAGAAGGATATGACCGCACTGGAGGCAGAGATAGAGGGTGCCATTGCAGAGGGTGTAGAACTTTTGACTTTGAAAGCACCGCTGCGTATGGAAGCAGATGACAACGGAGTCTTAAAGGCACTCTGGGTACAGCCGCAGATTAGCGGTGCCTACGATAAGGCAGGAAGACCAAGTCCGAACAAAGCACAGAAACCGGAAGAGAGAATCGAATGTGATATAGCCCTGCTGGCAATCGGACAGGAGATTGATTCCGCACACTTTACAGAAAGCGGAATTGCCACAAAGCGGAACCGGATTGTGGCAGACGATTATACTGCGGTACAGGGACAGGATGGCGTGTTCTCCGGCGGAGATTGTGTTACCGGACCGGCAACCGTAATCAAAGCCATAGCAGCCGGAAAAACAGCAGCAGCCAATATCGACGAATATCTGGGTTATCATCATGAGATGAGTACCGACGTAGAAATTCCGCAGCCGAATCTGGAGGATAAGGTTCAAAGCGGAAGAATCCATCTGACAGAGAGGGAGGCATGCGAGCGGAAGAGAGATTTCGCAGGTGTGGAAAATTCCATGAGTCTGGAAGAGGCAAGACAGGAATCCGGAAGATGTTTGAGATGTGATGCCTTTGGATGTGGCGTACTGAGAGGAGGAAGAGAAAACGTATGGTAAAATTAATGATAGATAACCGTGAAGTAGAGGTTGAAAAAGGAACGACAATTTTAGAGGCGGCAAAAAAGGCGGGAATTAAAATTCCTACCCTGTGCTATTTGAAAGATATCAATGAGATTGGTGCCTGCAGAGTCTGTATCGTAGAGATAAAGGGCAAAGAGAGAATGGTGGCATCCTGTAACACTTTGGTGGAAGAGGGGATGGAAGTCTACACCAACAGCAAGCGGGTTATGAATGCCAGACGTACCAATGTAGAGTTGATTTTATCCCAGCATGACTACCGTTGTGCTACCTGTGTAAAAAGCGGAAACTGCTCTTTACAGACCCTTGCCAATGACTTGGATATTTTGCAGGTTCCGTTCAAAGAAGAGCCTGAGAAGCACAAATGGAACATGGATTTTCCGCTGATTTGGGAATCCCAGAAGTGTATCAAATGTATGCGGTGCGTACAGGTCTGCGATAAGATTCAGGGCTTAAATATCTGGGAGATTGAAAATACCGGAAAACGTACCAGAGTAAGCGTAAAAGATCATCTCAGCATCGAAAATGCAAATTGTTCCCTCTGTGGTCAGTGTATTACCCATTGTCCGGTGGGGGCTTTACGGGAAAGAGATGACCTGAATGAACTGGTATATGCCCTTGCAGACAAAAAGAAAATTGTCATTGCCCAAGTGGCTCCGGCAGTCCGTGCCGCATGGGGCGAACAGTTGGGAATCAGCAGAGAAGAGGCAACAGAGAAACGTCTGGTGGCAGCCTTAAAGAGAATCGGTATCGACTATGTCTTCGACACCAACTTTTCAGCGGATTTAACAATTATGGAAGAGGCAAATGAGCTTTTGGAGAGAGTGAAACACAAAGAGGAACACAAATTCCCGATGTTTACCTCCTGCTGTCCGGGATGGATTCGTTTTATCAAAACCGAGTACCCGGATATGCTGGAACATCTTTCTACGGCAAAATCCCCGCAGCAGATGTTTGGTGCCATAACCAAAACCTACTATGCAGATATTCTGGGAGTGGAACCGGAAGATATCTATTGTGTTTCCATTATGCCTTGTACGGCTAAGAAATACGAGAGAAGTATGCCGTGGATGGATGTGACCGGAACGGGAACGGATGTGGACGCAGTTATTACCACCAGAGAAGTGGATAGACTGATTCGTGCAGAACATCTTCAGCCGAATCTCTTAGAGGAAGAAGAATTTGATACCCCATTGGGCTGTGGAAGCGGTGCGGCAGTTATTTTTGGTGCAACCGGAGGTGTTATGGAAGCCGCATTGAGAAGTGCCTACTATTTCATAACCGGTGAGAATCCGGCACCGGATGCTTTTGAGGTTGTCCGGGGACAGGAAGGTATCCGTGAAGCAGAAGTAGAGATTGACGGCGTAAAACTGAAAGCAGCGGTTGTCAGCGGACTGGGCAATACCAGAAAGCTGATGGAGCGTATCCGAAACAAAGAAGTGGACTATGATTTTGTGGAGGTTATGGCATGTCCGGGAGGCTGTTCCGGCGGAGGCGGCCAGCCAATCCATGACAATATGGAACTGGCAGCAGAGCGTTCAGAAATGTTGTATCAGCTGGATGAAGAGAATGAGATTCGCTTCTCCCATGAAAATCCGGCAGTTCAAAAGCTGTATGAGGACTTCTTGGAAAAACCATTGTCACACAAATCACACGAACTGTTACATACCGACCATTCTTTAGGCATATAGTAGAAGGAAAAGGATAGAAAGAATGAAGTAACAGGTGAAACAGTTAAAAGGATTATTTCTATTATTCATATGCGTAAGTCTGATTTTTGTAAATATGAGCGTGGCGGCGGAAAATAAGCAGGAGGAAAAAAAGCAGGGGGGAAAACCGGAGTTTTCCCTCTATGCAAAATCCGCAGTGCTGATGGACGCCGACAGCGGAAGAGTCCTTTACGGAAAGGACGAGGAGACTTTTCTGCCCAATGCCAGCACCACAAAAATTATGACTTGCATTCTTGCAATTGAAAGCGGCAAGCTGGAGGACACGGTAGAGGTCAGCAGCTATGCCGCTTCTATGCCTCAAGTACATCTTGGTATGACCACATCAGATACCTATAAATTAAAAGACTTACTTTATTCTCTCATGCTGGAATCTCACAATGATTCTGCGGTAGCCATTGCAGAGCATGTGGGAGGAAGTGTGGAGGAATTTGCAAAAATGATGAACCAAAAGGCGAAGGAACTGGGCTGTACCAACACACATTTCATTACGCCTAACGGACTGGATGCAAAGGACGATACCAGTGCCCATGGTACAACGGCAAAAGACCTTGCCCTGATTATGCGGTATTGCATACAGAACGAAACCTTTTTGGAGATTACAAGAACGCCACAGTACAGCTTTACCAATCTGGAAGGAACCAAAAACTACAGTTGTACCAATCACAATGCATTTTTACAGATGATGGACGGAGCCCTTTCCGGCAAAACAGGATTTACCGGAGATGCGGGGTATTGCTATGTGGGAGCATTAAGACAGGGAGAGAAAACCTTCATTGTGTCATTGCTGGCTTGCGGATGGCCCAATAATAAAGGCTATAAGTGGACGGATACCAAGACTCTGATGACCTACGGACTGGAAAACTATGAAAAGGTAGCGGTAAAGGTGGAACGGAATTTAGAAGCCCTTCCGGTGGTCAATGCCGCTGACGAAAATTACAATTCCGACAGAAAAGTATTGATGCCGGTGGAGATTGCCGGAAAAGATATTCAGCTGTTAAAAGCAAAAGACGAAGAGGTAACGGTAAAATATACTGGGAAGAAAAAATTAAAAGCACCTATTGAAAAAGGTGTGGTTGTGGGGAATGCGGAATACTATGTGGGAGGAACCAAGGTGGCATCTTATCCTTTGGTAACCACGGAAAATGTAAAGCAGAGAACGGCAAAATGGTATATGATTTGTGTCTGCAGGAAGTATTTCTTTGCATAATTTTAGCGGGAATTTAGCAGGAATTTTACATAAGAGGAAATATCCGGAAAAATAGTGAAAAATTTAACAAATTCCTATTGAAAAATTGTATTAAAAGTAATACAATTAGCATAGCGAAATTTTTAAAATTTTCAATATATAGATGGAGGGCTAATAAATGAGTAGCACAAAAAATAGCTTAGCAATGCAGCGAATTGCCAAGTTACTGGATGAGAACAGTTTTGTAGAATTAGGTTCTCTTGTAACTGCAAGAAGCACAGATTTTAATCTGACCGCAGAGGAAACCCCATCTGATGGAGTTATCACAGGTCATGGTTTAATCGATGAGAATTTGGTATTTGTTTACAGCCAGGATGCTTCCGTATTAGGAGGAACAATCGGCGAGATGCATGCCAAGAAAATTGCTTCTGTTTATGACATGGCAATGAAAATGGGGGCACCGGTCATCGGTCTTTTGGATTGTGCCGGCGTACGTTTACAGGAGTCTGTAGATGCCTTAGAGGGAATCGGTCAGATTTATGCAAAACAGACCGCAGCTTCCGGAGTAGTACCACAGATAAGTGCCGTATTCGGTAACTGTGGAGGTGGACTGGCAGTAGTTCCTGCTTTATGTGATTTCGCTTATATGGAAGCAGATAAGAGCAAACTGTTTGTAAATTCACCGGATGCTATCGAAGGCAACAGCGTATCCAAATGTGATACAGCAGGTGCGGTATTCCAGAGTGAAAACACAGGAATCATTGACGCAGTAGGAACAGAGGATGAGGTGCTTAGCAATATCCGTGCACTGGTAACTATGCTTCCGGGTTGTAATGAAGAGAGTGGTCGTGTGGACGAGTGTACAGACGATTTAAACCGCGGCTGTGAGAGCATGGATACCATGAAGAATGATCCGCGTTATGTTTTGGCAGAGATGGCAGACAACCGTATCTTTGTGGAGACTAAGAAGGACTATGCAAAAGAGATGGTAACCGGATTTATAAAGTTAAACGGAATGACTGTGGGAGCTGTAGGAAATGCAGAGGATACTCTGACAGTTAATGGCTGTGAGAAAGCGGCAGAATTTGTTCAGTACTGTGACGCTTTTGACATTCCGGTATTGTCCTTGACAAATGCAACGGGATTTGATGCAACAAAATGTTCAGAAGCTCGTCTTGCAAAAGCTTTGGCACGTTTAACCTATGCCTTTGCAAATGCCACAACCGCAAAAATCAATCTGATTACAGGAGATGCTTTCGGAACCTCCTATGTGATGATGAACTCCAAAGCCATCGGTGCAGATTTAGTTTATGCATGGCCGGGCAGCAAGGTTGGAATGATGGATGCCAAGCTGGCAGCTAAGATTATGTATGCAGACGCAGCAGCAGATGTGTTAGATGAGAAAGCAAAGGAATACGAGGCTTTACAGTCTGATGTCACATCCGCAGCAAGAAGAGGATACATAGATTTGATTATGGATCCGGTAGATACAAGAAAATACCTGATTGCAGGATTTGAGATGTTATTTACAAAAAAAGTAGAAGGACCGATGAAAAAACACGGAACAAAATAGAAAGGTGAAGTTTATGAAGAAGAAGATATTGCTGATGGTAAGTATGTGTCTTTTGATACTGGGACTTACAGCATGTGAAAAAACGGATCCGAGAGACGTTGACTATAACGGATATACTTACGATCAGTTAAAGGCTGTGACACAGAATACCGTTTCCACTTTGCTTGATATTTCAGATGAGCAGTTAGAGGCGTTCAAGGAAAGTGATGATGAGTTGACGGCGAACATTGCTTCCAGATGGGATGAAGCAACCGGTTCCGATGTTGGTTCTTATGTAGGACTTTCCGATTTCACAATTACAAAATCAGGAAAGACACTTACCTGTGAACAGTTAATTAAATTTGAAAAACGTGAAGTATCTTTGACCTATGTATACAATTACAACTCTATGGAGGTTGAAGATGTTACCATCGATAAGATTTATACCATGGGCGAGAAAATGAGCCAGGCAGGTATGAATACGCTTATGGGAATGGGAACCGTATTTGTGGTACTGATTCTGATTTGTCTGGTTATTAATTGCTTCAAGATTTTCCCATATCTGGAGCAGAAAAAAGCAGCGGCAAAACAGCCTGCGGCAGAGAGCAAGGATGAAGTGGTACAGCAGATTGAAAAACGGGAACAGCAGCAGGATGATATGGAACTGATTGCTGTTATTGCAGCAGCTATCGCAGCATCTACCGGAACTTCTACAGATGACTTTGTAGTTCGTTCCATTAAGAGAAGATATTAATCGTATATTAGGAGGATATTTAAGATGAAGAGTTATACAATTACTGTAAATGGAAACGCTTATGATGTTACTGTAGAAGAGACAGGAGCAACCGCATCCGCACCGGTAGCAGCAGCTCCGAGAGCAGCAGCACCTGCACCGGCAGCAGCACCGGCTGCATCCGCAGGAGCAGGCAGTGTTAAGATTGAAGCAGGAGCAGCAGGAAAAGTATTCAGCATTGATGCTGAAGTAGGAACAGCCGTAAAGAAAGGTGACGCTGTTGTAACCTTAGAGATTATGAAGATGGAGACACCTGTTGTAGCACCTGAAGACGGAACAGTTGCAAGCATTGACGTAACTGTAGGACAGGCGGTAGAAGCAGGAGCTTTATTAGCAACCTTAAAATAATTGAGCAGGAGGACGAATTATGAGCTACGTAGGAGAAACAATGTCAAACCTCCTGCATCAGACAGCATTCTTAAATCTGACATGGGGAAACTTTGTCATGATTGCGATTGCTTTTATCTTCCTTTTCTTAGCAATTAAGAAAGGATACGAACCATTGCTGTTAGTACCGATTGCCTTTGGTATGCTGTTGGTAAACATTTACCCGGATATCATTGCAAGCCCGGAAGAGACCAGTAATGGTGTAGGTGGTTTACTGTATTATTTTTATTCATTAGATGAATGGTCAATCTTACCATCCCTGATTTTCTTAGGTGTTGGTGCCATGACCGACTTTGGACCGTTGATTGCAAACCCAATCAGTTTCTTATTGGGAGCAGCAGCACAATTTGGTATTTTCTCTGCTTACTTCCTTGCAATCCTGATGGGATTCAATGACAAGGCGGCAGCGGCAGTATCTATAATCGGTGGTGCAGACGGACCGACCTCTATTTTCCTGGCGGGTAAGCTGGGGCAGACGGGACTGATGGGTCCGATTGCGGTGGCGGCATATTCGTATATGGCGTTGGTTCCGATTATTCAGCCGCCGATTATGAAATTATTTACAACCAAAAAAGAGCGTGCCATTAAGATGGAGAACTTAAGACCGGTATCCAAGTTAGAGAAAATTTTATTCCCTATCATTGTTACTACCATTGTATGTCTGATTCTTCCGACAACAGCACCATTGGTTGGTATGTTAATGCTGGGTAACTTATTCCGTGAGTCAGGAGTTGTTCATCAGCTTTCCGAGACAGCATCCAACGCGTTGATGTATATCGTTGTTATTTTACTGGGTACCTCCGTAGGTGCTACCACCAGTGCAGAGGCATTCTTAAATATAACAACAATCAAAATCGTAGTTCTTGGTCTGGTTGCATTTATGTTTGGTACAGCAGCCGGAGTATTGTTTGGTAAATTATTGTGTGCAATTACAAAAGGAAAGATTAACCCGTTGATTGGTTCTGCCGGAGTTTCTGCGGTTCCGATGGCAGCCCGTGTATCTCAGAAGGTAGGTGCGGAAGAGGATCCTACAAACTTTTTACTTATGCATGCAATGGGACCGAATGTTGCCGGAGTTATCGGTACTGCGGTTGCAGCCGGAGTATTTATGGCAATCTTTGGAATTTAGGAGGAGAATATCATGGCAGAAGTTATAAAAAAACCATTAAAAATTACAGAAACCGTACTGCGTGATGCACATCAGTCAATGATTGCCACCAGAATGCCGACAGAAGAAATGTTGCCGATTATCGACAAGATGGATAAGGTTGGTTATCATGCAGTAGAGTGTTGGGGCGGAGCTACTTTCGATGCATCCTTACGTTTCCTGAAAGAGGATCCGTGGGACCGTCTTAGAAAATTAAGAGATGGATTCAAGAATACAAAATTACAGATGTTATTCCGTGGACAGAATATCTTAGGTTACCGTCCATACGCAGATGATGTGGTAGAGTATTTCGTACAGAAATCCATTGCAAACGGTATTGATATCATTCGTATTTTCGACTGTTTGAACGATGTTCGTAACTTGCAGACAGCCGTAACCGCTTGTAATAAAGAGAAAGGTCATGCACAGGTTGCATTATCCTATACTTTAGGAGATGCCTATACATTAGATTACTGGATGACCATGGCGAAAAAAGTTGAGGATATGGGTGCTGATTCCTTATGTATCAAGGATATGGCAGGACTTTTGGTTCCGACAAAAGCAACCGAACTGGTACAGGCATTGAAGGATGCAACCAGCTTACCGATTGAGCTTCATACACACTATACTTCCGGTGTTGCTTCTATGACATACATGAAAGCTGTAGAGGCAGGCTGCGATATCATCGATACCGCAATGTCACCGTTTGCTCTTGGTACTTCCCAGCCTGCAACTGAGGTTATGGTAGAGGCATTCAAGGGAACAGAATTTGATACCGGACTGGATCAGAACCAGTTGGCAGAGATTGCTGATTACTTCCGTCCGTTCCGTGAGGAATGTTTGGAGAACGGTTTGATGAATCCAAAGGTATTAGGCGTAAACATCAAGACCTTATTATATCAGGTACCGGGTGGTATGTTATCCAACCTGATTTCCCAGTTAAAAGAACAGGGCAAAGAAGATAAATACGAAGAAGTACTGGCAGAGGTACCTCGTGTTCGTAAAGATTTAGGTGAGCCACCACTGGTAACACCTTCTTCTCAGATTGTAGGTACTCAGGCAGTGTTCAACGTACTGATGGGAGAACGTTACAAGGTGGCAACCAAAGAGACCAAGGATGTATTGCTTGGAAAATATGGTCAGACTGTAAAACCATTCAACCCTGAAGTAGTAGAGAAGGTTCTGGGCGAAGAGAAAAAGAACGCCATTACCTGTCGTCCGGCAGATTTACTTGAGCCGGAGCTGGAGACTTTGGAGAATGAGATGAAACAGTGGAAACAGCAGGATGAGGACGTTCTGACTTATGCATTGTTCCCACAGGTAGCAACAGAGTTCTTCAAATACCGTGAGGCACAGCAGACAAAGGTAGATCAGAATATTGCTGATACAAAAAACGGAGCATATCCGGTATAATCAGAGTTTAAAAAGCGAAAAAGAGGAAACATTTTGTTGTTTCCTCTTTTTGTTTTGTAAAAATATTTGAGGAGTTTTATAGTCAAAAATCAAGTGGACAATTTTAATGAAAATTGCTATGATTATTAAATAAGGTTTTACGATTGAGAAGGTACGATAGATGAAACTGTGGGAAATTGAACAGGGAGAACAAATAAGGGTTGTAGCTAGTACAGAAAAAAGTAAATTTGAGCAAACAGCATTTATAGAATTCTCCAAAGACGGGGTAATCTTTGTGAAGCCTATGTATTATGAGGGACAGCTTTTGAACTTTGATGGGGAACGCCTTAAAATCAGTGTGGTTTACATTGTAAATAATGAAAAACCTATGGTTTGGGAGGGGTGTACTATTCGTTATGTTCAGACTAAGACACAGAAATTCCATGCTATCTTTTGTAAAAGAGACGGTATTCATCTGAACAGACGTCAGGCATTCCGACAGTATTTGGGTATTCTCGGAAAACTGATGGTTGAAAGTACAAGAGAACGAAAAGAAGTCATTGTCAAAAATATCAGTACTACAGGAGTGTCCTTTGTTATGGAATCAACGGATGATATTACCATGGATGATATTCGGAAATTCCAGTTGGAATTTGAGGATACTCAGGAACGATTGAATATTACCTTACAAGGTGAGGTAATCCGGGAAGATGACGTTGAAAACAAAAAAGTATTCGGAGCATTGATTAAAAAGGCAAATGTGGACCTCAGTGCTTATATTGCACATAAACAAAAACAGGATATGGCAAGAAAACGGGGAAAATAAAAATAATATAGTATAAGTAAGTGAGAAAATAACCATGAATAGAAATAGCAATGATTTAAGTAATCGAATTAATGAAGCATATGGAAGTTTGAGCAAGGGACAGAAGCTTCTGGCAACCTATATTACGGACAACTATGACAAGGCGGTCTTTTTAACAGCGGCAAAGCTGGGAGAAGTGGTGGGAGTCAGTGAGTCTACGGTGGTACGTTTTGCCACTCACTTGGGCTACAAGGGTTATCCGGAATTTCAGAGAGCTTTAGAAGAACTAGTGCGGAACAAATTAAATTCCGTACAACGGATGGAAGTGACTTACGGACGAATCAGCCAGTCCAAGATATTGGAATCGGTTCTGCAATCAGATGCGGAACGAATCAAAGAAACCCTGAACAGAATTGATGACAACGCTTTTGAACTGGCAGTAGATACCATTTTAAATGCCAAGAGAATCTACATTGTGGGAATCCGAAGCTGTGCACCCCTTGCAAGTTTTCTTGCATTTTATCTGAATATGATGTTTGATGATGTACATCTGCTTTCCACCAACAGCTCCAGTGAGTTGTTTGAACAGATGGTGCGTATCAGCAAAGATGATGTGATTATCGGTATCAGTTTTCCTCGGTATTCCATGAGGACTTTAAAGGCGATGGAATTTGCCAATAATCGAAGTGCCAAGGTTATTACCATTACCGACAGTGTCCATTCGCCAATGAATCTCTATTCCTCCTGCAATCTGATTGCCAAGAGCGACATGGCGTCCATTGTGGACTCTCTGGTGGCACCCCTTTCTGTTATCAATGCCTTGATTGTGGCACTTTGTATGAAAAAACAGGGAGAAGTGGTTCAGACTCTGGAGATGTTGGAGGATATTTGGGACGAGTATCAGGTGTATGATAATGATGAGATTAACTTTATCGATGATTCTATGAAGATGCGGTATGCAAAATTAGGGGACAAGAATGAGTAACGTAATTGTAATCGGAGGCGGAGCCGCAGGAATGTTTGCGGCATTGGGAGCTGCGGAAGCGGGACATCGAGTTACGATTCTGGAACAGAACGAGAAGTTGGGCAAGAAAATCTATATTACGGGAAAGGGCAGATGCAATCTGACCAATGCCTGTGATACCGAAGAAATTTTCGCCCATGTTCCCAGAAATGCAAAATTTTTATATAGTGCTATCTATACCTATGATAATTTTCGGGTGATGGAATTTTTTGAAGCCAATGGAATGCCGATAAAAACAGAACGGGGCAACCGGGTATTTCCGGTTTCGGACCATTCCTCCGACGTCATTTCCACCTTACAAAAGGCATTGGAAAAGGCTGGGGTGGAGGTCTTGTTATACACGAAAGTGACGGAAATCCTGTCAAAAGACGGAAAAATTGCAGGAGTTCGGCTGAAAAACGGAGAAAAAAGAACAGCAGATGCAATAATTCTTGCAACGGGAGGAAAATCCTATTCTTCCACAGGCTCCACCGGAGATGGCTTTGTATTTGCCGAGCAATTAGGTCATAAGATAGAAGAACCGGTGCCGTCCTTGGTGCCTATGACTGTCTTGGAAGACTATTGTATGCAAATGCAGGGGCTGTCCCTTCGGAATGTACAAGCTACGATTCGGGAGGGCGGAAAAGTATTTTTTGAAGAGTTCGGAGAGATGCTCTTTACCCATTTCGGGGTCAGTGGCCCTTTGATGTTAAGTGCCAGCAGTGTGGTAAATGACAGGCTGCGAAAGAAGAATTTATCCCTGACCATTGATTTGAAGCCGGCATTGTCAGAGGAACAGTTAGACGCCAGAATTTTAAGGGATTTTGAGGAAAACAAAAACAGACAGTTCAAAAATTCTGTCAAGGGCTTGCTTCCGGCGAAGATGATTCCGGTGGTCATTTCCCTCAGCGGTATCGACCCGGAGAAGAAAATCAACGGAATTACAAAACAGGAGAGAAAAAAGCTGGTGGAGTGTATCAAAGCATTTCCTTTAACCTTAACCGGATTGCGGGGATTTAACGAGGCAATCATCACAAGAGGCGGAGTTTCCGTAAAACAGGTAGACCCTTCCACCATGGAATCCAAACTGGTAAAGGGACTCTATTTTGCAGGAGAGATTCTGGATGTGGACGCTTATACCGGAGGGTTCAATCTTCAAATTGCATGGTCCACCGGATATCTGGCGGGAAGCAGTATCGCAGAATGATAGCAAAAAACGGAGACATATGTGTGTAAGGCACATGATATAAATAGAGGAGGAAACAACAATATGAGTTTTAATATAGCAATAGACGGTCCGGCAGGAGCCGGAAAGAGTACCATCGCAAAAAGGCTGGCAAAGGAGCTGGGATTCATCTATGTGGATACCGGAGCCATGTACCGGGCTATGGCTCTTTGCTTTTTAAGAAGCGGCATTGCAAAAGAGGATGAGGCAGCAATCAGCAAGGCAGCCAGGGAGGTGGATGTGACCATCCGTTATGAAAACGGGGAACAGCAGGTATTGTTAAACGGAGAAAATGTCAACGGACTGATTCGGAAGGAAGAAGTGGGAAATACGGCATCCGTAACCAGTGCCTACGGGGAGGTCCGCAAAAAATTGGTGGAGCTTCAGCAGCAGCTTGCTGAACAGGCAGATGTCATTATGGATGGCAGAGATATCGGAACCGTAGTTCTGCCAAAGGCACAGGTGAAGATTTATCTGACTGCCAGTGTGGAGACCAGAGCCAAAAGACGTTATGATGAATTAACGGAGAAGGGTCAGAACTGTGAATTGAAAGAAATCGAACAGGATATTGCAGACCGGGATTACCGGGATATCCACCGGGAGATTTCTCCGTTGAAGCAGGCGGAGGATGCGGTTTTGGTAGACAGCTCCCATATGGGAATTGAAGAGGTGGTAGAAACCATCAAATCTATTTATAAGGAAAGAAGCTAGATGAGAAAAGTAACACTTGCAAAGAGTGCCGGATTCTGCTTCGGTGTCAAACGGGCAGTCAACAAAGTCTACGAGGAAGTAGAAAAACAGGAAGCACCTATCTACACCTATGGTCCCATCATCCACAACGAGGAGGTTGTAAAGGATTTAGAGGCGAAGGGTGTAACCGTGCTGGAAGAATTGGAATGTCTGGAACAGATTCCGAAAGGAACAGTAGTAATCCGTTCCCACGGCGTCGGAAAAAAAGTTTATGAGCGGATAAAAAACAGTGGATTTACCGTGGAAGATGCCACCTGTCCCTTTGTATTGAAAATCCACCGGATTGTGGAGGAACACTCAAAGGCGGGAGAGCATATCGTTATTATCGGAAACAATGAACATCCGGAAGTGGAGGGAATCAAAGGCTGGTGTGCCACAGACCGGTTGACAGTACTTCAATCCGTAGAAGAGGCAGAAGAATTTTCGGTAAAGGACAAACAAAAGATATGTATTGTATCACAAACGACATTTAACTACAAGAAATTTCAAGAATTAGTTGAAATTATTCAAAAAAAAGGTTATGATATAATTGTTTTAAATACAATCTGTAATGCGACGGAGGAACGGCAGACAGAGGCCGGGAAAATTGCCAAGGAGGCAGATGCTATGATTGTCATCGGCGGCAGACACAGCTCCAACACACAGAAGCTATTTGAAATATGTAAAAAAGAATGTGAAAATACTTACTATATACAGACACTAGAAGACTTGGATTTAACACAATTAGAATCCATTGATAACGTAGGTATTACCGCAGGGGCTTCCACCCCAAACAATATTATTGAGGAGGTTCAAAAGAATGTCAGAAATGAGCTTTGAACAAATGCTGGAAGAATCATTTAAAACAATAAGAAATGGAGAGGTAGTCGAGGGTACAGTTATCGATGTGAAACCGGATGAGATCATCCTGAATATTGGCTATAAATCAGACGGTATTATTACACGTAATGAGTATACAAACGAACCAAACGTGGATTTGACAACTGTTGTTTCCGTTGGCGATACCATGGAAGCAAAGGTCGTAAAAGTAAACGACGGCGAAGGTCAGGTACTCCTTTCCTACAAACGTCTTGCAGCAGAGAAAGGCAGCAAGAGATTAGAGGAAGCTTTCGAAAATCAGGAAGTTTTAACCGCAAAGGTTGCACAGGTATTGGCAGGAGGATTAAGTGTCATCATCGACGAGACAAGAGTATTTATCCCTGCAAGCTTGGTATCCGATGTATATGAGAAGGATTTAACAAAATACGAAGGACAGGACATTGAATTTGTTATCACAGAGTTCAATCCGAGAAGAAGAAGAATTATCGGTGACAGAAAACAGTTACTGGTGGCTAAGAAAGCAGAGATGCAGAAAGCTTTATTTGAGAGCATCCATGTAGGTGATGTGGTAGAAGGAACTGTTAAGAATGTAACAGATTTCGGTGCTTTCATCGATTTAGGCGGAGCAGACGGACTGCTTCATATCTCCGAGATTTCTTGGGGAAGAGTTGAGAATCCTAAGAAGGTATTCAAGGTTGGCGAGAAGGTAAAAGCCTTCATCAAAGACATCAACGATACAAAGATTGCATTATCCATGAAATTTGAAGAGGATAATCCTTGGAACAATGCCGCTGAGAAATACGCAGTGGGAACCATTGTAACAGGTGTTGTTGCAAGAATGACAGACTTTGGTGCATTCGTAGAGCTGGCACCTGGCGTAGATGCTTTATTACATGTATCCCAGATTTCTGCTGAGCATGTAGAGAAACCGGCTGATGTATTAAAGGTTGGTCAGGAAGTAGAAGCAAAGATTGTGGACTTCAATGAAGAAGACAAGAAAATCAGCTTGAGCATTAAGGCTTTAAATGCTCCAGAGACAGAGGAAGAAGATGACTCAGATATCGCAGATGTAGATATCGAGGCAGTAGCAAACGAAGTAGAGTAATAACGGAGTACGTTCCATGTTTGAAGATTACGAAAAACTGAAAAAAGATGTATACGCTTTGACCAAAATTGATTTGAACTGCTATAAAGAGAAGCAGATGAGGCGTCGCATTGATACATTAATCACCAAGAATAAGATTACATCTTATGATGATTATGTAAAACTAATCAAAAGCAACCCGGAAAAATTTGAGGAGTTTGTTAATTTCCTTACCATAAATGTTTCTGAGTTCTATCGCAATCCCGAGCAGTGGGAGGTTTTAGATAAGGATGTATTTCCGAGATTAGTCCAAAAGTTTGGTAAGTCATTAAAGGTTTGGAGTGCAGCATGCTCCACCGGAGATGAACCATATTCTTTGGTAATGGCATTGTCCAGACATGTGCCGTTGTCAAACATCAAGATTATTGCAACGGATATTGACAAGCAGGTGCTTGACAAAGCGAGAATGGGACTATACAATGCCAAAAGCATTTCTTCCGTACCGGAAGATTTCAAGAAGAAATATTTTACACAGGTGGGAGGTTCTTACCAGATATCAGATGAGATTAAGAAATGCGTGGAGTTCAAAGAACATAATCTTTTGAAAGACCCATATCCTACAGGATGTCATCTGATTGTGTGTAGAAATGTGGTAATTTATTTTACCGAAGAGGCCAAAGACGAGATTTATCGTAAATTCAACCAGTCATTGGTAAAGGAAGGTGTTCTGTTTATCGGAAGTACGGAACAGATTACCAACTATAAGGATTTGAATTACATACGGAACAAATCGTTCTTTTTTGAAAAGGCATAAAAAGAGGGTTCTCAAATCGTTCAGACTTTGAGAACCCTTTATTTTTGCTTTTTTCCTGATTGTTGCAACAAAATAGAAAATATATGCATAATATATTGCCGCACCGTGTCTTCGTCATCCCAGAAATCATCCGTCAGTTCAAAGTAGGACATTTTGTCATGGTATTCCAGTTTGAAATAAGGAGAGACCACCACCTCATACTGGGGCAGGAAACAGCCTGTTTTTTTGCTGTAACAGGTAGCCGCCTTTGCTTTGGTGCGGTAATCTTTGTCCACATAGAAAGCCACACTTTTGTGAACCGCCGTATCCTCGTGAGGAAGATAGTAATAGTCTTTGTAGTTGGGATAAAAATACTTCAATTCCCCATCGTAGATGCGGATACTGATTTTTGTGGTATCCTGATAACTGGTAAAATAAATATTCTCATAGCCGAAGGAGATACGTTTCGGCACCGGATAGAGATTCTTCAAAGTAAAAATACACTCGTCCTTGGAAGTTCGGGAATAGTCTTCGTAAATGTTTTTTTCAATGGTCTGGATGGAAAAAGCCCCCTGAAATAATTGCAGGTAGGTCAAAATAGGAAGCAAATCCACCATTCCCAGAACATCTTCATAATTGTGAAGCTTTAAAAGGTCTGCCTGCTGGGCATCCGGGCTCTTCACATAGTCGTGGTAAATATTAATCAATTCCCCGCCGGAATACAAATCTTCCCGTTCCAAGCCTAAAAATTTCTCTACGGTTTTCTGCTTGAAATTTGGCAGTTTGAAGAGATGACGGAATTTGGACAGGGATTTAAAAATATCAATATAGGAAAAATCAGAAAAATCCTCATTCATTCCATAGTGGTCACACTTTGCCTTTAAATAAGGAATATCAAATCCAATACCGTTGAAAGTAATGATGGTATCATATTGTCCCAACAAATCTAAAAAGGCAGTCAGTAACAGCTTTTCTTCTTTTGGGGATTCCGCAAAAAATTGGTCAACACAGATAAAATCCCCCTTTCTGCGGGCACAGCCAATGAGATAGACTGTGGTGTTGGATGGGGAGAATCCGGTGGTTTCAATATCGAAAAAAATAGAAGTTTCGGTAAACACCGATTCGGAAAACGGATTCTTGTTTTCGTACCGGATTTCCTTATGCCATGTCTGCATGAAATAACCGCCTTTCATTATATTCTAAACCTATTTTATCATAACTTGTTTTTTTTACAAATATTATTAATAGGAAAAACTATAATGGTTGTAAAATTCGTCATTTTCCGCTATAATAGAGCGGAAGTTGTAACGAGGGGGACGAGCAGCTTTAAATAAAAAAGGAAAGAGGGGAAACAAATGGGTTTTTCTACATTTAAAGGAGGCGTCCATCCATATGATGGAAAAGATCTTGCCAAAGATCAGCCAATCCAAAAAATAATGCCCAAGGGTGAGATGGTTTATCCGGTATCACAGCATATTGGAGCACCGGCATCCCCGATTGTAGCGGTGGGAGACCGTGTATTGAGAGGTCAGAAAATTGCAGAGGCAGGAGGCTTCGTATCTGCACCAATCTATGCATCTGTGTCAGGAACCGTAAAAGCGATTCAGCCGAGACGTACAGCTGTAGGGGATATGGTAAATTCCATCATCGTTGAAAACGACGGATTGATGGAAGAGGTAGAATTTCATCCCGTGGAAGATATAAACAGCCTTTCCAAAGAAGAGATTTTGAATCGAATCAAAGAGGCTGGAGTTGTAGGTATGGGTGGAGCAGGATTCCCAACACATGTAAAGCTCTCTCCGAAAGAGCCGGAGAAAATAGAGTTTATTATTGCAAACTGTGCGGAATGTGAGCCATATCTTACCGCTGATTACCGCAGAATGATGGAGACACCGGAGGAACTGGTGGAAGGTATGAAGATTGTACTGCGGTTATTTGAAGGAGCGAAAGGAATTTTAGGGGTAGAAGATAACAAGCCTGACGCTATTGCAAAATTGCAGGAATTGACAAAGGACGAACCTCGGGTGGAGGTTATGCCGCTGCAGACCAAATATCCGCAGGGTGGAGAACGTCAGTTGATTTATGCAACCACAAAACGTGAGATTAATTCCACAATGCTTCCGGCAGATGCCGGCTGTATTGTTGACAACGTAGAGACACTTATTTCTATTTATCACGCTGTTAAATTTGGAAAACCGGTAATGGAGCGTATCTTTACCGTAACGGGAGATGCGGTGGTAAAACCGGGAAATTTCTTATACTGTATCGGTATGAGCTATGCAGAACTTTTAGAAGCAGCAGGAGGATTCAAGGAACAGCCGGAGAAGATTATTTCCGGTGGTCCGATGATGGGATTTTCCATGTTTGAATTGGAGATTCCAACCACAAAGACTTCCTCATCTCTTCTGTGCTTTTTAAAGGATGAGGTGGCAGCCAGCGAAACTACAGCATGTATTAACTGTGGCCGCTGTGTGGGTGCCTGTCCGGAACAGATTATACCGTCCAAGCTGGCGAAAATGTCTGAATTCGGAGACAAGGCTGCATTTGAAAAATGGAATGGTATGGAGTGTATTGAGTGCGGAAGCTGCAGTTACATCTGTCCGGCAAAACGTCCGCTGGCACAGTACATCAAAACCATGAAGAAACAGATTTTAGCGGATAGAAGAAAGAAATAGAAAGAGGTGGAACCTAGTGAGTGACTTATATAATATATCTTCGTCGCCGCATATTCGGGCAAAGGATACTTCTGCCAGAATCATGCTCTATGTGATTATCGCATTGATGCCGGCAACGATTTTCGGTATTTTCAACTTTGGTCCAAGGGCACTGCTTTTGATTGCGGTATGTATCGCAACCTGTGTGGCATCAGAGTGGATTTTTGAAAAAATCATACATAAGAAAAGTACCATAAATGATTTCAGTGCTGCTTTGACAGGACTTTTATTGGGATTGAATCTTCCGTATACTCTTCCGATATGGCAGGCAGTATTGGGAAGCGTTTTTGCCATTGTGATTGTAAAAATGTTATTTGGCGGTCTGGGACAGAACTTTATGAACCCGGCATTGGGAGCCAGATGTTTTCTTTTGGTGTCCTTTGCGGGAACCATGACCAGCTTTACCTATGACGGTGTAACAGGAGCCACCCCTCTTGCCATGATGCGAAACGGCGAGAGCGTGGATACCATGAAAATGTTATTGGGTACAACCGGAGGAACCATCGGAGAGACTTCCGTGATTGCCATTCTTATCGGAGCTATTTTTCTGATTTTAATGGGAGTCATTGACCTTCGGATTCCGGGAAGCTATATCCTGACCTTTGTGGTATTTATCATACTGTTTGGCGGCAGAGGCTTCGACTGGAATTATATCGTAGCACAGCTCTGCGGCGGTGGTCTGATGCTGGGAGCCTTCTTTATGGCAACGGATTATGTGACTTCGCCGATTACACCGAGAGGACAGATTCTCTATGGTATTATTTTAGGTATCCTCACCGGATTGTTCCGTCTTTTCGGAGCAAATGCGGAGGGAGTGTCCTTTGCGATTATTTTAGGAAACCTTTTGGTGCCGATTATTGAGAAATATACCATCCCGAGAGCCTTCGGACTGAAGAAGGAGAAAAAGGAGGTAAAGAAGCATGAATAAAAAGATTGTAAAAGATGCAATGATTTTATTTGCCTTTACCGTGGTATTGGGTTTGCTTTTGGGTATCGTAAATGAGATAACCAAAGAACCGATTGCAAAGGTAAACTATGAAATTGAGCAGAATGCTTACCGGGAAGTTTTTAAAGATGCCGATTCCTTTGAAGCGGTGGAGAGCTTTACAGCGAAAGATGCCGCTAAAATTATTGCAAAGAGCGAGTATACTGCAGATGAAATTACGGATGTCAACGCAGCAAAGGATAAGGACGGAAATATTCTGGGATATGTCATTAATGTAACTTCCCATGAAGGAAGCCAGGCAGATATCAGCCTTTCCGTAGGTATCCGTATGGATGGAACCTTAAACGGATATTCCATCACATCCATCAGCGAAACCCCGGGACTTGGTATGTTGGTAAAAGAAAAGCCATTCTACTCCCAGTTTGAGAATAAAGCGGAAGAATCCTATAACGTGGTGAAATCCACACCGGCAGCAGACAATGAAATTGAATCTGTTACAGGTGCTACGATTTCTTCAAGAGCAGTTACCAATGCGGTAAATGCTTCTTTGGTGTACTTCAGAACCGCTTTGCAGGGAGGTAATTAAGTATGAATAAAAATGTTGAAAGATTATACAATGGAATCATCAAAGAAAACCCGACCTTCGTATTGATGTTGGGTATGTGTCCGACTCTGGCAGTTACATCTTCCGCCATCAACGGACTGGGAATGGGACTTTCCACAACAGTGGTTCTGGTTATGTCCAACCTTTTGATTTCTGCATTCCGTAAGGTTATTCCAAACGGTGTGCGTATGCCGGCATATATTGTCATCGTAGCTTCTTTGGTTACTATCGTACAGTTTTTGATGCAGGCGTTTACACCGAGTCTCTATGCAAGCCTTGGAATCTATATTCCTTTGATTGTTGTAAACTGTATTATCTTGGGAAGAGCAGAGAGCTATGCTTCGAAAAACCCGGTTGTGCCATCGATCTTTGACGGATTAGGCATGGGCTTTGGATTTACCATCGGACTGACATTGATTGGTCTGGTACGTCAGATTTTAGGCTCTACACTGGGTATTACTATTTTCGTATTGGCACCGGGTGCCTTCTTAGTATTGGCATTTTTGGTGGCAGGCATGAACTGTGTCAGAGAGGCGATGGAGAAAAAAGGAAAACCATTGGCAGCTCCTAGCGGCTGTATGACCGGTGACTGTGCAAGCTGCGGACAGTCTGCAATGTGTACCGGAAAGGCAAACGCAGATATGACAGCAGAAAAGCCGCAGGCAGAAGAGGAGGGCAGATAAGATGAAGGAATTATTAATCATTGCAATTGGTTCTGCCATTGTAAACAATGTAGTATTGAGCCAGTTCTTAGGAATATGCCCGTTCCTCGGAGTTTCCAAAAAGACAGAGACTGCTGCCGGAATGGGTGGAGCGGTTATTTTCGTTATTACCCTTTCATCCTTCGTGACAGGTCTGATTTATAAATTTATACTGACTCCGTTGAATGTGCAGTATCTGCAGACGATTGTATTTATTCTCGTAATTGCTGCATTGGTTCAGTTTGTGGAGATGTTTCTTAAAAAATCAATGCCGGCTCTCTATGAGTCGTTGGGAGTCTATCTTCCGCTGATTACTACAAACTGTGCCGTATTAGGTGTGGCATTGACCAATGTAACCAAATCATATGGTATCTTAGAAGGTGTTGTAAACGGATTGGCAACCGCTGTCGGTTTCTTTATTGCAATCGTAATTATGGCGGGTATCCGTGAAAAAATTGAATATAATGATATTCCAAAACGTTTTCAGGGAACAGCAATCGTACTGATTACGGCTGCATTGATGTCCATTGCCTTCATGGGATTCTCAGGAATGATATAGGAGGGACGGAATATGAGCGTAAGTGCGATTATCATTGCCGGTCTGGCAGTAGGCGGCACCGGTATATTGATTGGATTTTTCCTTGGATTTTTTGGAGAAAAATTTAAAGTAGAAGTAGATGAACGTGAAGAAGCCATTGTGGGCGTTCTGCCGGGAAATAACTGTGGCGGCTGCGGCTATGCCGGATGTTCCGGTTTGGCGGCTGCCATCGTAAAAGGCGAAGCTCCGGTAAACCAATGTCCGGTGGGTGGAGCTCCGGTTGCGGCTCAGATTGGTGAAATCATGGGAGTTTCTGCCGAAGAGGGCACCAGAATGGTAGCCTTCGTAAAATGCGGCGGTAATTGTGAAAAAGCAAAAAAGGATTATGTTTATACAGGAGTAGAAGATTGTTCAGCTATGGCATTTGTGCCAAACGGCGGACCAAAGTCATGCAACTATGGCTGTTTGGGATTTGGAAGCTGTGTCAAAGCATGCCCTTTTGATGCAATTCATATCGTAGATGGAATTGCAGTGGTGGATAAGGAGGCGTGTAAGGCTTGCGGAAAATGTATCGAAGCCTGTCCGCACGAATTGATTGAATTTGTTCCTTATGAGGGAATTCATTTCGTGCAATGCAGTAACCATGACAAGGGCAAACAGGTAATGGAAGCCTGTGCAGAGGGCTGTATTGCCTGCCGTCTCTGTGAGAAGAACTGTGAACAGGAAGCTGTTCATGTGGAGAACAACGTTGCTCATATCAATAAGGACTTGTGTATTGAGTGCGGCGTTTGTGCAGAGAAATGTCCAAAGAATGTTATTCTTTAAAAACAAAAACAATCTCTTATAAATAAAGACACTGTAATGAGAACCTTTTGGATTTCACATTATGGTGTCTTTTTTCTGTAAGCATGGTCAGATAGGATAGACAGAAGAAACAGAGGAAATAAAAATGAGAAAATTTATAGGAGATAAAGCATTTTATAAAATGGTACTGATGGTTGCAGTACCGATTATGATACAAAATGGACTGACCAATTTTGTCAGTCTCTTAGACAATATTATGGTAGGTCAGATTGGAACGGAACAGATGTCCGGCGTAGCCATTGTCAACCAGCTGATTGTGGTGTTCAATCTCTGCATATTCGGCGGAATGTCGGGGGTTGGAATCTTTACGGCACAGTATTACGGAAGCGGTGACCAAAAAGGAGTTCGTCATACCTTCCGGCTGAAAATCATCATTGCGGCAGTTTTGGTGGCACTGTGGTTTTTCGTATTTACCTTTTTCGGAGACCAACTGATACAGATGTTTTTAAAGGGAGATGCCACGGGAAGCGATGCAAAGCTGACCTTTCAATATGCCAAAGACTATCTGCATATTATGATGGCAGGTCTGATACCTTTTGCTCTGGCACAGGTATATGGAGGAACCCAGCGTGAAACAGGAGAGACCGTACTGCCTATGAAAGCAGGCATGGCGGCAGTATTGGTAAATCTGATTTTGGATTATGGTTTGATTTTTGGAAAATTCGGATTGCCAAAGATGGGAGTATTAGGGGCAGCCATTGCCACCGTATTGGCAAGAGTAGTAGAATCAGCAGTGGTCATTGTATGGACCCACAAAAACACAGAGAGGAATCCGTTTATCAAAGGCGTATATCGTTCTTTGCATGTGCCGTCCTCCATGGTAAAAGAAGTATTGAAAAAGGGAACTCCTTTGTTAATCAATGAGACCATGTGGTCGGGAGGGATGGCAATGCTGGTACAGTGTTATTCCATACGGGGACTGGCTGTGGTGGCTGGAATTAATATTGCTACTACGGTTTCCAATGTGTTCAGCATTATTTATATTGCCATGGGCAGTGCCATTGCTATTATTGTAGGACAGCTGTTGGGAGCGGGAAAGATGGAAGAGGCTGTGGATACAGACCGAAAACTGATTTTCTTTTCCGTGGTAAGCTGTCTGGGAGTAGCGGTGCTTATGGCTGTGATAGCCCCGTTTTTCCCGCAGATATACAAGACCACGGAGGAAGTGAAAGAGATTGCAAAATGCATTATCTGGGTTATGGCATTCTGTATGCCGATGTATTCCTTTATGAATGCCACCTATTTTACCCTTCGTTCCGGCGGAAAAACCATTATTACCTTTCTGTTTGACAGCTTTTATATCTGGGTAGCAGATATTCCTATGGCGTTACTGTTGACCAGATGTACAGATTGGAATGTGGTACTGGTATTTTTCTTGGTACAGATGATGGAAATCGTAAAATGTATCATCGGATATGTGTTGGTAAAAAAAGGTGTCTGGTTGAATAATATGACAGAGGGATAAGCTACTCTTTTTCCAGAGGAATCTTATCCCCTATGCCGGAACTGGTGTGGAGTTCATAGTCATCGGTAATGAAAACCGCTTCTGTATCCGGTGTCTTTTCAATCAGATTCATTCCGTCCTCCAATCCCAATGCAAAACAGGTGGTGCTAAGAGCATCGGCGTCGGCAGAGCTTTGAGTGATGATGGTGACGCCCAGCAGATGGTTGTCATAAGGATATCCGGTTTTGGGATTCAAAATATGGTGATAAAGCACGCCGTCTTTCTTAAAACAGCGTTCATATACGCCGGAAGAAACCAGAGAAGCGTCGGTAATTTTTACAGAGGCAATGGAGGAACCGTCTTCGGAAAAAGGCTTCTGAATACCGATGTGATAGGAATCGCCGGAACTTTTGGGACCTATGGTGAGAATATTTCCTCCCAGATTGATAATCCCTTCTGTGATTCCTTCCTGATTCAAATAGGACTTCATTTGATCTGCAATATAGCCCTTGGCAATTCCACCCAAATCAATTTGGGTGTCGGGATTGGTAAGGGTAATTTCATTTCCATCTATTTGGATATTCTGATAACCTACGGTGGCAAGGGCGGAATCAATGGAAGCCTCTGATGGAACCGTACCGTCATTTTCCTTGAAGTTCCAAAGAGAGGACAGTTCTCCTATGGTAATGTCAAAGGCACCGTTACTTAATTCGCTGTATGTAACAGCTTTTTGGATGAGGGCGGCGGTTTCGTCGGAAACCTCCGTAGCATTTCCCACGGCGTGGTTAAGATTCCAGATATCGCTGTTTTCCTTGGTGGCACTGAGCATATTCTCATATTTTTCCGCCAGAGAAAAGCATTCTTCTAATTCTTCAGTGGCGGAGGCATCGTATAGTGTAACGGTGATTACCGTATCAAAATAAAATCCGGTTTTGGAAATCGGTTCTTCCTGTCGGTTGCAGCCGGTAAAAAATACAGGCAGCAAGAGAAGGAAAACCGAAAAAATGATTCGTTGTTTCTTCATAAAATCGCTCCTTTTTCTTATCTTAGCATAAATATTTGCATATAGAAAGAATATCCGATATAATCATTATGGAGTTTTAGGGATAAATCTAATAGATAGGACTCCCGCAGGAGTAAGTAAAATGGAAGAGATAAAGGAGCTAATCTATTCCTTTGTGGAAGCATTAGCAACAGTAATTGATGAAAGAACCCCTTATAACGGCACCCATACCAGAAAAGTGGCGGAGTATTCGGAACTTCTGGCAAATCAGATAAATAAAGAATATGAAAAGGGCAGATGTGAAGAACAGTTTGATGCAGAAAGAATGGAAAAATTGCGGTACGCCGCATTGCTCCATGATATTGGAAAAATGGTGGTTCCGCTGTCTGTGATGAATCGTTCCACCAGGCTGGACAAGGATTTGGAACGGATTGAATGCCGCTTTGAGCTGTTACAGGCATATTATGAAAATGATATGCTGAAGGGTAATATTTCCAAAGAAGCGTATAGGGAGAAAACAGAAGAATTAACAGAGATTCTTGACTTTGTCAGAGAGATAAACGGAATAGGATTTCTGGATGACGAAAATTACCAAAGAGTACAGGAGATTACCCGGAAAAAATATCAGAGTGCTGACGGAAAAGAGATTCCTTATTTTACAGAAGAGGAAAAGAAATGTCTGAGCATTCGCAGGGGAACCTTGACAGAAGAGGCAAGAAAACTAATGGAAGGTCATGTGACCATGACTGCAAAGATTCTGGGTAAGGTTCATTTCACAAAAAACTATGAGAAAATTCCTAAATGGGCAGCGGGACATCACGAATTTTTGGACGGCAGCGGTTATCCCAATCATTTGACAGCCGAAGAACTGGATTTGGAAACCCGAATTTTAACTGTCGCAGATATTTATGATGCGTTGACTGCCACTGACCGACCCTACAAAAAACCTGTATCCAGGAAAGAAGCATTTCATATCCTGAGAAATATGGCAGAGGAAGGGAAAATAGAAATGCGTCTGGTGCTTTGGTTGGAAGAAGCGGTTGAGGAGGAAGAAAAAAATGAAAAAGAACCGGTTTAAGAATAAAAAGAGAGTTGTAGTAAAGATAGGCTCATCTTCATTGAATCACAAGAAAACAGGACAGTTGGATTTTATCAAATTGGAGCGTCTGGTACGGGAACTGTGCGATTTGAGAAATCAGAATATAGAGGTCTGTCTGGTAAGCTCCGGTGCCATTGCGGTGGGCAGGAAAATGCTGGGCATTACCAAAAGACCGAAAAATATTTCCACCAAACAGGCATGTGCTGCGGTGGGACAGGCAAGTCTGATGATGACTTATCAGAAGCTGTTCGGAGAATACCATCAGACCTGCGGACAGGTATTGATGACCAAAAAGACCATGTTAGATAATGTGGCACGAAAAAATGCCCAGAATACCTTTGAGGAATTGTTCCGGTTGGGAGTGATTCCGGTGGTAAACGAGAACGATACGGTAAACACCTACGAAATCCAATTCGGTGACAACGATTCTCTGGCTGCCATCGTGGCATCTTTGGTGGGAGCGGATTTATTGATTCTGCTTTCCGATATTGACGGACTTTTTACAGATGACCCTCACAAAAATCCTGAGGCGAAGCTGGTGGAAACGGTAACAGAGTTGGATGAAGGATTGCTACATATGGCGAAGGAATCTACCGGAAGCGATGTGGGAACCGGAGGCATGACCACCAAATTGAATGCTGCAAAGATTGCCACCTATTCCGGGGCGGATATGATTATTGCCAACGGAAAGGATGTGGGTATCCTGCATAAAATATTTGAGGATGATTTTGTGGGAACTGTATTTGAAGCAAACAAAGACGAGGACTTTTACATACCGGATTTTATAGAGGAGCATATGGAATAGATGGATCAGAAAAAGATAAACAGAATCAATGAATTATACAAAAAATCAAAAGCGGAGGGCTTAACCGAGGCAGAAAAGAGGGAGCAGGAGCTGCTTCGCAAGGAATACATTGCAAATGTCCGCAAAAATTTGCAGGCACAGTTAAATAATGTAGATGTAATACAGGAAGACGGAAGTATTGTAAATCTGGGTGAAAAATATGGAAACAAAGGAGCAAATTAGAGCAAAGCTTCTATATAAGAGAAAACAGATAACAGAACAGGAGTGGACCGATGCCGGGGAAAGCTTGGCAAAGTTGCTGAAAAAACAACCCTTGGTACAGGAATACGGTTATTTTTACGCCTATTATCCCCAGGGAAAGGAACTGTCCCTGCTGCCCTTTTTAGAATGGGCATTGGATGCAGGAAAGAGGATTGCCCTGCCCCGGGTAAGGGGAGAGCAGATGGATTTTTACGAGATTACGGAGGTTTCCGGCTTAGTGAAAGGCAGCTTCGGAATCATGGAGCCTGTGGGTGAACTAAGAACTGCGTGGGAAGAAGCTGTTTGTCTGATACCGGGCGTGGGATTTACAGAAGCAGGAACACGAATCGGACACGGAAAAGGCTACTATGACAGATATTTACAGAGGCATCCCCGTTTGAAAAAAGTGGGAATTGCCTATGAACAGCAGTTGGCGGAGAGTATCCCCACAGAGATGACAGACATTCCCATGGAATATCTGGCAACCCCAAAGCGTTGGATAGACTGCGAGAGCAGAAAGGAGTAAACGGATATGAATACACAGTTAATTGAAATCGGAAAAGAAGCAAAAACAGCGTCGGCAATTTTAGGAAAGCTGGGTGTGAATCAGAAAAATGAGGTATTGCGTACCACGGCGAAGAATCTGGTAAAAGACAGCCAAAAGCTGATTGACGCCAATGCAAAGGATATGGAAAACGGCAGAAAGAATCAGATGCCGGAGGGCTTGTTAGACCGTCTGCTTTTGACGGAAGAACGTATCAAACAGATGGCAGAAGGATTAGAGCAGATTGCAGATTTAGATGACCCAATCGGAGAGGTACTTTCTATGAAGAACCGTCCAAACGGACTTCGTATCGGAAAAAAACGCGTACCTCTGGGCGTGGTGGGAATCATCTATGAGGCAAGACCGAATGTGACGGCGGATGCCTTCGGACTTTGCTTTAAAACCGGAAATGCCGTTATATTAAAGGGCGGCAGTGATGCCCTTTATTCCAATATGGCAATCGTGGAAAGTATCCGGGAGAGCCTGAAGGAATGCGGGGTAACGGAGTATGCCATCTCCCTGATTACCGATACGGACCGGGAGACAGCTACAGAATTTATGAAGCTGAATGATTATGTGGATGTGCTGATTCCAAGAGGCGGAGCAGGACTGATTCGTGCCGTAGTACAGAATGCCACAGTACCGGTGATTGAAACCGGAACCGGAAACTGTCATATCTATGTGGATGAAAGTGCGGATTTGGACATGGCAGTAGAGATTATCTTCAATGCCAAAACCCAGAGAATCGGCGTGTGCAATGCCTGTGAATCCCTTGTGGTTCATGAACAGGTAAAGGATGCGTTACTGCCGAAGCTGGCAGAACGGCTGAAAGAGAAAAATGTGGAAATGCGTGGAGATGAAAAAAGCCGGGAGGCATGTAAAGAGATTATGGCAGCCACAGAAGAGGACTGGGGAACGGAATATCTGGATTATATCCTCTCAATCAAGACGGTTTCCGATATCGACGAAGCCATTGCCCATATCAACCGTTATAATACGGGACATTCCGAAGCGATTATTACCAACCGCTATGACCATGCGGAGCAGTTTTTAAATGAAGTGGACGCAGCGGCGGTCTATGTCAATGCTTCCACAAGATTTACCGATGGCTTTGAGTTTGGCTTCGGTGCGGAAATCGGAATCAGTACCCAGAAGCTTCATGCCAGAGGACCGATGGGACTGGAGGCTTTGACCAGTACAAAATATATTATTTATGGAAACGGACAGATTCGTCCATAATCCATAGGAAGAAAAGGAAAAGAAAAATGAGTACAGATACAATGAGAAATCACAGCGAGGCTCCTACTACGGAACCGGAGCGTCAGTTTTACTATATGGAAGTGGCAAAGGAATATGTTGCACAAAAAGCAAAAGAAAAGGGACGTCCTCTGACCTTCTGTGTCAATACCTTCGGATGTCAGATGAACGCCAGAGATTCGGAAAAATTGGTGGGAATTCTGGAGAAAATCGGATATGAGAAGAAGGAAACGGAGGATGCGGATTTCGTCATATATAACACCTGTACCGTAAGGGAAAATGCCAATAACAAAGTGTATGGGCGGCTGGGATATCTTCATGCCCAGAAGAAAAAGAATCCTCATATGATGATTGGTCTTTGCGGCTGTATGATGCAGGAGCCTAATGTGGTGGAAAAAATCCGTACCACCTATCGATTTGTGGATTTGGTCTTTGGTACCCATAATATCTATAAATTTGCGGAATTGATTGTGGCAGCCTTTGAATCCGAGGGAATGATTGTGGATATCTGGGAGGACACGGACAAGATTGTAGAGGATTTACCGGTGGAACGGAAGTATTCCTTCAAGTCCGGGGTCAACATCATGTTTGGCTGTAACAATTTTTGCAGCTACTGTATTGTACCTTATGTGCGGGGCAGAGAGCGGAGCCGTGAGCCAAAGGATATCCTGCGGGAGATTGAGCGTTTGGTGGCAGACGGCGTAGTGGAAGTTATGCTTTTGGGACAGAACGTCAATTCCTATGGAAAGAATCTGGAACACCCCATAAGTTTTGCACAGCTTCTAAGAGAAGTGGAAAAAATTGAGGGCTTAGAGCGGATTCGTTTTATGACCTCCCATCCAAAGGATTTATCCGACGAATTGATTCAGGTGCTGGCGGAATCCAAAAAAATCTGCCGTCATCTGCATCTGCCGTTACAGTCCGGCAGTACCCGTATTCTAAAGGAAATGAATCGGCATTACACCAAAGAACAGTACCTAGAGCTTGTGAAAAAAATAAGAACAGCGGTACCGGATATGGCAATTACCACCGATATTATCGTGGGATTCCCGGGAGAGACAGAAGAAGATTTCTTAGAGACTATGGATGTGGTAAAACAGGTAGAATATGACAGTGCCTTTACCTTTATTTATTCCAAACGAACCGGAACCCCGGCGGCAGCCAAGGAGGAACAGGTACCGGAGGAAATCGTGAAAGACCGTTTTGACCGTTTGTTACAGGTGGTGCAAGAAATAGGAGCAAAAAAAGCAGAGGCATTGACCGGAACCAGACAAAAGGTACTGGTGGAGGATGTCAATGCACAGGATGAACAGCTGGTAACCGGAAGACTGAGCAACAACTCCGTGGTTCATATCAGGGGAGGAAAAGAATTGATTGGACAGATTGTGGAAGTGACACTGGATGAGTGCAGAGGTTTCTACTACATGGGAACTTTGGTATAAAAATGAAAAAAAGATTTGGAAGAAATGATGTGATTTTCTTAGGAATTTTAGCAATCCTTCTGCTGTCCATCTGGTTTTTTGGAAGAAATATCGGGGCAGAGGGAAGCAGCGTTCAGGTTACCATAGACGGAAAAGTCTACGGAACCTATTCTTTGGAAGAAAATCAGACCATACCCATTGAACAGGAAGGAAAAACCACCAATATTTTACAGATTGAAGCTGGAAAGGCAAAAATGATTTCTGCGGATTGTCCGGATCAACTCTGTGTCCATCAGAGCAGTATTGCAAAGTCAAAGGAAACCATTGTCTGTCTTCCCAATAAAGTAGTGGTGGAAGTACAGGGCAGTGGGGACAAAAAGGATTATGATGCAGTGGTAAAATGAGGTTGCTATGAAAAATAAAGTGGCATATATGGGATTGTTTTTGTCCCTTGCACTGATATGCGGATATGTGGAAAGCCTGATTCCCTTTTATTTCGGAGTGCCGGGCGTAAAGCTGGGACTTACCAATGTGGTAATCGTAACGGTACTGTATTGTGTCGGAGCAAAGGAAGCATTTGGAATTTCCGTGCTTAGGGTCATACTTTCGGGATTCCTTTTTGGGAATGCTTTTAGTATCCTGTATAGTCTGGCAGGAGGGATTCTCAGCTTTCTGGTGATGTATCTGCTGAAAAAGACGAAAAAATTAAAGGTGGTATCCGTAAGCGTGGCAGGCGGTATCAGCCACAATATCGGGCAGCTTTTGGTTGCAGCCCTGGTGGTTTCCAATTATAATATTTTATATTACGGAACGGTTTTGATTGTGGCGGGAGCCGTGACGGGTTTTGTAATCGGAATCATTGCACAGGAGATGATTTTACGGCTGTCCCATCGGATATAGAGGTGATGATATGTATTCATATATTAAAGGTACGCTGGTGGAGGCGTCTGCCGAGGGAATTGTGGTGGACAATCAGGGCATCGGCTATGGGATTTTAGTGCCGGGGCAGGTGTTGGAATATCTTCCGTCCATTGGGGAGGAAGTCAAAATATATACCTACCATTATGTGAGAGAGGATATGATAGCCCTCTATGGATTTTTGACCAGAGAGGATGTAAATATCTTTAAAATGCTCATCGGTGTCAGCGGTATCGGACCCAAAGGGGCATTGGCAATTCTTTCGGTAATGAGTACCGATGATTTGCGGTTTGCGATTCTGGGGGAGGATGCCAAAGCCATTGCCAAGGCTCCGGGAATCGGTGTAAAGACGGCACAGCGTTTGATTATTGAATTAAAAGATAAAATCAGTTTAGAGGACGCTTTTGAACAAAAACTTGCAAATCAAGGGGAAAAAGCAGAGAAAAACCCTGCAACAGGGGTAAAAAATGAAGCAATTCTTGCATTAACCTCTTTAGGATACTCTCAGAGTGAGGCTTTGCAGGTGCTTTCGGGAATTGAAATCAAAGAGGATTCCGCAGTGGAGGATGTGCTAAAAGAAGCGTTGAAACAGATGGCATTTTTATAGATGAAGGAGCAGTTGGTTCATGGAAAAACGGGTAATTTCCACACAGGTACAGGAAGAAGACATCAAAATTGAAAAGAGCTTAAGACCTCAGACTTTGGAGGAATATATCGGACAGGAGAAGGCAAAGGAAAATCTGAAGGTCTATATCGAAGCGGCGAAAAACCGTGGGGAATCCTTAGACCATGTGCTGTTCTACGGACCACCGGGCTTGGGAAAAACCACTTTAGCGGGGATTATTGCCAACGAAATGGGAGTACATATGAAGGTAACCTCCGGTCCAGCCATCGCTAAGCCGGGAGAAATGGCAGCCATACTCAGTAATTTGCAGGAGGGAGATTTGTTGTTTGTGGATGAAATCCACCGCCTTAACCGTCAGGTGGAGGAGGTTTTGTATCCGGCTATGGAGGATTATGCCATCGATATTATGATGGGAAAGGGGGCTTCTGCCCGATCCATCCGTCTGGATTTGCCCAAGTTTACCTTGGTGGGAGCCACCACCAGAGCAGGATTGCTGTCGGCACCTCTTCGGGATCGTTTCGGAGTAGTCCATCATCTGGAATTCTATACCCCGGAGGAGTTAAAGGTAATTATTCTTCACTCTGCGGCAAAGCTGGGAGTGGGTATTGACGAAGAAGGAGCCTTGGAACTTGCCAGACGTTCCAGAGGAACTCCGAGACTTGCCAATCGTCTTTTAAAACGTGTCCGGGATTTTGCGGAAGTAAAATATGACGGAAATATCAATCAGGAGGTAGCTTCTTTTGCCTTGGATTTGCTGGAAGTGGATAAGATGGGATTGGATATGAATGACCGGAATATCCTTTATACCATTATCGAAAAGTTCCACGGTGGTCCTGTGGGATTAGATACCTTAGCGGCAGCCATCGGAGAGGACGCAGGTACCATTGAGGATGTCTACGAACCATATCTGGTTAAAAACGGATTTATCAACCGCACCCCAAAGGGAAGAGTGGCAACGGATTTTGCATATCATCATTTTGGTATTGCAAAACCCCAATAAAACAAGTATAATAGGAATACAATATATAGTAGACAGGGAAAGTTCAGATACATATTGTTGAGGGAGAAGAAGATGTCGGCAAAGACAAATGCAGAAGTGATTATCGGAGGAAAAGTATATACCCTAAGCGGATTTGAGAGCGAGGAATACTTGCAGAAGGTTGCATCCTATATTAATGCCAAAATCAATGAGATTGATGAAGTGGAGGCGTTCAGACGTTTTCCCGGTGATATGAAGGCTACCTTGATAGAGCTGAATATTGCAGACGACTATTTCAAGGCAAAATCACAGGCGGATAAGCTGGAACTGGAGTTGGAGGCAAAGGAGCGGGAGATTTACAATCTCAAGCATGATTTGATTTCCAATCAGGTGCAGACGGAGAGCAACACAAAGCGTTTAGAGGAACTGGAAGCAGAAAACAAAGAACTTCTGTTGAACAAAGCCAGATTGGAGGCCTCTTTGGAGGATTCCCTTTTGGGAAAGGTCAAATCATTCGGAACATCAGAAGCAGAAGAAGAGTAAGGAGTACAAAGGACAGTCAAAATCTGTCCTTTCTTTTATCATATGAAACAATTAGAATTATTGGCACCGGCAGGCTCTTATCAGACCTTAAAAGCCGTAGCTGCGGCAGGAGCAGATGCGGTTTATGCAGGTGGAACAGCCTTTGGTGCCAGAGCTTATGCGAACAATTTCACACAGGAAGAACTGTTGGAGGCAATGGACTATCTCCATATTCGGGGAAAGAAACTGTATCTTACGGTAAATACCCTCTTGAAGGAGAAGGAGATGGAGGAACAACTTTACGAATATCTCCTGCCCTATTATGAGCAGGGATTGGATGCGGTCATTGTGCAGGATTTCGGGGTTCTGTCCTTTGTACGACAGGCATTTCCGCAGATGGATATTCACGCCAGTACCCAGATGACGGTGACTGGGGCAGAGGGAGCCGCGTTCTTGCAAGAGCAGGGGGCGAAGCGGATTGTCACAGCTAGAGAGCTTTCTTTGGAAGAAATACGGACAATCCGGGAGAAAACCGGAGTGGAGATTGAGAGCTTTGTCCATGGAGCTCTTTGCTACTGTTATTCAGGACAATGTCTTTTCAGCAGTATGTTGGGAGGAAGAAGCGGAAATCGAGGACGTTGTGCACAGCCTTGCAGACTGCCTTACGAAGTTTTGGATGAAAAGCATAGCTCTTTGACAGGAGAAGCCTCCTATGTGCTGAGTCCTAAGGATTTATGTACAGTACAATTGATACCGGAGCTGGCAGAGGCAGGAATCTATTCCTTTAAGATTGAAGGACGTATGAAGCAGACGGAATATGCGGCGGGGGTCACCGCTGTCTACCGCAATTACATAGACCGCTATCTGTCTTATGGAAAAGAAGGGTTTCAGGTTTCCACCAAGGACAGACAGCAGTTATTGGATTTGGGAAACCGCAGCGGTTTTACCGACGGCTATTACAAGCGGCACAACGGACCGGAGATGATTACCTTTGAAAAGCCTAATCATGCCAAAGGAAAGGCAGAGCAGACAGAGGAAAGACCGCAAGAGATTTTGCAGGAAAAAATTAAGGGAAAGTTAATACTTTCCAAAGGAAAAAATGCTACACTTACAGTAAGCTGCGGAGGATACGAAGTAACGGTAACAGGAGAAATCCTTCAGGAGGCAAAGAGCAAGCCTTTGGAGGAATCGGATGTACGGAATCGGATGTACAAGACCGGAAATATGCCCTTTGTGTTTGAAGAGCTTCAAATAGAGATGGAGGATGGAATATTTCTTCCCAACGGTCAGTTAAATGCACTGCGGCGAGAAGCTTTGGGAGCATTGGAAACTAAAATGCTGGAAAAATACCGCAGAAATGATGGGTTTTCTCCTCTTAGAACAGAAGGCAAGCAGAGGGGAAAGGAGAGGAAGCCGGAATGCAGAGTGGCTTTGGAATCCTTGGAGGGATTATCCCTTGTATGCAGCAAAAATTTTGTCACAGGCATCTGTCTGGAGGAAGGTGCTTTTTCGGAACCGGATTTCACAGAGGAATTGAGAACTGTCTGTACCGGAATACATCAGTCAGAAAAAGAATGTTATCTGATGCTGCCTTATATTTTCCGTCAGGGTACAAGCCTTCGTTATGAGCAGATGTGGCAGGAATTGTCCAAGATTCCGTTGGATGGCATGATTGTCAGAAATTACGAGGAACTGGGATTTTTAAAAAGTCATGGATATGAAGGAAGGATTCAGGCAGACAGTAATCTGTATACCTATTCCAACCGAACCCATGAAGCTTTTTTGCAGGCGGGAATTTCACAGGACACATTGCCTTTGGAACTGAATTACAAGGAATTGTTGCACAGAAATTGTGAAGAAAGCGAGATGTTGATTTACGGAAAGATACCGCTGATGATTACCGCAGGCTGTGTGGCAAAGAGCTTGGGCAGATGTCAGAAGAAAAAAAGCCGTTATTTTTTAAAAGACCGCTATGGCAAAGAATTTTCGATAAAAACCGACTGTACCAACTGTTATAATCTGATTTACAACAGTCAGCCGCTGGCTCTTTTTGGAATGGCAAAGGAAGTAAAAAAGATACATCCTGCTTCTTACCGGCTGCATTTTACCGGAGAGAATCTTAAGCAGATGGAGGAGATTTTGGAGCTATTCCGACAGGTTTATGTACAAAACCAGCCTTTCTTAAAGGATGAAATAAAATTTGAGTACACCAACGGGCATATGAAGCGTGGTGTAGAGTAGGAAGATTTATGGTTCATATTATTGTAGAGGTTTCCAAATACCTGATGATTGTGCTGTTTGCACTCTATACATATGAATGTTTTGCGGTATTTCGGAGACACAAATCACAGGAACATCAAAACAGAATATTTAAAAGTCAGACCAGACTGATGTATCTGATGCATTTGGATGCATTTTTGGTGATGCTGGCGGTTACAGAGGAATTGAAATATATCGGGTTATATCTGATACAGTTGATTCTTCTGGTGGTAATTCAGCTTTGTTATAAGATTTTTTATAAGAAAGCATCCAGACTGGTGGTCAACAATATGTGTATGCTTTTGACCATCGGATTTATCATACTGGCGAGATTGAATTTTGAGAAAGCGGTAAAACAGTGTATCATTGCAGTGATTGCCATTGGAATTACCCTGTTAGTTCCCTTTATCATTCATAAGCTGAAATTTTTCCACAAGCTGACATGGGTTTATGCCATAGTGGGACTGGTGTGTCTCAGTATTGTTGCGGTGATGGGTGCCAGAAGCTACGGAGCCAAGTTGTCCTTTACCGTGGCGGGAATCACCATTCAGCCATCGGAATTTATCAAGATTGTATTTGTGTTTTTTGTGGCATCCATGCTGTATGAATCCACGGAGTTTAAGCAGGTGGTAAAGGCAACCATAGTGGCGGCACTTCATGTAATGATTCTGGTAGTGTCCAAGGATTTAGGAGCAGCCTTGATTTTCTTCACGGTTTATCTGGTAATGCTCTATGTTGCCACCAGAAAACCTTCCTATGCATTGGCGGGACTGGCAGCGGGAGCTCTGGCATCCGTTGTGGCATATAAACTGTTTAACCATGTAAGGGTCCGGGTGATTGCGTGGCGTGACCCTTTGAGTGTTATCGACAGAGAGGGCTATCAGATTTGCCAATCTCTCTTTGCCATCGGTACCGGAGGATGGTTCGGAATGGGACTTTTCCAAGGTATGCCGGATAAGATTCCGGTGGTGGAAAGCGATTTTGTATTTTCTGCCATTGCGGAGGAAATGGGCGGTGTCTTTGCTATGTGTCTGATTCTGGTCTGTGCCAGCTGTTATCTGATGTTTTTAAACATTGCTATGCAGATGAAGGATCAGTTCTATAAATTGATTGCTTTGGGACTGGGAACGGTCTACGGTTTTCAGGTGTTTTTGACCATTGGAGGTGTAACCAAGTTTATACCGTCTACGGGAGTGACACTTCCACTGGTAAGTTATGGCGGAAGTTCTCTGCTGAGCACCGTTATCATTTTTGCGATTATTCAGGGTCTCTATATTATGAGACAGGATGAAGAAGGAAATAAAAACCATGATGAAAAGAAGAAAAGAAAGAAAGTCAGAAGAGAAGAATCGGAAAAACCAGCCGTTGGAAACCAGCGACGCAGAAAGAAAACAGGATTCGACGAAGAAATTGAAGAACTCGACTAGGAACAGAGAATTTGCGGTAATCGCATATTCCTTTCTGGCAATTTTCATTGCTACTATGGGATATTTCGCTTATTTCCAGACCGTAAAGAGTGAGGATTTTATCAACTCTGCCTATAATGCAAGGCAGGATTCCTTTTCCAGCAGTGTCATTCGAGGAAAAATCTTAGGAGCCGGAGGAGAGGTGCTGGCAGAAACCCAAGTGGATGAGGACGGAAAGGAAACCAGAAATTATCCTTATGGAAGAGAGTTTGCCCATGTGGTGGGATATTCCACCAACGGAAAGCTGGGAATTGAATCTCAGGCAAACTTTAATTTACTGCGTTCCAATACCTTTTTCTTACAGCGAATGGTCAATGAGATTACCAATAAGAAAAATGTGGGAGACAATGTATATACCACCTTGAATGTGGATTTGCAGGAAACGGCATATGAAGCTTTGGGAGACCGGGAAGGAGCTGTGGTGGTAATGGAGCCTTCCACCGGAAGAATTCTCGCCATGGTGTCTAAACCGGATTTTGATCCTAATAAAATTGCCACGGATTGGGAGAGCATTTCCGGGGATGAGGAAAGCTCCGTACTGGTAAACCGTGCCACACAGGGATTATATCCGCCGGGGTCTACCTTTAAAATTTTTACCACTTTGGAATATATGAAGGAAAATCCTAATTACGAGGATTATTCTTTTCAATGCCGTGGAACACTGACCATAGAGGATTCAGTGATTCATTGCTTTGGAAATGAGGTACATGGAAGTGAAAATCTGGAGGAATCCTTTACCAATTCCTGTAATACATCCTTTTCCAATATCGGGGTGAGTCTGGATAAGACTTCCTATCGGAAACTCTGTGAGAGCCTTTTGTTTAACCAGAGCCTTCCGGGACCTTTTGAAACCAAAAACAGCAGCTTTGTGCTGGATAAAAATTCCACCACCATGCAGACCATGCAGACTGCCATCGGACAGGGGGAAACACTGGTGTCTCCGTACCATATGCTGCTGGTGGTTTCTGCCATCGCCAACGATGGAGTACTGATGAATCCATATGTGGTGGACCACACGGAAAATGCTGACGGAACCGTAGTCAAAGAGTATGAAAATTCGGAATACGGAAAGCTGTTGTCCAAAAGTCAGGCACAGATTATGCAGGAATATATGAAGCAGGTAGTCAATGACGGAACTGCCAGTGCCTTAAAAGGTCAGAGCTATACGGCAGCCGGAAAAACAGGTTCTGCGGAGATTAACAGTAACCGTGACAGTCATGCGTGGTTTGTGGGATATGCCTCCAAGGAAGATTCGGGAAAACCGGATATTGCCATTGCGGTTATTGTAGAAGGAGCCGGTACCGGAGGCAAGTATGCGGCACCGGTGGCAAAGCAGGTATTTGACACTTACTATGGTCAGTAAAAAAAGCGAAAACTATGGATGGGTTTTGTTGCAAGATTATAAAAAAAAGGTTATACTAGAACTAAGTTAAATAACCACATCAGGAGGGATTGCTATGATAGAGGCAACAAGTTGTGGTGGTGTGGTAATCTTTCGCGGGAAAATATTGGTCTTATATAAGAATTATAAGAACAAATATGAAGGATGGGTTTTACCAAAGGGAACCGTAGAACCCGGCGAAGAGTATAAGGATACGGCTATAAGAGAAGTCAGAGAAGAAACAGGCGTAGATGCGAACATAATTAAATATGTTGGGAAAAGTCAATATACTTTTACTGTACCGGAAGATACCGTAGAAAAAAGTGTTCACTGGTATTTGATGATGGCGGACAGTTATTACAGCAAACCACAACGAGAAGAATATTTTGTCGATTCCGGATATTACAAGTTTCACGAGGCTTATCATCTTTTGAAATTTGCAAATGAAAAGCAGATTTTGGAGAAGGCGTACAATGAATATTTGGATTTAAAGAAAAGTAATTTATGGGGCAATCGGAAATATTTTTAGAAGAAAAGCAGTTTGTAAGAACTGCTTTTCTTTACAGGAGAAGACAGTAAGGAGTTCCTATGATTTGGTATGATGCATTATATTTATCAGAAAATATAGAGCAGAAGGCAGATAAGATAAAATGGAAAATTCAGCACAATGCAGGTATGTTGAATATGTATGTGATTGCTTTGGCGGCAAATTCAGAAAATCTGTTGGAAATCATCAGTACCAAGGAGCTGATGCAGAGATACTATCCCAAGAAGCAGTTGGTAATCGTAGGTATGGCAAAGGGATATGAGGAGGCTGTGGAAATCGCAGCAACCATCGTAGTGGAAACCATGAATGAATTGGGAAACACCGATATCAGAACCTATTTAAAAAAGAAGAAAAGCGAAGAGAAACGGAGCAGTAACACATGACGATACTCTTAACCATATTAAAGGTCATCGGAATCATTCTGCTGGTGCTTCTGGCAGTGATACTTGCCCTGTTGCTGTTAGTGTTGTTTTTCCCTGTAACCTATGGGGTAAGGGGAGAGTTGGAAGAGGAAATCAGGATACGGGGAAAGGTTTCCTGGCTGTTTTCCATGATTGCTCTCAGGTTTGAGGTCATAAACAAAGAAGCCCATGTTCAAATGTCGATTCTGGGTATTTTCAAAAAGAATATTTTTCCGGCAGAGGAACATCCGAAGCCGAAGAAAAAAAGCAGGAAGAAGGATGAACAGGAAGAGCCTTCAGAAGAGACAACAGCTTCTATACAGGCTGCGGAGATTCCTGTAGAGCAGGATTTACAGCAAGAGACTTCAGAACAGCAGAAAGAACAGGAGAAGGAACAGCAAAAGGAATCCGAACAGCAGGAACAGCGGCAAAACAGAAGCCGGAAAAAAAAGGATGGAAAATCCTTGAAAAAATATCTTCCATGGAATATCATTAGAACATGGATACGAAAGATAAAAGCATTCTTTTTTTCTTTAAAAAAGAATTTTTCCAACATAAAAAAGAATCTTTCGGATGAAACTAATAAAAAGGCGGCAGGAAAACTATTCAAAGAGTTGAAGTCCATCCTGCGGCATGTGGGACCAAGAAGAGGACGAGCCGATTTGTCCTATAGTACGGGAGACCCGGCAACCACCGGACAGCTTACGGGAATTTTAAGTATGATGCCCTTGATGTATAAGAAGGGTATTCGTGTAAGACCGGATTTTACAGCCGAGCATTTTTACGTGAGAGGAACATTTCGGATAAACGGACATATACAGTTGTTTCGGTTCTTAGGAACCGCAATCAGATTGTACAGAGACAAAGATGTGAAAGCATTAATCAGAAAATTCAAATAGGAGGGTTACTATGGCAGATAACAGTTTCAGTTCAACCGTGGAATCATTATTTAAAGGAATGGACAGCTTCATTACCACAAAGACCGTGGTGGGAGATGCCATCCATATTGGAGATACCATTATTTTACCGTTGGTAGATGTCTCCTTCGGAGTAGGAGCAGGTGCTTTTTCCGAAGATAAGAAGAATAACGGCGGTGGCGGTATGGGAGGTAAGATTACCCCTAGTGCCGTTTTGGTAATCCAGAACGGAACCACCAAGCTGGTAAATGTTAAGAATCAGGACGGCATTACCAAGATTTTAGATATGGTGCCGGACTTTGTAAACAAGTTTACATCCAAGGATAAGGAGCCGACCGAAGGAGAAAAGGCGGCTGCAAAAGAAATGGAAGATATTTTGTCCGATTCCGTAAACCAATAGAGACTATTTTAAGAGAAAAAGCATATATTATAGTAATATATGCTTTTTTTGGTGTCTGGATATGAAAAGAGTTTGCGGTTTCGGTTTGTTTTGCTTTGCACTTGGAATGCTGGTGATGCAGTTTTTGTCAAATGAAGTGGTGGGATTTCTGATTATTTTTCTCTGCCTTATTGTGGGATACAATCTTTTTTGCTGTAAGTGAAGTTTGAGGTATTATTCAAATCAGGCTTGCCGCAACAAAAAAGAGGCTGTCCTACTGGACAACCTCTGAAGTTTCAAGACTAAGCTCTTTCCACTTTACCGGATCTCAAACAAGAAGTACATACATATAATCTCTTTGGTGTACCATTTACTTTACATTTTACAGATTTGATGTTTGATTTCCACATTCTATTAGATTTTCTATGAGAATGACTCACATTGTTACCGAAATGAGCACCTTTTCCACATACTGCACATTTTGCCATGTCATTGCACCTCCTTGCAAATATCCTAAGTCCGCACAATTAGCGAACCCACAACAATGATATTCTATCAGATACAGGGGGATATTGCAAGGAAAAAATAAGCCTTTTCTCAAAAAAATATAAAAAACCAAAAGAAAAGGTTTCTTTTTCCTATAAAAACGGTTATAATAGACCAGAATATAAACGTAGTATATTTATAAACTCATTATATGGAGGGATATAGATGAAAGGAACCATGGAAACCCAGTTGGGTAAAATCATCATTGATACCGATGTAATTGCCACCTATGCAGGCTCCGTTGCGGTAGAGTGTTTCGGCATTGTAGGAATGGCAGCTGTGAATATGAAGGATGGTCTGGTAAAGCTTTTAAAAAAGGATTATCTGAACCACGGAATCAATGTGACCTTGGATGAAGAAAATAAGATTACCATTGATTTTCATATGATTATTTCTTATGGAGTAAGTATCATTACTGTCTCCGAAAATCTGATGGAGACCGTAAAATATAAGGTAGAGGAATTTACAGGAATGCAGATTGATAAAATCAACATTTTCGTTGAGGGTGTCCGTGTAATTGATTAAGGAGGATAAGAAATTGGAAATCAATACGATAGATGCGTCTCTCATGGCTAAAATGTTTTTGGCTGGTGCTAAGAACTTAGAAGCAAAGAAAGAGTGGATTAATGAATTAAATGTTTTTCCGGTACCGGATGGAGATACCGGAACCAATATGAGTATGACCATTATGGCAGCGGCAAAGGAAGTAAGTGCTCTGGAGAATCCGAATATGAAGACTCTGGGCAAGGCTATTTCTTCCGGTTCCCTGCGTGGAGCAAGAGGTAACTCCGGTGTTATTCTCTCACAGCTTTTACGAGGCTTTACCAAGGGAATTTCAGAATATGAGGAATTGGATGTGCTGATTCTCAGTGAAGCACTCCAGAAGGCTGTGGATACGGCGTATAAAGCAGTTATGAAACCAAAAGAGGGAACGATTCTCACCGTTGCAAAGGCCGGTGCCCATCGTGGAATGGAACTGGCAGAGGAGACAGATGATGTTCTTTATTTTGTGGAAGAGGTCATCAAGGCGGCAGACCGTATGCTGCAAAAGACTCCGGACATGCTGCCGGTATTAAAACAGGCAGGCGTGGTGGATTCCGGCGGACAGGGTCTGGTTGAGGTCTTAAAAGGCGGATATGATGCATTATGCGGAAAAGAAATTGATTATACTATAGAAGGTGCACCGGCTGTTTCCGGTGTAACAAAGATTACTCCTCAGGCAGAGGCAGATATCAAATTCGGTTATTGTACAGAATTTATCATCATGTTAAATCAGCCGATGACAGATAAACAGGAGATGGATTTTAAAGCATATTTGGAGTCCATCGGAGATTCTATCGTAGTGGTTGCCGATGATGAGATTACCAAGGTTCATGTACATACCAATGATCCGGGACTGGCAATTCAGCGGGCATTGACGTATGGAGCCTTGAGCCGTATGAAAATCGACAATATGCGGGAAGAGCATCAGGAGAAGCTGATTAAAGATGCTGAGAAGCTGGCGGAGCAGCAGAAAGAAGAAGAGGTGCCGCAGGAACGCAAAGAAAACGGTTTTATTTCCGTTTCCATCGGAGAAGGATTAAATGAGATTTTCAAGGGACTGGGTGTGGATTATCTGATTGAAGGCGGTCAGACCATGAATCCGAGTACCGAGGATGTCTTAGAAGCCGTAGACCATGTGAATGCAGACAATATCTTTATCTTCCCGAATAATAAGAATATTATTCTGGCTGCAAATCAGGCAGCATCTTTGGTGGAAGATAAGAATATTATTGTAATTCCAACCAAAACCATTCCTCAGGGAATTACCGCATTGATTAATTTCATGCCGGAAAAAACCCCGGAAGAGAATGAAGAGAATATGAAAGAAGAGATTGCCAATGTAAAAACCGGACAGATTACCTATGCAGTTCGGGATACCGTGATTGACGATAAAGAAATCAAATGCGGCGATTACATGGGAATCGGTGATAAAACCATCCTTTCCGTAGGCGGTGACAGAGATGACACCTTAAAGGACATGATTGCACAGTTGATGGATGAGGATGCGGCAATCATCAGCCTTTATTACGGAGAAGAGGTCACAGAGGAAGAAGCGGAAGAGATAGGTGCATATCTGGAAGAAACCTATCCGGATGTGGATGTGGAAGTAGAGTTCGGCGGTCAGCCAATCTATTATTATATTATTTCCGTGGAATAGGAGAACAGATGAACTTAGATTCAAGCATTCGTGAATTAAAGGGAATCGGCAGTAAAACAGAAGAATTATTTCAAAATTTGGGAGTATACACGATTCGTGATATACTCCTTCATTTTCCCCGAGAATATCACAGATATGAACAACCAAAAAAAATTGCAGAATTAAAGGACGGCGAAGCTGCGGCAGTACAGTGCAGGATATTAAAGACGCCTTTGGTGCGAAGAGGCGGAAGGATGGCAATTACCACCACAACGGTGTCGGATGAGACCGGAACTCTCGCTTGTGTCTGGTTTCGTATGCCCTACTTAAAGAACACCTTAAAACCGGGGACTTCCTATGTCTTTTATGGAAATATCAAAGATAAAAAGGGAGTTCTCACCATGGAACAGCCCCGAAATTATCATATTGACCAGTATCGGCTCCTTACAGAGGGGTTGCAGCCGGTGTATGCGTTGACAAAGGGGCTGACCAACAATGCTTTTGGAAAGGCGGTAGGACAGGCATTAGAACTTTCCTATCTTCTGGAGGAATATTTACCGGAAGATTTAAGAGAAAAACGTGGGCTTATGGATTATCAGGAGGCGGTAAGACAGCTTCATTTCCCGGAAAAAGAGCATTCGCTGATTCGGGCAAGGAACCGTCTTGCATATGATGATTTCTTTCAGTTCATTCTGATGATGCAGATGTCAAAGGAGCAGCGGAGTACCCAGAAAAATGAGTTTTCTTTTGGAACCACGGAATATGTAGAGTCTGTCATTGCAAAGATTCCGTATACATTGACCAACGCCCAGAAGAAAGCTGTGTCAGAAATCGGAAGGGATATGAGAAGCGGTTTTGTGATGCAGAGGCTTTTACAGGGAGATGTGGGTTCAGGAAAGACCATTGTGGCATTTTTGGCAATGGCAGATGCTGCCCATAGCGGTTATCAGTCGGCAATTATGGTGCCCACGGAGGTTTTGGCGAGACAGCATTATGAGAACTTTTCACAGATGTGCCGGGATTATGGTGTGGAGGCTCCGGTGATTCTATTGACCGGTTCCCTTACGGCAAAGCAGAAGCGGGAAGCTTATGAGAAAATGCAGACATATCCAAACGCAATGATTGTAGGGACTCACGCCTTGATACAGGAGAAAGCGGTCTATGACAATCTGGCATTGGTCATTACCGATGAACAGCACCGTTTTGGTGTACGGCAGAGGGAAACTCTGGGGAAAAAGGGAATACATCCCCATATTCTGGTGATGAGTGCCACGCCGATTCCAAGGACTTTGGCCATTATTCTCTACGGAGATTTGGATATTTCCGTTATGGATGAGCTTCCGGCAAAAAGACTTCCTATAAAAAACTGCGTGGTGGGAACGGAATTTCGCCCGAAAGCCTACCAGTTTATCCGAGAGCAGGTGCAGGCAGGTCATCAGGCATATGTCATCTGTCCTCTGGTGGAGGAAAGTGAGAATCTGGAGGCTGAAAATGTTATAGATTATGCAAAAATATTAAAAGAAGAGTTACCGGAGCTGCGAATTGCCTTTTTACATGGGAAGATGAAGGCGGCGGAGAAAAATCAGATTATGGAGGATTTTCTGGAAAAGAAGACAGATGTACTGGTCTCCACCACGGTTATCGAGGTGGGCGTGAATGTGCCAAATGCCACGGTAATGCTGATTGAAAATGCAGAGCGGTTCGGACTGGCACAGCTTCATCAGTTAAGAGGAAGAGTGGGAAGAGGAGACGCTCAATCCTATTGTATTATGATGAATACCTCCCAATCGAAGGAATCCAAGAAAAGATTGCAGATTTTAAATGATTCTAACGATGGTTTTGCTATCGCCAGAGAAGATTTGAAACTCCGTGGACAGGGAGATTTCTTCGGTGTACGGCAGAGTGGTGAAATGGAATTTGCCGTAGGAGATATTTTTGCAGATGCAGATATCTTACAGGAGGCGTCCGAAGACGCAAAACAGATACTTCTGGAGGATGAATATTTAGAAAGAAAAGAACATCAGGCGTTAAAACGTTATATGGAAGCCTACGGCGAAAGCTGGGCATCCCGTTTGAATTTATAAAATTTGACAAAATCCCCAATGATTTGTAGGACTATAACCGGAATGTCCGCATATACTAAGAGCGTAACAAAGGTTACAATCTACAAAAGTAAAAGAGGGGGAATTTCAAATGTCATCTAACAAAACAAATGTACCGGAAGCAAAAAGTGCAATGAATCGCTTTAAATACGAGGTAGCAAGCGAGTTAGGAGTACCTTTATCTGACGGCTACAACGGCAACTTAACTTCTAAGCAGAACGGTTCTGTGGGAGGTTATATGGTAAAGAAAATGATTGAGGCCCAGGAGCGTCAGATGGCTGGTAAATAAGCCCGAAAAGTAGAAAAAGAGAAGAGCAGGAAGAGTATTGGGAGGTGCGGATCGCCCGACGCCCGGAATGCAGACAGAAGGAGTACTTGAAAAAGCACTCCTTTTGTTTTGTGCAAAAAAAAGAAGAGCTGTCAGCTCTCCTTTAGGGTAATTCCTGAAATATCGGTTTCGCTGGTCATGGAATAGTTGGTGTAGTAAACCACGAATCCCGGAGCGGCACCGTTGGGTTTTTTGATGTTTTTCTTTTGCAGATAGTCGATTTCTACTTTGGAAGCCTCTCGTCCGCTGGAATAGTAAGCGGCAAGTCTGCCGGCTTCTTCAAAGGTGGAATCCGGCAGTTCCTCATTATTTGCCCTTACAATCACATGGGAGCCGGGCATATTCTTGGCATGGAACCACCAGTCATTTCCTGTGGCAGTCTTAAAGGTCAGTTCATCGTTCTGATAATTATTTTTTCCTACAAAGATATCATAGCCATCGGAAGATACGTAATGCAAAGGCTTGCTCTTGGCAGATTTCTGCTTCTCGTGAGAACGTTTTTTGATATAGCCGTAGGAAATCAGTTCTTCCTTAATCTGGCTTAAATCGGAATCGTTTTCCGCTAATTGCAATGCGGTTTCAATGGATTCCAAGTGGAGAATCTCTTTTTTCGTTTCTTCGATAAATTCGCTTAAAGCGGCGTCGGTACGTTTTAATTTGTTATATTTTTCAAAGTATTTTTTTGCATTTTCCATAGGACTTAAAAGAGGGTCCAGAGGAATGGTAATTGTTTCATTTGTATAGTAGTTAAGGGCTTCCATGCTCTTGGCACCTTCCGCAACACCATATCCGTAGGTATTGATTAATTCACCGTAAACCTTATACTTCTCCCGTTTTTCTGTATCCTTTAACTGCTTCTTCTGTAACTCGTATTTTTTCCGGCTGCGGTCTAATGCGGTGGAAACGATTTTCCGCAGGTCGGTGGATTTCTGACGCATATGGGTGTAGAGATTTTTTTTCGCATAATAGGTTTCCAGAACCGCTGACATGGAGGGATAGGAAACAGCTTCCAAATCTCCGTATTGTTTTAAAGGAAAGGCAGAAAATTCAATGGGTTCTTTTCCTTTCATAATGATATTCGGGGCAAAACGATGCTCCTTGATATCCTCCATATACCATGAAAACTGGTTGGACAGATGTAACAGTTCCTCTGAGGAATAAGAGGCAACCGGTGCATCCCCGTCCAGACTGGCACGATAACAGATTTCTTCTGCACTCAAAGGACTGATGCCGGTATAAGAGGTATAAATTGCCTTGGCAAGGGTTTTAGGCTGACCGCTGATACAGGAAAGAAAATCTTCTCCGGTTTCAGTAAGCGGGTTCCGTTTTTCCTGTGTTTTTGGGATGAAATAAGTACGTCCCGGCAGCACCTCTCGGACAGAGCTGACCTGTGCAGAGATGTGTTTGATACTGTCGATAATCATATCTTTATCGTCACAGAAAATAATATTGCTGTGTTTTCCCATAATTTCCACAATCAGAGATTTGGTGCATAAATCTCCCAGTTCATTTAGATGTTCAATCTCAAATCGGATGATACGTTCCATTTCCGGCTGGGTAATACGGACAATTTTGCCGTTGGCGATATGTTTCCGAAGAAGCATACAGAAGTTGGGAGCGTTCATAGGACTTGGTTTATTCTTGTCCGTGAGATAAATCAGCGGGAGAGAAGCAGAGGCTGAGAGCAACAGTCTGGTCTGTCCTACTTCACCGCCTTTTATAGTCAGCAAAAGCTCATCGTTTTCCGGTTGAGCAATCTTTGCAATTCTTCCGTTTAAAATGGTAGTATTCAGTTCATGTATGATATTTGCAATGGTAATTCCGTCAAAAGCCATAGCTGCCTCCAAATTTCATTCTTATTTATCTATTTAGTGTAAGCTGAAAAAACGATGGCTGTCAATCTTTTTTCAAAACCCAGAAAAAAAGTGACAAAATATGATGTTTTCAGATTTTTTGGACAGATTCAAAATTGTGCAAAACACACAAAAATGAGGCGAAAAAACACCGTTGCAGAAACGAAAATGTGCAAAGAAATTCGGCATTATTAACAAAAAATGGGAGAAGTGGAAAAAAGTATTTGAATAATATTTACAGAAAAATGATGGGATGATAAAATCGAAGAGCTAGTCTATGACTACAATTACAGGATAAGGAGAAGGACACATATGAAACAAAAGATTGTAGGGATTGTTGCAGCTTGTGCCTGCGTATTTATGTTTGTAGCAGGCGGTGTTGGCTTTTGGGAGATTCAAAAAGAAGCAAAAGACAAACAGGCGGAAAAAGAAGCAACACTGGAGCAGCTCGATACGCTGAAGGCAGGAGTGACAAAACTGGAGGAGAACCGTCCGGCATACGAGGAAGGTCTGAAAGCTTATGAGACCGGTATGGCACAGTACGAAGCAGGAAAAGCAGAGTATGAAAAAGGACAGCAGGATCTGGCAGCCGGCAAACAGGAATATGAGGCTGGAAAGAAAACTCTTGCAGCAGGAAAAGCAGAGTATGCGAAAGGAAAACAAGATTTAGCGGCAGGAAAAGCAGAGTACGCCAAAGGACAGCAGGATTTGGCAGCAGGAAAAGCAGAGTATGCCAAGGGATTGCAGGATTATGAAACAGGTCTTGCTACATACAATGCTGCAATAGCCAATAAGGATGCACTGATTCAGCAGCAGACTGCGGCACAGATGGCAACTCCGGAAGTACAGGCATTGGTTACTCAGAACATGCCGGCAGGTGTGAAACTGGCAGCTTTGAGAAACATGGGCTTTTCTGATGAGCAGATTGCACAGATAAGTGCAGGTCAAATGACCTTAAATGCATCCCAGCAGGCAACACTTGCAGGTACAATTACCGCAATTCAGTCCAATCCGACAGCCATGGCACAAGTGGAAGCCGCAGTAACAGAAAAGGTTCAGGCAGGTGTTCAGGAAAAGGTTACGGCAGCGGTAAATGAAAAACTTGCATCTTCCAAACAGGAATTGGATGCCGGCAAAGCAAAACTGGATGCGGCTGCAGTGACTATCGCAACAGGCGAACAGAAACTGGCGGCAGCAGAGAAGGAAATCACAACAGGCGAACAGAAACTGGCAGCAGCAGAGAAAGAAATCGCAGCAGGCGAACAGAAGCTGGCAGCAGCAGAAACTGAAATCGCGGCAGGTGAGAAGAAACTGGCAGATGCAGAAGTACAGTTAGCAGATGCAGAAGTACAGTTAGCAGACGGAAAAGCACAGTTAGAAGTCTTTGAAGAAGGACAGGCACAGGTTGACGCAGGATATGCCACTGTTTTGAAAAACGAAAAGATAGCGGCAAAGGTTGACGGAGGAATGGAAATTCTGGACGCAGCTTACGAAGTAGTGGATGAGGAAACTGTTGCAACCACAGACCGTTTGATGGGAAGAGCAACCTATCTTGGAATCGCAATGGCAGCAGCTTTGATTGTATTAATCGGAGTAGCAGTTGTTTGGTTCAACAAACGTGCTGTTGTAATTGCAGCAATCGCACTTGTGGCAGCCATCGTTGCCAATGTACACGGATTAACCCGTACATACCATGAGCATGAATTGCAGATGGCAGCAATGCTTGTTTTAGCAGTAATGGCAGCTATTTTTACAGGTGTTTGTGCTATGAAAAAGAAAGAGATTGAGACTGCATAAGAAAATTGCACTCAGAATACCGCAGCTTAGGCTGCGGTATTTTTCTTTTATTTGACGAACACGGAGATTTAGACTATAATAAAGTATCTATGCATGCGGGTATTTTTAGGAGATAGAGACATGCATGGACAATACATATTCAGGAGGCTTTTATGATTAAGAGTATGACCGGCTTTGGCCGGGCGGAGGTCATGGAGGGAAACCGTAAGTTCACGGTGGAGATGAAATCCGTAAATCATCGTTATTTGGACATCAATATTAAGATGCCAAAGAAAATCAGCTTTTTTGAAAGTGCTGTTCGTAATCTGTTAAAAGAATACATTCAGAGGGGAAAAGTGGATGTATTTATCACTTATGAGGATTACAATGAGGACAATTTTTCCCTGAAATACAACGAGGAAGCTGCAAAAGAATATCTGGGATATTTACAGAAAATGTCTGAGACTTTCGGATTGGAAAATGATGTGAAGGTCAGCACTCTTTCCAGATATCCAGAGGTTCTTACTTTGGAAGAGCAGAGTGTGGACGAAAAAGAGCTTTGGGCGGTCTTAGAGAAAGCATTGCGGGCAGCAAGCCAGCAGTTTGTGGAGAGCCGTATTACCGAGGGAGAGAATTTACAGAAGGATTTGATAGGAAAGCTGGATACCATGCTTACCTATGTGGATTTTATCGAAGAACGTTCCCCACAGATATTAAAGGAATACCGGGCTCGTTTGGAGGCAAAGGTGGCAGAACTTTTGGCTGATACGCAGTTGGATGAAAACCGCATTGCCGCAGAGGTGACGATATTTGCCGATAAGATTTGTGTGGATGAAGAGACGGTTCGGCTGCGAAGCCATGTGGAGGCTACCAAAAACACACTGTCAGAGGGTGGCAGCGTAGGAAGAAAATTAGACTTTATCGCACAGGAGATGAACCGGGAGGCAAATACCATTTTGTCCAAGGCAAATGATTTGGCAATTTCCGATACGGGAATCAATTTAAAAACCGACATAGAAAAGGTTCGGGAACAGATACAAAATATAGAGTAGTAATAAGGAAGTCAGTATGAATTTAGAGAAAAAAGGAATTTTAATTGTGGTTTCCGGTTTTTCCGGTGCAGGAAAAGGAACCCTGATGAAGGAGTTACTGAAAAAGTATCCTGATGACTATGCTCTTTCCATATCGGCAACCAGCCGTAAACCAAGGGAAGGAGAGCAGGAAGGGGTAGAATATTTCTTCAAAACCCGGGAAGAATTTGAGAAGATGATTGAAGGGGAGGAATTGGTAGAATATGCCCAGTATGTGGGAAATTACTACGGAACTCCTAAGGCATATGTGGAGGAACAGTTAGAAGCCGGAAAAGACGTAATTCTGGAGATTGAGATACAGGGAGCTTTGAAAATTAAAGAAAAATTCCCTCAGACGGTTCTGATGTTTGTGACACCGCCATCGGCAGAAGAGTTGAAAAATCGGTTGGTGGGAAGAGGAACCGAGGATATGGAGACCATTGAAAGGCGTTTGTCCCGTGCTGTGGAAGAGGCAGAGGGAATCGAAGCTTACGACTATCTGGTGGTAAATGATATTTTAGAGCTATGTGTGGAGGAAATGCATCAGATTATTTCCAATGAACATACAAGAATTAGTCGGAATCTTCCGGCAATTGAACAAATGAGAGAAGAATTAAAAGGATTTTCGAAAGGAGAATAAAATATGATACATCCATCTTATGTAGATTTAATGAAGGTAGTAAACAGTGACGTAGAAATCGGGGAGGAACCGGTGGTAAACAGCCGTTACTCCATCGTAATTGCAGCATCCAAACGTGCAAGACAGATTATTGCAGGAGATGAACCAATGCTGGAAGGCTGCGAAGGAAAGAAACCGTTGTCCATTGCCGTACAGGAGCTGTACGAAGGCAAAGTAAAAATCGTCGGGGAAGAGACCGAAGAGGATACGGAAGAATAATGTTACACAGGATGTCCGCTTAGATGAAGGGAAGGGCATCCTTTGTGAATTTTTTGGAGGAACCATGAAACTTCTATTTATATCGCTGGGATGTGATAAAAACCTTGTGGATACCGAGTATATGCTGGGAATGCTGGCAGGGGAAGGTCACTCCTTTACAGATGATGAGACAGAAGCGGATATCATTATCATCAATACCTGTTGCTTTATCAATGACGCAAAGGAAGAGAGCATCAATACCATTTTGGAAATGGCAGAATACCGAAAGAGCGGAAGCTGTAAGGCCCTGATTGTCACCGGATGTCTGGCACAGAGGTACCAAAAAGAGATAGAGGAGGAAATTCCTCAGGTGGATGCCGTTTTGGGAACCAATTCCTATGATGCTATCACAGAGGCGGTAGAGCGGGTATTACAGGGAGAACATTACGAAAACTTTAAAACTTTAGAAGGGCTTCCGACCCTTCACACCAAGAGAAATCTTACCACCGGCGGGCATTACGCTTATCTGAAAATAGCTGAGGGTTGTAATAAGCACTGTACCTACTGCATCATTCCGAAAATCAGAGGAAATTATCGGAGTGTGCCTATGGAGGAGCTGATTGCCTCGGCAAAGGAACTGGTGGATTCCGGGGTAAAAGAATTGATTCTGGTGGCACAGGAAACAACTCTTTACGGGATAGATTTGTATGGGGAAAAATCCCTGCACAGATTGTTGGACGAACTGAATCAGATTCCGGGACTGTACTGGATTCGGATTCTTTACTGCTACCCGGAAGAGATTGACGATGCATTGATTGCGTCTATTAAGAGAAATGAAAAGGTCTGTCATTATCTGGATATGCCGATTCAGCATGCCAATGACAGGATTTTAAAGCGGATGGGAAGAAAGACCAGCCGAAAGGATTTAGAAAACATCATAGAAAAGCTGCGAAGAGAGATACCGGACATTGCTCTCAGGACCACACTGATTTGCGGATTTCCGGGAGAGACTCAGGAAGAGCATGAAGAAGTGATGAGATTTATCAACGAGATGGAATTTGACCGTCTGGGAGCCTTTGCTTATTCCCCGGAGGAAAACACATCGGCTGCGGAATTTCCGGAACAGGTGCCGGAGGAATGTAAGGAAGACTGGCAGGCAGAAACGATGGAACTTCAGGAAGAAATCATTATGGATTTGAATGAGGAGATGATAGGAAAAGAACTCTACTGCATGATTGAAGGTCAGGTTTCCGGAGAGAATACCTATGTAGGGAGAACTTACCGGGATGCCCCGGATGTAGACGGCTATCTCTTTGTGGATACAGACCGGCAACTGATGAGCGGGGACTTTGTAAAGGTCAAAGTAACCGGAGCATATGAATATGATTTGATAGGAGAGATAATATGAATTTACCAAACAAATTGACGATTTTTCGTGTAATATTAATTCCATTTTTTGTATTTTTCTTATTGGCACCTTATTTTCCGGGATATGGAAAATACATTGCCGTTGCAATTTTTATCGTAGCCAGCCTTACGGATTTGGCAGACGGCAAGATTGCCAGAAAGTATAATCTGGTTACAAACTTCGGAAAGTTTATGGATCCATTGGCAGATAAGCTGTTGGTCTGCTCCGCTATGATTTGTCTGGTGGAGACCAAGAAGCTGGCAGCTTGGATTGTTATCATTATCATTGCAAGAGAATTTATTATTAGCGGATTCCGTCTGGTGGCATCGGACAATGGTGTGGTTATCGCAGCCAGCTATTGGGGCAAATTCAAAACCACCTTTCAGATGCTGATGATTATTGCTTTGATTTTGGATTTCTCAAACAAGTATTTCCAGATACTTTCCACAGTGTTAGTATATGTGGCATTGATTTTGACTGTGGTATCTTTGATTGATTATATTGTAAAAAATAAAGATGTATTAAAAGAGCAGAAATAATGAAAACAGAAACCATTGAAGAGAGAATCGTAGCAGAGTTAATCGATAGACAGTTAACCGTTACAACGGCAGAGTCCTGTACCGGAGGACTTCTGGGAGCTGCACTGGTCAATGTACCGGGGGTATCCGAGGTCTATAAAGAAGGATATATTACTTATTCCGATGAGGCAAAGGAAAAGCTTTTGGGAGTATCGGCAGAGACCATTTTTAACTACGGAGTGGTCAGTGAACAGACTGCCAAAGAAATGGCAATGGGAGCTGCCCGGACTGCAGAAGCAGATATCGCACTTTCCACAACGGGAGTGGCGGGACCGGATGGAGGAAGTGCAGAACATCCGGTAGGCGAGGTATACATCGGCTGTTATTACAGGGGAAAAACCGTGGGAATCCGTTTCCTTGGAAAGGGAGACCGTATGGCAGTCCGAATCCAAGCCGTACATCGGGCTTTGGAATTATTGGAAGAAACCATGAGACAGGAGGAAACGGCATGAGAATCATTGCGGGAACAGCAAGAAGTCTGCCGCTGAAAACCTTGGAGGGACGGGATGTCCGTCCCACCACAGACCGTATCAAGGAGACATTGTTTAATGTTATCCAGAGGGAGATTCCGGGAAGTCGGTTTCTGGATTTATTTGCAGGAAGCGGCGGTATCGGCCTAGAGGCAATCAGCCGTGGAGCCCAAACAGCGGTCTTTGTGGAGCAGAATAAGAAGGCAGCGGAGTGCATCGAAGAGAATATCCGGTTTACCAAATTTACGGAGCAAAGCCGGCTGTTAAAAATGGATGTTCTGTCAGCACTGAGGACTCTGGAAGGCAAGGAGAATTTTGATGTGGTCTTTATGGATCCGCCTTATGGACAGCTATTGGAAAAAGAAGTGCTGACCTATCTGGCAGATTCAAAGCTGATAGATGAAGATACTCTGATTATCGTAGAGGCATCGGATGAAACGGATTTTTCATATCTGGAGGAAATGGGGTATTCCACAGATAAGATAAAAAAATATAAGACCAATATGCATCTGTTTTTACACAGAAGAAAAAAATAAGGGGAAATATAAAAAATGAAGAGAGCAATTTATCCGGGAAGCTTTGATCCGGTTACCAACGGTCATGTTGATATGATTCACCGGTCAGCGAAAATCGTAGATGAATTAATTGTAGGGGTTTTAAACAATAGTGCAAAAAAATCGTTGTTTTCGGTTGAGGAACGTGTTAGTATGTTAACAGAGTTAACAAAAGATTTACCAAATGTGAAAGTGACTTCCTTTGATGGTCTTTTGGTAGATTATATGCGTGAAATCGACGCGAATATTATTATCCGCGGACTGCGTGCGGTCACGGATTTTGAGTATGAGTTGCAGATTGCACAGACCAATCATATTGAAAATACTGAGATAGAGACGGTGTTTTTGACCACCAATTTACAGTATTCTTATTTGAGTTCCACGATTGTCAAGGAGTTTGCCTCCTATGGCGGTGACATCAGCAAATTTGTACCGGAACAGTTTGTGGAACGGATTTATGAAAAATATAATATCAAGAAACAGGGGTGAGACCATGAGCAGTAAAATTGAGCAGATTATTGATGAAATTGAAGATTATATTGACAGTTGTAAACCTCATAATTTTTCCAGTTCCAAAATCGTAGTCAACAGAGATGAGATTGATGAGCTTATTACAGAACTTCGGATGAAGACACCGGAGGAGATTAAGCGGTATCAGAAGATTATCAGCAATCAGGAGGCGATTCTGGCAGATGCTAAGGCAAAGGCAGATGCGATTATTGCCCAGGCACAGATTAAGACGGACGAGCTGGTAAGTGAGCATCAGATTATGCAGCAGGCATATGCACAGGCAAACGAAGTGGTCATGATTGCCACGAAGCAGGCACAGGAGATTCTGGACAATGCTACAAATGATGCTAACAACATCCGTATGGGAGCCATCTCCTATACCGACGGTATGCTGAAGAATTTAGAGGAAAGCATTACCCATGCCATTGACACTTCCAAGGCAAGAAGCGACAGTCTGTTGAATACCTTGCAGGGATTTTTGGATGTGGTTACCGCAAATCGTGCAGAGCTGGCACCGGAGCAGGTGATTGCAGAGCCTGAGGAAACCAAAGAAGAGCCAAAGGCACAGGAGTCCAAGGAAGAATCAGAGCCGGAAGTAACGGCAGATTTACTTTAGACATTTTCTTAGAAATGCGGGAGAATTGACAAGAACACCAGACTGAGAAGAAAAGTTCCCAGTGCGTAAAGACATTTATCCCGCAGATAACCCTGTATGGAGAGAGAGGTATTGGAAATCATAGAGCTGGTCTGAGCCAGTCCGCAGAGTCCGCCGAAGGCGGTAAAGGTATTTCCCCATAGGAACAGCAGATCTCTGGAAAGACCGCAGCTGCCCAAATAGGAGATTCCATTGGTGATTTCCAGAATACCGTTTATAAAGAGACAGGCTTTTGGACAAAAAGGCTGCAACAGTTTTAAAGGTTCGCAGAGAATCGAAAACAGTACAATATACCCGCAGAGTTTCAGCAGGGTTTCAAAACCGTTCATAATACCGGCATCAATGATTTTAAAAGTAATTTGAGATCTTGGTGCCTCATTTTTTGGAAAATTTTCCTTGGTATTTATTCGGCGGAAACGAAGGGCACCGAACAGTAAGGCAGGAAGATAGATACAGAGCAAAGCGGGAATCATATAGAAATCATCCCCGATGGTCTGATGTACCATATATCCGGTGATAAATACGGGACTGATGTTGTTGCACATAGAAAGCAGGATGTCAGCTTCGCTGCGGCTAATCTTTTTTCCGTCAAAAAGCTGCGATACAATGTTACTGCCCAAAGGGAAGCCAAAGAGAAATCCCGCAAGAATAGGATAGACACCGTTGGGTGAAACGGGAATCAGCTTTTTGAGAAAAGGATACAGTACACCGCTGAAAAAATACAGGTTATTGGAGGCTACCAGTATATAGGAGATAATGGAAAACGGCAGCAGAGCAGGAAGGACCCGCTGATACCACAGCAGGAGACCGTTTCGGACGCCTTCCATGCCATGTACAGGGTCTATGAGCATAAAGCATAATATGAAGATGAAAATAAAGATAAAGTATGATTTTTTCATAGTCTAATATATTAAAAATGAAAAGAGATATGAGTCAGGAGGAGAAAAAATGAGAGTTTTAGAGGACAGAGAACCAAAAAAGGTGTTTCAGTTTTTTGAGGAGATAGCAGCCATTCCCCATGGTTCCTACCACACAAAGGAAATTAGCGATTACTGTGTGGACTTTGCGAAGAAAAGGGAATTAGAAGTATATCAGGATGCATACAATAATGTGATAATTATCAAAGAGGCAACGGCAGGCTATGAAGAGGCGGAGCCTATCATTATTCAGGGACATCTGGATATGGTCTGTGAAAAGGAAAGTGACTGCGACATTGATTTTGAAAAAGAAGGTCTGCGGCTCTATGTGGACGGAGATTTCCTAAAAGCCAGAGGAACTACCTTAGGGGGAGATGACGGAATTGCCATCGCCTATGCTCTGGCACTTTTGGATGCAGAGGATATTCCACATCCGAGACTGGAGTGTGTATTTACCGTAGATGAGGAAGTGGGAATGTTAGGAGCTGAAAAAATCGACCTGTCGATGCTGAAGGGTCACCAGATGCTTAACATCGACTCTGATGAAGAGGGATATTTCCTTACCGGATGTGCCGGAGGTGTGACGGCAGAATGCGTACTTCCGGTATCCTATGATGATGCGGAGGGTGTTTCCTATACCCTGAAGCTTTCCGGGTTACAGGGAGGTCATTCCGGCAGTGAAATTGATAAAGAGCGGGCTAATGCCGTTGTGGAGATGGGACGTATTCTGAAAAAAGCAGAGGATTCCATAGACATGGGAATTGTCAGCTTACAGGGTGGATTGAAGGACAATGCCATTCCAAGGGAAGTCATCAGCGAAGTGCTGATTATGGAGGAACAAAAAAAGGACTTTGAACAGCTTTTGCAGGAGATGAATGAAACACTCCAAAAAGAATATGCTGCCAGTGACAAAGGAATTGAACTGACTTTCTGCTGTAACGGTGAGAAGCAGGCTAAGATATTAGGCTACCGTGCCCAGACAGGTGTGCTGTTTTTCCTGCGGAATATGCCAAACGGAATTCAGCATATGAGCATGGATGTTCCGGGACTGCCGGAAACCTCTCTAAATGCGGGAATTATGAAATTGGAAGAAGAACGTTTTCTGGTGTCTTTTTCCATCCGAAGCAGTGTGGCAAGCAGAAAAGAGAATTTGATGGAACGACTGGAATATCTGATGGGCTTTTTGGGCGGAGAGGTTACCTTCTCAGGAAACTATCCTGCGTGGGAGTACAAAAGAGATTCCAAAATCCGTCCTTTGGCAGCAGATGTATACCGGGAATTATATGGAAAAGAGCCGGTCATCGAGGCAATCCATGCAGGATTGGAGTGTGGACTTCTCTCTCAGAAAATACCGGATTTAGACTGTGTATCCTTTGGACCGGACAATTTTGACATCCATACGCCACAGGAGCGTTTGTCCATCTCATCTACGGAGCGTGTATGGAAATTTATTTTGGAGTTTTTGAAAAGAGCGAAATAAGGTATGAATTATAAGAAATTTGCCCTTCTTTTATTCCTTATCTGCCTTATTGGGGCAGACAGTTTGGGAATAAAGACATTATTGCAGATTTCAAAAGAAAACGGTGTCCTGAAAACCTATCAGGACCCCTATGATACCATTTTAAAAGAAGTGAAATATTTTCCGGTGGCAGAATCAAAAACGGACGAAGAAAAAACGGTTACCTACTATGACAGCTTCATGCAGGAACGTACCTACGGAGGAGAGCGTGGACATGAGGGCTGTGACATTATGGCAGATTACAATCACAGAGGGGTCTATCCCGTTGTCAGCGTCTGTGACGGAACCTTGGAAAAAATCGGATGGCTGCCCCAGGGAGGCTATCGTATTGGCATACGCAGCAAAAATGGTGTATATTACTATTATGCCCATATGGCAGATTATATGGAAGAATACAAAGAGGGAGATAAGATTGCTGCCGGCGAAGTCATTGGCTTTGTAGGTGACACCGGATATAGTGAGATTGAGGGAACCACCGGAAATTTTGACGTACATCTTCATTTTGGAATCTATCTGGATGACCAAAATGGGGAAGAGTATCCCATCAACCCCTATCAGGTGTTACAGGAACTGGAAAAAAATAAACGGCGTCTTACATTTTAAAGCATATGATTCGATTGGATAAATATCTGGCAGATATGGGAGTGGGAACCCGCTCTCAGGTAAAACAATTTATAAAGAAGGGACAGATTCAGGTAAACGGAGAGATACAGAAGCGGCCGGAGACAAAATTGGACATAACAAAGGATAAGGTATCTTTTCAGGGAGAAGAAATTTCTTATCAGGAATATGTCTATTATATATTACACAAACCGGCAGGCTATGTATCGGCGGTTAAAGACAATCTGTATCCCACAGTGTTGTCTCTCATTGACAATCCCCAAGGCTTTCAACTGTTTCCGGTGGGGAGACTGGATTTGGATACGGAGGGGCTTTTGTTAATTACCAATGACGGAACGCTGGCACATGAGCTGTTGAGCCCTAAAAAACATGTGGAAAAGACCTATTATGCCAGAATAGACGGCAAGATTACGGAGGAGGACCAAAGGCGTTTTGCCGCAGGACTGGATATCGGAGATGAAAAAGATACGCTTCCGGCAAAACTGGAGATTTTAAAGTCCGGGGAGGAATCGGAAATCACTGTCACCATTACCGAGGGAAGATATCATCAGATAAAGCGGATGTTTGAGGCGGTGGGGAAAAAGGTAACCTATTTAAAAAGACTGCAGATGGGAAGCCTGAAACTAGAAGAAACCTTGGAACCCGGCACTTATAGAGCTTTGACGGAAGAAGAAATCAGATTGTTAAAGGAAAGATAATTATGTTAGAACAGATAAAAGCGGTTATTTTTGATTTGGATGGAACCTTGGTGGATTCCATGTGGATGTGGGAAGAGATAGATATAGAGTTTCTCTCGGCAAGAGATATTCCCATGCCCCCTACGTTGAAATACGATATAGAAGGCATCAGCTTTGCCCAGACAGCAGAATACTTTGCCAGAACCTTTGCATTAGAGGAAACGCCGGAGGAATTGATGGAGATATGGAATCAAATGGCATACGACAAATATTGTCATGAGGTTCCCTTGAAACCGGGGGCAAAAGAGTTTCTGGATTATCTGAAAGAGCAGGGAATTAAGGTGGGAATCGGCACCAGTAACTCCTATCAGTTGACCAAGGCAGCTTTGGAGGCACATGGGATTATGGAGGATATTGACTGCATTCTGACTTCCAACGAAGTACCTAACGGAAAACCGGAACCGGACATCTATTTAAAAACAGCAGAGCGTCTGGGGGTACAGCCTCAAGAATGTCTGGTATTTGAGGATATTCCCAACGGAATGCTTGCGGCAAAGGCAGCCGGTATGAAGGTTTGTGCCGTAGAAGACGAGTTTTCCGTAGAATTGAGAGAACGGAAAAGAGCACTGGCAGATTATTATATTACCTCTTTTGCAGAGATTACAGAAGGAACCTATGAGGAATTGTGATGAATAATGGATTTTTACCGCTGTGTGCGGAGGATATGAAAGAACGGGGAATAGAACAATTTGATTTTGTCTATGTGATAGGGGATGCCTATGTGGATCATCCCTCCTTTGGACATGCCATTATCAGCCGCGTGCTGGAGGCAAACGGATATCAGGTGGGGATTATTTCACAGCCTGATTGGAAGGATAAAGAGAGTATTTCCATATACGGTGAGCCACGTTTGGGCTTTTTGGTAGCGGCAGGAAATATGGATTCTATGGTAAATCACTATACCGTATCCAAAAAACGTCGGGCAACGGATGCCTTTACTCCGGGCGGTGTCATGGGAAAGCGTCCGGACTATGCCACAATTACCTATTGTAATCTCATACGGCAGACCTATAAAAAAACACCCATTATCATAGGAGGAATTGAGGCCAGTTTGCGACGGCTGGCACACTATGACTACTGGTCCAATTCTCTGAAACGTTCCATTTTGTTGGACTCCGGGGCAGACCTGCTGCTGTATGGCATGGGAGAGCGGAGCATTGTGGAAGTTGCCGATGCTCTAAACAGCGGTATTGCCGTGAAAGATATTACATTTATTGATGGAACTGTTTATAAAACAAGAAAAAAAGAAGATATTTATGACGCAATTTTTTTGCCGGATTACAGAGAATTGAAAGAGGATAAGAAAAATTACGCCAAAAGCTTTTATACCCAATATATGAACACGGATCCCTTCGTGGCAAAAAGGCTGGCAGAAAGCTATGACGGAAAAACCTTTGTGGTGCAGAATCCACCTTCCAAACCTTTAAGTACGCAGGAGATGGATCGGGTGTATGCATTGCCATATATGAGAACCTACCATCCCTCTTATGAGGAATTGGGAGGAGTTCCTGCTATTTCTGAGGTGAAATTCAGTCTGGTCAGCAACCGGGGATGTTTCGGAGGATGCAGCTTCTGTGCATTGACCTTCCATCAGGGACGTATCATACAGACCAGAAGCCATGAATCTATTCTCCATGAGGCAGAGCAAATGGTCTGGGAGGAAGATTTTAAAGGATATATCCATGATGTAGGAGGTCCCACTGCTAACTTCCGGGCACCGGCATGTAAAAAACAGCTCGCCAAAGGAGCCTGTCCGAATAAGCAATGCCTGTTTCCAAAGCCATGCGAAAATCTGGAGGTAGACCATCAGGATTATTTGAAGCTGTTGCGGAAATTACGGGAGCTTCCCAATGTAAAAAAAGTATTTATCCGTTCCGGTATCCGGTTTGATTATCTGATGGCGGATAAAGATTCCACTTTTTTGGAGGAACTGTGTGAGTATCACGTGTCAGGACAGTTGAAGGTGGCACCGGAGCATATTTCTGACAGTGTTCTTCGGATGATGGGGAAACCGGAGGTGGCAGTTTACAATGATTTTGTAAAAGCCTACAAAAAGACCAATGAGAAAATCGGCAAAAAACAATATCTGGTGCCGTATCTCATGTCCTCTCATCCGGGGTCTACCCTAAAAGAGGCAGTAGAGCTGGCAGAGTTTTTGCGGGATATCGGATATATGCCGGAACAGGTACAGGATTTTTATCCCACACCTTCCACTATCTCCACCTGTATGTACTACACCGGAGTGGACCCGAGAACCATGAAACCGGTATATGTTGCCATAAATCCTCACGAAAAAGCTATGCAGAGAGCCTTGATACAGTACCGGAATCCCAAGAATTACGATTTGGTCTATGAGGCACTGACCAAGGCAGGCAGAAAGGATTTAATCGGATTCGATAAAAAATGTCTGATTCGTCCGAGGAAAAACGAAGCACGAGACCAGAGAAAACCAAAGGCACCTCAGAAGAAAAAGACCATTCGAAATGTTCATAAAAAGAAGAATAGATAGAGATGAAAGAATTTATAGTAAAAGAAAATGAAGCGGGACAGCGTCTGGATAAGCTTTTGGGAAAGATTCTAAAAGAGGCACCTGCCAGCTTTATTTACAAAATGCTCCGAAAAAAGAATATCGTACTGAACGGAAAAAAAGCAGGAGGCTCCGAAAAGACAAAAGCAGGTGACAGTATCAAGCTGTTTTTGTCCGATGAGACCTTTGAAAAATTTGCAGGAAAACAGAGAGAAATCCCTACAGAGAATCTGCCGGAAACAGATTTGGATATTGTATACGAGACAGAAGATGTCTTGATTTTCAATAAACCGGCAGGAATGCTGTCTCAAAAGGCAAAGCCACAGGATGTATCCGCCAACGAATACCTGTTACAATATCTGCTAAAACATGGTAAAATAACACCGGAGGAACTAAACACCTTTAAGCCTTCGGTTTGCAACCGCTTAGACCGCAATACCTCGGGATTATTGATTGCGGGAAAGACCCTGCGGGGTTCCCAGCAGATGAGTCAGGCCTTGCGGCAGCGGAGTGTTCAAAAATATTATCTTTGTCTGGTAAAGGGTGTAATATCGGATGCCGCCCATATCAGCGGATATCTGACGAAGGATAATGGAAATAATCAGGTAAAAATCACAAAAACCCCTTCAGAGGGAGCAAAAGCCATTGAAACGGAGTATCGCCCTTTGGAGATATGGAAAGGCTACACCTTACTGGAGGTACATTTGATTACGGGACGCTCCCATCAGATACGTGCCCACTTGGCGAGCATTGGCCATCCCATTGTGGGAGACACCAAGTATGGAGCAATTTCCTGTAACCGGGAGTTCGCAAAAGCTACAGGGCAGAAAAGTCAGCTTCTCCATGCCTATCGGCTGGTGTTGGAGGATGGGACAGAGGTGGTGGCAGAGCTGCCCCGAGAGTTTGAAAAAGCAAAAAGATACCTTGTTGGAAGTAATTGACAGAAAAGAGGAAGTTGTATGAATGTTTACTTGTTAAGACATGGAGAAACCGCAGCCAATAAAGAGGGAAGAATACAGGGAAGAATTGATATCCCTCTCAATGATTACGGGATTGAATTGGCAGAGGTCACCAGAGACGGAATCCAAAAAGAGGGAATCCGATTTGACAAAATATACAGCAGCCCTTTGATTCGGGCAGTACAGACCGCAACCATCGTAAGAGGAGATAGGGAACCGCATCAGATTATATTGGATGACCGAATTATGGAGATGGCATTTGGAAAAGGGGAAAGTCTCTTTATCAAGGATATTAAAGAAAAACCGGAGCATGCCAATTTAAAAAATTGTTTTTCTGCTCCAAGTAAATACATAGCAAAGGACGGTGCGGAATCCTACGAAGAGATTCTGGCAAGAGCCAAAGATTTTTTGGAAAATGAAATCAAGCCTTTGGAGGGCACCTGTGAAAATGTACTGGTGGTCTGCCATGGTGCTATGATTCGTGCCTTACTGTTAAGCGTTAACGGATGGGACATTGACCGTTATTGGGAGATTCATCAGCCAAACTGCTGTATGAACCTCTTAACCTTACAGGAAGGTCAATTTGAGATTGCCTACAAAGAGAAAATCTATTATGAGGGAAATGTCGCAGCAAGAGGAATCCTATAATGCCTACATGGAATTCAAGAGGACTCCGAGGTTCTACCTTTGAGGAGTTTATCAACCGTACAAATGAAAAATATCTGGAGAATGGTCTGGCGTTGATACAGAAAATTCCAACTCCCATCACTCCTATTAATATTGATAAATCCACCCGACACATTACATTGGCGTATTTTGACCAAAAGAGTACCGTAGACTATATTGGAGTGGTGCAGGGAATACCGGTGTGCTTCGATGCCAAGGAATGTCATACCGATACCTTTCCTCTGGCAAACATCCATCCCCATCAGGTGGAATTTATGAAAAATTTTGAAAAGCAGGGAGGAATGGCATTTTTTCTGATTTTCTTTACCCATAAGGATGAATTTTATTATCTTCGCTTTGAGAAGCTGTTGGAGTTCTGGCAGCGGATGGAGCAGGGGGGCAGGAAGAGTTTTCGCTATGAGGAATTGGAGGAGGACTTCTTTTTTCAGGGAAAAAGTGGTGTCTTGGTGCCGTATCTGGAGGGAATTCAGAAGGATATGGATGTGAGGGATTGACTTTTTATGGAAACTGACATATAATAGGTTAAGTTTATCGTGTTATCAGATTAGCACGTTAGCACAGTAAAGTATCGGAGGAAAGAAATGAGAAGACAACTGCTACATACACCGGAGGGTGTTCGTGACATTTATAACGGAGAATGTGAAAAGAAGTTAAAAATACAGGAGGAACTGCATCGCACCTTATTGCAGTTTGGATATCATACCATACAGACCCCGACCTTTGAGTTTTTCGATGTGTTTAATCGGGAGATTGGAACCATTCCATCCAAGGATTTATATAAATTTTTTGACCGGGAAGGAAATACTCTGGTATTAAGACCGGATATTACACCGTCCATTGCCAGAGCAGCAGCGATGTATTTTGAAGAGGAAACCATGCCAATCCGCCTCTGTTATATGGGAAATATTTTCATCAATAACAGCAGCTATCAGGGAAGATTAAAGGAATCCACCCAGTTGGGAGCGGAATTAATCGGAGATAACTCCATTGAGGCAGATGCAGAGATTCTGGCCATGACCGTGGAATCCATGAAACGGGCAGGATTAAAGGAATTTCAGATTAGCGTAGGTCATGCGGAATTCTTCAAAGGACTGGCGGAGGCAGCCGGATTATCCGAGGAACAGGAGGATGAGCTGCGGGAACTGATTGCCAATAAGAACTTTTTCGGCGTGGAGGAGGTCATTGCCAATCTTCCAATGGAAGAGGAGCTTCGACAGCTTTTCGGATTGTTGGACGGATTCTATGACAGCCCGGAACAGTTTGCACAGGCAAAACAGTTTGCCGCAAAATATGAGAGAGTAGCATATGCTTTGGAGCATTTAAGCAGACTACATGAGGTATTAAAAAGCTATCAGGTGGAGAAATACATTTCTTATGAGATGGGAGCTATCAGCGATTATCATTATTATACCGGAATTATTTTTGCCGGATATACCTTTGGCAGCGGAGAGCCGGTGGTAAAAGGCGGACGTTATGATAAGCTGTTAAAATATTTCGGGAAAGATGCACCTTCCATCGGTTTTGCCATAGCATTGGATCAGCTTCTGGCGGCGGTAAGCAGACAGAAGACAGAAAATGTGGAAATCATACCGAGAGAGCTTATCCTTTATACAGAAGGAAAAGAGCAGGAGGCAATCCATACAGCAAAAACCCGAAGAGAACAGGGGGCTTACGTGGAGCTTCAAAAGATGACCGCAGGAAAAGCAAAATCGGATTATGAGGCTTATGCAAAACGTATGGGCATTACAGAAATTACTTTTATGGACGGAGAATAGAGATGGAAGATATGAGATATTTAACCTTTGCTCTGGGAAAGGGCAGGCTGGCAAACCAGACCTTAGAGACTTTTGAGAAAATCGGCATTACCTGTGAAGAAATGAAAGATAAAAAGACAAGAAAATTGATTTTTGTCAATGAAGAATATAAATTGCGGTTCTTTCTTGCCAAGGGACCGGATGTTCCTACCTATGTGGAATATGGTGCTGCAGATATCGGAATCGTAGGAAAAGACACGATTTTGGAAGAGGGAAGAAACATCTACGAGGTGCTGGACTTGGGCTTTGGAAAATGCAGAATGTGTGTCTGCGGACCAAAGGATGCCAAGGAGCTGTTGCAGCACAGAGAGCAGATTCGGGTGGCGACCAAGTATCCGAAAATCGCAAAAGATTATTTCTATAACAAAAAACATCAGACCGTAGAGATTATCAAACTGAACGGTTCCATAGAGCTGGCACCGATTGTGGGACTTTCGGAAGTGATTGTAGATATCGTGGAGACCGGTTCTACCTTAAGGGAAAACGGACTGGAAGTACTGGAAGAAATTACCGATTTATCTGCCAGAATGGTGGTAAATCAGGTCAGCATGAAGATGGAAAATGAACGGATTACAAAGTTGATTACAGACTTAAAGTCTGTGTTAAACGGTTAGGAGGTTGAAGATGAAGGTCTTAAAGTTAACCGAAGAGACAAAAAATAATATATTAGAGAATCTTTTAAAGAGAAGTCCCAACAGTTACGGGGAATTTGAAGGAAGAGTAAACGAGATTATTGAAGCGGTTCGGGCAAAACGGGATGAAGCGGTCTTTGATTATACGGAACGTTTTGACGGAGCAAAAATCAATGTTTCCAATATTCTGGTAACAGAGGAAGAGATTCAGAAGGCTTATGAGGAGGTTCAGCCGGAATTGCTGGATGTGATACGCAAAGCCTTGGTCAATATTCGTACCTATCACGAAAAACAGAAACAGTACAGCTGGTTCGACTCGGAAGACAGCGGTATCATGCTGGGACAGAAGGTGACTCCGCTTCAGCGAGTAGGGGTTTATGTACCGGGAGGAAAAGCAGTCTATCCTTCCAGTGTGTTGATGAACGTAATGCCGGCAAAGGTGGCAGGGGTGGATGAAATCATCATGACTACACCGCCGGACAAAGAAGGGAAAATCTGTGCTTCTACCTTAGTTGCCGCAAAAGAGGCAGGGGTAGATAAAATCTATAAAGTAGGCGGAGCACAGGCAATCGCTGCCCTTGCTTTCGGTACCCAGAGCATTCCGAAGGTGGATAAAATCGTAGGACCGGGTAATATTTATGTGGCACTTGCCAAAAAAGCCGTTTTTGGTCATGTCAGCATTGATTCCATTGCAGGACCAAGTGAGATACTGGTGCTGGCAGATGAAACCGCAAACCCGACCTATGTGGCGGCAGATTTGCTTTCCCAGGCAGAGCATGACGAAATGGCATCTGCCATTCTGGTAACCACCAGTGAAAAGCTGGCTGAGGAAACCGCAAAGGAAATTGAACGGTTTACCGCAGAGCTTTCCAGAAGTGAGATTATCTCCAAATCCTTGGAGAATTATGGTTATATTCTGGTGGCAGAGGATGAGAAACAGGCAATCGAAACTGCCAATGAAATTGCCTCTGAGCACTTGGAGATTATGATGAAGAATCCTTTTGAGGTAATGACCAAAATTCGCAACGCAGGTGCGATTTTCTTGGGCGAGTACAGTTCCGAGCCTTTGGGAGATTATTTTGCAGGACCGAACCATGTACTTCCGACCAACGGAACCGCAAAATTTTTCTCACCTTTGGGAGTGGATGATTTCATTAAGAAATCCAGTATCATTTCCTATTCCAGAGAGGCATTGGAGCCGGTTTATAAGGATATTGTGCAATTTGCAGAGTGTGAACAGTTGACGGCACACGCAAATTCGATTAAAGTAAGATTTGAAGATTAAAAAGGGAGAGGACGCAGAGGATGGATAAGAATCGTATTGCAGAAGAAAAAAGAGCCACAAAAGAGACCGATATTTCCCTGAGCCTGAACATAGACGGAAGGGGAAACTATCAGGTAGAGACAGGAATCGGATTTTTTAATCATATGCTGGAGGGATTTGCAAGACACGGCTTCTTCGATTTGGAAGTAAAGGCGAAGGGAGACGTGGAGGTGGATTCCCATCATACGATAGAAGATACGGGAATCGTACTGGGAACGGCAATTAAGAATGCTCTGGGAGATAAGAAGGGGATTCGCCGTTACGGAAGCTGTATTCTGCCGATGGATGAGACTTTGGTTCTTTGTGCCTTGGATCTTTCCGGACGTCCTTATTTTTCTTTCGAGGGAACTTTTACCACGGATTCCGTAGGAGGAATGGATACGGAGATGGTAAAAGAGTTCTTTTATGCCATATCCTATGCTGCGGGGATGAACCTGCACATGAAGATATTGGATGGAGGAAATAACCATCATATGATCGAGGCTTTGTTTAAGGCATTTGCAAAAGCTCTGGATGAAGCTACAGTAAAGGACCCTAGAATTACGGATATTTTATCTACGAAAGGCAGTTTGTAATATGAGAGAACATAAGAATTTGGTTGCGACGTTATACTTAAAGAACGGAAAAGCCGTAAAAAGCATCGACAACCTAGAAGAATTTGAAGACACGAAGAATCTGGTAAAACTTTATAATGACAGCGGCATTGACAAAATTTTAATCTATGACTTATCCGATGAGGATGAAGAGCATGAGCTGAATATCCATACCATTAAGGAGTTGAACCGCCTTTTGGAGATTCCTCTGTGTGCCGGAGGCAACATCAACCGTTTAGAGGATGTGAAGAAGCTCATCTATGCCGGATGTAAGGAGGTTATTCTGAACGGTTCTAAGCCAACTACGGCGGCATTGGCATTGGAGGCAAGCAAACGTTTCGGAAAAGAAAAAATTATTATTTCTTTAAAGAATGTCGATTATGTCTTTAAACACAAATCAGAGCTTCAGGAAAGCGTCCATGAGATTCTGGTAATGAATCAGGAAATCTTAGATTCTGTAGAGAACCTGACCGACATCATCTATCTGGTGGAGCAGAACGAACTGGATAAGGCAAAGCTGGTTACTCTGTTAAAGAGAGACAATGTAAGAGGCATTTGCGGTGAGTTCATCAACGATTCCGGTACGGACATTATGAAATTAAAGACAGAGCTTTCCAGCTGCGGCATTAAGATGGACAATTTTGCTCCTGCCTTAAAGTGGGCAGATTTAAAGAAAAATTCCGAGGGATTGATTCCGGTTATCGTACAGGATTACACCACCAATGATGTATTAATGTGTGCTTATATGAACGAAGAAGCGTACAATATGACTTTAAGCTGCGGAAAGATGACCTATTACAGCCGCAGCAGACAGGAGCTTTGGACCAAGGGTCTTACCTCCGGTCATATCCAGTATGTGAAGGAGCTGACCGCAGACTGTGATTATGACACCATTTTGGCAAAGGTATCTCAGGTGGGAGTGGCATGTCATACCGGTAGTCCATCCTGCTTTTTCAATGAGATTGTAAAAAAAGAATACATTGAAAAAAATCCGTTAAAAGTATTCGAAAGTGTTTATAATGTAATAGAGGACCGCAAAGCCAATCCAAAGGAAGGCTCCTACACCAATTACCTGTTTGACAAGGGAATTGATAAGATTCTGAAAAAAGTAGGAGAGGAATGTACGGAGATTGTCATTGCGGCAAAGAATCCGGATCCTGAGGAAATTAAGTATGAGATTTCCGATTTCTTATATCATGTTATGGTACTTATGGTGGAAAAGGGCGTGACATGGGAGGATATTACGCAGGAGCTGGCACAGAGATAAAAGATTAAGTGAAAGTGACGAGGATACAACTGCATGAATTCATTGGCATTATCAGATGAAATTTTAATGAAAATAGATAAGCCCGCAAGATATATCGGGCATGAATTAAACAGCGTGGTAAAGAACCCACGGCAGGTGGCGGTACGTTTCGCCATGTGTTTCCCCGATGTTTACGAAATCGGGATGTCTCATCTGGGAATTCAAATTTTATATGATATGTTCAACCGAAGAGAGGATGTTTACTGTGAACGTGTATATTCCCCATGGCCGGATTTACACAAAATCATGAAAGAGGAAAACATCCCTCTTTTTGGGTTGGAATCACAGGAGCCTTTAAAGGACTTTGATTTTATCGGAATTACCATCCAATATGAGATGTGTTATACCAACATTTTACAGATTCTGGATTTAAGCCAGATACCGCTACTGACAAAGGACAGAGAACGGGATATGCCGTTTGTCATCGGCGGAGGTCCCTGTACCTATAACCCGGAACCCTTAGCAGATTTCTTTGATTTGATTTATATCGGAGAAGGGGAAACCAGCTATGATGAGCTTTTGGATTTGTATATTGCATGGAAGCCATCGGGAAAAAGCAGGGAAGAGTTTTTGCATGAAGCGGCTAAGGTGCCGGGAATCTATGTACCGTCCCTCTATGAGGTAAGCTACAAAGAAGACGGAACCATTGCTGCCATGACCCCTAAATATGAGGATATTCCGGCAAAAATCAAGAAACAGGTCGTGACCAACATGACCGAGGTGGTCTACCCGGACAAACCGGTGGTGCCTTTTATTAAGGTGACCCAGGACAGGGTGGTGTTAGAGGTACAGCGAGGCTGTATCCGAGGCTGCCGTTTTTGTCAGGCAGGTATGATTTACCGTCCTTTAAGGGAAAAAAATGTAGAGCGTCTGAAACGTCAGGCGGCAATTATGCTGAAAAATACCGGACACGAAGAGATTTCCTTAAGCTCTCTAAGTACCAGTGATTACAGAGAATTAGAGGAACTGATTGAATATCTCATTGAGGAATTTGGAAGTAAAGGGGTAAATATTTCCCTGCCGTCCCTTAGAATCGACGCCTTTTCTTTAGATGTTATGGGAAAGGTGCAGGATATTCGTAAAAGCAGCCTCACCTTTGCACCGGAGGCGGGCTCACAGAGACTTCGGGATGTCATTAATAAGGGATTGACGGAGGGAAATATTCTCCATGGATCGGGGCTTGCTTTTGAGGGGGGCTGGCAGAAGGTAAAGCTTTACTTTATGCTGGGACTGCCTACGGAGACCGAGGAGGATATGCGTGCTATAGCGGAACTGGCAAACAAGGTGGCTGTCCGTTACTATGAGATACCGAAGGATCAGAGAAACGGAAAGTGCCAGATTACCGTCAGCACCTCTTTCTTTGTACCGAAGCCTTTTACTCCATTCCAGTGGTCACCGATGTGTACCAAAGAAGATTTTCTGAGCCGTGCAAAGGTGGTAAACGATGCGGTAAAAGAACAGTTGAACCGAAAGAGTATTAAATATAACTGGCATGAAGCGGATGTGACCGTGTTGGAAGGTGTTTTTGCCAGAGGAGACCGCCGTCTTGGAAAGGCTATTTTAAAAGCATACGAAGAGGGTTCCATCTTTGATGCTTGGTCGGAATATTTTGACAATGACAAGTGGATGCGGATTTTTGAAGAATGTGGTATTGATCCGGATTTTTATACCATAAGAACCAGAAGTGAGGACGAAATCTTTCCATGGGATTTCATTGACGCAGGAGTCACAAAAGAGTTTTTACTGCGGGAGTGGCATACGGCACAGACTGAAACGGTAACTCCGAATTGCAGGGAACGCTGTGCAGGCTGCGGAGCCAGAAAATATGAGGGAGGTGTCTGCTTTGAAGATTAGGATTCGTTTTGGAAAGCAGGGAGCTTTGAAGTTTATCGGACATCTGGATATGATGAGATATTTTCAAAAGGCTCTTCGTCGTGCAGAGGTGGACATGAAATATTCCGAAGGATTTAATCCTCATATGATTATGTCCTTTGCGGCACCTTTGGGTGTGGGAATTACCAGTGAAGGAGAGTATTTTGATATAGAGGTGCTTTCCACCCAAGACAGCAAAACCGCTTTAAAGAAATTAAATGATGCCATGGTAGAGGGGGTTCAGGTGCTTTCCTATCGGAAGCTGCCGGATACAGCAAAAACAGCCATGTCCATTGTGGCGGCAGCGGACTATGAGCTTTCTTTTAAAGAGGGATATTCCATTCCGAAAACAACAGAAGAGTTTCAGGGAATGATAGAGGATTTTTATAAAAATGCCACGGAGATTTCCATTGTAAAAAAGACAAAGAAAAGTGAACGGGAACTGGACTTGAAGCCTTTAATCTATGATTTTCAGGTTTCGGAACGGGAAGGCAAACCGATTTTTTATCTTAAGGTATGTACCGGAAGCGTGGACAATATCAAACCGGAGCTGGTGTTATCTGCTATGTATGAACGTTTTGGACTGGAATATGAACCGACGGCAATCCAGATTCACCGGTTGGACACCTATGCCAGAAATGAAACCGGGGAACTGGTATCTTTGGAAGAATTAGGAGAAGACATTGTCTGAGAGAGTAATTATTACAGAAGAAGAACTGCATGGAAAGCTTTATGAGATTCTGGCAGTTTATCAGGGAAACCATATGAAAGAAGTACGGCTTTTACGGGAGAATACAAAGCCGTTATTGGGGAATATTTATATTGGAAGGGTGCAGAGTATTGTTTCCAATATTCAGGCAGCCTTTATTGAAATTGCAGGAGGAGTGACGTGTTTTTGTCCTTTGAACGAGATTGTTTTTCCTGTTTTTACAAAAAAGGTGGGAAAGAAACCTTTGTGCCAGGGGGATGAGCTTCTGGTGGAAGTGGTAAAGGAAGGCGTAAAAACAAAACCCCCTATGGTTTCAGCAAACCTGAATTTTACCGGAAAATATCTGGTATTTACCACTCAGAACCGGAAACTGGGCATTTCCAAAAAAATTACGGGAGAGGAACGGAAACGTTTAAAAACCCTGATGGAAGAAAAAAAGGGAGAGGATTTTGGTCTGGTGGTGCGAACCAATGCGGCAGAAGCCGAAGAACAGGTTCTATTGGAGGAACTGGAAAACCTAAAAAAGGAATATGAGAAGCTGCGACAGACTGCCATTCATAAGACCGCTTTTTCTCTGCTACGGGAAGCAGACAGCGAGGAAATCCATTTTCTCAAAGGCCTCTATATGGCAGAGACAGAAAAAATCACCACAGACAAACCGGAAATTTATGAGAGGCTTCAGAAGTACCTGAGTGAACATCAGCCTCAGGACATGGAAAAGCTTTGTCTGTATGAGGATAAGATGGTGTCTTTGGGAGCCTTGAATAATATAAAACGGGAACTGGCACGGGCATTGGATACAAAGGTCTGGCTGCCTTCCGGCGGTTATCTTGTGATTGAGCCTACGGAGGCATTGACGGTTATTGATGTAAACAGCGGAAGAAATCAAAAGAAACTGGAGCGGGAGGAGTTATTTTTTCAGACCAATGCGGAGGCGGCAAGGGAGATTGCGGCACAATTAATACTGAGAAATATTTCCGGAATCTGTATTATTGACTTTATCGATATGAAAGAAAAGTCCCGTCAAGAAGAATTGATGCATATTTTGCGGATGGAACTGAAAAAAGATAAAATTCCGGCTACTTTGGTTGACATTACCCGGCTTGGCTTGGTAGAATTGACACGAAAGAAAGTGCAGAAAAGTTTAAGAGAACAGTTACGAGGGGATGAACCTTATGAATACAAAATTACTAAAGAAGATACTGGCATTTCTGCTGAAAGCACTTAGTATTTATTATGCGATATACTTAGGTGTATGGACTATGGGAATTCATAATTTTATCCATACCATACAGGAGCTGATGGCAGGAGAATTGTCCATTGTCAGCATTCAGTTTTTGAAAAATGTGATTGCGTTTATCTTTTCCCTTTCCGTGGCAGGTGCCATCTGGTGTGCGGGAGATATATTAAGCAGCAAATTTAAAGACAAACCGGATGCATAAAAAACAGTTGACGTAACATCCAAATTATGCTAAGATATTCGAGTATGCCGCACAGCGAGGTTATAAGTCTGTCCTTTTTTAGGACGCACCATAGCTGGCGAGTAATGATAAATAGGAGGTGCCTTATGTACGCAATTATTGCAACAGGTGGTAAACAGTACAAAGTTTCCGAAGGCGATATCATTAATGTTGAAAAACTTGGTGTAGAAGCTGGAGAAACAGTTACATTTGACCAGGTTTTAGCAGTAAGCGATAATGAGATGAAAGTCGGAAATCCGTTAGTAGAGGGAGCAACCGTTACAGCTTCTGTCGTAGAGAACGGACGTGGTAAAAAGGTTATCGTTTACAAATATAAGAGAAAAACCGGATACCATAAGAAAAATGGTCACAGACAGGCGTATACAAAAGTTAAAATCGACAAAATTAACGCTTAGTCAGGAATTGTTATGATAAAGATAACGATTTATCGAAATAAAGAAAATCTGTACACAGGTTTCGACTGTATCGGACATGCAGGATATGCCCAGGCAGGAGAGGATATTATCTGTGCAGGTGTTTCGGCTCTGGTTATCAATACCATTAATTCCATTGCTTCCTTTACCGGAGAGCGGTTTACCGTAGATACGGAGGAGGAAAGCGGAGAGATTGTATTCCGGTTGGAGAAGCCGTCAGAACATGACGCCTATCTGCTATTACAATCCATGGTGTTGGGATTACAGGGAATTGGAAATCAATATGGAAATGAGTTTATTACTTTAGACTTCAAGGAGGTGTAGACCATGTTAACAATGAACCTTCAGTTTTTTGCTCATAAAAAAGGAATGGGTTCTACTAAGAACGGTAGAGATTCCGAGTCTAAGAGATTAGGAGCAAAGAGAGCAGACGGTCAGTTTGTAAAAGCTGGTAATATTTTATACAGACAGCGTGGAACAAAGATTCATCCGGGAACCAACGTTGGAAGAGGCGGAGATGATACATTATTCGCTTTAACAGACGGAATTCTCAGATTCGAGAGAAAAGGAAGAGATAAAAAACAGGCTTCCGTATATCCGGTTGAAAGCAAATAATTAAGGATGTGATAGACTCGGCTAGGTGTAGTCGGGTCTATTTTGTCATATAATGCCGGAAATTAACTTTATATGATAAGTCCGGTTTTTGTTTATAAAAAGATTGAGGTAGAAAACTATGTTTGCAGATCGTGCAAAAATCATTATAAAATCAGGCAAGGGCGGAGACGGACATGTTTCCTTCCGCAGAGAAAAATACGTGCCAAACGGCGGTCCTGACGGCGGAGACGGCGGGAAAGGCGGAGACATCATTTTTGAAGTGGATGAGGGAATGAATACTCTTGCGGATTATCGTCACAAAAGAAAGTTTGCAGCCCAGAACGGCGAAGAAGGGGGCAAACGGAACTGCCATGGCAAAAAGGGCGAAGATTTAATCTTAAAGGTGCCGGAGGGAACCATTATCCGTGAAGCCGAGACCGATAAAGTCATTGCCGACATGTCCGGTGAGAACCGCAGACAGATTGTCCTAAAAGGCGGAAACGGTGGTTTGGGAAACCAACATTATGCCACCTCCACCATGCAGGCACCAAAGTATGCCAAACCGGGACAGGAAGCCATGGAATTAGAAGTAAAACTGGAATTAAAGGTAATCGCAGATGTGGGTTTGGTGGGATTTCCAAATGTAGGAAAATCCACTTTGTTATCCAGAGTTACCAATGCACAGCCGAAAATTGCCAATTATCATTTTACGACTCTGAACCCGAATCTGGGTGTGGTGGATTTCGAGGACGGCGGCTTCGTCATTGCGGATATTCCGGGACTGATTGAAGGTGCTTCCGAGGGTATCGGACTGGGACATGAATTTTTGCGGCATATTGAACGTACCAAGGTTATGATTCACATAGTAGATGCCGCATCTGTAGAGGGAAGAGACCCTATTGAGGATATTCGTGCCATCAACAAAGAATTGGAGGCTTACAATCCGAAGCTGTTGGAAAAACCGCAGGTCATTGCAGCAAATAAAATCGATGCTATCTACGAGGGAGAAAATGAGATTATCCAAAAGCTGAGGGAGAACTTTGAACCGGAAGGCATAGAAGTATATCCTATTTCAGCGGTCAGCGGAAAAGGTGTCAAGGAGCTGCTCTATGCGGTAAAGAAACTTTTAGAACATTTTTCGGAAGAACCCATTGTCTTTGAACAGGAGTATTTCCCGGAATTACAGATGGCAGAGGACGAGCCGATTACCGTGGAGTATTCGGAAGAGGAAGAGGTTTATATCGTAGAAGGTCCTAAAATCGAAAAGATGTTAGGTTATACCAATATCGATTCCGAGAAGGGATTTTTGTTCTTCCAGAAATTCTTAAAACAGCAGGGAATCATCAAAGAACTGGAGAAACTGGGCATTCAGGACGGGGATACCGTACGGATGTATGAATTAGAATTTGATTATTACAAATAATAGAGGGAAACTATGACAAGCAAACAAAGAGCATATTTAAAAAGTCTCGCCAGCAATATCACTCCGATTTTTCAGGTGGGAAAAGGCAGCCTGAGTCCGGAAATGATAACGGCAATCGACGAGGCATTAGAAAAAAGGGAACTGATTAAGCTTTCTGTATTAAAAAATTGTCTGGACGATCCAAAGGAAATCGCACAGGTATTAGGAGAGCGTACCCATTCGGAGGTAGTACAGGTAATCGGAAAGAAGATTATTCTGTACCGTCCGGCAAAAAAGAATGCAAAAATCAAACTTCCTTTGTAAAGAGGAGCTTATGAAGAAAACAGGAATTATGGGAGGGTCTTTCAATCCCATACACTTTGGACATTTGGAAATTGCCGAATGTGCATTAAAAGAATATGCATTGGAGGAAATCCTTTTTATACCAAATAGCTGTCCGCCCCACAAAAGCAGTGCAGAGATGGAAGATGTCCATATGCGGTTGGAAATGGTCAATCTGGCGATTCAGGGAAACCCACGATTTAGCTGTAGTGACAGAGAGATAAAAAAGGGCGGGCTGAGTTTTACCTATGAGACCATGACAGAACTAAAGGAAGAGGAGCCCGATACGGAGTTTTATTTTTTGATGGGAGCCGATTCCTTAAAAGATTTCCGAAAATGGAAAAATGCTAAGATTATCACAGAGAAATGTAAAATTCTTGCAGCAATGCGGGATGAGATGGATGACAGGGATGTGATGCGGCTGGCAAAAGAACTGTCCGCAGAGTATCAGGCTGAATTTTTCCTGTTAAAGATTCCGCCTACAGATATTTCCTCCACCCAGATACGTGAAAATATCCGTCAGGGACAGAGTATCAGCGGATTGGTTCCGGCGGAAGTGGAAACTTATATACAAAAGCATCATTTATATCGAGGGTAAAAAAATGAATCAGATTTTTGAAGACATTATGAAGAAACTGGAAAAAGAACTGGATGAGAAACGTTATCAACACACCATAGGTGTTACCTATACCGCTGCCAGTCTTGCTATGCGTTATGGTGAAAATATGCAGGCAGCCATTTTAGCAGGATTGCTTCATGACTGTGCCAAGGGGATTCCTAACGAGGAAAAGTTAGAGCTCTGTAAGAAATACGGTATTTTGGTAACCGATGTAGAAAAGGAGAATCCTTCCCTGCTCCATGCAAAGCTGGGAGCCTATATTGCCAGAGAACAATACGGTGTGGCAGATGATGATGTATTACATGCCATTTACGTGCATACAACGGGAGAGCCGGGCATGAATACCCTGGATAAAATCATCTATGTGGCAGATTTTATAGAGCCAAATCGTGATGAGGCACCGAATCTGGAATATGTCCGTAAAATTGCATTCTGGGATTTGAATCAGGCAATGGAAGAAATCCTGTCCGCAACTCTGCAATATCTGGAAAAAAGCAGTAAGAAAATAGATCCTATGACGCAGAAAACATATGAATATTACACCACAAAGTAAAAGCAGCGAAACAGATTAGGAGGAACAGCATGGAACAGTCCAAAGAAATGGTAAAAATAGCCGCAAAGGCATTAGAAGAGAAAAAAGCAGAGGATATCCGGGTGATTGATATCCGCGAAATCTCTACCATTGCAGATTTTTTTGTTATTGCGAACGGAACCAATCAGAATCAGCTTCAGGCAATGAGAGATGCGGTAGACGAGGAATTGTATAAAGCAGGCTATCATACCAAACAGGTGGAGGGAAATCAGAACTCCAGTTGGGTTTTGATGGATTACAATGATATTATCGTTCACATTTTTTCCAAAGAAGACCGTCTTTTCTATGATTTAGAGCGGATGTGGACCGATGGAAAAACGATTGCTCTGGAGGACCTGTAAAAGTAAGACTTGACAAAACTAAAGTAGTTGTGTTAAAAATGAATGTGTTATATGACTGACGGAAGTGGAAGAACCACATGGAGTATAACAGGAACCAATGCCGACCGTCTGGGCGAAAGAAGCCCGGATGTGTCGGCTTCTTTTATGTTTAATTTTGGAATCATAAGGAGGTATACTGTTATGCAAAATCCATGGAGAACTTTCCAAACAGGAGCATGGGAACAGGAAATTAACGTAAGAGATTTTATTCAGAAAAACTACACACCTTACGACGGTGACGAAACTTTTCTTACAGGACCAACCGCAGATACTACGGCTCTCTGGGAGCAGGTATTGGAGTTGTCAAAAAAAGAGCGGGAAGCCGGAGGGGTACTGGATATGGATACAAAGGTCATATCCACCATTACATCCCACGGTTCGGGATATCTGGACAAGGAGAAAGAAAAGATTGTGGGCTTTCAGACGGAAAAGCCTTTGAAACGTGCCCTTCAGCCTTACGGGGGAATTCGCATGGCAGTAAAAGCCTGCAAAGACAACGGCTATGAAGTAGATGATGAGGTGGTGGAATATTTTACTACCCACCGGAAAACCCATAATGCCGGAGTTTTCGATGCCTATACACCGGAAATGCGGGCGTGCCGCAGCAACCATATTATTACGGGACTGCCGGATGCTTATGGAAGAGGACGCATCATTGGAGACTACCGCCGTGTAGCCCTCTATGGAACGGATCGTTTGATAGAAGATAAAAGAGAACAGTTAAACACCACAAGAACCATTATGTATTCCGATGTAATTCGGGAGAGGGAAGAATTATCCGAGCAGATTCGTGCCTTGGAAATGCTGGCAAAATTGGCTGAAATCTACGACTGTGACATCTCAAAGCCGGCATCCAACACTTTAGAAGCAACGCAAGCAGTTTATTTCGGATATCTGGCTGCGGTAAAAGAGCAGAACGGAGCAGCCATGAGTCTGGGAAGGACCTCTACCTTTTTGGATATTTATTCAGAGAGGGATTTGGCGGAAGGAACCTTTACGGAACAGGAAATTCAGGAAATTATAGATCAGTTTGTAATGAAGCTGCGTATGATAAAATTTGCCCGGACCCCGGAGTATAACCAGCTATTTGCCGGAGACCCAACATGGGTTACGGAATCCTTGGGCGGCATCGGAATTGACGGACGCCACATGGTAACCAAGATGTCCTACCGTTATCTGAACACCTTAAATAATATCGGTGCAGCACCGGAACCGAATATGACGGTACTCTGGTCGGTTCAACTTCCCGAGAACTGGAAACGGTTCTGTGGGGACATCTCCATCAAACACTCGGCAATCCAGTATGAAAATGACGATATTATGCGTGTGGTTCACGGAGATGATTACGGCATTGCCTGCTGTGTATCTTCCATGAGAATCGGAAAAGAGATGCAATTTTTCGGTGCAAGGGCAAATCTTGCTAAGTGTCTGCTGTATGCAATCAACGGTGGCGTGGATGAAATGAGCGGACAACAGGTGGGACCGAAATACCGTCCCGTTACTTCCGAATATTTAGACTATGACGAAGTAATGGAAAAATATAAAGAAATGATGAAATGGCTGGCAAATGTATATGTCAATACCTTAAACATCATTCATTATATGCATGATAAATATTGCTATGAACGTTTACAGATGTCTCTTCATGACAAACGGGTAAAACGTTGGTTTGCCACCGGAATTGCAGGGTTATCCGTAGTGGCAGATTCTTTGTCCGCCATCAAATATGCCAAAGTAAGAACCATCCGTAATGAGCAGGGAATGGTAGTGGATTATGAGGTGGAAGGAGACTTCCCGAAATACGGAAATGATGATGACCGGGTGGATGAAATTGCCAAAGAAGTCTTACATACCTTCATCCAATACTTGAAAGGGAACCATACTTACCGGGGTGGAATCCAGACAACCTCGATTTTAACCATTACTTCCAATGTAACTTACGGAAAAAACACCGGTGCCACACCGGACGGAAGAAAGGCAGGGGAGGCCTTTGCACCGGGAGCCAATCCAATGCATGGAAGGGATACCAACGGAGCTGTGGCATCTCTAGCTTCCGTATCAAAACTGCCGTTTATGGATGCTCAGGATGGTATTTCCAATACCTTTTCCATCGTACCGGATGCATTGGGAAAGACAGAAGAAGAGAGAATCTCCAATCTGGTTGCACTTTTGGATGGATATTCCTTAAAGGGAGGTCATCATCTGAATGTGAATGTATTCCGGAGAGAAACACTTTTGGACGCTCAAAAGCATCCTGAGAAATATCCGCAGTTGACCATTCGGGTGTCTGGATATGCGGTTAATTTTATTAAACTTACGAAAAAACAGCAGGATGAGGTCATCGCCAGAACCTTCCACGAAAGAATGTAAGGAGCAACTGCCATGATAGGAAAAATACATTCATTAGAAAGTTTTGGAACGGTAGATGGTCCCGGAGTCCGTTATGTGGTATTTTTTCAAGGCTGTCCCATGCGATGTGCTTATTGCCACAATCCCGATACATGGGATATGGAAGAGGGAACCGAAATTTCTTCCGAAGAAATCTTGGAAAATTATGAGAAGAATAAAGTGTTTTATCGAAACGGAGGAATTACCGCCACCGGAGGCGAGCCTTTGATGCAGTTGGATTTCTTGATAGACCTCTTTTCAAAAGCAAAGAAAAAGCGAATCCATACCTGCATGGACACCTCAGGAATCCTTTTTGATGAAACGAAAAAGGAAAAATTTCAGGAATTGGCAGCCGTTACGGATTTAGTCATGTTGGACATCAAGCATATGCAGGATGCGGAACATCGAAAACTGACCGGACATTCCAACCGGAACGTATTTGCTTTTGCGGAATTTTTAAGAGAACAAAAAGTGTCCATGAGAATTCGTCATGTGGTAGTGCCGGAAATCACATTGTTGAAAGAAGAGTTGACGCAGTTGGGAAATTATCTGAAAGGATTTCCGAATTTAGAGAAGGTAGAAGTCCTTGCATATCATGCTCTGGGTAAAATGAAATATGATGCATTAGGACTGGAGTATCCGCTTACAGGGGTTCCACAGGTATCCAGAGAAAAAGCCGCTTGGGCAGAATATGTGATAAAAGAAGCAATGAAAGAAGAAAGCTAAAAAGAAAAGGTATCTCAATTCGAGATACCTTTTTGTGATTATCGTTGATCCATAGGAATAAATTCTCTGTGTTCACACACGTTCTTATATGCAGGACGCATAATTTTGCCATTGTAAGACAACTCCTCCAAACGGTGAGCACTCCAGCCGGCAATACGTGCGATGGCGAAGATTGGTGTATACAGTTCTAACGGTAAATCCAGCATACTGTATGCGAAACCGGAGAAGAAGTCCACATTTGGACTGACACCCTTGTAAATCTTTCTTTCCTCTGCAATCACCTTCGGTGCCAAACGTTCCACCGTAGCATACAGTGCAAATTCTTCCTCCAGACCCTTTTCCTTGGATAATTCTTCTACAAAGCTGCGGAAGATAACAGCACGGGGATCGGAAAGAGAATAAACGGCATGACCCATACCATAGATAAGACCCGCATGGTCAAATGCTTCTTTGTTTAAAAGTGCTTTCAGATATCGGCTGACTTCTTCTTCATCCGTCCAGTCTTTTACCTGTTCCTTCATGTCCTCAAACATCCGTACCACCTTGATGTTGGCACCACCGTGTTTCGGACCTTTCAGAGAACCGATGGCTGCGGCAATGGCAGAGTAGGTGTCTGTACCGGAGGAAGATACCAGATGAGTCGTAAAGGTGGAGTTGTTACCTCCGCCGTGTTCCATGTGAAGAATTAATGCGGTATCTAATAATTTTGCCTCCAACGGTGTATACTTACTATCAGGACGCAATACGTGTAAAATCGTCTCTGCGGTAGATAACTCCGGCTGCGGAGAATGAATAAATAAGCTGGCACCGTCATGATAATGTTTATATGCCTGATATCCGTAAACAGAAAGCAACGGAAACAGACTGATTAACTGTAAACACTGACGAAGTACATTCGGAACGGAAATATCGTCTGCACGGTCATCATAGGAATACAGGGTCAAAACGCTTCTTGCCAAAGTGTTCATCATATCCTTGCTGGGTGCTTTCATAATGATATCCCGCACAAAGCTGGTAGGAAGCGTACGGTATTCGCTGAGAAGACGGCAAAAGGATTCCAGTTCCTTTTTATTTGGAAGTTTGCCGAACAGCAGAAGATATGTACACTCTTCAAATCCGAAATGACTCTTAGGATGAATACCTTTGACAATATCCTGTACATTGTAGCCCCGATAATAGAGACGTCCGTCAGCAGGAACGGAAACACCGTCCACAATCTGAGTGGAACATACATCGGAGATTTCGGTCAGACCGACTAAAACACCTTTTCCGTTTAAATCACGCAGACCTCGTTTGACATCATATTCCGTATATAATTCAGGATTAATCGTAGCTGCCTGAGTGCACAGCTTTGAAAATTCCATAATCTCTGGGGTAAGTTCGCTAAATTTATTTGTTGCCATAAATGCCCCTCCTTTAAATCGTTATTCGGTTTATAATAACATTGTATGGATTTTGACACAAGAAAAATTAGTCGAATTCAAACTTTTTTAAGAAAATTTTATGTTTATTTCATAAAAACTAGGAAAAAAGTACTAAGAAAACAGGCGTGGATTTTTTTATGCAAATATACTAATATAGATTGCATAGATATACAGCAGAGGAGGACAAATTATGGAGGACAGAGAGTTAATAGCAAAGGCGAGAGAAGCGAAGGAGTTTTCTTATTCCCCTTATTCGGGATTTCGTGTGGGAGCAGCCCTGCTTGGGAAGAACGGAAAGGTATATCAGGGATGCAATATAGAAAATGCGGCATATACCCCTACCAACTGTGCGGAACGGACTGCTGTCTTCAATGCAGTTTCTCAAGGTGTGCGGGAATTTGAAGCCATTGCAGTAGTTGGAGATGGAGAGGATTGCCTTGCTCCCTGCGGTGTATGCAGGCAGGTGTTGATGGAATTTGTCAATCCTTCGGAATTTTATATCTTAATGGCAGGAAGCGGAGAACAGTATAAAAAAATGACATTGGAAGAACTGTTTCCGGCAGCTTTTTCCCCTGCAAATCTGGAAAAAAATGAAAAGTAAAATTTGAGAAAAATTAGCCAAAAGATATTGACAAAAAAATAACATAGTGTATAGTTAAGGTAGTGTATTTTTTTTAATACAATGTTAAATTACATGTAATACAATTTACATAAAATTAGAAGGAGGAACTATATATGTCAACAAAAGCATATTACCCAATCAATGAGATCGGTGCAGGAAAAGTTGGTTTTTCCAAAACACGTTCTATTATCGAAGCTGCTTTCTACGGCAACAATGTCGTAAAAGTAAACACTTTAAAAGAGGCTTACGAATTAGCTAAAAATTCACCAGGTACTATCGTAACAGATATGCCAATCAAAGATGGTGATACATTTGGTCTTGAAAAAGACGCTAAAGTATTATTATTCAATGATGGTGCCGTAACAGGACGTTACGCAGCAGCACGTCGTATCAAAGGCGAGCCGGGCGTAGATGCCGTTAAATTAGATAAAGTAGTTATGGATGCTGTTTATGAGACAAGATGGAAAACCATGTATCATGCTGAGTGTTTCATCGGTCTGGATCCGGAATTCATGGTAAAAGCACATCTTCTGATTCCGGAAGGAGAAGAGAACATCCTTTACAACTGGATGCTGAACTTCCAGTATATGTCAGATGAGTATGTAAAAATGTACAAAGAGTCCAAACCAATCGCTGACGGAAAAGAGCCGGATATCTATATCTTCTCTGACCCACAGTGGAGTCCACAGGAGAGACCTGACGTAGATTACAGCTGCTTAAGCGATCCTTTAACACTTTGCTATTTCGACACAGACCAGAACTGTGCAGCAATCCTTGGTATGAGATACTTTGGAGAGCACAAAAAAGGTACATTAACCATGGCATGGGCACTTGCTAACAGAAATGGTTATGCTTCCTGCCACGGCGGACAGAAAGAATATACTTTAGCAGATGGTTCTAAATATGTTGCATCTGTATTCGGTTTATCAGGATCTGGTAAATCTACTTTAACTCATGCAAAACATGACGGAAAATACCCAATCACTGTTTTACATGACGATGCATTCATCATTAACACAGACACCTGCTCATCCGTAGCATTAGAGCCGTCTTACTTTGATAAAACAGCAGATTATCCTACAGGATGCCCTGACAATGAATATTTATTAACTGTTCAGAACTGCTCCGCAACTTTAGACGAGGATGGAAAAGTTCAGTTAGTAACAGAGGATATCAGAAACGGTAACGGCCGTGCAATCAAATCTAAATTATGGTCTCCAAACCGTGTAGATAAGATTGATGCACCTGTAAATGCAATCTTCTGGATTATGAAAGACCCTACCATTCCACCGGTAGTAAAATTAAAAGGTTCTGCTTTAGCATCTGTTATGGGAGCAACTCTTGCAACCAAGACTTCTTCCGCAGAGCGTGTAGCTGCAGGTACAGACTTAAATGCATTGAGAATCGTACCTTATGCTAACCCATTCAGAACTTATCCGTTAGTAAATGACTATGAGAAGTTCAAAAAATTAGTAGAAGAGAAAAACGTAGACTGCTACATTGTCAATACAGGTGATTTCATGGGACACAAGTGCCAGAAAGAGGATACTCTGGGAATCCTTGAGACAATCGTAGAAGGAAAAGCAAAATTCGAGAAATGGGGACCGTTCGAAGACATCGAGATTATGTATGACTGGTCCGGAAAGACTGGAGACTTCACACCGGACTTAAACGACAAGGATTATGTAGCAGCATTAAAGAACGCTATGCAGAACCGTGTCAATGCAGTACAGGATTTTGCAGTTAAGAAAGAAGGCTATGACAAGCTTCCTGATGAAGCATTAGCAGCTCTTCAGAAGATTGTTGATGAGGCAGCTTCTCTCTAAGATTTATAGAAAGTCTGTTACAAAGACGCAGGAAAATATTTTCCTGCGTCTTTTTTTGTTAAGATAAACCATCTTTCCGTTAATAATCTGCTAAGGTATCATAAATTGCTTGCACCGGAACATAGACTTCTTTATAATTCTCAAAGGTAATATAAAAATAGAATATCAGAGGAGTATTTATGGAAAAAAACATGGTTCATACTTTATGGAAGGGTATGTTTGTGGGCAGTACCATGCTGGTGCCGGGCGTTAGCGGCGGTTCCATGGCAATGATACTGGGAATCTATGACAAACTGGTTACCGCTGTCAGTTCTTTTGGCAAACAAAAGGGAAAAAATCTGCTCTTTCTGGGTACATTTTCATTGGGAGGAATTTTGGGAATGGTTTTATTTGCCAATCCTTTGCTATATCTCATAGAGGCATATCCTATGATGATGCTGTACTTTTTTCTGGGAGCAGTGGCAGGAGGGATTCCTCTGATGTATCAAAAGGCACAGGTCGAAGGATTTTCTTTCAAGGCACTTTTTTATCTGGTTCTGGGTATTTTGATTGTATTGCTGATGAGTCGTTTTCCTCAAAACGGAATGGGACAGGAGACAGGAAATGCAGGGTTTTTAATCTTATTGATTGCCGGTTTTCTTGCCGCAATCGCTTTGGTTTTACCGGGTATCAGTGTTTCTTTTATGCTTTTGGTTATGGGAATCTATGAGACAGTAGTAGAAGCCATCGGTAGTTTTCGATTGGGAATTCTGATTCCCTTTGGTGTGGGAATACTGTTGGGAATTATTTTGACTACAAAATTCTTAGAAATGGTAATGATCCGTTATCCACAACCCACTTATTTGATGATTTTGGGGTTTGTTTTAGGGTCGGTTACGGAAATTTTCCCCGGAATACCGCGAGGAATCGAATGGGTTATCTGTATTTTGATGCTGGTAGCAGGCTATGGCATTATCCGTTTGATTTCACAGGCAGGAACCGAAGAAACAGAGAATAGATAATAAAAAGGACGAAAGCAAATACTTTCGTCCTTTATGTTAGGCTTCATCTTCTACAAATTCTATATGATTCTCACCCATCTTTGCAATTCTGGCGAGGGAATAAACATCGATGCCCTGTTCTTTTAATTTTTCATGTCCCGGTTGGAAGGATTTCTCAATCAGAATCCCCACTCCGGCGATAGTAGCATGTGCTTTGCGAATCAAACGGATAGCACCGGTAGCTGCTTCTCCGTTGGCTAAGAAATCGTCAATAATCAGAACGTGGTCATTTTCATCAATAAAATCCTTAGAAAGAGTCAACTCATAGCTTGTCCCCTTTGTATAAGAAGTTACAACGGTCTGATAGAGATTCTGGTTTAATACTTTAGACGGCTGCTTCTTTAAAATAAGCATCGGAACATTCAATGCAAGGGAAGTCATAAGTGCCGGTGCAATACCGGAGCTTTCAATCGTGGCAACCTTTGTGATTCCCTGATTTGCGAAATGGCTGGCAAATTCTGCTCCAATCTGCTGCATCAACTCTGCATCCACCTGATGATTAATGAAGCTGTCCACCTTTAAAATATCTTCGTTGATGGCTTTTCCCCGTTCTTTTATCATATCTTCTAATAGTTTCATTCTCTGACACCTCGTACATTTTTTTACAGTATATCACTTTTCGCACAGCTAAGAAAGTATATTTTGTAAGTATTGTGGAAAGGAGCCGGAATATGCTATAATTTCTCATATGAAAATCACAATCTTATGCGTAGGAAAGGTAAAAGAAAAATTTTATCGGGATGCTATAGGCGAGTATCAAAAGAGACTCAGCCGATACTGTAAGTTAGAAATCGTAGAAGTGGCTGATGAAAAGACCCCCGACGGAGCGAGCGAAACCGTAGAGAATCAAATTAAAGAGAAAGAGGGGAATCGTATTTTATCCAAAATACGGGAAGAAGATTATGTCATTGCACTTGCCATTGATGGAAAAATGCAGGATTCTGTGGAATTGTCAAAAAATATCCAGCAATTAGGGGTTCGTGGAAAAAGTAGTATTGTTTTTGTCATCGGCGGCTCCTTGGGATTGTCAAAAGCGGTGTTAAAAAGAGCAAACGAAAAACTCAGCTTTTCTAAGATGACGTTTCCTCACCAGTTGATGCGTGTGATTCTGTTGGAACAGGTATATCGGAGCTACCGGATTATGAATGGGGAACCGTATCATAAATGATAATGAGAATGTTGCGAGAATTAAATTTAGTTCTAATAATTTATATTTGACAGGGAGAAGTAATGAAAAAGAAACAATTGATAATATCCATAATTTGTTTATGTGTTTTAGGAGCGATTATCCTTTATCTGTTTAGCAATTACCAAAACACCTCTGCAAAGCGACCAAAAGATAAATATTCTTTGAATGTGGCACAAATACAAAGTTCCTTTGATAAGGATGGCGATGGAATTGATGACCAGACGGATATCCTTCAAGGAGCATTGGAATATATTGCAACCAGACCAAAATATAAAAGCAAGTATTATCAGACCGGATATTCAGATGATGAATATGGCGTATGTACAGATGTTGTAGCCAATGCATTGCGAAGTGCGGGATATGATTTGATGAAATTAGTACAGGACGATATTGTAGAAAATCCGGAGGATTATGACATGGAAGAGCCGGATGCCAATATCGACTTTCGACGAGTAAAAAATTTGGAAGTGTATTTTTCGCATACAGCAATCCCTATTACTACTGATATTACAGAAATTGAAGAATGGCAAGGTGGAGATATTGTGATTTTTAAAAATCATATCGGTATTGTATCTGATCGAAGGAATAAGAAGGGGGTTTCTTACGTGATTCATCATAACGGTTTCATGCAAAAAAGCTATGAAGAAGATATATTGGAAACTCGAACCGATATAGTTGGACACTACAGGATTTCGGAATAGATGGAACATAAAGCTAAAACGGAGGTGCATTATGACGGCAGAGAATATCATCGGCTTTGTGATATATGCGTTGGTGGCGTTGATTATGATGGGTATAGGGATTCTGCAGTTAAAGAGTAAAGACCCGGTGGGGTTCTATTCGGGTGAAAAACCGCCGAAAGCAGAAAATATCACAGACGTAAAAGCTTGGAACAAAAAACACGGAATGATGTGGCTAATCTATGGAATTGTGATTCTTATCTCATTTTTCATTGGAGCTGCCATTGGCGATTCCATTTGGGCAGTCCTGCCAATGATTGGGGGATTAATAATACCTGTTATTTTTATGATTTGGTACCATCAGCAGTTGAAAAAGAAATATTTGAAATAAAAATCTGATTACCATATAAGAAAGACATTATCCATTTTGTATTGCTATATAAACGTGAGGGAGGATAAGATATGAAATGTCCAGGAAGTTTCATTGAGAACAAAGGGACAGGGGGGATACTGTGACGAATGTATGAAAGTATTTGCGATATTTGAGGAACGCTAAAATGATTGTATACACACTTGGACATAGAAACTAAATATCATAGATGACAGACAGAAGGTTGTAGAGAGTTTTTTATGGAAGGACATTATAATAAACCCGAAAAAATAATTAATATGATATCATTTATGATAGTCATTTTATCAATCATAATGGAAATCTTAACAGATGATTATAATATCGGAACCCTTGTGATTTTAGCTTTTATGGGAATTTTATGGTACATAATTTTTCTTATATGTGGGTTGTTTCCGGCCACATGGCGAATGACTCAAAACCAGAAAGCAAAAATATCTGATAAAAAAGATTATCAAAATAAATACCGAAAGATATTTGTGTGGATTAATTTGGTAGGGTGTATAATGGTATCTCTTTTAATAATAACAATCTCATAATAAAAATCATATTTACTGAGGTAATTTTCATGCAAAACGTATCGGTGAAAGAATTAAATCATAAGGAATTATCGGAAGCATTATCTCTGGTTTGGCAAGTGTTTCTTCAGTACGAGGCACCTGATTATACCAAAGAAGGTATAGAAGAATTTTGGTGTCATTGCCACCCGAAACCGAGGAACTCACATTGCGTTGTTTTCTGTAGACGGTCAATATCAGGAAAAAGGAATCGGTAAACAGTTATTTCAAGCTATATGGAAAGATTGTCCTGCTGGTAAAATAACGGTAAATTCTTCTCCATATGTCGTTCCCATATATCATAAATTGGGATTTTGTGATACAGATAAAGAAAAAGTAATAAATGGATTAAGATTTACACCGATGGAATTTGTGAATGGAGGAATAGAGTGACAAATTTGATATTATTTCATGGAAGCAATGTTACAGTTGATGAGCCAAAAATTTTAACAAATGGGTATTATAAAGATTTCGGTTATGGGTTTTATTGCACAATACTTGAAAAACAAGCAAAACGATGGGCGTTAACCAAAAAGGAACATCACATTGTTAATAAATATCAGTATACCTCAGACCCTAAATTGAAAATCAAGATATTTGATGATATGTCAGAAGAATGGCTTCAATTTATTGTGGATTGTCGCAGAGGTATAAATCATAATTATGATATCGTAGAAGGAGCCATGGCTGACGATACTATTTGGGATTATATTGAAGATTACATGGCAGAAAAAATTTCAAAAGAAGCTTTTTGGGAATTAGTTAAATTCAAATATCCTACACATCAAATTGTTTTTTGTACAGAAGATTCCTTAAAAACATTGAAATTTGAAAGGAGTTATCCGGTATGACAAATTTATTTTTTGAAAATGAAGAAATAACTGAAAATGATTTATATTTCATATGTTATATGATTGAACGTGTTGCGAGAAAATTGCACCAAAAAAATAAATATGTGGTAAATCATATAACAAAAAAAGAATGGAGACGTTTAATAAGCATTGCAAACGTTTTGCATTGTGAAAATCCATTAAAAATTGAAGATGAGTGGATAGAAGAATATCACTTAGAAAAAGGTGTTTTTGATATAACAGATGTTGATTTAAAATTAGTAGACGAGATTCCATCTGCCACACAAATGGGAAAGGTATATATGCGTTTGATTTTATCTGTTCTTCAACCAAAAGAGGATTATATAGATGGATTAGTCAGAGTATATAACAATGAGATATGTGAGACCATTGACAATTATAACAGTAGTGCATATTATGAGCCGTCCTATGTAATTACAAGAGCATATAATGGTGGAGGGTTTTAGAAGAGAACGTGTAACAACAGAGGAAGAAATGAGAACATATCGATAATTTTGATTTTACGAGGTACAGGGAGCTATATTTATGGAGATAGATAAAATAAGAACACCGCAGGATGTATTTACCTATATGGACGAAAATATATCCTATGGCTGGTTAGATGTGAATCACAAGATACATGGAATCAAAGAAATGACGAATTTTCGGAGTCTGTACCGGACGATGTCTGTGGAAGAGACAGTAGAACACGGCGTTGGTACTTGTGTGGAGCAAGTTGCTTTGATGCATGAACTGCATATGCATTGTTTCGTGCTTTTTTATCAAAAGAACAAGGTTTATCATTTAGAACATCCCAACGGAGAGAAAAAAGGAATCTATGAATATGACAGCGAAAAGGAAGCTATCCGAGCCATCGTGGACTATTATATTGAGTTGAGGGGCGGCAAAGAAAGTCCCACTACAAAATTTGAAAGTGTTCCAACAGGGCTCTCTTTCCGGGAATTTAATGCTTACATCAATCATCAGGAGATTTTACATAGCAGAGAGGATGTACCCTAAATATGAAATTGATTTTACCGGATAAAAAATATTATGATTCTTATTTATCCGCTATAGAAGAATACAAAGAACATGAAATCACTACCTATGAATTTTTAAATCCTGCCCAATATGATATTTTTCAATATACAGAGGATTTCAGAGTGGGTAACAATCTTCCAAAAGGATGGGTAAAAGCAACTTATTTGTGGTGTGTAGATGGAGAAGAATTTCTAGGAGAAATAGCTATCCGTCACACTTTGACTGACGCACTTTTGCGTTTCGGAGGAAATATCGGATATGGTGTCAGATATTCCGCATGGAATAAGGGCGTTGGAACTAAAATGCTCTCTTTGGCACTGGAATATGCAAGGGAAAATCTTTCGTTAGAAAAAGTACTGATTACCTGCAATGATAACAATGCAAGTTCCGTCAGAGTGATAGAAAAGAACGGCGGCGTGTTAGAAGATAAAATTGTAAATGTAATTGAAGGGCAAAGACGGATTACCAGAAGGTATTGGATACAGCTTTAAAGTGAAAAAGGACAGGAACATATTATGAAAAACAAGAAAATACAACTCAAAACCAAGCATTTATGTATTTCTCCGAAAACCTTGGAGGAACTGAAGCTGGCATTGGAAAAAGAAACCGACCCGGAAATGCAAAAAGCATATGGGGATATGATTCGGGGCGTAGAAGAACAGCCGGAAGACTGGCTTTGGTATACCGATTGGACGATAACCTTAAAAGGGACAGAGACCCTTGTGGGCAGTATTGGTTTTAAAGGCAGTGCCAATGAAACAGGAGAGGTGGAAGTAGGATATGGAATAGAAGAAAAACACCGCAGGAAAGGTTATGGATTAGAGGCGGTAAATGCCATGATGGAATGGGCGTTCCAGAACGAAAAGGTGTATTATATTATGGCAGAAACACTTGCCGATAATACAGCATCCCAAGGATTGTTAGAAAAAGCAGGTTTTACTCCAACCGGAACCATCGGAGAAGAAGGACCGAGATTTGAAAAAGAAAAACCGCAGACTTCCTTTACAAGCCTTTTTCTAAGTATCGGGATGTGTCTTGGAATGTCCGTTGGATTAGCTGTTTTTGACAATGTGGCAACGGGAATGTGTCTGGGTATGCTCTTTGGTGTGGCTGTAGGCTCTGCGATGGATCAGAATGACAAGAAACGCCGGGAAGAAATCAGAAAAAAGAGAGAACAGGAAACATGAATATTACAGAGGAGATACGAGAAGAATTACAGAAAAGTATTGACGAGGAATACCGGAAATTTCATGGTTCCCTAGTGCCGGACATGGGTGAGTTTCTGGGGGTACGTGTACCGAAGCTGCGACAGATGGCAAAGCAGGCGGCAAAAGAAGGATATTGGGAATTTACCACCAACGCAAATCCTCTGATTTACGAAGAACTGATGATACGCGGAATGATGATTGGTTACGGAAAGCTGAGCATGGAAGAACAGCAGGAAGAATTGAAAAAGTTCATTCCCTTAATCAATAACTGGGCAATCTGCGACTGTTGCTGTGCCACCTATAAGTTTATGAAAAAAGACCAGAGGGAGTGGTTTTCTTTCTTAGAAGCTTATTTGGCGGGAACAGGCGAATATGAGGTCCGTTTTGCCATTGTCTGTATGCTGGATTTTTTTGTCAATGAAACTTATATTGATGAGGTTTTGGAAAGATTGGCTGGAATTTCCCGGCAGGAATATTATGTGAAAATGGCGGCTGCGTGGGCATTGTCCGTCTGCTATGTGAAGTTTCCCAAAAAAACAGAGTGTATTTTGGAACGGGAGGCTTTGGATGAGGAAATACGCAGAAAAGCCGTTCAAAAAATAAGGGAGTCCCTTAGGGTGACAAAGGAAGAAAAGGAAAGGTTAAAGCAAAAATTTGCAAAATAACCGTATGTTGTTAGGATTGCCGTTTAAAAAAGAAAGAAACGGAGGAAATAATGATGTATGATGTAATGATTATTGGAGCAGGAATTGTAGGAACCGCCATAGCAAGGAGGCTGTCTCGCTATCAGCTTTCCATTGGAATCTTGGAAAAGGAATGTGATGTTTCCATGGGTTCCACCAAGGCGAACAGTGCCATCGTCCACGGCGGTTATGCCGAGGCGAATGCCAAGGTGAAAGGTCGTGTCTGCTATAAAGGCAGAGTGCAGTATCAGAAGTTGAATGAAGAATTGAACTTTGGTTTTCGCAAAACCGGAAGTCTGGTAATTACCACAGATGAAAATGATTTGCCAAAGCTGCAGGCAATGCTGGAAAATGGTGAGAAAAACGGTCTGACCGACTTAAAGATTATCGGAAGAGAAGAGATTTTAGAGTTGGATCCCAACATCAACCCGGAGGTAGTCTACGCCCTTTATTGCGAGGGTGCCGGCGTTTGTTCCCCGTATGAAATGGCAATCGCCATGGCAGAAAATGCTATTCACAACGGTGCTGAACTGTTTTTAAATACCGAGGTTTCCGGTATTGAGAAAATAGAGGAAGGATTTTTGGTTCACACGAATAACGGAGATTTTAAAACCCGCTATCTGGTCAATGCCGCAGGACTTTTTTCAGACAAGATAGACCAGATGGTTAATGAGAAAACCTTTGAAATCCGACCACGTTCCGGCGAATATATTCTGTTTGCCCAGGGAACCGGCGAGGCTTTGAATACGGTTGTATTCCAGATGCCATCCAAGATGGGCAAGGGAATCCTTGTGACTTCCACCTATCACGGCAATTTGCTGTTGGGACCGGATGCCATTGATGAAGAGGGTAATACGGACCGCAGCACACATCTGGACCGTCTCTGGAAAATTTACAAAGAAGGGCTGCATACCACGGATAAAATCAATCCGCAGCAATTTATCCGAAGCTTTACCGGAGTACGTGCCGTGTCCACTACGGATGACTTTGTGATAGGTGCAACTGCAACTCCGCATTTTCTCAATGCAGCAGGAATCCAGTCCCCGGGACTTACCTCTTCTCCTGCCATTGCAGATATGATTGCAGAGGAACTGGAGCGTCAGGGACTGGAGTTAAAGGAGGACCCATCCTATGATCCATACCGGGCACCGATTATACAGAAAAAAGAAGAGATGCTGCCTTTTACAGAAGCAGAACAGCTTGTGAATTTACCACCGTGTCAGGAACGTTTGATTTGCCGCTGTCAGCAGGTGGATGAGAAAACCATTGTGGACTGTCTGCACAGAGGAATACAGGTTACAAGTGTAGACGGTGTAAAGAGAAGAACCAGAGCGTCCATGGGTTATTGTCAGGGAATGTTCTGCCGTCCTCGTATCAAAGAGATTATGGAGAGGGAATACGGTATAGAGATTGACATGAGAACCGATGTGGAAAAAGAAGGAGCTGTCCGTGTGACAGACCAGGAATTTATCGCATACTGGAAAGAACATAAAGAAGACTAGTTTTATAAGACGAAAGGAAAGCGATTACTATGCGAATGTACGATTTGATCCTGAAGAAAAAACAGGGAAAGGAACTGACAAAAGAAGAAATCTATTACATGATTGAGGGCTTTACCAAGGGTGATATCCCGGATTATCAGATGTCGGCAATGACAATGGCAATCTGTTTTCAGGGAATGAGCAAACGGGAAACCGTAGATTTGACCTTAGCTATGAGAGACAGCGGGGATGTCCTGAATCTGGACGCCATAGAGGGGATAAAAGTAGATAAGCATAGTACCGGAGGTGTGGGGGACAAGGTTTCCCTTGTCCTGACACCTATGATTGCAGCTTTGGGGGTTCCGGTTGCCAAGATGAGCGGCAGAGGATTGGGACATACCGGAGGAACCATTGACAAATTGGAATCTATTGAAGGATTTTCCACAGAGATGACAGAAGAAGCATTTATCCGCAATGTCAACAGTATCAAGGTTGCCATTGCGGGACAGACCGCCAATCTGGCTCCTGCGGACAAAAAACTGTATGCTTTGCGGGATGTAACCGCCACCGTAGATCAGATGTCTTTGATTGCCAGTAGTATTATGAGTAAGAAACTGGCTTCCGGTGCAGATGCCATTGTGTTGGACGTAAAGACCGGAAACGGTGCTTTCATGCAAAAAGAAGAGGATGCCGTGGCTTTGGCAAAGGCAATGGTGGATATTGGAAAACGGGCAGGAAAGAAGACGGTGGCTCTTATTACGGATATGGATGAACCACTGGGAAATGCCGTGGGAAATGCACTGGAAGTGAAAGAAGCCATCGAATCCCTAAAGGGCAACGGTCCGGCAGATTTTATGGAGGTTGTTATAGGTTTGGGCAAACAGATGCTGGTTTTGGCAGGTAGGGCAGAAAGTGAGGAAATCGCAGAAGCCCTTTTAAAAGAAACCATTGACAGCCGAAGTGCCTATAAAAAATTCCAAGAGTTTGTAGAGGCTCAGGGTGGAAATGTAGAACAGATTCTTCACCCGGATTTATTGCCAAAGGCAAAATATGTGATACCGGTTCTGGCGGAAGCTGAAGGTCATGTGCAGCGTATTCTGGCTCAGGAAATCGGAATTGCCTGTATGATGCTGGGCGGCGGCAGAGAGACCAAAGAGAGCACCATAGACCCGGCAGTGGGTATTATTTTGAACAAAAAGATTGGGGATGGAGTGAAAAAAGGAGATGTCCTTGCTTATATCCATGCCAATGACCGGGAGAAGGCAATCACTGCTGCAGCAAAAATCAAAGCTGCCTATCAGATGTCCACAGAAGAAGTGGCACGTCCGGTAATGATTAAGCAACTGATACGTGAATAATGAACTTGTATTTTCCATATAGTGAATTATGGGAAAAACAAAGTTGAAATCAGTAAAAGAAAATATGGTAGAGACTTTAGAACTGCCGAAGGATTTGATGTATGGAGCCTCCATCGTCACCATTACCGGACGCAGGGAAGTCCTGATTGAAAATTATAAAGGTATTTTAGAATACACGGAAGAATATATCAAAATCCAGACAAAAAACGCAAAATTAACGGTTTATGGAAAACGGCTGAATATCGAATATTATACCAATGAGGATATGAAGGTTGTCGGATTTATAAAATCAATAGAATTTGAGGCTTAAGTCACATGAAAAGGATATTGCGTTATTTGTCAGGATATGTCCGGGTGGAGCTGACCGGCTATGCGACGGAACGGTTTTTAAACCTATGTACCAATCATAATATCTATATATGGGATATGGAACATCGGGAAGATGCCTATGAATTTTCCATGAGCATATCGGATTTCTTTTCCATACGTCCTCTGGTAAAAAAGACCAAGACAAGGGTCCGCATACAAAAAAAGATGGGCTTTCCCGTCTTTTTATTCCGCTATCGGAAAAGAAAGCTGTTTCTGGCAGGATTTTTTCTGGGCGTGGGAATTATCTATCTCTTTTCCTGTTATATCTGGAACGTGGAAATCTGCGGAAACTCTGTTTTATCGGAGGAGACTCTTTTCCGTTATCTGGAGACGGAGAAGGTTTATGTGGGAAGTAAAAAGAAAGATATTAATTGTGAAGAACTGGAAGCAGAGATACGTCAGCATTTTCCCAACGTAATTTGGACCTCTGTGCGTCTGGAGGGGACAAAGCTGACGGTTGATATCAAGGAAAATCTGGTTACCGCCGAAGAAAACAAAAAAACGGAGGAAATACCGCAGGATATCGTGGCAGATAAAACCGGAGTCATTCAAAGCATTATTACCAGAAGCGGCGTTCCTCAAGTAAAAGCCGGAGACAAGGTGAAAAAGGGAAAAATTCTGGTGTTGGGCAGAATTGAGATTCGGGATGACATCGGGGAAGTAAAAGAATACAAATACTGCAAAGCAGATGCGGATATTATTGCAAAAACTACATATTCCTACGAATATAGAGTTCCCAAACAGACAGAGCAAAAGGTTTTTACCGGAAAAGAAAAAAAACGATACGCACTCTGGTATAACAAAAAATATTTGGAACTGCCGTCTTTTGGAAAAGACTATCCGTTATACGAAAAAGAAACAGAAAAAAAGCAGTTGAAAATCATGAAGAACTTTTATCTTCCTTTTTATCTGCAAAAGAACACTTATCGGGAATATGAGAAAAAAACCCATGAAGTATCCAAAAAAGAAGCGAAACAGATAGCATTGGCGAACCTGGAAGTATTTCTTTCAAAATTAGAAGAAAAAGGGGTTCAAATTATAGAAAAAAATGTTATTATGGATACAGAGAAAAATGAGTATGTATTAAAGGGCACCATAACTGCAAATGAAAAGTTTGGAATCTATCAGGATACCAAGCAACTGGAAGTGCCGAAAGAAGAAGGAAATATAGAAAATGAGTCTGAATGAAGTGATTTTAGATATTCCGTCAGAGCATATGGCAAATGTTTTTGGCGGCTGTGATGTAAATATTAAGAAAATTGAACGCACTCTTAATGTTACGGTTGTAGTCCGGGACGGTGGAATGAAGATTCTGGGCGAAGAAGCGAATGTTAAGAGTGCTTCCTGCGTATTCCTGCAATTGGTGGAGTTGAGCAAGCGGGGCAACACCATTACAGAACAGCAGGTAAACTATGCTTTGGATTTATCTGCCAAGGATGAAGAGGTTTCTGTAATGACACAGATTGACAGCGATTGTATCTGCCATACCATCAATGGAAAGCCGATCAAACCGAAAACCTTAGGACAGAAACAGTATGTGGATGCTATCCGAAAGCAAATGATTGTCTTTGGCATCGGTCCGGCGGGAACCGGAAAGACTTATCTGGCGATGGCAATGGCAATTACGGCATTCAAAAACGAAGAGGTGGGAAGAATCATTCTTACCAGACCTGCCATAGAAGCGGGAGAGAAGCTGGGATTTCTTCCGGGAGATTTGCAGAGCAAGGTAGACCCTTATCTGCGTCCTTTATATGATGCCCTTTATCAGATTATGGGGGCGGAATCTTTCCAGAAAAATATGGAGAAGGGACTTATCGAAGTGGCTCCGCTGGCTTATATGCGTGGACGGACTCTGGACAATGCCTTTATCATTCTGGATGAAGCTCAGAATACCACACCGGCACAGATGAAGATGTTCTTAACCCGTATCGGCTTTGGCTCCAAGGTAGTAATTACCGGAGATGAAACCCAAAAGGATTTGCCGAAGGGAGCAGTTTCCGGTCTGGATGTGGCTTTGCGGGTACTGCGGAAGGTGGAAGATATCTCTATCTGCCGGCTTACCAGCAGTGACGTGGTACGTCATCCGTTGGTACAAAAAATTGTACAGGCATACGAGGAATATGAGAAAAAGAGCCAAAAGAAAACTGTAAAAAATCAAAATAGGAAAAAGACGAGGGCGGAGAAATGAATCAGGAACGATTTGTAAAAAAGAGAGCCGTTCCCATAGTAGTTATTTCACTTGCCACGGTAGTATTTACATTTTTATTGGGATTTCGTACCGGAATTTCTTTAGATGTTGCACTGAACTTTATATTTATTGATGCGGTGTTTCTGGCAGTGTTTATCTATCATCTGGAACAGCAGCGACTGGCGGATGCACTTCCTTTTAAGGACAGCAATGATTTTTCCCTGATTGCCCTTGTTTATGTTTTGGGACTGGTCATCAGCTATGGCTGTTCTTTTCTGCCGGAATACATGAATCTGGTCTTTGGATTTGCGGTAGCTATGACCCTGTTGTCCAATACCACAACGGCGTTGATTGCAGGGATTTTCCAGAACGTATTGTTTGTGGTGGCATTAAAGCAGGATTTGCATATTATGACTGCATTTATGCTGCTGACCCTTCTGGGAGTCATATTGGCAGATGCAGCCAGAAAGAACCATTTACATTTATGGGTGCATTTGTTGGTGTTTTTTGGTACAATCGTAATAGAGAGTGCCTGCTATTATACTCAGTATCTGGTAATGGAATGGAAAATGTTTCTGTTATTTGCAGGTAATGCCGCTTTAAATCTGGCATTTATGGATTTTGTTCTGCGGCTGTTTCGGACAGAAGCGGCAGAGGCGGAGGAATTGCCCTACACAAAGATTCTTCAGCCGGACTATCCTTTGGTACAGTCCATCCGCAAGTTTTCAGAGATGGATTATTCCCATGCGTTGCGGGTGTCGGATATCTGCGGAACCTGTGCCATGTTAATAGGGGTAAATGAAAAACTATGCAGAGCGGCAGGATTTTATTACCGTATCGGTCGGATGGAAGGGGAACCCTATATTGAAAATGGCGTAACCCTTGCAGAAAACGTTTGCTTTCCCAAGGAGCTGATACAGATTCTCAAGGAATATAACGGTGTGCTTTGCCCTATTTCCTCCAAGGAATCGGCAATCGTACATATGGTAGACCGGGTGGTAACCAAGCTGGATTTGTTGGATAAAGAAACTTTTTCCTCCAACTGGAATCAGGATATGGTTATCTATCAGACCTTGAATGAGGAATCGGCAACCGGAATTTATGACGAATCAGGACTGGGAATGAATCAGTTTCTGGAAATCAGAGATTTTTTAGTGAAAGGGGATCATCTGTTTTGACAATTACCATTGAAGAAGAGGTACAGATACCGTTTTCCTTCGACTATAAGGAAACGGCAAATCGTGTTATAAATGCAGCAATAGACAGTGAAAATTTTCCCTATGAATCAGAAATCAATCTGTTTTTAGTGGATAATGAAACCATTGCTGAAATGAATCAGAACTACCGGGAAATAGAACGACCAACGGATGTGTTATCTTTTCCGATGATTGCCTATGACACACCGGGAGACTTTTCAAAAATAGAAGACAGTACAGAGGATAATTTTAACCCGGATACGGGGGAATTAATCTTGGGAGATATTGTAATCTCTGTTCCTAAGGTGCTGGAGCAGGCGGAAGAATACGGCCACAGCACAGAACGGGAATTTGCTTTTTTAATCACGCATAGTATGCTGCATCTTTTCGGGTATGACCATATGGAACCGGAAGAGGCGGCAATTATGGAACATAAACAAAAGGCTATCTTGGATTCTTTGCAGATTACAAGATAACATAAGGGAGGGTTTTCTACATGAAGAAATGGATTACAACATTACTTTTGGCTCTTTCCGTGTCTGCCTTACTGGTTGGATGTAAGAAGGATACCACAGAGGAAGAACCAAAAACAGAGAAACAGGAAGTAAAAAAAGACACCCATGAGGGCGAGGCAAAAAGCCTCTTGACCGGGGAATGGATAGATGAGTCTCTGGTAAATAAGAGACCGGTGGCTGTTATGATTAACAACATTGAGGTGGCACTTCCACAGTACGGAACAGAGGCCGCCGACATTATTTACGAATGTCCGGTGGAGGGCGGTCTTACCAGAATGATGGCAATTTATCAGGATTATTCAGAACTTGAAAAAATCGGTTCTGTCCGTAGCTGCCGTCTGTATTTTCCACAGTTTGCAAATGAATTCAATGCCATTTATGTGCATTTCGGACAGGCAGTTTACGCAGAGCCTTACTTAAACAGCAGCGTGGACAATATCAATGGTCTGGTTATGGAAAAAGAATGCTTTACCCGGGATAAAAACCGTAAAAAACCCCACAATGCATTTATCAGCGGAGAGGGAATCAACAAAGGAATTGAAAAGCTGGGCTATGACACCGAGCTTTCCGCAAAATATTCCTCAGGACATTATCAGTTTGCGGCAGATGATGCGGAAGTTCAGCTGGACGGAGATGACGCCGTTGTGGTTCAGCCGGGATATGCCGTAGATAAGCCATGGTTTGTCTATGACAGTAAAAAAGGCGTTTACAAACGTTATGAGTATGGCGAAGAGCAGATTGATAAAGCAACCGAAAATCAGCTTACTTTTAAAAATATTCTGATTCAGTGCTGTAAATGGAACTATGAAGAAGATGGAAAATATTTGAACATCAATACCACTTCCGGCGGAAACGGTTACTATATCACCAACGGAAAAGTGATTCCGGTTACATGGAAAAAAGCAGGGGACGGAGAACCTGCCCGCTACTATGATACCAGTGGAAATGAAATCACTTTAAATCAGGGTAAAACTTGGGTCTGCGTTGTACAGGATACTTATGCAGATAAAATTTCATTCTATGGCAGCGAAGAGGAGTATGAGGCTGCAAACTAATTTTTGAGGTTTTTTATGGACAATGACAGAAAAAAAGAATCCGGCTTTTTGGTACAGGGGTCGATTCTGGCGATTGCATCTATTATCAGCCGTATTATCGGACTTATTTACAGAGTTCCTCTTACGGCGATTATAGATGACAATGGCAATAGTTATTATAGCTGTGCCTATGAAATATATAGTCTGTTTTTACTGATTTCGTCTTACAGCCTTCCGATGGCTGTGTCGAAGCTGGTATCCACACGGGTAGCAAAGGGCGATTATAAGAATGCTTTCAGGGTGTTTAAAGGAGCATTCTTATTTGCTGTGTGTTCCGGTGTCATAGCCATGCTGATTGTATGGTTCGGTGCGGAATTCATTACCAATCTGATGAAGACGCCACTCAGTATCTTTGCTTTAAAGGTATTGGCTCCTACTTTGGCGGTTATGGCGATTCTAGGGGTTATGCGAGGTTTTTTCCAAGGACTTGGAACCATGATGCCCAGTGCGGTATCCCAGATTATTGAACAGATTATCAATGCGGTAGTCAGTGTATGGGCAGCTTATATGCTTGCTTCTTACGGAAAACGTGTTGCAGCCGTTCTTGGAAACGGCAAGGACTATGCAGCGGCATACGGTGCTGCGGGAGGTACCCTTGGTACTGCCATGGGTGCTGTGTTTGCCTTGCTCTTTTCTATCTTTGTATTTGCAACCTACGCTCCGGTATTTAAGAAAAAAATGCGGCGAAACCGTACCAGAAAAACGGAAAGCTATGGCTATATCTTAAGAATTTTACTGCTTACCATCGTTCCGGTATTGTTAAGTACTACGATTTATAATATCAGTTCTGTCATTGACCAGGGAATTTATAAAAACGTATCTCTGCTTCAGGGCTACAATAGCAATAAAATTGATGAATGGTGGGGAATCTTTTCGGGAAAATACAAGGTTCTGACCAATGTGCCGATTTCCATTGCCTCTGCAATGGCGGCTTCCTGTGTGCCCAGTCTGGCAGAGGCCTATGCCAAACGGGATGCGGGCTTAGTACGGCGGAGAATCAATTCATCCATTCGTTTTGTCATGGTCATAGCCTTTCCTTGTGCTGTGGGAATCGGAGTTCTGGCATCTCCGATTATGCAGCTTTTATTCGGGGATGACGGCAGAACCATAGAGGTTCTTTTACAGATTGGAGCTGTATCCATCATCTTTTATTCCCTGTCCACCCTTACCAACGGTCTGTTACAGGGAATCAACCGTATGCGTGCTCCGGTAAAAAATGCCTTGATTGCACTGATTCTTCATATTGGTGTGTTACTGTTCTGTATGTATGGCATGAAACTGGGGATCTATTCCGTAGTCATTGCCAATGCCTTTTTTGCATTGTTTATGTGCATGTTGAACGGACGCTCTTTGAAGCGTTACACCAGATATCATCAGGAGGTGGCAAAGACCTTTATCATTCCGGCATTGGCAGCGGGAATTATGGGCGTGGCGGTATACTTTATTTATGATATCCTGTTCCGTGTCATGAAGCGAAATGCTCCGGTGACGATTATCAGCATTGTGCTGGGCGGGGTGATTTACATATTCTTCCTGCTTTTATTCCGGGGACTGGATGAAGAAGAGCTATATTCTTTCCCGAAGGGTGCTACATTGGTTCGGATTTTCAAAAAATTACATTTGTTGAGATAATTTGTATAAAATAAAAAAAAGTGCGAATACTGATACTATGAACAAAGAAAATCGTATTCGTGCTTTTTTTATTGCAGGAACCGGAGTTCTGATTGCAGGATATACCCTGTGGACGGCACAGCCAGAAACTTCGGAAAAAGAAAAACAATCAAATACAGAAAAAGAAATTGTAAAAGAGGAGACTTCGGAGGTTTCTAAAGAACAGGAAGCCTATGAGTATGTGATTTTAAACAACGGAGGGTTTCTCTGCGTCTATTTAAAGGATTTAAAAACCGTTTATTTTCAGACGGATATTCCTTACGACAAATTAAGCGAAGAAATGCAGCAAAAAATTGATCAGGGCTATCTGATTCGGGACGCAGAAGAGTTATATGACTTTTTAGAAAATTATTCTAGTTAATTAGGACAGGATATGATATAATTTACCCCGAAGGGGCGTGAATTTATGAAGACAAAAGAAAAGAAAGAATCCTCATTTATGACAAAGTTATTTACCGGAATTTCACTGGTATATCTGGTGCTGGGAGGAGCCCTGTGTGCAATCCCGTCTCTAAAGATGGAGTATATCTGCTACGGCATCAGTGTTACCCTGATAGTTCTGGGTATTATTCTGATTGTAAAATATTTTGTAACGGAATCTTATAAGAACTTGAACCAGTACGGTTTCTCCATCGGTGTGTTTTTGATTATTATCGGTGTGTGTACGCTGGTTCGGAATCAGGAGATGACCAAAAGCTTTCAGCTTTACATCGGTATCTGTATCCTTCTTACGGCTATTATCAAGTTGCAAAACGCCATGGATTTAAAAGCCTTGAAGGACCGGGTATGGGGCGTCATCTGTGTGGTTTCCGTATGTATTATGGCAGCCGCCGTATTGATTATTATCAATCCTTTTTCAAACAAAAATTACGAATTAACCCTTACATATTTCAGCTTGCTGTTTGACGGAGTCATCAGTCTTTTCAGCTATAATTATCTGGCGTTCCGTTTGCGAAGAACCCAGAAGAAGCAGCAGAAAGCTGCAGAGGCAGCGATTGCAGATACAGAAACAGTAGATACAGAGTCTGTGGAACCGGAGGTGCCGGAAGGGGATATCCCAAGCGAAGTTACCACAGAGCAGACGGAAACAGAACAGAATTCAGAGGAACAGGATTCATGTACGATGTAACAGTCATCGGTGGCGGAGCAGCCGGAATGATGGCGGCAACTGTTGCTGCAAGAGCAGGAGCTTCTGTGCTGATTTTAGAGCACATGGATCAGTGCGGTAAAAAGATTCTCTCCACCGGAAACGGAAGATGTAATTATACAAACAAAATGCAGGGCATCGAATATTACAGAAGTGATGACCCTGCCTTTGTATTGTCTGTATTGGAGCAATTTTATCAACAGGATACCATAGCATTTTTTGAAGAAATTGGTATTACGCCTACAGAGAGAGACGGCTATTTCTATCCCAACAGTATGCAGGCAGTTTCTGTCCGGGATGTACTCCTTATGGAATTGGAAAGATTAGGCGTTTCTATCCGTTATAATGTGGGAATCCGCCGGATTTTGGACCAAACAGGCTTTTATGAAATTTGCACAAAAAACGGGAATTTTTCCACAAAAACCTGTGTTTTGGCAACCGGAGGAAAATCCGCAAAAACCACAGGAAGCGACGGCAGCGGATTTCTATATTTAGTGCCACTTTCTCACAAGGTAACAGATTTAGTGCCGGCATTGGTGGGATTGAAGGCGAAACAGCCATTTTTCAAGGAACTTGCAGGAATTCGTGCAAAAGCCAAGGTGTCTCTTTTTGTGGAAAATGTACAAAAAACAGAAGATTTTGGCGAAGTTCAGTTTACGGATTACGGCATTTCCGGGATTCCGGTGTTTCAGGTCAGCCGCTTTGCCACAAGAGCGTTGGCATCAGGACAACATGTATCAGCGAAAATTCGATTTTTGACGGAATATTCCCAAGATGAGATTACAGCTATGCTAAAACAACGTTTTTCTTATTCCGAAGAAAAGACAGCCTTACAGGCGTTGATTGGACTTTTTCCGCTGAAGTTGGCGAAGGTACTTTTGAAACGCTCCGGCATTTCGGAGGACAAGGCAGCCTACACCTGTTCTGAAGCAGAATTAGCAAAGCTTTTAAAACAGATTCTTGCCTTTACCTGTGATATTACAGACTCCGGCAGCTTTGAGCAGTCACAGGTTACCAGCGGCGGTGTGGTTTTGGAGGAAATATCTGCGGATACGTTGGAATCAAAACTTCATCCGGGACTATTTTTTGCAGGAGAAATCATGGATGTAGACGGAATGTGTGGCGGATATAATTTGCAGTGGGCGTGGTCCAGCGGCTATGTGGCAGGAAAGGCAGCGGCGAAAGCGGCTACCGAACATTAAATCAAACAAGGCAGTAATTATGATACGAGTACAACAGGTCAAGGTACCTTTAAAACATGACAAACAGGATATTTTAAAGAAAACAGCGAAGGTATGCGGTATCAAGCCGGAGAAAATCCGAACCATGGAGATTGTAAAGCAGTCTTTGGATGCCAGACAGAAAAATCAGCTTTCCTATGTCTACACCGTGGATATTGAAGTAGAACAGGAGACTTCTCTGCTTAAGAAAAACCGCAGCCGGAATATTATGCCGGCATCCCAAAAGGCATATCATTTCCCAAAAAACGGTTCCCAACCTCTGAAAAAGCGTCCGGTAATTATCGGTGCGGGTCCGGCGGGACTTTTTTGTGCCTATGCTTTGGCAAAGGCAGGCTTTGAACCTCTGGTTTTGGAACGGGGAAAATGTGTAGAGGAACGGAAAGAGGATGTTACCCGGTTCTGGGAAACAGGGGTGCTGGAACCATCCTCCAATGTGCAGTTTGGTGAGGGCGGTGCCGGAACCTTTTCCGACGGAAAACTGAACACCTTGGTAAAAGACCCTCTGGGAAGGAACCGAATGGTGTTGGAAACCTTTGCGAAGTTTGGAGCAGATTCTGAAATTCTCTATGTGAACAAACCCCATATCGGGACGGATGTCCTCTGTGATGTAATTGCCAATCTGCGGCAGGAGATTCTGCGGCTGGGCGGTACCTTCTGTTTTTCCCGGCAGGTAACCGGATTTGAAATCACACAGGATAGTCTTACCGGCGTAGAAGTGAACGGTGGAGAAATTATTCCTGCGGATGTGGCGGTATTAGCCATCGGTCACAGTGCCAGAGATACCTTTTATCATCTGAAGGACTGTGGCTTTTCCATGGAGGCGAAGTCTTTTGCGGTGGGATTTCGGGTAGAGCATCCACAGGAAATGATAAACAGACATCAATACCATGATGCAGACATGAAATATTTAAAACCGGCAGCTTACAAGCTGACCTCTAATTTTGAAAACGGCAGAGGTGTCTATTCCTTTTGTATGTGCCCGGGAGGCTATGTGGTCAATGCCTCTTCGGAGGAGGGCAGGCTGGCAGTTAACGGTATGAGTTATCATGACCGTGGCAGTGGGAATGCCAACAGTGCGATTATTGTCTCCGTGACTCCTAAGGACTTTGGCTCCCAAGGACCTCTTGCAGGAGTGGAATTTCAGCGGGATTTAGAGAAAAAAGCTTATGAATTAGGGAACGGAAAGATTCCTCAGCAGCTTTACGGAGATTTTATACAAGGAAAAACCAGTACTGCCTACGGAGACTTTAAAAGCATGACTAAGGGAAGCTGTACCTTTGCGGACATGAGCCATATGCTCTCTCCTGAACTGACCGGAACATGGATACAGGGAATGGAACAGTTCTCAAAATATATCCCGGAGTATAACCGCTATGATGCGATTCTTTCAGGAATTGAAAGCCGAACCTCATCTCCGGTAAGAATCCATAGGAATGAACAATTTGAAAGTAATTACAGTGGCGTTTATCCCTGCGGAGAAGGTGCCGGCTATGCCGGAGGAATCATGTCCGCGGCAATGGATGGACTGAAAGTGGCGGAGGCTATCGCAGGCAGATATCATCCGCAGTATGAATCATAAAAATAAAGATAAATCGGAAGGAAGTAAAAACGTGGCAGAGTATTCACCGATGATGCAGCACTATCTGCAAACCAAAGAAGAATATAAGGACTGTATCCTGTTTTATCGTCTGGGAGATTTCTACGAGATGTTTTTTGACGATGCCAAGATTGTGGCAAAGGAACTGGAGCTGACCCTGACGGGAAAAAGCTGTGGAATGGAAGAGCGGGCACCTATGTGCGGAATCCCTTTTCATGCTTATGAGAGCTATTTAAACCGTCTGGTTTCCAGAGGATACAAGGTTGCCATCTGCGAACAGGTGGAAGATCCGAAGCAGGCAAAAGGAATGGTAAAGAGGGAGGTTATCCGTGTGGTAACTCCCGGAACGAATATCAATGAGCAGGCTTTGGAAGAGGGAAAAAACAATTATCTTATGTGCATTGTTGCCTTGGGAGACCGTTTCGGTGTAGCCACAGCAGATGTGACCACCGGAGATTTTTTTGTCACAGAGGTGGAAAGCGAGCGAAAGCTTTTGGATGAAATCAATAAATTCATGCCTACGGAAGTTATCTGTAATGAGGCGTTATTCATGAGCGGATTGGACACCTCTGACTTAAAAGACCGTATGGGAATTATGATGAATCCGTTGGACAACTGGTACTTTGATGACAGTATGTGTATTGGAACCCTAAAAGAACATTTCCGGGTAAATTCACTGGAGGGACTTGGACTGGGGGATTACGACTGTGGCGTTTTAGCCTCCGGTGCCCTGATGAAATATCTCTATGAAACTCAGAAAAACTCTCTGAGCCATATGACATCCATTCAACCTTATTCCACAGGAAAATTTATGATTTTAGACAGTTCCACCAGAAGAAATCTGGAGTTGGTGGAGACTTTGCGGGAAAAATCCAAAAGAGGTTCTCTGCTGTGGGTGCTGGATAAGACCAAAACCGCCATGGGTGCCAGAATGCTTCGGTCTTTTGTGGAGCAGCCTTTGGTGGAAAAGGAAGAGATTGAAGCCCGTTATGATGCCATTGAGGAGTTGAATCAGCGGGGAATCGATAGGGAAGAGCTGCGGGAATATCTGAATCCGGTCTATGATTTGGAACGGCTTTTGACACGGATTACATACCAGACCGCCAATCCCAGAGACTTGATAGCTTTTAAAAATTCCATCGGAATGCTGCCTCATATCCGCAATATTTTATTAGAGTTTCAGTCAGAAGAATTCAAAAGAATTCTGGAGGATATGGATACCTTAGAAGACCTTTATGGGATGATTGATTCCGCAATAGAAGAAGATCCGCCTATTGCTGTCAAAGAAGGCGGCATTGTCAAAGAAGGCTACCATGAAGAAGTAGACCGCCTTCGCCATGCCAAAACCGAAGGAAAGACATGGCTGGCGGAGTTAGAAGCCAAAGAGCGGGAAAAAACCGGAATTAAAACCTTAAAAATCAAATACAACAAGGTCTTTGGTTACTATCTGGAAGTTACCAACTCCTTCAAAGACATGGTACCGGATTATTTTACCAGAAAACAGACTTTGACAAATGCAGAACGCTATATTACACCGGAACTAAAAGAATTGGAGGACATTATTCTGGGAGCGGAGGACAAGCTGATACAGTTGGAATACGAACTTTTCCGTCAGCTTCGGGAACGCATCGCTCAGGATGTTGTAAAAATCCAACACACCGCTAAGGCGGTGGCACGGCTGGATGTCTTTGCTTCCATGGCAGTAGTTTCCGAGCAGAATCACTATTGCCGTCCGAAGCTGAATACCTCAGGAGTCATCGACATCAAAGACGGTCGGCATCCGGTGGTGGAAAAAATGATATCCAACCATATGTTTATTTCCAATGACACCTATCTGGATAACAACAAACAGCGGATTTCCATTATTACGGGACCGAATATGGCAGGAAAATCTACCTACATGAGACAGAGTGCGTTGATTGTACTGATGGCACAGATTGGCTGCTTTGTTCCGGCAGAATCCGCAAATATCGGCATTGTAGACCGGATTTTTACCCGAGTAGGTGCGTCGGATGACCTTGCCTCCGGTCAGAGTACTTTTATGGTGGAAATGACAGAGGTTGCCAATATTTTAAGGAATGCCACTCCGGACAGTCTCTTGATTCTGGATGAGATTGGACGCGGTACCTCCACCTTTGACGGTCTGAGCATTGCATGGGCAGTGGTGGAATATATCAGTAATCCAAAACTTCTTGGGGCAAAAACACTATTTGCCACCCATTACCATGAACTGACGGAATTGGAGGGCAAATTAAACAACGTAAATAATTACTGCATTGCCGTCAAGGAAAAGGGTGACGATATCGTATTTTTGAGAAAAATCGTAAAGGGCGGTGCGGACAAAAGCTATGGTATTCAGGTGGCAAAGCTGGCAGGCGTACCGGATACTGTCATTGACCGGGCAAAAGAAATTGCAGAGGAGCTGAGCCAGCATGATATTTCCGATTTGGCTCGTAAAATCTCTGTAAATAACGAAACCGCCAGAAAGCCAAAACAGCATTTGGACGAAGTAGATTTGACCCAGATGTCTTTGTTTGACACCGTAAAAGATGACGATATTCTTCGGGAATTGGAGGAAGTGGACGTGGGAAATCTCACCCCAATCGAAGCATTGAATAAATTATATGAATTACAGAACAAGCTGAAAAACCGTTGGTAGAAAGGAGCAGTCATGGCGGAAATACATCTGTTAGAACAATCAACCATTGATAAGATAGCGGCAGGGGAAGTGGTGGAACGCCCTGCTTCTGTGGTAAAAGAATTGGTGGAAAACGCCATAGATGCACAAGCCACGGCAATTACTGTGGAAATCAAAGAGGGCGGTATTTCCTTTATCCGTATTACCGACAATGGCTGTGGAATTCCAAAGGAAGAAATTGCATTGGCATTTCTGCGGCATTCCACCAGTAAAATCCGTTCGGTGGAGGATTTAGTCACCGTTACCTCCCTTGGATTCCGTGGAGAGGCTCTTTCCAGCATTGCCGCCGTTTCTCAAGTGGAACTGATTACCAAGACGCAGGAGGCTCTTTTGGGATGCCGCTATGTCATCGAAGGCTCCGAGGAAAAATCCTTAGAAGAAATCGGTGCTCCAAACGGAACCACATTTCTGGTGCGGAATCTGTTCTATAACACACCGGCAAGACAGAAATTTTTAAAGACGCCCCAGACAGAGGCATCCCATATCAGTTCTCTGATGGAACATCTGGCTCTTTCCCACCCGGATATTTCCTTCCGGTTTATTGTGAACGGTCAGACCAAGTTAAGCACCTCCGGCAACGGCAATCAAAAAGAAATTATTTATCATATTTACGGCAGGGATATTGCCGCAAATCTCATTGAAATCCATCAGAAATACGAAAATATTTGCATTGACGGTTTTTTGGGAAAACCGATTATTTCCCGTGGAAACCGCAATTTTGAAACTTTTTTCATCAATGGACGTTATATCAAAAGCCAGTTGATATCAAAAGCCATTGAGGATGCCTATAAAAATCATTTAATGCAACACCAATATCCCTTTACGGTATTGAATATTACTGTAAACACAGAGCTTTTGGACGTAAATGTGCATCCCACCAAGATGGAACTGCGTTTTGATAACGGACCGGAGATTTACAAAAATATTCAACAGACGGTGGCAGAGGGATTAACCCATCGGGACTTTATTCCTGAAGTAACTTTGACGGAAAATGAGGAACCTTTAAAACCTTCGCCAAAGCTGTTACCAAAGCCATCACCGGAGTCTTCGGTTCAACGCAAGGAGTCTGTTCCGAAACCACCGGAGCCTTTTGAAACAGTAAGAATCCGTGAACTGGAACAGAAGACTACAGCACCGCCAAAACAGCTGAAAATAGAAGAGAGTTCTGTCTATGAGCAGCATTTTCTGGAAGAGGCTTCCAAACCAAAGCACCGTATCATCGGTCAGGTGTTTTCTACTTACTGGCTGGTGGAATTTGACGAAAAGCTCTTTATTATTGACCAGCACGCTGCCCATGAAAAAGTGTTGTTTGAGCGAATGATGCGAAATTTCCGGGAAAAAGAATTCACTTCCCAACAGATTTCACCGCCTATGGTTATTAGTCTGAACATGAGAGAAGAAGAACTGCTCCAAAAGTTTTTGCCGGAATTCCAACGTCTGGGCTATCAGATAGAATCCTTCGGCGGCAGTGAATATTCCATTTGTGCCGTGCCGGCAAATCTGTATCAGATTAACGAAAAGCATCTGTTTTTGGAAATGCTGGATGATTTGTCCGAGGAAACCGGATTGAAAACCAGTGATGCCATTTTAGAAAAGGTTGCTTCCATGTCCTGCAAAGCGGCTGTAAAGGGAAATCAGCGTCTTTCTTTGGCAGAAATGGATCATCTGATTGGCGAGCTGCTGGAATGTGAGAATCCATATCAATGTCCCCACGGCAGACCCACCATTATTTCCATGACAAAATACGAGTTGGAGAAAAAGTTTAAAAGGATTGTGTAATATGGGAAAAGAAAAACAACCATTGATTATATTAAGCGGTCCCACCGCAGTGGGAAAATCGGATTTATCCATTGCTCTGGCAAAAAAAATCAACGGAGCAATTATCTCTGCGGATTCCATGCAGGTGTACCGCCATATGGATATCGGCTCTGCTAAGATAAAACCGGAGGAAATGCAGGGGATTCCCCATTATCTCATTGATATTCTCATGCCGGATGAAGAATTCCATGTGGTAAAATTTCAAGAATATGCAAAAAAAGCCTTAAATGAAATCTATGCAAATCACCAGATTCCCATTGTGGTGGGAGGCACCGGATTTTATATTCAAGCCTTGCTCTATGACATTGATTTTACCGAAGAAAAAGAAGATACGGCATACCGTACCCAGTTAGAAACACTGGCCAAGGAGCGGGGAAATGCATATCTGCACCATATGTTAGAACAGGTGGATGAGGCCTCCGCAAAAGCCATTCATCCCAATAATGTAAAACGAATCATCCGGGCTTTGGAATTTTACCATAAATCCGGCAAAAAAATATCGGAGCATAACGAGGCAGAACGACAAAAGGAAAGTCCTTATGAATTTGCCTATTTTGTTCTGGATGATGACCGGGAAAAAATTTATCACAGGATTGATGCCAGAGTGGATAAGATGCTGGATGCCGGACTTTTGGATGAGGTACGCCGTTTAAAGGATATGGGATATACCAAAGATTTCGTTTCCATGCAGGGATTGGGTTACAAAGAAATCTTAGATTATCTGGAGGGAAATCTCTCTTTGGAAGAAGCGGTATATATCTTAAAAAGGGACACCAGACACTTTGCCAAACGGCAGCTTACCTGGTTTCGCAGAGAACGGGAGGTTCTGTGGATAGAAAAACCGGAATTTGATTATGACGAAGAAAAAATACTGGACTATATGATATCAGTATTACAGGAAAGAGGAATATTATGAATCAATTAACTATATCAGAGGATGCCATCAAAAAACAGTATGAAGAACTGGGGATTTCAGAAAAGGTCTATACCTTTGGACATCAGATAGAAGCCTCTTTAAAGGAACGCTTTGATGCCATTGACACCATAGCCGAATACAATCAGCTAAAGGTTATCCGTGCCATGCAAAAAAACAGAGTCAGTGCGGAATGCTTCCAGACCTCCAGTGGTTACGGCTATGACGATGTAGGCAGGGACACTTTAGAAAAGGTGTATGCCGATGTTTTTCGTGGCGAAGACGCTCTGGTACGTCCCCAGATTACCTGCGGTACCCATGCTCTGGCACTTGCACTGATGTCTAACCTTCGCCCGGGGGATGAACTGCTTTCTCCTGTGGGAAAGCCTTATGATACGTTAGAAGAGGTCATCGGTATCCGTCCCTCCAAAGGTTCTTTGGCAGAATACGGAATTACTTACCGTCAGGTGGATTTATTACCGGACGGCAGCTTTGATTTTGAAGGAATTCGGGCGGCAATCAATGATAAGACCAAGCTGGTAACCATTCAACGCTCCAAAGGCTATCAGACCCGTCCAACACTTTCCGTAGAGAGGATTGGCGAATTAATCCGTTTTATCAAAGAAATCAAACCGGAGGTTATCTGCATGGTGGATAACTGCTACGGAGAATTTGTGGAAGAACGGGAACCGTTGGAAGTGGGAGCGGACATGATTGTAGGTTCCCTCATTAAAAATGCCGGAGGCGGTCTGGCACCTATCGGCGGATACATTGTAGGAAAAAAGGAATGTATTGAAAATGCAGCTTACCGGCTGACTTCTCCGGGTCTGGGAAAAGAAGTAGGAGCCTCCCTTGGAGTCATCCAATCCTTCTATCAGGGGTTGTTCCAAGCTCCGGTGGTAACGGCAGGTGCATTAAAAGGAGCCATCTTTGCGGCAAATATTTATGAGAAGCTGGGATTTGATGTCATTCCAAACGGCAGTGAATCTCGTCACGATATCATTCAAGCAGTAACCTTTGGAAAACCGGAAGGCTTGATTGCTTTCTGTGAAGGAATTCAGGCGGCGGCTCCGGTGGACAGCTTTGTGACCCCGGAACCTTGGGATATGCCGGGATATGACGCAAAGGTCATTATGGCAGCGGGAGCTTTTGTACAGGGTTCCTCCATCGAATTAAGTGCCGATGGACCTCTAAAACCCCCTTACGCGGTGTATTTTCAGGGCGGTTTGACTTGGTATCACGCAAAATTAGGTATCCTTATGTCTTTACAAAAACTTTATGATAGAAATCTTGTAGACAAAGATAAGATGTGTTAATATAAACTATATGTGTTTTACAGTTTTGGGGTTTACATAATTCTTGTTCCGAGAGAGTGGAAAGGAATCTATGAAAAAGCATCATACTGTAAAAGATTTGCCGGATACGGAAAGACCTTATGAGAAATGTTTTGAGCGGGGAACCGGATACCTGTCGGACGCAGAACTTCTGGCAGTCATTTTAAGAACCGGAACCAACGGAATTCAGTCAGTGGAATTGGCAGAAGAATTTCTACGATATCAGGGCGGTGGACTTTTAAATCTATACTCCATGAGTAAGGAGGAGATGATGAGCCTTCCGGGAATCGGCAGGGTAAAATCCATTCAGCTCAAATGCATTGCGGAGCTTTGCAAGCGACTCAGCCGTCTTTCCGCCAAAGAACAGGTAACCTTACAGAATGCCTCATCTGTGGCAGCGTATTATATGGAACAGATGTGTCATGAGACAAAAGAAATTTTAATGGTTAGTCTTTTCTCAAACAAGGGTAGACTGATTACGGAACAAATTGTTTCCATAGGGAGTATCAGTACTTCTGTAGTCTCACCACGGGAGATTTTTTATACGGCAATTACACACAACGCAGCATATATTATTCTGCTGCACAATCATCCAAGCGGTGAGCCTGATCCCAGTCCTGCTGATTTCCGGGTAACGGATACTCTGGCAAAATGTGGAGAGTATATGCAGATTCCACTGGCAGATCACATCATCATTGGGGACCACTGTTATTACAGCTTTAGAGAAAACGGACAGATATAGTCAAAAGGGAGAATACGATGAGCAATACATTCGGAATTGATTTGGGAACCAGCAATATGAAGGTATATTGCAAGGCAACCGGCAAAGTTTTAAACGAAAAAAATACAATTGCAGTAGTGAATAAAAATCAGATGTACGCATACGGAGATGCTGCTTACGCCATGTATGAAAAAGCACCGGAAAATATCAATGTGACCTTTCCGGTGGTAAACGGTGTCATTGCTGACTATGCCAATATGCAGACTATGATTTTTGAATTTTTGGAAAAATACGCCAAGGGAAAAGTCAGAGGTGCGGAGTTTGTAGTGGCTGTTCCTACTGACATTACAGAGGTGGAAAAGAAAGCTTTTTACGATTTGTTTTATAAGAGCAAATCCAAACCAAAGAATGTGCTTTTGTGCGAAAAGCCTTTGGCAGATGCCGTGGGATTAGACTTGGATGTCAATGAACCAACTGGCGTTATGGTGGTAGATATTGGAGCCGATACAACGGAAATTTCCGTAATTTCTCTGGGAGGACTGGTGTTAAGCGATTTGCTTCATTTCGGTGGAAACCGTATTGACGAATCCATTATTTCTCATCTGAAACGCACCTACAGCCTTGTCATCGGTCAAAAAACAGCCATGTCATTAAAAGAAGAACTGGGATGCGGTATTCCGGGAGAAGAAAAGAGCATGACTATTGTGGGAAGAGATTTAGTCAGCGGCCTTCCGATTGAAAAAGAGATTTCTGCGGCGGTGGTATATGATGCCATCAAGGACAACCTGAATTCTATCTGTAATTCCATCAAGATGATTCTGGAAAAAACCCCGCCTGAATTGGCGAAAGATATTATTCACTCCGGAATTTATATTACCGGCGGAAGTTCCAAAATCCACAAGCTGGATGAACTTTTTACACAAATTACTGGTATCAGGGTAAATTGCTGTGAAAATCCGGAGGAAACCGTGGTGAGAGGTCTGAACAAAATCGTATCCGACGACAAATTTAAACACCTGACCTTTACCATGAAAACTAAGATTTATAAATAGAGGTTTTTATGAAACGTAAAAAAACAAAATTTTCAATACCGGCACGATATCTGTTGCTGGGATTATGCGGAATTTTCATTTTTGTGATTTTTCTTTCTTATTCTGCCGGAACCTCCGGCGGACCATTAAATTCCGTGGCAAGTTATATCTTTGTTCCTATGCAGAAGGGAATCAATTCCGTAGGTACCTTCTTTTCCAATAAGTCTGACCGTTTTCAGACTTTGGAAGAAGTTATGGATGAGAATGAGAAGCTACAGGAACAGGTAGAAAAGCTGACAACCGAATTAAATACCACCAAGCTGGAGCAATATGAATTGGAGGATTTGAGAAACCTCTATCAGTTGGACCAGCAGTATTCCAATTATAAAAAAACCGGAGCCCATGTTATAGGCAAGGGTGGAAGTAACTGGTTCAATATATTTTTAATTGATAAAGGTTCCAAAGACGGCATTGAGAAGGATATGAATGTCATTGCCGGCAGCGGATTGGTTGGAATTGTCATTGATGTGGGACCTCATTATGCCAAGGTACGTTCCATCATTGATGATAGCAGCAAGGTCAGCGGAATGGTATTATCCACCTCTGACAGCTGTATTGTAAAGGGTGACTTAAAATCCATGAATGAAGACCGTGTGATACAGTTTTCAGAACTGAAAGACACGGAAAACCAAATCAAAGAGGGAGACCAGATTGTAACCTCCAATGTCAGTGACAAATATCTTCCGGGTATTTCCATCGGTTACATCAGCGAAGCAAAAATGGATTCCAATAATATTACCAAATCGGGAACCATCACTCCTTCCGCAGATTTTGAACATCTGAGAGAAGTTCTGGTTATTCTGGACAAAAAGACAGATGCCGTAGCAGACACGGAGTAGATTGTAATATGAGAAGAAAAGTAACGATATTTTTTATCATTGTAATATGTTTTTTACTACAGAGTACTGTTTTTCAGGCTCTGTCTTTTGCGTCTATTTCCCCAAACCTTCTGATTGTGGTAGTTTCCTCCTTCGGCTTTATGCGAGGAAGGAAAGAGGGAATGTGGATTGGACTGTTTTGCGGATTGTTATTGGATATCTTTTTTGGAGATGTCTTTGGCTTTTATACCATAGTCTATATGGTTATCGGCTATATCAACGGTATGTTCCGCAAGATTTTTTATCCGGATGATATTAAGCTGCCTATGATGCTGATTCTGGGAAGTGATCTGGTGTTGGGATTGATTATGTATCTGCTTCGTTTTCTTCCTCGGAAAAAAGTACATTTCGGATATTATCTGGGACACATCATTATACCGGAGATGGTTTATACTCTTGTAATTACATTGGGATTATATTTTATTCTGCTGAAAATCAATCAGCATTTAGAAAAAATCGAAAAAAGGAGTGCAGCAAAGTTTGTTTGATAAAATAAAAGAAGTAGTATCCAAAGTTTTAAAATCCAGACTGTTGGTTCTGACCATCATCATGCTGATTCTGTCATTCCTTTTGCTTTCGCGGGTATTCCGTCTGCAAATTATCAACGGACAGGAATATTTGGATAATTACACCTTAAAAATTGAAAAAAACAGGGAACTCAGCAGTACCCGAGGCAATATATACGACAGGAACGGTAAGCTTTTGGCATACAATGAGCTTGCTTATGCCATTACCTTTGAGGATAACGGCACCTATGACAGTGTCAAGGAAAAAAACAAGTCTCTTAACAGCGAAATGTACCGTTTCATCAAGGTTTTAGATGAAAACGGAGATTCCATCAAAAATGATTTCTATATCTCCTATTCGGAGTCGGAGGGATATCAGTATACCGTCAAGGGTTCCACCTTAAAGCGGTTTCTTGCTGACATTTACGACCATACTTCGACAGAAGATTTAAAGTATAATAGGGACTTAGGATACAATGAAGCAGAGGCAACACCGAAGCAGGTTATCGACTATCTTGCCAAGGAGCGTTATCAGGTTTCTTCCAAATATGATGAAAACGACCGTTACCGGATTATTGTCCTCAGATATGCTATTTCCCAAAACAGCTATCAGAAATATGTTCTGACAACTCTTGCCACCGGCGTCAGCGACAAAACCGTTGCCTATGTCAGTGAAAACGGAGATGAATTACAGGGAATGGACGTCAGTGAAGAGACCGTCCGCCGTTATAATGACAGCAAATATTTTGCTCATCTCATCGGTTATACCGGAAAAATCTCCGTAGAGGAATATGAGAGTCTATCCAAAGAAGATGATTCTTACAGCCTTACGGATGTGGTGGGTAAATCCGGCATTGAGCAGGTTATGGACAAGGAACTGCAGGGAACCAAGGGAAAAGAGAAGGTTTCCGTAGATAATGTAGGTAGAGTGATTGACATTTTGGAAAGAAAAGAGCCAACGGCAGGAAATGATGTCTATCTGTCCATAGATGCAGATTTAACCAAAGCTGTTTACGATTTATTGGAACAGGAAATTGCCGGTGTCCTGTATTCTAAAATTGAAAATATCAAGGAATATACACCTACCGGGTCCGCTTCTGATATTAAGATTCCTATCGATGATGTCTATTTTGCCTTCATCGACAATCATTTAATCCGTACCAGTCATTTTACAGAAAGTGATGCCAGTGACACAGAACGGGAAGTACAGCAGGCATATGAGTCTGCTCAGGCTGCCGTATTATCTGAGTTAAACGGGATTCTTTCCGGTAATGATAAAACTCCTTTTGCCAATATGGCAGAAGAAGAACAGGATTATATTACAGAAATTATCAATCGCCTGAAAGCCGAGGATATTTTAGACACAGATGCTATTGACACTTCGGATGAAATCTACAAAGCATGGAAGGAAGGGGAAATTTCTCTAAATGAATATCTGACCCATGCCATTTCCAAAAGCTGGATTGACATTACGAAGTTTAGTGTGGAAAACAAGTATTCCGATTCCGACGAGGTCTTTGATGCCCTGTCTAAGTATATCATGGAGGATTTGCAGGAAGATTCCGATTTTGAAAAATTGGTTTACAAATATATGATTCGCAAGAATCAGATTAGCGGAACACAGCTTTGTGTGATTTTATATGACCAGGGAGTACTTCCTTATGACGAGGCACAGGTTGCTGCACTAAACAACGGCTCCGTCAGTGCTTACAGTTTTGTAAAATCCAAAATACAGTCGCTGGAGATTACTCCGGGACAGTTGGGACTGGATCCTTGTTCCGGTTCTTCCGTCATTACGGATGTTAATACCGGAGAAATCCTCGCCATCGTTTCCTATCCGGGATACGACAACAACAGGCTTGCCAACTCCGTTGACAGTGACTATTATGCATATTTAAATAGCTGCGGTTCCCTTCCGTTATACAATTATGCTACACAGCAGAGAACCGCACCGGGTTCCACCTTTAAAATGGTAACCTCCACAGCAGGTCTGACGGAGGGTGTCATTACCACCGGAACCCATATTGTGGATAAGGGACAGTTTGAACGGTTTGAAAACGGACCGAAATGTTGGATTTATCCGTCTACTCACGGAAGTATCAATGTTTCCGAGGCAATTCGAGATTCATGTAACTATTTCTTCTACGAGGTGGGCTACCAGTTAAGTTCCACCGGAGATAATTACAATGAGGAAAAGGGTATTGAAACCATCAGCAAATATGCCTCTATGTTTGGATTGGATTCCACCACGGGAATTGAAATTCCGGAAAATGAACCGCAGATTGCCACGGAATACCCGGTTACGGCTGCCATCGGACAGAGTAATCACAACTTTACTACCACCGAGCTGGCACGATATGTTACAGCAGTTGCCAATTCCGGTACGGTTTACAATGAGACTCTTTTGAAGAAAGTCGTTGATAAAGACGGCAATACCGTAAAAGAATATTCTCCGACGGTAAAAAATGAAATGAGCGATATTTCAGGTTTCACATGGAATGCTATTCATTCCGGTATGCGGATGGTTGTTCAGAATCTGGATTCGTTCAATGATTTAGAGGTAGAAGTTGCAGGAAAGACCGGTACTGCCCAGCAGGTAGCAGACCGTCCGAACCACGCTTTATTTGTGGGATATGCTCCTTATTCCAACCCGGAGATATCTATTGCAACCCGTATTGCTTATGGATATACCTCTCATAACTCAGCCGATGTATCTGCCAAAATTATGAAATACTATTTCAAACAGGCAAGCGAAGAGGATTTGCTAAACGGTCAGGCTGCAAATATAGGAGAGGGTTCAAATTCCTTTACCGATTAGAGAAAAAATAACAGGAGGGATTACATGGAACAACCGGTGATATTAAAAAGCAATAAATACGGCATCAACCTCATTCTCAACGAGGAACTGCCCTTTGAGGAGCTTTTAACTGCGATTATTTCAAAGTTTCATGAATCAGATAAATTTTTCAAAAATGCCAATATCGCTATTTCCTTTACAGGCAGACATTTAAGTACCGAAGAAGAGATTCGGATTGTGGATGCCATTACAGAACAGACCAGTATCCATATCATCTGCGTTTTGGATACGGATGAACAGAAAGAACTCAGTGTAAAGGAACAGATAGAAGCATTTTTGAAACAACAGGAGGAGAGTACCGGACAATTTTACCGAGGGACCCTCCGTTCCGGGCAGATACTGGAAAGCGAGACCAGCGTTGTGGTTATCGGAGATGTAAATGCCGGAGCAAAAATCGTAGCAAAAGGCAATATTGTCGTCTTAGGAAGTCTGGGCGGCAACGCCTACGCCGGAGCTGCTGGAAATGCGGATGCCTTTGTGGCTGCATTGCATATGAATCCGCTTCAGATAAAAATTGCCGATGTTATCGGCACAGGTCAGGATAAAAGTCCGCTGGAACGATTACGCGGGCGAAAAAAACAATTAGAACCTCAGGTAGCATACATAAAAGATGAAGCCATCTGTTTGGAAACTTTAAAGGATGGAATGTTTGAAAACTTTTATTAATCGGAGGTTATAATGGGTGAAGTAATCGTAATAACATCAGGAAAGGGCGGGGTTGGAAAAACCACCACCACCGCCAATATCGGAACAGGTTTGGCACAGTTAGAGAAGAAGGTCATTTTGATTGACACTGATATCGGACTTAGAAACTTGGATGTTGTTATGGGGTTGGAAAACCGAATCGTCTATAATCTGGTGGATGTGATTGAAGGGAACTGCCGACTGAAACAGGCAATTATCCGGGATCGGAGATATCCGAATCTCTATCTGATTCCTTCCGCACAGACTAAGGACAAGACAGCGGTCAACCCGGAACAAATGAAAAAACTCACCGAAGCACTGAAAGAAGAATTTGATTACATATTACTGGACTGTCCTGCGGGAATCGAACAGGGATTTTTAAATGCCATTGCCGGTGCCACCAGAGCCATTGTGGTGACCACCCCGGAGGTATCTGCCATTCGGGATGCCGACCGAGTCATTGGGCTTCTGGAATCTGCGGAAATGGAAAGTATCCAGTTGATTATCAACCGTATCCGCATCGATATGGTACGCCGGGGCGATATGATGTCCATGGAGGATGTCAAAGAAATCCTTGCCGTGGAGCTTTTGGGAATCGTTCCTGATGATGAGGAAATCGTCATATCTACCAATCGGGGAGAACCCCTGACCGGAGGTGATTCCCCTGCCGGGATTGCTTACAGTAATATATGCAAAAGACTTCTCGGATATGAAGTACCTTTCCTAACTTTTGAAAATAAAACCGGTTTGTTGGCAAAAGTGTCAGGTTTATTTAAAAGATAGGAGGTCGGAATGGGTATCTGGGATTTATGGAGTAAGAAAAGCTCCAAAGATTTTGCAAAAGACAGGCTGAAACTTCTTCTGGTATCCGACAGGGTAGGATGCTCCGCAGAAGTCATGGAATTGATGAAAAATGACATTATTTCCGTCATTTCAAAATATGTGGACATTGATGAAGAAGAACTGGATATACAAATCACAAAAACAGAATCGGAAAACCACTCGGGAATGGTTCCTGTTATGGTTGCCAATATTCCGATTCGGGATATCAAACATAAAGGACTTTAAAAATTATGTTAAAACACTACAAACTAAGAAACTATGATTTTCGTTTAGTAATTTACGTAACTGTATTGACGATTGTGGGCATTCTGGTTATCGGAAGTGCCAAATCGTCTGTTCAGGGAAAACAGATTCTGGGACTGGTATTGGGACTGATTGTCATGACAGTGGTTTCTTTGATGGATTACGAATTTCTGCTGCGTTTCAGTTGGATTTTCTATTTTATCAATCTGGCACTGCTGGCACTGGTTCTGATTATGGGTGACCATGCCAAAGGAGCCACCCGGTGGGTGGAAATTGCCGGTGTCCGCTTTCAGCCCTCAGAGCTGGGAAAAATACTTCTCATCCTGTTTTTTGCATACTTTTTCTCAAAGTATCAGGAGGTAATAAATCGTCCCAAGACACTGGTGGTTGCATTTGCTCTTGTGGGAGTTCCACTTTTACTTATTAAAAAAGAGCCGGATCTGTCCACCACCATTGTTACTGCTTTAATATTTCTGGCATTATTATTCGTTGCCGGATTAAGCTATAAGATTATTGCCACGGTACTTGTGATTTTTATACCGTTTGCTGCAATTTTTCTTTCTCTGGTCATGCAGCCGGATCAGACCATCCTGAAGGATTATCAGAGAGACCGTATTATGGCATGGCTACAGCCGGAAAAATATGCGGATGACGCATATCAGCAGCAAAATTCCATTATGGCAATCGGTTCCGGTCAGTTTTTCGGCAAGGGACTTTACAATAACGATGTAAATTCCGTGAAAAACGGCAACTTCATTTCAGAGCCTCAGACAGACTTTATTTTTTCCATTGTGGGAGAGGAATTGGGCTTTATCGGAAGTGCTCTTGTAATTATTTTACTCTTGCTAATTACGCTGGAATGTATCATAATAGCTAAAAAGGCAAAAGATTTATCGGGACGTCTGATTTGCTGCGGGGTGGCGGCATTGATTGGATTCCAGAGCTTTGTCAATATCTGTGTTGTGACAGGAATGATGCCGAACACCGGACTTCCGCTTCCTTTTGTGAGCTATGGTCTGACATCGCTTGTCTCGTCATTTATCGGTATTGGGCTGGTTCTGAATGTGGGTCTGCAAGCCAGAAAATATGGAACGGGGGATGATTTGTAATGAATATTGGTTTAATCGCACATGATTCCAAAAAGAAGCTGATGCAGAACTTCTGTATCGCTTATCAGGGGATTTTGTGCAAGAATGAGTTATATGCGACGGGAACCACCGGACGCTTGATTGAGGAGGTTGCAAATTTATCGGTATATAAATATTTAGCAGGACATTTAGGCGGAGTTCAACAGCTTGGAGCACAGATTTCAGCCAATGAACTTGATTTGGTGATTTTTCTGCGGGATCCGTTGACAAAAAAATCCCATGAGCCGGATGTGGCTTTGATTGCTCAGCTTTGTGATGAGCATAACATTCCGTTGGCAACCAATCTGGCCACAGCGGAGCTTTTGATTAAATCATTAGATAGAGGAGATTTGGATTGGCGTGAAATGTACAAATAAATGGCGTATCGTTCTTCCTGTAGTCGCAGTAGCCTTACTTTTTTGCGGCTGTTCCAAGGATGACACAACGCTGGAAAACGCATATAATGTCTTTGACACTTCCACAAAATACGGAATCACGAAGACGGGCAATTTGCAATCCGCAGAATTTTTTGCGAAGGATTTGTGTGTAACGGAGGACGAGAACATCGGACTGGAGGACACCACAGAATCCGTTGCGGAAGGTGCCGGTCTTTTTCGTTTGAATGAAAAAGAAGCTGTTTACAAAAAAAATATATATGAAAGGCTGTATCCTGCCAGTACCACTAAGATTCTGACTGCTTTGATTGCCCTTGAGGAAAGCAATTTGGATGATGTGGTAACGGTCAGTGCCAACGCCGCTAATCAGGCCAGTGATTCTTCTGTCTGCGGTTTAAAAGAGGGAGACCGGATTTCCATGCGGGATTTGCTTTACGGACTGATGATGAGAAGCGGAAATGATGCTGCCATTGCTATTGCAGAGCATATCAGCGGCAGTTCCGAGGAATTTGCTGTTTTAATGAATGCCAAGGCTCAGAGTCTGGGTGCCACTAATTCTCATTTTGTGACTCCTAACGGGCTGCACGATGAAGACCATTATACTACGGTGTATGATATGTATCTGATTATGAATGCAGCCGTTCAAAATGAAACCTTTGTGGAGATATTGCAGACAGCCAGCTATACATCCAACTATACAGATGCTGCCGGAAATCCGGTGACGCAGGATTGGGCTACCACCAACAAATATCTGATGGGAACCGAAGCCGTACCGGAAGGGGTAACTGTTATCGGAGGAAAAACCGGAACCACCGGAGAAGCGAAATACTGTCTGGTGCAGTACAATCAGAATGCTTCCGGGGAACCGATGATTTCCATTGTCTTCAAGGCAGACTGCCGGGATAATATGTATCTTTTAATGAGTGAAATATTAAAGAATTTTTCGAATTAATGTTGTATTTTTTGCCCTACTATATTATAATAGTTTTATGAAAAATCATTTATTTTTTTAGAATTGTATAAACTCTTCTGAAAATTTAATGATGAAAAAATATGGTTTGGGAGGTAATTGCCATGGTGGAGATTATAGCAGGAGAAAAAGGAAAAGGAAAGACAAAACATCTGTTGGAGAAAGTCAACAGTGCTGTGAGTCAATCCAACGGAAACATCGTGTATTTAGACAAAAACACGAAACATATGTATGAGTTAAAAAATCAGATTCGTCTGATTAATGTAACTGATTATTCCATCGAAAACAGCGACGAATTTATCGGATTTATCTGTGGAATCATTTCACAGGATCATGATTTGGAAGAGTTGTATCTGGATAGCTTTTTAACAATCTCTAAAATGAAAGATGAGGATTTGGCACATACCATTGACCGGCTTTCTTTTATCAGTGAGAAATATCAGGTAAATATGGTATTGAGCGTATCCAAGAATGAAGCAGATTTACCGGAAAATGCAAAATCAAAAATTGCAATTTCTTTATAGTATAAACCCAAGCGATTACATAACCCTTAGAAGACAAAGTTTTCTAAGGGTTTTTTCTTGTAAAACATTGTGTTTACCAAAACATGATGATACAATATATTGTGTGATTTCAGAAAGGTGTTTCTATGAAAAAAAACAAAAAGGTAGTCCGCTACCGCAAACCAATTAAAATCAATATCGGAATCATTATCTTCGGTATTATTCTGATTTATATTATATTCAATATTTTTTCTTATATCACCAGAAAGCATATTTCCGTCTATGAGGTACAGCAGGGGACCATTGCTACAAATCATACCTACCGTGGCTTAATCCTTCGAAATGAGGAGATTATTACCTCTGACGGGGATGGTTATCTGACCTATTTTTTGAAAGACGGTTCCAAAGCCGGAGCGAAGACCCCGGTTTACAGCATTGACAGCTCTGGAAATATTTCTTCCCAGATTGCTTCTGCCAAGGAAGAGGACAACCTTCTGACAGAGGAAAACTATCAGGAGTTGGAAGATTCGGTCCATTCCTTTACCAGTACCTTCAACAGCCAGAATTTTTACAGTATTTATTCCTTTAAGGATGAGATGGCTGCACAGCTGATGGAAATTCAAAACGTAAATGCTTTAGAGCAGATTGGTTCCGATGCGGCTTCCGGTAATTTTTCTGTCTACTATGCTCAGACACCGGGAGTAGTCGTCTATTATATTGACGGCTATGAAAATGCTTCTGTGGACTCCCTGACACCAGAAATGTTTGATGAAAACCAGTATCAAAAGACCAATCTGAAGGAACAGGAACAAATTCAGGGCGGTGCCCCTGTCTATAAGGTTATTACCGATGAAAACTGGAATATCGTCTTTCAGATTTCCGACAGCCTTGCAGAAAAGCTAAAGGATGACAATACCGTGGAAATCATGTTTAAAGATGATGGCAACAAGGTCTGGGCATATTATAATATTCTGAAAATAGGAGAGGATTCCTATCTCAATTTACAGCTTCGGACCTCTATGCTGCGTTTTGCAAACCAGCGTTTTATTGATATAGAACTTTTGATTGACGATGCTCAGGGCTTGAAGATTCCAAATACCGCCATTGCCAAGAAGAGCTTCTTTACCGTTCCAAAGGAATACTTTGTGAAAGGAGGAGATTCTAGCTCCAAGGGCTTGGTTATTTCCTCAAAAGGGAAAAAAGGCGTAGATTCGGATTTTGTAACCCCTACCATTTTCTATGAAAAGGATGATATGTATTACATTGATGACGAGCTGGTGGACGCCGGAACCGTTATTAAAAAACCGGATTCCAATGAAACTTATACCATTAAAGAAACCAAAGACCTAAAAGGTGTTTACAATATTAATAAGGGATATGCCGTTTTCAAACAGATTGATATTTTATATCAGAACGAAGAGTATTCCATCCTGAAAAAAGGAACGGATTACGGAATTTCTCTTTATGATCACATTGCGTTGGAAGGAGATTCCATCGAAGAAAACGATTTGGTTCATTAATCCCTTTTATGGAAATAAAGGAGTGATAGCATTGTTAAAGGAAAATTTACAGATAGTGGAGGAAAACGTTCAGAAAGCCTGTGAACGGGCCGGCAGAGACCGCAATGAGGTAACACTGATAGCTGTCAGCAAGACAAAGCCTGTGGAAATGCTTACGGAAATCTATGAGGAGGGCGTCCGTGATTTCGGTGAAAATAAAGTACAGGAACTGTGCGATAAATATGAGGTTCTTCCAAAGGATATCCGTTGGCATATGATTGGCCATTTGCAGCGTAACAAGGTAAAATACGTGGTGGACAAGGCGGTATTGATTCATTCGGTAGACAGTATCCGTCTGGCGGAAGAGATTAGTAAGGAAGCGGTAAAAAAGAATGTGACCGCCAATATTCTCATTGAAGTAAATGTAGCACAGGAGGAGACAAAATTCGGTGTTTCCGCCGAGGAAACCATTTCCATGATAGAAAAAATTGCAGTTCTTCCAAATATCTGCATTAAAGGATTGATGACCATAGCACCATATGTTGTGGATTCTGAGGAAAATCGGCGATATTTTCGCAAAATAAAGCAATTATCTGTTGACATAACTAATAAAAACATTGATAATGTAAGTATGGAAATCCTGTCCATGGGTATGACGGGAGATTATACCGTTGCCATAGAGGAAGGTGCCACATTGGTACGTGTGGGAACCGGAATCTTCGGAGAAAGAGACTACAGCAAAAAATAAATAAGGAGAAAGGGACATGGGAGTTCTAGATAAATTTTTAAATGTGATGAGATTGAATCCTGATGACGAGGACGATTTTTATGATGATGACTTCTATGAGGAAGAAGAGGAGGAAGAACGCAAATCATTTTTCCGTAAAAAGTCCGATGAGGAGGACGATATCTTTGACGATAAAAGCACAAAGGAAAAGACGTCGAAGACGACACCAAAACTTACCCCGATACGAGGCGGAAAGAAGGCAGGTCAGAATATGGAAGTATGCGTAATAAAACCAACCTCTGTGGATGATGCAAGAGAGATTACAGAGACACTTTTAGAGAACCGTACTGTTGTTTTGAATGTGGAGGGTCTGGACGTGGATATTGCACAGCGAATCATTGATTTTGCATCCGGTTCCTGTTTTGCAATCAGCGGAAATCTGCAGAAGATTTCTAATTACATATTCATCATCACACCTCCAAATGTAGACGTATCCGGCGATTTTCTGAATTTGATGGACGCTTTTGATACCTCTGCGATTCAAACGGATTTTTAACATATGAACAATGAAACCGAATTGCTTGGTAAACGTTTTATCGACTTATCAAGACAGGCAAACAGAAAGGGAATCGTTATTTTTAGCGATTTCCTTAATTTAAATGAACAGAATATTTTGGATTCCGTAAAAAAAGAATTGGAGACCTCTTATGAGCTTTTCGGAGGCTATGAAATGGCAGAGCGGAGAGTGGCAGCTTTCCTTCCGGCAGACCTCTCTTATGACTGGACCTATCCCATTTCCTGTTTGAAGCTGGAACCTGCTTATCCCAAATTTGCAGAAGTTCTGACCCACAGGGATATTTTAGGCTCGGTTATGAATTTAGGTCTGGAACGGGGGAAAATAGGCGATATTCTCTGTGAACAGAATCGGTTTTATCTTTTTTGCAAAGATAATATTACCCAGTATCTTACCGATTCCCTTAGTCGGGTAAAACATACTGTAATGCGATTGGAAAGTGTTTCGGAACCAGCCACAGAAATCGTTCCCTGCTTTGTGGAAAAAAGCGGAATTATCAGTTCTAACCGCATGGACAATGTAATTGCCTGCTTTTGTAATTGTTCCAGAAGCGAAGCCGTAAAACTGATTATGGGTGGAAAAGTCTTTGTCAACGGAAAGGAAATTCTCCACAACACTTATCTGTGTAAGGCCGGGGATATTCTCTCTGTCAGAAGCTATGGAAAATACATTTTTGACGGAATTTCCGGGGAGACCAAAAAGGGAAGAATCAAAATTTCTTATAGAATATACAGTTAGGAGTAAATACTATGGAACAGAAAAACAGACTTCCGGTAACTTATGAAGGAGCTTGGAGCTATGATATTTTGTTGGAGATTTCTTATGAAGGAATTTTAACCGAAATCAAGAAAATCAGCAAGAATACGAACAGAAAAATATGCATTGTTACAGATTCAAGAGTGGCAGAAATATACCTCAATAATTTAGTTGAAATTTTAAAAGCCGATTTTGAAACGGTGGAAACTTTTGTTTTTCCTTCTGGAGAAGCCAGCAAAAACCTAAATACTGTTCAGAAATTATATGAGCATTTAATAATTAACCATTTTGAGAGAGGGGATTTGCTTATTGCTCTCGGTGGCGGAGTTGTGGGAGATTTGACCGGATTCGCCGCTGCCACCTATCTCAGGGGCATTGATTTCGTTCAAATGCCGTCTACCCTGCTTTCACAGGTGGACAGCAGCATTGGCGGAAAGACCGGCGTGGATTTTTCACAGTATAAAAACATGGTTGGAGCCTTTAATCAGCCCAAACTTGTCTATATGAACCTGGATTCTCTCCGTTCCCTTCCACAGGAACAGTTTTCTTCCGGAATGGGAGAGGTTATCAAACATGGTTTGATTAAGGATGCTTCTTATTTTCAATTTTTATTAGATGACAAAGAGGCTATTCTCGATTTGGAGCAGGATGACCTTTTTCGGATGGTTGCCGGAAGCTGCAAAATCAAACGTGAGGTGGTTCAGAATGACCCCAAGGAGCAGGGGGAGAGGGCTTTATTAAATTTTGGTCACACCATCGGTCATGCAGTGGAGAAACTGTCTGATTTTTCACTTTCCCACGGAGCCTGCGTGGCACTGGGTATGGTGGCTGCCTCCTATATTTCACATAAAATAGGAAATATCAGCTCCCAAGAGCTGGACTTAATTAAAAAAACAATTTCTGGTTATCAGCTTCCGATTGGTTTGGAACATCCTAAAATGAATGCAGAAGAAATTTTAGCCGCCACCAAATCCGACAAAAAAATGTCAGATGGCAGAGTTAAATTTATTCTGCTAAAAAATATCGGTACCGCTTATATCAGCCATGAGGTTGACGATTCCATGCTATTATCAGGAATTAACTATATTTTAGAAAAATAGATTTACATAAAAATATTATGTAAACAGCATTGTGATAATTGCCGGGACAAGCAAAATTTCACTTATATAAAGTATGAATTTAAATAAGGAAGTGTCGCTCATATGTCAGATAAAAAAAGTTTGAAGTTTCATATTATTTTCTGGTTCTCAACGCTTTTGTTGCTTGCACTGGATCAGTTTACAAAATATCTTGCCGCAATCCATCTGAAGAACCAGCCGGCAATCCCTTTCATTGAAAACATCTTTTCTCTGCAGTATCTGGAGAATCGGGGAGCTGCCTTTGGAATCATGCAGGGAGGTAAGGTATTTTTTGTTATATTGACTATCATTTTTCTTTTCCTTGCCTTTTGGATTTACTGCAGACTTCCCCTGACCCGCAGAAATCATCCCATTTATGTGATTCTTTCCCTGTTTTTAGCCGGAGCTGTGGGTAATTTTATCGACAGGGTTACCATGAATTATGTCATAGATTTTTTCTATTTTGAACTGATTAATTTTCCGATTTTTAATGTAGCAGATATCTATGTAACCTGCGGAGCAATTTTGTTTTTCATTACCTTTTTATTTTTTTATAAAGAAAAGGAACTGGAAGAGTTATGGAATCAAATTTTTCCGTTTAGAAAGGGTAATTCATAAGTATGGAAAGAAAATTATTTACGGTGGAAGAGGAGTATGCCGGAGAGCGTTTGGATAAATATCTGTCCATAGCTCTTCCTCTGCAATCCCGCTCCTTTTACCAGCGGTTAATTAAAGATAATTATGTTTTAGTAAACGATAATTTAGAAAAAGCAAATTACCGGATCGAAAACGGAGATGTGATTACTCTGGACATCCCAGACCCTGTACAAGTACAGATTCGTCCGGAAAATATTCCGTTGGACATTTTATATGAGGATTCTGACCTGCTCATTGTCAATAAACCGAAAAATATGGTGGTTCATCCGGCAGTGGGTCATTATACCGGAACCCTTGTCAATGCCATTTTGTATCACTGTCAAGATTCTCTGTCGGGAATCAATGGTGAAATTCGTCCGGGAATCGTTCACCGCATTGATAAAGACACGACCGGTTCCCTGATTATCTGTAAAAACGATGAGGCTCATGTGAAAATTGCAGAGCAAATCAAAGCCCATACCGTTACCAGAAAATATGTGGGAGTAGTTGCCGGAAATTTTCATGATTTATCAGGAACCGTAGAAGGACCTATCGGAAGACATCCCAACGACCGGAAAAGAATGACGATTAACGAAAAAAACGGCAAAGATGCCATTACCCATTACCGGGTTTTGGAGTCCCTCAAAGGGGCTTCTTATATGGAATTTGAACTTGAAACAGGACGTACTCATCAAATACGTGTCCATATGGCCAGTATTTCCCATCCGTTATTGGGCGATCCTTTATACGGCAGCGGAAAAAATCCTTATCATTTAGAAGGACAGGCTCTCCATGCCAAAACCATCGGTTTTATTCATCCTACAACCGGTGAATATATGGAAGTATCTGCACCGATTCCTTTATATATGGAAGAATTAGTGCGAAAATTGCGATAATTTTTAATGATTTTTGATATAATTGTGCAAAATCACATATTTTGTTGTATAATAAGAAAAAGAGAATTTGTAATTTCTCTGTGGAAGGTGGTATGCATTATGGATAACTTAATCATTACGATTGGTCGTGAATTTGGAAGTAATGGACGGCTTGTAGGAGAAAAAACCGCAGAAAGACTGGGAATCAAATGCTATGATAAGGAACTTTTATCCCTTGCCGCAAAAAACAGTGGTTTTTGCGAGGATATTTTAAAAAATAACGACGAAAAACCAACCGGCAGCTTTTTGTATTCCTTAGTTATGGATACTTATTCCATGAACGGTTATGCATCCGCACCTTTCCTTGACATTCCTTTGAATCAAAAGGTGTTTTTAGCCCAGTACCGGACCATTCAAAAAATTGCTCAGGAAGAATCCTGTGTCATTGTGGGACGTTGTGCAGATTATGCACTCCAAAAACACCAAAATTGCATCAATGTATTTATTCATGCCAATAAAGATGCACGTATTGCCGAAATTTCAAAACGTTTGGATATTCCGGCAAATAAAGCCAAGGACGTTATGCAAAAACAGGATAAACAACGTGCCAGTTATTATCATTATTACAGCAATCAGGCTTGGGGGGATTCCCGAAATTATGATTTGACCTTAGACAGTTCCAAATTGGGGATTGACGGTTGTGTGGATATGATTTTGAAGTATAAAGATTTAATGATTGGGAAATAAGATAAAATTTGAAGAAATGCTCAAAAGCTTGAAAAATGGGCATTTCTTCTTTTTGGTAGTGTAAACTATTCGTTAAACTATTGTTTTGCGAATAGTTTTGTTTCTTAAACGGATGAGGTGAGTGAATGCTTATTATAAAAAACTACATATTTTCCTTGACAGCAAAATACTTACTCTAATAATATAGAATTGAGTTACAAAAAATTCTATTAAAGGGAGAAGGAATTATGAACATGAAAACATTTTTTACTAACAAAAAAGTTGCCATTCCGGTTATCTTCATTGTGGTATTGGTTATTGCCGTTATAACCGGTTTTTCCGTTCACAACGCACAGGTTGCCAAGGAAAAGGCAGAAGCCGAAAAGAAAGCAAAGGCTCACTTGGAGGAACTGACCGAAGAATTTGATACCGCAAAGTTCCAGATTGAAAATGCAATCTTGGAGGATGCGGAACGGACAACCCTTTTGGAATCCTTAAACGGATATGAGAAGAAGCTGGACGGTATCTCCAAAGAGGACGAAAAGGAGTTTGATACTCTCCGCACTTCCATCGAGGAGAAGTATACCGCTTCTGCTACTACTCTGGATAATGCCGTAGCAGGTATCACTACTACCTATCCAACCGAGGAAGGCTACTATACCGAAGAGTTTACCGCTTCCGTAACCGCTCTTATGGATGAATTAAACACTTTAAAGGCAGATGGCAAATATCAGGAAGCGTTTAACAAATTTGGCGAGATTAACGGTACATATGCCGCTTACGTGGAACAGGTCAATGCACAAAGGGCTGCCGCTGAGGAAGCTGCAAAGAAAGCCGAGGCAGAAACTAAGAACAGCTCCTCTTCTACTTCTACTGCAAAGAACAGCAATGGAGGTTCTAACAGCGGTTCCGGTAATGCAAGTGCATCTTCCGGTAGTTCTTCTTCCGAAGATCGTTCTTATCCGAGTGGATATAACTCTTATGAAGAATATCAGGAGTCTCTTGCGGCAAAAACACAGGCAAATGCACAGGGATATCCGGTTCCATATGGAAATGGTTTTATACCACCAGACGGATGGACAGTAGATCAAATTTTTGACTGGGCACATGCAAATGGTTATTAAAATTATTTTATATACATTACCATTACCCATGAGGATTGATTCCTCATGGGACTTTTTACTTTAACTACTAAATACTATTATTCGTTACCATTGCTTCTCTCCATTCTTTTATTTACTCATGATTTTTCCCTTATTTTTATTTGCAAAATCATATCATCCTGTTATACTATACTTAACAAGAAAACCGAAAGCTAGCGTACACCTAGCCGCCAGTAAATAATTTGTTATCTAAAGTAACGCCTTAGTTTACCAGACCGAGGGCGTTATTTTTTGTGTCTAAGGTTAATAACAAAGAGTTATAACTGCACAAAGCATAATTACATTTAATATTTAATTTTTTAATCTGAGGGCTGCATATTACCCCTCAGATACTTTCTTCTAATTTTCCCTACAGTGTGCAAAAGCATCCAGCCACAGGTTTAAGGCTCTATCCTCCTCATACTCTCCAAAGCCGTGTGCCTCGGTAAAATCATGGCTTGCCTTAATGTCATCCCTCTCAAATACATAGGTAATGACTCCGGTATCATTATTAATTCTGGCAAAGGCATCCGTTAATTCCTGTTTGTATTCCGGAATCTCGTTCCAGACAGAACCATCCACACATCCTCCGCTTTCCGGTTTCTTTCCGTAGAACTCCTCACTGATAAACCGGATATAGTACGGCATATCCAGCCATCCATCCTCAGATACCTCTACTTTGATGTCCTTGTATGTAATATTTCCGGCACTATCCGTTGCCTGAAAGGTTACGGTACAGCTTCCAATCTGACCTAAGTGAAGGAAATCCTCCTTATCAAAATCCACAACGACCAATTCTTTTCCACGTTCCAAATCTCCATCCTCCCGGTCTGTTGATTTTGCACGTTCCAAAAGCTGTTCCTCCGTCATGTTCTCAGCCATTTCTTTTCCGATATACCAGTCCTTTGCTTCAATCACCGGGGCAATATCCCAGAATGCATACAGGGTAATCGTTGCTCCGTCCTCCGCTTCTTTCCCGGCTTTCTTGATTATCTTTTTCACTTCCAGTTCTTCTTCATCCCCATAGTCTGCTTTTAAGGCATCCTTATCGTGTATCCATCCCATATAGGTGCATGGAATGGTGGTATTCTCATAAAGATTCTTCGGAAGTGTTAAGGTGTCGGTATAATGCACCGTGAGGCTTTCCATGGAGCCGATATCTGCCCCGTTTCCGTCAAATACCAAGGTGTAGGTATGTTCTTTCCATTGGGCGTACAGATTGATGACGGCTCCGTTCTTGCTGCTTAGATTCCGAATGGACTGTTTATCGGCATAGGACGTACCGCTTCCGTCCGGTTTGGTGTTCCAGCCCGTAAAGGCATAGCCTTCTCTTGCATAAGCATTCTCTTTTAGTTTTACCGTGGTATCATAGGTCACGGTCTGCCGGTTCATGCTGCCCTCGTCTGCCCCATTTCCGTCATAGTCGATATAATAGGTATTCGGTGTCCAGCGGGCATACAGGGTTCCGGTTCCTGAAACGGTATAGGAAGTTCCGACTTTTCCTACATAGCCACCACTGGCAGTATACCATCCCGTAAAGGTATATCCGGTACGGGTCGGCATTGGCAGTTTTACTACTGGGTCTTTCCATCTTGCCGTCAAGGTTGCTGTTTTTCCGCTGTCAGTTAAGTTACAGAATGCCCGTTGTCCACCCGGGACATACAGATCGTTGCTGTCCAAGTTGTTTAATATATGCCCGGAACGTATGGAACGCCCTTCATATACACCGTGATTACAGTAATGGTTCCATAGGGTCTTCTTATCATATCCGTATCCTGCCATCAAATCCGGGTGTATATTTGCATAATAGGCAGCATTGAACGTCGTTGTGGACTGATACCCGTAACAGTCATATAATAGTCCATTGTTTGTATTTACTACCGTATTATCATCCCATCCAAGGAATGTCGAATATCCATGGTCATAGTTTCCTCCGGTGTTTCCTGAGACGCAGGTTCCACCTGACGCATTGTAATTGACCCGGTTGTATTTATTGGCAAAAGTATTAGCGTTCGGGACACCATATAAGGTATCTATACCGTATTCGACGTTGTTTAGATAATTCAAGGTGTTCTGGTCAATATAAGTGGCTCCGTTTAAATCATGGTTGATATGATATCCTACCGGTCCCCATTGTACGGTCATGTGGTCCATGGCAAATCCTGCTCCGATATAAAGCCGGAAATAATAGCCATCTGTTCCGTGTACCCACCTGTCGTTTAGATTATGTACTTCATGTCCACCATTGTCATACCAGCTCTGGTTCATGCCGGGATTACTTGAATAAAGGTCTGTCCATCCGGTCGGTCGGTATCCCGTTTTTGTGGTCGTAATTTCCAGATATGGGGTCCAGTCTGTCACATCGCAGCTCATGGTTACCATCAGATCACAGCCACCATTAGCAGTCGGATAGACCGCATAAAAGACGTTTCCCAGATTGAGATTGTTCCAGTTAGATTCATACCGACTATCACTATCTCTAATTCCAATAAAACTCAGATGAGTAATGTCCCTCGGTCCCAGATTGTAAATCCAGAACTCTTTGTTTTTAATATCTGCACTAACTGCTAACTCCAGCCCTCCATCTTCCTCCGTTACAATATCCGTAACATCATCCTTTTTACTCTCGTCTTCACTCTCCTCTGTCTCTTTATTTTCCTCCCTCTCAATATTACTGATGATGTTCTCCCTGCTGATATATCCGTACCCATAAAAGCTGTCCCAGCCTGTCTCGCCCAAATCCTCGGCAGATTCTTTCAGACACGCTTCCACATCTGCCTGCGGGTTCTCTTTTAAAATCATGGCAGCATAAGCGGTCAGATAAGCGGCAGATACGGAGGTTCCCTCATAGGTCACATCATCGGAGGTATCCCCCGTTCCGTTGTCTTTGGTTACTGTTCCAATGGCACAAAAATCCACTTCTTTTCCGTGGTTGGAATAAGCGGCAGCTTCTTTATTTTCCGTTACCGCCGATACGGTAAGTGCCTCGGTGATATTTCCCGGCATATAATCTGTGGTATCTGCTCCGTTGTTTCCGGCGGATACGATAACCGGGATTCCAGCTTCTTTTGCCTGCCGGATGGCAGATGCCAGCATCGGGGATGTTCCTTCGCCGGAAACGGATAGGTTAATGATATCCGCTTTTTTTTCGATGGCTTCCATCATGGCAAGATAGGTGGTGGATACGGTTCCTTTTCCGTTTTCATCAAATGCCTGTATCGGAAGTATCTTGACCTCTTCTCCGCTATTGGAGGCAATGATTTCTGCCATTAAGGTTCCGTGTCCGTTGGTGTCCGGGATATATCCGTTATCTTTGATACGTCCTTTTAAAATTTTAGAAGAACTGTCAGCTCCGGTATCAATGACCGCTACTACAATCTCCTGTTTCTCTTCTTTCTTTTCTGTGGTAGCTTTTCCCTGTTCTTCTGCCTTGGTTTCCTTATTGGTATCCTCTAAGGTTTCTTCTGTGCTTTTTGCTTCTTCTGTTTCTTCCTCATAGGCTTCCACGGTTTCATCATATTCTACGCTCATTCCGGCAGCCGTAAACTGTGCGTAGGCATTTTCACAGGTGGTAGCATCCTCATAGGTTAAGATATGCAGATTTCCGTATCCCCGGATACATTCTGTGGCTCCATAGCACTCCATAAGGTCGCTTTCGCTTACCACGATTAACCGGGTGTGCTTGGCAACTTCTGTTTTCGCTTCTTTTGCCATATCTTCCGGTGTAGCTGCTTCTTTTAACCGCACAGCACCGGGAATTACAATCTCCGGCTCCGTATTTCCGGTTTCGATATCTTCTGCTGTCTCTTCTGGTATCTGGTCTGACTGTGTGGTTTCCTGTACATTCCCATCCGAACTTTCACTTGCGTACACACTCTGGGGAACACTTCCAAAACACAAGATTCCTGCTAAAGAAAGTGCCAGTATTCTCTTTTTCAATCCCTTCTTTTTCTGCTTCATGTTAAACCTCCTGTTTCTCTAAGGCATTTCAAAAACTGCTATGTAGCTTTTATTTCCCGTTATCTTTTCTGGGAAAACGGCTTTTTCTCCGGTTTCTGTATCCATCCAGTACTGAAATTTTGCTCCATCGGATGTGTCCGCTGGTGCTTTTGGCAGATAAAAGTCTGTTCCCTCTTCTACTTCAAGCTGCTTATACAGTCTGTCCGGCAGATTGTAGGTTACGGTATACCGCTCCTTTTCGGCACGCTGGTCTAAGATTGCGGTACTGGTACATTCTAAAGTTCCTATGTTTCCGTTGGGATGTGTGAACTGTTCCGTTACATGAACGGAAAGTAAACCTTTTTCATAGTCCACACCTGCTACGTCCACCTTGACGGAAAGGTTCTTATCGTAATCCTCATCACTTCCTGCCTGTATCTGTTCCAGTAAAGCCTCACAAAAATCGGCAACAAACTCCTCATTGTTTTCTATATCGTAATCTTTTTTGGTCAGAAGGTTTTCCATGACTTCATCTACGGCGGCAGATAAGGCATTATCTGCTTCATTTTCCCTTGTGGAACGCCCCTCTACGGTCATGACTGCCACTATTGCCAGAATTACAATAAAGCCGCACATGATTCCAAAAATCGCCTGTTTCATAAATGCTTTCCTCCTTTTTACAATGTGTCTTGCACTTTTATACTCATCCATCCATCCGCACTGCCGCCGCTTCCGTCATCCGTGATTACACGCACACGATAGGTTCCGGCACCGGGAAAACACATCCTGTCATTTTCTGTATCATATATGGTTTCTGTTACATCTTCACCGAAACTGTTTTTCACACTTTTTACTTCCAATGTGATATCTTCATCGGTTACGTCAAAAACATCTGTCGATGCATACTCTGTATTTACGGTTATCACATTTCCTCTTACCTTTGGAAGCGGTCTTGATTTTATCTCTTTGATTTTACCTGCAGATGCCATGACCTGTTTCTGCTGTGAAAGTTCCTCTGCCCCTTCCCCTAATGCACTGTAAAGCCCGGTATTCCCTTTTGGCGTTACAATCCCCAAAAAGAGTAATCCCAAAACTGCAATGGCAGCAATCAGTGCAAGGATCGCTCCACCATAATTTTTCATAAATTCTTCCATCTTTTTATCCCTCCTTGTAAGGTAAGTTATCATATCTTTAAGCACTATTTATCAGCCAAGCAGACTGCAAAAAAAGGTCTTTACCATATCGGCAAAGGGAATTTTTAAAATTCCCATAAAAATGCCGATCAGGGCAGCAGCCACAATGACACCGATAATTGCGTGTCCATAATTTTCCATAAAAGTATCCATAAAATGCTCCTCTCTGTCTTATCTTTTTAAAAAGAACTTAGCTGCTCGATGACATACCAGAACATTCCGCAAAAAGCGGTGCCTATCACCATGTAGAGAATTGCCATCCCGTACTGTTCCATAAATGCTTTCATGCTCTCACTCCTTATCGTAAATCTGCATTGATTGTGTGCTCCGTATTCATTCCAATGATTGGAATAGTATAGTCGTATTTTAGAGTTGCTGTTCCATATACAGCTTTTTGTGACCCTTCCGGCACACAGGTATCTACGATGAGCTCATACTGTTGTTCCCCTGCATCTTCCTTGCAGGCATCAATTACCTCCTGTGCATAGTTACTGTTTTCAATCTTCGATACACAGTCTGCCATAAAAGAATTTGCGTTCCTTGCATCCACAGAGGAGGAAATAATTCCTACCCCCAGATACACAATGAGTAACGAAAAAAATACTCCGGTAAATGCCTTTATTACTGTTTCCATCCTGTTTTCCTTTCTTTTTTATATAAACTATAATGACAAAAAGGAACAGACCGCAAAAGGCTGCTCCTATAAAAGTACCGTGTTTCTATGCTGTAAATATCGTTTCTTACACATAACTTCCCATTCCCTGAAATGTACAAAAGAAAAACACCACCATATCCAACAGCAACTTCGCTCCGCCAATGACCACAGGGGCTCCAAAAAGAAAATACATGGATGCCACTGATTGACGGTCAGCAGCTTTTTGTGCATCGTCCAGCATGGTTTGATTTCTTCTTAAAATATCCGTAATCTGGCTTTCACTATTTCCTCCTGTTCCGGCGGAAAGGGAATACAGCATTTTCATGGCAGAAGACACTCCTTTGATTTTAAAATCTTCCATAAATTCCAGATAGGGTTCAATGGCTGTGGGATTGTTTTGTAATTTTATATACATTTTCTCCAATTCCGGTTTTAAAATCTCAGGTGCATATTCAAAGGATTTATAGAGAGATACCTGCACACTGTCCGATTGCAGTAAAAGTGACATTTCCATCAGCCATTGGGGAAACTCTCTCTGAATTTCCTCTGTGAGTTTCTTTTTCGCCAAGCGATAATCCAACCTGTGCTGAAACAGCATAAAGGGAATCCCTGTGAAAGCAATACCGGCAGCCCACTTCTTATGCCGCAGAACGCATATCAATGCAATTGCAGCCAGAAAAAAAGCATATTTGCAAGATTTTTTAAATTCCTTTTTCTTATCAAATGCCATCACTTTTTTGTATCGTTTTACAGCTTCTTCAGGGGAACTGAGTTCCCCTGAATCCAACCAGTCTCCCGATAACTTTTTATCCGTTTTGGTATATACTAATATATCCAAAAACCACATAATTACCGTAGCTGACTGCACAAATATATTCTTTGAAATATCCATATCTGCCGGAAGAATCCGAACAAACACTATACATAGAAGTATGCTCATTACAATGGAAGCTGTCACCAAATTCCTCTTTCTCTTTTTTTCCTGAAACAGATAATTCTGCCGTTGTTCCCACATGGAACGGTCCTCCAAGAGTAAATCAATGGTCTTATCAAAGCTCCCTCCCAGATTTTCCACCTTTAATAAAAAACGGTGAATGGTTTTTAATTTCACGCAAGGGTATTCTTGCTCAATCATACACAATGCTTCAAACTCCGTATCTCCTTCACTGTCATAGGTATTTAAAATATGCTGCTCCGCCTGCTCTATTAATTTTTCCATTGGCTTGTTTTTAAATTGAATTTTAATATCCTGTAAAGACGCCAGAATCCTTTTTGATTTTCGGAAAGAATACAAAAGCTGCTCCATATAGCTGTTAATATCTTCAAATCGTTTCTGATGATACCGACTTTTCTCTGCATTCCTCATCAGCTTTGGAAGGAATAAAAATCCAACTACCACCATCATAGCCAAAAAGGGTAAACTCAATCGAAACAATATCCCCGTAATAATTCCCAAAACGCTGTAAATCAAATAACAACTGGTCTTTTTATACTTCCTCTTTGATTTTTCCACCCTAGTTCCTCCTCTATCTCCCGGCACAAGAACGGTTCCCGGATTCCTGCCCGCAGAAATTTATTCTTGATATCCTCCGAAAGTTCTCCTGTTACCAACTGACCATTGTCAAAAATCAGACTGCTCCATAACTTTTGATTTTTATTCTCAAAGAGACACAGTTGATCCAGATAACGTCTTTCCTTTCCCTCTTCATTCCTTTTTATGCGAATCAACACAGCCACATCCAAAAAAGAATAGATATCCGATTCCATCCGCTCTCTTCCAATCCTGTCTGCCGCCATATTGACCAATCGCTCCGGCACCTTCCGCACATCATCGGTATGGAGGGTGGTAATGCCATTTACTCCCGTTGTAAGCTGTTGGATATAGGATGCCACTTCTTCTCCCCGTACCTCTGACACCATTAGCCACTTGGGATTCTGTCGAAGAGAGGTCACAATGGCATCCTGATAGCCAAAAAGTTCCGATACCTGAAGTTCTACACAATCCGCATAGGGTTTTATCTGATGATAGTGCCACTCCAGATTATCTTCTATGGTAATCACCCGCTCCTTATCCGGTATATAACCACTGAGAAATTTTGCACATTCTGTTTTTCCCACTCCCGGTTCTCCGCAAATCGTCAGATTCATATGAGCTTTTACACAATTTACCAGAAAGGACAGCATTTCCTTACTTACATAACCGCTTTCCACTGCATTTTTTGCTGTAATTCTTGTGACAGGCAATGTTTTCCGGATGCAGATACTTCGCCCTGTTACCGCAACGGATTCATGCACAATGGAAATGCGAAGACGTTTTGTTTCCGCCTCCAATACCGGATGCTGTTTGTTAAATTCTTTGGACACGCTGTTGGCTATCCGCTGGGTAAACTGCCGGATAAAGTTCTGGGATATCTCAATATCTGTCACTTTTCTCCGATTGTTGTTATAATCTCGAATCCACAATTCATTTCCGTTATAATCAATGTCTGTGATGTCATCATTATCCACAAACTGCCACAGGACACCAAAAAATTCCGGGGATATTTCAATCCATGTATTTCTTCCTTCCTCTGCCATCAATGACCTCCTGCGTTTGAGGATGCATTTTCATAAAAATCAGTAATCAGATTCTGAAAGGTACCGCTGGTTGCATCGGAATGAATCACTGTTGTGATTACTGCAATAAGAGCAATAATTGCCACTACGGTTATTACTGCTCCACCGTACTGTTTCATAAATTCTTCCATATTTTGTCTCCTCTCACTTTATGAAATTGTCTGAATTGTTTGTTTTGTGAATTTTTTTGGAATTATAGAATTTGATAAGAAAATTAGAACATCCATTTGAGAATAATAGATGGAATGTTTTGGAATTATAAATCAAAGAACACATTCTGTCAATATGCAAAAAGTAGAAAAAATAAGGATGTCGCAAAATAACCTTCTTTTGTGACATCCTCATTTTTGTTCATATGTTTGTAATTACATTTTTTCATTTAATATCTGATAAATGTCTATCTTCAACGCATCCGGGTCCGTCATTCCTATAAATCTTCCCCCATATCGATAGCCATCCTCAATTTCTTCCCTACGCACGATTTCAACTACCGCATCCACAATCTCTTTGGTCCAAATCTGAATTTTCGTATCGTAGTAGGTTCCGATTTCTAATTCCTGCTTTGAAATAAACCCGATTCCCGACTTGGATAAATCCACCACATTGACATGGGTGTATTTTAAAGTGGTAATCCCATCCTCATCCAGACGTTCCAATTCAATGGATACATCCAAATCCAGTCGTTTGCTGTTTCGTTTTTCCTGCATTTTTCTCCTCCTTCTCCTTAGCTTTCTTTTTGTAAATCTGTAATGAACATGGCATCCCCAAAACTGAAAAAGCGATACCGTTCTTTTACTGCTTCCTCATATGCCGCAAGAATATGCTCCCTTCCTGCCAACGCCGAAACCAACATCAAAAGCGTGGATTCCGGCAGATGGAAATTGGTAATCAGTGCATCCAGCAATTTGAACTGATAGCCCGGATAAATAAAAATATCGGTCCAACCGCTTTTTGCCTCCAGACTTCCATCCTCCTTCGCCGCCGACTCAATGGTACGGCAGCTTGTGGTTCCCACACAGATAATTCTTCCCCCTGCCTGTCTGGTTTCATTGATTGTCTTGGCTGCCTCTTCGTCAATCATATAGAATTCCGAGTGCATATGGTGTTCCAATACATTTTCCACCTTTACCGGGCGGAAAGTCCCCAATCCCACATGAAGAGTTACCTCTGCAATACGGATACCTTTCTGGCGGATTGCCTCCAACAGCTCCGGTGTAAAATGAAGCCCCGCTGTAGGTGCTGCCGCAGAACCGTCGTATTTTGCATAGACAGTTTGATAGCGGTTTTTATCCTTTAACTGATGGGTAATATAAGGTGGCAGAGGCATCTGTCCCAGTTCATCCAAAATTTCCTCGAAAATTCCTTCATAATGAAATTGGATTAACCGATTTCCTTCCTCCACAACCTCTAAAACCTCCCCAATCAAAAGTCCATCCCCAAAGATTATCTTTGTTCCCGGCTTTGCTTTTTTTCCCGGCTTTACTAAAGTTTCCCAAACATCATTCTCTCTGCGTTTTAACAGAAGAATCTCAATATGTGCTTCGGTTCCCTCTTTGACTCCATAAAGCCTTGCCGGAATCACCTTGGTATTGTTCAATACCAGGCAATCTCCTTCCCGAAGATAGGAGAGAATGTCTTTAAAAATCCGATGCTCCATCTCTCCGGTCTTTTTATCTAAAACCAAAAGTCTGGAGCCGGAACGGTCTTCCAATGGGTCTTGAGCAATCAGCTCCTGTGGTAAATCAAAATAAAAATCTTTTACATTCATTATTATACTCTTTTCTATTTTCGAAGTTCAATTCCCATTTCTTCCAGATTCTTCAAAATTTTGTTAAGACCCGGCTGAATATCACTGTCCTCTAAGGTCTTATCCTGTCCACGGAAGGTCAATGTATATGCCAGAGACTTGAAATCTTTTCCAATCTGAGCCCCTTCATAAACATCAAATAACGTATAGCTTTCCAGATACTGTCCACCCTTCGCATCAAAAACTTTTTCAATGTCTCCTGCCAGAATGGTTTTTGGTACTAGCATGGAAATGTCCCTTGTTACTGCCGGGAATTTTGCCACACCTTTATATTTGCGGTCAAAGGTTGCTGCCTCCAGTAGATATGGCATATCCAGTACTGCCACGTAAACACGGTCTTTGATAGCATAATTTGCCGCTACTGTTGGATGTACCTCTCCTAAATAACCAATCACGTTTCCATCGTATACGATATCTGCCTGACGTCCCGGATGCAGGAAGATTTTTCCGGCTTTTGGGTCATACTCACATTTTTTTCGCATACCAAGCTTATCGAACAGCTCTTCTACCACACCTTTCATGGTGAAGAAATCACCTTCTCCGTACATTCCCAGAGTCATCTGCATACGCTCCTGTGGCAATTCTGTCACCGGCTGCTGTTTCGGCAGATAGATATTTCCCATTTCATAAAGTCTTACATCTTTGTTTCTGCGGTTAAAGTTAGTAGAGAGTGCTGTCAGCATACCGTTTAACGGAGTGGTTCTCATAATGCTGAAATCTTCGCCCAACGGATTCATAATTTTCACGGTATTGCGAAGCGGACTGTCCTCCGGCAGCAATAATTTATCAAATACCTTCGGACTTTCAAAGGAATAGGTCATTGCCTGTGAAAATCCGCAGAACTCTGCGATATTTCTTGCCAGAGCCTCTACCCGAAGCTTGTAGGTCAGTTTTCCTGCGGTTGCCTCTCCGCTTGGCAGTGTGGACGGAATTTTATCATATCCGTAGAATCTTGCCACTTCTTCTGCTAAATCTGCATCACATTCCAAATCCTGTCTCCAGGAAGGAACACATACCTCGTTGGCTTCCTTGTCATATTCCAAATCCAGCATTTCAAAATAGGACAGCATCTCCTCCGCCGGAATATCAGTTCCCAGTAATCTATTGTATTTTTCCGGCTCAAAAGGAATCCGTCTGCCTTCTTTTTTCTTTCCATAGACATCCACAACACCGCCTACCACTTCTCCGGCACCCAGCTCTTCAATTAACTGGCAGGCACGGTTGATGGCTTCAATGGCATTGTTCGGATCCAAGCCTTTTTCAAATTTACCGGAAGCATCGGTACGAAGTCCGATTTTCTTGGAGGAAAGACGGATATTGGTACCGTCAAAGCAGGCTGCCTCAAAAAGCATCGTCTGCACATCATCGGTAATCATGGAATTTTCTCCACCCATGATTCCGGCAATACCAATGGCTTTTTTACCGTCACAAATCATCAGAACGGAATCGTCCATGGTACGCTCCTGTCCGTCCAAGGTGGTAAATTTCTCGCCCTTAGCAGCTCTTTTTACCACAATCTGGCGATCCTCAATGGTATCCAAATCATAGGCATGCATTGGCTGACCGTATTCTTCCATAACATAGTTGGTAATATCTACGATATTATTGATTGGGCGGATTCCCTGTGCTGCCAGTCTTCTCTGCATCCACTTCGGTGACGGCTCAATCTTGATATTTTTTACAACTCTTGCGGTATATCTCGGACAAAGCTCCGTATCCTCTACCCGAACCTTGATATAGTCATTGACATCTTCGTCATTTCCAGTCTCTGTTACCACCGGAGGCTGAAATTCCTTGCGGAAGGTGGCTGCTGCCTCTCTTGCAAGTCCGATGATTCCGAAGCAATCCACACGGTTGGAGGTAATCTCATACTCAAAAACCACATTATCCAATCCCAACGCTTTTACGGCACTTTCGCCCACTACAGCATCCTCCGGGAAAATATAGATACCGTATTCCGGTGCCTCCGGATACATATCACGGGTGGAGCCCAGCTCTTCGATGGAACACATCATACCAAAGGATTCCACTCCTCTTAATTTTCCTTTTTTTATTTTGACACCTCCCGGTGTCTTTTTGCCGTCATGTCCTCCGGCAACACGGCCTCCATCCAGTACTACCGGAACCTTATCGCCTTCTTTTACGTTAGGAGCACCGGTTACAATCTGGATGCTTTCGCTTCCGGTATTTACCTGACAGATAATCAGTTTATCCGCATCCGGGTGTTTTTCAATTTTGGTAATCTGTCCGATGACAATTTTATCCAAATCAGCATCTAACTGCTCATATCCTTCTACCTTGGAACCGGAAAGAGTCATTGCATCCATATACTCCTGTGCACTGCACTCTAAACCCGGTACCATTGATTTTATCCATTCCAATGATGTATTCATAATTGTTCTCCTTCTATCTATCCTGATTAAAACTGTTTTAAGAAACGGGTATCGTTTTCATAGAGCAGACGCATATCGTCAATCTCATATTTCAAAAGGGTGATACGCTCTAATCCTACACCGAATGCAAATCCTGTGTACTCTTCCGGATCAATACCGCTCATCTTCAACACTCTCGGATGTACCATACCGCATCCTAAAATCTCAATCCAGCCTTCTCCTTTACAGAAACGACATCCTTTTCCGCCGCATTTAAAGCAGGAGACGTCCATCTCGGCACTTGGCTCTGTAAACGGGAAGTGGTGTGGACGGAATTTTACTTTTGTGTCCTCTCCAAATAATTCTCTTGCAAACTGCTCTAAGGTTCCCTTTAAATCTGCAAAAGTAATATTCTTATCGATAACCATTCCCTCAATCTGATGGAAGGACGGTGAATGGGTGGCATCCACCTCGTCAGACCGGAACACTCTTCCCGGTGCCAGCATACGGATTGGGAGTTTGCCCTGCTCCATTACACGTACCTGTACCGGAGAGGTCTGGGTACGGAGTACGATACTGTCATTGATATAGAAGGTATCCTGCTCATCCCTTGCCGGATGGTTTTTCGGAATATTCAACGCCTCAAAATTGTAATAATCTTTCTCGATTTCCGGACCTTCCAATACCTCATAGCCCATACCTACAAAGATATTCTCCACCTCTTCCAAAACGGTTGTATTCGGATGACGGTGACCTACTTTATTGATTTTAGCAGGAAGAGTTACATCAATAACCTCTTTTTCCAGACGCTTTTCCATCTCTGCCCGCTCTAATTTTTCTTTTGTTTCCTCTAATTTCTGTTCAATAGCCTCTCTGGTTTCATTTACCAGCTGTCCCACCATCGGACGGTCCTCCGGTTTGACATCCTTCATTCCTTTTAAAACAGCCGTCAGCTCACCCTTTTTTCCAAGGATTGCCACCCGGACATCATTGAGGGAATTCAATTCTTTGGATTCTTCAATCTGCCGTACGGCTTCTTCTCTGATTTTTTTCAGTTTGTCTTTCATTTTCATTCTCCTTTACATAAAAAAAGCTCCGTCCTAAAAGGACGAAGCAAACTTCGCGGTACCACCTTTATTATCGCAAACTGCGAACTCATCATATGCGTAACGTGCACGAAACGTTCAGACCTACTAATTTTCAATCTGACAGCTCCGGTGGGAAATTCATCCTCTACCTTACCTTAAGAATGTTTTCAGCCGGTGACATTCTCTCTCTGTAAAAAGTATAGAAGACTACTGACACTTTCATCGCCTTTACCTCTAAACTTTTAATATTCTACCATAAGAATATTAAAACTTCAACTATTTCTTTTCCCGAATCTTCCTACGCCACTTTTTAAACAAATCGGAAAACACCACATTGGTCTCCGCACAAAGCAGCAGCAGATACATACAAAAATATAGCCAAAGCATCACCAGTACAATGGTTGCCAACCGTCCATAGGTAGAAAATCCATTGAAATATTCCACATAGATAGACAGTGCAAAGGAAAATACATACCATGACACCGCACTTAAAAATGCTCCCGGCAGCTGGCTTTTAAAAGTTGCCTTTCGGTTCGGCAGCATTTTAAAAATCAATGCGAAAAACAGAATTAAAAATACCATGATGATAATGGCTCGAATCCCCAGAATCAAGGATGTAAATGGTTCCAAAAATGGCACATACCGGATAACCGCCTTTTGCAAAGTGCTACCAAATACCAGCAAAATCAGTACCGTTACGATGCTTAAAATCAACACCAGCGTATAACCGATGGCACGGAAACGAAGCACAAACCAGTTTCTGGTTTCCTGACAGTTGTTTACCATGTTCAACCCGGTTCCCAGATACTGTAATCCCTTAGCGGATGACCAGATTGCCACCACAACTGCAAAAGAAATCAATCCCACAGACTGATTGTATACCTCACTGATGATTCCTGTCATTAGCGGTGAGATATATTTTGGCATATAAGTATCTACCATCTGGGTCAACATATCCTGAGTAATGGGTGTGTATTTCAACAGCGAGCTGAACACCATCAAAAACGGAATGGCCGACAGGATGATAAAAAAAGCCGACTGTGCCGCAAAAGCGGTAATATTATCAATTCTGCATTTATCTAAAAAAGTTTTGACATTTCCAAAAATTTTCCAAAGCATGACCTTGAAAACTCCTTTTCTTTCTGCTTTCTAAAGGTTACCATGAAGTACTCCTTTTGGCAAGTTCTTCTAGTCTAATATAATTTCTCCAAAGTGATGTCCTGATAGTAGAATTTGAGAATATTTTCATAGGACATACCTGCCTTTGCCATGGCATTTGCACCATACTGGCTCATTCCGATTCCATGGCCAAAGCCTCCTCCAGTCACCAAAGCCGTATTAGTTGCCCCATCATAATCAATGCTGCAATAAGCACTTGGCAATACGCTACTATTTATATTTTTTGTGCCATCCTGACAAACCACCTCTGTCATGGCACAGCCTAAAAGCTTTCTGATATTATATTCATTTTTTAACAGAACTTCTCCGTTTTCAAAACAAATTTTCAGCGTCAGGATACTTCCGCTGTCTCCCCGTTCTGCCACCGACACACTTTTTAAAGCTCCCAGCCCTTTGGAATTTTCCTTCTCTGCCCCTCCAAGGATAAATACAACACTTTCCGGGGATGCTTTTTTCATTCCATCCAGCAGATTCCGCAAAGTTTCATTTTTTTCATTAAAATCAAGGGTCGCTTTCCAACGGAAATACGGCGTCTGACATTCATAGGCGTCGGAATCTGTCTCATTGATATAGCTGCGGAAGGTTTCTTCCTCCGCAAGATTCTGTGTGCCCGTCTGGGATTTCACCCAGACTCCTTTTAGATAACCGTTGGTTTCATTCTCAGACTTGTTCCAATTTTTCATGGAACCGGTATGACCGCAGGAAGTAGAAAAATAATAGGCTTCTATGATACTGCCGTTATATTTCAATACTTCTCCCGCTGTGGCTGCCACTGCCGCTCTGCTCTTTTCGGAACAAGGCTGTTTGTTGTAAACCTGATAATTGGTGCTGTCATCCACATGGGCTCCCAAAGCCGCATAATCCCCTCGCATCAACTGAATGTAAGCATAGCTTCTGGCACAGACTGCCTGTGCCTTTAATGCCTCCGGCTCAAAGCTCTCCGGCATCTCGCTGGGAAGTACGCCGCAGATATAGGTTTCCAAATCCAGAACATTGACCAAAGTATATCCTTCCGCTGTTTTTCGCAGCTCAAAGCTGCCGCTGTATGTCTCTCCCATCGGACTTCCGTCCTCTTTTACCAGATAGAGACTGCCCCCTTCTGAAGGCGTACATCTTAAAATCGTTTCCGTAGAGTCTCCCATCAGTTCTTTTGCCGAAACCGATTGACCTGCCGGATAAGCCATGTCCTTCTGATTGACGGTTACGGTAAAGTCCCTATCGGAAGTAATGCGTATTTCTTCATAGTACGGCGAATTCTGATTCAAAATCAGCACCCGGATATTTTTGATATCTGCCGGTTCATGGATGAGAATTGCCTGCACCATTCCCTCTCCCACCACATAGGATACCTTCATGTTGTCCAGTACAATATCCTCCATGGCTACCTCTTTCAATCCATCGTAGTCACTGTATACCGGAACTCTCCCCGCAAGAGGAATCTGACCGTAACCCTCTATCTCTATTTTTTCGGTATCCATGGTGATTAGTTTTCCCTCGATGGTTGCTTCTTTTTTACGAATTTCCACAACCTTATTTTTCTCAAAAACCAAATCACAGACTGAAGGCTGAATACTCTGTTTTTGCGTATTGGTTTTTATTGTGTATTCCTGTTTATCGAAAAGAAAGGTCAACTTTCCGTCTTTTACGGATTTTAAATAGGCATTCATGAGCATTCCCTGTTTCTCCGACTTTCCTGCCAGTCCCAGTAACTGCCCGTCCTTACAATATACCTCATATACTTCAAAAGGGGTTGTCCGTGTCAATTTCCCGGAGAAACCGAATGTTCCTTCGCTGGTGTAAACCTTTTTTTCTTTTGAAGAAACCTTTAAAACCATCAATTCTTTTTTGGTAATCTTCTGATTGGTGTCCAGATAATCCAAAACCTGTCCATAAATTTTGTTCCATTCCTTTTGGGAAATTTTCTTGGAATTTCTTTCTTTTGAATATGTAATATAATCATTTAAATGGAGTTTTCCCAAGAGAACATCTAACTCTCCGTAGGTCAGATAAGTTCCTCCTGTCTCTATTTCCACACCGGCTGCCGCTTCCATCTCTGCCTTTACTTCTTCCATCGGTATCCGTTTATCGGAATAATTTCCGCTGCGGTATTTCAACTGGTAACCGCCCCCTGCCGCCAATATCAGAACCAACAGGATTCCCATAATTACCAGCATTTTTTTCTTTTTTTTCATCTTTTCCATCCTTATTTGTCAAAATATGACCTGTTTTTTTATTACATATAAAGAAGCTGCTAAACATGCTTAGCAGCTTCTGTCCTCTTTTGTAATATTTATCTTTGGTATACGATATCTTTTGTACCTCAGAATCTTTTGTACCTTATCATCTTTGGTATCTCAAAAAATTCTTTGGTATCTCATATACTCTTCTTCGGTAAATACCCAAAATGCCGGTTCCTACAATTTTGACGCCTAGCAAAGCTAGGTGGGTTACCGCAACTGCTCTTCTGCCTTCCGCTGCTAGGTGGCGGCCTGACATCCAAGTCAGCAATATAAGAATCCCATGAACGTAAATGTAGGTTCAAAATAGTAGGGTGTCGAACATCCCAGGAATTTCTTTTCTTTATTATACTCTAGTATGTGTTCCTTTTCAACAAAAAATAAGTTGAAATATTTGTCAAAAATTGTTGCAAAATTTTGTTGAAAAATAGACTTGAAAAACAAATACTATGGCATATAGATATAGTTGTACTTCTGTATTCCGCTGGTCTGTCCGTTGTCATTGACTAAAATGACCGACAACACGTTATTTCCCTCTATCATATCAAAAGGACCCTGATAACGATTGGAATTGCTTCCCGGAGTTCCGTTCCACTCATAATAAGCCGTACAATTATCGGGAACTTCAATACTAATCTGTGTAGGCTGGGTATAGGTTCCGCTGTCCGGGGTTGCTGTAGGCAAATCCGGCACAGCTATTGCAATTTTATACTCTGCTTTTACGGTTTTACTGTAAATTCCCTCTTCATTTACACAGACTGCCTTAAGGGTATAGGTTCCATCCTCGTGGAAAGGAATGGTACTCTCATAAGGAGTTCCATCCTCTTTTGGGTCACTTCCGTCGGTGGTATAATAAATGTCCAATCCTTCTTCCGATTCCAAAACAATATCAAGTGCTTCCTCATAGGAGCCTGCTTTTTCCGAAAAAGTGGGCGGTAAAACCAGATAGTCTTCAAAGAGCTCCTGAATATCTGCTTTCTCTGCCTTTTCATATAATTGGGCAATTGCGTCATAATCCTCATTTTCCACATACAAATCCAGTAAAAGCTGATAGGCTTCTTTATTAGAGGCATCTGCCTTTACTGCATCCTCTAACAGGCTGATGGCCTCCTCTTCCTGCTGTAATTCCAAATGGGCTTTTGCTGCCAAAACCATTGCTTCGGCACTTTTCTTATTGTGCTTTAATGCTTTTTGAGCGTATTCGATGGTTTCCTCGTAATTCTTTTTCTCATATGCTTTCTCTGCTTTTTTCATCTGAGAATCATAGGAATTTCCTTTCAGCAAAAGACCGCATACCACCAAAAGAACAAGAACCGCCACAAGAGCACCTATTATCAGATAGGTTTTTTTCGATTTCTTTTTCTTTGGTTTTTCCGGTTCTGCTTCTTTGGCAGGCTCTTCTTTTTTCTCTTCCCTGCCGCCGGACAATTCGTCCTGCATCAACTCTTTTAAGTAATCGTCTTCCAGAATACTGTAATCCGTTACCACCTGAATTTCATTTCCGCAGACGGAACAATATACACATCCTGCCTTTATTTCGGCTCCGCATTTTGCACATTTCATAGACGTATTAACCTCTCATGGATTCTACACAATTGTTCATCAACATTGCAATGGTCATTGGTCCCACTCCCCCCGGAACCGGTGTGATTGCCGATGCCAAAGGCTCTACCTTTTCAAAATCCACATCTCCGCAGAGCTTATTGTTCTCATTTCTATGGATTCCCACATCAATGACAACCGCTCCCTCTTTGACGTAAGTATCATCAATAAATTTCGGCTTTCCGATTGCCACAATCAAAATATCCGCTCTTTTACAGATGTCTTTTAAATCTTTGGTACGGGAATGGGCAATGGTAACCGTTGCATTTTCCCGAAGCATCAAAAGTGCCATAGGTTTTCCCACAATATTGCTTCTTCCGATTACCACACAATTTTTACCCTCAATCTCGATATCTGAGCGTTTTAAAAGCTGTATGATACCTGCCGGTGTACAGGACAAAAAGCCCGGCTCTCCGATGGTCATTGCTCCTACACTTTGAGGATGAAAACCGTCTACATCCTTTTTTGGGGAGATGGCCTGTATGATACGGTCTTCATTGATATGCTCCGGCACCGGAAGCTGTACCAGAATTCCCTTTACATCATCTCTTTCATTCAGTTCCTCTATGATGGACAGTAATTCTTCCTCTGTGGTTTCCTCCGGTAACTCATAGGAAACAGAACCGATTCCGATATATTCGCAGGCTTTCTTCTTATTGTTTACATAGACTGAGGATGCCGGGTCATTTCCTACCTGAATGACCGCAAGACTGCCCTCGATGCCTTTTTCCTTTAAGGCTGCAACCTCTTCCTTTAACTCGTTCTTGATTGCCGCTGAAATTGCTTTTCCGTCAATAATCTTTGCCATGGTATCCTCCTAGAATAATCCTGTGATAGTTCCGTCCTTGTCTACATCAATGCCAAATGCCGCAGGCTGTTTCGGTAATCCCGGCATGGTCATAATAGAACCGTTGATTGCCACTACGAACTCCGCTCCGGCAGAAACATAGACCTCCCGCACATTTACATCAAATCCCGTCGGGCGTCCTAATTTCTTCGGGTCATCGGACAGAGAATACTGGGTTTTTGCCATACATACCGGGAAATGTCCCATTCCCATATCGGTAATCCGTTGCAACTCTCTCTTAGCTGCCGGAGAGTAGGTAACGCCGTCTGCCCCGTAAATCTCCTTGGCAATGGTCTCTATCTTTTCTTCCAGAGAAGCCTCATCCTTGTAAAGCGGTGTAAAATGGCTCTCTTTCTTCTCTAAGGTTTCCAATACCTTGTTTGCTAAGGCAATACCGCCTTCTCCGCCTTTTTCCCATACCTCGGAAAGGGCAAATTCACAATTCCGTTCCTTGCAGAAATTCTCAATAAAAGCAATTTCTGCCGGAGTATCGCTGACAAAAGAGTTCAAGGTTACTACCACCGGAACCTGATATTTCTGAAGATTTTCAATGTGTTTTTCCAGATTGACGATTCCGGCTTTCAACGCCTCCAGATTCTCTTCACCTAAATCTGCCTTTGGAACACCACCGTTATATTTTAATGCACGGACAGTGGCCACCAACACAATGGCATCCGGTTTTAATCCGGCTTTCCGACATTTGATATCTAAGAATTTCTCAGCACCAAGGTCGGCACCGAAGCCAGCCTCGGTTACCACGATATCTGCCAGTTTTAACGCAGCCTTGGTGGCACGGATGCTGTTACAGCCGTGGGCAATATTTGCAAAAGGACCACCGTGAACAATGGCTGGCGTATGCTCTAAAGTCTGAATTAAATTCGGTTTTAAGGCATCCTTTAACAGGGCTGCCATGGCACCTGTAGCGTGTAAATCCTCTGCAGTTACCGGTTTGCCCTCAAAATTATATGCCACAATGATATTGCCTAAACGACGCTTCAAATCCTCCATATCGTTGGCCAGACAAAGCACTGCCATAATCTCGGAGGCTACGGTAATAACAAAATGATCTTCTCTGACCATTCCGTCCATTTTATTTCCCAGTCCTACCACCACATTCCGAAGGACACGGTCATTCATGTCCAGACATCTTTTCCAGATAATCTGTCTCGGATCGATACCCAATTCATTGCCCTGCTGAATATGATTGTCCAACAATGCTGCCAACAGGTTGTTAGCAGAAGTAATAGCATGAAAATCTCCGGTAAAATGCAGGTTCAAATCTTCCATCGGAACCACCTGTGCATAACCGCCGCCGGCAGCACCGCCTTTGATTCCAAAGCAAGGTCCAAGGGATGGCTCCCGAAGGGCAATGACTGCTTTTTTTCCTAATTTACCGAATGCCTGTCCCAGTCCTACGCTGGTTGTGGTCTTTCCCTCTCCTGCCGGAGTCGGGTTGATGGCTGTTACTAGCACCAGTTTTCCATCCGGATTTTTCTCGATTCTCTCCAAAAGCTCATCGGAAAGTTTTGCTTTATACTTTCCGTACTGTTCCAGTTCATCCGGTGATATATCCAGACTTTCCGCTACTTTTGTGATTGGTTCCATAAATGCTTCCTGTGCAATCTCGATGTCGCTTTTCATGACGTCCCTCCATTATGTAATATATATGTGTTTACGGTAATACATTGTTATGGTCTGTGAACTTTACAAATATTCTTCCACAAACTGTTCAAATTCTTCCGGTCCCATGAGAACTCTTCTTGGCTTTGTTCCCTCTTCCGGTCCCACGATTCCGGCTTCCTCCAGCTGGTCCATAATTCTGGCTGCCCGGTTAAATCCTATCTTAAAGTATCTCTGCAGCATTCCGATGGAACCCTTATCTTTATCTATCAGAAGCCTTGCGGCGTCTGCAAAGTAGGCATCTCGCTCACTTCCTGTTGAGCTGCCCTCTCCACCGCTTACGGCAGAGGCATGAATCTTGTCCTCTATTTCGGTATTGTAGGTCGCCTCTCCATTCTTTTGGGTTAAGAATTTCACAACCTCCTGTACTTCCTTATCGGAAACAAAGGCTCCCTGCACACGCAGCGGCTTTGTATATCCCTGGGGATAAAAGAGCATATCTCCTTTTCCCAATAGCTTTTCTGCTCCGTTCATGTCCAGAATTGTCCTAGAATCCACCCCGGAGGTCACCGCAAAGGCTACTCTGGAAGGCATATTTGCCTTGATTAATCCGGTTATGACGTTTACCGAAGGTCTCTGGGTTGCAATAATCAAATGAATGCCCGCTGCCCTTGCCAGCTGTGCCAGACGGCAGATGGCATCTTCCACCTCTCCCGGTGCCACCATCATCAAATCAGCCAGCTCGTCCACAATAATAACAATCTGTGGCAGTTTCTGTGGTTTGTTTTCATCCTCAATATCCTTGATATTTTCTATCTTCTGATTATATCCCTTTAAATCCCTTACATTGTAATCTGCAAATTTCTGATAACGGTCTGTCATTTCCGATACCGCCCAATGCAGGGCTCCCGATGCTTTTTTCGGGTCGGTGACCACCGGAATCATCAAATGAGGGATTCCGTTATAAACACTGAGCTCCACCACCTTCGGATCAATCATAATCAGCTTCACATCCTCTGGGGAAGCCTTATACAAAATACTCATAATAATGGTATTGATACATACGGATTTACCGGAACCCGTGGCTCCCGCAATCAAAAGATGTGGCATCTTGGCAATATCTGCAACGATAACCTTTCCCGCAATATCCTTTCCTGCCGCAAAGGCAATGTTGGAGGTATGCATTTTGAATTCGTTGGACTCTATCAAATCCCGGAAGGCTACCGTAACGTTTTCTTTGTTCGGTACTTCGATTCCGATTGCCGCCTTTCCCGGTATAGGTGCCTCAATACGGATATCTGCCGCCGCCAGATTCAGCTTGATATCGTCGGCAAGATTGACAATTTTGCTGACCTTTACTCCCATCTCCGGCTGTAATTCATATCGGGTAACGCTGGGACCGCAGCTTACGTTGGTAATGGTTACATTGACACCGAAGTTTTTTAAAGTCTGCTGTAACTTATTGGCGGTCTCCTGTAAATGACTTTTGCTGTCCCCCATGGTTTTGGAACTGCCTTTTTTCAAAAGGCTGATTGGAGGAAACACGTAGTTTCGTCTGGTACTTTCTGTACTCTTAATCTCATTGGCCACTCCGCTTACTTCCTGTTCTATCTCCGACTGGGACTGGCGGGGTGTTCTGGTTCTTTTCACCGGAACCGGTTCTGGCTCCGGTTCCTTTTCCATGGTCTGATAGGAAGTCAGCACCACATGCTCCTGCTCTCCCACCGGAGGTGTCTGCAGGATGTCATCAATATTGATTTCACTCATGGCATCCGTATGCTTCTGCTCCATTGGCAAAACTGCCCGTTCCTTTTTCTGCGGTTTTATAGAAGTATCCAATGCCACGCCTTCTACTTTTTTATCTCTTCGTTTTAACTCCCGCTGCTGTTTAAACTTCTCATTTTCTTCCTTGGCCGCATGGTAAACCTTCTGGCTTCCCTTTTGCATTCCACGAAAAGCAGACCGCTCTGTAATCAGCACCAAGGTTACAATCAATCCGATAATATCAATGACATAGGCTCCGATTAATCCAAATGCTGAGGTAATGACTGCTCCCAACAATCCTCCTAAAAATCCGCCTCCGGTTCGGTTCTCTTTTCCATATGTAAAAGCCTCTAAAGCTCCATTCTCCCCTCCTGTCACCGTCAATTCAATGAACAGACACAGAAAAAGCAAAAAAAGAATGGATGCAAAAATCTTAATCCATGCAATTTTATTATCCTTATTTGAAATTGTAAATGCAACCATAAGAAACAGGCAGATAGGAAAGACATAGGACACCAGACCAAAGATTCCGAAGAACACGGAACTTACACTGTTTCCCACAATCCCTCCGATACCCAGATTGCTTAAAAAAAGCAAAATGGAACAAGCCAGTACAATCCACAGAATCACTTCCTCTTTCTGGGATACTCCGGTGTTCTCTGCCGCTTTCTTGCGGGTTGCTTTTTTCTTTTTTGAAGTTGCTGCCATAACTACCTCCGGCTTTTATGCTAAATAGAAATATCCTCCGATTGACAATGCTCCGATAATCAAGCAATAGATGGAAAATATGGTAAATTTTTTATTTCTGACAATGACCAGCATGGTCTTAATACAAATATACCCCACAACTGCCGCCACTGCCATTCCAATGACATAATACAAAATCTCTGTTCCGCTTATAGCGGCTGTGGAAATATCCTTTAATTCCAAAATTGCCGCACCCAGCACTGCCGGTATGGACATGATAAAGGAATACTTTACTGCAAATCTACGGTCAAATCCACTGATGAGACAGGCTGCAATGGTGGTTCCGGAACGGGAAAGTCCCGGGAGCGTTGCAATTCCCTGACAGATTCCGATGATAAAACCATTCGTATAAGAAACATTTTTCGGTCCCTTATTGCCACCTTGAATACGGTCGGAAATAAACAAAAGAATACTGGTAATAATCAGACAGATTCCCGGTATCAGAAGAATCTCCGATGCCATCTCCACGAAATCTGAAGCTACCAATCCGATGATTCCCGTAGGTATGGTGGATACGATGACTAACAGTACGAACTTCCGGTATCCGTTGGTTACGATTTTCAGATATTCATTCTCTTCTTTTCCAAACTTGTTTCGGAAAAAGCGTACGATATTTATGAATACATCCCGGATAATCTTAAAAGCTTCTACAACCATACGGATAATATCTTTGTAATAAACCGCAAAAATTGCAATTAAAGTTCCCAAATGCAGCATGACATCAAACATAAGTCCCGTATCCGTATTTACATGAAACAATATTTTAAACAGTGCCAGATGACCGCTGCTGCTGACAGGAAGAAATTCTGTGGCTCCCTGTATGATTCCCATGATAATCGCCTGTAATAGTGACATAGTGTCCTCCTAATTCATCCTATTTGTTTATATGTGATAATTCCAAAAAATATCCTGTTTTTTTCATACATAGTTATATTACCATATTTAGTCACTATTGTCATTAAAACTTTCTTAATTCCACTACATTTAGTTATTTATCCCTATTATTTAATGTTTTCATCAATCATCTGGTGCAGTTTCGCCAAAGCCTCTTTCATTCCTCCCACTTCATTGATGATTCCTTCTTCCACAGCCTGTCCTCCCACCAGAATAGTCCCCAAATCCTTGGACATCATAAAGGTATTCATCATCAGCTCCTCCAACCGCTCCGGTTTTGCAAAGCAATGAGAACTGATAAATCCCACAATACGGTCCTGCATCTGTTTGAAATATTCATAGGTCTGAGGTGCCCCGATAACTGTTCCGCTTAACCGCACCGGATGAATTACCATGGTTCCCGTAGGAACGATATAGGAGTAATCCGCCGAAACCGCTAGTGGAACACCGATAGAATGACTTCCTCCCAATACCAAGGATACCGTTGGAATGCTGAGGGAGGAAATCATCTCTGCTATGGCAAGCCCCGACTCCACATCGCCTCCTACGGTATTCAGAATCAACAGCAGACCTTCCACCTCTTTGGAATCCTCAATCTCTGCCAACTTTGGCAGTACATGTTCATATTTCGTGGTTTTCGTATTTGCCGGAAGACATTCATGTCCCTCCACTTCTCCGATAATGGTCAGCAGATGGATTTTGTGACGTTCCCGATTGTTATTTAAAAGACGCTGTCCGTCCTCCGTTTCGCTTTCTGTGGTAATATTTTTTTCTTCCTTCATATGAGTCTCCTTTTAGAATCAATATTTATTGTTTTTAACGCAAATTAACGCAAAATAAAATAGAGAGCGTTCTCACTCTCTATTTCTATATGGGATTAGTCTATGTACTTTTTCTCAAATTATGAAAGCAAATCCTGTTTTATCAAAATTTTACGAATCTGGCTACCCACCAGCACCGCCAACACCAATTTTACCAAATCCAACGGGATATATGGAATCACACACATTCCAAGAGTTTCCACAAAACCGGTTTTATACTGAATCATAAACCAAAGGGTTCCGAACAGATAGCATACAACCAAACCTAAAAGGCCTCCTACAAAATACATCGGAATCTTGTTAGGGAATTTGTCCACGAAAAATCCGGTAAAGAAAACCAAAAACAGGAAACCTACCAAATATCCTCCGGTAGGACCTACAAGCTTCTGCACACCGCCGGAAAATCCTGAGAAAATCGGAAGTCCCACCATCCCCAGCAGAAGGTAAATCACTACGCTGAGCAATCCTTTTTTCCATCCCAGAATAATACCTCCTAAATAGATTGCAAACAATGCCAGTGTAATCGGCACCGGTGACACTGCAATAGGAATGGAGAACGGCGAAATAATACAGATTACTGCTGTTACCAAAGCAATTACTGTCATGTCTTTTACTGTTATCTTTTTCATCATAAAACTCCTTTAATGTTAACTATTATTTTAAAAACGTTAACATTAGAATATCTCGTTTTTTCCAGTATGTCAACCCACTTCCGTTAAATAGTTAACATTTTTCAAAAAAATAGTCCGCATCTTCAAAAAGCAATACCTTTCTCCGATGCAGACCGTTTTGTATCTTATTTTTAATTGCCAATCAGATAATCATATACGTTCATATAACGTCCTGTGGATTTCTTCCATGAATAATCCGCCTGAATACCCCGGTCTACCATCTGGTTCCACTGTCTCTTCTTGTCAAAATAAACCTGTTTGGAATAATTGATGGTATTGAGCATTTCATCGGCATTATAGTTAGTAAAGGAGAATCCGGTTCCTGTGTTCTCATACTCATTAAACGGCATTACCGTATCCTTTAACCCTCCGGTCTCCCGGACAATCGGAACGGTGCCGTAACGGTAGGAAATCAGCTGAGTCAAGCCGCATGGCTCGAATCTGGACGGCATCAAAAAGGCATCTGCAGCCGCATATAATTTATGAGCCAGGTCATCGGAATAGCAGATATTTGCCGAAATCTTATCTCCGTATTTCCAAGCGAAATGGCGGAACATATTCTCATAGCGTTCCTCTCCGGTTCCGATTATTACCAGCTGGGTATGCTCGTCAATAATTCCCTCTATCACACAGTCAACCAAATCCAGACCTTTCTGGTCCGTCAGTCTGGAAATCAAACCTATCATATATTTCTTTTTATCTACTGTCAGACCCAAATCCTCTTGCAGCTTCACTTTGTTTTTCCATTTTTTCGTTCGGAAATCCTCGCTGCTGTAATTGGTATAGATTTTCGGATCGGTCTGCGGATTGTAAACCTCATAATCAATTCCATTTACAATACCCTGCATGTCAAAATGGCGGGCACTCAGTAAGCCTTCCAGTCCTTCTCCGTAATATGCACTCTGAATTTCCTTTGCATAAGTATCGCTTACGGTGGTAATATAGTCCGCATACACCAGACCACCCTTTAACATATTGGCATCTTTTTTAAATTCCAGCTTATCTGCGGAAAACAAATCATCCGAAAGCCCACTGAGGTTCTTCATAGTCTTAATATCCCATACCCCTTGGAATTTCAGATTGTGAATGGTCATGACAGACTTCATTCCCCAGAAGAACGGATTGCCCTGAAACTCATTTTTCAGATATACCGGTATCAGTCCGGTCTGCCAGTCATGGCAGTGGATAATCTGTGGCTGGAAATCAATCAGTGGGAGCATGGACAATACCGCTTTATCAAAAAAAGTAAATTTTTCAATGTCATAGCGGACATCTCCATATGGCAGAAAACTGTCAAAATATTCCTGATTGTCAATAAAATAATATGTAATTCCCTGATATTCATATTTGAGAACACCCACATATTTGTTCTGGATATACTCGCCTGCACTCATATAAAAATGTGTTACATACTCGAACTTATTGCGGTATTCCTCCGGTATACAGCTATAATTCGGCAGTACCACCCGCACATCCCAATATGCCTTATCAAATTCCTTTGGTAAAGCTCCGCATACATCGGCAAGTCCGCCGGTTTTTACAAAAGGAACACACTCAGATGCTGCAAAAAGAATTTTATTCATACACGAACCCTCCACTTTGAGTTTAAATTTCTGCTAATGCCTGCTCCAAATCAGCAATAATATCATCCGCATTTTCAATTCCCACGGAAAAACGGATTAAATCCGGCTGTACGCCTGCTTCCACCAGTTCTTCCTCGCTGAGCTGCCTGTGGGTATGGCTTGCCGGATGCAGGACACAGGTTCTGGCATCGGCAACATGGGTCACAATGGCCGCCAATTTCAGTTTATCCATAAAAGAAACCGATATGTCTCTTCCGCCCTTTAATCCAAAAGAAATGACACCACAGGTTCCCTTTGGCATATATTTCTTCGCCAGTTCATAGTATTTGTTCCCCGGAAGTCCGGCATAATTTACCCATGCTACTTTCTCATGGTTTTCCAGATACTGTGCCACCTTCAGGGCATTTTCACAGTGTCTCGGCACTCTAAGGTGCAAGGTCTCAAGACCTACATTCAGTAAAAAAGCATTCATCGGAGACGGAATAGAGCCTAAATCCCTCATAAGCTGTGTGGTTGCCTTTGTAATATAAGCACCTTTTCCGAATTTTTCTGTATAGATAACACCGTGATAGGATTCATCCGGTGTCGTCAGTCCCGGGAATTTTTCTTTGTTGGCATTCCAGTCAAAATTGCCGCTGTCAATAATGGCTCCTCCCACGCTCATTGCGTGTCCGTCCATATATTTTGTGGTGGAATGGGTTACGATATCTGCTCCCCATTCAAAAGGACGGCAGTTAATCGGAGTTGCAAAGGTATTGTCAATAATCAATGGTACTCCATGGTCATGAGCTAATTTTGCAAATTTTTCAATATCCAATACTACCAATGACGGATTGGAAATGGTTTCTGCAAAGACACATTTGGTATTTGGACGGAATGCTTTTTCCAATTCCTCGTAGGAAGCATCCGGGTCAACAAAAGTACAGTCAATACCCATTTTCTTCATGGTAGTTCCGTAAAGGTTAAAGGTTCCTCCGTAAATGGTAGATGCACTGACAATATGATCTCCTGCTTCACAGATGTTAAAAACAGCATAATAGTTGGCTGCCTGTCCGGATGAGGTCAGCATACCTGCCACACCGCCTTCCAACTCTGTGATTTTTTCTGCCACCGCATCATTGGTAGGATTCTGTAATCTGGTATAAAAATAACCACTGTCTTCCAAATCAAAGAGACGTCCCATCTGGTCGCTGGTGTCATATTTAAAAGTTGTGCTTTGATAGATTGGAAGGACTCTCGGCTCTCCTTTGGTGGGGTGCCATCCTGACTGAATACACTTTGTCTCAATCTGATAATTATTACTCATATCCTTACTCCTTTATGCAAAAAATTTTTCTTCTAAATCATAAACCATATCTGTGTATACCTGTTTGCAGGCATCTTTTTCGTCCATCTGCAACAGGCGGATGCACTCCGACAGATAACTGTCATAAATATTACGGTAAATCTCAGAGGCATTGCTCTGTCTGTTGATGTGTTTCACAATGGTAGGTGCCACATCATAATATTCTTTTATGACCGTTTCCCCTTCTTCTAAATCCATGAGATATCCGTCCCTGTATTCCCGCAAAAGCTGTAATTCCATACAATCATCCGGCTTTTGAAGGCTCAGACAGACTGCTGTGGTAATATAGCAGTAACGCTGTTGGAAACCCTCTTGAATTTCCTCATAAGTAACAGCATGCAGGTTTGTCCGAGGAAACTGCCGTTTCCATTCGGTAAGGATTGCCTCTGCATATGCCTTTCCCGAAACCGGATTCTTTTTTTGAAGTGCCGGTATCACATAGACCACCATAGTCATATTGTAATCGGATAAAAGCCTGTCTTTCCTGCGTTTCTTTGGCTGTCTCTCTATCTCCTTCGCCGCGGCATCCACAAATTCCTTTGCCACCGATTTCAGCAATTCCTCCTGAATGTCCGTATAGATATAGACATCCTCCAAATGCTGCAACACTTCCTCATACTGCTCTGTATATTCCAAAAAAGCTGCCTCATAAGTATTCTTCTTAAAATTTGTCATAGGCTCCTTGACCTGTAACAACATATCCGGAAATTCTCTTTTTAAAGAATCCCTGATTTTTAAATACTCCATCTCCTCTATCCGGGGCTTATTGTCTCCCTCTGACATAGAAAATCCTCCCAAATGTTATATCCAAAAAGCCCCGACACATAATGTCGGGGTTATATATGCTATTCATCCCAGTTGTGGTACACTTCCTGAACGTCCTCGTCTTCGTCCAGTAAATCTAAGGTTTTATTGATATTATATAAATCCTGTTCGTCTGTCAACTGTACATAGGTCTGCGGAATCATCGTAACCTCCGCAGAAGCCATTGGAATCTCCTGAGCCTCTAACGCTTCTCTTACTGCGGAAAAATCATCCGGCTCTGTGATAATCTCATAGCTGTCCTCTTCCTCTGCGAAATCCTCTGCTCCCGCATCCAGAGCCAGCATCATTAAATCATCCGCATCCATAGTTACATCTTCCTTGGAGAGAATAATCTGACCCTTGGTATCGAACATATAGGATACGCATCCCTGAGTTCCGATATTTCCTTTTCCCTTTGTAAAAGCATTTCTCACATTTGCTGCTGTACGGTTTTTATTATCCGTTAAAGCTTTCACAATGATGGCTGTACCGTTTGGTCCATAGCCTTCATAAACTACATATTCGTAATTTACAGAAGCAGCATCACCGGAGGCTTTTTTGATACCTCTCTCAATGGTATCATTCGGCATATTGTTTGCCTTTGCCTTTGCAATAACATCTCGCAGCTTGCTATTATTATTCGGATCCGGACCGCCCTCTTTTACTGCAACGGCAATCTCACGTCCGATAATTGTAAATATTTTTCCTTTTGCCTTATCATTTTTCTCTTTCTTATGCTTGATATTGGCAAACTTGGAATGTCCTGACATATCTTTTCCTCTTTTCTGTTCATTTTTCCGAGAACTATTCTACCATTTTTTCCTCTTTCTGACAAGACTGTGTCTCATCCCCATCTTTCTCCGGCAGCTTTGTTACCCGAACCTTTTCTATCATTTTATTATTTACGGACAGCACATCAAACCGGCAGCCGTTCCCCTCCACGGAAAATTCTTCATCCTCCGACGGAATTTTTCCCAATAGTGCCGTCAGATATCCGTTTAAAGTCTCATAATCTTCCAGTTCAAAAGGAATCTTTAAAATCTCTTCCACTTCCTCCAGAGGAGTGACACCCTGCATAATGTAGGTGTCTGTGTCAATCTGCTCAATCGTATGCTCTTCCTCGTCATGCTCATCCAGAATATTTCCCACAATCTCTTCCAAGATATCTTCCAATGCTACGATTCCCGCTGTCTGACCGTATTCGTCCACCACAATGACAATATGGTTTTTCTTTGCCTGCATCTCACGGAAGAGAGAATTGATATTTTTTGTCTCCGGTATAAAGTCTACATCGAAGACCAAATCCTCTATCTCCTTTACCGGAAGTTCCTGCATACGCTCCTCTCTGGCGTACATCAAAACCTCCCGGATATGTATTGCACCGACAATATTATCAATATCCCCTTCATAAACCGGAAATCTGGAATGATTCTGTTCGATAATCAGTTTCATTGCCTCATTAAAAGGCATATCTCCGTCAATGGCAACGATATTTTTACGATGAGTCATAATATCCTTGGCTTCCTTGTCGCCAAATTCAAAGATATTGTGAATCATCATGGCTTCACTTTCCTGCAATACCCCTTGTTCATGTACCTCATCTACCATCGAGATAATTTCTTTTTCCATCTGCTCATCATCTGTTTGCTTTTTTGAAAAAAGCCTTAAAAATGGATTCTTCGTACTCCCACCATCATCCATGTTACTGTCTCCTTCTTTTCCTTTGTAAACCAACGATTATAACAAAAGAATCGTATCATTTCTGCTCTTATTAGTCAAGATTATGTATCCATGTCCAGACTAATGCGAAGTGCCCTCTCGATTTTTTTTAAAATTTCTTCATCCAGATGACAGACTTTATCCTTTAATCGTTTTTTGTCGATGGTGCGAAGCTGTTCCAATAACACCACCGAATCTTTTACCAATGCATACCGCCCGGAATCCAACTCCACGTGGGTCGGCAGCTTTGCCTTGTTCATCTGGCTTGTAATTGCCGCACAAATCACCGTAGGACTGTGCTTATTTCCTATGTCGTTCTGTATAATCAGTACCGGACGGATTCCTCCCTGTTCGGAACCCACCACAGGTCTTAAATCTGCGTAATAAATATCTCCTCGTCGAATTACCATGTCTTCACTCCAAAAATTAGATTTACAGTAAGTATTTCCCAACTTTTTCGAGTGTATACTGATTTTTTCAAAATCGTAGTGGTCTCATTTATTCCATAAAATAATCCTTGGTTTCTACAATCTTTCCTTTTTTATAGAAAACTCTCGGAATCCGTTTTCCTATATCACAGGCAAATTCATAATTGAATCTTCCCGAAAGTTCTCCCAGCTGCTCCATGGTAAGACATTCCTGCCCGTCCCGTCCCAAGAGGGTTACTTCATCTCCTATTTTCGCCTCAGGAATCTCCGTCACATCCACCATAAACTGGTCCATACAGACTCTTCCCCGAATAGGTGCTTTTTTTCCGTGAATCAGCACCCAGCCTTTGTTGGAAAGACTTCTGGGATAACCATCTCCATAGCCCACCGGAATGGTGGCAATCCTTTGCTCCTCCTTCAAGGTGTAGGTTCCTCCGTAGCTGATGGTTCTTCCTGCCTCCAATGTTTTCACATGTACAATCTCGGATTTCAGCTCCATCACCGGCTCCAACGGAAGGCGTTCTGTCTGTACCTCGTCGGAAGGTAGCAATCCATAGAGGATGATTCCTGCCCGTACCAAATCCATGTTTACCTCCGGCAAATCCATAATTCCCGCACTGTTGGAGCAATGCTTCTTCGGAATAGACACTCCTCTCTCCTCCAGCATCTTTATCATCCTGTCATAACAGGCAATCTGACCTTTCGCATGGGTCTTATCCCGTTCATCTGCTTTTGCAAAATGAGTAAATATCCCTTCGATTTCCAGATTCGGAAGCTTGCTGATTTTTTGGATTTCATCGGCACTCTCCTCGGTAATCTGATATCCAATCCGGCTCATGCCTGTATCCAGTTTAATATGTATCGACACCTTCTGATTCCGTTTTACCGCTGCTTTTGACAGTTGTTTTGCAGTATCATAGCTGAATATGGATGGAGAAATATGATATTCTATCATTTCCTCATAATCATCCGAAAAACTGTAACCTAAAATCAAAATCGGTTTTTTGATTCCATGTCTTCTCAGTATCAGTCCCTCTTCTATGGTTGCCACCGCAAATCCATAAAGATACGGTAACGGCTCTATTTCTTGGGCAATCTTCACTGCCCCGTGCCCATATCCATCGGTTTTAATCACTGCCATCACCTGGGTTCCCTCTTTGAGAATCCCGTGGATATTCTCCATATTATGATGTATTGCGTCCAAATCTATTTTTGCATAAACCCGCCGGTATATTCTGTCTTTTTTCACTTTGTTACCTCACTGATTCCATCTAAAATATCACTTGCCATCAGGCTGTAATGTCCTGTTTTTCCGGCTGCCGTATCCCCTGCTTTTCCATGGAGATAAACGCCTAAAGCAGCCGCTGTTTCCGGTGATACACCGCCTGCCAGCAATCCTGCAATCATTCCCGTCAGCACATCACCGCTTCCTCCGGTTGCCATCCCGTGATTTCCGGAAAGATTCACATAGGTTTTTCCATAAGGAATGCTGATAATGGTTCTGGCATCCTTCAACACGCAGATGACATTATACTCTCTGGCAAATTCCTCGGCGGTCAAAATCAGATTCTTTTTGATATAATCCACCGGCATATCTGCCAATCTCGCCATTTCTCCCAAATGGGGAGTCACAATTAAATCGGTATGGGGCAGTTTTAACAGTTCCCGCTCCTTTGCCAGAAGATTCAAAGCGTCCGCATCCAGTACCATAGGCACCGATGCTGTCTTTAATACCGTTTTTAAGATATTTTCTGACAATGGACTCTGTCCCAGTCCCGGACCTACTACAATGACATCTGCCCAGTTTACCGCTTCTATCAGGGCTTCCTTTTCTGTCTTTTTCCCCTCGTAAGTTTGTATCAAAGCTTCCGGCAGCTTCGTATGAAGCATGGTTTTGTTATTTTCATGGGTGACTACCTTCACCAGTCCACAGCCGCATAAGTAGGCTGCCTTTGCCGAAAAATACGCAGCTCCTGCCATCTGTTCATTCCCTGCAATCACCAAGACCTTTCCATAGGTACCCTTGTTGGATTCCGCCTGTCTCTTTGGCAAACCTGTCAAATCTTCCTCTGTGAAAGCTATGGTCTGCGGCTCTTTCCCCAGAAAGCTTTCCTCTGTAATTCCAATCTCTGCCACTGTGATTTTTCCTGCCGCCTCTGCTCCGGGATAGAGATTTAAACCTAATTTATTATATGCAAAGGTTACGGTGTGTTCCGCAAAGAAACAGCACCCCATGATTCTTCCGCTGTCGGAATGAATTCCCGAAGGAATGTCCACTGCCAGTTTATCTGCCGAAATCTCATTCATTTTTAAAATGGCTTCCCGATAGTTTCCCTCCACATCTCTGGAAAGTCCAATTCCAAAAATGGCATCTATTACCAATGTATAGTCTCTCTCCGGAATCTCTTTCTGGATTTCCACGCCATAAGCGATAAGAATATCATATTGTTGTTTTGTCTGAGGAGAACATTTTTCATAATCTCCCAACAGGCAAACCGTAACCTCCGCTCCCTTTTGTCTTAACATTCTGGCAACCGCCAGTCCGTCTCCTCCATTATTTCCGCAGCCGCAAACAATCAGGGTATGTCCTGTATTCAGACGCTCTTTTTCTATCACTTCCACAACCTTTAGTGCTGCCCGCTCCATCAAAACCAGTGAGGGAACTCCAAAATGCTCTATAGTATTTGTATCCGCCTGTTTCATTTCTTTTGCATTTAAAAGATACTGCATATAATCTCCTTTTTATATAGCCAAAAACGCTTTACCGTCACGGTAAAGCGTCTCCTCCTTCTTTTGACTCGTTGCTGTCAGTTTCCTGCTCTTCCTGCTTTAAATCGAAAATATCAATAATCTGTGCACCAAAAATATCATGCATATAAGAATAGATTTCTTTGCTGTTAATCTCACGGTTCTGTTTTTTGATAATATTCTTTTTTAAGTCAATCCGCATCTGCTTAATCCATGCTGCGATTTCTTCGATTTCCTCGTTATTTGTCCGAAGCTTATCATAACAGAAATCCATGCTGGCAAGCATCAAATCTTCGTTTTTTTCTTTGATTTGTTTTGGAAGCTCCAACAGTTCATCCTCACAGGCTTCGATTTTTTCGTTTACCTCATTGATGAGCCGTTTATTTTCTTCCATCTTTTTTTGAAGAACCGGATCCTGATTTTCTTCGTTTTTCCCATCCATGTTGGCAACAATGCTCTCCATCAGGTTATTCTTAACCTTCTTTAAGTCCTTAATGTCCTGATTCGCCTGACCCTGTCTCGCCAACAGACCATTCAATTCCTCTTCAAATTGTTTGATTTCTTCTGATTTTCCGTGAATGGCAAACAAACGATGCCATTTCTGATCCAACACCAATATCGGGACCTTTTTGTCGTATAAGGCTCCTTTAAAATACTCCCGACTTTTCATAAATCCACCCGAATTCTATTTATCTTTTTCTTTTTCTTTTTGATTTTTCACGATATTATAGGAAAGCTGCATCAGACTGTCGGACAGGTGTACATTTTCCACCACCACATCTTCTGTCAGTTCCAAATCCACATGAGCAAAATTCCAGATTGCATGAACCCCGGAGTCCACCAATCTATTGGCTATGGCATCTGCCTTTGATTTCGGCATGGTCAAAGCTGCGATATCCACCTCATGCTCCTTTAAGAACTCTTCCAGTTCATCCAGCATATGTATTTTGATTCCTCGAATTTCTTTTCCTACCAAGGCAGGATTTACATCGAATAATGCAATGATTACAAAACCCAGCTTCTCAAATTTTACATAATTTGCCAATGCCTGACCCAGATTACCGGCACCCACCACAATAATGTTGTGTTTCTGGTTTAATCCCAGAATCTTGCCGATTTCCTCGTATAAAAACTTGACATTATATCCATATCCCTGCTGTCCGAATCCGCCGAAATTGTTCAAATCCTGACGAATCTGGGATGCAGTTACATTCATCCTGCTGCTCAGTTCATTGGAAGATATACGCTCTACACCTTCCTCCAGCATCTCTCCTAAATATCTATAATATCTTGGCATTCTTCGTATGACTGCCTGTGAAATTTCCTTTTCCACTTTATTTCCTCCCTAAGCCAACTATAGACATTATAAACATTTTCAATTCGACTGTCAATGTGACAAAAATTTAACTATCTTCCGATAACTCCTCCCACCGCTCATACAGAGCCTCCAGTTCTTCCGAAAATTTTATTCGCTGGCTGCTCAGTTCGTTGAGTTTAGCAGAATTGGTAGCCACCTCCGGCTTTTGGCATTCCAAATCAATTTCTTCAATTTTATTTTCATAGTCTTCGATTTCATCTTCTACTTTTTTCAGCTCGTTAGCAATTTTTCTAAGCCTTGCCTGTTCCTGCTTCTGTTTCTGCCAATCCTGCTTATTCTCCGACTCGTCCTTTGTTTTTTCCCCAGTTTCCGACACCTCTTCATAAAGCTGTGTCATAGTATTTTTCTTTTCCAGATAGTAATCATAATTACCGATATAATTGATAAGTTTTCCCTTTGTCAAATCCAAAATTCTGGTTGCCGTCCGGTTAATAAAATAGCGGTCATGGGAGACAAATAATACCGTGCCGGTATATTGATTCAACGCCGACTCCAAAATCTCTTTGGAAACAATATCCAGATGGTTGGTAGGCTCATCCAGAATCAGGAAATTAGCTTTGCCCAGCATCAGCTTTGCCAGCGAAACCCTGCCACGTTCTCCACCGCTTAAATCTTTAATCCGTTTGAAGACATCCTCATCCGTAAATAAAAAGGCAGCCAGAGTATTCCGCACTTGAGTATTGGTTAAATTGGGATAAGCGTCACTAATCTCTTCAAACAGGGTTTTGTCCATGTGGAGTACCTGATGTTCCTGATCATAATATCCAATGTATACGTTGCTTCCCAACCGGATACGCCCTGCATCCTCCGGCACCATCTCATTTAAAATTTTTAAAATGGTGGTTTTTCCGGTTCCGTTGTCTCCGATGAGAGCCACCCGCTCTCCCCGTTTGATTTCAAAATCTATGTTTTCAAACAGACGGTTCTCTCCGTAAGCTTTAGAAAGTCCCTCCACCTGCAAGACATCATTTCCGCTGACAATATTTGGCTCCAGCTTGATTTTGATATCCGTATGCTCCTCCACAGGTTTGTCAATGCGTTCGATTTTATCCAACAGCTTCTCTCTGCTTTCCGCACGCTTGATGGATTTTTCCCGGTTGAAGGATTTCAGCTTGGTAATAACCTCTTCCTGATGTTTGATTTCTCTCTGCTGATTGTAGTACGCCTTGAGACGTTCCTCCCGCAATTTTTCTTTTTTTCCGGCATACTCCGAATAATTCCCCTGAAAAACCTCCAGCTTATGATTGGAAATATCAATAACCTTGGTTACCACCCGGTCCAAGAAGTAACGGTCATGGGAAACGATGACCACCGCCCCTTTGTAATTCATCAGAAAGGTTTCCAACCATGCAATGGAATTCATGTCCAAATGGTTGGTAGGCTCATCCAAAAGAATTACATCCGGTTTTGTGACCAACAGCCTGCCCAGTGCCACTCTGGTTTTCTGTCCTCCCGAAAGCTCGCTGATTTTTTTTCCGTATTCTTCCTGAGAAAAACCCAGACCATTTAACACACCGTATATTTCACTTTTATAAGAATATCCGCCTTCTAATTCAAAACGGTCTGCCAGCTTATGGTAGTCTTCCATATGCTGTTCCAGTTCTTTTCCATCTTTTTGGTGCATTTCCTCTTCCATCCGGCGAATGGTTTTCTCCATCTCCATGATGTCTTTTTTTACGGAAAATAATTCTTCTTCAATGGTCAGTTCTCCCTGCATATCCTGATGCTGTGCCAGATATCCCATGGTTTTTCCCTTGGAAAGAACCACTTCCCCTGTATCTGCCGTCAGCTCACCCACAATAATCTTCAGCAGTGTGGATTTTCCTGCACCGTTGATTCCTACGATTGCCGCCTTCTCATAATCTTCGATATGGAAGGATGCATTCTTTATTATCTCATCTGTTCCAAATGATTTACTGATATTTTGAACGGATAGTATCATAATTTACCTCAATCACTTTTTTGTAATTCATCTTTGACGAATAAAAGGGTGCCATAAGGCACCACTTTTATTTTTCTTATTCTTTGATTATAACATTTTTTCTAAGGTTTCACGAATTGCTTTGATAAAGTCCTGACTATTTAATACGGTTACATTTTCAAGGCTGGTAATCAATGCCAAATCCTTTGTCATTTTACCCTCTTCAATGGTCTGGATGCATGCTTTCTCCAGCTTGTCCGCAAGGGTACTAAGTGCCTCATTGCCATCCAGTTCACCTCTTTTTCTCAAGGCTCCTGTCCATGCAAAAATAGTTGCCACGGAGTTGGTAGAAGTCTCTTCACCGTTCAGATGCTTATAATAATGACGCTGTACCGTTCCGTGTGCCGCCTCATACTCGTAATAACCATCCGGTGATACCAGTACGGAGGTCATCATAGCCAAAGAACCAAAGGCAGAGGAAATCATATCACTCATAACATCTCCGTCATAGTTCTTACATGCCCAGATATATCCACCCTCTGATTTCATTACACGGGCTACCGCATCATCAATCAACGTATAGAAATACTCAATTCCCGCAGCGTCGAATTTTTCTTTATATTCTGCTTCAAAGATATCATTGAAAATATCCTTAAAGGTATGGTCATATTTTTTGGAAATGGTATCCTTTGTGGCAAACCACAAATCCTGTTTCTGGTCTAACGCATAGTTGAAGCAGCTTCTGGCAAAGCTTTCGATGGAGGCATCCACATTGTGCTGTCCCTGAACAATACCCGCTCCGGTAAAGTTATGTATCAGCTCTTTCTGCTGACTTCCATCCTCTGCTGTATACACCAGTTCACATTTTCCGGCAGCCGGAATCTTCATCTCCACACCCTTGTAGACATCCCCGTAAGCATGTCTTGCAATGGTAATCGGTTTCTTCCAATTTTTTACACACGGTTCAATGCCTTTTACCACAATCGGTGTACGGAAAACGGTTCCGTCTAAAATCGCACGGATGGTACCGTTAGGGCTTTTCCACATCTCTTTCAAATCATACTCATCCATACGGGCAGCATTTGGTGTGATGGTGGCACATTTTACCGCAACTCCATATTTTTTCGTAGCAAGGGCGGAATCCGTCGTTACCTGATCATTAGTGGCATTTCTGTGCTCCAGTCCCAAATCATAATATTCTGTATTCAAATCGATGAACGGTGTTAAAAGCTCATCCTTAATCATCTGCCACAGAATTCTTGTCATCTCATCTCCGTCCATCTCTACCAACGGCGTTGTCATCTTAATCTTTTCCATTCGTCCTATCCTCCATACTATTTTGATTTAACAAATTATCCCATCCATAGCTGTCATAACTTCGGATGGTATTCATAATGTGCATATTTGCAAGCTTCTGTGCCTGCTTCGCATCATGCACCTTGAGTGCTTCCACAATCTTACGATGTTCTTCATTGGACTCGGATGCCCGCTTGGGGGAACCCAAAGACACTTTTCTGACCCGTTCTACATAGTGATGGAAATCACTGAGGGTATGATTTAATACTTTGCTGTCCGAGGCCTCATAGAGAATCTCATGGAAACGGTTATCCAGTTCCACAATCTGCTCATAATGCCCCTTGGCAATATGAAAATCCGTAAGATAATTATTCTCTTCCAATTCCTGTATCTGCTTTTCAGAGATATTCACAGCCGCCCATTTTGCACACAGACCTTCTAACAGAGAACGGATTTCATAAATATCCTGTATATCGCTTTTGGAAATTCCAACTACAAAAGCTCCTCTGTTGGGAATGATTGTTACCAGCCCTTCCAGTTCTAGCTGCCGAAGAGCCTCCCGTACCGGTGTCCTGCTGACTCCCAGTTCCTCCCCGATGGTTTTTTCCTTCAACTCCTCATCCTTCTGATATTTTCCCATCAGAATCTCTTCCCGGAGCGTATGAAAAACCTGTGCACTGAGGGAATGACCATCTTCACTCATTGTTTGTCCTCCTATAGTTATAATTCAATTTGCAGTTTTTGACAACAGTCATTTATAATTTCTGTCAATTCTTCGTCGGTCATAACGGTAACTCTTCCGTCCTCATACTGTCCGTCTACCCTTGCTTTAATCATCTGTACCAGCTCGGAATTCTTGTCCACTGCTCGCTGGCCCTCCAATCGGTAATAGGCATTCATCCAGTGGGCAATGCCTGCCAGACCCGAGGTGTTGGATACCGACACCAATGCCGGACGCTTCAAAAACTTCTCTGTATCAAATATATTATAAATTTCTTCATTTTTCAACAAACCGTCTGCATGAATACCTGCTCTAGTCACATTGAAATTCTTTCCGCAGAATGGAGTTCTGCTTGGAAGGGTGTAACCCAACTCCTTTTCAAAATATTCCACCAAATCCGTAATGACTGTGGTATCCATACCATCTAAGGTACCTTTAAGCTGTGCATACTCAAAAACCATTGCCTCCAACGGCGTGTTTCCGGTACGCTCACCGATTCCAAAAAGAGAACAGTTTACGCCGCAGGCACCATACAGCCATGCTGTGGTGGAGTTGGTCACTGCCTTGTAAAAATCGTTATGTCCATGCCATTCTATCAATTCGCTTGGTACCCCCGCATGGGTGGTCAATCCGTAGATAATCCCCGGTACGCTTCTTGGAATTACGGCACCCGGGAAATTCACCCCGTATCCCATGGTATCACAGGCTCTTATCTTAATCGGTATCTTGTACTCTTCCATCAGCTTCATCAGCTCTAAACAGAACGGAATTACAAATCCGTAGATATCAGAACGGGTAATGTCCTCTAAATGACATCTCGGGGAAATTCCGGTTTCCAGACATTCCCGGATGACACTGAGGTACTGGGTCATTGCCTCTTTTCTGGTCATCTTCATCTTATAAAAAATATGATAATCCGAACAGCTTACCAGAATGCCGGTCTCCCGCAGTCCCAAATCCTTTACCAGTTGGAAATCCTTCTTGCTGGCACGTATCCAGCTTGTAACCTCTGGAAACTCGTAGCCTAACTCCAGACATTTGTCCACTGCATCCCGGTCTTTTTTACTGTATAAAAAGAATTCGCTCTGACGGATAATTCCCTTTGGTCCTCCCAATTTATGCAGATATTCATAGATGGTTGCTATCTGTTCTGCCGTATACGGAGCTCTGGACTGTTGACCGTCCCGGAAAGTGGTATCGGTAATCCAAATTTCCTCCGGCATATTATGGGGTACAATTCTGTCATTAAATGCAATCTTAGGAATTTCATCGTATGGAAACAAGTTCCGAAACACATTTGGCTGCGGAACATCGTTTAATTGATAAAAATGCTCCTCTAACTGCAACAGATTCGTCTTTTCATTCTTAATTACTTCTCTTGTGATTCCCAATTCGTTCATTCCTGTTCCTCCTGTCTGAACCTCTCTGAATAAGCTTGTATTCTTTTACGCCAAAAATGCATAATCGTATACAATCTCAACTTGCGTATTATTGTATACAATTATGCATTTGCTTGTCAAGTATGTTCTCAAAAAGAAACTTTTACTGCATAGGGATTGTTTGGAATTCCTACCACAACTTTCTTAGAAATAATTTTTAAGATATGAATGACACACTGATACATCTTCCGAAATACAATCTTATCCCGTACCAGATACAGCATTTCTCCACTTTCCGAGCGGCTTGCCTCCAAATCACAGACACACACAATAACAATCTCGCCCTCCTCTTGGCAAATCTCCGCTGTAATTTTGTATTTTCCCAGTTGTTCCTCTATTAGTCTTGCCATAAGGTAAAGGGAATAGCACACCTTAGGAACGAGTCCTCCATCTATTTCCGTTTCTAACAAATTTTTTAAATGAAAATATTTTCCTTCTTCTTTATTTTGAAATTCTTCTACCAGAAGTTTTTTATCCATCTCCCATGTTCTTGGCTCTAAGATGTAATATTTGATAAAAGCTTTATAGACATCTTCCATAAAAAGATATAGCTTTTTCTCACCGGAATCCGAGTCAATCCTTGCATCCAGCTTTAAATTATTTCTCACAATTCCCATAACGGTGCGGAACATGATTTCGTATTCAGAATTTCGTTCCTCTATCTCTTCTAATATTTCTGCATATTTTTTATCAAAAATTTCCAGTTCCTGCTGTTTTTGTTCCTTCTGGCGAAGTCTCTGTGCCAATGTTTCCTTAACATGAATGGCAGATTCTATGGGCACCAATAAATCCTCTGCAAATTTACAGGGTTTTAGAATCAGCTTGTACACACCGATGCGATTGATTGCCGACAGGGTTTCCCGAACATCTTCCGCCTTTGAAAGTGCTATCCGAATGGTATCCGGTGACATCAATCTGCACATATAAAACAACTCCTCGCCACTCATAACCGGAAGCTCCAATTCACATAGAAAAACATCTATTTCTCCCTTTTCCAAAATGCTCAAGGCCTCCTCCGGGCTTCTCACAAAATAAAATTGCATACTTTCCGGTGCTACCTCCAGCATTTTTTCTATTTTTTCCAAATGACGCTCATCTGAGTCCACAATCAATATCTGATTCATAGGATTTCTCCCCTTTTCGTATTTTTTGTTTCTATTATAACAATTTAAATAATTTTCGTAAACCGCCGTAACACTTTTCAGAAAAGAGCATATGATGAAGTGTAATTAAAATATTTGGAGGATTTCAAATGAGTGATTTAGCAGCAACAAACTGTGGATGCGGATGTAACGACGACGGAGGATGCAATTCCATTATCTGGTTAATTATTTTATTAGCTTGCTGTGGTGGATGCGGCAATACCTTCAGTGACAACGGTTGTGGCAACAACAGCTGTTTATGGATTATCCTGTTACTTTTCTGCTGTGGCAATAACGGAAACGGCTGCGGCTGCTTCTAAGCATGCCAAAACCCTTCTGTGAAAGTTTTCGCAGGAACTAAAAAGCCCGGAGCCTTATGGTTCCGGGCTTTTTTCAACTTCTATCTGTATTTTCGGTTTCCTCCCCGTTTCCTCTTATTCTCTTCGTTGTTTTTTTTCTCCTTTTTCCTCTCCATACACTTCTCGTCAATCTCATATACTTTATTTCCATCAATAATCAGGCGTCCCATAATACTCCTCCTTTACTATTACTATATGCAAGTAACGGAGGGATTGAGTGCAAAGAAAAAATTTCTACTGCATACCCGCCCTTCTCTTTGCATATAGTGAAAGAAAAAGGACTTTTTATGGAAGACGAACAAAAAACCACTCTTTTTGATGAACAGCTGCAAAGCCGGGAATTGCAGATTTTAAAGACAACGATTCCATATTTAAAGGAACCTCAGCAGAAAAACCTTGCCATTCTGGCAAAATGTTTGGAGCTACAAAAAACCATCCGCTTTTTCCAAAGCGATTCCAATAATCTCAGCATTTGTTCCGTTGACAATCCCGAAGAAAATACTATCAATATGTTAAATGAGATACGCCCATACTGCACCAAAACAGAGCAGGAAAATCTGGACTCCTTCATCAATATGATTCAGCTTTTTTCTGCTTATGATTTGCTATTTCGCTAACTCAGGAGGATTTATATGGACATATCAGATTTATTAAAACAGGGAAATATGGGGAATATCTCCCCGGAAAAACTTAATTTTCTTATGCAATTCGCCAATCAACAGCATTCTAACAATGCCAGGGAAATGGCTTCTGAACTGACAAAGGCAGCAAGTAGTGCCAAATCTAACGGAATCGAATTCTCCGAATCGGAGCGTGATTTGATGATTGATATTTTAAAGCAAAATATGAGTGAAGAAGAACGAAAAAAAACAGACATGATTATCTCTTTGATGAAAAATATAAAAAAACATTAAGATTTGTATTACCGGACTCAAAAACCCTTCTCGTTTTTGTCATTCATTATAGAGAAGGGTTTTTAATATCCGTTTATAGATTTTTTAAGTTATTCTTATTTCTGCACTATATTGATAATCCGTCCCGGTACATAAATTTCTTTTACAATGGTTCCGGTCAGTTTATCTGCAACGGCCTCTTTTCCTGCTGCCAATGCGTCCTCTTTGGATACATCTGCCGCCAGTTTTACCACAGCTCTTGTTTTTCCGTTAATCTGTACCGCAATCTCAATGGTATCCTCTACGGTCTTGGATTCGTCAAACTCCGGCCATGACTGCTGGTATACTCTTCCTGTGTAACCGCAAATCTCCCATAATTCTTCCGTAATATGCGGTGCCACCGGATTTAACAGAATCAAGAAGGTTTCAAATTCTTTCTTATTGATGGCTCCCTTTTTGTAGAAATCATTAATCAAGCTCATCATAGCTGCAATGGCTGTGTTATATTTCAAATTTTCAAAGTCAGAGCTTACCTTCTGAATGGTCTGGTGCATCTTTGTCTCCAAATCCGCACTGTATGCATCTCCATCCACCAGAATCTCCTGTAACTTCCATACACGGTCTAAGAATCTGCGGCAGCCTTTGACACCGTTTTCTGACCATGATGCACTCAAATCAAAGGCACCGATAAACATCTCATAGGTACGCAGAGTATCTGCACCGTAATCCATGACAATATCATCCGGGTTTACTACGTTTCCACGGGATTTGGACATTTTCTCGCCGTTTTCTCCCAGAATCATTCCGTGGGAGGTTCTCTTCTGATATGGCTCTTTGGTCGGTACAATTCCCTCGTCATACAGGAATCTGTGCCAGAATCTGGAATACAGCAAATGCAAAGTGGTATGCTCCATACCTCCGTTATACCAGTCTACCGGCAGCCAGTATTCCAAGGCTTCCTTGCCTGCCAATGCTTCGGTGTTCTTTGGGTCTGTGTAGCGGAGGAAATACCAAGAGGAACCAGCCCACTGTGGCATGGTATCTGTCTCTCGTTTCGCAGGTCCGCCGCAGCAAGGGCAGGTGGTATTTACCCAGTCTGTCATGGCAGCCAGCGGAGACTCTCCATTATCTGTCGGCATATAGCTGTCTACCTCCGGCAGCTCCAATGGAAGCTCGCTCTCCGGCAACGGCACATAACCGCATTTTTCACATTTTACAATCGGAATCGGTTCACCCCAGTAACGCTGACGGGAGAATACCCAGTCTCTTAACTTAAAGTTCGTTTTACTCTTACCGATATGCTTTTCTTCCAAATATTCAATCATTTTTTTCTTGGCTTCTGCTACTTCCAAGCCGTTTAAAAATTCTGAATTAATCAATTTTCCTGTTGCCACGTCGGTAAATGCTTTTTCCTGAACATTTTCTCCTCCGGCAACCACCTCGATAATCGGAAGGTTGAATTTTTTAGCAAATTCCCAGTCTCTGGTATCATGTGCCGGCACTGCCATAATAGCACCGGTACCATAGGACATCAGGACATAGTCAGATACCCAGATTGGGATTTCTTTTCCGTTTACAGGATTCACTGCCATAAGTCCTTCAATGGACACACCTGTTTTCTCTTTTGCCAGCTCTGAACGCTCAAAATCGGATTTCTTCGCTGCCTGTTCACGGTACTGGAGTATAGCATCCCAGTTCTGAATTTCGTCTTTGTATTTATCCAACATCGGATGCTCCGGTGATACAACCATATAGGTAGCACCGAATAAAGTATCCGGTCTTGTGGTATATACTGTTAATTTTTCCTCTTTTCCGGCAATCGGGAACTGTACCTCAGCACCCTGACTTTTTCCAATCCAGTTTTTCTGTGAAACCTTTACACGCTCGATGTAATCTACATCCTCCAAGCCTTCTAACAGTTTCTCCGCATAATCGGTAATCTTTAACATCCACTGGCTTTTTACCTTGCGGACTACCGGACTTCCACAACGCTCACATACGCCGTTGACAACTTCCTCGTTTGCTAATCCTACCTTACAGGAAGTACACCAGTTAATCGGCATCTCGGATTTGTAAGCCAAGCCCGCTTTAAATAATTTGAGAAAAATCCACTGGGTCCATTTATAATACTCTGTGTCTGTTGTGTTGATTTCACGGTCCCAGTCAAAGGAATAGCCCAGTGCATGAAGCTGTCCTTTAAATCTTTCTACGTTATTTTGGGTTACTACCTTCGGGTGAATCTTGTTTTTGATTGCATAATTCTCTGTCGGCAATCCAAATGCATCCCATCCCATAGGATATAATACATTATATCCCTGCATTCTTCTCTTTCTTGCCACAATATCCAATGCAGTATATGGTCTCGGATGACCTACATGAAGTCCCTGACCTGACGGATAAGGGAACTCCACCAATGCATAATATTTTGGTTTGGAATAATCATCGGATGCTGCAAAAGCTTTCTCATCATCCCAGATTTTCTGCCACTTCTGTTCGATTGCTCTGTGGTTATAAGGTATTCCTTTGGCTGACATTTTCTACTTTCCTCCTACTTCGTATCTATATGATTTCTTATTTTTTCTATTTTTGCTCATATAGATAAAATTTTAGCACAGACCGTACATTTGTCAAGGTTTTGGTTCTTTTCGGACATTATATTGGCACAAGTGATGATAAAATCTACAACTCACAAAAACTACCGCCTTATGACTGTTCTGCCATAAAGCGATAGTTTTTAAATAGAATCCAATCGGATGGATATGATTTTCTCCAAAGGAGAAATACTGCTTCCTTTTCCGTCCGTACCCTCATAATATTTCTGTCCTGCCGACTCAAAAAGTACGTAGACCGAATCTCCTTGAATCTCCAATTCTTCCGAGCAGGGTGGCATCTCCACCTTTTTCATCGGTTTGTTCGGCTTTTCATCCATCGCCTCTAGGGAATCGTACACGCGTAAATAGGAAGACTTCGTCCGCCCCAAAGACGTACTCAAATATACTTTTCCGTCCTTTCCAAAATCAATTCCCTGCACTCTTGCGGGAATCGTATAGGACTCCAGCTTGTTTAATCTTGTTCCGTCAAAGCAATATGCCACTACCTTGGATTTCAGCAGGTCATTCTCCGTTGCCACCCACAGCTTTCCATCATGGTAGGTAATGCAGGAAGGACGGTTCTGTACTTTAAAAGCCTCAATAGAAGTAGAACAATCAATAAAATTCTGGGGCTTTTTCTTGGCTATGGTCTGGAGCATCCGATAGGATATCCGTTCCAAAGTGGAATTATCCGAATGACAAATCCAGACATTCCGCCCATCATAGGTCAGCCCACCTAAATGACTGTTTCTCTTCATTCCCAAAGTTGCTATATATTCTCCGGTTTTACGGTCAAACATATAGAGGGAGCCAACCACATCCCAATCTGCACTGTATGCTGTAACCAGAATAAATTCCTCTGTCAGGCAAATCCCCTGAGGACATTGGTTTTCGTCCACAATCCGCTGCTTTCGCATATCCTCCTCCCTTGTGGAAAGCATTCCCGGAATACTGACATTTTCCAGTACTTGATATTCACAGTCCTTCAGCGTTTTGCTGTTTCGGCTTACCTTGGCATCTGTATGATAGGAATACCGGTTAATATTCACCGCATCGTCAATCTTTTTCGTCCATTTGGCGTAGAGCACTATATCCCCACTCATGTCTTTGCTGATGGAAAAAACCTTTTTTCTGAAATGACTGTCTGAATACCAGCCTGCAAAATTGTAACCAACTCTTTTTGCAGGTTCCAGCATAATAGGCAAATCTCCGTAGCGATAACGGGTCACATTCTTATCGGAATTGATTCCACCGTTCAGCTCATAGGTAATATGGTATTCAAACAAATCACTCTTTTTTTCTTCTTCCTTCTGCTCTTCCTCATACAAAATCTGAGGGGCGTGCCCACTCCATTCATATGCCCGAACAACGGTAGGGTCTTCTAACAGGAAAACGAAAACCATCATCCATGCGATTAGCTCTCTTTTTCCCCATTTCATAAATACTCTCCATACCGGCGGGCATTTCTCCTACTCTGCTTTTTCTACCTTTCCTGCTCTTTCCTGGATTTCTTTCTCCTGTATGTCAGAAGGTGCCTGCTCGTATCTTGCAAACTCATAAGAGTAATCTCCACTTCCTCCTGTCATAGCTCTCAAATCTGTGTTATATCCATAAAGCTCCATATATGGAATATCTGCCACGATTTCCTGTTTTCCTCCGTCCACCGGATTCATTCCCAGTACTCTGCCTCGCCGCTTATTCAAATCTCCCATAATATCTCCGGTATATTGATCCGGTACCACTACTTTCAGAGATGCAATCGGCTCTAACAATACCGGGGAAGCCTCCATGAAGCCTTTCTTAAATGCCTGAATGGTGGCTGTCTTAAATGCCATTTCAGATGAGTCTACCGGATGATAGGAGCCATCGTACAATACGGCTTTTACACCCACTACCGGATAAGCTGCCATCGGACCCTTCAATACGGATTCCGCCAATCCTTTTTCCACAGCAGGGAAGTAGTTTTTCGGAACTGCTCCGCCCACAACAATCTGTTCAAATTCATATGGTTTTTCTAAATCTCTGGAAGGTTCAAACGTCATCTTGACATGACCATACTGTCCGTGTCCGCCAGACTGTTTCTTATATTTATATTCCACATCTGATTTTTTACGGATGGTCTCGCGGAAAGCTACCTTCGGTCTGGAAAGTTCAATCTCCACTTTATACTTCTCCAGCATCTTACTTGCCACAACCTCTAAGTGAAGGTCTCCCATACCATAGAGCAGCGTCTGTCCGTTTTCACTGTCATTTACATTCTTCAACGTCAAATCTTCCTGCATCAGTTTCTGCAAAGTCTGGGAAATCTTATCTTCATCTCCCTTATTCTTTGCTTTATATCTCATGCAAGTATATGGTGTGGAGGTTTGGGTCCGAATATACAGAATCGGATTTGCTTTCGTGGATAAAGTATCGGTTGTGGTTACTTTAGAAAGTTTTGCCAATGCTCCGATATCTCCGGCATGAAGCTCTGACACTTCTTCTGCCTTATTTCCACGCATCACATAGAGTTTTCCAATCTTTTCTTCCACATCTTTATGCTGATTAAACAGCACATCATCCGGTTTGATAACACCGGAATTTACTTTTATCAATGAATATTTTCCTATGAACGGGTCCACAATAGTTTTAAATACATATGCTGATTTCGGTTTTGCAAAATCATAATTTGCCGGATAAACTTCATTGGTTTTCGCATTGATTCCCGTACACTCCCTCTTATCCGGGCTTGGTAAATATTTTACGATATCTACCATCAGAGTATACATTCCTCTGGCTAAAATATTAGAGCCCATCAGCACCGGAACAATGCTTCCTTCTGCCACATTTACACGCAGTGCCTGGCGGATTTCATCCTCGGAAAATTCATCTCCGTTAAAATAGCGGTCCATAAATTCTTCGCTGGTCTCTGCCACAGCCTCCATCAATGCTTCTCTGCAAATGCTGAGATTTTCTTTGGAATATTCCGGAACCTCAGTCTTCTCCACATCGCCTTTCTCCGTCCAACGTTTTGCTCTCTGCTGTAAAACATTGACATATCCCACAAACTCTCCGTTTTCACGGATAGGCAGATGGAATGGTGCTATCTTTTTACCATAAAGTTCCTGTAAGTCCTCTACCACCTGACGGTAGCTGGCATTGTCGATATCCATATCCGTCACGAAAACCATTCTTGGTAATTTATATTTTTCACAGATTTCCCATGCCCGTTTTGTACCTACTTCAATTCCGTTTTTACCGGAAACCACGATAATGGCAGCGTCCGCTACGCTGACGGCTTCCTCCACCTCTCCTACGAAATCAAAATATCCCGGTGTATCCAGTATATTGATTTTTACATCCTCCCAAGGGATTGGTATCATCGACGTGTTAATAGAAAAGAGACGTTTTGTTTCTTCTTTGTCGTAATCGCTGATGGTATTGCCATCACTGATTTTGCCCATGCGGTTTGTCATACCCGCTAAGTACGCCATTGCCTCCACCAGAGACGTTTTGCCCGCCCCTCCATGGCCTAAGAGAACTACGTTCCGAATCTTGTCAGTTGTGTAAACGTTCATATAAAAATCCTCCCTTTTACATAAGAATTGGTAACAAAAATCACCTTATGTATATTCTACAAAATTTTCTGATTATTCTCAAGTATTTTATTTAATATTCATAATATATTTTTGCAAATTGTGTATAATGTCAGATTTTTATTATTTTTCCCAAATATTCAGTTTTTACTATTTTTCCGAAAAATTAGAATCCGAAAAATTGACATTTTAGCACTTTGACGCGTTGGTGTGTTGCATTTTCCTTTCAAACATAGTATGATAAAATAAATAAATTTCATTAGAAAGAGGCAAAAAAATGATTATTGTAATGAAAAATAACGCAGATGAAACATCTGTGAAAAACATTATTTCCCAAGTAGAGGGAAAAGGCTTAAAAACACACCTTTCTCAAGGCGAGGAAGTTTTGATTATCGGTGTCGTAGGAGACAAATCTAAGCTGGACACCGCTGCCATCAGTAACAATCCGATGGTAGAAAAAATTGTCCCGATTACCGAAAGCTATAAGCTTTCCAACCGAAAATTCCACCCGGAACCGATGTCATTTTCCGTGGGGAATACTTTCATCGGACCGAATAACGTTACCATCATGTCCGGTCCTTGTGCCGTAGAGACGGAAGAACAGCTTCTGTCCATTGCCCGTGCCGTAAAAAAATCCGGTGCCACTATTTTAAGAGGCGGTGCCTACAAACCTCGTACCTCTCCATACTCCTTCCAAGGATTAGAGGTTGAGGGCTTGAAATATATGCAGACGGCTTCTCAGGAAACCGGTCTCGCTACTATCTGCGAGGTCACCAGTGCCCATGCCGTAGAATCTGCGGAGCGTTATGTTTCTATGTTACAGGTTGGTGCCAGAAATATGCAGAACTTTGAACTTTTAAAAGAAGTTGGCCGCACCGGTATGCCGGTTCTCTTAAAACGCGGTCTTGCCGCTACCATCGACGAATGGCTGAATGCTGCGGAATACATCATGGCAGCCGGCAATTCCAAAGTAGCTCTCTGTGAGCGGGGTATCCGTACCTTTGAAACAGCCACCAGAAACACGCTGGATTTAAGTGCTGTCTGTGTTTTAAAAGAAAAGACCCATCTTCCGGTTATCGTAGACCCAAGTCACGCCACCGGAGTACGGGATTATGTGGAACCTTTGGCTAAGGCTGCCATTGCCTGCGGTGCGGACGGTCTTATGATTGAAGTACACAATGACCCTGCCCATGCTCTTTCCGATGGACCGCAGTCTTTAAATTTCCAGCAATTTGATTCTGTGATGCAGAGTTTGAAACCATACATTGCTCTTTCCGGGAGGACACTTTAATGCAACTTCATAAAATCGGCTTTATCGGACTTGGTCTGATTGGCGGTTCTATCGCAAAAACCATAAAAAAAATCTATCCGTCGGTGACCTTGATTGCCACTGCCGGACACAGCGAAACCATCGAGGAAGCTTATCATTCCGGAGTTATCTCCAACGATACCCTTCTTCCTCTTACCGATTTTGCTGACTGTGATTACATATTTTTGTGTACTCCGGTACAGAAAAACATTGAATATTTAAAGGAATTAAAACCTTTGATTCAGTCTTCCTGCATGATTACCGATGTGGGAAGTGTGAAATCCGACATCCACGAGGCGGTTATCTCTCTGGATATGGAAGAACATTTTATCGGCGGTCACCCTATGTGTGGTTCCGAAAAGACCGGCTTTTCCAATGCCAGTGATTTGCTTTTGGAAAATGCCTATTATGTGATTACCCCCAGCGAAAAAGCTCCGGTGGAAAAAGTAGAAGAATTGGAAGCTATGGTGCGTTCTATGGGTGCCATCCCTCTGGTTATGGATTACAGCAAACACGATTTTGCAACGGCTTCCATCAGCCATCTGCCTCATATCGTAGCTTCCAGTCTGGTTCATTTGGTAAAACATTTAGATGACGAAGAAGAAACCATGCGAACCATTGCTGCCGGCGGCTTCAAAGACATTACCAGAATTGCTTCCTCGTCCCCTGTGATGTGGCAGCAGATTTGTCTTTCCAATAAGACACAGATTTTAAAACTGCTGGATACCTATATGTCTTCCATGGAACATATCCGCAAAAGTATTTCGGCTTCCGATGAGCAGCAGATTTTTTCCTTTTTTGAAGAGGCAAAGGATTATCGTGACTCTATTAACACACCGATACACGGTCCATTGAATAAATCCTATGTCATCTACTGCGATTTGCGTGATGAAACCGGTGCCATTGCCACCATTGCCACCATCATGGCAAGCCATAATATCAGCATTAAAAACATCGGAATTCTTCACAACCGTGAATTTGAGGAAGGAGCCTTACAAATCGAATTTTATGACGAGTCTTCTTTGGAGAATGCCAGAAAACTTTTAAAGGACAACCACTATCAAATTTATCAGCGTTAAAATAATTCCACAGAATCTAATATGACGGTAAAAGGACCATCGTTTACTAAGGAAACCCTCATATCCGCACCAAAGATTCCGGTCTCCACCGCGGGAACTGTCTCTTTCGCCTTTGCAATGATGTATTCGTAAAGTTGATTGGCATGTTCCGGCTTTCCGGCTTTGATAAAGGACGGACGGTTTCCTTTTTTGCAGTCCGCATACAAGGTGAATTGGGACACCAGCAGCAGTTCTCCCTCCACATCTGCTAATGACAGATTGGTCTTTCCGTTCTCATCCTCAAAAATCCGCAGTCCCAACAGCTTCTTTAGCATCTTATCTGCAATCTCTTCTGTGTCCTCATTACAAACTCCTATCAAAACCAAAAATCCCTTGTTTATTTTTCCTGTAACCTTCTCTTCTACTGTTACGGAAGCTTCTTTTACCCGTTGCACTAAAAATTTCATCTTTATTCTCCTTTTCTTTTTTGGAATTGAAAGTTAAGTTAACCCTTGATTTTCATTCTTTGCATAGAAATTATACTTGACTTATAGTATAATGTCACTAGATTTTTTAGGAGGCAAATATGAAACTACAACAATTATTAAGCTATACCAGAAAGGCTGTGGATGACTATCGGATGATTGAGGATGGTGATAAGATTGCCATTGGAATTTCCGGCGGAAAAGACAGTCTGACTTTATTATATGCCCTAAAAGGCTTACAACGTTTTTATCCCCGTAAATTCGATATTGTTGCGGTAACTGTGGATTTGGGCTTTGAAGGATTTGATTTAAGTGGAGTGGAAGCACTTTGCAAAGAGTTAGAAGTTCCCTATCATGTGATAAAAACTGATATTGGAGAAATTATTTTTGACGTTCGCAAAGAAAGCAATCCCTGTGCACTCTGTGCCAAGATGCGAAAAGGAGCTTTCAATGAAGCAATCAAAAAACTGGGATGCAACAAGGTAGCCTATGCCCATCACCGGGATGACATCATTGAAACCATGCTTTTGTCATTGATTTTTGAGGGACGTTTCCACTCATTTTCTCCACGGACCTATTTAGACCGTATGGATTTAACAGTTATCCGTCCTCTGATGTATGTGCCGGAGGTGGATGTCATCGGGTTTAAAAACAAATACAACCTTCCTACTGCTAAAAACCCATGCCCGGCAGACGGTGCTACCAAACGGGAATATGCAAAAAATCTTCTGAGACAGTTGAATTTGGATCATCCCGGTGCCAAAGACCGGATGTTTCGTGCCATAGTAAACGGTAATATTCCCGGCTGGCCAATAAAGGAGGAGCCACATGAAAGAAAAGGCTTATCACGAGAAAGTAAATAATAAAAATGAGCTGCATCTGCGGGAACTAATGGCTGAATTGCCACGTTTCTGCCGTCAGTTTTTTATCGGAATCGAGTCCACGACTGCTTCCCGGACAAGGATTGCCTATGCTTATGACCTAGGTATTTTCTTTACCTATCTTCATGACACCAATCCGGTATATGCAAGAATGGAGATTCAAGAATTTCCGCTGGAAATGTTAGACGAAATTACTCCTATGGATATTGAAGAATACCTGATGTACTTAAAGTACTATGTAAAGGATGGCGTCGAACACTCCAATGACGAAAGCAGCTTAAAGCGGAAACTTTCTTCCTTAAAGAGTTTTTATAACTACTTCTACCGCAACCAGTTGATACAGCAGAATCCCGCTTCTATCGTAAAAATACCGAAGCTTCACGAAAAAAATATTGTACGGCTGGATGTAGATGAGGTAGCTATTCTTTTGGATGAAGTGGAATCCGGCGAAAAACTGACGAAACGCCAACAAGCATTTCACGAAAAGACAAAGGTTCGGGATTTAGCCATCCTAACTCTAATGCTGGGAACCGGAATCCGTGTTTCTGAATGTGTAGGATTGGATATAGATGACGTGGATTTTAAGAACAACGGTATCAAAATCCATCGTAAAGGTGGTCAAGAGGTTGTTGTTTACTTCGGAGACGAGGTTCGTGATGCTTTAATGGATTACATGAAAGAACGGGAACACACCATTGCCTGCGAAGGACACACCAATGCACTGTTTCTTTCCCTGCAAAACAAACGGCTTTCTGTCCGTTCCGTAGAAAACCTTGTGAAAAAATACGCAAAACTGGTAACAAATCTGAAAAACATTACTCCTCACAAGCTTCGCAGCACCTATGGCACCAATCTCTATCGGGAGACCGGAGACATCTATCTGGTGGCTGACGTTTTAGGACATAAGGATGTAAACACTACCAAGAAGCATTATGCTGCTCTGGAAGATGAACGCCGCAGAAAAGCAGCTAAGTATGTACATCTTCGTAAAGAGTAAATCAATGAATCTATCAAAAAAGGTATTTTAGATACACATCTAAAATACCTTTTATAAGTTTCTTATTTTCCCTGAGCAACAATCACATCTTCAATTCTGCCCTTTACCAATGCAGCTATCTCCTGGGTCTTCATATCCTTATAATCTTCATACGGGATTGGCTCTAAATAATGCACCTGCGTTGTCACTTTTCCCGGTTTCAAACTGTTAAAAACTTTATAAGAATCAATCAAAGCCACCGGTACAATGGGAACCTTAGCCTTTACAGCAGACTTGAAGCTGCCTGCCTTAAAGTTTTCCACTTTATTCTTATTATGGTCATAGCCGCCTTCTGGAAACAGGATGAATCGCTTTCCTTCTGCAGCTTCTTTTGAAATTTCCATAATAATCTTCATTGCCTGACGGACATCTTTAATGTCCATTCTTTTTCCTTCCAGTAAATCCACAAACTCTTTTACCAGAAGTCCGTTGGATTTATTTCGGTCCATCACCAAAGAACAAGGCTGCTTATGGGTTATGATAATTCCAAGAGCATCATATTTTCCCTGATGATTCGGATACATGATATATCCTCCCTCCTTTGGAAGGTTCTCTGTGCCAAAAGCCTCCGTGGTAATACGCCCGGAACGGTTCATCAGATAAATCATATGGTTTACCATCTTATATCTCTGTTCCTCGGTGAATTTCTCAGGATGCTTCGCCATATACCTCATCCGCGGTATCATATATGGAGCACGGAATATATTCATAATAATTACATATAGAAATCGAAACATACTTCTTCTCTCCCAAATTCCTTTCTCGTATGTATGGTGTATTCATAAGAATATCACATTCCATATATGTTCATTATAGCACATCTCTTTTCAAAACTTCAACCGGATTTCCATATGGGCTCTGCAGCTCTAATGACTGGCATTTTCTATTTCGTTTATAATTGTTCCTGAGAATAATATGGCACTACCAGATATTCTCCGGTATGAATTTCATCGTCCCCCAGTTGGTTTAATTCTTTCACTTCTGCAATATAGGCAGTCTTATTCTCGTATTCTTCCGTCATATATTCCTCGGCAATATCCCAAAGAGAATCCCCTTCTTCTATCCTTACACTGGTGTAATATTTACAGTTCTGTGCTTCGTCAGATGCCTTGGACTCCCTGCTCCCTGACAAGGAACTTCCCAGAAGGACACCACCCAGAACCAATACGAATGTAAATAATGCAACTGCTAATTTAGCAGAGATAACACTCTGTCTTCTACTCTTTCTTCTATTACTATACTTCTTATTCTGTACTTTATTCCGATTCCCATTCATTCTATCACTCATAAAATAACCTCCTGCAATACCAAACATTTGTTGCGAACAGTTGTTCTTTGTTTGATTATCATAACACCCGAACAATTGTTTGTCAATACATTTTTCGAACAAATTTTCGGAATGTTTGTTTGCTTTTTTCTTAATCCTGTGATACAATAGAAAAAAAAATCAGGGAGGGTTTATCCATGGCATATGGGAAAATAACAGACAAACAACGCGAAATTTTAGAATATATCAAATCCGAGATTCTTCATAAGGGATATCCGCCAGCCGTCCGGGAGATTTGTACAGCCGTTCATTTAAAGTCCACTTCTTCTGTCCACTCTCATCTGGAGACATTGGAAAAGAACGGCTACATCCGGCGTGACCCGACGAAGCCAAGAGCTATTGAGATTATAGACGATACCTTCAACCTCACAAGAAGGGAAACGGTTAATGTTCCGATGTTGGGACAGGTTGCCGCAGGTCAGCCGATTCTCGCCGTAGAGAATATCGACAATTACTTTCCGATTCCGGCAGAGATGCTTCCTAATGCCGAGACTTTTATGTTGAAAGTCAAAGGCGAAAGCATGATAAATGCTGGTATCTTGGACGGTGACCATATTTTGGTAGAAGAAAAGCATACTGCCCGCAACGGTGATATGGTTGTGGCTCTGGTGGATGATTCCGCCACTGTAAAAACTTTCTATAAGGAAGATGGTCATATCCGCCTTCAGCCAGAGAACGACACTATGGAACCTATCATTGTTCCTGACTGCCAGATTCTGGGAGAAGTAATCGGTGTCTTTCGTTTCTTTAATTAAAAATTAAAATATTACCTTTTGAAGTACATAAAAAGCCCTGTATCCCATAATTTTCAGAATCCAGCTTCACATCTGTTTTGAAAATTACTTGATACAGGGCTTCTTTTATTACTTTAGCATCTTTTGTCAGCCGCTTTCTTTTCTGAACTATTTAATATATTTATATCTTGCCTTTCTCATAAGGTTACAATATACCAGTACTGCCACAATAAAGACGATCAGTGCCGCTGAAGTTACAATATTAGACTTTGTAAAAAACTCTCCTGCTCCGCTGATAATTCCAAACAGTACACATATAATTCCAAAAATTAATGTCTTAGGATACATTTCCTCACAAAATCCTCTTGGATCTTTGCTTCCTGCCAAATCCTCTTGGGGAATCAGCATGCTGGCCGGTACTCCTGTCTTTTTCATTTTTATTGCCGCTGAAATAATCATCCATCCATATCCAAAAATAACGATATCAAAAATAATTAAAAAATTAATGGATTCCATAATGCTTCTCCTTTATTCCTGTTTTCAATATTCATTAGCATTGTATCTAAATCTGCAGTGCAGACTCGGGAGCCGTTTGCTCCCTCGTTCGCGTACATTATAACATATTTTTTCATTTTTTCATAGAAAATCAACATTTTCAGCATATTATATGGTTTTGTTTATTGCAAGTTTCTGTCAGTTATTATAAAATATAACAATAAATGTTATTTAAAGGGGGGCTTTTGCCATGGATTTAGAAAATGCCAAAATATTAATCGGAGACGATTCTATTCTTGCCAGAAAACAGCTGAAGGATTGTATTGCTGCCCTTGGAGGAAGTAATTTTATCGAAGCTGCAAATGGACAGGAAGCTATCGATAAATATAAATCCGAGCAACCGGATATTGTCTTTCTGGATATTGTAATGCCTATAAAGGACGGAATTGTTGCTACACAGGAAATTCACGATTTAAATCCCAAAGCATGTATTATCATGGTTTCTTCCGTAGGAACCATACAACAGTTAAAAGCTGCCATTGAAGCAGGTGCGAAAGACTTTGTACAGAAACCATTCAGCGGCGATCAGGTTGCTGCCGTATTGGATGCACATCTGGGAGGAAACTAGCCTATGTATACACAATTTTTTGGTAACTATTTATTAGAAAAAGGAATCCTTACCACCAGCCAGCTTACAGATGCATTAACCGAACAGTCTAAGGTTCATATAAAATTGGGAACCCTTGCCATCCATGCCGGTTATATGACAGCCGGTGAGGTGGACTCTGTGGTTGTTTTACAGACACATCAGGACAAAAAATTTGGAGAACTTGCCATTGAAGAAGGTTATTTGACAGAGGAACAGGTACAAGATCTTCTGGATTCCCAGACCCCTGACTATCTTCTGTTGGGACAGGTTCTAATTGAACAGGGTATTTTAACAAATACCCAGCTTGAAAATCTTCTCATTGAATATCAGTCAGAAAATGAAATTTATGATTTGGATTTATCCAATTTCCAGAAGAAAAAATTTGATGAGATGGTTTCACAGATTTGCGAATTTTCAGACTCTGTTCAGGAGGAACGTCTGGTAGAATATTTACAGCTTTTTGTAAACAATCTGATTCGTTTCATTGGAAATGATTTTACCCTTTTGAATCCGATTCCATGCAACGAATATCCTTCTGTTTACGGTGTTGCCCAGACGGTATATGGTTCTTTTGAACTTCAATCCCTTCTGGACACCAACGAGACCACTGCTATTGAGTTTGCTTCCAGATATGCAAACGAAAGCTTTTCAGACTTCGATGAGTATGTAAAGGCTGCTTTGGAAGATTTTCTGAATCTTCACAACGGTCTGTTTAACGTAAATATGTCAAATGAGTATTCTTTGGAATTAATGTTGACACCACCGGAAGCACATATTAATGAAGTTATCGGCTATGATGCACCACATTATATCCTTCCGATTATTTATCCATTTGGCACATTGAACTTTGTTTTTGCAATTTCATAAAATTTTTTATAAAAAAGATGGTGAAGCATTATCTACGGTATTCCGTAATTTTGCTTCACCATCTTTTTTCATTTTTACATCTGACCTGTTACTCCAAAATAAGCACCAAGTGCAGCGTTGATTACACATAACACTAAACCGATAATGGAAAGTACCATTCCTGCGGTTGCCATACCTTTTTTCTCACCGTTTCTACCCTGTACACCCATAACTAAGCCTACAATGGTTACCGGGAATCCTACCAACGGCAACAACCATGCAATCAAACCTACAATACCTAATACTAGGGATGCTGTTGCTTTTCCCTGATTCATTTTCATACACCTCCTCCCTGAACTCCTCTTCTCATTCTAAATGCCTAAGAATGATTTTACTGTATCCTGCATCTGCTCTACTTCACACACGGTATTGTGTAAAATGTCAGCAGTTCGGATTTCTTCTATTGCCGGTGGTACTGCCACTTTTCCGATTTTGGACAACTCATCCACCAGTTCAAAATCTCCCATACTGTCATATTTTTTATCAATGGAATCCATGACACTTCTGGTAAACTTAAATGGGCTTGCAGTGGAGGCAATCACAGTTTTTGTCTCATCTCCGGTTGCCTCTTTATACTTATTGTACACACCACTTGCCACTGCCGTATGGGTATCAATGATATAACCTGTTTTTTCATAGAGGCTGCGAATCACCTCTTCCATCTCTTCTTCACTGGTATAATTTCCGTAGAAATCTTTCAAAGCTTCTTTCATCTGCGGAGTAATCTCATATGCTCCGTCAGTAATCAATGCTTTCATCAACTCCGCATTCTTAGCAGCATCATTTCCTGCCACACGGTAAATCAACCGCTCCAGATTGGAAGAAATCAAAATATCCATAGATGGAGATTTTGTCAAAATAAATTCCCGGTTTCTGTCATATTTTCCGGTTTCAAAGAAATCGTAAAGCACTTTATTTTCATTGGATGCACAAATCAATTTGTGAATCGGAATTCCCATATTTTTTGCATAAAATGCCGCTAAAATATTACCAAAGTTTCCGGTAGGAACTACTACGTTCATCGGTTCATCTTTTGCCAACACTCCACGCTGATATAACTTTGCATAAGCATATACATAGTAAACAATCTGAGGTACCAGTCTTCCGATATTAATGGAATTTGCGGAAGAAAACTGGAATCCGTGGGCATCCAGCTCTTTTGCCAACTCTTTATCAGAAAACATTTTCTTAACACCGGTCTGTGCCTGATCGAAATTGCCATGGATACCTACCACAAAGGTATTGGCTCCTTTCTGGGTTACCATCTGCTTTTCCTGAATCGGGCTGACACCGTTCTTCGGATAGAATACCACAATTCTGGTTCCCTCTACATCTGCAAAGCCTGCCAAAGCTGCCTTTCCGGTATCTCCTGAGGTGGCTGTCAAAATCACGATTTCATTTTTTACCTGATTTTTCTTTGCTGCAGTGGTCAGTAAATGAGGTAAAATTGACAATGCCATATCTTTAAAAGCAATAGTAGAACCGTGGAACAACTCCAGATAATAAGCTCCGTCTGCTTCGACAATCGGTACAATCTCCTCTGTGTCAAACTTGCTGTCATAAGCCCGATTGATACAGTTTTTCAGCTCTTCCTCTGTAAAATCAGTTAAAAACAGCTTCATGACTTCATAGGCTGTCTCCTGATAGCTCATCTTTGCCAATTCTTCCACACTTACTTCCAGTACCGGAATCTCATTTGGCACAAACAGACCTCCATCATCCGCAAGACCTTTTAAGATTGCCTGAGATGCAGTTACCTTTTCCTGTGGGTTACGTGTGCTTGAAAATAATAAATCCATTGTTCATTCCTCTTCTTATTCTTCTAAGCGGTCATTTCCGCTCTTTTGTTTCTTATTATACTGTGTTACATTATAGAATAAAAAAAACCACTCTGTCAATTGTTGTTTGTTATATGCAATGCATATGATATAATATTAGAAAAAATCCAAAGGAGTTTTTATGTTATCAGGTGTCTACCCAACTCAAAAAAAAGACGGTACCCCATACTATCGTGCCGGTATCCATTATAAAAACAAGCACATCAGTCTGGGAAGCTATTCCACAGAAACCGATGCAAATACCGCCTATCTGGAGGCGGGAAGACTGTTAAAAGATTCTTCCCTGTCTTTAGAGAAGCTTTTGTATACACCTATGACTTTGTCCTTTGAAAAACTCATTGTCCTTTTAAATTTCCGGGATAACGGTATGTATATCAAAACCCCTATTTATCTGCGGCAAAATTACTTTTCCTATTATCTGAGCCGAAAGGAAGAACTAAAATTCGATATTGATGATTTATTCTTCTACTCTCAGCACAAAATCATGAAACGGGGCGGACATCTTTTTGTCAGCGAATACGGTATGCAGACCAGTCTCCTTTCCCGCTACGGAATTAAAAGTCACGGTGTACCGGGCAGGGACTATACCTTTGCCAACGGAGATTCCACAGACCTTCGTTATTCCAATATTATCGTTATCAACCCCTATTACGGTGTTGTCCGGGATGCTTCCGACGGGAAAGTCCGTTATAAAACCTATCTCCATATCAACGGAAACTTTCTGATTGGTACCTATTCCTCTGGCGAAAAGGCAGCGGTTGCCTATAATAAAGCCGTGGATTTGGCAAAAGCTGCGGGAATCCAAAAGAACTATCCCGAAAACTACATTGAAGATTTATCTGCCAAAGACTATGCGGAACTCTATACCCGGATAAAAATTTCTTCCCGTTATCTGTCTTATCTTGCTTCTCTCCCCGCTTCTTCCGAAAAAAAGCAGGATACATAAGAAAGGATATGAGAACATTTGCCCATATCCTTTTTTCTTACCTATTTCTGATTGATATAGTTTACCAGTCCCTCAGATGCAATGATTTTTTGCATAAACTCCGGGAACGGCTGTCCCTGAAAAGTGGTATTTTTCGTCTTATTCGTAATAATTCCCGTGTCAAAATCCACTTCTACCTCATCCCCTGCCTCAATGCCTGCTGCGGCATCCGGACATTCAATAATCGGCAATCCAATATTGATGGCATTGCGGTAAAAAATACGGGCAAAGGTATCGGCAATGACACAGCTTACGCCTGCTGCTTTGATGGCAATCGGTGCATGTTCTCTGGAGGAACCGCATCCGAAATTTTTATCTGCAACAATCAAATCGCCTTTCTTTACCTTCTTTACAAAATCCTTATCAATGTCTTCCATACAATGCTCTGCAAGCTCTTTTGGGTCTGAGGAATTCAGATATCTTGCAGGGATGATAACATCAGTATCTACATTGTCACCATATTTGAATACACTTCCACATGCTTTCATCTATCTATCCTCCTACAACTCTTCCGGTCCCGAAATTTTTCCGGTTACCGCACTGGCTGCTGCCACAGCCGGACTTGCCAGATAAATCTCAGAATCAATATGTCCCATACGTCCTACAAAGTTCCGGTTCGTGGTGGAAACACAGCGTTCTCCTGCCGCTAAGATTCCCATATAACCGCCCAGACATGGTCCGCAGGTCGGTGTGCTGACAATGGCACCTGCCTCAATAAAGGTCTTCAACAGACCCTCTTCCATTGCCTGTAAGTAAATATTCTGTGTTGCCGGTATGATAATGACTCTCATTCCCTCGGCAACCTTCCTGCCTTTTAAAATTTCTGCGGCACATCTTAAATCATCAATTCTTCCGTTGGTACAGGAGCCGATGACTACCTGATCGATGGAAATATCTCCTACTTCATCAATGGTCTTCGTGTTTTCCGGTAAATGCGGAAATGCCACTGTGGATTTCAAAGTTGCCAAATCAATGGTAATCTCCTGCTCATACTCCGCGTCCTCATCTGACTCATAAATTTCATAAGGACGTTTGGAATGCTCTTTCATGTATTCCTCTGCCAAAGCATCCACCGGGAAAATTCCGTTTTTGGCTCCGGCTTCGATTGCCATATTTGCAATGGTAAAACGGTCATCCATAGAAAGATTTGCAATTCCATCTCCTGTAAATTCTAAGGATTTGTATAATGCTCCGTCTACGCCAATCTGTCCGATAAGATGCAGGATTACATCCTTGCCGCTTACCCATTTGGACGGCTTTCCGGTAATATTTACCTTAATAGCTGCCGGCACCTTAAACCATGCTTTTCCGGTTGCCATACCTGCCGCCATATCCGTACTTCCCACTCCGGTGGAAAAAGCTCCTAATGCTCCGTAGGTACAGGTATGAGAATCGGCTCCGATAATCACATCCCCTGCTACGGTAAGTCCCTGCTCCGGCAGCAATGCATGCTCAATTCCCATTTTTCCCACATCAAAATAATTGGTAATTTCATGCTTGCATGCAAACTCTCTGACGCATTTACAGTGTTCTGCTGATTTAATATCTTTATTTGGCACAAAATGGTCTAATACCAATGCGATTTTATCCTTGTGGAATACCCCGTCGGTGTTCATTTTTTCCATCTCATGGATTGCCACCGGAGAGGTAATATCATTTCCCAGAACCAAATCCAAATCAGCCTCAATCAACTGACCTGCACATACAGAATCCAAACCGGCATGTGCCGCAAGAATTTTCTGTGTCATTGTCATCCCCATGAATGTATCCTCCTTTATTGTTGGTTCTTAGTGTGAAAACGTATATAATATCTATTGTTGCTATCATAGCATAACTCATGCTATAATAACAATACATATTAAATATATTTATTATAACTTTTTGTTATGGAGGGTTTATGAATCAGAATTTATCATCCTATAAGATTTTTTATACGGTAGCCAACACCGGAAACATTTCAAAAGCGGCAAAGGAACTCTATATTTCTCAGCCTGCTATTAGCAAATCCATCCAAAAATTGGAGGAAAGCATCGGTGCCAGACTTTTTGAGCGAAGCTCCCGTGGAGTAACCTTAACGGATGCCGGAGAACTTCTCTACACGCATGTAAAATCCGCTTTTGAAACCTTGACTTTAGGCGAGGACAAACTGCGGCGTTCCATCGAATTGGGCGTAGGACATCTGACCATCGGAGTCAGCTCCACCCTTTGCAAATACGTCCTGCTTCCCTACCTGAAGGAATTTATTAAGCAATATCCTCACATCAATATTTCCATCTCCTGTCAGTCTACCAACCAGACTTTAAAACTTTTGGAAGAAGGGAAACTGGATGTGGGACTTATCGGAAAGCCTTATATTTTGAAAAACATTGATTTTTATGGTCTGCATGAGATTGAAGACATCTTTGTGGCAACCCGGAATTATCTCCACAATCTGAGTATCCGGGGTATTCGCAAAGACCAGATTCTGCAGAATGCCACTTTGATGCTTCTGGACAAGGAAAACATGACCCGTCAGTACATAGACGACTATTTCCAGCGAAACCACATTTCTTTGCAGGATATTATTGAGGTTTCCAACATGGACTTGGTCATCGAAATGGCAAAGGTCAGCCTTGGGGTGGGCTGTGTCATAAAAGAATTTGTGCGGGAAGAACTGGAGAACGGCACTCTCGTAGAAATTCCGCTGGGTATCCCAATCCACAAGCGTGAAATCGGTTTTGCCTACAACCGGGATGTCAAGGTATCGGAATCTTTGGAGAAGTTTGTAGCATTCTACGAGGGGTATGCATGAGTTTTATTTTGATTCAGGAATTTTATCGCAAAAAAAGCGACCGCTTCACTCGGTCGCTTTTTTATGTATCTTAGTTATTGATTAACTTCTCATCCTCATTGTTCCAGCTATACAGCTTACGGATTTCTTTACCAACTTCCTCTGCCGGATGCTCTGCAGCTAATTTTCTCATAGCCTTGAAATGTACCTGACGTCCTGCATCAGACATATCCAGTAAGAACTCTTTTGCAAAAGAACCATCCTGAATATCGGAAAGAACCTGTTTCATTGCTTTCTTGGTATCCTCTGTGATAATCTTCGGTCCTGTGATGTAATCACCGTACTCTGCTGTGTTAGAGATAGAATATCTCATTCCCTCAAATCCTGACTGATAGATTAAGTCTACGATTAACTTCATCTCGTGGATACACTCGAAGTAAGCATTTCTCGGATCATATCCTGCCTCACAGAGAGTCTCAAAACCTGCCTGCATCAATGCACAAACACCGCCGCAAAGAACTGCCTGCTCACCGAATAAATCGGTCTCTGTCTCAGTACGGAAAGTAGTCTCAAGAACACCTGCTCTTGCTCCACCGATTGCCAATGAATAAGCCAATGCCATATCCAAAGCTTTTCCGGTAGCATCCTGCTCAACAGCTACTAAACAAGGAACACCTTTTCCTTCCTGATACTCGGAACGTACGGTATGTCCCGGTCCCTTTGGTGCAATCATGGTAACATCTACATCCTTCGGAGGTACGATACATCCAAAGTGAATGTTGAATCCATGAGCGAACATTAACATATTGCCCGGCTCTAAGTTTGGCTCAATGTCTTTTTTGTACATATCTGCCTGTTTCTCATCATTAATCAGAATCATGATGATGTCTGCTTTTTTAGCAGCCTCTGCTGTTGTGTATACTTCAAATCCCTGTGCTTCTGCTTTTGCCCATGATTTGGAACCTTCATACAAACCGATGATTACGTTGCAGCCTGACTCTTTTGCATTTAATGCATGTGCATGACCCTGACTTCCGTATCCGATTACGGCAATGGTCTTGCCCTCTAAAAGTGAAAGGTTACAGTCTTCCTGATAATAAATTTTTGCTGACATTTTTATTTCCTCCTAAAATTATAATCTTAATCTAAATATGTAACATCGTCACAGCCTCTGGTAAGACCGGTAATTCCGGTTCTTGCAAGCTCCAAGATTTCATAGCCCTGCAACAAATCCAGAAACGAATCTAACTTGCCCTGTTTTCCGGTTAATTCAATGACCATGGAATCATGGGTAACATCCACAACCTTGCCATGGAAAATTTCTGTGACATTCAAAATTGCCTGCCGGTCTGTATCCTTTGCACGGATTTTGACCATAATCAGCTCTCTGGTAACAGAGTTCTCCGGCTCCAGCTTCTTGATGTCCAAAACATCCTCCAACTTCGCCAATTGCTTTTCAATCTGCTCTAACACCAGTTCATCGCCGCTGGCAACAATGGTAATCCTCGTAAATCTCGAATCCGCAGTCACTCCCGACGAAAAACTGTCGATGTTGTATCCTCTTCGGCTAAACAAACCGGAAATGTGGCTGGTTACACCGGCGGTATTTTCTACCAGAATAGATAATACTTGTTTTTTCATTCGAAAATCTTCCTTTTCTCAACGTTTTCACACTAAGCACATTTTAGCATACTAAATCGTTTTGTCAATGTCAAAAGCAGAATTTTGTCAGTAATCCCAGAATCAGAAGATGTACCGGATAGAATGCATAAAAGACATATTTCAAATCCATTCCCCTTTTCCCGCTATACATACGGATAGGAATAAAAGCCAAAGGAGCTGTAAACTCCCAGCAAAAAGCCACACAGCCAAATACGGTCTGCCATGCTTCCTGCTTTCGCAAAAAATAAAGACCTGCAATGACAAATACCCCGAAGGCACCATAATCCGTTCTCATCAAAAATGCCGCTGACATACCTACGATTACCACAACCGCCTGTCCCAGACAACTAAGAGCTATGGACAGCTCCGATTTTTTTTCAAAATACTGCATGCCTGCCATTACCAGCACTCCCAGCAACAGTGTAAAAAACACATTTTGATAGGAAAAATCAAAAAATTGCCTGTGAAATGCCAAATCAAAAGGAATTTCTGAAATAAACCCAAATGCCAAAAGCCGCAGTATGTATTTTTTCCAGTCTCTGGTATGTAAGAAGCCCTCAATTAACAGGAAACAAAAAATAGGAAATGCCAGTCTTCCGATAAACCGCATGACCATATCCACTCCATACCAGACATTATATGTGTGAAGTGCCGCCACATTCCCCGATATGACACTGTCAGAGGACACCTTTGGCAATACTCCGTTTTCTATAATACTTGCACCGATATGATCAATCAACATGGATATCATAGCAATTATTTTGAGGGTGGAGCCGGTTATCCCACTCTGTTCTACTTCTACTTTTTCTCCCATGTGTAACCTCCTGATTTCATTCTGTCTATGATTATAACGTTTTCCTTCTTCTTTTTACAATCTTTTCTATTTTTTTATAAATTTTATATATTTTTCACAAAAAACCAGTATTTACCATCTTGTTTTTCTCTATATTTCATGTTAGGATTGTTATATATTTAACAAGGTGTTGATACTGTATATCATTTATAGGAGGTACCGATTATGGCACGATTCACATTACCAAGAGACTTGTATCACGGAAAAGGTTCTTTGGAAGAACTGAAAAATTTAAAAGGCAGCAAGGCAATTCTTGTTGTAGGCGGCGGTTCTATGAAACGTTTCGGTTTTTTGGATAAGGCTGTCAACTATTTGAAAGAAGCCGGTATGGAAGTAGAGCTTTTTGAAAATGTTGAGCCGGACCCAAGCGTAGATACCGTAATGCGGGGTGCAGCAAAAATGCGAGAATTTCAGCCTGACTGGATTGTTGCAATGGGCGGCGGCTCTCCGATTGACGCCGCAAAAGCGATGTGGGCTTTTTATGAATATCCGGAGACAACCTTCGAGGATCTGATTACTCCATTCAATTTCCCTACCCTTCGGCAGAAAGCACATTTTTGTGCGATTCCGTCTACCTCGGGAACTGCTACGGAAGTAACCGCATTTTCCGTTATCACCGATTATGATAAGGGTATCAAATATCCTCTGGCAGACTTCAACATCACACCGGATGTTGCCATTGTAGATTCTGAATTGGCTGAGACTATGCCGAAAAAGCTGACTGCACACACCGGTATGGATGCTTTGACCCACGCTATCGAAGCCTATGTTTCTACTCTTCATTGTGATTATACTGATGCTCTGGCACTCCATGCCATCAAGATGATTCACAACAATTTAAAGGCTTCCTTTGACGGAGATAAAGAAGCAAGACATTCTATGCACAATGCACAGTGTCTGGCAGGAATGGCCTTCTCCAATGCTTTGCTGGGAATCGTTCATTCCATGGCTCACAAGACAGGAGCTGCTTTCTCCGGCGGTCACATTGTTCACGGATGTGCCAATGCCATGTATCTGCCAAAAGTAATCAAATATAACAGCAAAAACGAAGAAGCAGCAAAACGTTATGGTGAAATCGCCAGATTTATCGGCTTAACCGGTAACAGCGACGCAGAATTGGTGGATGCTTTAATTGCAGAAATCCGTTCTATGAACAAATCCCTTGAGATTCCAATGTGTATCAAGGATTATGAGGGCGGTATCATCGACGAGCAGGAATTCTTAGAGAAGCTTCCTGAGGTGGCAAAACTGGCAATCTCTGATGCCTGCACCGGTTCTAACCCAAGACAGCCATCCAACGAAGAGATGGAAAAATTATTAAAGGCTTGCTTCTATGATGAAGAAATTGATTTCTAAATAACTTTACGAAGTTCCTTTCATTTCAAAAAGAGTATATCCCTTAAGTGTAAAACTTGGGATATACTCTTTTTTATTGCCTATTTTATTACCCTATTTTTTTCAGATAATCCTCCAATAATTCCGTGGCATGCTTATAATCCAGTTCTTCAATATACCGTTTCAATTCTTCCAACACTGTTTCCGTATCATCAGCATAACGATTGCGGTATAACTCCTTCATCTCATCTTCCACGATATCCATATCGAATTCCGAAAGTGCCTGTAAAATTTTATAGACACTTGTGAGCTCCAATTCCGGTAAGAAGTCTCCGTCCCGCTCCACAGTTTCTACCGTATCCTTTAAGTAGGTATCCACTCTGGTCATAACAGCATCCATTTCCTTTAGGAAGTCATCCAAAGCATCCAGTACTTCCTTCTGCTTTCCTTCTTTTGCCCATTCTTCTAGTTGAAGAGCTCTTTCCGACAGTTCCTTTGCTCCCACATTCCGGCTGCTGCCTTTGATTCCATGCACCTTGATTTTGAACTGTTCCAAGCTCTCCTGTGCCAAATCCGGCAAGGTTTCCAAAATCTGAGCCATCTCTCTGTAATACACTTCCAACAATTCGTTGTAGCTGTCCAGATTCCCACCGATATTCTTAATTCCTGCCACACAATCAATTTCCGGCATCAGATTCTTAATCGGAAGATTTTCCTCCAATTCTTCAGTCTCTTTATTTTGGATTCTGGAAGAAATATATTTCTTTAATACATTTAGCAATTCATCAGTCTGCAATGGTTTTGTCAGACAGCCGTCAAATCCATTTTCCTCATAAAATGCCTTGGTATATACGGTTGCATTGGCTGTAACCGCTATAACCGGTACTTCCTTTTCCAGTTCCCGGATTTTCTCTAACGTTTCTACTCCATCCATTTCCGGCATCAGATGATCCATAAAAATCAAATCATAATGTCGGCTCTGCACTAATTCCAATGCCTCTTTTCCGCTTAATGCCATTTCCGGTTCAATGCCATAGAGCTGCAACAATCCCTGTTCCACCTTCAGATTAGAACTCATATCATCCACCACCAGCACATGGGCTCCCGGAAATACCACATGGATTTCATCCATAAAACTGTCATTTCCCACATGATTGACCGCATTTTCCCTAGTCATCTCTTTTAACCAGAGCGGTTCACTGTCGGCAATCTCCTGATAAAAAGTAGCCTTAAAAGAGGATCCTTCATTTAGACGGCTCTGCACTTGAATGGTTCCGCCCATCAGCTTCACCAGATTCATGGTAATATCCAATCCCAAGCCCACACCAAAAACATTTTCTGTTTTCGGATTGGAACTCCTCTTAAAACGTTGGAAAATATTCTCTTTATCATTTTCACTCATTCCCACACCGGTGTCCGTTACGGTAAGGACAATCTTATATCTTCCGTCCTCTTCCTTTTCGCCGCCCAGATTCAAGGTGACTCTTCCGCACTCCGTATATTTGATGGCATTTCCCAAAAGATTCTGGAAAATTTCCTTTACTCTCATACGGTCTCCGTAAAAAGAACGTGGGAAATTCGGTTCTATCTCCACCTTGTATTCCAAATCTTTTTCATCAATTTTCATATAGACCATGTTGGAAATATCATAAATAATCTCCTCCATGTCATATTTCGCTGTGATAAGCTTTATTTCTCCTGACTCAATTCTGGAAACATCCAGAAGGGTATCTATCATTTCAATAACATTTTTTCCTTCATGATAGATGTTCTTTAAGGGAGCCTCCAAATCCTTTGCCGCATTATTTCTCAATGCAATTTCACTCATACCCAGAATCGTATTCAAAGGCGTACGGATTTCATGGGTTACATTTGCCAGAAACTTTGTTTTCTGCTCACTTGCCCGTTCCGCTTTTTCCTTCATACTTCTCAATTCTCTGGCATTGTTTTCCATATCCGTAATGTCATACAAAGTAAGTGCGTATCCAATCATCACATGACTCTGGCTGTAAACCTCATTTCGCAGACAACTGTAAATTCTCCCTTTCCATTCAATCTTATTCTTCTTCCCATCCAATAAGGACCTTAATTCCTCACTCTTATAAACAATCCCCGGTATCTTCCAGACATCATAAAAGCGTTCCCGCATAAACTGATTGACTTCTAAAACATGGTACTCCTTATCAAAAATTAAAAGTCCCAGATTCATATTCTCCACAACCATATCCCTGGCACTTTGGATAATATTCATATAATTATATCTATTTAAAGCATAAGTCAGGAAAATTCCCGTGACACCCATTCCCACACAGGCAAGATTAGTTTTTAACCTCAAATCAAAAAAATAGGGAATGATAATAAAGCTTGGTACAAAACTTACACAAAGCAATACCCACACACGTTTTCCCTGCTCTTCCTCATTTATCTTTCTGGCTTTTTTATAATACCAGTATGCCATGCAGATAATCAGCACGGCTGTAACCACCATCAGGAAATAAAAGAGATAAAAACCTACGCCAAACTCCACCTGCAGATACATTTTATCTCCGGGCTTTTCCACCACCTGTAATTTTTTATAAAAGAAATGATGATAAGAACTGGTCAGCAAAAAAGCCATTCCCAAAGCATATACTGACATGAAGGCAGCAATCACACTTCTTCGAACCCGATAGCCGGTTACACAAAGCATATAGTGGAAATAGAAGATAAACAGAACTCCCATTAACAGTACAGACAGGATTTCCAGTGCAACAACCCCATTGGGTGCCGCCTGAAAAGGCATTTGTACTCTTAAAGAATCCACCACACAATATGCCAACGAGGTCAGCATAGCGGCAACAATCAACTTTTTCTCCCGGCTTTCTCTTTTTCCTGCCACAAAATAGATTGTCATGATTAGAATCATCATGCACACAATATTGATACTAACAACCAGCTTCATTTATAACTCTCCCAACACCATAGCTACCCGTTCCTTCATATAATCCGGTTTGAAGGGCTTTACAATATAATCATCTGCGTGAACATCGCGGCAGGCGAGAATGGTCTGGGTATCTGCCGCACTGCTCAGGAAAATAACCGGTATATTCTGCGGAAACTGCGTCCGTATTCTTTTTACCGTTTCAATTCCGTTCATATTCGGCATCAAAATGTCCATCAAAATCAAATCCGGTGTGTTTTTCTCCAAATATTTCAATGCTTCTTCTCCGGAACGCACCGCTGTGATTTTATATAATTTATCCAGTGTCGCCTTTACCGCACGTATACTGGTCACCATATCATCCACTACCAGAATGTTTTTATAGGCTCTGCTCTTCCGCTCTTCTTCGAACTCTATCATCTCTTCTTCATTGATGGTCTGGGTATTGGCCTGATTTACAATGGTAATATTCATACTGGCATGAGGCGAGCTCAAATCCAGTTCCACACCATTAAAAAATCTGACAGTAGGACGCAGAGGATTTCCCAGATGGTTTTCCGACACGATAGCTTCTCTTCCATCCGACAATATTACATTTACTCCCTTTGGATAAACCGGCACCTTTTCCACAAAAGCTTTTACCACTTCCTGATCAAAGAGGGTACCGCACCCGCCCATCAGGTATTCCAACGACTCCGAGCAGGAATAGGCTTTCTTATATGCCCGCTCATTGGAAAGAGCATCATAAACATCCGCCACATGAATAATCTTTGCAAAAGGATGGATGGTCTCTCCGGTGAGTCCGTTAGGGTAACCGCTTCCGTCCTCATTTTCATGGTGACTCAATACCGCCACCTTTACTCTGGACGGTATGTTCCATTTTTCCCGTAAAATATCATAAGAACGCTGTGCATGGCTGCGTAACAGCTCATTTTCCTCCGGTGTCAGCTTGCCGGACTTATTCAAAATTGCTTTATCAATGGATAATTTTCCTAAATCATGAAAAATAGCTGCTGAACAAAGGTCAATCAACTCATCATTTCCATAGCCCATTCCCATTCCGATAACCGTAGAAAGTACAGCCACATTGACAGAGTGACGGTAAGTATAATCATCAAAGGTACGCAAATCCACCATATCCAACGAAATAGTCTTTGCCTCCATCAACTGCTCTACAATCTTCTCAGCCACATTGACTGCTTCCTCCAAATCCAGCTCCACCAAGGTCTCCACCGCATGATTTCGAAGCTCTGTGGTAATGGCATCCTGGATTTCAATATCCTTAGACAGCTCGTCCTCTATGTAAATTCCCGGATATCCTCGTTCCCGAATCCGGTCAATCATTTCCTCACTTAATAATTTTCCTTCTCTCAGAAGTGTTCTGGTCTCATAATCATAGATGGATTTTGCAATCACCATTCCTTTTTCAACTTTATCAATCTGTACAAATCTCATATTCGCTCCCTCTTACCTAATCGTCCTTACACTTTGCTATTTTTCGTTTTTTTTCGGAGATTTTCTACAAAAAGAGAACGCCATCCTATGATGACGCCTCTCAAATCTCTGCTAAATTATAGCATATTATTCATTTTTAGACAAGAATTTTTAGAATTTGCCTTCTTTTGCTGCTTCCTCGATGGAAACTGCTACTGCAACAGTTGCACCTACCATTGGGTTATTACCCATTCCGATAAGACCCATCATCTCTACGTGAGCCGGTACGGAAGAAGAACCTGCGAACTGTGCATCAGAGTGCATACGTCCCATAGTATCTGTCATACCGTAGGATGCAGGACCAGCTGCCATGTTGTCCGGGTGAAGGGTACGTCCTGTACCACCGCCGGATGCAACGGAGAAGTATTTCTTACCCTGCTCGATACATTCTTTTTTGTATGTACCTGCTACCGGATGCTGGAAACGTGTTGGGTTTGTGGAGTTACCTGTGATGGAAACACCAACATTCTCTTTGTGCATGATTGCAACACCTTCTACAACATCATCTGCACCGTAACATTTTACGGAAGCACGGAGTCCGTTGGAGTATGCTTTTTCGTATACTACGTTTACTTCATTTTTCTCATAATCCATCTTTGTCTCAACAAATGTAAATCCGTTGATTCTGGAAATAATCTGTGCAGCATCTTTTCCAAGTCCGTTTAAGATAACACGTAATGGTTTCTGACGTACTTTGTTTGCTTTCTCGGCAATACCGATAGCACCCTCTGCTGCTGCGAAGGATTCATGTCCTGCTAAGAAGCAGAAGCACTCTGTCTCTTCCTCTAATAACATCTTTCCTAAATTACCGTGTCCGATACCAACTTTTCTGTGGTCAGCAACAGAACCCGGAATACAGAAAGCCTGAAGTCCTTCACCGATTGCTGCTGCAGCGTCTGCTGCTCTTCTGCAGTCTTTCTTGATTGCGATAGCTGCACCTACTGTGTAAGCCCAGCATGCGTTCTCAAAACAGATTGGCTGGATTTTCTTTACCTGCTCGTAAACATCAAGTCCAGCATCTTTTGTAATTTTTTCAGCCTCTTCAATAGAACTAATACCATAGCTGTTTAATACAGCGTTAATCTGGTCAATTCTTCTTTCATATGATTCAAATAATGCCATTTTTGTCCGTCTCCTTTCGATTACTCTTTTCTTGGGTCGATGATTTTTACTGCGTCATCAACACGGCCATACTGTCCTTTCGCTTTCTCCCAAGCGGTATTCGGATCATCGCCTTTTTTGATAAAGTCAGTCATTTTTCCAAGAGAAACGAACTGATATCCAATAACTTCGTTGTCAGCGTCTAAAGCAATACCTGTTACATAGCCCTCTGCCATTTCCAGATAACGAACGCCTTTTTCCTTTGTTGCGTACATCGTACCAACCTGGGAACGAAGTCCTTTTCCTAAATCCTCTAATCCTGCACCGATTGCCAGACCGTCATCAGAGAATGCACTCTGTGTACGTCCGTATACAATCTGTAAGAATAACTCTCTCATAGCAGTATTGATTGCATCACATACAAGGTCAGTATTCAATGCTTCTAAGATTGTTTTTCCCTGTAAAATCTCTGCTGCCATAGCTGCGGAATGGGTCATACCGGAACATCCGATAGTCTCTACCAATGCTTCTTCGATAATACCATTCTTTACGTTCAATGAAAGTTTGCAGGCACCCTGCTGTGGAGCACACCAGCCCACACCGTGTGTAAAGCCTGAAATATCTTCGATTTTTTTAGAATGAATCCATTTTCCTTCTTCTGGAATTGGAGCCGGTTCGTGTTTTGCACCTTTAGCAACCGGACACATGTTTTGAACTTCCTGTGTGTAAATCATTATAAGACTCCTTTCAATTGGATGAAATTGTAGTTGCGTTAAATTCTTAACGTACTTACAATCATTTTCTCATAAAATGTCGAAAACTTCAAGGGATTTTTCATGTTTTCTACCGTTTTATTCCATGGTTACTACTTCATTTTTATTTTTATAAATTGAATGCTCCGGCACAACCCCTCTTACCATGGATAACGGATAAATATTAGTATGGGAACCAATGACGCTTCCCGGATTTAATACCGAATTGCATCCCACCTCTACATAATCCCCTAACATGGCACCAAACTTTTTAAGTCCTGTTTTAATTTCTTCTTTTCCGTCCTTCACCACCACAAGAGTTTTGTCGGATTTCACATTGGAGGTGATGGAGCCTGCTCCCATATGGGATTTGTAACCCAGAATAGAATCTCCCACATAATTATAATGCGGCACCTGTACACTGTTGAAAAGAACTACATTCTTCAACTCCGTGGAATTGCCCACTACGCAGCCTTTTCCCACAATGGCATTTCCACGCACAAAAGCACAGTGACGTATTTCTGCTTCTTCATCAATAATTAAAGGTCCATTTAAAAAAGCTGTAGGTGCTACCTTTGCACTTTTCGCCACCCAGATATTCTCCCCTCTCTTTTCATAAACCTCAGAATCCAAAGACTCCCCCAGCTTTACAATGAACTCACTGATTTTCGGTAGTGCCTCCCATGGATAGGTCAGCCCTTCAAATAGGTCCTTTGCAATGGTCTCCTCCAGATTATACATTTTGCTGATTTTACATTCTTCCATATTCCTTCCTCTACTTTCCTTTTTTATAGTAGGCTGCGGCCGCATCAAAATATCCTCTCAAACTGTATTGGTTGTTCAGCTTCAACACCGCATCTGTCCGTCTCTCAATAAAACCGTTAAGCTTTACCATATATTCCTCACTGGTAAGGCTGCCTTCCGCCACATAGGTCAGTCCCTTCTCCCAGCTTGCTGTTAATTCTGGATTTAACAAAGGTCTGATGGAGGCATTTACGACATCATATATCATTTCTCCCAAAAGAGTAGGTGTGATGACCTGTGTCTTTTTATTCAAAGCCAGATACTTATTGTTTACAAGTTTTTTTAGAATTTCCGCTCTGGTGGCTGAAGTTCCGATTCCGCTTCCCTTAATCTGTGCCCGCAGCTCCTCGTCCTCGATTAACTGTCCCGCATTTTCCATAGCCAGAATCATGGAACCGGAATTGTATCGCTTCGGCGGAGAGGTCTCCCCTTCTTTGATATACATCTGAGAAACCGGTAGTTTCATTCCTTTTTTCAAAGAGGATACCAGTTCTAATAGCTGCCTGTCACAAACCCCTTCTTCTCCCTCATTCTCTTCTTTTTCCTCTTTTTTCTTTTTAAAGAAAGAATAGTTCATCACTGCCTGATACCCCGGCTCTGCCAACACCTTAAAATTGGAAAAGAACTGTTCCTGTCCCATCTGCGTTACCAGAGATACTTTCTGGTAAACCGCCGGAGGATAAAAAATAGCTAAGAATCTTCTGGTAATTACCTCGTACACTTTGATAGACAGAGGATTCAGACTTTTCATGGCTGAAAAACCCTGTCCCGTAGGGATGATTGCATAGTGATCCGTAATCTGCTTGTCATTCACATACCGGGTCTTAGCAATCCCTTTATGAAGACCTTCCTCTAAAATATGCTCCGCAAAAGGTTTTACTCCCGGAATATTAAATAATCCTTTAATATTTTTATGTATCTCTTTGGATACTGCCGTAGAAAGCACACGGGCATCGGTTCTGGGATAGGTCACCAGCTTTTTTTCATATAGTTCCTGTACCACCCGCAGAGTCTCATCAGGACTAATCTTGAAGAATTTTGAGCAGTCATTCTGAAGCTCCGCCAGATTGTAAAGCAGCGGCGGCTTCTTCTGTTCTTTTTTCTTTTCTATCTTGGCAATCTCTGCCTCCAACCCATCCGTCTGCTGGGTGCTTTGTCCGTTTTCATTTTCTTTGAACTCCGAGCTTTGGGTCAAAGAGGAAATAAAAGCTTTTGCCTCCTCCTTTTCCAAAAACCCATTGTCCTTATATAGCTTTGGAGATGCAAAGTAGGCACTTCCCTCTACAGCTTTCCACTCTCCGTCCACAGCCGTTCCCTGAATATCCAAAGTCTCTAACACTCTGTAAAAAGGTGTTTTTACAAATTCCCGTATTTCCCGTTCTCTGCGAACCACCATTCCCAGCACACAGGTCATAACTCTTCCCACGGAAACCACCGCATAACGCTCATGAAGGTAGTTGGCAATGGTATTGCCGTATTTCAGGGTAAGCAATCTGGAAAAATTGATACCCATGAGATAATCTTCTTTTGCCCGCAGATAAGCAGAATCCGAAAGATTATCATACTCGGACAGGTCTTTTGCCTCCCGGATTCCCCGAAGTATCTCTTCTTCCGTCTGGGAATCAATCCAGACTCTCTTTCGTTTCTTGTCTTTCACACCTGCCATCTGTTCCACCAGACGATAGATATATTCTCCCTCCCGCCCGGAGTCGGTACACACATAGATGGTATCTACATCTTCTCGGTTTAGAAGCATTTCCACTACTTTATATTGATTTGCCGCCGAGGGAATGACTTCGTACAAAAATTCCTCCGGCAGAAACGGCAGAGTTTCTAAACTCCACTTTTTATATTTTTCATCATATGCTTCGGGATAGCTCATGGTAACCAGATGTCCTACACACCAAGTTACAATGGCACTATCCCCTTCCTTATAGCCGTTATGATTTTTCATGTCCAGCTTTAAGGCTTTTGCAAACTCTTGTGCCACACTGGGCTTCTCCGCTATGTATAAAGCCTTTGCCATAATTACTCCTACAATTCTTTCATATCTATCAGCACAACCTCCGGTTCCTTTTCGGCCCGCAGCCGCACCGCCTCATCAAATGCCTGTGCGGAAAAAAGGTAATACTGTTCTGCTTTCAGCTTTGCCTGCTTCATAGAAGCCAACAGCTCCTGATACATCTCATCTGTCAACTCCGGTTTTGACCAGTTGCAGATTGCTACAATATTCTGCCGCTGTGCATTTTGAACAATAATATCAATATTTCCCTTTTTGCCAATCCAAGTTCCCATTTTAACAGCCTTTAACGGCAGTCGTCCATGGAGATTCAAAAGTGCCAGATATTCCCTGCACACCGCCACAAAATAACGGTTCAGATACTCGTCCAGTTCCGGCTCAATGTAAGTATCGAAAAATACCTCCGGTGTCAGTCGGTACAACTGGCTCATATGAGGATATACAAACTTAAACCAAAAGTTAACAAATGTATTTTTTATTTGATATAAGCCTTTTTGTGCGTTATCCCATCCCCCCGTCTCAAAAACGCTGACCTTCTCCACAATGTCATAAGCCATGAGGTTTTTCAGATAGACGCTAATCTTGGCTCTGGAATATTCCGTATCATGGTACAAATCATTCAGCTTACGGTTTCCTGCCGCCAGAGAACAAAGCAACGTATCATAGACTGCAAGCTCTCGCAAATCTCTGCCAATGACCCGTTGTGCCTCTTCAAACAATGCTCCGTTGGGAGACAATATCAGCCTACAAATATTGTGTTTCACATCCTTTTTGGAGTTCCAGTGGTTCACATAGGCATTGGCACCGCCGATGACTCCATAAGCCTGAACACACTCACTGACAGAGTATTCCGGGAACGCCCGCACCAGTTCCAGAAAATTCATATCCGTAAGCCGTACTTTCCGGTCAATTTTCTTTGCCTGCTCCCCTAACAGTTCCATGCCTTCCGTATCAATCCATTTAAAGGCTGAGCTTGCCAAAACAATCAGTACCGGACCCGGATATAATCTCTTCGCCTTCAGCTTCAAAATACTCTCCCAAAAGCTCTCGTCATTCCGCACAATATACTGAAATTCATCAATTATCACCACCAGCTTAGAAGCATCTCCGCTTTTTATTCGGTTAAAATACTCATCATAGGTATGCTTTTGGATTGCCACACCATACTGCTCTGCAATCTGCTCCCCCATCATGGTTCTCTGCTGCTTCGCCGATGCCGGTCTTGCCCGGTAATAAAATGCCTTCTTATCCTGCATAAAATATTTTAATAACTGTTCTCTCTGACTGGTATCATCTCCATAGAAAAGCACCAGACGATTTCCGCTTTTTTCGTACTCTTCCTCCAGCGGTTTGATTTCTGCTGTCCGAATAATCATCTTTGTACCTCCTGCTTACTGTTCTTCTAATTATATCATAGCTTAATTTTTCACACAAGGATGTCTCGCAGAAGAATGCATACAAAAAGTGTGCAAGTCCCTCACTCATGAAGGACTTGCACACTTTTTTATTTTAACTTAACGAAAGCTATTGATATAGGTTACAGTCTCTTTGGAAAGCTCCAACTCCGGCTTATCATTAATCTGATATGCCAGTGAATGAGTACCATCCTTTACCTCTGCCAGCATATCCTCAACCTGTAACAGCTCTCCCACACAGGTCTGATATTTTTCGGAGTCCTTCTCTTCATAATAGGAAATTGCTGTTTTTAACATTGCAACGTAATCCTCATATTCCTCTGTCCGGTATCGTTGCCGCTCCACAGCCTGTTTCTTATACTCCACCATTCCCATGTAATCTTCCTGTTCGCTGGCAACCAAAGCCAAGATATCATAGGCCGCTCCATCATAAGGATTCAGTTTTAAAACCTGTTTGGCATAGCGTTCAAATTCCTCTTCCGTCTTTGATGACAACATCTGTTTTTCCTTGGTTTCCACACTCCAAGGATAGATGGATGCTGCCACATCATATGCCTTTATTTCATAACAGAAATCTGCCAGTCCCAGCCACAGGAACAATACGGCAAAAACCACCAGCGAAGATACCGTTAATTGTTTGGCTCCCTTTTTCTTTCCGAAATCCACTTCAATCTTGGACCCTTCCTGCCAATCCATACAGGTTAATAACAACCATATCATGGACATATACTGCAGATCAAAGTCCATTACCATGTGAATTGCAATCATAACCAAAATCCACCGCATCAGACCTTTTGTCTTTCGCAATTGATGAATAAATAAGTACAAAAATGCTGCCAAAAAGATGATTCCGTAATCCAAAGCCATTTGTAACCATTCGTTGTGCAGATAACGTACTGTATATACTCCGCTTTGTGTGGACTGTTGTATGAAGAACTGTCCCAAATACCCCAGTCCCATAGGATGTTTTACCAATAGTTTTAATCCATCCAGCCAATACAAAAATCGTCCCATCAAGGTACTGGATTTGCCAACAATCGTTAAGAAACGTCCCACAGATGTGGTGTTGTTAAAAAGTACGGCATATCCTGCCGCAGCTGCCACTCCTGCACCCATCATAACAGAATACTGTCTGCGTACTTCTTTTCGTCGGATAATCAAAATCAACATAACAACCACCGTCATCACAAAGGTGGTACGGCTTCCCGTCCACAGGATTCCACCCAATAAGATAATCGGATAGCTGTACTTCTTCCATTTTTTCTGCTTTTCAAAATTTCCGTCTAATGTAAAAATCACCAATGCAATCAAAAGAAACAATGCCATGGTATTGGAATACTGAAAGAATCCTGCCAGACGGCTATGTTCAAACACAAAATCCCGAGCTCCCGGCATCGTATACATCAGAGCAGATACCAGAACCATAATTACTGCCGCTGAGGGAAGAATGGATAGAGAACGTTCTCTGTCTTCTTTTGAAAGCTGCATCAATAACAAAACCCACATTCCGGCTGCCAGCAACCGTGCCAGTCCATACACCGCATCCCCATGGGAAACTCCGGTAAATATGGCGATGACCGCCGATATCAGCATCACTGCTCCTGCCAGCACCGAAGGGTTTTTATAGAAAAACATTTTTCCCGAAAGCATGCCAATACCCAATATTGCACACAGCACAAATATGGTTGCCCCAAAAATCAGATACTGTTTACACAGACCCAGTATAAAAGGTGAAATCGCCAAAAAATAAATTAACAAATCCGTCCGGCTTTCTCCTTTGTGATATCCTTTATTTTTACCCTTTGTCTTGCTTTTTCCTTTTGCCATGGTAACCCTCTCTATGTCCTTTTATTTTTCCTATATTACCTGTAATATGCCTTTGCATTTTAGGAAAAAAAGCTAGAGAGGAATAGCCTCTCTAGCCTTACTCGTTTATGAAAACTCTAGGGAATATTATTCTTAACTAGCGTACCATTTTTCTTCTGGTAGCAACCACTCCTACAACTGCACATCCGAGAATTGCGATAGTTGCAAATAAACCTGCTAAATTGTCGGATGTCTTTGGTGCTGCCTCTACCGGTGTTGCAACTGGTTCATAAGTAGTCTTAAAAACTGCAATTCCGGAATCTTCTGCCAAATCTGCTGCTGTAATATTTAAAATATTTATAATAATCGGTGAATAGGAAGAAAATTCAATGGTAATACAACCATTTTCATCAATTTCTGCAAATTTATCCATCTCTTCCCATTGGCCGGTTGTTTCGTTGTAATGAGAAACAATTACTAAGTGATTGATTACATATTCAGTTTTAAAACTACCTTCATCATTTAACTTCAATGTAACCTGACCACTTTTTACTCCCTGTACATCAAAAGCGAATGCATCATAATATGTAACCGCATATTTATCATCCTTAGTTTTGATTTTTCCGTCATATTTATTCCAGATATTAATAATCTGATCTGAAACTTTTGCCTGCATAGCCGGATCAGTAATCTTAGCAATAGAACCGATTCCTACCGGTACAGAAACATTAGAATATACACACTGTGCAAAATAATCTAATTTTTCCTGATCATTTTCCCATGTGTATACATAATCATCATATTCTGATGCACTAGGGCTGTCGTTTTCTGCTGCAAAAGCTGTCATGCCCATACCAAGAGTCATAACTGCAATCAGCAATAGTGCCATGAATTTTTTGCTCATTTTACTCATAGCTATTTCTCCTTTTCATATGTGGTAAGAATTCCCTTTAATTCCCATACACGTATATTTTTATATATTTTACCTTATTTCCTTATTTCTTGTCAATATTTTCCTGTATAAATATGCTTTAATTTCATCAATATTTTCCTCAATATAACAAAAAGAATCCCAACATCCGTCAGGATTCTCTTCATACATTTTCTAATATTCAATGACATCATAGAAAACATCTACCATTAATTGTTTTAATTCATTCTCTTCCACGATGTATTGGTCATATTTCTCTACATGGATATCCTCTCCCGGGATTCTTAAAATATTTTCTACATCAAAATCGCTTTTCATGGCTGTCCATGCAAAAGACGGCAGTTTCCGCATCGGTATATCCGTTGTCATACAATCTTCCAAATCCCGATACATCTGGAATGGAAGAAACCAATTTTTTTTCAACTTGGATTTTACTGTAGGAACAAGTGCTTTCAAGAATTCTTTTTGTCTTGCCATCCGCTCCAGATTGGTTCCATACCTTTCAATATCCCGGAAATGCACAAATTCATATGCCTCTTCTCCGGTCAGAGTCACTGTTTCCCCTGTGGAATAAGTATGCTCCGGTATCTCATAATCCTCCGTCATGGTAACCGTCACCCCTCCTACCGCATCCACAATGGTAGGAATGGCTTCCATACTAAAGGCACAGTAATAATCCATAGGAATTCCCAAGAGTTCCTCTACTTTTTCTTTTGCCAGCTCACAGCCTTCCTGACTGTTTCTTCCATAGGCATATTGGAGACAAATCTGTTCATTTACCGTCCGGTAAAATTTTCCATTCACATAATATTCATCCACATCTACTGCCGTTTCTCTGGGAATGGTAATGACCTGAATTTCGTCCGTGTCCTTGTCAATGACCACCACCCACATCATATCTGACTGTCCATTGCTTCCGGCTTTTCCAGTTCCGCTTTCAATGCTGCCCCGCTGGTCGATACCCAACACCAAAATGGTGGTAAGGTTCTCTTTTTTTTGATAGGCTTTTCCATCATAAATTATCGCAGGTTCAGCATTTTTTTGATTCTGTGTCTTTACCACACATACCAATATCACACCCAGAATTGCCAATGTAATCCAGCACACTATACTTATTTTCTGCTTTTTTGACAGTTTCATCTGCGGCTCCTTCTACTCCTGTGCTGTTTTTGTCGTATTTTCCGCCTCTTCCGATTTTATCAGTTTTCCCTGTACCAGATAGCGGTAATCACTGTTTCCGATACAGGTGGACAACGTAACAATCCGATCCTCAGATGTAACGGCAACATTTTTATCTATGTTACAAATAGAATTTTCCTGTGAAAGAATTTCTGTCAAATAGTTTTCAAAGGCCTGAGAATTCTTAAAATCATCATATTCTTCCAAAATATAACGGTTGTCATAGCGGTATGCTGCAAATATCTGATAGGTATAATTCCTATCCGATGTGTAGATATAAATGTAAGGATTCTCTTTGAAAAACTCCTCATCTTTATACTCGTGAAGGTCTCTGAACATGGAACCATCTTTCATATTATGACCATAAATCACTGTATTGGGGTCCGAAAAATCTTTGCTGTTTCTTTTTTGGGTATAGATACAGCCCGGACGACCATCACTGCCGTCCAGGTTGTGATCCAGATAGTAATCCTCTTCTTCCTCCTCCGAGCTTTGTAGAATCGGATAATTTATCTTTGTCCCCGGAATATAAATCCATGCATAAATATCCGGATTTATTTCCTGTAACTTGGCAAAATCAAGTTTTTCATTACCCTCTTCTTCTACCTTTGCAATTTTTTGTACTTCTTTTATGTTATTTCGCTGTTTTGTCCATTTTACTCCGTATACTGCCAACACCACCAGACATACGGCAATTACTGCATAGCAGACCAGCAGGATTCTTTTTCTGGAATCCATATTTTTTATCTTTTCCAGCATTGACTGCCTCCGTATATTAATCCGCTCAATACATCTTCTGTATAATTATTTTTTGGTTATATATCCCTGTGCTTTTAAAAGTTCCGCACAAAGCACTGCTCCTCCGGCTGCTCCACGAACCGTATTGTGAGACAGACCTACGAACTTCCAATCGTAAACGGTGTCTTCACGCAGACGTCCTACGGATACGCCCATTCCTTTTTCATAATCCACATCCAAAGCCACCTGAGGTCTGTTGTCCTCCTCCAGATACTGGATAAACTGCTTCGGTGCACTCGGAAGCTCTAATTCCTGTGGTGCTCCCTTAAAGTTTACTAATTTTTCAATCAACCGCTCTTTGGTTGGATTCTTTTTGAATTTTACAAAAACTGCCGCTGTGTGACCATTTAATACCGGAACACGGATACACTGACAGGTAATTACCGGGCTTGTTGCCGGCTCAATGACACCGTCTTTAATTTCACCCCAGATACGAAGTGGCTCTTTCTCGGATTTTTCTTCCTCGCCACCAATGTATGGAATAATGTTGCCTTCCATCTCCGGCCAATCCTTAAAGGTTTTTCCCGCACCGGAAATCGCCTGATAGGTGGTTGCCACCACCTCATATGGCTCAAATTCCTTCCATGCAGTCAGTACCGGTGCATAGGACTGGATAGAGCAATTTGGTTTTACTGCCACAAAACCTCTGGTGGTTCCCAGACGTTTTTTCTGGAAATCGATGACTTTCATATGTTCCGGGTTAATCTCCGGCACGACCATCGGTACATCCGGTGTCCATCTGTGGGCACTGTTATTGGAAACAACCGGAGTTTCTGTCTTTGCGTAAGCTTCCTCAATGGCCTTGATTTCTTCCTTTGTCATATCTACGGCAGAAAATACAAAGTCAACCTCCGCTGCCACCTTTTCCACTTCATTGACATTCATTACTACAATATTCTTTACAGCTTCCGGCATCGGAGTATCCATTTTCCATCTGCCGCCTACTGCCTCTTCATAAGTCTTTCCGGCACTTCTCGGACTTGCTGCAATCGTGGTTACCTCAAACCACGGATGATTCTCTAACAGTGAGATGAATCTCTGTCCTACCATACCTGTTCCGCCTAAAATACCTACTTTTAATCTGTCACTCATTTTCTCTAATCTCCTCACATATTTTTCCGAAATCCGTCCGTTCTCCGCGGACAAATGTCTGTCTGTTAAATATTTTATGTCATTTATAAGAAAAAAGCAATTCACATTTTATTACAAAAAACCAAAGGAATCCCTTTTTTCTTATGCATATCTACCAATTATTCTTTTTTGGCAAACCAGTCCACATCATGGTTGGCAGCCAGATATTCTTTTTCCAGAGCAATGACCTTTTCCATTGCCTCCTTGCCCGGTGCCCCGATGGTAAGTCTCTTATTGACACAGGTTTCCATGGAAATAGCATCATAGATATCTTCCTCAAATACCGGACTGATGGCTTTCAATTCCTCCAGACTCATATCGTCAATGGCAATGTTTTTGTCAATACAATAAAGTACAATCTGTCCCACAATTCCATGGGCATCCCGGAACGGCACTCCATGATTTACCAGATAGTCTGCTGCGTCTGTGGCATTGGTAAAGCCATTTTTCGAGCTTTTCTCCATAACTTCTTTATTGAATTTCATGGTTGCCAGCATACCGTTGAATAACGCTATACAACCTTTCGCCGTATCCATGGCGTCAAAGGCAAGCTCCTTATCCTCCTGCATATCCTTATTGTAAGCCAGCGGGATTCCCTTCATGGTGGTAAGCAGAGACATCAAAGCTCCGTAAACACGCCCGGTTTTTCCTCTTACCAGTTCCGCAATATCCGGATTTTTCTTCTGCGGCATAATACTGCTTCCGGTACTGTAGGCATCATCAATCTCCACAAACTGATATTCATTGGAATTCCAGATGATGATTTCCTCGGAAAAGCGGCTCAAATGCATCATAATGGTAGACAGTGCTGCCAGATATTCAATGAGGTAATCCCGGTCAGATACTCCGTCCATACTATTTAAGGTTGGTCCGTAAAAGCCCATCAGCTCTGCGGTATACTCTCTATCCAACGGATAAGTAGTTCCTGCCAAAGCACCGGAACCCAGCGGACAGTAATTCATCCGTTTAAAAATATCGTGAAGCCGCTGTCTGTCACGCTTAAACATCTCAAAATATGCTCCCATATGGTGTGCCAGAGTAATTGGCTGTGCTTTCTGCAAATGAGTAAATCCCGGCATAATGGTTTCCGTATTCTCTTCCATAATCTTTATCAAGGTATTCAAAAGCTCTTCCAGCAATCCATCGGTATAAAGCACCTCCAGCCTTGTATAGAGACGCATATCCAATGCCACCTGGTCATTACGGCTTCTGCCGGTATGTAATTTTTTACCCGTATCTCCCAAGCGGTCAATCAAGGTTGCCTCCACAAAGCTGTGAATATCCTCATACTCAGTGGAAATCTCCAGCTTGCCGCTTTCCACCTCGTCCTTTATTTCATTTAAGGTTTTGACAATCGACTGCATTTCTTCCTTGGTCAGAATGCCCTGCTTGCCCAGCATGCACACATGTGCAATACTGCCCTCAATGTCCTGTTTGTAAAATTTTTGATCAAATGTAATGGACGCATTAAAGTTATAAACCAACTGATCTGTCTCTTTGGTAAAGCGTCCGCCCCATAACTGTGCCATATTGTACCTCTTTTCTTTTTATATGATAATTACTATTAGATTTCCTTTATGTCTGCTTTTGTGCTTCTCGCTCTCTCTTGGAAAAAACACATCCACAGTAATCCTGACGGTACATCCCGTATTCCTTGGACAATTCCACAGAACGTTTGTAACCGTTCTTTTTCTTAAAATCCGACACCAGATACCGCACACCGTATTCCTGTTCCAATCTCTGTCCGATTTCGTTCAGTTTTGCAGCATTTTTCAGCGGACTGATGGAAAGTGTAGTGGTAAAATAGTCCATTTTTCGCTCTTTTGCGTATTTTGCCGCTTCCCTCAGCCTCAGCTCATAACACCCAAAACAGCGTTCTCCGCCTTCCGGCACATCCTCCAGTCCCTTTGCCATCTCATAAAATGTCTCTTTGTCGAAGGTTCCCTCCACAAAGTCAATGGGATGTTTTGCAGGAAATTTTGCAATAAAATCCTTTTGCTCCCGCACTCGTTTGTAATATTCCTCATCCGGGTAAATATTAGGATTGTAATAAAAGACGGTAATCCGAAAGTACTCCGAAAGATATTCCAGCACATAGCTGCTACAGGGTGCACAACAACTATGCAAAAACAACGTAGGAACATACTCTGTCTGTTGCAGTTTTTCGATTGTCTTGTCCAATTCTTTCTGAAAATTCTGATTCATCTGTTACAACCTGTCATTCTTTTCTAAAATGCTACTATATTCTATCCTACTTTGTAAAAAAATGCAATTAGAAAGCAGGTTTTATGCATTTCTAATTCTCCCATTCAAAATGCTGATAGTCTTTTACCGTATTCCAGTCTCCTCCCCAGGTAAATCCATGTTCCTTAAACAGTCGGCAGCATAAGTCCTCTTCCGTTATCTTATAAGAAAATTCTCTGTTTCTGTCTGCATAATCTTTTCCATTCTGTGGTTCTATGGTGGTCACCCCGTCTTTGGTGCGGACGCAGGGATTGTATTTAGGATTGATGTCAATGGCAAGTCCCTGACCGTGTTTGGACAGGCGGTCAGTTCCGGCTATCAAGCGATAATTGAAAGCAGAACTGTTGTTGTCACTCATGGAGGCTTCATCTTCTGCATTGTATTCGTCTATTAAAATCATTTTTTCAATGGGGTATTCATTCCGGTAAAGTTCTTCCATTATCTCCAACACATCTTGGGCAATGGCTTTATTTACAATCAGTTCTCCTATATGGGTTTTTCCATCGAATCCCACATGGAGGATCCTCAAATATCGGAGGTCTTCTGTTGTGATATATGGATTTTCACGATAAGATATATTATCAATTCTGGATAGGATTTCTTCTGTCAGCTCCTGACTGTAAAAATAATTTGAAATTTTGCCCTGATTCAGACCTACTGTGTCCAAAATCGTTCCCGCCGGCAGGACATTGATTTGGTCAAAGGTAGGGGTGGACTTATTGCTATTATTCATCCACCCCGTTGTGATTGCAAGAATAGATGTGAGTAAAATGACATATAATTTGCTTTTTGGCATTTTAGAAATCTCCTTTTTATCTATCATTCAAATAAATTAAAAAATACAGCTTCACACTGTATCTTTTAATCTATAATTTTCTCTTTTCCTCTAAAGCCTCTTTTCCTCATTATATCCTACTTCAAACATTTTGTCATCAGCATTCGTATTTTCACATTTCCCTCCATTTTTCATAGTATATCATATAACATACCCGGAGGATTTCGATGGAATCACTTATGGAAATCAGCCACGTCAACTACTCCTATCACTCTATTCAGGGAGAGACGCCGGCTTTAATTAATATCAATTTTACTGTATACAAAGGAGATTTTATCGCTGTGGTAGGTCCCTCCGGTTGCGGAAAATCCACACTTCTTTCCCTCATTTCCGGTCTTTTGGAACCGGAGCACGGAGAAATCCTGCTGGAGGGAAAAAAACTTAAAGAATTGTCCCACACACCGATTGGCTATATGCTACAAAAAGACCATTTGCTGGAGTGGCGTACCATCTGGAAAAACATCATGCTGGGACTGGAAATTCAAAACCGCATGACACCGGATGCTATCCATTATGCCGACACTTTGCTGAAAAATTACGGTCTGTATGAGTTCAAAGACAAACGTCCCAGCGAATTGTCCGGTGGAATGAGACAACGAGCTGCCTTAATCCGCACTCTGGTATTGCAGCCGGAACTGCTTCTTTTAGATGAACCCTTCTCCGCTCTGGATTATCAAACCCGTTTAAAGGTGGCTGACGATATTGGCACCATCATAAAAAAGGAAAAAAAGACAGCCATCCTAGTAACCCACGATTTATCCGAAGCCGTAAGCCTCGCCAACAAAGTCATTGTTTTAAGCAAACGCCCCGCTCAGATAGAAAGTGTGGTTCCTATGGAATTTGAAGAGAATCTAACTCCCTTTGAACGTCGTGCTATGCCTCAGTTCAAGGATTATTTCAACATTATCTGGAAGGAGTTAAACCATGACCAGTGAAATATCCATTGCCCAACGGCAATATCTTTTATCGCAGAAAAAACACAAACGTACTGTCAGAATCGGAAGATGCAGTATCTGCATTCTTTTTTTATTCCTTTGGGAGCTGACTGCCAGTCTGGGAATCATTGATTCCTTTGTTTTCTCCAGTCCTTCCAAAATCCTGATATGCTTTTTTGATATGGTTAAAGACGGTTCTATCTTTCTTCATATCGGTGTCACTCTTTTTGAGACCTTTGTAAGTTTTGCATTTGTATTGGTTTTTTCCCTGCTGTTTGCAATTCTTCTCTGGAGCAGCCGAAAATTGTCAGAAACTTTAGAGCCTTACCTTGTGATATTGAACAGTCTCCCAAAATCCGCTTTGGCTCCGCTGCTGATTGTCTGGCTCGGAGCAAACTATAAAACCATTATCCTGACCGGAATGTCCGTTGCCATTTTCGGCTCCATCCTAAGCCTTCATCAAGGCTTTCAAGATGTAGATTCCGACAAGCTGAAACTCATTCAAACCTTAGGCGGAAACAAACGTCATATTCTGACAAAGGTTCTGATTCCGGCAAATGTACCCAGACTTCTGAGTCTTGCCAAAGTCAACATCGGGCTTTGTCTGGTAGGCGTTATCATTGGTGAATTCATCTCATCCAAATGTGGATTGGGATATCTCATCATCTATGCTTCACAGGTCTTTAAAATGGATTGGATGCTGATGTCTATTGTCATTCTATGCATTATCTCCATGGGACTTTACGGACTGATTGGTTTCACGGAAAAATGGTATCAAAAAAGGATGGGATAATCCCATCCTTTACATAACTACGTTTCACATATGTCGTTCTATTTCGACAGTAAAATGTACATTATCAAACACCTTATTTAAATATACTATCTAAAATGTCCATTTCACTAGTTCCGCCATAATCATATTCTATTTCACGGAAATCATCATCAAAGCCTGATGGTTCGAAATAACTGTCAATATAGCTCTCTATATCTGTTATATATACGCTTATATTCCTACGTAAAACTTTTACCTCTCTCCTAATATCTGTTGGTAATTCCATTATTTTTTCATAAACAACCTGTTCTACATCTTCCTCTATCCAATCACAAATAATTCGAATTACTTCTTCCTTATCTACCTCCTCATATAAACCATTATACTTTATATTTTCTTTCAACAGATCATCAATATCATACGTGCTATAATAATCATCAGGTGCGATATCTTCCATATATTCGACAATCGCAGTATTTATAGTTTCAATGAATATATCCCTGTATTTTGTATAAAAAAAATCAATCTCATTATCTTTAGCCGCTATGATAAAATCTTCATACTCATCTAAGTCCATATTATGAAAAAGACCTAATACTTTACTATCATCCAGCCAAGCATATGTATCATAAAATTCACTAAACTTCCCAGATAGCAAAGTAAGAAAAATCTTACACCTGCTCATCGTTCCTTCAAACCAGCCAAACGGTATCTCTTCGAAAAAACTTTCAACAATATTTCTATAATTATCGTCTAACACACCAAGTCTACAAACATATGATAAAATTACATATAACCGTTCATTAGGATTTGCATAATTATATAAATCTGCTTTCCCTGCCCTCACTATGTCTTCTATATTTCCTGCAAATCCTCTCTTTATTTGTTCATATTCCGTTGCATTTTCTTTTATGCTCTCTCTTTCTATATCATTCTTTTGCAAATATTCTTTAAGAAAATCATTAACAGCTGGATTGATTACTCCTATTTCTTTTTTCTTATTTTTTTCTATAATTATAATTAGTGAGCCCTCTAAACGTTTTAAAACATCCTCCCATACATTTCTAGTAGTATCCATTGTCATGGCATTTTTTAATCTATAATTAAATGCCCGTTTAATTGTATCTTCATCAACACTTGTATCCGTCAAAGAATACAATGTTGTCAGAAACATTCTATCTTCCTGTTGCAATTTTTCCAAAAACTCATCTTGCCATATTTCTGTTGGATTATCTAAACACCTCATTACATATTCAAAATAATGTTTACTATCTACATTTCTATAATTAGCATCTCGTGTCACAAATTCCATTATCCGCGGCGTATAATTGTTATGCATAACAATTTTTCTATAATTATGATTCCTAAGAATATCCTGATAATAATCTATCGGCAAGTTTTTAAAATAAATATGGTTATAAAAAATTCTTCCCTTATCTGGAATAGATATTTGATTCATATCTAATATTTGAATCTTAATTTTTTTATCTTCTGTAAATTGTTTTAACTCAATAAAACATTCTTTTGCCTGCTGAAAAATCGTTACCCGTGAATTCATGATTAACTTTTTGTTTTTGTTCATTGTAATATATTTTATCAATCCTATGAGTTCATTCCCTTGTGTCTCTTTCATTTTAAAATAATGCTGCCCTAAACAATCATCTAGCAAAAGAACTTCCGGTAAATCTTTTTGAGCTGAAAGTGCACTTTTCAAATCTCTGATATCACCATTCGTTGTATATCTGATTCTATAACCCTTAGCTGCATAATATAACGCAAGCATTTTTGTCGTCACTGTCTTTCCTGTTCCAGGCATTCCAAGCAACAACAACATCCTTTCTCGCTCAAGGATATCCAAACATTCAAAATAGCAATTGGTTTCCACAAATTCTTTGCTACTTTCTTCAATATTATACAATAGCGACTCACAATCAATAAAAATACTTTGATTCATTATCTCACTTAGGATATTTGTCGATTCAAGCCAAAGTTTATAATGCTTTCGCACTATGTCAACATTTTCCGACTCTTCTAAAAAATCATTTATATCGCCAAGCGACATAATATCATTCGCACTTTCCATATAATCTGAGAACAGATCATAAATTTCTCTTTTATTAGCATCTGTCAATTTTACTGCACAGCAAACATAATACTTTTCCGGTTGTAATTTCTCTACTTTTTCAACCTCTTTTTTCAGACTGGAAATCAAATTCGAATATGTACTATTAATATAGTGTTTTACCTGTATAACCACCGTTCTTTTTGATGGATTATCTGTAATGTCGATACCTCCATCCCTACCTTTTTGAAATGTATATAATTTTGTTCCCAACTTCTTTTGCATTATATCTTTACATAATATTTCAAAGTCAACGTCACTTAAATTATTAAAATTGTACATTTTATACCAACATCCTTATCCGCTAATACTATTTTTCATAAAACAGCTTCGTATATTCCATCTGTGTATCCGCGATATGATAAATATACACTACTTTATCCATCTGCTTGTAAAATGCAACATGTTTGTCACAAATAACCATTCTATAACCCTGTTGATTCAACCACTCATCCGGTGTCAGCGAACCAGAATCAGGAAAATCTCCCAATCGTTCAATTACATCCAATATATGATTACTTACTTTTAAAGCTGTTTTTATATCAAACTGTAACAAATACCAATCCTCTATACGCTTCAAATCTTCCCAAGCCGTTGGAAGAATTTCAACCCTATAACTCATTTACCCTCTCCCTTAACCTTTTTCTTGCCTGTGAAACACTGAGTGTTTCTGCTCCCTCTATTCGTTCCTGCTCTGCCTGCAATATCTTTGCCCGAAGCTGTAAACTCTGTTCTCTTTTTTCAAAGGCATCAATGCTCATAAGCACCAGATCACCCTCACCATTCTTAGTAATATAAATCGGCTCCTTTGTCTCTTTTGCCATATTTGAAATCGATGTATAGTCATTTCGTAACGCTGCCGACGCTTTTATTATCATCCCGCCACCTCCATATCATTTTTATGATATAATTATATCTTGATTTTTATATATTGTAAAGTCACACAAAAAAGGATGGCTAATCCCATCCTTTTTCTCAATTTTCCTTCCATGACAATGTCATATCCGCAGTAATCGGTTTGGAAAAATCATATTTTGCTCCATTGGAATCGCACCAGTTTCCGGCTCCTTCCGTTGGCTGCAGCATCGGCTTTGATATCATATTTCCTTCTTCTACCTTCTGGGTTGCAAAGATTTTAGAGCCATAGGTGAAGGTTACCTCATAAGTAATCTTTTCCGGTTCTTCCTGTTCCTCATTTTCCAACTGTGCTTTTAGCTCTTCCAGCTTCATGGCTTTCTCGCCGGAGTAAATAATTCTGCCATCTTCCACAAACTTCATTAGCTTTTCCAATTTCCACGGTGTCACTTGGCTATAATTAATCGGTACGATTTTTTCATCCGTATCCTCTATTTTTTGTAATATGACTTCTGAAAAATTCATATCTCCTCTGGTCATACAGCAATATCCTTGGGGTATCTCTATCGGTTCTCCGATAGGCTTTCCCTCTATGGTATGTAACTGCAACAGACCGCTGCCCTCATAAAAGGCAAAATCACTATGTACGATACCTTCTTCGTCATAATATACATCTGCATCCATAATCGTTCCCCGGATTGCCATAGTAGCATTTGGAGTCTCCACTTCATAGGATGATTTTCCCTTTAATTTTTTATCGATTTTATGCAGAGTGGTTCCTTCTTCCATATGGATGACCGTCTTGGAATCCTCTTGATTTCCCTCCGCTTCCAGCCATATATGAGAATTTTCATCCACATAGACGAATTTATCATCGTCCAGTTTCAAATCCAACTCGCTTTCTTTTTTTACCTTGATATCATCTCCTGATTCAAGGTCCATATCCGCATAGGCATCGATTTTTTCTCCTACACTTTCCCGATAAACGGTTACCTTTCCTATCACATCCAAAACGGAAATATTCCGAAAAGCCTTCTCTCCCTTTGAATTTACCATGATTCCCACAATCACGCCTACCACTGCAATACAGACAATGACGATTGCCGCTATCATTTTATGGGATACCGTTTTCCCCCCTGCTGATTTCATAATATTTTTTCTCCTATTTTTCAATTTGTTTTAGTGCTTCTACAATTCTTCCGTCTAATTTTCCCTCTGCCACCATAGCATCCAAAATAGCAAATGCTTTCTCCTTGGGCATGGCTTCTTTGTAAGGACGGTCTTTTGATGTCAAAGCATCATAAACATCTGTCACCGCCAGAATCCTAGACTCCAAAGGCAAATCCTTTTCTGTCAGTCCTTCGGGATAACCGTTTCCGTTCAGACACTCGTGATGGGTCACTGCCCAGCGTGTACAATCTTTAAAATAACGGTTAAAATGAACTTTTGACAGAATCTTTCCGGTCATTACCACATGGCTTTCCATGATTTTACGTTCTTTCTCTGTCAAAGTTCCCTTGCGGATATTCAGACATTCCCATTCTTCTTCTGTAAAATATGGTCTTTTTTCTCCCTCTGTGGTTTCACAGGTTTTTCCTTTTAACTGCTTTAGATGCTCCACATCCCCATCGGGTAAAAATCCTTTTCCGTTTATTTCTTCTATGAATTGAAGCGTATCACACAAATATTGCTGTTCCTGCTCCCATTCCTCTTCATTGATTTTTCCCTGAAGCTTTCGAATTAAGCAATAGCTCTGAAAAAGCTTGAACCGCTCCCGGATTTCCTCCAGCCGTGTTCCCAGCCGTGTAGGTTTGTTCATGACCTCCAGAGGAACAATCATTTTTCCGATGTCATGAAGCAAGGCTCCCATCACAAGCTGTTCCCTTCTCTGGGTGTCGAATCCCTCCGGGAAGTTTCCCTTTTGGTATTCCTCTTCCAGATATTCCGCCACCTTTTCTGCATAGTGAGCCACTTTCCTTGTATGAGAAGCATTGTATGGCGTTCTTTCGTCAATGGCGGTAGCCAGTGCCTCTGTAAAAGACCACATCTGCTCCTTTAACTCCTCCGTATATCTCATATCCGAAAGAGTAATGGCAGCCTGAGACGCCAAGGACAGAATGATGAACTCATATTCCGGATCAAAAGCTATAATCTCTCCTTTTTCATTTAATGCATTGATTAGCTGCATGACCCCGATAACCTCTCCATCATGATTGGCAAGGGGAATGACCATCATGGATTCCGTATGATATCCGGTCAATCCATCATATTTCTTAGGTCCTGAAAAATCAAAGGTGTCATTATTCCAGACATCCCTAATGCGAATTGGCTTTCTGTGAATTGCCGAATAAGCACATACATTCTGTTCCTCTAAAGGAACCGGCGGTAAATCGATAATTTCCCCGTTTTCTCCACGGCTGATTCCCATAGACAATGTTTTCATCACTTTAAACACCAATGCATTCTCTTCCAAAACATACAAGGTTCCTGCATCGGCAGAGGTTATATTCATACTCTCCACCAATATCTTTTCTAACAGCTTATGTCTGTCTTTTTCTGTGGTAAGTGAAATTCCGATATTTAGTATTTTTCTAAACTGTACCTGTCCCAGCTCCATCTCTTAATCCTCCAGAAGGTTTCCCAAAAATCTCATTGATTCTTCATAAGCCTCTAAATTCTGTACCTCTATCAAAACAGACGGAGCCTTCCCTTTCTCCATTGTCTTCATCTGTTCTTTCCATTGTTTCCAGTCAATGCTTCCTGTTCCCACAGGTTTATGCTGGTCCTCTGTTTGATTATTGTCATTGATATGCATATGTTTGATATAAGGCATACACGCACACATCCATTCCTGCTGTGAGCAGGGTGTCAATGCCGCATGTGCATAATCCAGACAGATTCCAAAGTTGGTAACGTCCTTCATTTTTTCTGCAAGTGCCGCCAACAGCTCCGGATCCTGATCAAACATATTTTCCATATACACCTCTAAATCCGTATATTCTGCACATATCTGCCGGAAAAATTCCTCATTCTTTTTAAGCCAATTTTCCACATATGCACTTTGCTTGAAATTTGCCAGCAATCCGGTGTGAAATACAACACCTTTTACCTGTAATCTTTTTCCAATCTCCATAGACTGCCTGATACATTGTTTGGAGTATTCCGCAATCACTGAATCAGAACTGTGTACCGTCATATCCAAAAACGCCCCATGAAGTATATCCTTGGAGGTATCACGGTTCAAACTCTGATATAAACGGATTCTTTTTTCAACTTCCTGCTTATTACCGTATACTTCCGGCAGAAAAAAATCATTATATTCAAAAGCGGCATGATATTTTTTTGCCAAAGTAGCCGACTCCTCCAAACGTTCTATCTCCGGAATCAGCAACGTTTGAATTTTCAACTTATTGTTTCTCCTTTCACTTCATCCAAGGAATACACCAAAACGCCTTTTGCTTTTCCTTTTAACGGTATTTCTCCTATGGCTGTAGCCTCTACTCTGTCTTTCACCGCCTCATAAACTGCCTGACTAATCAAGATTTGTCCTGATTTTGCATTGCTTTCTAATCTGGCAGCCGTATTTACGGTATCTCCGATTGCCGTGTAATCCATTCGTACCTCGCATCCGATATTTCCCACTACCGCCGGACCGCAGTTGACTCCTATACCAAATCCAACCTTTTTACCGTATTTTTCCATTATTTTTTCTTCCAATTCCTTGGAACCGGCGGCAATGTCCCGGGCTGTGCAAACGGCACGGAAAACATAGTCATCCAAGTCAAAAGGTGCATTGAACACTGCCATGGTGGCATCCCCCACAAATTTATCCAAGGTTCCGTTATTTTGGAATATGGCATTGGTGGTCAAACTCAGATACTCATTTAAAATTTCCACCACCTGCTCCGGTTCCATGGATTCGGACATGGTGGTAAATCCTCTAATATCTACAAACAGAACGGCAATTTCCCGATTTTCGCCACCCAGTTTAATCTCTAAATTGTTTTTATGTGAAAGTTCTTCTACAATCTGCGGTGCCACATACTTTTTAAATGCGTTTAACGTTTTCTTTCTACGCTTTTTCTCTATCAGATATTGGCTGAAAATCTTATAAACAAATGTCAGAATCAAAACAATCGGAAGATATAGCAGACATATTGTCACACCTTTTCCCCGCAAAAATATTCCCAGTCCGATTTCTGCCGCCGTAAAGATTATTAAACTGCACAATGCGAAAACCACATTTTTCTTTCTAATTAATAGATAAAATAATACAGCAGCCACTGCCATCAGCAGACTAGTCAGAATCAGGTTCGCCGGTTGCGAAAAGTTTCCTTCTAACAGTGCCTCTATGATGTTGGCATGAATCTCCACACCATACATCTGTTTTCCTTTTTCTACTGCCACATTATAGGAATCCTGCATCCCCGGTGCATAGGCTCCCACCAGAACGATACAATCTTTAAAAACTCTTGTATCAACGGTTCCATCCAATACATCACACAGGGAAACCGCTTCATAATCTCCTATTCTTCCTGAAAATCCGAACTCTGTCTGATTATTTTCATCCAACAGCGGTGTTACCGCTTCTTTTCCGTTTTTCTCCTGATATGCTTTATATACCGCATAGGCAAAGCTGTCTGTCTGCTGTCCCTCATGGGATACAAAAAGCTGGGTCTGGCGGATATATCCATCTTTATCCTGAAGGGTATTTGCAAAACCATAGTTTCCAGCCTCTGCCAAAGCCGGATACGGCGTCTCAATCCGTTCAATGGAACGGGCATTCACAAAGGACACCCCTTCCTCGTAACGGTCTATTTTCGTTTTATAGACGATATTTGCCGCTGAAATTACATTTCCTGCCTCTTGGCAGGTCTCTGCAAAATAGACATCGGAAAGTGATTCTTTTTCTCCGATATACATGACATCAAAAGCTATAACTGCCGGTTTGGCATCTTCCGATTCCGTCAGACATTCTACCAGTTTCGCCGGTATATCACGTTCCCATTCCCCCACAGGTCCATAGGTTTCCAATGTCTTTTCGTCAATTTTAATAATTTTAATCTGCTTATTCCGTGTACCGGTTCTCTGATAAGCTATATCCGTTACCAGATGGTCAATGGCATAAAAAGGCTGCGTCACACACAAAATCATAGTGAGCAGAAATATCACTCCTGCCGTAATAAGCTCTGTGGTTCTCTGCTTCATAAATAGTTCTCCCTGTCTTTTTCGTGATTATTATTCCAGACGAATGGTATAGGTATCTGTTTTCGAGACATAAAAGTCCGTATTTCCCGCATATACCGTGCTATCCCCTGCAATAAGATATCTGTTTCCGGTTCCAAACCGATATAAAACCCCTTCTGTCAAGGTCACGGTTCCGGCATTGATAATCTGTGCCTGCTGGGTTTCTGCCTGCGGTTCTACTATGGGTGTTTCTGTCTGCTGTGTTTCTGCCTGCTGTACTATCGTCGGTGTTTCTTCCTGCTGTATTGCCGGCTGTGTCTCTGTCGGTTCTTCCTGCGTACTCTCTACAGTCTCTTCTGTCTCCGGTTCCCACTGTGCTTCATAATAGATATGTGCTCCGTCTGTGACTGTCAAATTACAAAAAGTCCCTGTTGCCGAAAGACTCTCTCCCTCTTCTTTCACTCTTTGAAATCCGGTCAGCACATATCCCGTTTGCTGAAAAGCAGGAATGCCTATGTTCTGATCATAGGTTGCCTTTAAGGTAATTTCTGTGCTTCCTTCCATGGTTCCTCCGTTTCCATAGAAAGTTACCTGATAGCTAATCGGCACCGGGGTAAAGGTAAGTCGGGTCGGCTGTGTCGGCATCTCAAAAACTTTATCTCCATCTCCGTATCCTCCTCCCACATATTCTTCTCTAATCCTCTCTGCCGCAACCTGATAACCCTTATATCCGGTTGGCAGAGATCTCAACGTCAGCTTTCCTGTGTAATATGATTTTCCGGTAAGCTGATAAGGTTCTTCTGCGTCTGCATTTTGGGATTCAACCCAGCCCTGTATCTGTTCTACCTTTCCGCTATTCTTATCCGGCTCAATTTCAATATAACCAGCTACCTCTGCTTCCTTGGTAATACAATAGGCACCGGTACAGAGACCCTCACGGCTTTCCACTTCTATGTAGTCCCCTACACCCATGATTTCTTTAGACATCATGGATTCATCCGCCACACCATCCTCCGTCGGGTTCCAACTTCCAATATAACCATAGCGGTTTCCTGCATAGACACTCAATCCGCTTAACTGAAAAATCAAGCAACCTGCCAAAATAATCCCAAATACTTTCTTTCCCTTCTCTTTCATTGTCCCTCTCTTTCTCTCCCCTTATTAACGCTAATTTATAATGTTCACATTTTATTCACAGTCTATGATAAAGGAAACCGTGTATTATAGCAAATATTTTCACTATTTGCATCTTTTTTATTGTACACATTCTTTATATTGACAAAATCTTCACTTCCATTTTTGCAGTTTCTTCTTCATTATGTAAACAAACCGCAAGAAATCCTTCTTTTGTGTCAAAAAGTCTGAAAATTCCCTCACGGTTGCTTCTGATGCTTCCCTCACTCTCTTTCTCTTCCAGAATAAATTCGATTTTATCAAAGGGAAACTGCATTCCCTCTCCGGTCATCTTTACATAGCTTTCCTTTAAAGTCCAATATTTCAAAAACTCTGTCTGAGGATTGTCTACATTCTGCAATATTTTTCTTTCCATAGCAGTGCAGCTTCTCTTAATCGCTGCCTCACTTATTTTTCTCGGCTGTTCCATATCTACGCCCACCGGAAGATTGGCACATGCCACCGCCACCATTTCTCTGGTATGGCTGAGATTGAAAAAAATCCCATCTTTTTTGTAATAAGGCTTTCCTTTTTCCCCTCTTTCCACTAAATCCTCTTGATAGGAGATTCCAAAACTTCTGCGAAATGCCTCCTGTAAAACCTCTTTGCGAAGTTCCTCCATGGACTGGTTTTCTTTTTTCTTCCTATAATAAATATGACAAAATTTTTCCTTCATTGCCGCTCCCTCTCTCCCATCAAATCATTCCATTATTATAATATGATTTTCAAAAAAACACCAACCGTTTTATTATCACGGTTGGTGTTTTGGAAAACATAATATAAATCATTATTTCTTATTGTCACAATTTACCATGTGCGGGAGTTGAGTTGTTTAAACTGGGCAACCGTAGGAACGTGGGAATTCATACCACCATCTACGTTAATAATCTGTCCGGTCACATAAGCACTCTCATCCGAAGCAAAATAAACACACATATGTCCGATATCTTCCGGGCATCCATAGCGGTTTACCATGATATTGCTCAAGAAAATATCCTTCACTGCCTGTGGCACATTGGCTTCATTCTGCGGTGTCACAATAAGACCCGGACGCACACAGTTGCAGCGGATATTCTGTTTTCCGTACTGCAATGCTGTAGCTTTTGTCAGCATATCTACACCTGCTTTTGCACAGGCATAAGCTGTGGAACCAAGGTCTCCTCCGCAGGATGCCATAGAGCCGATATTGACAATGGAACCCCCCTTCTCATTTTTCTCCATATAAGGAAGTACACACTTTGTAGTATAGAATGTACCTCGCATATCACTCTGGAAAATTTCGTCCCACATCTCAATGGTCAGTTCGTCCACACGACCATCCTTTAATGCCACGTTGGCTGCGTTGTTAACCAGTACATCAATTTTTCCATATTTCTCCACAGTATCTGCCATAAGCTTTTCAATACTGTCTGTATCCGTAATATCCATATAGTGATAAGACGCCTTTCCGCCCTCTTTAACAATCGTGTCTACTACTGCCTGACCTTTTTCCTCTCTACGTCCGCAGATGATTACCGTTGCACCCTCTGCCGCATAAAGTCTGGCAATTCCTATACCAATTCCACTGGTGGAGCCTGTAACAATAGCCACCTTATCTTTTAATCTATCCATATATAACCCTCCTTAGATTCTTCATAATACCTCCACAAAATTCCCATGTAATATTTTATCCGTACAACATCATCATGTAAATTGATAAAATTAGATGAAATTCTGCTTTGTTTTTCTATGGGTCTGGTCCGACCAAGACCCTTTAAGCAAAAAAGAAAAAAATTATTGCATTTTTTAAGATTTCTATATATAATATCCAAGTACGATTTTTATATGCGCTGGGATGGCTCAGTTGGTAGAGCAGCTGATTCGTAATCAGCAGGTCGTGGGTTCGAGTCCCATTCTCAGCTTATAAAATGAAAAGGTATCAGACAATGTCTGATACCTTTTCATTTTCTGTCCATTTTCCCTAAATCTGAACCGCTTCAAAGCCCAAGTCATCCAGAAGCTCCATGGCCTGTTCTGCCCCGCAATCTGCTTTGACAGTCTTTTCCTCTAAGCTGATTTCATGGGCAATGCCTGCCTCTGTAAAAGCTTTGTCAATTCGCTCCACACATCCGTTACAATGGATGTCCTCTGATTTCAATGTTACCATAATCTGTTTCCTCCTTATTTCATTAATTTTTGTATGGTATCACATAATTCCTCCACGGCACCTTCCTTTTCATTTCGGATATCCTCCGCCACGCAGGTTGAAATGTGATTTTTCAATAACGTTTTGTTAAATGCATTCAGGGCAGACTGGATTGCCGATACCTGTGTGAGAATATCTACGCAATAGCGGTCTTCTTCCACCATGTTCCGCACTCCCCGCACCTGACCCTCGATACGGTTTAACCGATGAATCAAATCCTTGTATTCCTCTTCCTCCCGCACCTTTTTTCTCTGATGACAACATTCTTTTTCCATGTTTTTCCTCCTTTACTCCAAACGCAGTCTCCGCAGCCGCAACGCATTACACACCACAAAGACGGAGCTCAGCGACATGGCAAGCCCCCCTATCATCGGACTTAACAACATTCCGTTGACTCCGTAAAGCACTCCCGCAGCCACCGGTATTCCAAGGGAATTATAGAAAAACGCCCAGAAGAGATTCTCCTTGATGTTTCGTATGGTTCCCTTGCTTAATGCAAAGGCTTTGGATACGTCGGACAAATCTGACTTCATCAGCACCACATCGCTGGAATCCACGGCAATATCACTTCCGTCTCCGATGGAAATTCCCACATCTGCCTGCATCAATGCCGGAGCATCATTGACTCCGTCTCCCACCATAGCCACACGTCTTCCCTGCTTCTGGAGTTTTTCTACCTCGCCTACCTTATCCTGTGGAAAGACCTCTGCGATGACTCCGTCCACCCCTACGCTCTTGCCGATATAATCTGCCGTCAGACGGTTATCTCCTGTCAGCATATATACCTGTAATCCGTGGTTTTTCAGGGCTTTGATTGCCTCCTTGCTGCTTTCTTTGACAGTATCCGCCACACAGATAACCCCTGAGAGTTTTCCTTCTATTACTACAAACATTGGAGTTCTGCCTTTTTCAGCTTCTGTCTTTACCTGAGTCTCAATCTCCGCCACGGAAACACCGCACTCCTTCATAAAGGCTTCATTTCCTATCTGAACCTGCCGTCCTTCATAGGACGCCCGAATCCCCTTTCCGCTGACTGCCAGAAAATCCCTGACTTTGTCCGGATAAATCCTTCCATTTTTTTCTCCGTATTCTGCGATAGCTTTTCCCAGCGGATGCTCGGAAAAATGTTCCATGGAGGCGGCAATTTCCATCAGTTTTTCCTTCTCCTCATACATTTCCATTACCGACACTACTGCAGGCTTTCCCTCGGTGATGGTTCCCGTCTTATCCAAAAGCACCACATTTACATTCCGAAGATGTTCTAAGGCTTCTCCGCTGCGAAACAGGATTCCGTGATTTGCTCCCAATCCGGTTCCCACCATAATGGCGGTCGGGGTCGCCAATCCCAAGGCACAAGGGCAGGCAATGACTAATACGGAAACGAAGATATTCAGTACAAAGGCAAAATCTTTTCCCAACAAAAACCATACCACCGCCGCAAAGAGGGCAATTCCCATAACTACCGGTACAAAATACCCTGCCACCGTATCTGCCAGTTTTGAGATTGGTGCTTTTTTTCCCTGTGCTTCTTCCATCATTGCCACAATCTTAGACAAGGTGGTATCCCCCACCTCATGGGTTACACGGACTTTCATGGTTCCGTTATAATTCATGCTGCCGCCAATCACCCGGCTGTCCAAGTTTTTTTCCACCGGTATACTCTCTCCGGTCATCATGGACTCGTCCACGGCACTCTCGCCTTCTACAACAATTCCGTCAATGGGAATCTTGCTTCCCGGCTTAACCAACACGATATCTCCCACCGCCAATTCATCGGTAGGCACTTCCATGGTTTTCCCATTCTGAACCAACAATGCCATATCCGGTGCCAGCTCAATAAGCTTTTGAATGGCATCTTTGGTTTTCTTTTTGCTGTTACTTTCCAAAAATTTCCCCAGCATAACCAACGTTACCACCACAGCCGCCGATTCATAATACAGGTGATGGACATAGGACTTATCACTTGTAATAAGAAAAGTCATAACCAAGCTGTATAAAAAAGCACTTCCGGTTCCGATGGCAACCAGTGAATCCATATTGGGATGTCCGCGAAACAAGGTCTTAAAACCGGTAAAATAGAAATGACGTCCACAGATAAGGACTCCTGTGGTTAATATCAGTTGTGCCACAGCAAATCTCATAGGATACCTATGCATATCCAATACTTCCGGCAACGGTAACGGATAAGGCAGCATATGCCCCATGGAAAGATACAGCAGCGGTATAGACAGACAGATTGCCACAATCAGCCGTATCTTTTTCCGATGGTGTTCTTCCATCTCCTCGTCCCGTAGCTCTTCCCGGCTGATTTCTGCCAACTCCCTTGGCTCAAATCCCGCCTTCTGGATTTTTAGCTTGATATCGGATAATTTTACCTGTTCCGTTTCATATATAATATGTGCCTGATTGGTTGCCAGATTTACCTCACAGAGCTTTACACCCTCCAGTTTTCTGGTAACTTTTTCCACAGATGCAGAACATGCAGCACAGGACATTCCCGCTATATTTAAGGTAATTTCTTTTTCCATATCTGCCTCCTTTTTGCATACCCCATAGGGGTATCTTTTTCTTATTATAGGTCTAAGATTGTATTTTGTCAAATTCCTCCGATTTTATTCCTGAAAACATCTTGACATTTTGTGCATTTCCTATATAATTAATCTCGGTTTGTTTATTAATATTAAACATTCAATTTACAATTAGCTTTATTTTGAGGTGTGTTATGGATATCGGAAATCGTATGAAGGAGCTTCGTATTCACTACGGTCTGACGCAACAGGAGCTTGCGGACCGTTCTGAGCTTTCCAAAGGATTTATCTCCCAGTTGGAACGAAATCTGACCTCTCCTTCCATCGGAACGCTTCTGGATATTATTCAATGTCTGGGGACTACCCCTGCTGAATTTTTTGCAGATGACGAACCGGAACAGATTGTTTTTAAAAAAGAAGATTATTTTACAAAGATAGATGAGGAATCCCATGCAAAAATCGAATGGGTCATCCCCAATGCACAGAAAAATCTGATGGAGCCTGTTCGCATAACCCTTTCCCCCGGTGGGAAATCCATGGAATTAAAACCCAGCGAAGCGGAAGAATTCGGCTATGTGTTAAAGGGAACTATCCGTATTGTCTACGGAACCAAAAGCTATCTCGCAAAAGCGGGAGAATCATTTTACTTAAAGGGCTTAAAACGCCATCACATTGAAGCCTGCGGCACCAGAGAAGCTGTTTTTATCTGGGTATCCAATCCGCCAAGCTTCTAGGAGGAACCAAACATGAACAAAGATTTTATTACATTTGAACATATTACGAAATCCTTTGACGGAGAAACGGTTTTAGACGATTTATGTCTGAATATCAAAGAAAACGAGTTTATGACTCTGCTGGGACCTTCCGGCTGCGGAAAGACCACCACCCTTCGCCTGTTGGGCGGTTTTGAGACACCGGACAGTGGCAGAATTTTTTTTGACGGCAAGGACATTACCACCCTTGCACCCAATGAGCGAAAGTTAAATACCGTATTTCAAAAGTATGCACTTTTTCCTCATATGAGCATTGCAGAAAACATTGCCTTCGGATTAAAAATCAGCAAAAAAAGCAAAGCTTATATCGATGATAAAATCAAATACGCTTTAAAACTGGTAAATCTGGACGGCTTTGAACACCGTTCCGTAGATTCCCTCAGCGGCGGTCAGCAGCAACGTATTGCCATTGCAAGAGCCATCGTCAACGAGCCGAAGGTACTTCTCTTAGACGAACCTTTGGGAGCTTTGGACTTAAAACTGCGTCAGGATATGCAATACGAGCTGATTCGTTTGAAAAATGAGCTGGGTATTACCTTCCTCTATGTCACCCATGATCAGGAGGAGGCTCTTACCATGTCCGACTCCATTGTGGTTATGAATCAGGGATATATTCAGCAGATTGGAACCCCGGAGGATATTTACAATGAACCGGTTAACGCCTTTGTGGCTGATTTTATCGGAGACAGCAATATCATTGACGGTATCATGCTAGAAGATCGTATGGTAGAGATTCTGGGAACCAGATTCCCTTGTGTAGACGAAGGTTTCGGCAAAAATCAGCCGGTGGACGTGGTTATCCGCCCGGAGGATGTGGAACTGGTAGCCCCGGAAGATGGAATTATCCAAGGAGTGGTCTCCTCCATCATTTTCAAAGGGGTACACTATGAAATTGAGGTAAAGGCAAATGGTTTTGAATGGCTGGTGCACACCACAAAACTGCATGAAGTAGGCTCACAGGTGGGTATTCAGGTAATTCCGTTTAATATCCAGATTATGCACAAACCGGAATCCAGTGACGAGGAGGCAACAGAAATCGATGATTAAACAGAGCAGACAGCTTTTAGCCGGACCATATATCGTCTGGATTATCGGCTTTATCATCCTTCCGGTTCTTATGATTCTTTACTATGCATTTACCGATGCAGCCGGAGCTTTTACTTTTTCAAATGTTGCAGCCATTGCGGAACCGATTCATTTAAAATCTCTGCTTTTGGCTTTGAAGCTGGGGATTCTTTCCACACTAATCTGTCTGGTGTTGTCCTATCCTCTTGCAATGATTTTAAATGGATTGCATATCCAGAAGCACAGCTTTATTGTGTTTATTTTTGTACTTCCTATGTGGATGAATTTTATGCTGCGTATTCTGGCATGGCAGATGCTGCTTTCCAACAACGGTATTATCAATACCTTTTTACAGTCTTTGGGATTTTCGGGAATCAACCTGATGAACACCCAGACTGCGGTGGTCTTTGGCATGGTATATGATTATCTTCCTTTTATGCTTCTGCCTATTTATAACTCTCTGGTGCGTATCCGAAAGGATATCATTGAAGCTGCGAAGGATTTAGGTGCCAATAATGTCACCGTATTCTTTAAGATTATTTTTCCGCTTACACTCTCCGGTGTCATAAGCGGCATTGTCATGGTATTCGTACCTGCCCTGACCTCCTTTGTCATTTCTGACTTACTGGGCGGCGGCAAGGTACTTTTAATCGGAAATGTGATTGAACAGTCCTTTATGCAGGGCATGGACTGGCACCTTGGCTCCGGATTATCTCTGGTGCTTATGGTATTTGTTCTGGTTTCCATGGCATTTATGAACGGAAAAGGAAAAGATGGGGAGGGAACTGCCGTATGGTAAAAAAGAGCATTGAACGAATTTATTTAATCCTGATTTTTCTTTTCCTCTACCTTCCAATCGGTGTTTTGATTGTACTGTCCTTCAACAATTCAAAATCCCGGGTACAGTGGGGAGGATTTACTTTGCACTGGTATCAGGAGCTGTTTCGAAGCCGTGTCATCATGGAGGCATTCTATACCACCATTACCATCATGCTGGCAGCTTCTATCATTGCCACTCTTTTGGGTACTATGGCAGCTTTGGGTATTCATGCTATGAAACGGCGGGGCAAAGCCATTATGCTGGGAGCCACCAATATCCCTTTGCTGAACGCAGACATCGTAACGGGTATTTCTTTGATGCTGCTGTTGATTCGATTTACCCGATTGGGAGTAAACACGGTTTTGATTGCACATATTACCTTTAACATCCCTTATGTGATTCTGAATGTGCTGCCAAAACTGAACTCTTTAAGTCCCAACACCTATGAGGCGGCTTTGGACTTAGGTGCCACTCCTTTTTATGCATTCCGAAAGATTATCTGGCCCGACATCAAAGGCGGTGTATTTTCCGGCTTTCTGATGGCAGTTACCATGTCACTGGATGATTTTTCTATTACTTATTTTACGAAAGGTGCCGGAGTGAACACACTCTCTACCATGATTTATACAGAAATGAAAAAGGGAATTAAGCCGGAAATGTACGCACTCTCTACCATCCTGTTTTTGATTGCACTCATTTTACTGCTTTTGATGAATTACCGCTCATCGAAAAAAAGCTCTGAGGCTGTCTCCCGCATTTAATTACATCCTAAAGGAGGAAACTATGAAAAGAAAACTATGTATGCTGGCTCTCGGAATTGCCGCAATCTTTACTCTGACCGCCTGCGGTTCTTCCGACAGCAAGGAAACCCTGACCGTTTTAAATTACGGAAAATATGTAGACCCTGAGGTCATCGAAATGTTTGAGGAGGAAACCGGAATCCATGTGGATTACGAGGAATACGTGAACCCGGAAGAAATGTACACCAAATATAAAGCCGGAGGCATTGACTATGACGTTATCTGTACCTCTGATTATATGGTGGAACGTCTGATTAGCGAGGGAGAAGCTTTGGAAATAGACTTTTCCAATATGCCTCTGAAAGAAAATCTGGATGACTCCTATTTTGAGTTCTCCAAAGCCTTTGATCCGGAAAACAAATACTCTGTACCATATTTCTTCGGTACGGTAGGTATTCTCTACAATACCAAAATGGTAGATGCTTCCGAGGTTCAAAGCTGGAATGTCCTCTGGGATGAGAAATACAAAGATCAGATTATTATGGCAAATAGTGTACGGGATACCTTTTTAGTTCCTTTAAAACTAAAGGGCTATTCTTCCAATTCCACCAATGAAAAGGAATTGCAGGAAGCTTTGAAAATGTTAGAGGAACAGAAGCCTCTGGTCTATGCTTATCTGGTAGATGAATGCGGAGATGAAATGATTGCAGAAAATGCTGCTATGGCTCTCGTTTATTCCGGGGAAGCAGCCTATGCAGAAACCATGAATCCTGATTTGGATTACTCCGTTCCTGCTGAGGGTTCCAATATGTGGATTGACTCATGGCTGATTCCTAAGACCTGTAAGAATCAGGAGAATGCGGAAAAATTCTTGGATTTCCTGTGCCGTGAGGATGTTGCCATGAAAAACTTCGAGTATGTTTATTATGCTACTCCAAACAAGGCAGTTTATGACAAGTTAGACCCTGAACTTCAGAATGACAAAACCATCTTCCCGGATGAGGAAACCTTGAATAACTGTGAGATTTATCGTTGTCTGGATGACGAATCCATTACCTTATACAACAACCTCTGGAAAGAATTAAAGGCAAAATAGCTCTTGCTTTTTTCTAAAAACCATGTTACATTTAACCCACGCATTCTTTGCGTGGGTTTTCTTATCGTACATTCGTACATTTTATCCCATAAAATGAAACTATTACAATCATATCAACAGAATATAAGGAGGTTCTATGACATATTTTGAATTTCAACAGGAACTGCTAACCCTTCTTCAGAAAGAATTCGGAGAGGATTACACCCTTACCATCACACCGGTCCAAAAAAACAATCAGGTGGTATTGCGGGGACTTACCATACACCGAAAGGGGCTAAATATCTCTCCCGCCATTTATCTGGAATCTTTCTATGACGCATACCAAAGTGGAAGTGACTTTTCCCAGATAACAGCCCAAATCAAAGCTGCCTATATTTCCGCCCAGCCACAGGAAAACATTGACACCGGATTTTTTACGGACTTCTCTGCGGTCCGTCCCCACATCTGTATGAAGCTGATTCACTACGAAAAAAATGAGGAATTCCTAAAAGAAATTCCTCATATTCGTTTCCTTGATTTGGCAGTGGTTTTCTATTATCTTTTTCCTATTACTGTGGGGGAAAATGCCACCATCCTCATCCATCAGAATCATCTTTCCTACTGGAACACCGATGTCCAGACGCTCTATGACCTTGCCAAAGAAAATTCCCCCAAGCTCCTGCCCTACTATCTGGACGATATTCTCTCCTTGTTAGATCCCGCTTCCCTGTTTGCCATCCCGGACTCTGAGATGCCTCCCTCTCTCTATGTTCTGACCAACAGCGACAAACTCTTTGGTGCTTCAGTGATTCTCTATCCTCATCTGCTGGAATCCATTGCAAAGCGGATGGACTGCGATTTCATCATCCTTCCCAGCAGCATTCATGAAGTCCTTCTGATTCCCGATTCCTCGGAAAATAAATCCCTACACTACGATGCCATCATTCAGGAAGTCAACCTCACTCAACTTTCCCCGGAAGAAATTCTGTCTGACCATGCCTATTACTATCAGCGAAACAGCAACTCTATAACTGATTATAAAGCTTCTCATACTCCTTCGCCGAAGCCTTCCACGAATAATCACACTTCATAGCACGGACTACCATCTGATTCCACTCTTTTTTATGTTGGGAATAGGTCTCCTTTGCATAACGGATCATGTGTAACATTTCATGGGCATTGTAATTAGCAAAGGAGAAACCGTTTCCGGTCTGTTCATATTCATTGTAGGGTTCCACCGTATCCTTCAGTCCTCCGGTCTCCCGTACCATAGGAAGGGTTCCATAACGCATGCTCATCAACTGACTTAAGCCACACGGTTCAAACAGCGACGGCATTAAAAGAGCATCGGCACCTGCATAAATCCGGTGGGCATGTTTTTCCGAATAACTGATCAGCGACACCATTTGATTTCCATATTTCCAACTATAATGGCGTATCATATTCTCATAACGTTCTTCTCCGGTTCCCAAGACCACAAACTGTATCTGTTTGTCTGAGCTCAGAAGCTCATCCAAAATATATTCGATTAAGTCAAATCCTTTCTGGTCGGTCATCCGGGATACGATGCCAATCAAAAAAGCATCTTTTTCTACCGGCAATCCCATCTCTTTTTGTAATTCTTCCTTATTTTTCGGCTTTATGCGTTCTACATCCTCCGTACTGTAATGATACGGTATGTAGATGTCTGTTTTGGGATTATATTCCTCATAGTCAATTCCGTTTACAATACCAAAGAGTGCAGAGCTTTTTTCTCTCATGACCCCATCCAGACCTTCACCGCCCTCCCGTGTCATAATTTCTTTTGCATAGCTATCACTGACCGTAGTAACGATATCCGAATAGAGAATCCCTCCCTTCAGGTAATTGGATTCTCCATAGGCTTCCAGTTTCCCCAGAGCAAAAAGAGAGTCCGGAAGTCCTGTAATGTCATATACTTGTAGCAAATTCCATCTTCCCTGAAATTTCATGTTATGTATGGTAAAAACGGTCTTCATGTTCCGGTAAAAGGCATCTTTTCTATAAAACTCTTCCAGATAGACCGGTACCAGCCCGGTCTGCCAATCGTGACAATGGATGATATCTGCCTGAAACCCGATTCTCTTTAGAGTTTCCAGTATTGCTTTTGAAAAGAACGCAAACTTTTCAACATCTTCATATATATTGCCATATGGATGCCATCCTCCAAAATAAAACTCATTATCAATAAAATAATAAGTGATGCCGTCATTTTCTGCCTTCCAGATTCCTACATACTGCTCCCTCCATCCCAGCGAGATGGTAAAATCAAAAAGATACTCCATTTCCTGCTTTTTCTCTTGCAGTATACACATATATTTTGGCAGAATAACCCGCACATCAAACGTCTTTTTATCAAAATATTTTGGCAAAGAACCGGTAACATCGGCAAGTCCCCCGGTTTTGACATAAGGTACTGCCTCCGACGTTGCAAACATCACTTTCTTCATAAAAAAACACCTCCCAGTACGATATACTTCATTATACCGTACCCGAAGGTATTTTAAAAGCCAGTCTCTAAGAATTCGTTTTATATTCCAATCTGATTTTATCTGCAATCAATGCGATAAACTCTGAGTTGGTAGGTTTTCCTTTTCCGTTATTGATGGTGTAACCGAACAGCTCATCAATGGTGTCCATCTTTCCTCTGCTCCAAGCCACCTCAATGGCATGGCGGATGGCACGTTCTACACGGCTTGGGGTTGTCTGAAACTTTTTGGCAATGGTAGGATATAAAATCTTTGTAATGGAATTCAGCATCTCCATATCATTCACAGACATGATGATTGCTTCCCGCAAATACTGATAACCCTTAATATGTGCAGGCACTCCGATTTCATGGATAATGGTAGTGACATCGGTCTCCAGATTTCTCTCCTTTAATTCTTCCTGCTTCTCATAGGGATTTACCTTCCGTACTTCTGTTGCCCGAATCAAATTTCGATTTTTTACGTCTTTAATCCTGCTGATTACCATATCATTGTCAAAAGGTTTCATAATATAATAATCTGCACCCAACCGAAAAGCATCTTCTGTAATCTTTTCTTGACCTATGGCACTAATCATAATAAATGCCGGATGTTTTTTGATGGTGCTGTCCCGGTTTACTTTTTCCATAACTCCTAATCCGTCCATTTTCGGCATCACAATATCCAATAATACTACATCCGGTTCTGCTGTTTTTATCAATTCATAGGCTTCTACACCGTCTTTTGCGGTGCCTATTACCTGTAATTCTTCATCGCTTCGTACTATATCGCCTAAAAGGCGTACCATTCTTTCGTTATCATCTGCAATCGCAATGTTCAGCTTTTCCATGCTGTCCCTCCTGGTAAATTTTTCACACATCATGTATTATAACGTTACTTTTCCCTTAATTCAATATAAAACGTCCGCTCAAATTCGACACTTCTGCTTTCTTAGCGGTTTATTTGCACGAACCCTGTCGAATTGTTAAATTATAAACAATCTTATTCTATAACTTTGTCGAAACCTGACAGATAATCATTCATTTACCAAAAGTTCCTCTTTTCCAAGAGAGTTCCACATTTTTTTCTGTTTTTCATGAATACATTGAGCATAGATGCTCTCTTCATACATTGCCAGTCTTAAGGAACGATACCTCTCTGCCGTAAGCAAAGCCTGTTCTTTTAACCGCTCATGAAGCTTTGGATTTAATGACCGGACCGCTTTTGCCGCCCACTCTTGTGCATCCTCATTGGTACGGTAGCCGTTAAAGCCATTTTTTACAATATCATCTACTCCCACTGCCTTGACTGCCACCACCGGATTTCCTGCTGCCATTGCCTCTGCCAGCACAATTCCTTGCGTCTCTGATTTGGAAGCATAAAGGAATAAATCCGCCGCATTGAGATAATTTTTTACCTGTCGGTTTTCTATATTTCCCAAAAAACAGACTTCCTCCTCTATGCCAAGTTTTTTTGCGTATCTACAAAGATTTTCCTTTTCCCCTCCTTCTCCGATATATAATAATCTGAAATTGTCTCCCAGAATCTTTTTCATTTCTGCAATTCCTTCTAACAGGAAATAAGGATTTTTTTCTTTTTCCAATCGGGATACGGTACACAATAAATATTTTCTGTCTCCCCCATAGGTCTCCCGTATTTTCTGAGACTCTTTTTTATTCTGGACAAAAAATTCTTCTTCCAATCCTGTGGGAAATACCTGTATCGGTGTATTGGTTCCCTGCTCTTTTACAAGCTGTTTCATTCCCTCGGAAGGTGCCAGCACCAAATCACATTGATTGGTATACCATTTCATGTAGGCAGGAATCAGCACCTTCTTCGTAAGACGAAAGAGGTTTCTTTTCCAAAAACACTCCTCCTCTTCCCTCCGAAAAATTTTCAGATAGTGAAGATAGTCTCCGTATCTGGTATGATAGGTAAAAATCACCGGAATCCCATACTTTTTCCCCAGATTCACCGCACAATTTCCGATAAACATGGGATGATGCACATGGATACAGTCAAACTGCTCTTTCTCAAAAACCTTATGTATCTCTCCCATGAAAATCGTAGGATAAGGCATTCCATTTTCAATTTTATGTTTTCCGGTAGGATAACGGATAATCCGTTCCGTTGCCTCTTCATCCAACTGTTCCGTTCCCCCGTAACGCGGTGCAAATACAGTTACCTCATGGCCCAACCGCATCAATTCTCTTGCCTGCCGCTCCACCGAAATCTGTATTCCTCCGGTAAATGGTTTATAATTATTGGTCATCATTGCAATTTTCATCTTCTGTATTCCTCCTTACGACAACACTTGAATGGCTGTCTCCCCAAAAAAGTAACCTGCTCCTACAAATGCCAGATTCCACAAGAAAATTCCCGCCAGCGAACTTAAACTATATTTCAAAAAATTCATCTGCACCATTCCAGCCGGTATGGAAATTAATGTCCTTACCATAGGCAGAAGCTTGCTGATAAATACTCCGATACAACCTTTTTCCCGCAGCATTTCCATCTTTTCTTCTACCACATCCTTGTGCTTTGGGAATTTTTTGAAATATAGACCCATAACCTTGGGTCCGCCCATTCTTCCCAGAAAATATAGTAGCCAGCTTCCGGTCATCCCTGCTCCGATAGTCAATAGCATTACCATCAGGAAACTGATTTCCCCTTTTGCCGCCCAAATCCCTGCCAAGGGCATTATCACACCTGCGGGAAAACCCGGAAGATTCATGTATTCCAATAATACAATCAGATAGATAAAAACCGCCCCATACTGTATAAAATAGCTTGTCAGCATCTGAACATCCATAGGTTCCTCCTCTTTTCTTAACTCTTTTCACTTATTATAACGAAGGAAAATGGAAATTTTCTTCAATTTATACAATCATAGGAAAATATTAAGAATATGATAAGAATTGGGGGATTTTGGGCATAAAAAAAGAACTGTTACAAAAAATCATTTTTTGCAACAATCCCTTTTCTATATATATTTTTCCGCTTCCTTTGCGGTATTACTCAAATATGTGACGGCTTCCACGGGATATTTCCCCACCGCCGATTCTCCTGTTATCATAACACCCCACGCACCATGCATAACCGCATGGAAAATATCTGAAACCTCCGCTCTGGTAGGTACGGGATGTTCTTCCATGGACGCCAGCATCTGAGTTACTACGATATAAGGTTTCTGGTTCTTCTTACAGGCTTCTTCTATCTGTTTTTGTACCGCCGGCAATTCCCACAAAGGCATATCATTTCCCAAATCCCCCCGGGCAATCACAATCACATCTGCCTGTGGCAGGATACTTTCTAAGTTTTTTACTCCGGTTCGGTTTTCGATTTTTGCAAAAATCTGAATATCCTCTGCATGATTTTCCTTTAAGATATTTCTCACATAAACCAAATCTTCTCCCTTTAACACAAAGGGCTGCATAATCGCCGTTACGCCGTATTCCTTTGCCAGCCTGATATTTTCTATATCATGGTCTGTCAGCACCGGCATTTTTACCTCCCGGTTTTCAATCTTAATGCTTTTATGAGGCTGTAAAAGACCGCCTCTTACCACCTCCACTATCAAAAAATCTTCCTCTGTCCCACAGACCGCTCCTTTGATTTTCCCATCATCCAGCAAGATGCTATCTCCCCTCTGGGCAACAGCTATCACTTCTTTAGGGACCTCAATCTCTCCTTTTCCCAACCGGACTTTTTGTCCTTCTTCCAGCCAGACCGGGGTCTTTAGATTTCCCAGCCGAAGTTCCGGTCCCTGCATATCGATAAGAATCTGCAGCGTCACTCCCAACGCTTTTGCCTGCTTCTGATAAGACCGTATATATTTTTCACTGGCGGCAAGTGTGGTGTGGGACAGATTTAACCTCATCCCTGTCATTCCCGCCTCTATCATTTTTTTCAATATTTCCCCATCGCCGCAGGAGGGACCGAAGGTTCCATAGATTTGTGTGCTCATATTTCTGTCTCCTTACCTTTTGGATGCCTGAAAAAATACCCTTATGGGATATGTCAAAAATCCAAATAAAATATTACGGTTTCGTCCTTACTTTCCACCCGGATGGTACCTCCGTGCAGTTCCACAATCTCCTTTGCAATGGCAAGGCCCAGTCCGGCACCTCCGCTCTTTGTAGAACGTGAAGTGTCCAGTCGGTAAAACTGCTCAAAAATTCGGTCCAGTTTTTCTGGAATAATGGTTTGCCCGTGGTTGAAAAACTCCATGTGGAGTCCCTGTCCCCTTTTTTCCACCTTTACCAGAATCTCTGTGTCGGGATAACTGTAATTTACCGCATTGCGAAGCAGATTATCAAAAACCCTCTGCATTTTATCTACATCACAGTCCATCATCAGATCCGGTGGACATTCCAATTTTGCTTTCAAATTTTTTTCCGAAAACATCGGCTGAAACTCAAATAACAACTGTTCTAACATTCTCGTCAGATTAATATGACTCCGCTCTAAAGTCAGCGTTGTGAGATTGAATCTGGTAATTTCAAAAAACTCATTAATCAAATCCTCTAAACGCTCCGATTTTTCCAGAGAAATATCTATATACTTTTCCTGCAATTCTTTGGAAATCTCCCGCTCATCTTTTAAAAGACTCAAATATCCGATTACCGAGGTCAGCGGTGTCTTTAAATCATGTGCCAAATAGACAATCAAATCATTTTTCCTCTGCTCTGCCTCCTTGGCTGCCCTCTCATTCTGTTGAATCTTCAGTTTCAGTTCTTCCAAATCCAACGCAAACTCCCGAAGCTCCGGTGACAATTCCCGGCTTTCCTTCTTGGTGTCATAGGCATCTTTTGCCGCCTGCATAATTTCATCTACCTGCTGATAAGGTTTTCGGAAAAAAAGGTATAAAATTCCTACACACCCGCAGAACAAATAAATTGCTGTAATCCACAGAAAATTACTTGTAAAAAAAGCGGCTGCCCGGTATGGCAAATCCTCTTCCTGAAAAGCATACAGAGAATAAATTCCCTTTACCGCCAGCACCAGAAAAGCACCAAGGCCAATATACAGTACGATTGCCGCCGATGCGAAAATCACTCTGTTTCTTAAATTTTGGTTCTGTGTTTTTTTTATCTTATGGTTCAATTTTGTATCCCACTCCCCACACGGTTTTTATGAATTTTGGTTTTCTGGATGGCTCCTTTAGCTTCTCCCGAAGTCTTCCGATATGTGCCATCACTGTGTTGTTATTATCCAGATACTTCTCTCCCCAGACTTCCTCAAACAATTCTTCGGAAGAAACTACTTTTCCCATATTTTCGCAAAGATACCAAAGCATTGAAAATTCCGTTGGCGTCAGTGAGATTTCTTCCCCATAAAGACTGCATTTTCTGGTATCTTTATTAATTATCAATCCTCTTACATCATACTCAGAAGCTTTTGCTTCCTCACTGACCGTTCCCCGGTTATAGGTGGTATAACGTCGAAGCTGAGTCTTGATTCTTGCCAGCACTTCCAATGGTTGAAAAGGTTTTGTAATATAATCATCCGCTCCTAAGGTCAGTCCCGTAATCTTGTCCATTTCCTCTACCCGGGCAGTCAGCATGATTACCGGAAAAAAGTATTTCTCTCTGATTTTACGAAGCAGAGCCAAACCGTCTATATCCGGCAGCATGATATCCAGAATGGCAAGGCTTATATCTGTGTTCTGAATACATTCCAACGCACTTGTACCTTCATAGAATTTATAGACACGGTATCCCTCATTTATCAGATATACCTCCAACAAATCTGCTATCTCTTTCTCATCATCTACCACCAAAATACTTTCCTGCATAATACTGATTCCTTTCATAGATATAATGTCTAGTTTCATTATATCATAAAAGAGCAAAGCAACAAGCCAAGTGAACCTATATATTCACTTGGCTTTGTGGAACCCGATTACGCCAACGCCCACAGACATTTAATCTGTTTTTGCAATTCCTTAAAACTCCATGTTTTCTCAGAGTTCGATTTATGATTAGGGTCATTCACATAAAATCCGTCTTTTCCATATCCCCGAATCAGTATAAAATGCCCTGTGGTTGTAAAATCTCCCGGTGCCATACTGCATACAATTACCTGTCCTGCATCCAGACGGCTTTTCATGATACTTTCATCCAAAGATATTTCCCCTCCGATAAGCCCCAGCTTATCCGCTCCTTCTGTCCAAAGGCTCCATGAGGTTCCCTCTTCCGTGTAATATCCGTTTTCTTCTGCAAATTCTGCCATGACTCTGGGATTTTTGGTGGTATCTCCTGTTAGATAAATATATGCCATGGAAAGACAGGTGGGTCCGCAGCCTGCAAGTCCTATATTTTCCTCTCCATAGGCATCATAGCCCCATCTTCTGTCCCACTGAAACAGAGTCGGAACCTGCCCTTTTTTGCATTCGCCGGAAAGATCAATGGGTTTCCCGATATAATTTTCCCGATTTTTATAATCCCGTGCAAAGGTTTTGGTTTCGGGATTGTTCTTTACCATTTCCTGCAACCAGTCGGGATAAGATTCCATTTCACCGGAGGTGCTACCTCCCATAGTTGTCAACATCCCGGATGCCTGTCCCGGCACAAAATAATGTAATCCCAAGCCCAAGCAGGTTAAAATCATCAAGAAAACTCCGATTATTTTTATTCTGCGGATTCTCCTGCGTTTTCGCATTCTTCTTTGTCTTTGATTCATGGTATGCTCTCCCTTTCCCTCATATTTCCGTTTCTAAGGATAGCATACCTCAAATTCATTTTTTATTTCTTGGAATCTTGCCAAAAACCCCTGCTTTTTTTCTCACGAAAATCTTACGATTTTCCTACAACGGCTGTGGAACTTCAAAATATTCCATCCACTTTCGATACATATCCTGCCCGTTCAGACAGGTATCCACCAAGTAGCCTTTTTCCTGCTCATACTCCCGTAATCCCCGATAATAAAACATCTTATATCGGTCCTCTATTATGATTGGAACAATATTGTATTTCAAACATTCCTTGAACAGAATCAATCTCCCAACCCTGCCATTGCCATCCTGAAATGGATGGATTCTCTCAAACCGGACATGAAAGTCTATCAAATCTCCCACTGTTTTTTCCTGTTTTCTATGATAATCCGCAAGTAATCTTTTCATATCATTTTCTACATTTTCAGGTGCAGAAGACTCTCTATCCCCTACCATATTCGGCTTCTGCTTATACTCTCCAATATGAAACCAATCTTTTCTGCTATCTGAAGTCCCACTTTTTAATATTCGATGAAATTCCTTCACCATAACCTCCGATAATTCATCTTCTACCACATGTAACAAATATCGAAATGCCTCAAAATGATTTATGGTTTCAATAATATCATCAATATTAACGGTTTTCTTCTCATTTTCCATACCAAGGGTATTGGTTTCAAAAATATATCTGGTCTGGTCTTCCGTTAATTTACTGCCCTCCATATGGTTAGAGTTGTACGCCAGCTTAATCTGGGTGGCATGATATATCCCACCTTTCAAATTCATAGCACTTTCTTCTCGCAAGACAGAAAGCAACGGATTTATCGTAGGTACTTCAAAGGACATGATATCTCCCGGCTGACATTTCAACGCCACACACAATTTCTCAATGACATCTAATCCCACATTTTCGTTTTTGGATAACTTTGCCAAGGTTGCGGTGGATATCTTTGCCAATTCCCGCAGTCGGGTCTTATTTAATCCTTTACTTTTTGCAAGTTCAAATAATTTATCATACCGAAATCCCATACCGTTCCTCCAGCTCATTTAATCTTGCAAATATTATATCAAAAAAATATTTGTGTTATCAAATATTTTGCGTTTGGATATTTGTTATCTGAAATATTTTATATTCTTTATCCTTTTTTGCTATATGGAATCAGATTGTCATCCAATTCAATGTCCAAGGATTTATTGATTATATTCGTTGCAATCATAATCGTTGCAAATGCCGTGATAGCCACAATCTGCTCCTCATTCCAAAGCTTCTTTAATTCATCAAAGATTTCCTTTGGTATATTATTGGCATCGCTTACGATTGCCCTGCCGTACCGAATCAGCAAATCCTCCTCTTCCGTAAAAGTAAATGTCTCAAAATCGATGTCCAGCTCTTTGAGAATTTTTCTAAAAAATGCACTGCATAACAGGCAATCATTTTCTTCTGAGATTGCGTAGCAGAAGAAGTTTACCGCACGTTCTCCTAAAAATGCCTCGATGGTTTTCTCTAACGGAAACCATTCCATTAAGGCGTGGTATGCCGGAATCGAATGCAACAGTGTCAATTTCATATTTGTGATTTTACCGTTCTCTCTGATTTGCTCATCAATCAATGCTTTTACTTCCTCGGAAGCTTCTTCGTATTTTATTTTAGAAATATATGCCATATCTCAATTCCTCCTATCTGGTTAATAAGCCTGCATCCAATACAAACTGACTGCCGGTAATATATCTGGCTTTCTCACTTGCCAAGAATTTCACACTTTCCACCACATCTTCTGTCTCTATCCAAGGCACCGGCAATAAATTTCCGGCAGAGCGTTCTGCGATTTCTACGGGTGTTGTGCCTTCCAATTCCGCCAGTCCATCATTCATTGGCGTATTCACTCCCGTAGGATGAATGGTAATTACCCGAATACCATAAGGTGCCAGCTCAATGGCCTGAGATTTTGCCAATCCAATCAAACCATGTTTTGATGCCGCATAATGGCTCATACGGTTCAACCCTCTCAGTCCCGCAATAGAAGAATTATAAAGAATCACACCGCTTTTTTGTTGAATCATATGAGGTATCACATATTTTGATACAAGCCATCCGCCTTTCAGATTGATGTCAATGACTGCATCCCACTGTTCCTCTTCCAACTCATAAGAATTTCCATAGGCGGCAATTCCCGCATTGCTAAACAAAATATCAATCCTTCCGAATTGCTCAATGCCTCTGTCTACCGCTTCCTTTACATCTGAAGCTTTTCTCACATCCCCGGCATAAATGACAATTTTGCTGCCCAATGCTTCTACTTCATCCTTTAATTTTTCCAAATCCTCATTGGAAGAACGATTATATGCGGGATATGATATTTTCTCTCCCAAATCAAAGGCTATGATATTTGCCCCTTCTTTTGCGAAAGAAAGTGCCACTGCCTTTCCCTGTCCTTTTGCCGCACCTGTTATAAAAATTGTTTTTCCGTCAAATTCCTTTGCCATCTCCGTTTCCTCCACGTATCTTACTCACGAAATGCTTTTTCAAAAGCCTGCTCTAAATCTCCAATCAAATCCTCTGCATTTTCCAATCCCACAGATATTCTTACCAAATTGCCCGGAATACCTGCCAGTTCCTGTAACTGCGGTTCCAGTTCCGAATGGGTTGTTTCCGGCGGATTAGCAATCAATGTGCGGACATCACCGATGTTTACATGGTAGGATAACACTTCCAAAGATTTGATAAATGTTTTTAACTGTTCTCTCGTTCCGCCAAAACCGAATGAGAATACCGCTCCTGCTCCATTCGGGAAATACTTATCTGCCAACTCTTTATATTGACTGTCCTTTGCAAAAGGATGTCTTACCCACTCTACTTCCTTCTTGTTCTCCAGATATTCGATGAGTTTCTTTGTGGTAGCTACCTGTTTTTCCAGCCTCTCGGATAATGTGCTAAGTCCCTGTAATACCAGAAATGCGTCGAAGGCACCGAGTGTTGCACCAATAAACTCCAAATAAAAGGTTCTGAGAGAAGCCACAAAAGGAAAATTCGGAGCCAATTCAAGAGGAGTTCTCGGATTACCTTCCAAATCTCTCATCTTATATGATTTTGTATGGAACTGCGGAAAACGCTCTTTGCTGTATACGAAATCACCTTTTTCAACAACAATTCCTGCGATTGTATTTCCATGTCCCGAAATCCCCTTTGTTGCAGAATAGATAATAATATCTGCTCCATGCTCAAATGGTCTGAACAAGTAAGGGGTTGCAATGGTATTATCAACCACCACCGGTATTCCGTGCTTGTGAGCAACCTCGGCAATGGCTTCAAAATCATACACTTCAATGTTTGGATTACTGATAGATTCCAGATAAATTGCCTTTGTATTATCATCAATTAAAGCTTCGTACTCATTCACATCTTCTCTGTTTTTCACAAACTTTGTTGTAATTCCAAATTTCGGAAAGAAATTCGTAAGGGATTCCTGTGCGGCTCCGTAAAGTGAAGATGCAGAAATGATATTTCCTCCGCCTTCTCCTAAAAGAAGAATTGCATATGTAATGGCTGCCATTCCGGAGGCAACTCCAATGGCTGCCGTTCCACCGTCAAGCTCTGCGATACGCTGCTCCAAAACACTTACTGTGGGATTTCCGACTCTGGTATAAATACCTCCGTTTTCACTTCCGGTCCACAATCTTCTTGCCCTGTCAATATCTCCAAGATCAAATGCTGCCGTCTGATAAATTGGCGTATTCACCGCATTTAAATGCTCCTCTGCGGAATATCCTGCGTGGATTCTTTTTGTGTCAAAATGATAATTTTTGTTTCCCATGTATTCGTCCTCCATTTTCTTCTTTTCCTATCGGTTTAATATGGATTAAGAATACCATTATTTTCTTATCTTGTATAATACCTATAACCTAGTGTCTGTTATAGGTATTATCTATAACCCTAAACTATGTCTTACACTTTCTTTTCTATAAAAATCTTACGTATCCTTCCTCAAAATATCCAAATATTCCTCATAAGCAAACACTCTATTTCTTGCCTTATTTGTTGTCTCCTGCAAAATTCCAAGCTCTACAAGCTTCTTCACTACCGTAGCCGCCGTGTTATAACTAATCCCTAATTCCTTTGCCGTTCTCTTAATATCGATAATCGGATACTGCTCAATATACTCAAATACTGCCCGTAAATTATCTTTTTTTCGATTGCTTATGGGCAATCTGGCAATATTTTTATCATGTAATATTGAAAGCTGTCTAATCGATTCTAACGAATCCGTTGCAGCTTTACTTACAGCTTCCAAAAAAAATTTTATCCATTGCTCAAAATTACCATTTCTTCTAACTTTATTTCAAAAAGTACATAGTTTTTGAAATAACATTGTTTGACTTCTAAAGTTTATTTCAAAAACTTAAATTTTTTATTATTCCTCCAACATCTTCTCCGCAAAAATTCCATAGCCTTTCGCCGGGTCCTGCACAAACACATGGGTCACCGCACCAATCCATTTTCCGTTCTGGATAATGGGACTTCCGCTCATTCCCTGTACGATTCCTCCCGTTACCTCTAATAATTCCTCATCCGTTACCCGAAATTCAATTCCTTTGTTGGCTTCTCTGGTGTTATAATTCACCCCCGTAATTTCTATTTCATATTCTTTCCGCTCTCCGTCTACAGTACTTATGATGTTTGCTTTTCCCACAGAAATTTCCTGCTTATATCCCACCTCTACTTCCTTTTCTTTTTCTAACCCCTGAGGTATGTCATCTATTTTTCCGTAAACTCCCGTTGGCTCGTTCTGTGTCACGCTCCCGATACAATATTGATTGCTGTAATTGATGACTCCCGTCAATTCTCCCGGCGTTCCCCGTACGCCCTTCACGATTCCAATGATATTTGTCTCATATAAAAGTCCGCTTGACATATCAATCAGAGTACTGGTATCCGCATCGCTGACTCCATGACCTAAAGCACCGTAATTTCCGTTCCTTCCGGTGTATGTCAGAGTTCCCACCCCCGCCAAATCATCCCTTACCCAGATTCCCGCTTTATAGGCATTTTCTCCGGTCATGACCGGTTCCACTGCCACCTCGGTTTCCTCCCCTTCCCGTTTGATTCCAAAAACGATTTTCTCTGCACCGTAGGCATTAATCTTACTCATCAGTTCTTCCTTGGTGTTAACCCTTTCTCCGTTGACCGTCTGAATATAATCACCACTTTTTAACAGATATTTTGCCGGCTCCGTACTGATTCCGTCCGCACCGTTGACAGGGCTGGTTCCTATTACCAATATTCCGTCCGTTTTCACGTAAATTCCCACAGGTACACCGCCGGGAAGTACCTTTCTTTTGGGAACCTCCTGTACATGAACCTCTTTTATGGGAATTATCCCTAAAATTTTACAGGACAGTACATAACTCTTTTCCTCCTGACTTTCTTGGAGGGATGGTATATTACTGTTCAGCATCAGAGAAACCAGAGTCGTCTCCTGTTCTCCTGCCTCTACCCTTTCATAAGTCAGGGGTATCCCGGAATCTATCTTCAGTTCTTCTCCTTCCCGCAGCATTACTTCATTTGGAATCTTATTCATCATGGAAAGATAGCCCATACATAGTATGCAGACCAACATCCCCGCACAAATTCTTTTTTTCATCAATTTTCACACTTCCTTTATCTATCTGAAATTCCCCAAAAGGAATTTTACGCAAAACAAAAAAGAGGCTTCTACGCCTCTTTTAGTATGTGAATATCCCACGTTTTCAAACTAGGAGTTTTTGGTTTTTGCCGCAAGATTTTTCATTTCCCGTGCATTTTCCAAAACAGTTTCGGTAATTGTGACACCGCCCAACATTCTTGCCAATTCTTCTACACTTTCTTCCTCTTTCATTTTGACAATTCTTGAATGAGTAACTCCGTCTTCCACCTGTTTTTTTATTAAAAAATGGGTATCTGCCATTGCTGCAATCTGTGGCAGATGGGTAATACAGATGACCTGATGGTTTCGTCCAATCAAATTCATTTTTTCTGAAACCTTCTGTGCCGTCCTTCCGCTGATTCCCGTATCAATCTCATCAAAAATCAGGGTATCAATCTCATCATTTTCTGCCAGAACCGTCTTTAACGCCAGCATAATTCGTGAGATTTCTCCTCCCGACGCAATACTTCCCAAGGGTTTTACCTCTTCTCCCGGATTGGTAGAAATCAAAAACTGTGCATCATCTGTTCCGTTTGCTGTAAAATGATTTAGTTTTTCAAAACGCATTTCAAAACGGACAGTCTCAAAATTCAATTCCTTTAAATGTTCCTCCACCAATGCGGTCAGCTCTTTTGCATATTTTTTACGCATTTCGGACAATTTATTACTATATAACTCCAATTCCTCTTTGAGAACCTTTTCTCTCTCTTTTAACCCCAGCAGATACGCATCATAGTCCTGCAGCTCCTGTACTCTGGTTTCTTTCTCCTCTTTTACCTCCAGAATCTTTTCAATGGTATTTCCGTACTTGGATTTTAAATGATTGATTTCATCCAAACGCTTTTCTGTCTCGTAAAAGCTCTCCTCTGCAAATTCACTTTCTCCCATGTAATCTGCCAACTCACGGTTAAAATCATTTAAAAGATTGTCAATCTCTGCTAACTGTTCCTCTAATTCCTGTAAACGCTCATCATATCCGCTAACGGTGGACAATTCCCGTACCGCTCTTCCCAGTTGTTCCGTAGCACTATCCCCTTCTCCGGCTGTCTGTTGGTGTGCCATCATACAGGAGTCCATGATTTTCTTATGGTTCACTAATTTCTGATATTGCTCTTCTAATTCCGAATCTTCTCCGATTTTCAGGTTTGCCCCTTCTATTTCCTGCAATTCAAATTCCAAAAAAGACAGTTCCCGTTTCTGCTGTTCCTCATCCAAGTCCTTTTCTTCCAATTCTCTCAGAACTGCCGTATAGGCTTCATAAGAGGATTTCACTGCCGTTTTCAGCTCTCCGATATCCTCCTTGGCATATTCATCCAAAAGTGCCAGCTGGTGCCTTTTCTGGGTCAGTGACTGATGTTCATGCTGCCCGTGAATATCAATCAACAGCTCGGATACCTCCCTTAGCTTTGCCGCAGACACACTTTCGGAATTGATTTTTGCAATACTTCTGCCGCCGGAAATTTTACGGCTCATAATCACAAGTCCGTCCTCAGGATAGATATCCAATGCCTTTAGTTTTTCCGTTTTTTCTTCCCCGGTTACTTCAAACACCAATTCCGCCAGAGCAAAATCAGCGTTTTCTTTTATCATTTCTTTTGGTACTTTCTCGCCAAGTGCCATTCCGATTGACCCGATAATTAAGGATTTTCCCGCACCGGTCTCTCCGGTAAGGATATTGAGTCCCTGCTCAAAATCCACCTCTAATTCATCAATCAGGGCTAAATTTTTCACATGTAGATTCCGTAACATTCCTTCTCCTATTCTCCTAAAATTCTGCGAAGCCGTTCCATGAGATTTACATTGTCTTCCACGGAACGCACCGCACACATAATAGTATCGTCCCCTGCTATGGTTCCCACGATTTCATGGAAATTCATGGCATCCAAAGCTGCTGCCACTGCCATTGCCATACCGGATACTGTACGAATAACCAAAATATTCTGTGCCATGTCCATAGACGCAAACCCATCCCGCAGCACACGGATATACTTTTCCGCAAGATTTCCGTCGGTTTCCGTCAGCGGTACATATTTTTGTTTTCCGTTGCTCATGGCAACCTTTATCAGACGAAGCTCTCTTATATCTCTGGAAACCGTTGCCTGAGTTACCTGATAACCCTCCTGCTCCAGTTTTTCAGACAGTTCTTCTTGGGTTTCAATGTCATTTTTACTGATTATCTCTAAAATTTTTGCATGTCTTTTTGACTTCATGGATTCTCCTCTCACCATATCTATAAATAAGTTTGCATCTTTTTACTTAAAATCTCAAGAAAGCTGAGCTTACTAAGTTTTAAAATATTGGTGACACTCTTTGCCTTTCGTACAATAATCTTATCTCCCACTCCCAGCCTTATGGTATAGTCACCGTCAAAGCTGACTTCCGCCGTTTCATTTTCCTCGTTTCTGGCTCCAATCTCAATCTCCACACAATCCTCCGCACTGAGTACAATGCTTTTGGAATTCAGGTTATGAGGATTGATAGGGGTTACCAGCATAAGCTCTGCCTTAGGGTCCACAATCGGTCCCCCTGCAGACATATTATAGGCAGTGGAGCCGTTGGGCGTTGCCACAATGATTCCGTCTGCCGTGTAAGTATTCAGGTATTCTCCGTTTACCTTTAAAATAATATTTTTTATGGAAAACTGGTGGCTTCTGTGTATGATAATATCGTTAAAAGCCACCTGACTCTCCAACTTTTCCCCATTTACAACACAGTATCCTTCCAGCATCATCCGCTGTTCCACCATGAAATGATTCTGCATCATTTCATCGATGGCTCCGTATATGGTATTCTCCTCCAGTTCACAGAGATATCCCAGCGTTCCCAGATTCACTCCGATAAGGGGAATATTTCTGTCATGTAAATCTCTGGCTGCCCGAATCAGCGTTCCGTCACCTCCCAAAACCAGAATACATTCTGTCTTATCAGGTATTACCCGGGGATTGATACACTCCCGGTTTTCCTTACTGCCACTGCTGTAATAACAGCTACAGCTTCCACCCTTTTTTTCAATGTACTCTTTAAGTTTTTTGGTTAGTGCTTTTTTCGCATCCTTATGCGTGTTTGTAATAATAAAAAAATGTTCCATGACTAATCCAACTCTCCGTGTGCCGCCGATACTACCTCGTTGACATCTATATTTTCTTCCTTCCGGCCGCCTTTACAGATATGTACCAGATATTCAATATTTCCCTCCGGTCCTTTAATCGGCGAATACTCCAGATGAAGAATGGAAAATCCCAATTCTCTTGCATCTGTAATCACCTTTTCAATAACTTCCCTGTGTACTGCCGGATCTCTGACAACACCTTTTTTCCCTACTTTTTCTCTTCCTGCCTCAAACTGGGGTTTTATAAGACAAACCATCTCGCCCTCATCCCTCAGCAATTCCTTAGCTGCCGGAAGAACCTTAGCCAGCGAAATAAAGGACACATCCACCGAAGCAAAATCCAGTACATCTGCAATATCCTCCGATGTCACATAGCGGATATTTGTCTTTTCCATACAGACTACCCGCTCATCGGTCCGCAGCTTCCATGCAAACTGACCATATCCCACATCCACTGCATAGACCTTTTTTGCCCCGTTTTGCAGCATACAGTCTGTGAAACCTCCGGTGGAAGCTCCAATGTCCATACAGATTTTATCTTCCAATGAGATTCCAAAATGAGTCATGGCTTTTTCCAGCTTTAAGCCGCCACGGCTGACATATTTCAATGTGTTTCCTTTGATTTCGATGACGGCATCCTCTGGAATATTCGTTCCTGCCTTATCCTCTCTCTGATTGTTGACAAATACATTCCCTTCCATAATCATGGTCTTTGCCTTTTCTCTGGAAGGTGCCAACCCTTTCTTTACCAATAAAACGTCTAATCGTTCTTTCATTTGATCCCCACATATTCTGCAATTATTTTTTCTGTCACCGATTCCGCATCAATTCCCACCTCATGGTAAAGAATATCTACTTTTCCGTGTTCCACATATTCATCGGAGATTGCCACCGTCAGCAACCGGATGTCATAACCGCATTCCTGCACATATTCCATTACCTGTTCTCCGAAGCCTCCGCTTTTCACATTCTCCTCCATGGTTACCAACAGTTTATGCTCCGTAACCGCCACATCCAAGGCTTCTGTGTCAATAGGTTTTGCAAATCTGGCATTGATAATGGAACAGTGATAGCCTCTCTCTTTTAAACGTTCACGAACCTGAACCGCTGTCTTTACCATACTTCCGAAGGCAAACAGGCAGATTCCCTCTTCATCATAGAGAATCTCGCTTTTTCCGTAACAAATCGGTGCCCTCATTTTCACCAGTCCGTCATAGGCTTCGCCTCTGGGATAACGGATGGCAATCGGTCCCTGATAATCAATGGCAAATTTCAACATATCGGAAAATTCCCATTTGTTTTTTGGTGCCATAAGGGTCATATTGGGAATACTGCACAGATAGGAAATATCAAAAATTCCCTGATGGGTCTCTCCGTCACTTCCCACTAAACCTGCCCGGTCGATGGCAAAAACCACATGAAGATTCTGAATGCAGACATCATGCAATATCTGGTCATAGGCTCTCTGCAAAAAAGAAGAATACACTGCCACCACCGGAATTAAGCCCCCGGCTGCCAGTCCCCCGGCAAAGGTTACCCCATGTTCCTCGGCAATTCCCACATCAAAGAAACGCTCCGGAAACATATTGTGGAATCGCTTCAACCCGGTTCCGGTTTCCATTGCCGCTGTAATAGCAACCACTTTCTGGTTGCGGTCACCCATTTTTCGCATAACCGTGGAAAAAATATCCGTATAATCTGCTTTTTGTTTTTTATTTTTCGGAAGTCCCGTTGTAATCACAAAAGGCTCCGCTCCATGGAATCTGGCAGGATGACGCTCCGCCGGTCCGTAGCCTTTGCCCTTTTTGGTCAGACAATGTACCAGCACCGGTCCCTCTACTCTGGCTGCTTCTTTAAATACCTTTACCATGCCTGCAATATCATGACCGTCAATGGGACCCAGGTAGGTAACTCCCATGTTTTCATAAATCATGCCCGGAATAATCAACTGTTTGATACTGCTCTTGGTTTTCCGCACCCGCTCCACCATTCGCTCGCCGTAAACCGGAATTTTACTCAAGGACTGGGCTACTCCTTCTTTCAGTTCATGGTAAGATTCCGCAGTTCTGAGACTATTCAGATGATTAGACAGTCCCCCCACGTTCTCCGATATAGACATATTGTTATCGTTTAATACAATAATAAAGTTTTTCTTGATTTCCGCTGCATTGTTCAATGCCTCAAAGGCCATTCCTCCTGTTAATGCACCGTCACCGATAACGGAAATTACTTTATAATCCTCTCCCTTTAAGTCTCTTGCATAGGCGTAACCCAAACCTGCGGAAATAGAGGTAGAACTGTGTCCTGTTCCGAAGGCATCGCAACGACTCTCTCCCGGCTTCGGGAAACCGCTCATTCCTCCGTATTTACGAAGCTCATCAAATCCCGCTTTTCTCCCGGTAAGTATCTTATGGGTATAGGACTGGTGTCCCACATCCCAGATAATCTTATCCTTTGGCAATTCAAATGCCAGATGAAGTGCCATGGTAAGCTCCACCACACCCAGATTGGAGGCAAGATGACCTCCTGTTTCTGAAATTTTCTCAATCAAAAATTCCCTGATTTCTTCCGCCAGCACCTCCAGTTCCTGAGGTGACAGCTTTTTAATGTCATTTTCCTTTTTTATCTTCTCTAAAATCATGTGACTAAGCACCTCTATTTTTTCCGTTCAATCAATTCTTTTATTAATTCAATTAAAAACGGATTCTCATACGGCAATTTTTGCAAATCTTCCATTGCCGATTCCGATAGTTTTTTCACATCTTCTTTGGACTTTTCCAGTCCTTCAAATGCCACATAGGTATTTTTTCCGTTTTTCTCGTCAGAACCCACCGGCTTACCCAATTCCTCCGTAGTACTGGTGATGTCCAAGATATCATCCTGTATCTGGAATGCCAGTCCGATTTTTCCCGCTGCTTTTTCCACAAGATTCTGTTCTTCCTTATTGGCTCCTGCCAGAATTGCTCCGATTACCATTGCGGATTCCAGAAGGGCAGAGGTCTTATGCAGATGGATAAAATCCAGCTTTTCTTTGTCGATGACCGTTCCCTCTGATTCCACATCCACAACCTGTCCGCCAATCATCCCATAGATACCGGCTTTCCTTGCCAGCACCAGCATTGCCTGTCCCACAGCCGGATTCTCCGGTTCCAATTGGAATGCTCCTGATGCTGTCTCAAAGGCATAATTCAGCAAAGCATCCCCTGCTAAGATTCCCATTGCCTCACCATAGACGATATGGGTGGTTTTTCTTCCCCGGCGGTATTCATCATTGTCCATTGCCGGTAAATCATCGTGCACCAGCGAATAGGTGTGAATCATCTCAATGGCTGCCATAAATGGATAAATCGTCTTTGAAGTTCCTCCAAAAAGACGGTAGGTCTCCAGCATCAGCATGGGACGCAGCCGTTTTCCCCCGGCAAGTATGCTGTAATTCATTGCCTCCATAATGGTTTTCTGGTAACCTTCCTCTTTCGGCAGATGCTCTTTTATAATTTTTTCTATCTCTTCTGCTCGTTTTCCAATCTCCCTATTCATATTGTGTTCTCCTAAAATTCTTCCAATTCTCCCTGAGCATTCATTTTCAGCAATTTCTTTTCCACGGTATCTATCTTATCGTTGCACTTTTTCAATGCTTTCATCCCACTTTCATAAAGGGAAAAGGATTCCTCCAAGGAAATCTCATTATCCTGCATCTTCTCTATAATCTCTTCCACCTGTGTAAACAGTGTCTCCAATTCCATCTCAATTCTCCTTTACCGCCGTAACTTCCGCTTCTATGGTTCCGTCCGTCACATGAATCTGGAGGGTTTCTCCTGTTTTTACATCCTCAGTCTTTCGGATGTTTTTTCCCTGACGGTTTCGCACTACGGAATATCCCTGACTCAGCTTTTTCGCCGGAGAAAGTCCGTCCAAAGCTCCTGCTAACAGTTCCAGCCTATGCTGATTCTCTCTAAGCGTTCTCTGCATCAACTGCCCTAAACGCTCCTCCAAATCCATGGCATACTGCCGCTTGGAATTTATCTGATTCTCCGGGCTTAACAACTGTAACTGTTTTGCCAGATACTCTTCCTTTTGCTTCGCCCGCTCCAATCCCGCTTCCATTCTGCGGTTCATCTGCATTTTCTCATGTGCCAGTTTTTCATAAAAGCTCTGGATATCAAAAACTGCCAGTTCTGCCGCTGCCGACGGTGTAGGTGCCCTCAAATCTGCCACAAAGTCTGCAATGGTGGTATCCGTTTCGTGTCCCACTGCGGAAATCACCGGAATGCTGCATTCAAAAATAGCCCGGGCAACCGCTTCTTCATTAAAGGCCCATAAATCTTCAATGGAACCGCCGCCTCTTCCCACAATCAATACATCCGGCTGCAAGCTTTCCATTGCCTGAATGCCCTGTACGATACTGGCAACCGCTCCTTCTCCCTGCACCAAGGCAGGATATAAAATCAACTGCACATAGGGATTTCTTCTACCTGCAATATTACGGATATCCTGTATCGCCGCCCCGGTAGGTGCCGTAACAATCCCCACGGTCTTTGCATACTTGGGAATCGGCTGTTTATACTCCGGTGCAAACATTCCCATTTCTTCCAGTTCTTTTTTTAGAGCTTCATACTTCTGATAAAGGTCTCCGGCTCCCTCCAAAGCAATCTCTCTGGCATACAGTTGATATTTGCCGTCTCTCTCATAGACTTCAATGGAGCCGGTGACAACCACATTGTCACCTTCCTTCATCTGAAAGCGTAAGCCTCTTCGGTTTCCCGCAAACATTACCGCCTGTATGGTTCCGGTAGAATCCTTTAACGTAAAATAAATATGTCCCGAAGAATGATACTTACAATTACTCACCTCTCCTTTGACGGAAATGTGATGCATCATAAAATCCTGTGCAAACATATTTTTAATATAAGTATTTACCTGTCCTACGGAATAAATATTTTTTCTCATACGAATTTCGCCAAAACTCCGTTAATAAAAGCAGGAGAACCATCGGTACCGTACTTCTTTGCCAGTTCTACCGCCTCATTGATAGCTACCCCCTCGGGAATCTCTTCATCATAACGGATTTCATACACAGCAAGCCGCAACAATGCCAAATCCACCTTGCTCATTCTGCTGGTCTTCCAGCCCGTTGCCTTTTCATTGATTGCCTCATCAATTTCATTCAGCTTTTCTACAATCTTCTGGTATTTTTCCTGTATATAAGTATTTTCTTCAATCTCTTCCTCTTTCAAAAAAAGCTCCATCTGCTCCGGCATCTCTTCACTTTCATGGAATTCTATCCGAAATAACATTTTAAAAATCTGTTCTCTTATCTCTCGTCTGCTCACTTGTTTACCTCATATTCTAATTTCTGTTTTATTTGAAACATTCCAGCAAAATTCTCTCATATCATATGCTCCGCATATGTCGCTCCGCTTTGGATGCCATTCGGCAGGATATAATATCTAGCGATATTATATCAAAAAAGGAATGTCCGCTCTGAACATCCCTTATTATACAACATCCGTGCTTATTAAAAAAGCATTATTTGTTATTTTCCATGTCCACACTGGCAATACGGATATTGATTTCCGTTACCTCTAAGCCGGTCATATTCTCAATCGCATTCTTAACCCGCTCCTGTACTTTGCCGGAAACCTCCGGGATGGAATATCCGTAGGCAATGTTCAAAGCAATGTCTACTTCCACATTGGACTCAACGATGGATATTTTTACTCCCTTGGAAAGATTCTTCATTCCCAGCTTGCTTACCAGTTCATTGGTAATATTGCCTGCCATGGAACTGACCCCTTCTACTTCCGTAGCCGCAAGACCTGCGATGATTGCAACCACTTCTCCTGCAACATGTACCTCTCCTGATTTGTCATTTTTTATACTAAAACTCTGTCTATCTTCTGCCATTGTTCTACCTCCAATATCTAATATGAACCTATTATAACAGATTATTCCCGGTTTGGAAATAAAAGTTGTGAGAATTTTTTCTTACAGTTCATACGGTGTCACCTGGTATACATAGTAATTTAGCCAGTTACTGTAAAGATTATTGCTGTTTGCCCGCCATTGCAGCAACGGTCTCTGGGTAGGATCATCGTTCGGATAATAATTATAAGGAATTTCTATCGGCAATCCTTTGTCCAAATCTCTATGGTATTCTTTGTCCAAGGTAATCCGATCATACTCAGGGTGTCCCATAACAAAAATCTGTTTGCCTTCGTTGGAGAGACATAAAAATACTCCTGCCTCTTCTGATTTTGCAAGCACTTTCAATTCCGGACAATTCTCTATATCCTCCGTAAGAATTGCGGTGTGGCGGCTGTTAGGAGCGTAAAACACATCATCAAAACCTCTTACCAGCGGCACTTTCCGGTTCAACACCCGGAATGGATAGACACCAAACAGCTTTTTCGGAAGCAATACCTTATCAATTCCAAAATGGTAATAGAGTCCTGCCTGTGCTCCCCAGCAAATATGCAAGGTACTGGTAACATTGGTCTTTGTCCAGTCCATAATCTCACAAAGCTCTTCCCAGTAATCCACCTCTTCATAGTCCAAATGCTCGATAGGGGCTCCTGTGATAATCATTCCATCAAATTTTAAATGCTTAATATGTTCAAAGGTCGTATAAAATTTATTCAGATGATTGGCAGATACATTCTGCGATTCATGGCTTTTTACCGTTAAAAAGGTAATATCCACCTGCAACGGAGTATTGGATAATGCCCGCAAAAGCTGTAACTCCGTATCCTCTTTCAGCGGCATCAGATTCAAAATACATACCTGTAACGGACGAATATCCTGATGAATGGCACGGTTTTCATCCATAACAAATATATTCTCATTTTCCAATATTTCTTTTGCCGGCAAATCTCCCTGTGTCTTAATCGGCATATCATTCCCTCTTTTCTATGATTTCTTCTTATGCGTTCTCCTGTGTCAGCATAGCCTTCAGTTCTTCCTCTGTCAATATCTCAATTCCCAAATCCTGTGCTTTGGTCAGCTTGCTTCCTGCATTCTCTCCTGCCAACAGGTAATTCGTCTTTTTGGAAACCGAACCGGTAACCTTTCCGCCGTGGGCTTCAATCAAAGCTGCCGCTTCCTTTCTATCCATGGATGGCAGAGTTCCAGTAATGACAAAGGTCAATCCCTCCAACGTGGCACCCTGGCCTGTAGCTTCTTCCTGCTCCATATTGACACCATATGCTTCCAAACGTTCCAGAATTCTCTGGTTTTTCTCTTCTTCAAAATAATTGCGGATACTGAGAGCGGTAATCTCTCCCACATCATTTACCTCTGTCAGCTCCTCCTGACTGGCTTTCACCAGTTCTGGAATACTGCCAAAGTGTTTCAGAATCGCCTTCGCCGCTGCCTTTCCCACATTGGGGATTCCAAAACCGGTCAACAACTGCCAAGCCTCGTTTCCTTTGGATTTTTCGATAGCCTCCAACAGCTTATCCGTATTCTTTTCTTTTCCGATGATTCCCTGCTCAATCAGTTCCTCCCGGTGTTCTTTTAACGTATAGATATCCGCAATATCCTGAATATAGCCCAGCCGGATTAAATCCTCGATATAAACCGTTCCGAACCCTTTGATATCCATGGCATCTCTGCCCACAAAATTAATGATATGACGCTCTAACTGTGCCGGACAATTAGGTGACGTACATTTGATATCAGCGGTATCTCTTTCCCGTTCCGTTTTACTTCCGCAGACCGGACAGACTTCCGGTATCTTAAAACGCTGCACACCCTCCGGCCGTTTTTCGTGCAATACCTTTTTTACTTTCGGAATAATCTCTCCCGATTTGTATACCACAATGGTATCTCCGATTCCGATATCCAGTTCATCAATAAAATCCTGATTGTGGAGTGTTGCTCTGGAAACGCTGGTTCCGCAAAGCCGCACCGGCTCAAACACCGCCGTAGGGGTAATACGCCCCGTTCTTCCCACCGACAACTCAATGTCCAAAAGTTTTGTTTCCTTTTCCTCCGGTGGATATTTATATGCCACTGCCCATCTTGGCACCTTGGAGGTGGCTCCCAGTTTTTCCCGGTCTGACAGACGGTTCAGCTTTACCACCGCTCCGTCAATATCATAAGCCAGATTGCCTCGGTTCTCTCCGATTTGTTGGATGGCTTTCCACACCTCATCCGCTGTCTTGCATACCGTATAGGACTCAATAACCTTCATTCCCTGCTTTTTCAGATACACATATCCTTCCGTATGGGTTTCAAAGGAAATCCCCCTGCTGTCCTGAATATTAAAAATGAACATGGACAAATCCCGTTCTTTGGTAATGTTACTATCCAACTGTCTCAGGGTTCCGGCAGCACAGTTTCTCGGATTTGCAAATTGTTTTTTTCCCAGAAGCTCCTGCTTTTCGTTGACCTTTTCAAAGGCTTCATTGGTCATATAGACCTCGCCCCGCACCTCCAGATACTCCGGTGTATCCTTTAATTTCTTTTTGATATCCTTAATCACTCTTGCATTGACGGTAACGTCCTCTCCAAATTGGATTCCGTCACCTCGGGTTTCCGCCAGTTTCAAAAGACCGTTCTCATACCGCAGACTCATGGAAAGCCCGTCAATCTTGTATTCCACTACAAATTCCGGCTCCTGCAACTGCTTTTGCATCTCTTCCACAAAGCGGTACACATCTGCTTTATCAAAAACATCCTGCAAGCTCAGCATCGGCACATTGTGTTCCACCAGTACCCCGGCCTCTCGCTTGGCACTACCTCCCACCCGTTGTGTAGGAGAATCCGGTGTTACAAGTTCCGGGTTTTCTGCTTCTAATTTTTTCAGTTCCTGCATCAACTGATCATACTCATAATCGGTAATCTCAGGGTCATCCTGATTGTAATATCTGTCAATATGGTATTCTATGGTTTGCTTTAGCTGGTCAATTTTCTCTTTGACTTCCATACAAGAATCTCCTATTTTTCCTCATCTTTTTTCAAGGCTGCCGATAACTCCGCCCGCTCTTTTTCCGTAAGTTCCCGGTATTTTCCCACCGGAAGGTCTCCCAGATAAATATTCATAATCCGTACCCGCACCAATTTGGTTACACGATAACCAAAATATTCACACATTCGGCGAATCTGACGGTTTAGTCCCTGAGTCAGAACAATACGGAAGCTTCTCTTTCCTGTCTGCTCCACCTGACACTTTCTGGTCATGGTGTCCAGTATCGGTACACCTCCTGCCATACCTCGAAGAAAAGTCTCCGTTACAGGACGGCTTACCGTTACCTCGTATTCTTTCTCATGGTAGTTTCTGGCCTTCATAATCTCATTGGCAAGCTCTCCATCATTGGTCAGCAGAAGCAAACCTTCCGAATCTTTGTCCAATCTTCCGATGGGATAGATTCGTTTTGGATAATTGAGGTAATCGATAATATTATTTTTTTCCTTTTTAGCGGAGGTACATACAATTCCCTTTGGCTTATGATACGCCAGCAGAATCCTTTCATCCTCTCTGCTGACAGGCTTTCCGTCCACACATACCTTCTGCCCCGGCTGGATTCTGTCTCCTAACTGTGCTACTACTCCATTGATGGTAACTCTTCCATCCTCCACCATACGGTCCGCACCTCTCCTGGAGCAGATACCTGCCTCACTTAAAAATTTGTTAATTCTAATACTTTCCTGTTCCATAATCTTCTTTCCAAAAAAACGGAGACCGAAGTCTCCGCAATTTTTCTTTACTGTAGCAATTCTGTCTTTACATAACCTGTCTTGTTCTTATAATTTACCTTGGTCCAGCCTTCCGCATAACACATTACCACGGTGGCTTTATCGCCTGCCGCCGCTACGGTTACCTTGCTGGAAGTCTCACTCATGGATGAGCGAATATTGGCTGTGGTGTTAAAGGTTACCGTCTGACCCTCGGAATATACGGCTGTACTTACCTCTTGCTGTGGCACCTCCGTAGAAAGATACTCGCTCTTGATATAACCGGTGGTTCCATTGTAAATCACAACGCTCCAATCATCCTGCACTCCGGTTCTGCTTAACTGTGTGCCAAACTCTACCGTTGCCAGAATATTTCCGGAGGTACTTGCTGCATCTCTCATATTCGTTTTGGTTGTGGTATATACCGTCTCTGCATTTTGCAGTGCTGCCTGCTGCTGAGCTGCCTCCTGTGCTGCCTGCTCTTCTGCTGCCTTAGCCGCCGCTTCCGCTTCTGCCTGCTGTCTTGCTGCTTCTTCCTCTGCTGCTTTAGCCGCTGCCTCTGCTTCTGCTTTTGCCTGCTGTTCTGCTTTGTAAGCACTCAGCCACTGCGGAATTACTGTATTGTTCAGAGAATTGATATATTCGGAAAGTGTCGGGTCGGCTGCCAGTGCCTCCTGACTCTTCTTTTCTATCTCCTCCGCCAGCTTTATGAAATCATCCTGTTTCTCATATTCCTTAATATAATCGGATACGCTGGCATCCACTTCTTTTTCATTTGTTGCCACATAGTTAAAGGTGCTATACAGATTATCAATATAAAGCTTACCATCATCATTGGTTCTCAGATAGAAGGTTTCCAGAGAAGGAACCATTGTCTCAATGTTCGGGAACTTCATATTGCTTGTAACGGAAACAATGTAAGAATTCTTATCCATACCATCCATCACATAGCATTTGATGTCCTGATAACTCTCAACGTACTGGCTGAACATTACAATGTAGCTCTGCTCAAATTCGGAAATCGGCGTTACCGTTTTCTTCATGGTTTCCACATCGCCTGCTGCATAGCTGGTATAATAATCCTTCATCAGCTTTACAATCTCTTCGTTCTTATCCACCTCATATTCGTCTGATTTTGAAAAACCTGTCCGATTATCCGAAGAACCGTTGTGTACTCCTACCACAATCAGTATGATGGCAAAAACCAATACTGCCGCCGCTCCAATCAGTGCCTTGCTATTCTTTTTACAAAATTCCACAAGGGACTCTTTGTCCACATTCTGAAACTTTTTCTTAAAATCCTCTGTATTCATAAATCCTCCTAATAGATAGGTCTCATAATTCATTACCCAAAATGCATCTAGCGGGAGTCGAACCCACATTACCGGAATCGGAGTCCGGCGTTCTATCCATTAGACTATAGATGCCTGCTTTTTATAGCAAAAACTATCATATCATATTCATAGAAAAAAAGCAAAGAAAAAAGTGTGAAATTCCCATTGAAATTTCACACTTTACTTTCTAGGCTCCTACTTCCTCAAACTGAGAGTTGTAAAGTTCTGCATAAAAGCCGTTTTGTTCCAGTAACTGTTGATGGGTTCCCTGTTCGATAATATCTCCATCTTTCATTACTAAAATCAAATCTGCATCCTTAATGGTTGACAACCTGTGTGCAATGACAAAGCTGGTTCTTCCCTTCATCAGATTGTTCATGGCTTTCTGGATTCTCGCCTCTGTTCTGGTATCTACGGAGCTGGTGGCTTCATCCAGAATTAATATCCGGTTATCTGCCAAAATAGCTCTTGCAATGGTGAGAAGCTGTTTCTGTCCCTGAGACACATTGCTTGCCTCTTCATTCAATTCCATTTGATAGCCTCCCGGCAAAGTGGAAATAAAATGATGAGCATGAGCTGCCTTTGCAGCCGCAATCACTTCCTCGTCGGTGGCATCCAGCCGACCATAACGGATATTCTCCATAATGGTTCCTTTAAAAAGCCATGTATCCTGTAAAACCATTCCAAAATTTTCTCTCAGTTCACTTCGGTTGAAATCACGAATATCATGTCCGTCCACCCGGATGGTTCCCTTATTTACATCATAAAACCGCATCAGCAATTTTACCATGGTGGTTTTTCCAGCTCCCGTAGGTCCTACGATTGCCACTGTTTCTCCCGGTTCCACTTCACTATTAAAATTATGGATAATGATTTTATCCTCATCATATCCGAACTGAACGTTCTCAAAAGAAACTCTTCCCTCAATAGCCTCCGGTGCAACAGCATGTTCCACATACTGCTCTTCTTCCTCTTCTTCCAAAAACTCAAAGACACGCTCTGTTGCCGCAGCCATGGACTGTAACATATTGGATACCTGTGCCACTTGGGCTATCGGCTGGGTAAAGCTTTTTACATACTGGATAAACGCCTGAATATCTCCTACCTGTATGGTTCCTTTAATTGCCAAAAGACTTCCGCTGACTGCCACTGCAACATAGCCCAGATTTCCCACCAGCATCATAATCGGGTGCATCATACCGGATAAAAACTGTGATTTCCATGCGGACTGATACAGCACATCGTTATCCTTTTTGAAATCTTCCAGCACGGCTTCCTCACGGTTAAATGCTTTAATAACATTCTGTCCGCTGAAGGTTTCCTCCACCTGACCGTTAATCTTGCCCAAATATTCCTGTTGCGTAAAGAAAAATTTCTGTGATTTCTTCATTACTAAAGCAATCAAGCCCCCGGAAATCGGCAGCATTACAATGGCAATCAAAGTCATCAGCGGACTGATGGTCAGCATCATAATTGCCACACCGATAATGGTGGTAATGGAGGTAATCAATGTGGTCACGCTTTGATTTAAACTCTGTCCCAAAGTATCCACATCATTGGTAATACGGGAAAGGACTTCTCCCACCGTACGGGATTCAAAATACTTCATTGGCATCCGATTGATTTTTTCAGAGATTTCTCTTCGGAACCGATAACACATTTTCTGTGTAATTCCCGTCATAATCCATCCCTGTACAAAGGAAAATAAAGCACTGATCAGATACAGACATAAGAGCAATATCAAAACTCTTCCTATTTTGCCAAAATCAATCCCTCCGGTTCCCTGTACTTTCCGCATTAACCCTTCAAACAATTCTGTGGTTGCCTTACTTAAAACCTTCGGTCCGATAATATTAAAAACCGTACTGCCAACGGCAAAAAGCAACACCGCAAAGACACCGATTTTATATTTACCGATATATCCCATCAGTTTTTTCATGGTTCCTTTAAAATCTTTTGCCTTTTCTCCCGGTGCCATTCCACCGTGGGGTCCATGAGGCGGACCTCCGGCTTTTCTTCTATGTTCCATTTCTGCCATTAGCACGCACCTCCTTTCAACTCTGCCTCCGATAACTGGGATTTTGCAATTTCCAGATAAGTCTCACAATCTTTCAAAAGTTCTTCATGGGTTCCCATTCCCACAATTTTTCCATCATCCAAAACAATTATTTTATCGGCGTGAAGTACCGTACTGATACGCTGTGCCACAATCAGAACTGTGGCATCCTTTACCTTTTCACCCAAAGCCTTCCGCAATGCCACATCCGTTTTATAGTCCAAAGCAGAAAAACTATCGTCAAACAGGAATATCTTCGGATTTTTCGCAACTGCTCTGGCAATGGAAAGTCTCTGCTTCTGACCGCCGGAAACATTGGTTCCTCCCTGGGAAATCGGACTCTCATACCCCTCCGGCTTCGCCTCGATAAATTCTGTTGCCTGTGCTATTTGAGCTGCCTCTTTCATTCTCTCATCCGAAATATTCTTGTCTGCAAACTTCAGATTTGAGGTAATATCCCCGGAAAACAGAATTCCTTTCTGTGGAACATAACCAATCAGACTCCTCAATTTCTTCTGAGACATCTGTCGAATATCAATTCCGTCAATAGTAATGCTTCCCTCGGACACATCATAGAACCTCGGTATCAGATTCAACAAGGTAGACTTTCCGCATCCTGTACTTCCGATAATTGCCGTAGTCTCTCCCGGTCTCGCTGTAAAGTCGATGTCACTGAGGGCCTCTTCCTTGGCCCCGTCATAGGCAAATCCCACATGATGAAACTCCAACTCACCATTGAAATCTTTCTCATCACCTACGGTTTCTTCCATATCGTGAATCGTTGGCTCTGTCAATAGCACCTCATCGATACGCTGTGCTGCAACGCCTGCCCTTGGAAGCATGATAGATACCATCGTCAACATCAAAAATGCCATAACAATCTGCATAGTATAAGTAATAAATGCCATCATATCTCCTACCTGAAGATTTCCTGCATCTACCCCATGGGCACCTGCCCAGACAATCAAAACGGTAATCCCGTTCATAATCAGCATCATTGCCGGCATCATAAAGGTCATAACCCGGTTGGTAAAAAGCTGTGTGCCCATCAAATCCTTGTTGGCTTTGTCAAAACGTTCCTCCTCAAATTTTTCACGGCTGAAAGCACGGATGACAGGAATACCGGTTAAAATTTCTCTGGATACCAGATTCATCCTATCTACCAAGGTCTGCATTAATTTAAATTTCGGCATTGCCACTTTCATCAAAATTCCCACTACCACAAAAATAGTCACTACCGCCACGACGATAATCCATCCCATTCCGGTTTTGGTACTGATTACTTTGAGGATTCCTCCGATTCCGATAATCGGTGCATAAATAACCATTCTAAGCAGCATGGTGGACACCATTTGAATCTGCTGAATGTCATTGGTACTTCTGGTAATCAGCGAAGCAGTGGAAAATCGGTCCATCTCTTTGCTGGAAAAGGAGACTACCTTAGTAAATACTCTCTCCCTCAAATCCATACCTATTTTTGCTCCGGTCTTGGAAGCAATCAAGCCTGCCAAAATTGCCGCCACCAGCATTAAAACAGAAAATCCCAGCATTTTGGCACCGGTCTTTAGCAGATAACTGGTTTGAATATGGTTCAAATCATAGTCCATTGCCTCGTACTCGTCATGGGTATATAAGATTGCCATCTGGGAAATAATGGAATCACTGACATCCTCCATTTTTTCCATTGCTTCATCCTCCATGGAAAGTATCATATCCTTTGTGACCATACCGCTTTCTATTCCTGCCATGAACTGTTCCATATCCACTTCCTTGGAACTTTTCATGCCGCTGAGCATTGCCATAGGACGTGCAAAGATGTCATCCAGTTCTTCTATCTCCTCTTTGTCATCGGTCTTTCTCTCATAACGTCCGTTTTCCTGTAATTCATATGCTTCACGGACTGTTTTTTCATCCTCATCACTCATAAACAGACAAAGGGTTTCAAAGCTCTCCTGACGCATTTCCTCCATTGCTTCATGCTCAATTCCTCCCTGCTCAATTCCCACATCCACAATATCTGATGTGTAAGACGGCAGAGATAAATCACAATATGCCTGAACAATCAGAAGTAAAACAATCAGTAAGACTGCCCCTTTATGTTCTCCCAAATATTTAAAAATCTGCTTCATACTGTTCCTCCTGCATCTTTTTTAACTTCACGATTTCCTCATAGAACAATTCATTGAACTGTTCCATCAGAGATATGAATTTTTCTGCTTGTTTTTCTCCCATCTGCTCTATGGTGTGGTTTAAAAGACCTTCCATCTGGATTTGGATATTTTGTCTTGCCCTGTCTCCCTTTGGCGTGATTTTTACAATGGTATTTCTCCTGTCCTTTGCATCCACCTGCCGCTGAATGTATTCCTTCTTCTCTAGACATCTGAGCATTTTAGAAACTGCCGGCGGAGTTATCCTTAATGCCTTTGCAATCTCTGAAACATAAATTCCATCTTTATTCCGAATCATTTCCAGCAGAATAAATTCACTCTTACTCATCCCATGAAAAGAGATGCTTCTTTGAATTTTCATGAACCTGTGCTGTGCCCTCATCAGCCGCTCACTTATTTCCTTGTTCATTGGCTTTTCCTCTTTTATTAACCTAGTTATCTATTAACCTTGCAATGTACTGTATTGTATCACTATTATATTCTTTGTCAACCTTTATTTCCTGCTTTTGAAGATTTATAACAGATTTTTCACATTTTGGACAAAGTACACACCGCACTTTCTTTCTATACGAAGAACAGAAAAAAGTTATTTAAAGGGGCATAGTTTTTATCATAAAAACTATGCCCCTTTAAAATAGACTTTTTCCTATTTTATTCCCTTCTCTTTAAAAACCTTCATCATTTCCCGGGTAAGGCTGATTTCCTCCGGATCCAATACCACATCTTTCCGTTTTACCCAAAGAGCCTCTGACAGTTCTTCCTCCTGACGATGTATCTCAAGGTCGCCCACGGCATCTGCAAAAAATCCCATCAAAAGTCCTCCGCTGAATCCCCAAGGCTGACTTTTGTAGTAACGGATATTTTCTATCTGAATACCCACTTCTTCCAAAACCTCTCTTCTGACTGTGTCCTCCAAGGTTTCCCCAATTTCCGCAAATCCCGCAATTAACGCATATCGCTTATATTCCCGGTCTGCATACTTTGTCAATAAGATTTCATCTCCATGACAGACAGCCACGATAACTGCCGGATTAATCCTCGGATATACTGTATTTCCACAGCCTTCACACCGAAGCATTCTCTCCTTTTTATCCGGCACAAAGGATTTGCCGCATCTTCCACAATAACGGTTATCCCAATACCACTGATATAAATGATAAGCGGTTACTCCGGCATATATCTCTTCCTGAGGCTGCATTCTCCGCAGATGAAACATCTTTTCATATCCATATCCTTTAATATGAAGCTTTTCCTCTGTGGGATAAAAATAATAGGTCAGTTCTCCGATAGAAAACAGATACGTCAATGCTTCCTCATAACAACCCAATTCACCATATGTCAAATAGGAAACCATATCTCCCTCTATCCGGCACAAAATCCGATCTCCATGGAAAATCATAACCCGGCTGTCCGCCTTTGGACTTTTCCACTGATATTCATTATTCAGCTTTTTAGGATAAATATCCTGTATCATAGTTCTCCCCTCTGCTCTTTCATATGTTCTGTTATTTTCTCTGCAACCTCTTCCGGTGTCAAGCTGTCTGTAACAATCTCAATATCCCCTGCCTTTTCATAACAAGGTCTTCTCTTTTCCATCAATTCAGCTATGTACTTCACATCCATATGACCATTCAGAAGTGGACGCTCCTTTCCATTCTTCACATGCTCGTAAATCGTCTGGGGTGAAGCACTCAACAGAAACACCGTACCGCTTGCCTTCATAATCTTCCGATTTTCTTCCTTTAACGCCATTCCGCCGCCGCAGGAAATAATCTGCCCCTCTTCCTTTGCCAAATCTTTTAATATATTGGTTTCCAAGGTACGAAAATAAGCCTCCCCATAAGCCTCAAAAATATCCGGAATACTCATTCTTTTTTTTCCAACAATGTATTTGTCGGTATCTACTTCCTTCCAACCCAACAACGGCTGTAGCTGCTTGGATATGGTAGACTTTCCCACTCCCATAAAACCAACCAGATATATATTGTCTGTCTTTTTCATACCGCCACCCTCTACTTCGTCATGTCATGCATTTTTTCTAACATCTGCCGCAGCTCATCCATCTGTATCTGTCCCGGTGCCGATGCCTTCTCATGGGACCCAAAGGTTACACAGGAGCCGAATACTTCTCCGCTGATTCTGCTTATCATCCCCATCTTTCCCATAGACATTGTAATAATGGGAGTCTGTGGATATTCTTGCGTAAACCGTTCCGTAATACCCAAAAGTCTCAGCACATCCTGTTTGTCTTCCGGCATTACCGCCAGTTTTACGATATCGGCTCCTCCTGCCTGCATCTTCTCCAACAGCATATGCATAACATTCATATCCGGTGTCTTTTCAAAATCGTGATGAGAACTGATGGTGTACACTCCACATTCCTTTAATTTTTTTAACGCCTTCATGGGTCTTTCGTACTCAAAATACTCCACATCTATCATATCCGGCACTCCGGTTTCTGCCGCATCCAGATAAATATCCAAAATCTCCTTGGAACTTAACTGCATATGACCGCCCTGCCGCTGAGAGCGAAAGGTTAACAGCAATATCGTATCCTGTAATACCGATTGAACTTCTTTTAATATCTGCTGGACTTCATAACGGTTTGTAACCTGTGAAAACCAGTCCATCCGCCATTCAATCATATCCGTTTTCTTCTCTGCCAACAGCTTAATTTCTTCTATTATATTATCTGCGGTCTCCTCTGTAACCGGAACACAGATACAGGGCATTCCCACACCGATTGTCTTGCCTTTGATTGTGATTTTTTCTGCCATCCACATTTCTCCCTTACGTCTGACTGACCTGTGCCAGTCCATTGACATAGCACCTTCTCTTCCTGCACAATTATACTCTAGTACAATGGATACCGCAAGTCATTGACATCCATTTAAAAGTAATTTAAGATATTTCATAGATACTTATTTTACAATACTTTGGAGGTTTTATGAAGTATGAAATTACGGGGACAACCCGCCTGACCGGACTCCTTGGAAGTCCGGTGGCTCACAGTATTTCCCCTCAAATGCACAACGAGGCTTTTCGGGCTCTGGGTCTGGATTATGCCTATCTGGCTTTTGATATTGACCCGAAAGACCTAAAACAGGCAGTGGAGGGTCTGAAGCTTTTGAATATCCGTGGCTTTAACCTTACCATGCCTCACAAAACAGCGATTCTGGATATGGTGGATACTCTGACACCTGCCGCTATGCTGGCAAATGCAGTAAACACCGTAACCGTAGAAGACGGAAAACTTATCGGTCACACCACTGACGGTATTGGCTATATGCGTTCCGTAGAGGATGCCGGTTTTTCTATTATCGGTAAAAAAATGACACTCTTAGGTGCCGGAGGTGCCGCTACCGCTATCTGTACTCAGGCAGCGTTGGACGGCGTAACGGAAATCGATATGTTCAAACGTAAGAATGCTTCTTGGGAAAGTGTTCTGCAATTTACAAAACGGGTTTCCCAGCATACTGGCTGCAAGGTTTCCCTCTATGATATAGAAGATACCTCGCAGTTGAAAGCTTCCATTACAGAGAGTGCAATCCTTACCAATGCCACCAACGTAGGCATGGCACCGGATACCTTGGCTACTCCTATTCCCACCCAGCTTTTGGATTCCCATATTATCGTTTCGGATATTATCTACAACCCAAGAGAAACAAAATTGTTACAGGATGCCAAAAATATCGGCTGCCCTGTTATGAACGGTCTGTATATGCTCCTCTATCAGGGAGCGGCTTCTTTTGAATGCTGGACCGGACATCAGATGCCGATTTCAGATATTAAAATGAAATATTTTTCAGAGTAAAGGAGAGATATATTTATGAGTTTCAAGTATTTAAGAGCATTACCAACCCCGGAGGAAATCAAACAGCAGCTTCCTCTTTCCCCGGAATTGATTGCAAAAAAAGCAGCCCGGGATAAAGAGATTTCCGATATTATCACCGGAAAAGACCAGCGGCTTTTATTGGTTATCGGACCTTGTTCCGCCGACCACGAAGATTCTGTTATTGATTATGTAAACCGGTTGGTTCCGGTACAGGAAAAAGTAAAGGAACGGGTTTTAATCGTTCCTCGTATCTATACCAACAAACCTCGTACCACCGGTGAGGGTTACAAGGGAATTGCTTCCCAGCCGGACCCGGAAAAAGCACCGGATATGGTGGAAGGAATCATTGCCACCAGAAAAATGCACATTCGTGCTTTAGAGGAAACAGGATTGACCGCAGCAGATGAAATGCTTTACCCGGAAAACTGGGGCTATGTAGAAGATTTACTCTCCTATGTTGCCATCGGTGCCCGCTCCGTGGAAGACCAACACCATCGTCTTACCGTCAGCGGATTTGATGTAGCTTCCGGTATGAAAAATCCAACCAGCGGTGATTTTGCCGTAATGCTAAATTCCGTCTATGCGGCTCAACATCCTCATCATTTTTCTTTTGCGGGACATGAGGTGGAAACTACCGGAAATCCACTGGCTCACGTTATTTTGCGAGGTGCTGTCAGCAAACATGGCAACAGTACACAGAACTATCACTACGAAGATATTGTACGTCTGATCGATATGTATGACAAAATGGATGTGGTAAACCCTGCCGCTATTATCGACACCAACCATTCCAACTCCGGTAAAAAATACATGGAACAGGTTCGTATTGCAAAAGAAGTTATGGTTAACCGCCAGTTATCTCCTGAAATCAAAAAAATGGTAAAAGGATTGATGATTGAAAGCTATATTGAAGACGGTTGCCAGAAGGTCAATGAGCACACCTACGGCAAATCCATTACCGACCCTTGCATCGGATGGGAAACCACAGAACGTCTTATCTATGAACTGGCAGAGATGAATCAGTAAAAACAAAAAATGATGTATTCCTATTGGAATGCATCATTTTTTTATCCTCTCGGGTGAGCCTTTGTATAAACTTCCCGTATCTTATTCTGATTTACTTGTGTATAAATCTGAGTGGTGGATATATCAGAATGTCCCAGCATTTCCTGTACGGACTTTAAATCTGCTCCGTTGCTGACCAGATGTGCCGCAAAGGAATGACGCAGCGTATGGGGTGTAATCTCTGAAGTTATCCCTGCTTTTTTACCATAATATTTAATAATCTTCCAAAAACCCTGTCGACTCATCGGGGAACCGGAACAGTTAGTAAAAAGCAAATCACAATTTTCATCTTCCACCAGCTTCGTACGTCCAAGCTCCAGATAATTCTCAATGGCCTCTCTGGCGATACTGCCGAAAGGAATGATTCGTTCCTTGTGAGCATCTGTACAGGTAATATATTCCATCGGGATATTTACATCCGAAATCTTCAAAGTGATTAATTCTGAAACTCGAATACCGGTAGCATAAAGCAATTCCAGCATCGCCTTATCCCGCAACTCTTTCGGAGAAGTGCCGGATGGCTGTTCCAAAAGCCGTACCGTTTCATCCGGTGACAGAATAGACGGCATCTTCTTTTCTATCTTAGGTGCCTTTAACTGCTCCGTAGGGTCTTCGTTTACATAATTCCCCTTTTGTAAGTAAGAAAAAAAAGCCTTCATGGATGCGATACTTCTGGAAATCGTCGACGGCTTTCTGCCCTCTTTTTCCAGATACAATATGTAAGAATTCAGGCTGGTTGCTGTAACTTCAGACACCGTTGTAATTCCCTGTTCCTGTAAAAAATTATTCATTTTTCTCAAATCTCTTTCGTAGGAAAGCTCCGTATTCTTTGATGTCTGTTTCACATCATGCAAATATTGGATAAAATTTTCGATGTCCTTTGTCATATGTCTTCCTGCCTTGTTCTCCCTCAGTGTTCCTGCTTTTTGACCCCAAAAAACGGCTCAAAAATCGGTACAGATATTATTATAATGAAGAATTTCCAGAAAAGCAATGAGTAATTTTGACCTTTTTTTCATGATTTACATAAAACTACTACATATCGTTCAAGTACTTTTTTTACGCACCAGATATTGTAAAAATTTCTTAAAATATTTTTAACATTTTCAGTAGCATCGGTGGGTTTACATAACTCTCAACCAAAATTCCGATAACCAAAAGCAGTACCATCATTCCTATCTGCATCATCCGTGTTTTCTGTTCTACAGAAATTCCCTCTTTCTTTCTGTAAAAGACCTTCAAAAACATCAGATAACATGGCAGATAAAACAAATAATGGGGAAACAGAAAGCCTCCCATATATAAAAAGCCTTTCCATCCAAAATTAGTGATGGCTATGACACATAAAAATCCAAAGGAAACTCCGTAATACCCCACAAAAAATACTTGGGTCAAAATCCCCGCTGCCGTAAAGCTCAACAATAAAACCAGTATCCATATAGGCAGGCGGTTTTCCAATACATACAATAGCAAATCATTGTAATCTATTTTTGCATATTTGAATTGCTGCAAATAATATTCATTTAACATAAAAAAACGGTTCCTTGAGTTTTCCTGCAACAGGTTCGCCCAAAGAATTCCGAGAAAAAAGGAAACAAAAAATACCATATCCAAATGATAGCAGGTTCCCTTTTTTACACTCCAGTTTCTTTTTCTCATACATACTGTTCCAAATTGCTCTTAAGACAATCTATGGAACAGATGTCCAAAATATTCATGCTTCTGTGGAGAAAATCTTATTGGGTAAGCTGTAAATTCCGGTAGGCAAGAATGGAAGCCACGGTTTTCCCGTCCTCTATCTCCCCTGCGTAAATTTTATCCAACAATTCTTCCATAGTAAAAGCCTCTACCTCGATTTCCTCTGCCTCGTCCAGATTCTGCTTGGAAGGAATCAGGTTTTCTGCCAAGTATACATCAATGGCTTCATTGCAAAAAGCAACCGTTGTCTTTAAAGAAATCAATTTCCGCAGATGCTCACTGCGGTAACCGGTCTCCTCCTCCAGTTCCCTTGCCGCACAAATTTTCGTATCCTCTGTGACGCTGTCTCTGGAGCCGGCGGGAATCTCAAGAGTTCTTCTGCCGATAGCCGGACGAAACTGGTGTATCATCAGAATCTTTCCGTCATCCATTACCGGAACCACTGCCGCCGCTCCCAGACGATGCTCCACAATATCCCACTCCTCTGTTTTTCCGTTGGGTAAAAGCATGGTATCAGAATAGATATCCAGAATTGCCCCTTTGCGAATCAATTTCCGTTCCACTCGCTTTATTTTTTCACTCATATGTTTACCTCTTACTTTCTTTTCACATAAAAGCAGCCAACATCTTAAGATGTTGGCTGTTAATTTTCTGCTATTTAGCGTAATCAATTACTCTTGACTCGCGAATAACGTTTACCTTTATCTGACCCGGATACTCTAATTCAGCCTCTATCTGCTTTGAAATATCCCGGGCTAATAATACCATCTCGGCATCACTAACCTGATCAGGAACTACCATAATTCGAATCTCTCTACCTGCCTGAATAGCAAAAGATTTGTCTACTCCTTTGAAACCATTTGTGATATCTTCTAACTGTTTTAATCTGTTGGAATATGTCTCCAAAGTCTCTCTTCTGGCACCCGGACGTGCTGCACTGATTGTATCGGCAGCCTGTACCAAACATGCAATCAAAGATTCCGGTTCCACATCCCCATGATGTGCCTCTACTGCATTGATAATAATCGGAGACTCTTTATATTTTCTACAAAGCTCTACACCGATTTGAATATGTGAGCCTTCCTGCTCATGATCCACAGATTTTCCAATATCATGTAAAAGTCCTGCCCTTTTTGCAGTTCTCACATCTACACCGACCTCTGCAGCCAATAAGCCTGCTAATTGGGCAACTTCAATAGAGTGCTTCAATGCATTCTGTCCATAGCTTGTTCTAAACTTCATTTTACCAAGTAAACGAACCAGCTCCGGATGAATACCGTGAACCCCAACTTCTAAGGTTGCTGCTTCACCTTCTTCACGAATCATTGTCTCTACTTCTTTTTGTGCCTTCTCAACCATCTCCTCAATTCTAGCCGGATGAATACGTCCGTCTACAATTAATTTCTCTAATGCAATGCGGGCTACCTCTCTTCGGATTGGATCGAATCCTGAAAGGATGACCGCTTCCGGAGTATCATCAATAATCAAATCCACACCTGTCATTGTCTCCAATGTACGGATGTTACGACCTTCTCTACCGATGATTCTTCCTTTCATTTCGTCATTTGGGAGCTGTACAACGGAAATCGTAGTCTCAGCCACATGGTCTGCCGCACATTTCTGAATCGCAGTTACCACATATTCCTTGGCCTTCTTACCTGCTTCTTCCTTTGCTTTGCTCTCCATTTCTTTGATTAATTTTGCAGTATCAATTTTAACATCGTCTTCAATGGTTCTTAAAAGATATTCTTTCGCTTGTTCGGAGGTTAAACCAGAGATTCTTTCCAGTTCCTGTACACGCTCTTCATGAAGTCTTGCAACTTCTGCTTTTTCCCTGTTGATTTCTTCTTCTTTCGCTGCAAATCCGGCTTCACGCTTCTCAACTGCTTCTAACTTGCGGTCGATGTTCGCTTCCTTCTGCTCGATGCGGCGTTCATTACGTTGAATCTCAGCTCTGCGTTCTTTGATCTCTTTGTCCAGCTCATTTTTCGCACGAATGGATTCTTCCTTAATCTCCAAAGAAGATTCACGCTTTTTTGTCTCTGCTGTCTTTACTGCCTCGTCGATAATCTCACGGGCTTTTTCCTCCGCACTTCCAATTTTGGCTTCCGAAACCTTCTTACGATAGGATACGGTAACTGCGGCGGTTACAACTGCAGTAACAACTAAGGTGACTAACACAGCAATCAATGTCTGTAGCACAGGAGCACCTCCTTTATTTAATTTTCATTGTACATTTTATAACAAAGCTTCTCTTTATCTGTCATAAATAACAACACTTAAATTTTATACTTTATTTAGTATTATGTCAAGTAGTCCCTACCCTTATATTGAGGAATTACATTCTTTCCATCGCCCTGCGGATATCTTCCGCCCGGTATCCTTTTCGCAACAGAAATTGATATATCTTATAGGCTTCTTCCCGTTCCATCTCAGAATGATATCCTTTCTTCACCAACAGCCTGCCAATGGACTTTGTCTCATCCTCATGACCTTCCAGTTCCAATGCCTCCTGAATGATTTCCTTGGCAATGCCCCGCTTCATCAAATCCTGCTCTATCCGCCGTTTGCTTCGTTTCTCACACTGACATCTCACAAAAGTACAGGCATACCGCATATCATCCAGATAATGATATTTTTTTACATAGGCAATGGCCTCTTCAATTGCTTCTTGGGGATATTCATTCTGCCGCAGCTTTTCTCTAAGCTGATACTCTGTACGTTCCTGACGTTCAAGAAGATGCATTGCCCGTTTCTTAGCACGTTTCCCCACTACTTCGTAAAGCAGTTCCTCATAAAGTGCTTCCGATATCTCCATTCCCTTTTGCAGACCATAGGCATGGCTCTCTTTTCGATAGAGCTGCATATTCTCGCCATCTTCAAAAATCAGTTTTTGTTTTCCCTTTTCCAGTTCTATGATTTCCTGAATCCGAATCATATCCCTTTACTCTTCCTTTGACTCTGTCTCCTCTGTTATCGGTTCTTCTTCTATCTCATCTTTTTTGAACTGGGCTCTTACCTTTGACTCTATTTCCTCACAGACTGCCGGATTTTCTTTCAGATAAATCTTGGCATTTTCTCTTCCCTGTCCGATTTTCTCTCCGTTATAGGCATACCATGCCCCGGACTTATTCACAATTCCAAAGTTGGCTGCCAAGTCCAGCACGTCTCCCTCTTTGGAAATTCCCTGTCCAAACATAATATCAAACTCTGCCTCACGGAACGGCGGTGCAATCTTATTCTTAACAACTTTAATACGGGTGCGGTTTCCAACCACCTCTCCGCCCTGTTTCAGAGATTCGATTCTTCTGACATCCAGACGGATGGAGGAATAGAATTTTAAGGCACGTCCACCGGTGGTGGTCTCCGGGTTTCCGAACATTACTCCTACCTTTTCACGAAGCTGGTTGATAAAGATAACAATACAGTTGGACTTACTGATAACAGAGGTCAGCTTACGGAGTGCCTGTGACATCAGTCTTGCCTGCAATCCCACATGGGAATCTCCCATATCTCCGTCAATCTCCGCTTTCGGCACCAATGCTGCCACAGAGTCCACGATTACAATATCTACAGCCCCGGAACGTACCATGGTCTCGGTAATCTCCAATGCCTGCTCACCGCTGTCCGGCTGAGAAATATAAAGATTGTCAATATCTACCCCGATATTCTTGGCATAAACCGGATCCAAAGCATGCTCTGCATCGATAAACCCAGCAATACCGCCGCGTTTCTGTACCTCTGCCACCATATGTAATGCCACGGTGGTCTTACCGCTGGACTCCGGTCCATAGATTTCCACGATTCTTCCCTTTGGTACACCGCCCATTCCCAGAGCAATATCCAGACTTAGGGAGCCGGTAGGTACCGTCTCTACATTCATATTGGCTCTGGAATCTCCCAGCTTCATAATGGAACCCTGTCCGTACTGTTTTTCAATCTGGGCGATTGCCGCATCCAAAGCTTTTAATTTATCTTCTTTTGCCATAATAATTCTCCTTTTTTGCAAACGTATGTTCGTTAATCTGTTCTAATCATAGTATACTTTATCTAAAAAGTCAATAAAAAATTGTGATTTCTTTTGGGAAATAAAAGATAAGAATTTAGATACGGATTTCTCCGCTAAAGCTATTATACATGATTTACACAAAAAAGGAAAGCCTCTGAAAAGCTTTCCTTTTTCTTTTATAATCCTAACATTTCTTTCAGCTTGTCCTTCTGCTGTAAGCCGATGGCTTTTTCCTTAAATACTCCATGGTCCATCACAATCAGAGTAGGAATACTCATGACCTGATATTTCAACGCCAGTGCAGCTTCTTCATCTACATTGACTTTTCCAATCTTAGCCTTGTCGCCCAGCTCTGCCGCCAGCTCGTCCACAATAGGACTTTGCATCTTACACGGACCGCACCAGTCTGCCCAGAAATCCAACAGCACCGGAACTTCGCTTTTCAACACTTCTTCTTCAAAGTTGTCGTTTGTGATTTTAATAACTTCCATCTGTATCCTCCTTTTCTATACCTTACAGGTATCTTTTAGTTTCTTCCGAACTCTGTCAGTTCCAGTCCCTCATTTCGGTCTAATACCATACCCACGCTCCACTCATTGACAAACAATAGCAGCGGATTGCCTTTCAGGTCCTGAATCTTTTTCATGTCCGAGGTTCCTGTTATCTTATCCAAGTCAATTTCTTTATTTTCAATCCAACGGATATGCTCATACGGCAGATTATCCATACGAATTTCCACATTGTACTCATTTTCCAGACGATATTTCAAAACGTCAAATTGCAGCACACCTACCACGCCTACGATAATTTCTTCCAAGCCGGTATTGTATTCCTGAAAAATCTGGATGGCACCTTCCTGGGCAATCTGAGTGATTCCCTTTACGAACTGCTTTCTTTTCATGGTATCCACCTGACGCACTCTGGCAAAATGCTCCGGTGCAAAGGTAGGAATTCCTTCGTACTGGAAAGGCTTTGCTGCTGTGGTTAAGGTATCTCCTATGGAAAAAATACCCGGGTCAAATACACCGATAATATCTCCCGCATAGGCCTCTTCCACAATATGACGCTCTTGTGCCATCATCTGCTGTGGCTGGGAAAGCCGTATCTTCTTACCTCCCTGAATATGCATAACCTCCATGCCCGCATCGAATTTACCGGAACAGATTCTCATAAATGCAATACGGTCTCTGTGAGCCTTATTCATATTTGCCTGTATCTTAAAAACAAATGCGGAAAAATCCTCTGAAAAAGGATCTATCTCGCCAATGTCCGCTTTTCTTGGTAACGGAGAATAGGTCATCTGTAAAAAATGCTTCAGAAAAGTTTCCACACCGAAATTCGTCAAAGCAGAACCGAAAAACACCGGTGAAAGCTCACCCTTAGATACCAGTTCCATGTCGAATTCCGCACTTGCTCCGTCCAAAAGCTCTATTTCCTCCAACAGCTGTTCCCGGAATTCTTCTCCGATTTCTTCCGCCAGTGCAGGATCATCTATGGCAATTTCCTTTTCCTCCCCTTCTTTGGTTCCCTTCAGGGTATCGGAATAGGTCATAACCTTTCTGGTATTCCGGTCATAAACTCCCTTGAAATTCTTACCGGAGCCGATAGGCCAGTTAATAGGACAGGTGGCAATCCCCAGTTCCTTTTCAATCTCGTCTAACAATTCAAAAGTATCATTGGCATCCCGGTCCATTTTGTTAATGAAGGTAAAAATCGGGATATGCCGCATGACACATACCTTAAACAGCTTTCTGGTCTGTGCCTCCACACCCTTGGAGCCGTCGATAACCATAACTGCAGAATCCGCTGCCATCAAGGTACGGTAGGTATCCTCGGAGAAATCCTGATGTCCCGGGGTGTCTAAGATATTGATACAAAATCCGTCATAGTTAAACTGTAATACAGAGGAGGTAACGGAAATACCTCTCTCCTTTTCAATCTCCATCCAGTCGGAAACCGCATGACGGGCGGTAGCCTTTCCCTTTACGGAACCTGCCAGATTAATGGCTCCTCCGTAAAGCAAAAACTTCTCAGTCAGGGTTGTTTTTCCCGCATCCGGATGGGAAATAATCGCAAATGTTCTTCTTTTTTCTATTTCACTTCTTAAATCAGCCAACGTTCTTCCTCCCATATTCTTCACAAGTGTTCATTCTATCTTAGCCTATCTTACTTGTCAAGAATCTGTCAGATGGAAAGAATCGCACTTCCCTCACAGGCAGGAGTTAAGCCGAAATAGTTCAGTATGGTAGCTCCGATATCTGCAAAGGTATCTCTGGTACCGAAATTCTGTCCCGGTGTCACCGGTCTTCCGTAGATAAGTAGCGGCGTGTATTCTCTGGAATGGTCGGTAGACGGTGTACTTGGATCACAGCCATGGTCTGCGGTAATCATCAATACATCTTCCTCTCTCATTTTTGCCAGAATCTCCGGCAGTCTCTCATCAAAATAGCTGAGTGCTTTGGCATATCCGTCCACATCGTTCCGATGTCCGTAAAGCATATCATAGTCCACCAGATTGATAAAACAAATACCCTCAAAATCCTTATCCAGATATTCCAGTGTTTTGTTGATTCCGTCCTCATTATTTACGGTACGCACAAACTCACTGATTCCTTTTCCTGCAAAAATATCGTTGATTTTTCCTACGGCAATGGTGTCAAATCCTTCCTTTTGAAGCTGATCCAGCATGGTGGTTTTTGGCGGCTGCAAGGAAAAGTCATGGCGGTTTGAGGTTCTGGTATAATTTCCCGAGGTTCCCACAAAGGGTCTGGCAATGACACGTCCTACCCCATGTTCTCCCACCAGCATATCTCTGGCAATCTGGCAATACTCATAGAGCTGTTCCACCGGAACCACCTCTTCATGTGCCGCAATCTGAAATACGGAATCCGCAGAAGTATATACAATCAAATCTCCTGTCTCACAATGCTGGTCACCGTAGTCCTGAATAACTACCGTGCCGGAATAAGGTTTGTTACAGAGAACTCCCCGTCCGGTTCTTCTGGAAAATTCCTCTATGATTTCCTTTGGAAAACCATTGGGATAGGTCGGCAGCGGCGACTGTGAAATCACCCCTGCAATCTCCCAATGTCCGATGGTGGTGTCCTTTCCCTTTGAACTTTCCGCCATACGGGCATAGGACGCAAGGGGATGTTCTTCTTTTTCTCCCACCCGGACACCGTCAATATTAAAATATCCCATTTTTTTCATATTAGGCATGGAAAAATACGGGCTTTTGGACGCCGCTAAAATCGTATTGCTGCCTGCATCCCCATATTCTGCCGCATCCGGCATCTCTCCGATTCCCACGCTGTCAAGTACAATCAAAAATACTCTTTTCATTTATCTATCCCTCATTCATTTACTGTTGCAATTTTATGTAAAAATTATACTTCTTTTCAGAAAGAGGGTCAAGTAACTCCTAATTCTCTGCGGCTGTATCCTGACTGGCAGATTCAATCGGTGTAATAATGATATTTTCTGCAGAAACTCCGGTTTTTCTCTTTACAATATCTTCTACCTGAGCACGTTTTGCATCGCTGGCATCTGCTCCCATATCCAATACTACATCCGCAGAATTATCTGTGATACTTACTACTACATTGGTAAATCCCTTGGCTTCCAGCAGCATTTCCGCAGCCTCTTCCTTTTCTGAGATGTCCGTCATCTTTACCATCTGTTCAATGGCTGCCTGTTTGCTGGCTTCCTCCAACTCCTTGTTATTGATGATTTCCATCAGGGATTCTTTATTTTTGGAACGCACCTGTTCTCTGGAAAGCTTGGCTTCTGCCGCAAAATTCACATTTCCTGCTCCGGTACTGGTCAGCACCGCCTCTCCGGGATTTGCGGTTTCTGCTTCCTCAGAGGTCATTCCCTCTGCGTCTGCCACTGCATCCTCCGATTCCTCCTCATCGGTAAAAATTTCTCCTTCTAAGCTATCCTCATCGGAAATCTCAAATTCCTCTTTGGCTTCTTTTGTACTTGCCTCCTTGGTTCCCATTCCCAGTCCATTGTTGCTGTAGCTTAAATACCCTGCCGCAGCAATCATTAGTGCCAATCCAGTAATAATCAACTGATTTTTCTTAAATATTTTTTTCATGGACGCCTCCTAATTTGGTTTCATTTTTACTATTTCTATTTTATGAGCTTCTATGGGAAATAATGCTAACACGATATCCTGTATTTTTTTCTTTACACCTGCATCCTCTGCCCCTTGGGCAACCACCACCACGCCCTGCACATTACATTCATTGGACTTCTCATCAAAAGCCGTGGTATCCTCTGTTTCCGTAATCATAACCCGCACTTCTCCTACTCCCTCCGTACTCTTTAACACCCGTTCCAGCCGTTCCTCCACCTGTTCCTTACTTTCATTTTCCTTTCCGGTATCCGTTGTGACAACAGTTTCACTTTTTCCCGTGGGAAGTGCCACCACCAAAAGCAGGATTCCCACCAATGCAATCAGCAGCAGATTATTCCGATTCTCCAAAATGTTCTTCATAGTAGCCGCTCCTTTCCTCCACATAGGCACTCTGCAATTTTTCCAGCCGTTCTATCTCTAATGTCTCGTTTTTTTCCTGCTGAAATCCCTCCAGTTTTTCTACCAGTTGAAAAAAGTATTCCTCGCTGCTCAATTTGTTTAACAGCGGCAGAAACAACACCACCAACAATATCATTTTCACAGCAAACCGTATGTATTTCTGGTAAGTATCCTTGGGCACCAGATATAAAATCATCGTAAGAAAGAAATATAGGATTAAAAAGGTTTTAATCCATGTCATAATTGTCTGCATAAGCTCTCCTATGCCATGAAGGAGGAAGTGGCACTAATCATGGCGATGGTAATAAAAATCATAAAAACCGTTGTGGTAATTACCCGCATCAGCATTCCTCCTCCCGTTGCCATTCCTGCCATGGCTTTGGCAATCCTCTTATCTGCAATGGGTTCCAGAAAAGCCGCCATACATTTGTATAGAAACGTGATTATCAACACTTTGATAAAGGGAACCAAAGTCAGAAACAGCAATAGAAAAATTGCTGCCACTCCCACACTGTTTTTGATGACCATTCCTGAACCAATCAATATGTCCCCGATTGCTGATGCCGCTCCTCCGATTCCCGGAATCAACCCCAAAGACTTGGTCAGAGTGGTACGGCTGGCATAATCTACGGCCGGTGCAATCATACTCTGAACCACATTCAATCCCACCACCAGCGTCAGTATGATTTTGGCTCCCCAGCCGAACAAATCATGAATCAGATCCGCTGTCTTAGAAAAGACTTCATCCTTTAGGGAGTAGTTTGCCAGTTGAAAAAGCACATACACCGAAATCAATGGCAGTAAGAAATAGGTCATAATCATTTCAATCCCATACAGGATAAAGAAGGTCAGTTCATAAAAAGACATGGCACTCATGGCACTTCCCGCAAAAACCATAACCCCTAAATATGCCGGTAGCAGCATCCTCATAAAGCCCGTTACCGTATCCAGCATGTCCCTTACAATCTGTGCCGTTACCGAAAAAGACTTTAACAGAAGCAGCATCATAACCAGATAGGTCAGCATATAGCACAGTTCAGAAATATAGGAATTATCCGTCAGTTCCAAAAAATTCTGCAGCACACAGAACAGCAGCACCAACACCAGAATATGAATCATATTCTGTCTGTTTGTGCGAATTTCTCCTATGAGGCTTTGCAAAACATAGTCCCCGATTTCCCGCAGGCTTCCCATAACTCCGTTTTCCGCTATGAGACCTGTGAGCTGTGAAAAAGTGATACCGGTTTCCTGCTTTGCCAGTCCCTCCAAATCCCCGAAAACATCCTCATCTTCCAGATACCGGAGCATTTCCTCCCGTTCCGTATCAAAATCCACATCCTCCGCCGCCTCTACCTTCATGGGGACACAGCAAAAAAACAATAGACATATCCCAAACAGTGCCATTCCTTTTTTCATAAAAATTCTCCTATGGTCTCCAGCAATGCCATCATAATGGGCATACTCACAAAAAGTATGGATACTTTTCCAAACATTTCAATCTGAGTTCCCACTGCCCCATACCCGGCATCCTTACAGATTTCCGAAGCAAACTGTGCCACATAGGTAATTCCTATCATCTTCATCAGCATTTTCAGATAGCTTCCATCCAAATGCAGAACCGTTTCCAGTTGTTCCACATAGTCCACCACAATTTCCAGTTTCGTTACCAGATACACAAAAATACAGATACAGGTTCCCACGCTGACCAGCATACTGTACTCCGATTTGTAATTTTTCAACGGAACCGCCAAAAACACCCCTACCACACCGATAATGGCAATTTTTAAAATATCCATGCTCTCACCTATAACGCAAATAAATTTTTCATGGTCGCAAACAGCTCATAAATATAGGGAACAATCCAGAACAATACCAGCAACAGTCCTGCCAGACTGGTTAAAAAAGCCTGTTCTTCCCTGCCGCTGTGTTTCAGCACCTGATTTAAGATGGTCACAATAATTCCAATAGCTGCAATTTTAAAAATCAGATTTACACTCATACTTTCTCCTTCACAGTAAAATGATAATCAGCACCAGACCTCCCATGAGACAAATGCTCTGATATACTTTTTGCTTTCCTGCCCGTTCTTCCCACATCTTCCGTATTCTCTCATCAATTCTGTTTTTGTAAAGTTCTATGGATGCAATCTGACTTTTCCCATCTGTAGGTTCTAAAAGTCTTCCCATGTCCATCAAAATTTCAAACTCCTCCCGGTTCAGTACATACTCTTTCCTTCTCCGTAGCAGAATTTCCCGCCAGAGGACAGAGAGTTTCTCCACCTGTTTCCTGTCCAGATATTCCAAAAATTCCATAAGCATTTCATCAAAAGGCTCTCCGGTCTTTTCTGCCAATTCCCGCAGTAAATCTCCCATGGGCAGTCCCACATATTCCATCTGGTTTTCCAAGGTTACCAACATTTCTTTGATAGCCAAAAGCTGCCTTTCCTGCTCCCGCAGCCGCCGCATACATCCTATACTTCCTCCCACTGCCGCAATAAGGATACAGACACTTCCCAAAATTTTCAACATAGCTTCTCCAGATTCCCGTCATAGACCGTAAATTTCCGACGTCCGGTCTCTCCTTTTTCCAACAGAATCAGGCGTCCGAACATCTGCTGACGAAGCATTTCCCGAATATAAATTTTCTGGGACAGTTCCCGGATATCATAGGCATGTACCGTTCCGATGATTCTGCATCCGCAGTAGATTGCCTGCTCTATGGCATAACAGTCCTCCCGACTTCCAATCTCATCCACCGCCAATATCTGAGGTGCCATGGAGCGTAACATCAGAAGCATTCCCGACGATTTCAGACAGCCGTCCAACACATCACTTCTGGGGCCCACATCATTCTGGGGAATTCCCTGACGGCATGCTGCAATCTCGGAACGCTCATCTATAATGCTGATTCGTTTTCCCTCCAGCTCCTTACTTCCACAGGAAAGAATCCGTATGGTATCCCGCAGATAGGTTGTCTTTCCCACTCCCGGCGGTGAAATGAACAGTGTATTGTAAATGGTATCCCGGTAAATGAGATGAGGGATAATGTCTTTGGCACATCCCTTTTTCTCCTTTGCCACACGGATATTTAAAAAGGAAATATGGGACATGCTTCTGATATTCCCCCCATCCATCACCACTTGTCCCGCCATTCCAATGCGGTGTCCTCCCTGTATGGTGAGAAATCCCCTCTTCATTTCATCCTCATATGCATAAATGGAATAGCTGCTGATGAATTTTATCATATTCCGCAAATCCTCCGCCGTTGCACAATAGGCATGCTCCCGGTTTTTCTCCAGTCTTTTGATTTCTTTTTTCAGATACCATTCCTCGTTCTCTATATGAAAAATAATTGGTTGTCCTATCCGAATACGGATTTCCTCAAGAGCATCCTCCGGCACCACCAGATTTTTCAAAGTTTCCCTCAGATGTAGGGGAAAAATATGTATGATTTCCTCCCGCATATCATCCACCTCCTGACTTTTAGGTTTGTCCCTATGACATTTATATGAAGGGGATGAGAAATTATGAATAAAAAAGTGTGCTGAGCACACTTTGCGTGCACTCGCGGAGCGTTTTTATTTAATAGGAAATCCAAAGGAATTTCCTATTAAATAAAAAAAGAACTACCGAATCGGTAGTTCTTTTAATCTTATTAGTTATATTTGCGTTTTCTTGCTGCTTCTGATTTCTTTTTACGTTTTACGCTTGGTTTTTCGTAATGTTCTCTTTTACGAATCTCCTGCTGGATACCTGCTTTCGCACAGTTTCTCTTGAATCTACGTAAAGCGGAATCTAAAGTCTCATTCTCTTTTACGATAACATTTGACATAGTCTCACACCTAACCTCCCTCCAGTTGTAAATTGTGCTCCAACTGTTTGGGTAATATTTGCACTATTACATATTATACCACAAACTAGTGATTCGTCAACTATTTTTCCAAAATTAGATGGAATTTATTGGATTTGACCCTCTAACGCAGTCTTTGCCTCTGCCAATGCGTCTGCAATTCCTGCCGGGTTCTTACCGCCTGCCTGTGCCATATTTGGACGACCACCGCCGCCACCGCCGACTTTTCCGGCAATTGCCTTGATTAAGTTGCCTGCGTGAGCTCCTGCTTTCATGGCTCCGTCAGTTGCCATAGCTACCAAGTTTACCTTGCCATCATTTTCCGAAGCCAGTACAATCACGCCTTCTCCCAGTTTTTCTTTTAACTGGTCGCCTAAGTCTCTCAAACCGTTCATGTCCACGCCTGATACGCTGACTGCCAACAGCTTGGTTCCTTTGACCTCGGTTACCTGATCCATGACATCTCCCAAAGCATCCTTTGCGGCTTTGCTCTTTAAGGATTCATTTTCGCTCTGTAATGCTTTGACTTCCGCCATCAGATGCTCTAACTTCTCTACTAAGCCTGCCGGATTTGTTTTCACAATCTTAGCTGCTTCATTGATGGTATCCTCCATCTTGTCATAGTATTCAAAAACGCCTTCTGAAGTCAAGGCTTCAATACGTCTGACACCTGCTGCGATACCGGATTCGGATATAATCTTAAAGGCACTGATATTTGCCGTATTATCTACATGAGTTCCTCCGCAAAGCTCTGTGGAGAAATCTCCCATACTTACTACACGTACAGTATCTCCGTATTTCTCACCAAACAATGCCATAGCACCGCTTTTCTTTGCCTCGTCCAGAGACATAATCTTGGTTACTACCGGAAGAGAATCTGCAATTTTTTCATTGACAATATTCTCAACCTTTGTAATTTCCTCTTCTGTCATAGCCGCAAAATGTGAGAAGTCAAAACGAAGTCTTCCCTCATCCACATAGGAACCGTGCTGCTCTACATGAGTACCCAGCACTTCACGAAGTGCTTTCTGTAACAGATGGGTGGCACTGTGATTTCTTCTGGTAAGATTACGTTTTTTCTCATTGACACGCAAAGTAACTGTATCTCCAACCTTGAACATTCCCTTTGTCACTTTTCCCACGTGACCTACCTTGCCGCCGCGAAGCTGGATGGTATCCTCCACACGGAATGTTCCGTCTGCGGTCTCAATGATACCATTGTCCGCACACTGTCCACCCATTGTAGCATAGAATGGGGTCTCCTCGACAATCATCGTTCCCACATCTCCGTCAGATAACGCCTGAGTCAGCTCTGTCTCCGTGGTCAGCACTGTTATCTTAGATTCATGTACCAATCTGTCATACCCCACAAATTCCGTGGTAATGGCTGTATCAATCTCATCATATACGGTGGCATCTGCTCCCATATAGTTTGTCTCTTTTCTTGCACTGCGGGCTTTTTTCCGCTGCTCTTCCATACAAGCTTTAAAGCCTTCTTCATCGATGGTAAATCCTTTTTCCTCCAGAATTTCCTGTGTCAAATCCATCGGGAATCCATAGGTGTCATAAAGCTTAAATGCATTCTCACCGGAAAGCACCTTGCTGCCTGCTGCCTGCATTTCTTCCTGCATCTCATTCAGAATACTCAGACCCTGATCGATGGTTTTATGGAATTTTTCTTCCTCTTCACTTAATACTTTTAAGATAAATTCTCTCTTTTCTTCTAATTCAGGATAACCGTCCTTGCTCTCTGCAATCACTGTTTCACTGAGATTTGCCAGAAATTTCTCCTCAATGCCCAGCAATCTTCCGTGACGGGCTGCACGACGGATAATACGACGTAATACATAACCTCTTCCTTCATTGGTCGGCATAATTCCATCGGAAATCATAAAGGTTGCGGAACGGATATGGTCTGTAATCAGACGGATAGATACATCATCCATTGCATCGGTCTGATAGGTCTTTCCTGCAATCTCACAGATTCTGTCGCGGATTGCTTTCATGGTATCAATATCAAAAACAGAATCCACATCCTGAACCACTACTGCCAGACGCTCTAATCCCATACCGGTATCAATATTTTTGTTGGCAAGCTCTACATAGTTTCCGTGTCCGTCACCGTCAAACTGGGTAAATACGTTATTCCATACCTCCATAAAACGGTCACAATCACAGCCCACCTTACAATCCGGGCTGCCACATCCATATTTCTCGCCTCTGTCATAATAAATCTCGGAACATGGACCGCAAGGACCTGCACCATGCTCCCAGAAATTATCACACTCGCCGTTTTCATCCCGATAGAACCGTGTAATCTTCTCTGCCGGAACTCCGATTTCTTTTGTCCAAATTTCAAAAGCTTCATCATCTTCACCGTAGATGGACGGATACAGACGCTCCGGCTCCATACCGATAACTTCTGTCAAAAACTCCCAGCTCCATGCGATTGCTTCATGCTTGAAGTAATCTCCAAAAGAAAAGTTACCCAGCATCTCAAAGAAAGTAAGATGTCTTGCTGTCTTACCTACGTTCTCGATATCTCCTGTACGGATACATTTCTGACAGGTGGTCACTCTCTTTCTCGGTGGCACTTCCTGTCCTGTAAAATACGGCTTTAACGGTGCCATACCTGCATTGATCAACAACAGACTGTTGTCATTGTGTGGTACCAGCGAAAAGCTGTTCATTGATAAATGTTCCTTACTCTCAAAAAACTCCAGATACATTCTCCGAAGCTCATTTACTCCATATTTCTTCACGTTTTTTCCTCCAAAATCTATTACTCTTTTGTCTCTTCTGTCATTGCCGCTTCTTTTGCATCCTTATTCAGACGAATCTTTTTTCCTGCAAAAACTCCTGCAACCGCAATGGCCGCCAGAATGAGTGCTATAATTGTATACTGTAAAAAACTTGCTAAAAATGCCATTCTGCTTCCCTCCGTTTTCTGTTACAAAAAACTTTGCCACAAACTATTCTTTATCATATCATAGGAAAAATCTTATTTCAAGATGTCTGAAAACCCAATTTGTCCATTTTCCCCATCTTCCAACAGTACATCCTCCAAAAGGTTCTCTCCGTCTGCCGCCGTGGTTGCCAAGGTATCACACCGCTCATTCTCAGGGTGACCGTCATGTCCCTTTACCCATATGTAGGTAACCTCATGGGGCTCCATGACCTGCAACAGCCTTTTCCATAAATCCACATTTTTTACCGGCTTCTTGTCTGCCTTCTTCCAGCCTCTTTTTACCCAACCGCCAATCCAGTTCTGATTAAAGGCATCCACCAGATACTTGGAATCGGAATACAGCTTCACTTTACATGGCTTCGTCAAAGCCTCCAGTCCCCGAATTGCCGCCATCAGTTCCATCCGGTTATTGGTGGTTTTTTTATAGCCTGCGGAAAGCTCCCTCTCATGGAGCGTACCGCTTCTGTCCGTATATTGTAACACCACACCGTAACCGCCCGGTCCGTCGGGATTTCCTCTCGCCGCTCCATCGGTATAAATTATTACTTCCATTCTATATCCTCTTTCTTTTCCCTATATTCCTTCAAACACTTGATTTTCCCCAGATATATCCACAATCTTATCTGCCAGCTTCTGCTCTCCGCAGTCTGTCAATTCCTGCTTATAGGTTTCAATCAAATCATATCGCTTCCACATATGCATGGGAAAGATTCTATCCGCATCCATATGATGTATAAAATAGTCCATACCATTTTTATAGCTTTCCTCCAGACGGGGATCCATAACCACAAATGCCGCATCCAGATGAACGCCCCGCAAAGGCTCTAGCTTCTTGCGGAATTCCTCCCGCATTTTCTTTCGGTACGCCTCATCTCTGGCTTCGCCTTTTCGTACTACCCAGCACCAGTCGTTCAAATCTCCTGCATGAAACAGCTTTTTTCCCTGATAAGTAATGAGAAAAGACACTCCCTCATCGGTGGAACCCAAAGCGTCCACCACCATTCCATCTACTTCATAGTGATGGTCAGGCTTTACGGTAATCATCCGTTCCTTTACCGCCGGGTCAATGCCGTTCCGCTCCAGATATTTTGCGTTGAACCGCATATCGTTTCCCAAAAAGAATATCATTTTCGGGTACTCCATCCCCCACTTTAAAGATTCCAGCCAGAAATGGTCTCTGTGCTTATGGCTGGCAAAAATATAATGCTTTTTGTACTTTGAAAAATCCGGGAGTTCTCCCAAGAACTCCACCTCCGGGGTTTTGCTTTTGTCAAAATAATCTATCAGCAACAGAGTATCTCCTATCTCCACCGCAAAACAACTGTGCATTACATAAATAATTTTCATGGCATTTTACTCACAATCTCATTGGCTTTCCCATAGATTTCCTGCGGAGAAACTCCAATGTCAAATTTTCCGTCCTCATATAGAATCTTACCGTTGACCATCGTCAGCTTTACATTCTGTTTGCTGCCGCTGTATACCAGATTTTTCGTGATGTTATTGAAAGGCTGCATATTGGGCTGCTGTAAATCTATCAGAATCAAATCCGCTTTCTTTCCCACTGCAAGCCGGTCACAATCTTTCAGACCCATAGCAACGGCTCCTCCTGCGGTTGCCATATACAATACTCTGTCGGCATCCATGACCGCCGCATCCTCTTCTCTTAATTTGGCGAGTCCTGTTACCAGAAACATCTCACGAAACATATCTAAGCAATTATTGCTGGCAGGTCCATCGGTTCCTATGGCAAGATTAATTCCTGCCTGCTGCATTGCCGTCAGCGGCGGAATGCCGCTTGCCAGCTTTACATTGGAGCCGGGATTGGTAATGACGGAAACACCTTTCTCTTTATAAATCTCGATATCCTCTTCTTTAAACCAGACACAGTGAAAGCCTCCGCCGCCGTAATCATACATCCCCATGGAATCAAACAGGGCTGCCGGGGTCTTTCCGTACCGTTTCCGGCACTCTTCCACTTCCGATTTGGTTTCTGCAATGTGGGTATACATGGGTGCCCGGTATTTTTGTACCAAATCCGCCACACCCTCCAACAATTTTTGATCCGTGGTGTACTCTGCATGAAATCCCAGCTTGTAACTGCAAAGCTCATGATAATCATTATATTTTAAATACTGTTCCTCCAGTTCCTCCAAAGAACTGGTAAAATTATTCAGTCCGCTGACCTGTACCGTACGAAATCCACAGTCGATTCCTGCCTGAATCACTTCCTTTGGATAAATATACATATCAAACATGGAGGTAATTCCGCTGGTGAGATACTCCATAATTGCCAGCTTCGCCAGCCAATAGGCATCTTCCCCTTTCAGCTTTGCCTCGTTTGGGAAAATCTGCTGATTCAGCCATTCCTGCAAAGGCATATCGTCGGCTCTGGACCGCAGGAACGTCATGGCAGAATGAGTGTGGGCATTTTTGAAGCCCGGCATCAGCAGATTTCCTTCTACGTCGATTTCCCGTTCCCATATAATAATGTCTTCCGGCTTTTTACAGACCTGTTCCACATCTGTTCCGTCCCCCAGATAGCATATGGTATTTCCTTTTACCCAAAGTTCTCCCTCTATGATACGAAACCCTTGTGTTTCATCGGTAAGTAATATTTTTGCATTATAAAAACGAATATTCATTCCATCACCCGTTCTCTGTATTTACAGTTCTATCTCCTCATACATTGTCACAATGGACTCATGCAGCAATTTCCGTATCATCGGTGCCACCTTTGCTGCGGTCTCCTGTACTTCTGCGTGAGACAATGGCTGTTCGGACATTCCCGCTGCCAAATTGGTAAGACAGGACAGTCCGCAGATTTTCATTCCCATGTGATTTGCGGCGATTGCCTCACAGGCGGTACTCATTCCCACTGCAGAGGCACCTAACATTTTAGCTGCCCGTACCTCTGCCGGAGACTCGTAATTCGGTCCCTTGAACTGACAATAGATTCCCTCTTTCAAATCCATCCCCAGTTTTTTTGCCGTCTTTCGGATAATCTCCTGTAAATCCTTGTCATAGATTTCGCTCATATCCGGGAATCTGGTTCCCAGCTCACTGACATTTTTTCCAATCAGCGGCGAATCCACAAACATAGACAACTGGTCGGTAATCAGCATCAAATCCCCCGCCTGAAATCCGTCTCCGCATCCTCCTGCGGCATTGGTCAAAAACAGGATTTTGGCTCCTAGCATCTTCATCAGTCTGGTAGGAAGCACCACATCCTGCATGGAATATCCTTCATAATAATGAACCCTTCCGTTCATAATTACCAGGGGCACTTCTCCCGTATACCCAAAAAGAAACTCTCCCGCATGTCCTTCCACCGTGGATACCGGAAAACCCTCAATTTCGTGGTAGTCGATTCTGTCTACAATCTGAAATTCATCCATATACTGAACGAAGCCAGAGCCTAAAATTAATGCCACCTTCGGCTGAAAGTCTGTTTTTTCCCGGACACACCGATAACATTTTTCTAATTTATCATAGATTGGATTCATTTCTGTTCCCTCCGTTTTGTTTTCTATCTTTCCCTATATTTATAATTTTAGCATAAGCACTTTCTTTTTACTATGTTAAAATTGTAATCAATTTCCTTTTCCATTCTGTTTTTTTCTTCATATTGTCCTTGCCCTCGCCGTCAAAACCCTTTATAATCTACTATGATAAAAATACGTAGGAGGAGTTTTACTCATGAATAACGAAAATGGTGTTATCAAAGATGCCAGTGCCCTTGGCACACCAAAAATGTTGCTTCTGGGATTACAGCATATGTTTGCTATGTTCGGAGCAACAATCTTAGTACCAATTTTAGTCAACAGTTATTTCCATGGCGAAGGTTTATCCGTACAGGTAACTTTAATCTGTGCAGGTATCGGAACTTTATTTTTCCATCTCTGCACCAAAATGAAGGTTCCTGCTTTCTTGGGTTCATCCTTTGCTTTTCTGGGTGGCTTTGCTACCGTAGCCGAATTAAACACCGGTATTTTTGCCGATATGAGCTATGGTGAAAAATTACCATATGCCTGCGGTGGTATCGTAGTTGCCGGTCTGCTCTATTTGATTCTGGCTCTGATTATCAAACTGGTAGGCGTAAAACGCGTGATGCGTTTCCTTCCGCCGGTAGTAACCGGACCTATCATCATCTGTATCGGTCTGAGTCTGGCACCTAGTGCTATTGCCAATGCTTCCACCAACTGGCTTTTAGCCCTTGTTGCTCTGGCAGTGATTGTCATCTTCAATGTTTGGGGAAAAGGAATGTTTAAGATTATCCCTATTCTGATGGGTGTTGTAATCCCATATGCATTGGCTTTGATTCTCAATGCCTGTGGCGTTACAAATCCTGACGGCTCCGCCATCTTGGATTTTGCAAATGTGGCTCAGTCTGCATGGGTAGGTTTGCCGCCGTTCCAGTTCTGTAAATTCAATATTACAGCGGTTCTGGTTATGGCACCGATTGCCATCGCTACTATGATGGAACATATCGGAGATATTTCCGCAATCTCTGCTACCGTAGATGAGAATTTCTTGGAGGACCCGGGTCTTCACCGCACCTTGATTGGTGACGGTCTGGCAACCGCACTTTCCGCTATGGTAGGTGGTCCTGCCAATACCACTTACGGTGAAAATACCGGTGTTTTGGAATTAAGCCGTGTACACGATCCGAAGGTTATCCGTATTGCTGCGGTTTATGCCATCGTACTCAGTTTCATTCCAAAGGTATCTGCTATCATCGGCTCTATGCCGGCTTCCATCATCGGAGGTGTCAGCTTCATCCTTTACGGTATGATTTCCGCTATCGGTGTTCGTAACATCGTAGAAAATCATGTGGATTTTACAAAATCACGTAACCTGATTATCGCAGCCGTTATCCTTGTCTGCGGACTTGGTTTTTCCGATGGACTGACCTTTACCATTGCCGGTACATCCATTACCCTGACCAGTCTCGCCATTGCAGCCATTGCCGGTATTATCCTCAATGCGATTCTGCCGGGCAACGACTATCATTTTGGTGAAGACGTAAAAGCGGACAGCAACCGTGGAATTCATATGGAATCAGATAATTAATCAATGATTTTTAAATGCCCCGGAGCCAGTACACTGTACTGAACTCCGGGGCATTTTCTATTTTTCTTCGGGATAATACATCCCCCACTGCTCTCTGAATTCTGTCATCATATCCATGACATCCATGGTATAGTCAAGATAAATATGACTTTGGTTTCCGCCAATGGCAGCTTCCATATCATCTAATTCATATTTTAATGCATCTGTATCTTCATCTGTTTTAATGATTTCAATTCTGCCATCCTCAACATAAGTAATCTTTGCCTCTCTGGCTCTGGGATATTCCATAATCTCAATGAATCCCTTCTCGCAGGATACCATTCCACGTTTTGGCTGCTTTGAATGCAAGGACAATGCCACCGTAGCCATCTGTCCCTCTTCATTGGTAAGAAGCAGACCCGCCTGCTCGTCAACACCGGTTGGTGCCGACTTTACCTGTGAAAGTAATTGATTCGGTTTTGATTCCATAAACCATCTGATAAATGATAGTGCATATACTCCGATATCCAGCATGGCACCTCCCGCCAGATTCGGATTAAAAAATCGATTGCTCATATCATACTCTTTAAAGCTCCCAAAATTCATTGTAATCACATTTACTTTTCCAAGCTTTCCTGACTCGAGTATCTCCCGGAGTTTTCTGTATATAGGCATATGATAGATTGTCATTGCCTCACACAGTACCAGATGTTTTTCCCTTGCAATGGATACAGCTTCCCTCAACTCCCTGCTGTTCAAAGTAATGGATTTCTCAACAAGCAGGTGTTTTCCGTTTTGTAATGCCTGCTTCATAAACTCTATATGGGTATTATGAGGGGTGGTAATATAGATTGCATCTACTTCGGAATCCGTAAACATTTCATGGTAATCATCATATACCTTTTGAATCCCGTATTTATCGGCAAAAGCCACCGCTTTTTCATGGGTTCTGTTTCCCACGGCATAAATTTTCTTTCCCGATTTTTGGAGAGCCACCGCCATCTCATTGGCAATGACGCCGGTTCCCAAAACCGCCCATTTTATATCATTCATATGTTTCATCCTTTTTCTTCAATAATTTCAGTTCTCTTTTTCTTCTGTAGTAAATTTTTTATAATATTCTTTTGCCTCTTCCTCTGTCAAACCAAAGCGTTTCTGTAATTTTTTTAGAATCTTTTCGCTGGAAACGTGTTCTTCTATATTATCGAGAATCAATGCTTGAATCCCTATTTCCATCCCCTGTTCTATATACATTTTTTCCATTTCAAATGCTTTCATATAGTTGATGCCAACCTCCTCATCATGCCTAATTTTCTCCACAAATTCATGAATTTTCTTTAAGTTCTCATCTCGTGCATTTTCCTGTGTACTTTCTTCTATGTATTTTAGCATGTTTTGCAGGTCTTTGCTAGGATTTCCTTCTATTCCCCTTGTATACAAATAGATTGTTTTTGCTCCGTCTTCATATTCAATCGTATCATCTTCTTTACAGTGATTTTCAAAAGTATAGACCATTCGATTCTTACCAAATGGATCATACGGCAAAATCATAATGATAACCACATTCTTCAATTTTCCATAATCAACTCCACTCCTCAATATTTTGGCATCAATCTTGATTCCGTGATATTTTTCACTTCGTCCCAACACAGTTTTTTGTGGAATCACTTTTACCTTCCCAATCTTTTTCTTTAAAATTGTGCTAAGAAGTAATTTACAAAACTGCTCTCCTTCCTCTCCTCTTGTTACTACTTCTTGAAACAAAAAATCATCCAATAAATTCAACTCTTCCAATCTTCTTTTTTCCATACATATTTCTCCTTTAGGTTTCGTATTTTTCATATTGAATTTCATTGGCGAACTGCCAGAATTTTGACGGCATATAAAAAATATATACCATTGAATATTTTTATAAGAATAGAATATTTTGAATTTTAACACATATTTTACCAATTAGAAATGGGCATTTTCACTAAAAACTTTTTTGAAACTCTAATCTTGAAACATAACAAAACAGGGGATATCATCCTTATATCCCCTGTTTTTCTTCCTTCTTCTTTAAAAAAACTTTCTCTACTGCCAGTGCTATCAGCGTTCCCGATATGGCTCCTACCAACACATCCGTCGGATAATGCACACCCAGATATAGTCGGGACAGAGCAATCAGTCCTGCCAATACCAGAAAACAGACTCCATACTTTTTGGGCAGCTCACGATACAAAATAACTGCCATGGCAAAGGAGGTTGCCGTGTGACCGGAAGGAAAGGAAAAATCCGATTGTTTTTCAATCAGTCTGGTTAAACCCTCCACTGCCTCGTAAGGTCTGGTTCTGGCTATCACATTTTTTAGGAACAGATTATTTATCAGGAAGGAACCTGCCATAGCCTCCAGGGAGTGAATCCCTGTCTTGCGAAGCTTCGGAACCAACAAAAACAAAATTGCAAGTAATATCCAAAAGCTTCCCTTATCTCCCAGTCTTGTAATGACTGTAAAAATTTTTGTCAGCCACGGAGTCCTGAGATATTCCTGAATCCACAAAAGAATCTGTCCGTCCAACTGTAACATTCCACTCATAAATTATAAATTTTCAAGTTTGGCAATTCCTGCCTTAAGATGTGATATCTCCACCTCGTAGAATTTTCCTTCGTCTGCTGCCTGTGCAGATTTCGGGTCCAACGGAAGCTTTCCTAACACATCTATTCCCAGCTCTTTTGCCGCTTCGTCAATATGGCTTTCTCCGAAGAGAGAAATCTCTTTTCCGCAGTCCGGGCATTTCAGATAGCTGTAATTCTCCACAACGCCCAGTACCGGAATATTCATCATTCCTGCCATATTGTATGCTTTCTTTACAATCATCTGTACCAGCTCCTGCGGAGAGGTTACAATGATGATTCCGTCCACCGGAAGAGACTGAAATACGGTTAAAGGCACATCTCCGGTTCCCGGCGGCATATCCACAAACAGATAATCCAAATCACCCCAGATAACATCGGTCCAGAACTGCTTTACGGCACCTGCAATGACAGGACCTCTCCAGACTACCGGAGCCTCCTCGTCATCCATCAGAAGATTGATGGACATAATCTTGGTTCCGTCTTCTGCCTGAATCGGGTCGATTCCCATATCATTTCCAACTGCCGGACCATGTACCCCGAACATTTTCGGAATGGACGGTCCTGTGATATCCGCATCTAAGATACCTACTTCATATCCTTTTTTTCTCATCTTTGCTGCCAATCCCGCAGTCACGAAGGATTTACCCACGCCACCTTTGCCGCTGACAACTCCGATGACTTTTTTAATAGATGAATACTGATTCATATCTGCTGCAAAACTTTCCTGCTGACTGCCGGAACATCCTTCACAGCTTTCTTTTGAGCAGCTGGATGCACTGCTACACTCTTTATTTTCTGGCATATTCTATATCCTCCTGCTATGTTCATTTTATTTCCAATGCATGAGGTAGTATAGCTCATTTTTTCCTTTTTTTCAATGTATATTTGCTAAATAATGATGCAGACTAAGCCTCCGTTGGAATCGTTGACGATTTTTTGCATGGTATCCTGCAATTTCATCTGGCTTTCGTCATCCATCATGGAAATCTTGCTGCGGATTCCGTCTTCCATCAGCTCTCCGATGGATTTTCCGAAAATATTGGTATTCCATACGCCTTCTTCCGTATTCTGCCCTTCTTTGATATATTCAATCAAATCCTTTGCCTGCTCCTCACTTCCCACAATCGGAGCAACCTCTGTCTCAATATTGGCTTTAATCATGTGAATGCTAGGGGATACCGCTTTCATCTTCACACCGTATTTATTTCCATGCTTAATCAACACCGGCTCTTCCAATGTAATATCCGAAAGACTTGGATTGACCACCCCGTAGCCCTTCATCTTGACTGCATTCATGGCATCCTCCACCTTTTCGTACTCCCGTTTCTTTCCCGCAAGCTCTTTTATCATGGAAATCAGCTGATATTCCCCGCGAATTTCCACACCGGTCAGCTCGCTCATATTTTCGTAATAATATTTGTCCTCCACATCCATTCGCAGGTTTACACTGCCGGTGGCAAGGTCCAGTTTATCCATCTTTACCGTCTGGATATAATCCCCTTCCGTTTCAAAAGGATACTGAATCAAATCCTTAATATATGTAATGTCCTTTAAAAAGTTTTTCGCATTGAGAATCATGTTCTGTTTCATCTGGGTTCCGATATCCAGCATTTCCACCCATTTCGGCATATAGAAATTCATACGAACCACCGGAAATTCATAGAGAATCCCTTTTAAAATGTTGGAGATGTCCTCTTTTTTTAACTGCTCACAGTTTACAGGCATTACAGTTACATGATATTTTTCCTGCATCTCCAGTGCCATGTGTTTGGTCTCCTCACTGTAAGGCTTTGTGGAATTCAAAAGAACGATAAACGGTTTTCCCAGATTTTTCAGTTCCGTAATGGTCTTTTCCTCAGGACTCACATAATTCTCTCTTGGAATGTCCGTAAAAGAGCCGTCTGCCGTCACCACAATTCCAATGGTGGAGTGTTCGTTGATAACTTTTTTGGTTCCAATTTCCGCCGCTTGAGTAAATGGAATTTCATAATCAAACCACGGGGTTCTGACCATCCGCTCCGTATCGTTTTCCATGTGTCCACTGGCTCCTTCCACCATATAGCCCACACAGTCTATCAAGCGTACTTTTACATCGGTTCCGTCCTCCAAGGTAATCTCTGCCGCCTCTTTGGGAATAAACTTGGGCTCCGTAGTCATAATGGTCTTTCCCGCTGCCGACTGAGGCATCTCGTCTATGGTCCGTTCCTTGTCATGCTCATCCTTCATATAGGGCAGTACCATCTGCTCCATAAACCGCTTGATAAATGTAGATTTTCCCGTTCTGACCGCTCCTATGACGCCCAGATAAATTTCCCCTTTTGTTCTGGCACTAATGTCCTTATAAACATCAAAGGACGAGGTATTAAAATTGTCCATGAATAAATCCTCCCGCATATACTAATCCATGTATATGAGGAGGATTCCTTATTTATACAACATTCTCAATTTTTTTGGTTCTATGTAAAACTTAACCTCTGTCTGATGACCACAAAATTCTCCGTCAGCATGGACAACCATCGGCTCTTGGGTTTTCACCGAAAAGCTGGTACAGTTTTTCAAATGACAGCCTTTGATTTTGTGGTGCTTTTTGCAGAGCAACCGTATCAGCATCAAGCCAATCTTCGGTTTCGGTATCCGTTCCACGGCTATCATGGACAACTCCCCGTCTCTGCAATCCGCATCCGGTGCCATAGGTACTCCTCCGCCCTCGTAAGGCTGATTCATGGCTGCCGCAAAAATCATTCCGTCCAATTTTTGTTCCTCTCCATCGTTATAGTGCACCACCGCATCCACATTTTCCATGGAAAGCAGGCTCTGTATGGTAAGAATCAGATAGACCAGTTTTCCCAATCCAATCCTGTTCAGAACGAATTTAATCTTAGAATGGAGTGCTTTCTCGCAGATAAGTGCATCAAAACCGATTCCCGAGCTGATGGCAAAAAGACGGCTATCCTCTCCGTGATTCCACACCACTCTTCCCAAATCAATGGCAAACTCTTCTTTTGCATCCAGAATCCGGTTCAGTGCCTCCAAGGGTTTATTTGCCTCTATTCCCAGACCTCTTCCCAAGTCGTTGCCGGAACCGGTAGGAATATAACCGAACCTTACCTTTTCAAAATGTTCCATACCGTTGATGACTTCATTGACGGTTCCATCTCCTCCAACCACAATAAGGCAGATGTCCTCATCTGCCTTATTACATATCATCTTTGCCAATTCCGTTACATGTCCCGCATATTTGGAAAGATATGCTTTATAGGGAATCTCCCGTCTGTTTAACTCCTCTTTAATCTGTCTCCAGCTTTTCTTGGTCTTTCCGGTTCTGGAGGTCAGATTTACAATAAAATAATACATGCTATATTTCTTCTTTCGTTTTTCTCAAGCGGCCGTAAATCTCCGTTTTTCCATAAACCTTTCTTGCCAGCTTGGCGTTGATGTCTTCCTTATGGGCACGCCACTTCCAATTTGTTCCCAAAGTGGAAGGTACATTCATCCTTGCACTGCTTCCCAGCCCAATCAGATCCTGCATGGTTACAATGACCAAATCTGCCGTACTGCTCCACGCACCTCGCATCATACCCCAATTATAGCCCTCTTCCTTAGTTAACTGCAAGTATTCTTTTGCTTTTTTTACACTTTCCTTCGGTGCCGTCTTCATCCACCCCAAAATCGTATCATTATCATGGGTTCCGGTATAGACTACACAATGTTTACTGAAGTTATGAGGAAGGTAATCACTGTCATCCCTGGAATCAAAAGCAAACTGTACCACCTTCATTCCCGGAAATCCGCTGTCTTTTACCAACTGTAATACAGAGGGAGTCAAAAATCCTAAGTCCTCCACAATAATATCCAATTTTCCCAGCTTCTCCTCCAATGCCTCAAACAGCTCCATGCCCGGTCCCTTGCACCATCTTCCGTTCTGTGCCGTGGTGTCTTTTCCCGGAATGGCATAGTAGGAGTCAAATCCGCGAAAATGGTCAATCCGCACCACATCATAAAGCTTTGACATTTTATCCATCCGCATGGTCCACCATGCATAGCCGTCCGCTTTCATCACATCCCAGCGAAACAGCGGATTACCCCAAAGTTGACCGTCAGCGGAAAAGGCATCCGGCGGACAACCTGCAACATCTATGGGCTCCAAATTTTCATCCAGATAAAACTGTGAGGGATTCATCCATACATCCACACTGTCTCCCGCCACATAAATCGGAACATCCCCGATAATCTTGATTCCTTTGTCATTGGCGTAGGCTTTTAATTCACGCCATTGTTTAAAGAAGAGATATTGCAGCATTTTCCAAAAATCTATCTCTTCCTTATACTCTCTTTTGGCATCTTCCATTGCCTGTGGCTCACGGAATTTCAACGGACGCTCCCACCGGGTCCATTCTGCACCTCCGTTGGCTTCCTTAATTGCCATAAAAAGTGCAAAATCCTCCAGCCAGTCACTTTCCTCTTCACAGAAAAGCTCATAGTCCTCTAAATCTCCCGCAAAAAATCGTTTCTGTGCATGACGCAGCAATGAGTAGCGATTCTGATAGATTCTACCGTAGTCCACTTCATCCTCTTTTTCAAACCATCGGTATGCCTCACACTCACTCTTTTTTAACAATTTATCCTGACAAAGATAATCCAGGTCTATAAAATATGGATTTCCCGCAAATCCGGAGGGAGACTGATAAGGGGAGTCTCCATAACTGGTAGGACAAATAGGCAACATCTGCCAGTAGGTCTGTCCTGCCTTTTCCAAAAAATCCACAAATTTCTTTGCCTGTTTTCCCATCGTTCCAATTCCATAAGGAGATGGCAGGGATGAGATATGCATTAATACACCACTACTTCTCATTCTTTTCCTCCGCTTGCTATTGCCTGCACGCTCTCTCCAATCATCAAGTCCACTGCCACAATCTCATGCATGCTGCCCGCCTGCAATTCGATAAAATTGAACAGAATTTCTACTCCACGGGTAGCCAACACCTTGGCAGGCTGTTTGATAGTCGTAAGTTTCGGATTATAATATTCCGCCAGTTCAATTCCATCGTAACCGATAACGGAAATATCCTTTGGCACTCTCAATCCCTTATCCTTTAATGCCCGAATCGCCCCTATGGCGGTCACATCCGCCATGGCAAACACTGCTGTGATATCCGGTGCCTTTTCCAGCAACCGTATCATAGCACGATAAGCACTATCAAAAGAGAACCTGCAATTCTCATAATATTTTTCATGGTCAAATTCCATTTGATGCTCTTCAAAGCTTTTTAAACAGCCCTGATGTCTTTCATTACTGGTATAAGAAACATTAATATCTCCTCCCAGTACACCGATTCTCCGATGTCCGTTCTCAATCAGGTAATCCACTGCCATCTTTCCGCCTGCCACATCATCCACGGAAATACTGGATAAATTCGGAAAATTCAAGCTGTCGCCCCGGTTGGTTACCAACACTCCCGGTACTTCCAGCAACTCAAACTGTTTCTCAAAGCTGGAAGGATTTCCACCTAAAAACAGAAATCCCAAAGGCTTCCTCTCTCTGGAAAGAATCAAAGCCTGCTCCACCTCATTCTCACTTTCATCTATGTAATAGACTTCTGCGGAATATTTGGTTTTTTCCAGCATCATTTGTATCTCTTCTACAATATTTGCAAACAGCATATTGGAGGTACCCTTTACCATAACCGCAATGGTCTTACTTGCATTCTGCTTTAAATGCTTGGCATTGTTATTAGGTACAAAATGATATGCTGCTACAATCTCCTCGATTTTCTTCTTCGCCTCCGGGCTGACATCCCTGCGGTTATTCAGCACTCGCGATACGGTACTAATGGAATATCCGGACGCCTTCGCAATGTCTTTTATGGTCACTTATCATACCACCATTCTCTTCTTTAACCTTTTACGGCTCCTGCAACCACACCTTCGATGATGTATTTCTGACATGCCATATAGAAGATAACAATCGGCACAATAGAAAGTACCAGCATCGCCATTAAGGCTCCCAGGTCCTTGTTTCCATTGGTTCCCACTAACATCTGAATGACCACCGGAATTGTTTTGTAACGTGTACGGATTCCAATTACCAGATATGGCAACAAGAAATCATTCCAGATCCACATGACATTTAAGATTGCAACCGTAATTGCCGTCGGTTTCAAAATAGGAAATACCACTCGGAAATAGGTTTGTAACGGATTACAGCCGTCAATCATTGCCGCCTCTTCAATCTCCAACGGAATGCTCTTCACAAAGCCTGCAAACATAAATACGGACAAACCTGCTCCGAATCCTAAATATAATATACACATACCCAGCGGATTTCTCAAGTGAAATCTGTCTGCCAAGTCCACCATTGTAAACATGACCATCTGGAATGGTACTACCATGGAAAACACAAACAGGTAATAAATCAAAGATGAAGGTTTGCTTTTTACCCTTGTGAGATAGTATGCTGTCATGGAAGTAAACAAAATAATCAATGCCACAGAGACAATGGTAATAAAGAAGGACCATCCCGCTGCTTCAATCAATCCCGTTTGCTCCAAACCGTTGACATAGTTGGTAATTCCGGCAAATAATTCACCCTTTGGTAAAACAAACGGCTGTTTACTGATATAAAACTTTCCCTTGAAAGAATTCATCAAAATAAAGTACAGAGGGAACAGTACCACTACCGTCAATACACATAAAACAATCGTAATCAGGATGTTTGATTTTTTCTTTTCCATTACTGCTCCACCTCCTTGCTTCTGGTTGCTAACAACTGGATTACTGCAATTGCCGTTACAATGATAAAGAACATCACTGCCTTAGCCTGACCTACACCTTCATATCCCACTCTTCCGTAGAAGGTACGGTATATATTCAATGCCAGCATCTCCGTCTCATGGAGCGGGGCTCCTGCGGTCAGCGATAAGTTCTGGTCAAAGAGTTTAAAGCTGTTGGACAATGTCAAAAAGATACAGATGGTAATGGATGGCATTACCATTGGAATCTTAACTTTAAAGAGCGTCTGCATAGAGGTTGCACCATCGATTTTCGCTGCCTCAATCAGCTCCGTCGGAATATTCTGCAATCCGGCAATATAAATAATCATCATATAACCAACCATCTGCCAGTTCATCAGAATAATCAATCCAATAAATCCATATTTAAAATCTGATACGATTGTAACTCCATGTTTATACAAAATCGCATCTATCATCTGTTGCCATGTATATCCAAGAACAATACCACCAATCAGGTTCGGCAAAAAGAACACCGTACGGAAAAAGTTGGTACCTCTTAATTTTCGAGTTAAAAGCAATGCAATGCAAAACGCAAATACATTTACGGTAATCACAGATATGACTGTAAACGCTGCCGTTACCCAAAAAGAGTGTCCAAATCCCTCTCCTTGAGATAAGGCTGTCACATAATTATCAAGACCAATCCACTCTGCATTTTTAACTGTGGTGAATTTACAAAAGGACAAATATACACCTTCAATAAAAGGTATCACGAATGCAAAAGCAAACGCTATCAGTGTTGGTACTACAAAAATTGGAAAATATCTTTTTAATGTCTTTTGCATAACAGACTCCTTTTTTAAAATTGCTTCGCAGCATTTTGCTGCGAAGCAATATCATTTTTTACTCTGTTTCAGCTTATTTTGCTTTCTCAGATGCCCATTCATCAACTACCATTTTCTGAACTTCATTCCATTTCATTTTACCGTTTGCATACTGAAGTAATGCTGCTCCAAAGTCATCCTTGAAGGTCTGGCTTGGGAAGGAGGTAAAGTTCCAGGATACACTGTTTCCTTTATCCATCCATGCGTACATCTCAACTGCCAACGGATCATCGGATCTCTCATCCTCAGTAAAGGTGGTAAACGGAGCTGCATTTCCAAGTCCGCCGTCATCTGCGGATTTGTACATATACTCTTTACCTTTTTCATCTGTGGTCAGCCAGTTTAAGAAATCCTTTGTTGCCTGGATATCAGCTTCGGAAGCCTCTTTGTTGATACACCAGTAGTTCTCTGTACCGATACATAAACCTTCGTTTGCATCATCTACGCCAAAGTAAATCGGCATAAATTTAATGTCCTCAGCTTTTACGGTATTTCCGTCTACTTCTGAAATCTGGCTCCATGCCCAGTTACCGTTCTGAACCATTGCACATTCTCCCAAAGCGAACTCTGCCATAGAAGATGCAACGTCTACGGAACCAAGGAGACCTTTTTCAGTTACGGAATTGTCCAGATATAAGTCAAATACTTTCTTGTAGTTATCGGAATATTTGAACTCAATCTTATCCATATCGCTGACACCGTTGTCTTTGTACTCATAGTAAATCGGAAGATTTGCTAAATGGGTCTGCCATCTCCAATCCTCACCTGTTTTCAGAGAGGTGGATGCAAATACACCTTCGATGCCTAAATCTTTTTTCTTAGCTGTCATATCTTCCACAACTTCTTTTAATTTGTCATAGCTGTTGATTTCATCTACGCTCTGAACTACCGCACCGTCCATAGCAAAATATTTTTCCATGATTGCGTTGTTGTAGATGATACCATATGCTTCTACTGTATACGGAACACCATAAACTCCGCCGTCTTCACCTTTTACTGCCATGTTCTGGTCAATCAGGTTCTTATATATCTCTGTGTCGGATAAATCCAGACAATAATCTTTCCATTTCTGATAACCTACCGGTCCGTTAATCTGGAACAGAGTCGGTGCATTGCTTCCTCCAATCTCAGATTTCAGTGTTGTCTCGTACTGGTTGCTTGCCGCTGTTACAACCTTAACCTCTACACCGGTTTCCTCTGTGTATTCCTTTGCGATTTTCTGCCACTGTTTATCTACTTCCGGTTTGAAGTTTAAGTAGTAAACAGAACCCTTGGAATCATCTTTTTTTGCTGAATCCCCTGATGATTTGTCAGAATTTCCACAGCCCACAAATAATGTTGCTGCCATAGAGAGTACTAACATCATTGATAATACTTTTCTCTTCATCTTACATCCTCCTATTATTTTTTGATGAAAATACCTTCGAAAACAATACCGATAACAGTCTCGGTAACGTTTTCATGTGATAGGTAAAGTATATCTCCTTTTTTTCATTTTCGCAACCCATATTTACCATTTTTGCTGGATTGGATATATTTACCTTTCATTTTTTATACATATTGCACAAATTTTTCCAAAAAAACAATTCCTCTCTCCGGGTTTCGGGGTCTTGGATTGCTCTCTTGTATTATTTTATCTAAAATGTTAGAATTTATACCGAGGTACAAAAGAATGAATGATTTTATAAAACATAAAATAAAACACAATACACAGCGGTTTCTCGCTTCCGTAAAATGGATTATTTTTTCTATTTTATCCGGTCTGATTATCGGCTCCATCGGTTCTGTATTCTATCTATGTATTCAATTCGTAACCGGTTTCCGTTTAGACAATCCATGGATTATCTATCTGCTTCCTTTCGGAGGTATTTTAATCGTGGGACTTTATCGGCTTTTGCGGGATGAGAATGACACTGGAACCAATCTGGTACTCTCTGCCATCCACTCAGGAGAAGAGATTCCACTTCGCATGGCTCCGTTGATTTTTGTTTCCACTTTGATTACCCATCTTCTGGGTGGTTCTGCCGGACGTGAAGGTGCCGCTCTTCAATTAGGAGGCAGTATCGGCGGTTCTTTAGGAAAACTTTTTCATTTTAATGAGAGGGATCGTCATGTGATGATTATGTGCGGTATGTCTGCCGCTTTTTCCTCTTTGTTCGGTACACCTATGGCGGCTGCCATCTTTTCCATTGAAGTGGTCAGCGTGGGAATCATGCATTACTCTGCACTACTTCCCTGCGTCATATCCGCACTGGTTGCCAAAGGGGTGTCTTCTTATTTTGGTGTGACACCGGATACCTTTTTGATTTCCCACCTCCCTGCCTTTTCCATAAAAAACGCAGGCTGGGTTTCTCTCTTGGCAATCCTGTGTGCTCTGGTAAGTATTCTCTTTTGTATTATTCTCCACCAATCGGAGGCTTTATACAAAAAGGTATTTGAGAACCGTTATGTCCGTGCCTTTTTCGGTGGCTGTATCATTCTGATTCTGACTCTTTTTGTCGGGGATCAGACCTACAATGGTTCCGGTCTTCTGATATTAGAAAAATGCTTTGCAGGAGAAAATGTTCCCAACGCTGCCTTTTTCCTAAAAATGATTTTTACCGCCCTGACTCTTGCTGCGGGATACAAAGGTGGCGAGATCGTTCCTTCTTTCTTTATCGGCGGAACTTTCGGCTATCTGTTCGGAAATCTGGCAGGCTTTTCTCCGTCCCTGTGTACCGCTGTGGGAATGGTATCGGTATTCTGCGGTGTTACCAACTGCCCGATTACTTCTCTGCTCATCAGCTTTGAGTTATTCGGCTATGAAGGGATGCCGTTCTTTTTACTGGCAACGGCACTGAGCTATATGCTGTCCGGTTATTATGGCTTGTACCTGAACCAGAAGATTATCTATTCCAAATATAAAACAGAGTATATCAATCGCAAAACGCACTAAGAAACTGTCGCAAAAAAACTATTTTAGGTGTATTTTTTGCGACAGTTTTTTACCCTCTTCGGTAGATACCGTATTTGATTTTTATCCGCTCCAGCTTTCGTATGATTTTATCCCCGAACAGGAACATAAAAATTGCGGCGGTTCCCGCATGGATGACATCATAAGGCACCCCGGAGATATAGAGAATCTTCAGTGCCTTCCATCCCGATTCTTCCGATTCCAAGAATCCTGCTCCCGTTACCAATGCACAGATATTCATAATTCCTCCGTAGACAATCAAGATGGAGAAAAAGGTAAACAAAGTCAGGGTAACATCATCCACCGGAAGGCTTCTTCGCTGTATCAGTCCCCCCAGTATCAATCCCAAAGCACCAAACACATAGATTCTCCAACCGAAGAACTGTGTGTCTCCCATGGGAAACAGCAGATATAAAATCCACCCTAACAATTCCATCGCCAGAATACACACCAAGGGACCCAGTATGATTTTGAATTCTCTGGATTTTAATTTTTCCACATCTGCTTTCTGAAAAATCAAGCCTGCCAGCAATCCCAGTATTCCCCAACAGAACATTTCCCACGGTGTCCACGGTCCCTGTCCCAGATAAAAATTCAAGATAAAACGGCTGAGTGCCCCTATCAAAAATCCCGCCTCCGGTCCCAGAGAGATTCCGGCAATGATAATCATAGCACTTCCCGCTTTGATGGGAATGGTAACGGTACAGAACAGATGAACCGCTACGGTTAACGCACACACCATGGCTATCAACACCAATTCCCTTGCCTGGGGCTTTCGCTTTTCAAACACCAGAAAAAAAGGCAGCATGGTCAGGAACAGTATCAGATAGCTTGCCACCATATAATGACGGTTGTGAAATAAAAATACCTCTGCTGCAATCACAAGAGGAATCCCTATCAAAATCAAGAATACCGCTGTCAGAGTTCTCTTTTTCTTTGCCTTTTCTATTTTTTCTCTGTCATAGCTTCTTTGCATCTTCTGATAACCTCCGTCCCGGTTACCGCATCCTTCCAGTACTCCTTTGCAATACGGTTTGCCTGAGTCGTATAAAAATAATTCTCTCCAAAGAATTCTTCCGGTGCCGCCCCCTGTAACACCTCTCCATCAAACAGCATGGCACAGCGGTCTGCATATTCCGCACAATAATTCACATCATGGGAAACCATTAAAACAGAGCCGCCTGTCTCTAAGACCTCCTGTTTCAGAATCTCCGCCAGCTCCTTTTTCAAAAATGGGTCCAAGCCTTTTGTAGGCTCATCCAACAACAGGATATCCGGTTTTAACAGCAACAATTTTCCCAAAGCCAGTCTTTGCTGTTCTCCTCCGCTCAAATCATAGGGATGGGTCTTTTTACAATCTGACAGATGCATCCGCTCCAACATTTCTTCCACTTCCCTTTGAACTTCCATCTGGTTTTTGTGGAGTCCGTAAAATGCCTCCGCCAATTCCTCCTCTGCTGTAATCTCTGTGAAAAGTGCCTGGGGATTTTGCGTCAGCATTACCAGTTTTCCCCTGCTTTTTATTTTCCCCCGATAAGGCTGCAACACTCCGCTTAGGCATTTTAAGAAGGTGCTTTTTCCGGTTCCGTTGCCTCCCAGCACGGCAAAACACTCTCCTTTGTGCAGTTTCAACGAAGTCCCCTTTAGGATGTCCTTTCCTTTTTTCTCATAGGAAAACCAGAGATTCTCTGCACTGAGAACCTCTTCTGCCTCACTGCATTCCGCCGCATATAGTACATTTTCTCTTCCTTTTATTTTCTCCGGGAACTGAACTCCCCTCCGCTGCAAAAATCCTCTCAGCCATTCTCTGCCCTCACGCACCGTCAAGGGACAATCTTTGACAGATATTTCCTGCTCTAATCCCCCATAGATACGAAGTGCCGCCGGAAGTCCTGCAAACATGGAATGTTCCCTGTGTGATGCCAGATAGCTGCCTACTTCCTTCGGCTTTCCTTCTATCTGAATTTTTCCGTCCTCCATAAGTAAAACCCGGTCTGCCATACACAGAAGTTCTTCCAGTCTATGCTCGGAAACCAGAATGGTGGTTCCCAGCTCCCGGTTGATTTTACCCAGCATTTCTATAAAATTTTCTGCCGCAATAGGGTCCAACTGTGCCGTAGGCTCGTCCAAAATCAGGATATCCGGGTGCATTGCCATAACAGAAGCCAGATTTAAAAGCTGTTTCTGTCCGCCGGATAATTCGCAGGTCTTTTTGTGAAACCAGCCTTCGATTCCAAAAAAACTTACCAATTCTGCAATCCTGTGATGAATGACTTCCCGCTCCATTCCAAGACTCTCCAAACCGAAAGCCAACTCGTGCCATACAGTATCCGTCACAATCTGCACCTCCGGGTCCTGCATCACAAAACCAATCTCCGCCGCATCTGTCCGGGCTTTTACATCTTTCATTTTCTGACCTTTATAATAGATTTCCCCTTCCTGACTGCCATAGGGAATCAAATTCTTTTTCATCTGACGCAGAAAGGTACTCTTTCCACTGCCGGAACTTCCGCAGAGCAACAAAAATTCCGACTTTTCTATGGTGAGATTTATTTCCTTTAAAACCTTCCTGTCACTTCCTCCGTAACAGAAGCTAAACTTCTTCCACTCGAACAAATTCATGCTTTTTCTCTCTTTCTATTCCTTCCAGAATCAGTGGTAAAAAATTCAATATGGCAAAACTCACAAGACTGATAACCGAAAATACATCCTGCTTCAAAAAGCGGATTTCGGGGTAATAATAAATATCTCCCCTGCCGCTCCACACTGCCAATGCCACAAAGCTCCCCAACAGAAGAATTACTGTCAAAATATAGGCATCCTGTTTTCGGAAACGAAACAGATGATAGCTGCTCCTTCCCTTCAGCCCATACCCCCGTGCCTCCATGGAATCCGCCGTATCTATAGATGCCTCTAACGACCATGCGGTAAGGATAGACAGTTCTTTAAAAAATTGCCGCACTCCCTGTTTTCTTCCCATACAATGCTGTCCCTGCCGTATCTCTCCCAATCGATGTTTCAATAAGGGAATAAAACGCAGCACCATGGAAACCAGAAGTCCCAAGGTAGGAAATCTCCTTCCCAACAGATAAATCCATTTATCCGAGGTAATGCTTTCATTGACGCAGGAAAACCAGAGAATCACACTTCCCAGTAAAACTGCCTGCACCAGTCCATAAATGCAGGCTTCTAAGGTAATGGGATTGTCATTGAGATAAAATAATACCGTCACTCCCTTATGGACATTCAATACATTGATAAGGGGTACAATGGTACAGACAGGCACAAAAAGCAGGCAGCATGATTTTGCTGCCTGTTTTCCTTTCATAAAAATGCAATTTGTCCATGCTCCCACACAGGTAATCCCCAAAAACAGAGGATGGTTGGAAAACATGGTAATTCCAATTACAACCAGAAAGAATATGAAATTTACCATGGGATGGCATCGGTTAAATTCTCTGCTGTTTTTTTCTCTCATATTGTCAGTAATTGCTGCCTCCTACGTCCTTGCCCAAGTCACAGGTGTAACACCAGCGGATGACGTCACCCTCCTTTACCTCATAGGAAGAACATCCATAGTTGGGAGATACACCGTTGACCTGATACATCCAACCGCTCAATTCTCCTGCATCAAACTCATAGATGTGTCCGATTCCCCGAATATAAGAACCATCCACATCCACCGGAATCCCTCCGTTTCCTGCTGCTTTTTGCAGAACATCATAAACGCTGCTTCCTTTTTTTACAGTAACCGTTGTCTGGGACAACAGGATTCCGTTGGAAGGAATATAATCTAAGATTGCCCCATTGGTTACCTTACTCTTATCAGCGATTGTCTTACAATCAATGGATATGGTACAGGTAACGGTCTCCTGCTGCGGTTCTTTTTCTGCCTGTACTGCTTGCTGGTCTGTCTGTACCGTGGCATTTTCTTTACTTAAAGGCTGTTTTTCCTGTGATTGCTGATTGTCCTTTTCTTTTTGGGATTCCGTCTGCTTTTCCTGTTTTTTTTCGGAACTGCCTACGGGCTCTTCTTCTGTTGTTTTCTCTTTATTCTGTTCCTCTGCAACTGTATCATTTGTTCTGCTGTCTCTATCCGCAGGCTCTAACTTAAAATGATAGATACCCTCTAACAAAAATGCCAGAACAATCAAGATAATTGCAAAAATTCTAAGACCTTTTTTTCTATTCATTCTATTTTACTGCTTTTTTCTTTCCTGTTACTACCAAGATTCCAACGCCGCTTCCACCTAAAACGATTGCTGCAATCGGAACTATCTTTTTCCAATTATCATCTTTATTCTTGGAATTGTCAATCTTCTCCTCTTTGTTACTATTCTTTTTTAAAGTTTCCGGTAATTCCTCCAACAATTCTGTTTCCTCTACCTCTTCGGAACTATCTGTTTTCAAGATAGTCTCTGCTTTTTTGACGGAATTTCCTTTTGTTGCTGCGGATGCTTCACTACTTCCCGAAGTTTCTGTATTTTCACTATTTCCTGTTGCAGCAGGTGTAGGCTCTGTTACGGTTGTGGTTGTAATTCCCTTAGCATCACTCATTTGATAAAGGGATGGCTGTCCGTTTATCAAACGCTGATACGCCACCAATGCATAATATCCCTGTGCCGTTGCAAGATTATTTACACTGTTTCCCAATTCATGGCTGAAACCGCCTCCATTGACGGCAAATTTCATCAGACCATCTATTGTAGTATATCCGTTCTTCACGAAACGAGCATCCTGTGCCGGATTAATTCCCATTCCTGTTAATGCCACGATTACCTGTGCCGTACTCTCTGCGTTACAGATGCCGTAGGAGGAATAACTGCCATCCTCACATTGTAAACCGGAAAGCACTGTCAGTCCCCGGTCTACTGCCGCTTTTACTTCTGCATTACTGTGATAATATGGTGTCAATGCCTGAATTGCCATTGCGGTAGTATCCACATCTGCAACTCCCTGCCAGCCCCAGCCGCCATAGGTAATCTCCTGATTCAGAATATACTGAACCAATCCCTCTCTGGTGGTCTGAATGCTGCGGGCTCTATTTTCCGGCAACTGATAATTGTTGCTGTCCAATGCCAGCAACACATAAATCGGACCATATACTCCGTTTTTCGTCACATTTTCCAAATCATTAAAATTTTCTAACAGGTTATAACCACCTACATTGGTTACATCCTGCTTTAAAGCACTCAATGCCAAAACTACTCTCGCTGTTGTTCCCGGCTCTAAAATCCCCTGCTTCTTCTGTACCTCATCTACCACGCTTTGAAGATATGTTTCATAATATCCTTGCGGTACAACCGCCTCTGCTCTCGCCAAACCGAGAATATTCCACTCTGCACCATACTTTGCTGCTCCCTGTCCCAGGATATACTGCTCTGTATGATTTCCACTCTGTTTTACCACTTCCTCTGAGGTTTTTACTCCCGGTGTAACAACCGGCTCCGGCTGTCCGTCTGTTGCGGTAATATCTGAGTTTTTCCCTGTCAAAGCTGTGTAAGCTGTGTTTACCTGAGCCTGTGTGCTTTCAAAATCCCCCATAATTGACATTGCAGTATCATAAGCTGTCTGAAGATTATTTTGCGTCAGATAGGACGGATTGGATAGCTTCTTATGATTTATCTCCGCCAATGCTCTGGTCAAATCTGTACGATTGGCATAATTAGGATATACCGGCGTTTCCCATGAACAGTTTCCATTGACATCGCTCTCTCCGGTCAGAGAAAACTGTACTCTAATTACATCTCCCTCATTTAGCGTTGTATCTGAAATTCCTGTACTTGAAAACACATTATTCACGGAAAATAACCAGCCGCTGTATGCATAGATTCCCTGTCCATAGTCGGTCAATTCATAATCCCCGGCATCCAGGGTATCCGGTGTGGCATCTTCGCTTACAAAAACCAAATTTGCAGCCGTCAATGCATCTAATACTTTCTGTGGAACCTGTACCTCCCCTCGATTCGGGTCCGTTACTCCTGCTATATAAGAGCCATAATAACCAGCCGTAATATTCGCAGTATGTCCTGTCTGGGTTAAAGCCTGATTTATCGCAGCTTCAACCGTCGCATCCTCTGGCACCGTAACCATAGTTGGTTCCATAATATAGCCTTGTCCCAACACAAATTTCTCAATAGAAACCGTAACGGTTTTGGTACCTCCTTCTGCCAATACTCCCAATGGCAACATGGTGATTACCATCATAAGTGCTAACAACATTGCTGTGACTCTTCTTTTCCGATGTTTCATTTTTTACCTCCTAATCCTAATAACAAAGTGGGCAAGCACTAAATAAAAAAGTGTGCTGAGCACACTCTCAGCTCCCCTGCCCCCTCACTCATGAGGGGCTCGCACACTATGTGTGCCGAGCGTGGTCAGCTTTAGCTGACATCTTCCTCTCACGCGAGTGCACATCCCCGCGGGGCGTTTTTATTTAATAGGAAATCCAAAGGAATTTCCTATTAAATAAAAAACTGCGGCAAAACTGCCGCAGTCCGTATTTTCTGCATTCAAAACATGCTCTTCTTTTCAAAAGAGTTCCCTGTATCTTTGTAATGAACCGTTACAAGCCGATACTCCCACACCGTAAGCAGGTCTTCTGACTCGTGTCTCTCGATTTCTCTGCGTCTCCGTTTCCTTCCCGGTCTCCCAGTGGATACTAAACGGACACTTGACACTCACAGCGGCGGCACCGTACAGGTCTTGCACCTGTTTCCCTTTTCACCCTCTCCCTTGCTTTCTGCAACAGAGGACACTTACCATGCGTATGTAATTTTTCTCTTTGCAGGCACACCTACACTTTCTTTATCCTACCAAAAAAGAGCGGTTCTTGTCAACAAGTTGATTTTTTTCCTTACATATGCTACATTCTTTTATGGCTTCAGCCAAAATTTTCTCAAGAAGGAGTTCTGATTATGAATTTACCAAAAGACCCGGTCATGCTGTTAAGTTTTGTAAACTTAAAGTTGAGAGACGAATGTCTCAATCTGGATATTTTTTGTGACCGGTATGAAATCGAAGAAAATGTATTGAAAGAAAAATTAGCTGCCATCGACTATCACTATGAGCCATCAAAAAACCAGTTCAAATAATCTTGAACTGGTTTTTCTCTTTCACATTCTATATACTTCCTACATTCAAATCTCCCAAAGGAGACTCTATCAACAATTGTTCAAATTCCTCCACCGGCATAGGCTTTCCGTAAAAATATCCCTGTATCAATTCACAGCCGATATTTTTTAAATAATTCGCCTGAAATTCTGTCTCTACTCCCTCTGCAATGACAGGAAGTTCCAGCCAATGTGCCATATGCACCACAGAATCCAAAATAATACGGCTCCTTCTGTCGTGAATTTTACGATTTTCCAAAAATTTCATGTCCAGCTTTAAAATATCCACCGGCACATCTTTCAGTGTATTCAAAGAGGAATAACCGCTTCCAAAGTCATCCATTTCCACACAGAATCCCATCTTTTGGAATTTCTTAACCACATCAATCAACTGCTCTGAATTTTCCATATATGCAGTCTCGGTAATCTCTAGCCTTAGCTGAGATGGTTTTAAACGATATTTCTCTATCAGCTTTCGGAATATCTCGGTCAGATTTGGATTATAGATATCCACTCGCGAAATATTTACCGACAACGGAACACTAGGCAATCCCTTATCTTCCCATTTTCGTATCAGGGCACAGGCCTGCTCCCACACATATTCATCCAACTTCGTGATGAGACCGTTTCGCTCAAACACCGGAATGAATTTTCCCGGAGATACCATACCCCTTTCAGGGTGGAACCACCGTACTAGGATTTCTGCTCCTACCATGGTTTCTTTTACATGATTATATTGTGGCTGCAAGTAAATCTGGAACTGGCTGCTGCTTAAAGCACCTTCCATTTCACTGACAATCTTCTGTTCCTCCAGCAACTCACTTCGCATAGATTCATTGTACCATGCGATTCTCTCTGTAAAACTCTTCTTTACAGAATTTAATGCCAACAGAGCACGGTCACACATCAAACCTACATCCAATTCTCCGTCTTCAATCTGATAGATGCCGAATCTGGAAACAAATTCAAATTCCGGATCATACTGTTTCAGCCAATCCTCTATTCGGTCAATCATCTCTTCTATCAGAAATTCCACATCTTTCATACAGAACACAAAGTGGTCTGCCTCTAAATGTGCATAGGTCATGTTCCTGCAGGTCCTGAAAAACCCACCTACTGCCGCCAGATAACGGTCTCCCGCCGCGATACCATAGATATCATTATAAGCCTTGAATCGGTCAATCTCCCACCGCACAATGACATATTTACAATTCTTGTTCTCCCGTATCATCTTCTGGGTATAACGGCAAAAGGTCTGACGGTTATAAATCCCTGTTTTTTCATCCAATTCCACAGAGCGAAGCAGCTCCTGCTGTTCCAACTGTACTTTCTGAAGCATATCCTCCCCCATAGGATAAATTGCTTCATTCCGAGCGAGAATATTCCGTATCTTATGTAGCAATACCCTTGGCTCTACCGGTTTCACAATAACGTCCACCGCTCCCATATCCAATGCCTTTATCTGACCTTCCACATCTTCTCTCTCGGCAATGACTACTACCGGAATAACAGATGTCTCAAGCTCTTTTTTCATGGTCTTTAACAACTCATATCCTTCCGCTTGGGATGCTTTGGCATCTACAATGACAGCTGCATACTTCTTATATTTTAATTTTCTGATTGCCTCTTCTGCATTTCCCGCTTCTTCTACCAAATAATTTTCAGAAAAGGTCTCACGAATTAATACTCGATTTTCAATACTGGTATCTACAATCAATACAATGGGTTTTTGCACTTCTACGTTACGCAAAGCTGCATCCCTCCCCCAATTCAAGTTAAGTGATCTAGTTCATAAACTGTTGTATCTTTTTCGCATCCTGATAACCTCTGTGATATAGCTTGTCTATTGCTTTTTTATCTTTGGTAAGTGTCTTCATTCCCTCACAACTCTCCGGTGCAAGAATCAAAACCTTTCCTTCTTTTTGATACTTTTTGGCAAGCTTCACCTGCTGATTATAGGTGCGGTATCGCAAGGCTAAATCTCTTCCCGCCTCTGGGTATTTTCTCCCCAGTACCCTTGCCGGAAGCCTGTCCTTATCCGGTACTCGTACCGTTTCAATAGGTTTTGTCAGAACTACCACTACCTTATCACATCCATCCTCAAAAGCCTTCTTCACCGGAACCGGATCGGAAAGACCTCCGTCGTAATAAGGTACCCCCTGTATCCGATATGGCTTGCATACCAATGGGATACAACAAGATGCTTTCATAATACTGTAATCATCCAGCATCATATCCTTTTTATCAAAATAAACCGGCTTGCCTGTTACAGCGTCCGTTGCTACTACCTTGCACATTTTCTCGGATTCCGAAAATGCTTTGTAGTCCAACGGATTTTCTCCTCCGGTATTTGACAGTTCTCCGTAAATATAATCCATGTTAATATAGGAGCCGTTTCTGAGTAGATTATGCAGACTCATATATTCTCTGCGGAAAGAATAATCCATATAAAACTGATAATTCCTTCCCCGTTGTTTTGAAATATAGGAGCAGACATTCGCACTTCCTGCTGAAACTCCAATGCAATAGTCGAAATCAATCTTTTGATCCAAACAGTAATCAAAAACTCCGGCTCCGTAAATTCCTCGGAGACCTCCGCCGACATCCACTACCCCCAACATTTTTATTCCCTCTTTCTAAAAATTACTTTGCCATTAATATACAACAAAATGCATAAAACCGCAAGAACCCTGACAGGAATTTCCGCCTATAAAACCCCTATATTTTCTCTACTTTTTCTTTTGCTTTTTCAATTTCACGCTGTTGTCTTTTACCACCAGTCCTTCCATGCTACGCAAAAATCCTGAAATTCTGCTATACCCGTAATCTTTGGAATCAAAACCGCTGTAACGACTTTTTAAATCAGCATGAATCATAGACAGATTATCTACACTTCCTCCATTTTTTCGGATGATTGCAATGACTTCCTGCTCAATCTGTTCTCTCGGAATTTGGCCTTCCTTCCGTACATAGTGGTGGTTGTTTTCACGAAATACCATTAAATGCTTCAATTCTTCTGCCAAAAAGACACTCAGCTTGGAATAACCATAATTACGGACATCAAAATCCGGGAATTTCTCACTCAGTCTCTGTCCGATGAAACTCAGCTCCAATATCTCTTCGCCGGATTCATTTAACATTCCTAAAATCGCATTTTCCACATGCTCAATGCTGGTAACGTTCTCCAGATTTTCCTCTTCTCTGTTCCGGGCAGGCACACCATTGGAGAGTTCTTTTCCCGATTCATCTATCAAGTTCAAATGAATGAATTTGTTGCAGGCTCTGGTTAATGCCAAAGGCGTCTTGGATTCTCCCATTCCCAGCACATATTTCTTTTCTTCCCTAAGCCGCATGGCAAGTCTTGTAAAATCACTGTCGCTGGTCACCAGACAAAACCCATCTACCTTATTCTGATAGAGCAAATCCATGGCATCTATCACCATTGCCATATCCGTACAATTCTTCCCTGTGGTGTAGGAAAATTGTTGAATCGGAATAATGGAATACTCCAATAACAGTTCCTCTTTCCATCCACTGCCTCTGGACCAGTTTCCATAGATTCTCCTGCAAGAGGCAAATCCGTATTTTTCTAACTCATCAAAAATGACTGCCGCATATTTTGAACTGACATTCTCTGCATCAATCAATACCGCAAATTGTAATTTCTCTTCCATCTGACTTCCCTTCTATTTCACTTATAACTGATACTTTTCTTTAATTTTTTCAAAATCCCCTTCAAAAATCTCTGCCTGCCATCCTAATTGCAGGGCTGTGTCCACATTCTCTTTTCTGTCGTCTATAAACAGACATTCCTCTGATTCCAGATCGTACTTATCCGTCAGATACCGATAGATTCCCGCATCCGGTTTTATCATATGTATATCTGCGGATACCACAATTCCATCAAAATCTTCTATCGCCCGAAACCTTGGAAAATAATCGTAAAAAGCGTCACTGGCATTGGAAAGCACATAAACTTTATATCCCTGTTTCATAATATATTCCACAAATTCCTGTGCCACTTTTATAGGCAGCATACTGTCTGTCCACCGTTCCATACAATTTCGCAAGGGCTGATACAGTTCCTTAGGTATTCTTTTTTCAATCTGTCCACAGGCTTCTTCCACCGTGATATTCCCCAAATCCCTAAGTATCCACTCCGGTCCTTCAAACAATTCCCGCCGGATGATTTCCCTCTCCGCCTCTGTGTTGCAATATTGCTGAAGAGGTATCTGGGGATTATAGTCAAACAGAACGTTTCCCATATCCAGAATCATATTTTTTATCATGTGTCCTCTCCTTAATCATACCCTATTCATTTGGTTTCTGATAGAATCTTCCGGCTATCTGTTCCGTCTTGATGATATTTACAAAGGCATGGGGATCTGCCTCCTTCACCGTACGCATAACCACCTTGCTCTCTGCACTGGAAACCACCGAATAAACCACTTTTCTCTCCTTATGCTCATAGGAGCCTTCTCCATCTATAATAGTGGCACCATGATTGGTGACTCTGGCGATTGCCTCATAAACTTCTTTTGCATGATTCGTAACAATAAATAAAGTCTGTTGCTGATATTTTTTATAGTGCAGATGCAAAACCTGCGTAGAGGTATATTGAAAAATAATCGAATACAATGCCTTATCCCATCCAAAGAGCAGTCCTGCCGCCACCAGAATAACCACATTAAATCCAAATACCACATTCCATGAATCAATCTCTTTCTTTTCCGAAAGATAAATAGCAATAAAATCTGTTCCTCCTGTGGTGGCATTCATCCAGAGACAAAGGCAGATAACAAATCCATTGATAATTCCTCCGAAAATACTAATTAAAAGAGTATCATATGTAATCACATATCCCGGTATTAAATCCGTCAACACACCAGTCAATACAATCATCAGACAGGAATACATGGTAAATTTCTTTCCAATAAAACGAAAACCTATATAGACAGGAATCGCATTTAGCAAAATATTGATAATCGTATAAGGTATCTCTATATGCAGAAACATTTCCAAGACCCTTTGTATCAAAAGTGCCATTCCCGTGGCTCCTCCCGGATACAGTCCTCCGGTCCGAACAAAGGATTTGATATTCAATGCCATGAGAAATGACGCCACACAGATGACTACAATTCGTTTTCCTGCCTCTTTTGTATCTATCTTCATTGTAAATTATGCCTCTCCTTATAGTTCTTTCACAAAATAATGACGCTTTCCTGTCTTTGGAAAATTTTCAAGGGTAAATACTTCCCGATATCCTTTCTTTCTGTAAAATTCCGGTGCCTGAAAGCTGAACGTATCCAGAAATACATACCTGCATCCCCGCTCCTTTGCTTTTTCCTCCGCTTCCAACAGAATCCGGCTTCCAATCTCCTGCCCCCGCAGACTTTCGCTTACCCACAGATATTTTACAAACAGCCAGTTTCCATGGGTATGTCCCGTCAGTCCCGCACAGATATGATCCGTTTCATCCCTAAGATAGATACCTAAATCCTTCGGATTCTTATCCTCTAATCTCGCCAGATTGTATTCCAACAATCCCTGTCGGATTGCCTCCTCGTCTGCTCCGCTGATTTCTTCTGTAATTTCAAAATTCATTTTCATATTTACCACTCCTGTTACAGAGTTTATTATATCAAAAGGCAACAGTTGCTGACAACTGTTGCCTTTGGGTTTTTCTCTTAAACGATTGTTTTAGAAACCTTATTTATTATTGATAGCTGCCTGAGCTGCTGCTAATCTTGCGATTGGCACACGGAATGGTGAGCAGGATACATAATCTAATCCTAACTTGTGGCAGAACTCTACGGATGAAGGATCTCCACCGTGCTCTCCACAGATACCTAAATGCATATCCGGGCGTGTCTGTTTTCCAAGTTTTACTGCCATCTCCATTAATTTGCCGACACCGTTCTGGTCTAATCTTGCGAATGGATCAGATTCGAAAATCTTAGCCTGATAGTAAGCGTCTAAGAATTTACCGGAATCGTCACGGGAGAATCCGAATGTCATCTGAGTTAAATCGTTTGTACCGAAGCAGAAGAACTCAGCCTCTGTTGCGATTTCGTCAGCTGTTAATGCAGCTCTTGGAATCTCAATCATAGTACCAACGGAGTATTTCAAGTCAGAACCAGCAGCTTCAATTTCTGCATCAGCAGTTGCTACTACTACTTCTTTTACATTCTTTAACTCTTTGATTTCACATACAAGCGGAATCATGATTTCTGGAACCATATCCCAATCTGGATGTGCTTTCTTTACATTGATTGCAGCACGGATAACTGCTTTTGTCTGCATCTTAGCAATTTCTGGGTAAGTAACTGCAAGACGACATCCTCTGTGACCCATCATTGGGTTGAACTCTTTTAAGCTCTCAATGATAGCTTTGATAGTCTCAACAGATTTGCCCTGAGCATCTGCTAATTTCTTAATATCTGCTTCTTCAGTCGGAACGAACTCATGAAGTGGCGGATCTAAGAAACGGATGGTTACTGGGTTACCCTCTAATGCTTCGTATAATTTCTCGAAGTCAGACTGCTGATATGGAAGAATCTTATCCAGAGCAGCTTCTCTTTCTTCTACTGTATCTGCACAAATCATCTCACGGAATGCAGCAATTCTGTCTTCCTCGAAGAACATGTGCTCTGTACGGCAAAGACCGATACCTTCTGCACCAAGCTCACGAGCTTTTTTAGCGTCAGCCGGTGTATCTGCGTTTGTACGAACTTTCAATGTTCTGAACTCATCAGCCCATCCCATAACACGTCCGAAGTCACCGCTTACAGAAGCTTCGTTTGTCTTAATGTCACCTTTGTAAATCTTACCGGTTGTTCCGTCTAAGGAAATGTAATCTCCTTCATGGAATGTATATCCACCGAGTTTGAACTCTTTCTTCTCTTCATCGATTTCGATATCGCCACATCCGGATACACAGCAGGTTCCCATACCACGAGCAACTACGGCTGCGTGAGATGTCATACCACCACGAACTGTTAAGATACCCTGTGCAGCATGCATACCTTCGATATCCTCTGGGGATGTCTCAAGACGAACAAGGATAACTCTCTCGCCTTTTCCACCGATTCCTGCTTCTTTTGCATCCTCTGCTGTAAACATAACTTTACCTGCAGCAGCTCCCGGAGATGCTGGAAGTGCAGATCCGATTACTTCACCTGCTTTTAATGCGTCAGCATCAAAGGTTGGGTGTAATAACTGATCTAAGGATTTTGCTTCAATACGGCAAACAGCTTCTTCTGGAGTAATCTGTCCTTCGTCTACTAAATCACAAGCGATTTTGATAGCTGCAGGAGCTGTTCTCTTACCGTTACGTGTCTGTAAGAAGAATAATTTACCTTCTTCAATAGTGAACTCCATATCCTGCATATCGTGGAAATGGTTCTCTAATTTCATTGCTAAATCCATGAACTGTTTGTAACATTCTGGAAGGTCTTTCTCTAACTGAGTGATTGGCTGTGGTGTACGAACACCGGCAACTACGTCTTCACCCTGAGCATTGATTAAGTACTCACCGAAGATACCCTTCTCACCTGTGGATGGGTTACGTGTAAATGCAACACCTGTACCTGATGTGTCACCTTTGTTACCGAATACCATAGTCTGTACGTTTACAGCTGTTCCCCAATCACCCGGGATATCGTTCATACGACGGTAAACGATTGCACGAGGGTTGTCCCAAGAACGAAATACTGCTTTTACAGCTCCCATTAACTGATCCTTAGGCTCCTGTGGGAACTCTTCGCCATTCATAGCCTCTTTGTATACAGCTTTGAATTTCTCAGCTAACTCTTTTAAGTCGTCTGCTGTTAACTCTGTATCATATGTTACGCCTTTAGCTTCTTTCATCTCGTCGATGATTTTCTCAAAGTAGCTCTTTGGTACTTCCATAACTACGTCTGAGTACATCTGGATGAATCTTCTATAAGAATCATATGCAAATCTTGGATTTCCAGTCTTCTTTGCAAATCCTTCTACTGCCACGTCATTTAAACCTAAGTTTAAGATGGTATCCATCATACCAGGCATGGATGCACGTGCTCCGGAACGAACAGAAACAAGTAATGGATCTTCGGTGTCACCGAATTTCTTACCATTTACTCCCTCTAACCATGTTAATGCTTCGAAGATCTGATCTTCAATCTCTTTAGAAATTGTTTTGCCACAGTTGTAGTACTCTGTACATGCTTCTGTGGTTACTGTGAAGCCCTGTGGGATTGGCATTCCTAAGCCTGTCATCTCAGCTAAGTTACAACCTTTTCCACCAAGCAGGTTTCTCATAGAAGCGTTACCTTCTTCAAATTTGTAAACCCATTTTGCCATTTGAATAATTCCTCCTAAAAATTTATATGTTATTATGTGATGCCTCGTATTGTGGTAATCACAAATACACTATGTTATACGCCCGTTTTCGGTCGCACATAATTAATTCTAACACAAATTTCAATTTTATCAATATTTTTTATAAAATTTGTGGAAAAAACCGCCGTTCTTCTATTGCATGTTTTCTTTTTCCTCTGTATGATATCCCATATAAGAAAAGAGGGATTTTATGCAAACAGCAAATGACATTTTATTATTGGAAAACCACTTAGATTTTTGGGAACATTTAACCGATTCCCAGCAGGAGTATCTGATTTCCAACACCAAATCGGTTCACTACTCCGCCGGAGAATTCCTGCACTACGCTGATTCTGACTGTCTGGGGCTTCTTCTTATAAAATCCGGTCAGATTCGCACCTTTCTTCTGTCCGAAGAAGGACGAGAAATCACTTTATACCGTTTAGAACAGGGAGACATCTGCATTTTGTCCGCCTCCTGTATTTTGCATTCCATCAGCTTTGAGGTATCCATCACCGCAGAAACAGACTGCGAGATTCTCCAGATTTCTTCCTTCGCTTTTGCTAAAACTTCTTCCGAAAACATTTATGCGGAATGCTTTTCCTATAAATTGGCTGCTGACCGTTTTTCAGATGTCATGTGGGCAATGCAGGAACTGTTGTTTACCAGCTTTGATAAACGGCTGGCAGCTTTCTTATTGGATGAATCCGAGAAACAGCACAGCAACACTGTCACTATGACCCACCAGCAGATTGCCGGACATCTGGGTTCTGCCAGAGAGGTGGTATCCCGTATGCTGAAATACTTTTCTACCGAGGGTTATATCTCCCTTTCCCGGGGACATATCACCATTCTGGACAGGGATAGATTGGAGAGTATTTTATGATATCTTTTCTCCCACCCTTCTAAATAAACAGATTTACATTGGATTCCTCTGCATCTCCCAAATAGGATGCCACTCCCGCAAACTCTACGCCATCCAGCAATTCTTCTCTGGTAATACCCATAATGTCCATAGACATGGTACATGCCACCAGTCTCACACCGTTTTCCATGGCTTTCTTCATCAAATCTTCCAGCGAATCCACATTCTTATCATTCATAACCTTCTTCATCATGGCTGTTCCCATTCCTGCCATGTTCATTTTGGAAAGCTTCAGTTTTTTGCTGCCTTTGGGCATCATTTTTCCAAACATTTTATCTATAAAAGGTTTCTTCTTATTTACCACATCACTTTTTCTGAGTGCATTTAAGCCCCAGAAGGTAAAAAACATGGTAACCGGTTTTCCCATAGCCGCCGCACCGTTGGCAATAATAAAGGAAGCCAGTACCTTATCCAAATCTCCGCTGAATACAATCAGGGTCTTTCCCTCCGGTGCCAAACTGCTGGCCTGCAAATTCTCTGCTTCTTCCCTTCCCTTTTGAATATATACAATATTCTGTTTTTCCTGCCTCTCTGCTTTCAGGAAGGTATTTCCCGTACTTTTACACCAAGATACAATATCCTTGGAGAAGCCCATATCCGTAGCCGACACCTTCAGCACTTCCCTGTCTTTCATTTTTCCCATGGCTTCATTTACCTTCATAATAGGTCCCGGGCACTGTAAACCGCTGCAATCCAACAACTGCAATTCTCTTTCCTCAGCAAAATCTAAACCTTCCTTCGGTACTTCTCTTTTCGGTATCATTTCTCCGCTTACTTCCTGATGATGCATAGACTTATAAAAAGAAAGTCCTCCCGATAAAACAGATACCTTTGAAAAACCATTCTGCATCAATATTCTGGCTCCGTTATATGCCCTTACGCCGATGGCACAATATACGATAATATGTGTTTCCCGGTTCAATTCCTCCATCCGCTCCCTCAGCAATCCAAGGGGAATATGATAAGAACCCTCAATACGAAAAACGCTACGCTCAATTTCCTCTGTTACATCCAAAATTGTTATCTGCTCCGGCTGCTCTTCCCTCATTCGGTCCAATTCATCCCATTCTACAAAAGACACCATCCCCTGCAATAGATTTTCTGCAACAAATCCCAACATATTTACCGGGTCCTTTGCGGAAGAAAAAGGTGGTGCATAGGCAAGTTCCAGTTTTGTCAAATCCTCCGTGCTGCCACCCAGACGCATCACAGAAGCTATGGTATCTATCCGCTTGTCCACACCGTCCTGTCCCACAATCTGAGCTCCGAATATTTTTCTATTTCCGTCAAAAATCAGTTTTAAAGTAATGGGTACCGCCTGCGGATAATAACCTGCATGGGATTTCTGGTTAATTAACACCGTGTAATAATCCCGATTTTTTATTTTTCCCTGTTGTTTTAACTGCTTTTCATTAATTCCCACAGATGCCGCCTGCAAATCAAAGACCTGTGCCACCGCAGTTCCCAGAGAACCCTGATATTCTTTTTCCTCGCCCGTCAAAATATCTGCCAGTATTCTCGCCTGTTTATTTGCCGGACCTGCCAGCGGTATCATTCCTTTTTCCCCTGTCACAAGCTGATTGACCTCTATGACATCTCCCACTGCATAAATATCTGCCCGGGAAGTCTGCAAATGCTCATCCACTTTTACGCCGCCTTTTTCATTCAGGTCAAGTCCTGCTGCTTTTGCAAGCTGGCTGTTGGGTTTTACACCGATGGATAAAAGCACCAAATCGGTTTCCAATTTATTTCCGCTGTTCAGTTGGATTATATTTTTCCCCTGCTCCTTTCCAAAGGCTTTGACACCATCTCCCAAAATCAGTTGTACACCATTCATCCGTATGTTTTCATGAAGCAGATTTGCCATCTCTCCATCCAAGGGTGCCATTACTTGATTCTGCATCTCAATAATGCTGACCTCCAGCCCTGCTTTTGCCAAATTCTCTGCCATTTCCAAGCCGATAAATCCGCCTCCTATTACCGCTGCTTTTTTCGACTTTTTCTGCTGTATGTAAGTCTTTATCTTATCTGTATCAGGAACCGTCCACAACGTAAAAATATGTTCCGAATCGATTCCCTCAATAGGCGGCTTGATGGGTGAAGAGCCTGTTGCCAGCACCAATTTATCATACTTTTCTTCATACACATTTCCATTCGCAAGATTTTTTACCCTTACTATCTTTTCCTCCGGCTTAATTTCCACCGCTTCATGCTTTACCCGGACATCAATATTAAATTTCTGTTTCATATTTTCCGGTGTCTGCAAAAGCAATGCTTCCCGATTTTGAATCACATCTCCTATATAATACGGCAGACCGCAGTTAGCATAGGAAATATACTCCCCCTTTTCCAAAACAACAATCTCCGCTGTATCATCTTTCCTGCGTAATCTCGCCGCAGTAGTTGCTCCGCCTGCAACGCCTCCTATAATCACAATCTTTTTTGCCATTTTTCTCACCTTTCTCTCATTTTATTCTCTGATATTTATTATGTGAGGTATTATACTACCGCCGTACTTCTTTTTCTGTGACTTTGTCACAAAGCTTCATGGCAAATATTTCTGCACAAAAAAATCACAGAGTGTAAACACTCTGTGATTTTTATTCTCATAGGATTTGTATTTTCTACTGCTCCTCTGCTCTTGCCATAGCAAGCTGGAAATCTTTCTGATCTGTAAAGATTTCGTTCTTGTATGGATTCTTCTTCTGCTCAACGGCACGTTTGATAATTGCTGTTAAAACTACTACGTTAGCAACAAGTGCAAGGATTGCCATAACACCCTGTGCTGTTGGGTTTGCATATGCTGGCTGAGCTGCTGTAGATAACTCTAAACCATTTGTCCACTCTTTTCCGTAAAGTACAGGTAATACAGCGAACTTTGTTCCAACCTGGAATAATGGGAATACCTGTGCAAACATACACCATGTTGCAAGTGTGTTGGCACGGTTCTGAATCCAACCACCTTTGTTCCAGAACATAGCTGCGAAGGTAGGTGCAAGTAATAATGCTACACCACAGTACCAGCTGTGTGTCGGAAGGTTCAAGTATGTATAGGTAAAGTTCCAAACATCATATGCTAAGATGAACTGCCATGTCATATCCGGCCATAACATATCATCTTTCTTCTTAGATGTGTAGATACCCCACCATCCTGTCATACAGAAGATGTTCAGGATTCCGGCAATACCGTTTACCCAGTTCCACCATCCACCGTAGAGCCATACACCCTCGTTGGATAACCAGTATCTGGATCCGGTCTCTGCTAATGCATGAGCACCTCTGATTGCAGATTCGAAATCAGAGCATACAGCAATCATGATGTTGATTGCAACGATGATAAATGGGAAAGGTTTGAACCATTCTTTTTTACCAATGCCCCATTTGTATTTGAGCATCATGAAACCAATACATCCTGCTACTGCAGCGTACAGTTTTGCGTAATGGAACCAACCGTTCATGTATACATGTGTCTGGTTGTTTACTGCCCACTCTGATCCATTTGCTGCACCAACTGCGATTGCAATAAAGTAAACTGTTAATGCAAGTGGCAGAATCAGGAAAAAGAATACTCCTCCTGCTTTTGAACGGCGGGCGATTTCGTTACAGATTACTAATCCGGCAAAAACTAAAACCCATCCGAGCAGCTGCCACATGGCGTTGTCGCCATAGATGTTAAACAACATAACATTCTCCTCCTTATGTCTTATGTTTATTATATTATGTTTTCCGACTGGTATGACCAATCACTTATAAAAGTTTAATACTTTTTTTATAAAATTGCAAGCATTTTAATGATTTTCTGCTATTTTCTTGGAATTTTTTATAAAATTTCCCTAAAATCTCCATCTGGTTTCTGGCTATACCAGTACCAATATATCCAAATTGTGAATCCAAATTCCACCAGAAAAAGAAAAAAAGACAGAAAATACTGTCTTCTCTTCTCTATTTCTTTCGTTTTTAGAAAGTAAATTTATCTGCAAAATATGCATCTAAATCTTCAATTTTGATTCTCTCCTGTTCCATGGTATCACGGTCACGTACGGTTACTGCTCCGTCCTCCTCGGAATCAAAATCGTAGGTGATACAGAACGGTGTTCCGATTTCGTCCTGTCTTCTGTATCTCTTACCGATATTTCCACGGTCATCAAATTCACAGTTATATTTCTTAGACAACTGGGTAAATATCTTCTCGGCACCTTCGTTTAATTTCTTAGATAACGGAAGCACACCGATTTTTACCGGTGCCAATGCCGGATGGAAATGAAGCACGGTTCTCATATCCGGTTTCTCTTCTGTTCCGATATTCTCCTCGTCATAAGCTGCACACAAGAATGCCAGTACCACACGGTCTGCTCCAAGAGAAGGTTCAATAACGTATGGAATGTATTTTTCCTTTTTCTCATCATCAAAATAGCTCATATCCTGACCGGAGGTGTTCTGATGCTGTGTCAGGTCATAGTCGGTTCTGTCAGCAATTCCCCACAGCTCACCCCATCCAAACGGGAATAAGAACTCAAAGTCTGTGGTTGCCTTACTGTAAAATGCCAGCTCTGCCGGATCGTGATCTCTCAAACGAAGCTCCTCTTCCTTCATTCCAAGGCTTAACAGCCAGTCATGGCAGAAGGTTCTCCAATACTGGAACCACTCCAAATCAGTACCCGGTTCGCAGAAAAATTCCAACTCCATCTGCTCGAACTCTCTGGTACGGAAAGTAAAGTTACCCGGTGTAATTTCGTTACGGAAGGATTTACCTATCTGGCAGATACCAAACGGAATCTTCTTACGGGAGGTTCTCTGTACATTCTTAAAGTTAACAAAGATACCCTGTGCTGTTTCCGGTCTTAAGTATACGGTATTCTTAGCATCCTCTGTAACGCCCTGAAAGGTTTTAAACATCAGATTAAACTGACGAATATCAGTAAAATTATGTTGTCCACAGGTTGGACATGGTACATTGTGTTCCTCGATGAACTCTTTCATCTGCTCTTGAGACCAGCCGTCTACGGATTCCTCCAAGGTAATACCGTTTTCTTCTGCAAAATCCTCGATAATCTTATCTGCACGAAATCTCTCATGACATTCTTTACAATCCATCAACGGGTCTGAGAAACCACCAAGATGACCGGATGCCACCCATGTCTGCGGATTCATTAAAATCGCACAGTCCACACCTACGTTATAAGGATTTTCCATGACAAATTTCTGCCACCATGCTTTTTTTACATTGTTTTTCAGCTCAACACCAAGATTTCCGTAGTCCCATGTATTTGCCAGACCTCCGTAAATCTCAGAGCCCGGATATACAAATCCTCTTGCCTTTGCCAATGCCACAATCTTATCCATTGATTTTTCCATTTTCCTGTATCCTCGCCTTCTTTATTTGTAAATGATGTACGTTAAGGACGTATCATCTGCATTTTCTTTCTGAATGGAAACGGTCTTTCCATCTACGATTTTTGCATCCGTTCTGGATACAAAACAAACCTCTCCGCCAGTGGCAACATCCAGATTTTCACTGGTAATTATGACCTTGTATTCATCATTCTCCTTGATGCTCTTGTCTGTTGCAGTTTTTTTCAGTTTTCCGTCCTTTACCGGATAGAATTCCTCCGGCAGCGTATAGCCGTCTGCAATCGCCTGAACTATGGTCCCGGCATAAAGGGTCTCCTGATTGAAATCCATATAGGCATCCGTACTCTTATATTTCATGGTAAGGTATGCTTTTTTGTCTTTTACGGAAAATCCCTTGACCTTTACGTCCTTTTTACCGGTTTCCTCCGTATACTCGTCAACACTCTGGTCGATGAACTTCTCCAGTTCCTTCTCATCGTAGTATTCCTTGTCAAAATCCTCTGCCACGTTCTCCACAACTTTTCCATTGTTTTTGACATGTACCGTTGTCCGGCTAACCTGTGCCCCGCAGCCGGTCAAAAGCCCCACAGTCAGAAAAAGTGCAAGGCATATACCGATATGCTTTTTCATCTGTTACCTCCTGCTTATCACTATACGCGAATTTATCCCATTATACCCTTTTACCGGAAAAATTTCAACCTTTCTGCCGCCGTAATGAGCAACAGTCTCTTTCCTCCTAAACCCCGGAAAGTTCCTCTAACACATGCAGTGACTTAAATTCTTGATTCACATACTGCTCCATATACCGTTTCATAATCCGTTCCAGTTCTCGCAGCACCTCTTCACTGAGCTGAAAGGTATATAATTTTTCCACAGGACTGGTGATGATATACTGCATGGCATAAAGGGTAGATGTGTGTAAGGCAACTGCTCCCTCCTGTTCTCCGCAGGTCTTGCATAATGTGCCTCCGTGCCGGATAGAAAACCATGTCAGTTCTTCCTCTTTCTGACATTTCAGACAGGTAAAAACATTGGGGTACTCTCCGTTGATAGTCAATACCTTTAATTCATAGATACAACGCACAAGACGGTTCAGATAGGAACTGCTCTCCAATGCCCGCAGGGATTGGTACAGCAGCTTTAAAAGTTCTTTTTCATTTCCGTTTTCCACCGCATAATAATCCGCCAGCTCCAAAAAATAAAAGCCGTAATAGGCAGCCTCTACATCCGTTGCCAATTCCCGGAAATAGTTGGAGATATTTGCTTTTACGATGTTATATGTACTCCTGCCCTCATACATTTCAAACTCACCAAAAGAAAAAGGATTTGTTGCAGCCAGCAACTGGGAGTTGGGTCTTCTGGCTCCCTTTGCAAAGGCTGTAATCTTTCCTTTTTCTTTACTAAGTAATGTAATTCTTTTATCGTAGTCCCCTATGGGTATCACTGACAGAACCATTCCCGTCAACACGATATTCTGCCCCATGTTTTGCCACACCTCTTGCCTTCTGTTCACTGTCTGCCATCTTTTCAATCATCTTGTATGCCAGATAGTCTGTGACTCTTCCTGTACTGATAAAACGTTTCCAGGTTTCCTCTTCCATGAAAATTCCCCCTTGCCTTACATCCATTGTCTACTTATAGAATTTCCATGAAGAGGATTCCTATACCCGCTAATAATTCCCAATTCTGTGAATTCTGACCGACTTACATTTCGTCCTTGTTATAGCCGAAATTTTTGATTAAAAAGTCACTGTCACGCCAATCCTTTTTCACCTTTACCCAAAGCTGCAGATTCACTTTTGCGTCCAGCATATGCTCGATTTCATATCTTGCGTTGCTGCCGATTTTTTTCAGCATAGCTCCCTGTTTTCCGATAATGATTCCCTTGTGGGATTCTCTTTCACAGACAACCGTGGCATCAATATCCACCAGCTTTTTCCCTTTGCGGAATTTCATTTTATCCACAGATACGGCAATTCCGTGAGGAATCTCCTCGTTTAATGCATGAAGGGCTTTCTCACGGATGATTTCTGCCACAATCTGCCGCTCCGGCTGGTCCGTAACGGTGTCCTCATCATAAAACTGTGGTCCGTATGGAAGATATTTGAAAATCAAATCCACCAGAATATCCGTGTTCTGTCCTCTCAGTGCGGACAAAGGTACGATTTCCGCAAAATCATAGACCTTGCGGTAGGTATCAATATATTCCAGTACCTTTTCCTTTTCCACCGTATCTATCTTATTGATAATCAAAATAACCGGGGTGGTTACATTTTTCAGTTTTTCAATAATGTGCTGTTCTCCGGCCCCGATAAAATTGCTTGGCTCCACCAGCCACAATACTGCATCCACTTCGTTTAGGGTACGCTCCGCCACGTTTACCATATACTCTCCCAGCTTGTTTTTCGCCTTATGGATTCCCGGAGTATCCACAAACACAATCTGTCCCTTCTCCATGTCCGTATACACCGTCTGAATCCGATTTCTGGTGGTCTGCGGCTTATTGGAAGTAATGGCAATCTTCTGTCCAATCAGATGGTTCATCAGTGTGGATTTACCCACGTTTGGACGGCCGATAATGGTTACGAAGCCTGATTTGAAATTTTCACTCATATGTGTTCCTTTCTTCTTTAGTAGAGATTCTTCACTTCCGTAAACATCTCTTTCTCTGCTTTTAACTTTTCTTCATTTCCGATGACACAGAGGTTCTCCTCGCCCAGTACGGCACTAATCATCGGTGCAAGGTCACGGATATCCTGCGGGGTTGCAGTTAAGACTTCCTCCCGCTCTTTTTGCAAATCCCCTTCCGTAATATGCCCCAGATAGGAAATCAGAGAGCGTCTTCCCTTCATACAAGGAGTCAACGGCGTATCCATGTCACTGATGGTTCCGATGATATATTTGGTCATATCCCGCTCATCTACGGAGAAGTTCTCTAAATATTCCGGTATGTGATTGTAGACCTCATTGGTAGCACTGAGATTCGGGTCTCTGTAAGAGGTAAAGAAGGTATCTCCGTTTTTGCCATAGGCACTCATACAGCCGTAGGCTCCTCCTTTGACACGAATGTTCATCCACAGATAGTCATAGCCCATAATTACTTTTAAAATCCGCAGAGCCCCTGTATAATCGTAGCCTTCTTTTCTGAAATTTCCTGCTCTGGAAACATATTGTACTTTGGATGCTGCAAGAAATCCTTCATTTTTCTTTTCACAGCTAATCTCCTGCTCTGTGGTGCCCACCGGTGTCTCATACAATGCCTCTTTCAAACCTGCTAACTCCTGTTTTACCGTTTCCAGACCTTCTTCTTTTGCTGTCACGCTTACCATGAGATTCTCTTTGCAAAAAATTCCTCCCATAAGCTTCTGCAAATGTGTCCTCAATTCTTCCTCTTTTTCCTCAAAATGTTCCTCATAGTCCGCCACTACACGATAAAAAGCAATTCCGCTGGTTAAATCATTAATCTGTGCCGTTTTTGAAAAATACGACATTGCCCGCAGTGCAGATGCGGTGTGTCCTGCTCCGGCAAACATCATCTGCAATTTGGATTTGCATTCCGAAAGAATCTCATGGAGACGTTTTCCATCAGAAAAATCGGAACCGCAGATAATCTCTTTTACCAGAAACATGGTGGTGGCTGCTTTCTCTGCCAAAAATTTGGTCCGCAGCTCAAATTTCAAATTATAGCTGTCCACATCCTGTACATCCGCCGTAATTAAAATGCCACAGTTAATACCTCCGGTATTGAGATTGATTTCATTGGACAAATCCCCATAGTCGTAATGCTCCGTATCCACATAGCCCAGAATTGCTTTCAATAATCCCACATACGGTAATTCCTCCTGCGGAATATGTTTTAAATCAAAAAGATAGTCCACATACTGGATTCCGTTGGTAAATAAATTGTGATACAGTACCGGCGTTCCCTCTATCGCAAGTTCTTCGTTCTGAAGCTCCGCAGCCTTTTTCCCTAAATCCTCCCGGCGTAACAACGGAATTTTCTCCAAATCTTCCTTGGAAGAAGGCTCATCCTGATACTCCTTCAGATGCTTGGTCTGTGCGGCAATATTGCGACGCTCCTCCTCCGAAAGGGTTTCCCGGTAAGCTTCTAGTTTTTCTTCCAATTCTTTTTCTGTTTTGGCATTCAAACCCCGTTCCGGTTTTGTAATGACTACCGAAACATGGTTGTTGTCCAACAGATATGTTTGTACCAGTTTTTCAAAGTAGTCGGTATCCACCTGACTCTTTAAAAAGCCATAGGTTTCAATGGCTTCGATATGCATAAAAGGCTGAGTCTCATCATAAATCCAACTGTCCAGACACTGAAGTCCATACATCAGTCCTTTCGGATAAGAGCCGAAATCCGCCTCCCGGAAACGGAATTCCGCACTGTTGATTCCTGCCAGAAGGGACTTCTTATTGATTCCGTTCTTTACCGCATCCTCCAATACTTTATGGATAATGGCAACGAACTCTTCCTTCTGCACCTCATTGGCATTCTTGGCAATGATAGAGAAAATCGGCTGATAGATTCCGTTGTCAAAGGAACTCATGATGTCCTTTCCGATTCCGACATCCAAAAGAGCCTGTTTTAACGGTGCTCCCGGTGCACTTAAAAGAGCATAGTCCAAAATTTCAAAAGCGAGATACAATTCTTTGTCCAGCACTTCCCCTACTACGGTATTGTAGGACAGATAGGTGTTGTCCTCCAAAGGCTCATTGCTTGCCACCGGATAGGAGAAGGTAATCTCCACCGGCTTTGAGAATGGCTCCTGTTTCTTGACTGCCGAATCCAAAGTAATCGCCTCGTATTTACTCAGATATTCTCTATCTATCCAATCCAGCTTTTCCTCCATATCCATATCGCCGTAGAGATAGATGTAAGAGTTGCTTGGATGATAATATCTTCTGTGAAAATCCAGATAATCTTCATAGGTCAAATCCGGGATACACAGCGGGTCTCCACCGGATTCATTGCGGTAGGTGGTATCAGGAAACAGAGAATTTAAAATGCTTCGCTCCAACACACTTTCCGGGGAAGAAAATGCACCCTTCATCTCATTATAGACCACTCCGTTTAAAGTAATTGGAGAATTTTCATCCTCCATCTCGTAATGCCAGCCCTCTTGCTGAAAGATTTCCTCATATTTATAAATATTCGGATGAAAAACCGCATCCAGATAGACGTCCATGAGATTCTGAAAATCCTTATCATTACAGCTTGCTATCGGGTAGACGGTTTTGTCCGGGTAAGTCATGGCATTTAAAAAGGTATTGAGAGACCCCTTTGCCAGTTCTACAAAAGGATCCTTTACCGGAAATTTTTCGGAACCACACAGTACCGTATGCTCTACAATATGTGCCACTCCGGTGCTGTCCTCCGGCGGTGTGCGGAATCCAATGTAAAACACTTTATTTTCATCGTCATTTTGAATCAGTGCAATCTTCGCCCCTGTTTTCTTATGACGTAACCGATATCCTACGGAATTTAAATCTTTTAATTCTTTTTCTTCTAAAAGTTCATATGCTTCCAATTTCTTCATGCTTTTACTCCTTTTGACATTTAAAAGAGGGTGTAATAATACACCCTCTTTTGGTTACTATTCCCAATTCAAATTCATTTATGAATTAACCCAGACGTACAACGTTTGCTGCCTGTGGTCCTTTTTCACCTTCTACAACTTCAAACTCTACAGATTCTCCGTCCTTTAATTCCTTAAATCCGTCCATGTTCAAAGCGGAAAAATGTACAAATACATCATTTCCTTCTGCATCGGAAATAAATCCATAACCTTTCTTTGCGTTAAACCATTTTACTGTTCCCTGCTGCATAAAAACTTCCTCCTAATAATACACTAAAAATCCCTTCCCCAAGGGTCTGTTTACTGTTTAACCCTAGCATAATTTCTATGGTTTGTCAACGAAGTTCTTACTGTTTCAAAGTAACGTCCATCTGTGGGAACGGTATCTCGATTCCATTTTCATCCAACGCATATTTGATGTTTTCCATCATTCTCCAGCGGGTCTGCCAGTAATCCTCAGATTTTACCCACAGACGCACTCCCATGTTTACGGAGCTTTCCGCCAAATCCGAAACAAACACCATCTTTTCTTCCTCTGCCAGACAACAAGGCTCTCCATCAATTACTGCCTGCAATACTTCTTTTGTCTTTTTGATGTCCGTACGATAGGAAACTCCAACTACGATATCCACCCGACGTTTTCCGTTGGAGGTTACATTGGTCATACTGCTGTTGGCAAGGGTTCCGTTGGGAATCATAATACTCTGGTTGTCAAAGGTTACTAATTTTGTATAAAAAAGTGATATTTCCTCAACTCTTCCTTCATTCTTATGGGTATCTTCGATAATATAATCTCCCACTTTAAAAGGCTTCATCAATAAAATAATCACGCCTCCGGCAAAGTTTGACAAACTTCCCTGCAACGCAAGACCCATGGTCAGTCCTGCGGAGCCTAACACAGCCACCACCGATGCAGTGGTCACACCAAAGAGGGTCAGAATGATAAATATCAGCAGAATATACAAGGATGCTTTGATAAAGGCATGCAGAAACTGCTTTACGCCCTCATCGATTTCCTTCCGCTCTGCCCAGCGGTTATGCATTTTTAGGATAGACTTAATAATCCGGCTGCCGATAAGGTAAACCACTACCGCTAAGACAATGGTAAACAAAAAGGCAGTCAAATCCGGTAACAGGGAATAAAGATAATCCTTCACTACTCCCCATCCGATACTTGCCAGCATAGGTTGCCTCCTTAAATTTTAAATCTCGTGGATAAACAATCCACTCCGCAGCTTCGGCTCGAACCAAGTGGATTTCGGCGGCATCAGCAATCCCGCATCTGCCACATCAAACAATTCTCCTATGGAAGTCGGATACATGGCAAATGCCACTGCACAGTCGCTATGTACTCTGCGTTCCAACTCCTGTAAGCCACGGATGCCTCCTACAAAATCAATCCGTTTGTCTGTCTTCGGGTCTCCGATGCCCAGCACCGGTGCCAGCAACAACTCCTGTAACAAGGATACATCCAGTCCCCCAACCGGATCCTTGCTCTGATTAGCGGCTTTGATTTTGCACAGATACCATTTATCCTCCAGATACATGGAAAACTCACCCTTTTTTTCCGGGCGAATCTGGGTCTTACTTCCCTCTGATACCTCAAATAAGCTTTGAACCTTCTCCAAAAAAGTCTCTGTATTCATACCGTTTAAGTCTTTGACCACACGGTTATAATCCATAATCATCAACTGATCATCCGGGAAAAGCACCGATAAGAAATAGTTAAATTCCTCGTCTCCGCTATAATTCGGATGTGCCTCTCTTCTTAAGAATCCCACCCGTACCGCAGAGGCTGCCCGGTGATGTCCGTCGGCAATATAGATTTCTCCGATAGAAGCAAAGGCAGCTTCTATGGTCTGAATATCCTCTGCCTTATGGATGACCCATACCCGGTGACGGATTCCATCCTCTGCCACAAAGTCATATAAAGCTGTTTCCTTTTTTACCTGTTCCACCACATCATTAATCTCCCGGTTGGAACGGTATGCCAGAAAAATCGGTCCGGTCTGGGCATTACAGCTATCCACATGATGGATACGGTCTGTCTCCTTGTCGGCTCTGGTATTCTCATGTTTTTTGATAATTCCCTGAGCATAATCGTCAATGGAGGCACAGGCGGTAATTCCCGTCTGTGTCCTTCCGTTCATGGTCAGCTCATAGGTATAATAACAAGGCTGTTCCTCCCGGACAAAAGAACCATCCTCCACCATTTCCCACAGCATATCATGGGCTTTGGTGTAGACTCTCTCATCATAGGTGCCCACGCTGTCATCAAACTGTGTCTCCGCACGGTCTATCTTTAAAAAACTCAGCGGATTCTTTTTTACTACTTCTTTTGCTTCCTCCCGATTATATACATCATAGGGAAGTGCCGCAATTTTATCTGCTTTTCCTGCCTCCGGACGGATGGCAGCAAATGGTTTTATAATCGCCATATTTCCTCCGGTCTATTTGATTACTCTGACTTTTAACACATGTTCTAAGGCGGATAATTCTTTTACAATATCCTCTGTTACATTCGACTCCAAATCCAGAAGAGAATATGCATAATCTCCACGGCTCTTGTTTGTCATGTCGGTAATGTTGATGTCTGCATCTCCTAAGATATTAGAGAACTTACCGATGATACCCTTGCTGTTTTTATGAAGAATTGCAATACGTCCTGCCTGAGTGCAGACACCCATATTACAATTCGGATAGTTTACGGAGTTCTTGATATTTCCGTTCTCCAGATAATCCTTAATCTCTTTCACTGCCATCTTTGCACAGTTGTCCTCGGACTCCTGTGTGGAGGCTCCTAAATGTGGAATAACAATACAACCTTCTGCTCCTGCGGTTGTGGTATTCGGGAAATCTGTCACATATTTTTTTACTTTTCCGTCTTTGATGGCTTCTAAGATTGCCTCTTCATCCACCAGCAAATCTCTGGCGAAGTTCAGAATAATCACACCGTCTTTCATCTCATCAAAGGCTGCCTGGTTCAGCATCTTTTTGGTATCCTCTAACAAAGGTACATGGATGGTAATGTAATCACACTCTTTGTAAATATCATCTACGCTGTTGATATGTTTTACATTACGGGATAAGCTCCAAGCCGCATTGACAGAAATAAACGGATCATAGCCGTATACCTCCATGCCCAGATGGGTTGCCGCATTTGCAACTTTTACTCCAATGGCTCCCAATCCGATGACTCCCAATTTCTTACCTGCCAGTTCCTGTCCGGCAAAGGCTTTCTTCGCTTTTTCCGCATCTTTTCCAACGGTCTCGCTGTCCTTATTTTCCAATACCCAGTTAATGCCGCCTACCACATCACGGGAAGCTAACAGCATACCTGCAAATACCAGCTCCTTTACACCGTTTGCATTGGCTCCCGGTGTGTTAAATACAACGATTCCTTTATCTGCACATTTCTCCAGCGGGATATTGTTGACGCCGGCTCCGGCTCTTGCAATGACCTCTAAGCTGTCCGGTAATTCCATATCATGCATGGCTGCACTTCGTACTAAAACTGCCTGTGCTCCGTCTAATTCCTCTGTTTTCTGATAGTCTTCGGTAAATAAATCTAATCCCACATTTGCGATTGGGTTTAAGCAATGATACTGATACATTACGCGTTCTCCTCTTCAAATTTTTTCATAAATGCCACTAAAGCTTCTACGCCTTCCTTTGGCATTGCATTATAGATAGAAGCTCTCATACCTCCTACGGTTCTGTGACCTTTCAGGTTCTCCAGTCCGGCTTCTTTTGCTTCTTTTACGAATTTTGCGTCCAGTTCTTCATTTCCTGTGACAAACGGCACGTTCATCAGTGAACGGTCTTCCTTACGAACAGTTCCTTTAAACAGTTTGCTCTGGTCTAAGAAATCATAGAGAATCTTTGCCTTCTCTTCATTTCTCTGTTTCATTACTTCCAAACCGCCCATCTTCTTTAACCATTTGAAGACCTTTCCACAGATATAGATACCGTATGCAGGCGGTGTATTGTAAAGAGAATCTGCGTCTGCATGAGTCTTGTAGGTCAACATAGTCGGTGTACCCGGCAACGGTTCATCGGTAATCAAATCCTCACGGATAATCACGATTACTACACCTGCAGGACCGATATTCTTCTGAACACCGCCGTAAATAATACCGTATTTGCTTACGTCCATCGGTTCGGATAAGAAACAGGAGGATACGTCTGCCACCAGAGTTTTTCCTTTGGTATTCGGCAATGTTTTAAACTTAGTTCCGTAAATGGTGTTGTTCTCACAGATATATACATAGTCCGCATCCTCGGAAATTGGTAAATCGGAACAATCCGGGATATAAGAGAATGTCTCATCCTCAGAGGATGCAATCTTATTGACCTTTCCGTATTTGGACGCTTCCTGATATGCCTTCTTTGCCCACTGTCCTGTTACAATATAATCTGCTACCTTGTTTTTCATCAGGTTCATCGGTATCATGGCAAACTGCTGAGATGCTCCACCCTGTAAAAACAGTACCTTGTAATTATCCGGGATGTTCATCAAATCCCGTAAATCTGCCTCTGCCTCTTTGATAATGGTATCATAGGCTTTGGAACGATGGCTCATCTCCATAACAGACATACCTGTTCCTTTGTAATCCAGCATTTCGTCTGCTGCTTCTTTTAATACCTCCTCCGGCAATACTGCCGGTCCTGCTGAAAAGTTATACACTCTGCTCATTTTCTGGCTCCTCCTCATATTTTCCTCTATTTATGATCCTTTTCCAAATCTTCCTCAGTAAACACTTCGCTGATTGCCGCTCCCGGTGCCACCATCGGCCACACCTTATCGTCGGAATCAATCACCGCATCAATAACTACCGGTGTCTTCATGGACAACGCCTGTTTCATTGCCTCTTCAAACTCACTCTGGGTCGTTGCCCGGATTCCCGTGGCTCCCATAGCCTCTGCCAGCTTCACAAAATCAACGTTATCATTTAATACCGTGGCGGAATATCTCTGCTCATAAAACAAATTCTGCCACTGCCTTACCATACCCAGCACATGGTTATTGACCACCACCTGTATCAGCGGGAGCTGTTCCCGTACTGCCGTGGCAATTTCATTCATGTTCATGCGGAAACATCCGTCTCCCGCAATGTTGATAACCGTTCTGTCCGGATTTGCAATCTGGGCACCGATGGCAGCTCCCAATCCGTAACCCATGGTTCCCAAACCACCGGAAGTAATCAACGTCCTCGGCTTGGAATAGCGGTAATACTGGGCTGCCCACATCTGATGCTGTCCCACCTCTGTTACAATGGTGGCATCCCCTTGGGTCAGTTCATATATTTTTTCAATCATATAAGGACCGCTCAATCCCTCTTTGTGATATGTCAAAGGATATTGTTCCTTATATTCCAGAATATGCTTCATCCAATCTTCATGTTTCATCGGAGTTAACCGTTCATTGATTCTGGTTAAAATCTCCCGGATATCCCCCATGACACAGGCATCTACTACAATATTTTTATTGATTTCCGCCGGGTCCACATCAAACTGGATAATTTTGGCATGATGGGCAAACTTTTTAGCGTTTCCAATGACACGGTCGGAAAAACGAACCCCGATGGCAATCAGTAAATCACATTCGCTGACTCCCAGATTGGAGGTTTTGGTTCCGTGCATTCCCAACATTCCGGTATAGTTCTCACTGGTTCCGTCATAGGCACCTTTTCCCATCAAGGTATCGGTTACCGGTGCATCCACCAATTCCACGAATTTTTTCAGTTCTTCGCTTGCCTCAGAGATAACTGCACCGCCTCCCACAAATATGTATGGGCGTTTTGCCTTTTTTATGTAGGTAACTGCTTTTTCGATATCCTCTTCTGTCAGCTGTTCTGTCTTTCTTCCCACCGGTTCAATTACTGCCGGACGATACTCCGTCTTTCCTGCGGTAATATCCTTTGGAATATCCACCAGAACCGGACCCGGTCTTCCGGTCTGTGCAATCCGAAAGGCTCTTCTTATGGTATCTGCCAGTTTTGTAATATCTTTTACAATAAAGTTATGCTTTGTAATCGGTGTGGTAATGCCTGCAATGTCAATCTCCTGAAAGCTGTCTTTTCCCAACAGCGGTACGGTTACATTACAGGTGATGGCTACCATAGGTACGGAATCCATATAAGCGGTAGCGATTCCGGTAACCAGATTGGTGGCTCCCGGTCCGCTGGTGGCAAAGCACACGCCCACCTTTCCCGTACTTCTGGCATATCCGTCTGCCGCATGGGAAGCTCCCTGTTCGTGGGAGGTCAGCACATGACGGATTTCATCTCTGTGTTTATATAATTCATCATAGACATTTAAAATCGCTCCGCCGGGATAGCCGAAAATGGTATCCACGCCCTGCTCCTTTAAACACTCTATAACAATCTCTGCTCCTGTTAACTGCATTGTTTTATCCCTTTCCCTTAGCTGTATACTTCTACTGGTTCAGCTCCAGAATGGCTCCTCGGTTTCCTGAGGTTACCATAGAGGCATAACGTGCTAAGTAACCGGATGTTACCTTTGGCTCTCTCGGCTGCCATTTTGCCTTTCTGGCTGCCATCTCTTCATCGGAAATCTTTACATTCAATTCCATCTTAGGAATATTAATCTGAATGATATCTCCCTCTTCGATTAAAGCAATCGGACCGCCTACCGCTGCCTCAGGAGATACGTGTCCAATGGAAGCTCCACGGCTGGCACCGGAGAAACGTCCGTCTGTAATCAATGCCACGGAAGAGCCCAATCCCATACCTGCAATGGCAGAGGTCGGATTCAGCATTTCTCTCATACCCGGACCTCCCTTTGGACCCTCATAACGGATAACTACCACATCTCCTGCCACGATTTTTCCGCCTTTGATGGCTGCAATGGCATCCTCTTCACAGTCAAATACTCTTGCCGGGCCTTCATGCTCCATCATCTCAGGAACCACTGCGGAACGTTTTACAACGCCGCCGTCCGGTGCAAGATTTCCCTTTAACACAGCCAATCCTCCGGTTTTACTGTACGGATTATCCAACGGACGGATAACCTCCGGATCCTTATTGACTGCTCCTTTGATATTTTCTCCCACAGTTTTGCCTGTAACTGTCATACAATCCAAATGTAATAAATCCAGCTCTGCCAGTTCGTTCATAACGGCATAGACGCCTCCGGCTTCGTTCAAATCCTCCATGTAAGTCGGACCTGCCGGTGCCAGATGACAGAGGTTCGGTGTCTTTTCGCTAATTTCGTTTGCAAATGCAATATCAAAATCAAAACCAACCTCATGGGCAATTGCCGGAAGATGCAACATACTGTTGGTGGAACATCCCAGTGCCATATCCACGGTCAATGCGTTTAAGATAGCTTCTTTTGTCATAATATCTCTTGGACGGATGTTTTTCTTATACATCTCCATAACCGCCATTCCCGCATGCTTTGCAAGACGGATTCTCTCAGAGTAAACTGCCGGAATGGTTCCGTTACCCTGTAATCCCATTCCCAATGCCTCTGTCAGACAGTTCATAGAGTTTGCGGTATACATACCGGAACAGGAACCGCAGGTCGGACAGACCTTTTCCTCAAACTCACAGACATCCTCTTCGCTCATACTGCCTGCCGCATAGGAGCCTACCGCCTCAAACATGGAGGAAAGACTCTTCTTCTGGCCCTTTACACGTCCTGCCAGCATCGGTCCGCCGGATACGAATACTGTCGGCACATTGACTCTGGCTGCCGCCATCAAAAGTCCCGGTACATTTTTATCACAGTTTGGCACCATAACCAATGCATCAAACTGATGTGCCGTTGCCATACATTCTGTGGAGTCACAAATCAAATCTCTGGTAACCAGAGAATATTTCATACCGATATGTCCCATGGCGATTCCGTCGCAAACTGCGATTGCCGGAAATACCACCGGAATTCCTCCGGCTTCCGCCACACCCATTTTTACTGCATTTACGATTTTATCCAGATTCATATGTCCCGGAACAATCTCATTATAAGAACTTACAATACCTACTAACGGTTTTTCCATCTCTTCCTTTGTAAAACCAAGGGCATTGAATAAGGAACGATGGGGTGCCTGCTGCATTCCTTTTTTTACGTTATCACTCTTCATACGATTTCCTCCTCAACTTACTCATAAAAGCAGATATCAGCTGCTCTCTGCCATAGCTTATATTCTCTCACAAATCAAATCGCCCATCCGGACTGTTCCGACTTGTGTTACACTCTCCTGTTTGTCAGCCTCCTGCGGCATGATATCAATGGTTCTGTATCCATCCTTCAACACCTGTTTTACTGCCTGCTCAATGGCATCTGCCTCTGCATCCAAGTCAAAGGAATAGCGAAGCATCATTGCCGCACTTAAAATTGTAGCAATCGGGTTGGCAATTCCCTTTCCTGCAATATCCGGTGCGGAGCCGCCGCTTGGCTCATAGAGACCGAATTTTGTCTCATTCAGGCTGGCAGAGGATAACATTCCAATGGAACCGGTTACCATACTTGCCTCATCGGACAAAATGTCTCCGAACATATTCTCCGTCAAAATCACATCAAACTGTGCCGGGTCTTTTACCAGCTGCATCGCACAGTTGTCCACTAACATATGCTCATAGGTAACCTCCGGGTAATCCTTTGCCACTTCCTCCACGATTTTTCTCCAAAGTCTGGAGGAATCCAACACATTGGCTTTATCCACGCTGGTTACTTTTTTTCTTCTCTTCATGGCAATGTCAAAGCCACGGACCGCAATTCTTCTTATTTCATTCTCATTATATGTAAGGGTATCTACCGCTGTCAGAACACCGTCCCGCTCTTCGGTAATCCGGTCTCCGAAATAAAGTCCTCCGGTCAGCTCCCGCATAATCATCATATCGAAGCCGTCCCCGATAATATCATCCCGCAGCGGACATGCTTCTTTTAATTCCTCATATAGATATGCCGGTCTTAAATTGGCAAACAGATTCAGGGATTTGCGAAGCTTTAACAATCCCGCCTCCGGTCTTAGCTCCGGTGGGAGCTGATACCACGGTGAAGTACTGGTATTTCCTCCGATGGAACCCATCAGCACCGCATCCGATGCTTTTGCTGCCGCAATTGCCTCATCTGTCAGAGGTACGCCTGTGGCATCGATGGAACATCCACCCATCAGAATCTCTTGGTATTCAAATTCGTGTCCGAATTTTTCTCCTACTTTATCTAATACTTTCTTTGCTTCTTTTACTATCTCCGGTCCGATTCCGTCCCCGGATATGACACCCACATGGAAACTCATTTTCTTACTTCCTTCCTCTTCCTTTTTCCGTGGAAAAAGTACTTTTCTACTGCATTAGGGTAAAATACCCCTATTAGATAATATCATAGTATATTTGGAATTAGATTTCAACATGAAATGTCATTATTCTTTTTCATGGGATATATAACCAGAAGATATGATATTCCCTGATATTATTATATGGAGGAATAAAACTACCTTGCGGATTTTAGTCTGTCGCATAGTAAGTGTAATAATTATGAGATTTGTTTAGCGGAGGCGTCTGACTTTTCCGTGACATGGAGATTCCGGGATGGTCTGCAAGACATTTGCGATAATTTGTGTTTTTTCAAGGTTCGAACAATTTCGGCTGCATGTTCGTCTCGTGCAAGACTCGTGTCCGAAGAGCTTTGTGTTTCTCCTAAGAAATTGTTTTGCAAAATGTGAATACTGCGGACAACTGTTTGAGCACATAACTTATATTGAGATAATAAATTCCGGCGAGTTTTGTCCGCAGTATTATAATAATAATTTTGCAAAACGGCTTCTTTTGGAGAAACTAAAAGGTCTGAGCATGAGTCTCCACGGGACGAACATGCAACTGAAATGGTCGAACACTGAAAAAAGCACAAAATAAAATGTCTTGCAAACCATCCTCTGAATCTCATCATGTTACGAAAAAATGTCATTCTGCACCCGCCAAACAAATCTCATAATAGCTACACTTACTATGCGACAAATTAAAATCTGCAAGGTAGTTTTATTTCAAAATAAAAAGGATATCCATGAAAGGATATCCTTTTCGGCTTGTCCGTTAGTCTTATTCTGCTGCGTCTTCCGGTTTCTCTACTGCGGAGATTGCTTCTCTTCGTGCCGGGATACGGCAGTTCTTGTTATTACCGAACTCGATAATTACCATATCATCTGATACATCAATTACTGTTCCGTAAAAACCGCTTGTAGTTAAAACGGTATCTCCAATAGCAAGTTCTGCTAACATAGCTTCTTTTCTTTTCTGTTCCTTTTTCTGCGGACGTGCAAGGAAGAAGTACATAAATCCGAAAAGTACAATAATCCAAAGAAGCATTCCTACTGTTCCTGCTGCATTGCTCATTTCTTTTCCTCCTAAATATCAAAATTCACTTGTACCATTATACCGAAAAAAAATGGTTTCATCAATCGTTTTCTAAAGATTTCACAAAAATTATTTATTTTATGTCTCCTTTGCTGATTCCCGAAGTCATCTGACCCATGCCGTACAGCTTTTCCTCTTTGTAGGATTTGTAATTTCCTGCTTCGATGGCTTCCCTGATTTCTTCCATCATCGTATTGTAAAAATAGAGGTTGTGAAGAACACAAAGCCGCATTCCCAGCATTTCCTTTGCCTTCAGCAAATGTCTGATATAGGCTCTGGAATACCGTCTACACGCCGGACACTGACAACCTTCCTCAATCGGTCTTGGGTCTTTTTCATATTTCTGGTTAAACAGATTGATTTTTCCCTGATTGGTATAGAGATGTCCGTGACGTCCGTTTCTGGTTGGATACACACAGTCAAAAAAGTCCACGCCCCGTTCTACCGCCTCTAAAATATTGGCAGGCGTTCCCACACCCATCAGATAGGTTGGTTTTTCTGTCGGAAGATGAGGTACCACCGCCTCAATGATACGATACATTTCCTCATGGCTCTCTCCCACCGCCAGACCTCCGATGGCGTAGCCGTCCAAATCCATCTCTGCAATCCGTTTGGCATGGTCGATGCGGATATCCTCAAAGATAGCTCCCTGATTGATTCCAAAGAGCATCTGGTTTTTATTGATGGTATCCTCCAGAGAATTTAACCGTTTCATTTCTATTTTACAGCGTTCCAGCCAGCGAGTAGTTCTGGCAACGGAGGCTTCCACGTAGCTGCGTTCCGCCACGCTGCTGGGACACTCGTCAAATGCCATGGCTATGGTAGAGGCAAGATTGGACTGAATCTGCATACTCTCCTCCGGTCCCATAAAAATCTTTCTTCCGTCCACATGGGAATGGAAATAGACTCCTTCTTCTTTAATCTTGCGGAGAGTTGCCAAAGAAAATACCTGAAACCCACCGGAATCGGTAAGTATCGGCTTGTCCCATACCATAAATTTGTGAAGACCGCCCATTTCTTTAATCAACTGATCCCCCGGTCTTACATGAAGATGATAAGTATTTGACAACTCCACCTGAGTTTTTATCTGCTCTAAATCTTCCGTGGACACGGCACCTTTAATGGCAGCCACTGTTCCCACATTCATAAATACCGGCGTCTGGATGTCTCCGTGCACGGTATGAAAAGTTCCTCTTTTTGCATTTCCGTCTTTTTTGATTAATTGATACATTCCTATTCTCCTTATTTCTTTCCGGCTACTATTATAACTGCTGTACTCCAAATTGTAAAATAACTTTTCCATCCTAGCGTTGACCAAATCGGTCAATTTTATATTGACTAAGTTAGTCAATGTCATTTATAATGAAATTAAAGAAGGAGGCAACTTTCTATGAATCAGAAATTTTTTGATTTACCGGAGGAAAAACAACAGCGGATTATCAACAGTGCTCTCACTGTTTTTTCCAAATATGATTATAAAAAAGCATCTACCGATGAGATTGTACGTCTTTCCGGTATCTCAAAGGGACTGCTGTTCCATTATTTTTCCGACAAGAAGACTCTGTACCTGTTTTTATTACAGTATTCATCGGATTTTCTCATAAAAGAAATGTCTGCTTTTCACGATTATCAGGAGAATGACTTTTTTCAGATATTGGTGGATGCCCAGATGTGCAAAATGAAGGTGCTTTCCGTTCACCCTCATCTGATGGTTTTTCTCACAAAAGCCTATCTGGAGGATTCCGAATCGGTAAAAAATAATGCAGCTCTTAATTTCTCTGCCATCATTGAGGAAAGTTCCAAACGATTTTTACAACGGGCTGACACCCAAAAATTTCAGGAGGGCGTTTCTCCAAAACAGGTATTGGACATCATTCTGTGGATGTCCGACGGTTATATGAGAAGCCGTACACCGGAACAGCTCTCCCATCTGGAAGTTTTGAATGATGAATATTTAGAGTATTTGGAAGTCCTAAGACAACATTTTTACAAGCCGGAATATATTTGACAGGAGGTATGTTATGTCTATTATAGAAACAAAAAACTTGACCAAAACCTACGGCAAAGCCAGAGGCATTACAAACCTGAATCTCTCCGTGGAGGAAGGGGATTTCTTCGGCTTTATCGGACCTAACGGTGCCGGAAAAAGTACCACCATCCGCACTTTGCTGGGCTTTATCCGTCCCACCGACGGAAGTGCCACCATTTTTCAGCAGGATATCCAATCCCACAGAGATTCCATTCTCTCAGATATCGGCTACATGCCTTCCGAAGCTATGTTTTACCACGGTATGCAGGTGCAGGACATTCTTAGCCTTTCTGCAAAGCTCCACAAAAAGGATTGCCGTCAGGAGGCAAAAGAGCTCTGCCACCGTCTGGATTTGGATGTCCACAAAAAAATTGAAGAACTTTCCCTTGGAAACCGCAAAAAGGTAGCCATCGTCTGTGCCTTGCAGCACCGTCCAAAGCTCTATATCCTGGACGAGCCTACCAGTGGTCTGGACCCTTTAATGCAAAAAGAATTTTTCCGGCTTTTACAGGAACGGAACGAGGCAGGTGCCACCATATTCCTCTCTTCCCATGTGCTGTCAGAAATTCAAAAGAATTGCCGTCATGCAGCTATTATCAAAGAAGGAAAACTGATTGCCTGCGACAGTGTCAGCAATCTCACTAATACCAGAACCCGCAAGGTATCTCTCCACGGAATTACAACGTTGCCGGATACCATTCAGGGAACCTCCGTTCAAAAGGATGGAGATACTATAAACTTTTTATACTCCGGGGATATCAAACCTCTGTTGGAACAGCTTTTACCTCTGCCTTTACAGGATGTCCTTATCACGGAACCGGATTTGGAGGAGGTTTTTCTTCATTACTATAAGGAGGAACGGTCATGATTATTTTAAAAAAAGAGCTTCGTCAAAATTGGAAAGCATTTCTTATCTGGACAGCCGTTATTGCTTTTATGCTGGTGATTTGTGTCCTAATGTTTCCTGAAATGAGTAAGGAAATGGACTCTGTTACAGATATGTTTGCAAATATGGGCAGCTTCAGTGCCGCCTTTGGAATGGATCAGGTAAACTTTGGGGAAATCATGGGCTTTTATGGCGTAGAATGTGGGAATATGCTGGGCATTGGCGGCGGTTTTTTTGCCGCTTATTTGGGAATCAGCATTTTATCCAAGGAAGAAAAAGAACATACCGCAGAATTTTTATTCTCTCATCCCATCAGCCGCAGCCGTGTTCTTGCAGAAAAATTAGGCTCCGTTTTCCTACAGATTCTGGCTATGAATGTGATTATCGTAGGAATCAGTATCTTATCTTTTCAGATAATCCATGAGGATATTGCTGTAAAAGAATTTTTACTGCTGCACCTTGCCTATCTGATTCTGCAATTTGAGATTGCCTGCATCTGCTTTGGCATCTCCGCCTTTCTCCGGCAGAATGGTATTGGCATCGGACTTGGCTTAGCTGCCATCCTCTATTTTGCCAATATCATCTGCAACCTCAGTGAACAGGCTGAATTTTTGAAATATATCACACCATTTGCCTACGGAGAAGCCACAGACATTATCTCCAACGCTTCCTTAGAACTTCCGCTGGTGGGACTGGGTGTGGTTGTATCTATCGTGTTTGTGATACTGGGCTTTGGAAAATATACCAAAAAGGACCTTGCCGCTTAATATGATTCCCAAAACAATTCATCCAATGTCCTTGTTACACCTTCCGATAAACACGGTAAAACTCTGCAATCTGCTCCTGTAACTGCTGCTGTGCCTCTTCCTCCAATTCCTCTCTGCCGCTGTATTTGCTCAACAGGAAAAAAATTGGTGCATAGAAGTTCATTGCCATGACTTTCGGATTCCCTTCTATAAATATCTGCTTTTCTATCATCATCCGAAACAACTCCGTCTGATACTCTATACTTTCTTCCATAAAGATTTGGCGAAATATCTGATACAGCTCCGGGTTTTGATACTGTTCCATATTTGCCACCCGCCAGAAACGGGACACAAAATCATCTGTGAGATAAAAGGAGAAAATGTTTTTGGAAAGTTCCTGCAATCCTTCCAAGGTCAAAGCCCCATATGCCTCTGCCGCCTTGGAAAAATCACTTTCCTCCGGCAATCCTACCCTTTCTGAAAGATGTTCCATTCGCTTTCTCATCTCCAAAACAATGGTATCAAAAATTTCTCTCTTACTGTGAAAGTGCTTGTATAAGGAGCTATCTTTAATTCCTACCGCATCCGCTATGTTCTTGACACTGGTTCCCTTATATCCCTTGATGGAAAAAAGGGTCAATGCCTCTTCAATAATCCGTTCCTTTGTGGTCATCTCTCTATCCTCTCAAAAGTCTTTCTACTTCTTCTTTTTGTTCAAATAAAACACAGCCGCCTATATGCTCCTCTAAAAGATTTCCGTTTTTCTGCAATTTCAAAAACAGCGGAGACTGTAAGGCTTCTTTTAAAGATACCTCTCTTAGGCTGGTGTCCGAATACGGAGAAAACGGACAGGGCTCCGCACCTCCAAAGGCATTGATGTGAAAGAACCCTCTTCCTGCTGCCAGACAGCCGCCGGAGGTCTTCTCATCTCCCGGAAAAGAAATAAACAACATCTCTTCTTCCTGTAATCTCTTTTCATTCAAAGCCTCTGTCATTCTGTTACGGCTTTCCTCATCAAATGCCAGATGCTTTGTGCTGTCATCCATGGGTACATATTCCACATAGACCACCGCTTTACACCCGTACTGCTGCAATCTGCCGGTAAACTCTTTGGACAATACCTCTTCCATGTTATCTTTTTGTACTGTTACCGAGGCCCCGAACATAATCCCCCGCTCCTGTAAACGGTTCATGGTCTCCTGTAACTGTTCATACACACCGATACCTCTTCTGTCATCAGTGGTTTTTTGATTTCCCTCGATACTCAGAACAGGCAGCAGATTTCTGTTTTCAGAAAACAGTTTCAAATAATCTTCATCCAGAATTGTCCCGTTGGTAAACACCGGAAACAGTATTTTCTTCTGGGTTCCCGCTGCCTCTAATACATCCCTCCTTAAAAAAGGCTCACCTCCGGCAAGAAGAACAAATCCGATTCCCAACTCTGCTGCTTCCTCAAAAATACGGTTCCACTCCTCTGCCTGCAATATTCCCGGATGCTGCTGGTTCCCGGAATCAAAACAACTGTGGTTTGCCCTTGCATAACACCCCTTACAATGAAGGTTACATTGATTCGTAATACTTGCTATCAAAAACGGCGGTATATGTTCCCCTCTCTCCTCTGCCTCTATTCTTTTCTTTCTGGCTTTTTTACTTTCTTTTGCATATTGCATCATAAACAGACTGGCTCTGGGATTCTTTACGGCTGCCTTTACAATGCCCTTTACAATATTCTCCACTCCGTTGCTCAGATATTTTTCCAGCTGAAATCCTTCCATATTCTGTCCCTCCTTCTTTGGTTTAGCTAGTGTCTACTAGCCTCTTCTATTTGTATTTTAGCTAGTATTCACTAGCTTGTCAAGCTTTTCCAAAGACGATACCTTTCTTTTTTCACAAAAGGCACAAAAAAGTGTGCTGAGCACACTTTGCGTGCCGAGCGTGGTCAGCTTTAGCTGACATCTTCCTCTCACGCGAGTGCACATCCTCGCGGAGCGTTTTTATTTAATAGGAAATCCAAAGGAATTTCCTATTAAATAAAAAAGAACGGCATTTTCTGCCGTTCCTTTTCTCTCTGCTATTCCTAACAGGATTCTTCCTGCTCTACCGCTTCATAAGGCATCAAATCTGCCAGAAATCCCTTCTCCCGAAGTGCCTGCTCGATTTCATCCAAGGTTTCTTCCTTGTCAGCACTTATCCGGTGAAAATGATAACCGGAGGTTACATTGAGAAGTGGTGTGGATTTTCCGTTTTTGATATCTTCCAAAAATTCCTTGATATCTCGGCGATTGCGAATCCCCAAGGCTGCCGTAATTTTTCCGTAGGCACGGTGATTGACCATGACATCCACTACGGTTCCGCCTAAATCTATAATGGTCTGCAATTCCTCTTCCACCTGATCATTGGTATGATACACCTTAAATATCCGCTCCGCCTGCTCTGTCCCCTCCAGATAGTAACCGCTGGGGGTAGAGACAATGGTATGTCCTGCGGTTCGAAGCAATGCAATATCCTGCACAATGACCTGACGGCTGACACCGGTTTCTTTGCCCAGTGTGCTGCCGGACAGCGGAGCTTTGGATTCCCGCATCCTTACCAGTAATTGTTTCCTTCTTTCTGTACCGTTCATTTCTTTTACCATCTCATCAACTCTTTTCTTATTCCAGTACTCGTAAATGTTTCAGGCTCAAATCTAAAATCGGAGCTGAATGGGTCAATGCTCCGCTGGAGACATAGTCCACACCCAAATCTGTAATGGCTGCGATATTTTCTTTGGTAATATTTCCAGAACACTCTGTCTCGGCTCTTCCGTCAATAATCCGAATTGCCTCTGCCATCTGCTCTGTGGTCATGTTATCCAGCATAATAATATCTGCTCCGGCTTCTACTGCCTCTCTTACCATATCCAAATTCTCTGTTTCCACTTCGATTTTTCGGACAAACGGTGCATACTCTTTGGCTGCCAGTATGGCTTCCTTCACCCCTCCGGCTGCCTCAATATGATTGTCCTTTAGCAACACGCCGTCAGAAAGATTATATCTGTGATTATATCCTCCCCCGGCTTTTACTGCGTATTTTTCAAAAATCCGCATACCCGGCGTGGTCTTTCTGGTATCTAACAGCTTGGTCTTTGTTCCCTCTAAAAGCTGTGTAACCCGATGGGTATAAGTGGCAATCCCACTCATTCTCTGTAAATAGTTCAAGGCTGTCCGCTCACCGGAAAGCAACACTCTCACATCTCCTGTGATAACTGCCAAAAGCTGTCCCTTGTGGACTTCATCCCCGTCTTGAATCTCTCTTCCATCTATTTTTTCCACGGTGACCTTCGTATCTGGGTCCAGAAGCGTAAACACCCGCTCAAACACGGAAAGTCCCGCAACGATTCCGTCCTCTTTACAGATTAACTGTACCTCGCCCTTTTTGTAGTCCGGCATTACTGCGTTGGTGGACACATCTTCGCTGTTAATGTCCTCCTCCAATGCCATTCTGATATATTTATCCGCAGCAAGCTGCATAGTAATTGGATTCATCTTTTTCTTCTCCTTTCTCCTTTGCTTCTATATGATAAGCCGCCCGTTTTGCAAACACCAGACTTTCCAAAAGACTGTTGCTGGCCAGCCGGTTCTTTCCATGAACACCGTTACAACTGGTTTCCCCCACCGCATATAAATGCTCCATAGTGGTCTGGGAATTGCTGTCTACGTGTACGCCTCCCATGAAATAGTGCTGTGCCGGAACGATGGGAACCGGCTCTTTGAGGATATCATAGCCCTCTTCTAAACATTTTTCATAAATATGCGGAAAATGTCGCAGGATTACTTCCCTGTCCACCTTTTCAAAGGAAAGATACTCATATTCTACCTGTTCTTTTTTCATTTCCCTGCGAATGGCTTCCGTTACCACATCCCGAGGCTGAAGCTCATCTACGAAACGTTCTCCTTTATGATTCAGGATAATGGCTCCCTCTCCTCTTGCCGACTCTGATATCAGAAAATTACGTCCTTTTTCCTTCCGATAAAGGCAGGTAGGGTGAATCTGCACATAATCCATATGCTCCAATGCAATTTTATGCTTTCTTGCTATTCTGCATGCATCCCCTGTCAGAATCGGGTAATTGGTGGAATAGTCATGTAAACCGCCGATTCCTCCTGTTGCCATTACCGTATCTTCGGCAAAAATCCGTATACTCTCTCCCCGGGGATTCTTTGCCACAACACCCACACACTTATCTTCTTCCACCAGAATATCCGTCATCTCCGTATATTCCCACATGGTGACATTCTCTTGTTTTTGTACCCATGACAACAGTGTGGTGGTAATCTCTTTGCCCGTAATGTCTTTATGATAGCATATTCTTGGAATGGAATGGGCTCCCTCCTTGGTATACGCCAGACTTCCATCGGAATTCTTTTCAAACCGTACTCCCAATTTCAGCAGATGGTTGATGACTTCCCGGCTGGAACGTATCATAATATCTACGCTTTCCTCCCGGTTTTCATAATGACCTGCCCGCATGGTGTCCTCAAAAAAGGCATCGTAATCATTTTCATCATGCAATACACAGATACCACCCTGTGCCAGCATGGAGTCACAGCTTGCCAGATCCCCTTTTGACAACATCAATATTTTCTTATCCTTTGATAAATGCAATGCGGTATACAGACCTGCCACACCGCAGCCTGCTATCACCACATCATAATATAAGCTCTTCACATCAAATCCCTCGTCCTTCTACTTTGCCAGTTCCAACATACGGGAAAGCGTTTTCTCTGCCTGCCGGGCAACGGCTTCTTCCGGCATACTTACCTGATTTTCATTGCTCTGCAGCACGTGCCGCACATGCTCTAAGGTAATCTTGTCCATATTGATACAAATCGGGTCTGTTTTCGGAAAATAAAACTTTGCGTCTTCCCTTACCTGTTTTAATTTGTATATCACACCCATAACCGTACCGATGATAAATTCATCGGAGGAACTGTTTTTGGCATATTCAATAATTCCGCTGGTGGAACCTATGTAATCTGCCTGTTTGATAATATCTCCGTTGCATTCCGGGTGTACCAGAACCTCTGCTTTCGGATGTTCTTTCTTCAACTCTGCGATTTCCTCAGCGGACATAAATTCGTGTCTTGGACAGTATCCCTCGTTATAAAGGAATTTCTTCTCCGGCACCTGTGATGCCACATAATGTCCCAGATTCCGGTCGGGTATAAATAAGATATTCTTATTTGGAAGATTTTTTACAATCTTTACCGCATTGGCTGAAGTTACACAGACATCCGACCATGACTTAATCTCCGCTGTGGAATTGATGTAACAGACAACCGCCAAATCTTCATATTCTGCTCTGGCTGCATCTACCACCGCCTTGTCCACCATATGTGCCATCGGACAGTCTGCGGTAGGCTCCGGCATCAGCACGTTTTTTTGTGGATTTAATAATTTTGTACTCTCGCCCATAAAGGATACGCCGCAGAATACAATAGTCTGCTGCTCCAATTCTACTGCTTTTTTACTGAGAAAATAGGAATCTCCGATGTAATCCGCAATCTCCTGTACCTCCGGCTTCACATAGTAATGTGCCAGAATTACAGCATTCTTTTCTTCTTTTAACTGTTGGATTTCTTCTTGAATGGTCATAATACCCCTCGCTTCTGTTTTTAATTCATGCAATTATAGCACATTCCTTTACAGATGACAAGACACCTGTTTTACACTTGCACTTGCATTAGATTTCCAGTAAAATATAACTATTCGCAATAACAGAAACATACACAAGGAGAATTTATCTATGGCAGGTTCAACTTTTGGAAATATTTTTAAGATTACTACCTGGGGAGAGTCCCACGGTGCCGGAGTCGGTGTTGTGGTGGACGGCTGTCCCGCAGGGCTTCCTTTATATGAGGAGGATATTCAGCTTTATTTAAACCGCAGAAAACCGGGGCAATCCCGATATGCCACTCCCCGTAAAGAGGATGACGCCGTGGAAATTCTCTCCGGCGTATTTGAGGGAAAAACCACCGGAACTCCTATTTCTCTTGTGGTTTTCAATAAAAACCAGCGTTCTAAGGATTACAGTCAAATCGCAGAGTATTACCGTCCGGGTCATGCGGATTATCCTTTTGATGCAAAATACGGTTTTCGGGATTATCGGGGCGGCGGACGTTCCTCCGGCAGAGAAACCATCGGTCGGGTAGCCGCCGGAGCCATTGCCGCAAAAATTTTAAATCAGTTGGGAATTACTTTGACGGCTTACACCAAGTCCATCGGAGATATTTCCGTTTCTTCTTTGAACTTGGAAGAAATTTTTAACAATGCCCTTTATATGCCGGATGCTGCGGCTGCCGAAAAGGCATCTGCCTATCTGGAAGAATGTATGAAAAACCACGATTCCTCCGGTGGCGTCATAGAATGTATCATTGACGGTATGCCGACAGGTATCGGAGACCCGGTTTTTGAAAAGTTAGACGCCAACCTTGCCAAGGCTGTCTTTTCTATCGGTGCAGTGAAAGGCTTTGAAATCGGCGACGGTTTTCTGGCATCTTTTGCCAAAGGTAGTGAGAACAACGACCCCTTCTTTTATGATGAAAAAGGCAATGTCTGCAAAAAGACCAACCATGCGGGAGGTATTCTGGGAGGTATGAGTGACGGAAGTCCCATCGTCTTCCGTGCTGCCATCAAACCTACCCCTTCCATTTTCCAAAAGCAGGAAACCATCAACCGGAAGGGCGAAAATATTGAAATTGAGATTCAGGGCAGACATGACCCAATCATTGTTCCCCGTGCCGTTGTGGTAGTGGAAGCTATGGCAACTCTTACCATTGTGGATTTACTCTTTTCAAATATGAGTGCCAAACTGGATTCCGTTGTGGATTTTTATAAAAAATAAACAAAATAAAAACAGAGCAGAATCATGTCAAAAAATCCTGCTCTGTTTTTTTATTGAAACAAGTCTTTCAATTTCTCCCAAAAGTTTTTCTCTTTTTCTACCCTTTGACTGCCGTCCTCTGTATCTGCCTCCGGCTTCTCAATTTCCGGGGTTCTTATGACAAACAGCACCGATTCTACATTTGTATTTTTCTCCGAAACAAAGGAAACCGTCTTTACATTCTCTCCGGTCATATCCGCCATTGTCTCGTCTATGCTATCGGATATCTCCTTATCCATACCGGCTGTTTTCTCTGAAAATTTATTCGTTCCGCTGCTGAGTTCCTTTGTTCCCTGAGCCAGCGACTCTCCTCCCTGTACCAATTTGGAGGCACCCTGTGCCAACGTATTGCCTCCCTTGGCAATCTCAGATACGGCATTGGTATAAGTCTTAATTCCTGTGTTTAGCTGTTCATAATTTTTTTCCAGCTCCTGTATTCCTCCGCCCAACTGGCTGCTTTGCTGTAAATAGCTCTTATCCGTCTCCAGCAGCACCAGAACCTGCTGATATACTGCCTGCTGCTCCGATGTGGCGGTAACCATCATCTGACTCAGACCGTTAATAGCGGCATCATGGCTTGCCAGATAACTGTCCATGGTCATCCCTTGATTTGCAAGATTCTGATTTCCCTGCTCTAGTGCCGACTCCATCAACTGCAAAGAGGTAAGTACCTTTTCGGAGCTTTCCGTCAGGTTTTTGGATTTTGCATCTACCGCCGTTAATGCCGAATTCATACTTTGTATCCCCTGCTCCAGATTTTCCAATCCGTTCCTTAGAGCTTTTACCCCGTTTTCTACGGAAGTGCTTCCGTCATTGATTGCCGCTGCCGTCTCCTGCAATTTTGCAATCTGGTCTTCCAGTTCTTCACTTTCTACCTCTAAATCCATATTCAACTTTGTCCCCTGAAAAGTAATGGCATCCATTTCAAAATCTTCCACATCTGCAGTAATAGTAATGTCTGCCCCTTTTTTCGGCAGGATGATATAGGAAATCTGTTTTTGAGAACCTGCATTGGCAACTGTACCATTCTCTGCCACAATATTGGTGCTTTTTTTCCCATCTAATACCACTGTGGTCTGAAGAGCATAGCCTTCCCAGAAAGAAGTATCACAGGCTTCATTTTGGGTTATGGAAATTTTCAGCTCCAATGCTCCGGTTTTCCCTGCCAGTTCCTCTGCCTCACAGGACTTTCCATCCAGAAAATATTGAATTTTTATGTCCCATGGAATATCCTTTGTTTCCAAATCCCCCTGATACCATACCTTTTCCTTCTCCGTATGGAATGTAATTTTTTCTCCGTTACTCTCTATCACATCGGAAGTGGTCATATTTTTTACTGAGGTGTAATTTCCGTAATCCACAATATTTCCGCCGGCAAAACTATTTACCACGTAAACACCCTCCACGGAACCGTAGGCGTTCAATATAGCATATACCACCTCTTCCTTCGGACTGGAGTCTTCTGCGGCTGACACAGTTCCCATGCTGCTTCCCAATAACAAGCTTCCTGCAAGGGCCACCGCCAAAATTTTCGTTCCTCTCCTTCTATTCCGATTCATAAATCTCATCCTCCTTTTTCTTTCTTTGTGTCTTTTTTACACAAAAACGGTCAAATAGGTACAAAAAGCCCGGCAAAGCAAACAGTACACACACAAGGGAACACAACGTACCTTTTCCTATGAGATAGCCCAACTGGGACAGCAATCCGTGGGTAGATATATTTCCCAGCAAAAATCCCACCACCGTCAAGGTAATACCGGAGGTTAAGATGGACACCGTAACATCCGATACGGTTTCTACCAGACTTTCTTTTTTTGGCAACGATATCCGGTTCTCCTTGTAACGCTCCGTAAACAGTATTGCATAATCCACCGTTGCTCCCAGCTGTACGGAACTGATAATCAGATAGGCTATGTAGAACATGGACTGATCCATATAGTAATACATGGACAGATTCAACCAGATAGCCGTCTCTATGGTTAGCACCAGAATTACCGGAAGCACTAACGACCGCATCGTTATCAGCAGCACCAGAAAGACAGCGGCAATGGCAATCAGGTTTACTTTCAGCATATCTGTGGTAACCGTATCCATCAAATCATACGTGGAGATTCCTTCTCCTGCCAGATAATATTCCTTCGGATAATATTTCTCTGCAATACCACGAATTTTTTCTACCAGTGCTTCCGTTTCCTTTCCCTCGTAATCCACATCTACCGAGAGAACCATCCTGCTGTAATGCTCTGACTCCAACATTTTCCGGGTATTTTCTCCCAAATATTCCTGCGGCACCTGAGCACCGGCATTGTCCACGAAGGATATCACGGAGGTTATTTCCGGAACCTGTTTTAATTCCCCGGAAAGCTCTGTCTCTAATGCCGTATCCCCTTTTGGCACCAATAGTACATAGGTATCTCCCTTTCCAAAGGTCTCTTTTATCAATGCCGTATCGTCTCCCAGCTTTGTTCCCTCGCCAAAAATATGGGAAGAACCGTAATAGTAATCGTTGTGGATACTCGCCAGATAAGAAGGCACCATCAGCACCACTAAGATACACGCCACAGGAATGGTAATCTTTTGTACCACTTTTCCAAATTTGCGAAATTCCGGCAAAAACGGACGGTGGGCTGTCCGATCCATCCAACTACATCCCAAAAGAATCAACCCCGGCATAAACAGGAACACGCTCAACAGACTGATTCCGATTCCTTTTGCCAATGCCAGTCCCAAATCCGGTCCGATTCCAAACCGCATCAATGTAAGTGCAAAAAATCCGATTACCGTAGTGAGTCCGCTGGACAAAATCGAAGAAGTGGACTTGCAAAGTGCCATAGACATTGCCTTTTCCACATCCGCTTCTTCCTTTCTGCATTCCTCGAAGCGGTGTATCAAAAACACGGAGTAATCCAGAGATACCGCCAACTGCAAAATATTTCCTGCTGCATTGGTCACAAAGGAAATCTCCCCGAAAATCAGATTCGTTCCGGCATTTATCACAACCGCCACACCGATTCCCGCTAAAATTATAAATGGCTCCGCCCATGCCTCTGTCGTAAGCATCAAGACCAAAAGAACAAAGATTATGGCAATGACTGTAATCTTTCGGATTTCACTTACCGTACTTTCTGTGGCAATCGCTGTGCTTACCGCAGAACCGGTCATGGCATTTTCTTCTCCTATGATGTCTCGGATATCGGAAACCGCATTTAAAAGGTCTTCTTCCTGAATGGTCACCTGAAATAACGCAGTCTCATCCTTGTAATAAGTTTCCACCGTCTTTTGATTCTGTATTTCAATGGGCTGCGTAACATCTATGGCATCATCCAGCCATGTCACTTCACTGACCCCTTCTACCTTAGAAATCTCCTCCTTATATTCCAAAGCCTCTGGGATACTTACCCCGGACACCATAATTCTTGCATTGGGGATTCCCCCGTCAAATTCTTCTTCCATAACCTCCAACCCTACTGTGGAGGGAGAATCCTCAGGAAGATATGAATTCATATCATAGTTGACCAAGACCATACTGTGCATCCAGATACTCACCAGAAAGAGTCCCAAATATACTGCCATGATAATCTTCCGGTGCCGAATGACTCCATCATAAAATTTCTGCATAGTATCACCTCTTTTATTTTTACATCTGCCTTTTAATTGACATTTGTTACGCATTGATATAATATAACGTTAGAAGGAGGAATGCAATGTACATTTCCTTCCCATTTGCTTTTTAATTGACAAACTATCATAAAATGTTTCCTAACATCTACGGAGGTTCCTATGGAGAAAAAGACAGATTTGAGAATTATCAAAACCTACAAAGCCTTGAGCGATACTTTTTTAACTATGTTGGGGGAAAAGAAATTTGAAGATATTACGGTCAATGAATTGTGTGAACGTGCTATGGTAAGACGAGCTACCTTTTATAAGCACTTTGCGGATAAATATGAATTTCTGGGATTTTTCATCCGGCAGACTCAGGATGAATTTGTTGCAGCTCTGGATTCTACACAGCTTCAGGAGGATTATTACTCCTACTACTTATACCTATTTCAAAAATGCATTAATTTCTTAAATTTGCATCAACAGTTAATGGAACGTATTATGGAGAGCAATGTTTTCCCTACTCTTTTAAGTATTTTTTCTGAAGAAATTTATCGGCATGTACTTCTGAAATTAAAAGAAGATACAGTCAAAGGGCTGTATCTTCCTATGTCTGCCGAAGTACTTGCCTCTTTTTACACCGGAGGCATTACTCAGGTCTTAGGTTTTTGGTTTAAAAAGAATCCTTCCATGACGGAAGATGAACTGATTGCGGATGTAGAATTGGTTCTTAAATCCTTCTCCTTCCAATCATAACAAAAACTCTGTCAAAAGCGTGGTGCTGACATCAAGTTTACCTTAATGTTTTCAAATCCGGACCTTTTCCTTCCAGCATATCCTTTACTCTTTTTCCTATTAAAGTTGAGTAGATAGGATGTGTCAAAATATAAAAATCCTCATCTTCTATTGCCTGAAATACACTCATTCCAATGCTATCCACCGGGATTCCGGTTGTTATTACATGTTCTGCTGTTGCCTGACCGGCACGGAAGCTCTCGCTTTGATAATACGGGTCGCTTCCATCTTTGAAACGTTCCGGTCTGTGTTTTTCATAATGATGCAAATCGGTCTGTACAAACCCCGGACAGAGTACTGAGATTTTGATATTTGCATTTATTTTCTGCAAATCATAGCTGACACTTTCAGAAAGTGCAACTGCTGCATGCTTGGTGGTATGATATGCCGGCATGCCATCGGAAGTAATCAGTCCTGCCACAGAGGCTGTATTGATAATATGGCATGGCGTATTCTGCTTAAGCATAATGGGAATTGCCAGATTCATAGCATACACCTGACTCATTACATTCACCTGCACAATCCAGTCCCAATCCCGCATCGGAAGTTCCCATATCACTCCCGGAATAGCTACTCCTGCATTGTTAAACAGCAAATCAATCTGACCGTATTCCTCTATTGCAATATCAATCATTTTTTTCACTTTTTCAAACAAAGTAACATCTGCCTGTAAAGCGATTGCCTCTCCTCCCATACTACAAACCATTTTCTTTGTAAGTTCCACGTCTTCCTTTTCAATGTCCACCAATATCATTTTTATTTTTCGATAGGCACATTCCTTTGCTATTTCTACACCAAAACCGTTTCCCGCACCTGTAATGACTGCAACTTTTCCTTCAAATTCTTTCATCCTTTTTTCCTTTCTCTCTTAAAAAACAAATGCTTTTCCAAATCCATCTTCTACTGCCTCTACAATTCTTCCACCACGTGCCGCATCTCCGATTACACGAACTTCTTCAAAAGCCGCTTCAAATTCCTCTACAAGACTGCGTCTTGGTGTAACTCCTAATGCCAGAATTATTGTATCTGCTTCAATTTCCACTTTTTCACCAGTTGCCACATTTATGGTCAAAACTCCCTTTTCTGTCACTGCTGCCATCTTATGTCCCGGCAAAATCTGCGGCTGGTGTGCCTGTAAACGTCCCATTATATCCATCAAAATAGAAGGATAGATTCCTGCACCAATGGTTTTTGCCATTTCCACAAGTGCCACCGGATGTCCCTCCTCTGCCATCTTTTCAGCCGTTTCACATCCGGTCAGACCGGAGCCAATAACCGCAACTTTTCCTTCCACTGCTGCCCTTCCACTGAGAACATCTTCTGCGGTCACCACTTTTTTGCTGTCGATTCCCGGAATTGGCGGAATCATAGGCGTTGCACCACATGCCACAAAAACACCTGCCGGATTTAATTCTTTTACCATAGCAACCGTTGCTTCTGTATTCAGACGTACTTCTATATTTTCATGTTTTTTTACCTGCGTTTCCATTCCATTTTTTAGTAATGTGATTTTTTCTTTTCTCAAAGGCTTATCTGCCACATTTAAAGTACCTCCCAGCTCTCCTGCTTTTTCAAAAAGAACCACTTTGAACGCTCTGTCTGCCAGCGTCAATGCTGCCTGCATTCCTCCCGGACCGCCTCCAATAACTGCCACCGTTCTTCCGGCACCATTCTTTTCATAATCCTTATATTCCAGTTCTCTTCCCAATCTCGGGTTTACGGCACAGGAAATATGTCTTCCCGTATTTAAGGTCTTAAAACAATGCAGACAGCCAATACAGCTTCGAATCTCATCCTCTCTTCCTGTTTTTGCCTTCATACCCCAGTTCTCATCTGCCAGTTGTCCTCTTCCGATTGCTACGAAATCACAGACTCCTTCTTCTAACAGCTCCTCTGCTACGCATGGCTGTTTAATATTATTTACCGCAATTACCGGTATTTTGACATTTTTCCGAATGGTGGCTGCCAGATGCTTTTTCCAGCCCTGTGGATATGAACCCAGCTCTACAATGGTCGCTCCTGTCTCATAGGTACCTGAACTTACATTGATTGCATCTACACCGTAACTTTCAATGGTTCTTGCAATTTTTACGGTATCCTCTAATTTTAATCCGCCTTCTAAAAATTCATCTGCACTAATCCGAACAGAAATCGGATAATTCGGTCCGCACATATATCGGATTCCTGTAATGATTTCTTCCAAAATCCGAATACGGTTTTTAAAACTGCCACCATATTTATCCGTTCTTTTGTTGGTATATGGTGATAAAAATTCATTAATCAGATATCCATGTGCTGCATGAATTTCCACTCCGTCAATGCCTGCTGTCTGTGCAATCACCGCTCCTTTGATAAAGGCTTTTACAATTCCTTCGCATTCTTCCGTAGTCAGTGCCCGTGGCATTTCTTTTACCACATTACACATCACTGCAGAAGGTGCTACAATCTGTTTTCCTCCCAGCAGTCTGCTGTATGTCTGTCTGCCCGGATGATGTAACTGTACAAATACCTTCGTGTCATATTTATGTAATGTATCTGCTAATCTCTGCAATCTTGGTATATCCCTTGACTCTGTTACTGCCAGCTGATTAGACGTTCCTATACCATATACGTCATCTATTCTGGTAATCTCCGTAATAATTAATCCACATCCGCCTTTTGCTCTCTCTTCATAATAGCGGATAATTTCATCACTTGCTTCTCCGGTGGATGTGGCAAGTGAAACTCCCATTGCCGGCATAACGATTCGGTTTTTTAATTCCAATTTTCCGATTCTGCCTTTTTGAAACATTTTTTCGTATTTCATTTTGATTCCTCCATATCTTTTTCTTGTCAGTGTTTCACTGCTTTGTTATAATATTAACACAATGATTTTTCCCCACAAATGTGGGCTTTGACAGATTTTATACGAATCAAACTGTGCATAATGCACAGTATGAAAGGAGTCTTTTTTATGCAATTCCGTCATATTATGAAATCCCTAAAAGATGACTATACCATTTCTGTCTGCTCTGAGCAGAATACAGATAAAATTAACGATATTCAGTTGTTAGATCCCCTTGCGGAGTCTTATGACCCACAGGTACTCTATGTTGCGGACAAACATGCTGTCTCTACCTGCAAAAGCTTTCCGTTACATTTAATTGCTTCCTGCAAACCCGCAGATTTTCCTACAGAAAATAATTTTGCACTCATTCAGGAGGAAGATTTTTTTGCTGTGTTTAATACTTTACACACACTTTTTTATCAGTCTCTGCAGATTTCCAGCGATTTCTCACAATTAATTGCCATGTCCATACGGGGTGACAGTGCACAGGAAATCGTAAACGCTGCCTCCAAAAAGCTGGGAAATCCGCTCATTATTATTGATAATGGTTTCAAAGTTCTCTTTCATTCTGATATCTGTGAGATACAGGATACACTGTGGCGTGAAAATATCAGCCGCGGTTACTGCACTTATGAATTTATTACAGCAGTAAATCAGATTTCCGATTCTCTGAAAGCTCCTGACAATTCTTCCGCATATACTTTTACCTGCCCTGCTTCGCCACACAGCAAGCTTTGCAGCAAGATTTTCTGGAACGGCTCACAGATTGGTTATGCCATTATGCTGGAAGAACAGACACCTTATAATATCATTCAACAGGAGATGCTGCCCCATGTCAGCTATGTCCTAAGTGATGTTTTAAGCAAACTTCCGGCTTTTTCCGGACTTCATGGTTCCCTAAAAAACATCCTGCTCTATCAGCTTTTAGACCAACAGCCACAGGAAAACATTGCTATCCGCATAAAATCCTCAGGTATCACTCCTCCTAAATTCATGTGCTGTCTGAGCATATCACATGATACCTTACCGGATACCAAACAATGGGAACGTTTCGCTTCGGAACAGCTTCTCAGACTTCTGCCGGATGCGTCTGTCTGCACTTATGAGCAGCGGCTGATTGCACTCATTCCAGTAAAAGACATGTTCGGTCCATCCAAAGAAGTTCTGGTATCTCTGCAGGAGCTTCTTCCGAAGATTTCCAGAAACATTTATATCTCGCAGCCTTATGATGATATCTATATGACCCGTACCTATTATCATCAATGTACATTTTTACAGAAATTTGCTTTGCAAATGGACTTTTCCGGCAAAATTCTTTCCTATGGGGATTATCAGTTTTATGATTTGCTGGAACAGATTTCCGACAAAAGCCGTCTCTACGCCTATATACCACCTGCACTTGGGATTTTAAAGGAATACGACCGTAAAAACGGTACTTCACTTTTTGAGACTCTGGAAACCTATATCCATTGCCAGTACAATGCCACCAAAACAGCTTCTGCTCTGTTTATCCACCGCAACAGTCTCTCTTACCGGATGGAAAAAATAGAAGAGCTGACCCGTATCGATTACAACGATACGAATCAGCTCTTTCATCTGGCTGTTGGTTTTTATATGGAACATTACTTATCTAATTCTTAGGCGGGATAGGAACCAGCTCTATCTCTTCTTCACCCTCGCATTCTTCCGCTACGACGACATTGTCCAACATTCCTGCAAACAGCGGAAGATATTCCTTGGGTATATCCTTTGCTGCTTCAAACATCTGTTTAAAATGATTTCTGTATATGTATTCTGAATAATCTGCATATACTTTTTTTCCATATTCCGTAACCTGTATAATTACTTCCTTACGGTTATTTGCAGCATGATATTTCTGTAATAACCCTTTACTTTCCAATTTATTTACCAATTTTGAAAAATTACTGGTTGTGATGCCCAATTTAGCTGCAAGCTGCTTCATATTCAGATGCAATTCTTCATTTTCCAGCAAATATTCAATAATCTGTATCTGTGCATAGGAAATCGGAATATCCGTCCCCATGAACTCTTCCTTTTTGTAAACAGCCGCATATACATTACAGTACTTTATCAACTGTTCCACAATATCCCGATATTCTCCCATCCACTCAAGCTTCATGTCTGTATCCTTCCTTTCCTATACCTCTTCCAAGTATACCAACATTTCTGCCCGTGAACAAGACACAGTTTTTCTTATACGTTTACCATATTCCAGAACATCGCCGTATTTGTAACGGTAATTAAAGTAAATAAAATCGTATTCGTAAAGGCTGCTAACCACACATTATTGGTCTTTTCAAAAAGTTTTCTTGCATACATCGCCGCCACCGCCAAACACGGAATTGTGGCAATCAGCAATATTCCGTTCAATGCCTGCATCGGCATCATGGATACACCTGTTACAAAGTCCATTCCATACTGCAATGCCATCCAAAGAATCAGTCCTCCGATATTCAGACCTACTGCCATAAGATATCCGTTTTTTCTTCCTCTGGTATTCACATTCAAAGTCACAGCATTAATTAGGTAATAGATAAAGAAAAATGGCAGATATCTCAATGCCACAACCAGAAATTCCGGTTTGAAGGTACGGACTGCCATCGTCCAGAATCTGAAATCCGTTCCGAATACCGCCTGTATCAAAAACAGCACCGCATACAAAATTGCCACACCAAATACTGCGGTTCCAAGGCTTGCCAATATGGTTCTGCTATTCGCTTTGATACCATAAGACTCTATTGTCATACCCTCTTTTTTCTTTGTCACGGCATAGAAAAACATTGTAACAATCAATGCTATCAATCCATTGCAAATTGCCCAATATGCAATCTGATTTGTGGTAGGCTCATTAAAGCTTTTGCTCAACGGAAGTACATGATTTGCAAACCGGAAGATAACCGCTGTCACTATTGATACAGCTGTTACACACAGAAAACCTACTTCTTTTTTTCTCACATATAATACAACTCCCACAACGGCTGCCACAATAGCTCCCACAGTCAATACCAGCAATCCTTTTTCTTGCTTATCCATCAGTATTGCAAAGAATGCCCCCGGATACAACAAACACAAAACATATGAAATCCAATATCCTGCTTTCTGTGCTGTTGTTTTTTCCGCAACCAGAGCTCCTGCTTTCTCCAATTTTGCCTCTTTTAAAAACGGTAATTTTAGCAACAATTCCATCACCGGAACTAGCAGCAAAAAGAAGCCGCACATTGCTATGAGATTTCCCAGTTCTTTGAAGAACCAGATTTGATTGTCCGCCGCCAAATCTGCCGTTGTCTGCGACTTCGCACGTACACCTTCAAACGCCTCATCATAGAACCTGATTAAATCTGCTGTTGTTTCTTTAGAAAAATGATTCCATGGATGAGTTTCACTTGGTGTATAAATAATATGTTTTCCTGTCTGTGCCTCACGAATCGGATTTCCCTCGTAGGTCAGTACCCCTGAATCCACCTCATAGAACTTTCCGGCTGTTGCCTCTTCCTTGCCCGACTTTCCAAGAAACATTTTTCCTGAAGCAGTCTCTACAAAGTTCTTTCGCAAAACCGTTCCTTCAATCTGTTTTTCCTCAGTACTTTTCTCTTCTTCTGACTTATTAAAGAAAAACTCATCATATTGTGCCGCTATCATTCCCACGGTTCTGTCTCCAAATGCCGCCATATATTCCTGTTGTGGTGCAATCGCAGAACTGTAGGAATAATCAGCACCCACGGAAACTCCGGTATATATGGAACGCACACCTGTCTGAACCGCATTCATCTCATCCATATACATTGCCGTCAATGTGGAAAATCCTCCCATGGAATGACCGCTGACTGCAAGATATGCATTTCCGCTTTCATCTTTTTTCGTATAATCCTGTCCTGCCATATAATTTGCGGCATCTATCTGTGAATAAATCCAAAAAGTCGCAAATTGTTCGCCTACTTTAATCTCATCCTTCCATCTCGAATCTCCGTGATCATACATATCCACCGCTAACACAATATAACCTCTCCGGGACATTTCGATTGCAGATGCATCCTGCATTTCTTTTGTGTTTAAATATCCATGGGTGGTAACAATAACCGGTCTTGGATCTTCTTCTCCCGCCCCTTTGGGCATATAAAGTAATCCGCTCAAAGTGCCGCGTTCTGTCTCAAACTCAATTTCTTTGACCTTTACCTGAAAAAAAGATGTATGAAACATACTTGCCAAAAAACTCCCCAGTACAACCAGTATTACTGCAAACAGCAACACCTTTTTTGTTTTCCTCATTTGTCTTCTCCTCCTTTTATTTCTTTTGGAAATTATTTTGTACACTTCGGATACTATCATAAAACAAAAGAAGAAACATCTTTCACACTTCACTAATTCCCGTTTCTGTATTTGTTCAGGTTACACAAAAAAGGTGTACTTCAAATCGAAGTACACCCTCTTTCACTCTTAATTCTTATTATAACAAAAACTCTGTCAACAGTGTGGTGCTGACATCAATTCCCCTGTCGGTAAAATAGATTCTGCCTTCCTTCTGTTCCAGATAACCCTCGGCTGTCAGCTTTTCCAACGGTTTAGCATAAGCTCCTTCTATTTCCATGCCAAACTGTTTTTTAAATTCTTCTCTGGACACTCCGTCCATCATCCGAAGTCCCAAAAACATGAATTCTTCCATCTGGGATTTCCGGCTTAAAACCTCCTCATCCATCCGTTCAAAATTACCCTTCCGGTAATCAAACAACACATCCGTATTGTGAAAACGGGTATTCTCAAATAAAGAGCTGGCTCCTAAGCCTAAGCCCAGATAGTTTTCCCGACGCCAGTAACCGATGTTGTGTCTGCATTCATATCCCGGCTTTGCATAGTTGGATATCTCATAACGGTACAACCCGTTCTCCGCCAAAAGTTCCTTGGTCCGCTCATACATCTGCCGCTCTTCCTCTTCACTGGGAAGATATTTCGGCTGCTCGCCTTTTGCACGAAGATAATCATCCTCTGCATACATCTCATAAAAGGGCGTATCCTTCTCGATAATCAGGCTATAAGCGGAGATGTGTTCCGGTTTTAACCGCACCACCTGTTTCAAGGTTTTCTCATAGGATTCCAGCGTCTGTCCCGGCAATCCCGACATCAAATCCACATTGATATTCTCAAAGCCTGCCTTTCTTACCGCATCATAGCTCTCCAAAAAATCTTCAAAGGTGTGAATCCTGCCCAGCACACGAAGCTCTGCATTATCCGCAGACTGCAATCCCAGACTAATCCGGTTTACACCGCTCATCTTATAGAGCAGCAGTTTTTCCTTGTCCACCGTTCCCGGATTACATTCCACGGTAATCTCCGCATCCTCCCTCACATGAAAATATTCTCTGGTCTGATTCATCAAATCATCAATGACCTGTGCTTTTAAGCTGGATGGAGTTCCCCCTCCGAAATAGATACTGGATACCTCATAGGCTTCACAATCGTAGGCTTGATATTTAATTTCATTTAATAGTGTTCTGACATATTCTCTCTTCTGGAAATCACTTTCCTCACCTGATAAGAAATCGCAATAGTTGCATTTTTTCAGACAAAAGGGAATATGAAAATATAATTCTAGATTCTTCATGGATTTATTATAACGCGAAATCCACGTGCTGTACAGTTCCAACTTCACCGCTTTCCTTCAGATAGATTCCCGTTTTCTGAATCACGGCATTGGTCTTATTCTGTTCATTTTTCAAACTGAATTGCGTATCGGCACTTCCCAGATAAATGGCTCCCACACCTGCCTCTTTCAAATTCAACAGCTTGTTATTGCCCTCTTCATCCTTCGTCCATACCTTTAAATCCTTAAAGATATCATCCGCCTCATCAATCCAGCCGTTGCCGTCCTTATCATATGCCGCCAAGTCCTTAAAGCCATCCCCTGACTGGGTACCGAACAGCTCGCTGCCGTCATTGATGGTGCCGTCACCGTTTTTGTCCAAAGCCAGAAAACCGCTGCCCTTCCCCACAAAGGACATCTCCTCTTCCTTACCGTCCGCATCTAAATCAAAGTAAAATTTCTGATCCGATACCTCCGTAACACTGGCATCCATGTTGATAACCAGAGGATCTACCAAAAGATAATCTTCCTTGGTATAAGTCTCATACTTTGCGGCAAAAGCACGGCTCATTTCCAGACTTACTCCAAAACTGATGTCTCTGCCATCTGCGGTATGTACCACTCCCTGTGCGGTATATGCTGTGGTTTCTTTTTCTGACACAAAGGCAGAGGTTACCGTCTGCTTGGTCATCCATGTGCCGCCTGCTGCGGAAGCCGAGGATGCATGAAGCTGTGCTGCCTCCTGCAACGCTTCTGTGTTGGCATTATCACTGTTCTGCGTCTTCTGCCATTGATTGTCCCGCATCATCGTTCCCAACTGACGAATCCGCTTTTGCATCTGATAACGGTTGCCGTAGCGCATATTCCGCAATGCCTCTAGCATCTTTCTGAGAACCTCCAACTGCATTTCTTCTTTTGACTTTGCCTGAATCGTTCCCTGCTCGGATTTCTTTGTTCCAACGATTCCGTTTTTCAGCAAATCTTCCATATTCTGTTTTTGTTTTTGGGATTTTTCTTCCTCCTGCTGATTTTTGATGTCCTTCATCTGTTCCATCAAGGTTTTTGATTCATCGGACAAATCCAGCAAAACCGCCTGTTCTGATTTTGCATTCATGGTCTCCGTCTGATAAACCGCTGCTGAGGAATACGTGCGGGAACTTGCCATTCCCACCTTACTACTGTCGATTATCATGGTACTCACATCCTTTCTTTTCCATGACAAAAAATGGTATCCGCCTTCCATGGCTGATAGTGTATTGTTCCACATATGATATATCGGCGTTTTCCCTCTTTTTCTAAATATATTTTATTTGCAAATTCCCATCTGCTGTGTTATGATTTTACAATCAGTTGTCTTGTCAGCTGTCAAAGCACAAAAACAGAGGAGTTTATTATGTCAAAGGAACAAAATTCATTTCAAAAATTTTTAGCCAGAAAAAATATTGTTTTTTCTGCAAAGCGTTACGGTATTGACGCTCTCGGTGCCATGGCACAGGGACTCTTTGCCTCTCTTTTAATCGGTACAATTCTCTCCACTTTGGGAGAACAGTTAGGATGGGAATTATTGGTTACCATCGGCGGTTATGCAAAAGCCATCGCCGGACCTGCTATGGCAGTGGCTATCGGCTACGCTTTACAGGCACCTCCGCTGGTACTTTTTTCTCTGGTTGCGGTAGGTAATGCTGCCAACACCTTGGGCGGTGCCGGAGGACCTCTGGCAGTTCTGATTGTAACCATTTTTGCCGCCGAATTTGGTAAAGCGGTTTCTAAGGAAACCAAAGTAGATATTCTGGTTACCCCGCTGGTTACCATTCTGGTGGGAGCCTTACTCTCTACCTGGTGGGCACCTGCCATCGGAAAAGCAGCAAGTGCCGTAGGTAATCTGATTATGTGGGCAACAGAATTACAACCATTCTTTATGGGAATTTTAGTATCAGTCATTGTGGGAATCGCATTGACTCTGCCTATCAGCAGTGCCGCTATCTGTGCAGCCTTAAGTCTTACCGGTCTTGCCGGAGGTGCTGCAGTTGCCGGATGTTGTGCACAGATGGTTGGATTTGCGGTTATGAGCTTTAAAGAAAACCGATGGGGTGGACTGGTGGCACAGGGTATCGGAACCAGTATGCTTCAAATGGGTAATATCGTAAAAAATCCAAAAATCTGGATTCCGCCAACCTTGGTTTCTGCCATCACCGGACCTATTGCCACCTGTATCTTCAAGTTGCAGATGAACGGTCCTGCAGTTTCCTCCGGTATGGGTACCTGCGGTTTTGTGGGACAGATTGGCGTATATACCGGATGGCTCAATGATATTGCAGCAGGAACTAAAACCGCCATCACCGGATTTGACTGGCTGGGCATGATTCTTATCTGCTTCGTTCTTCCGGCAGTTCTCAGTGTGATTTTCTGTGAGCTTTTGCGAAAAATCGGTTGGATTAAAGAAGGAGATTTGACATTAGAGTAATTTAAATGGGCATGAATTCTAAACATTTTTAGAGTTCATGCCCTTTCTATACTAGTTTCTATTCATCCCAATAATCAATCGTTTCCTGCGGTGTTGTATCTATACCAAACAACCGCCACATGAAATCTTCCCTTTCATTGTATATATTTATAATTCTTATACAATCGCTTTCTATACTATAAAACACATAATTACTTGATACAAATATGTATCGGTAGTCAGAAGCCACTCCAAACATTCTTTCTACCGATGAACCTTTCTGCTCGTTATCTACAAGCCCATGAATCGCTTTTGTAATTTTCCCTACTATTTCTTTTGCCTTCTTGTTTCCATATTTCAGTAATATAGCTCTATTGATAGCACGGAGCTTATCCGCAGCATCTGGAGTATATTTTATTTGTTTCAATCCAGTACCCCCAATTCCCTTTCAAGGTCATCTGCATCAATCCAACCTTCTTGGTCTGCACGTTCCTCGGCTCTCTTTAAATCCATCATAAGCATGGCAATTGCCTGCTCTCTAAGAGCTTCCTTACTATTCTGCGTAACTAAGAAAGGTAACCCCTCTACATTAATTGATTGCTGAATAAATGTATTAAATGCGTCTGTCAATGTCATTCCGGTTCTAGCATAGATTTCTTCAACAGTCTTTTTTATTTCAGAATTGATTCTCACTTGGAAAGTAGAATCCTTTGGTGCCATTGCAACGTTTAAATGTTTTACCATAATAATCATCTCCTTTTTCTCCAATATATCATCCGTCAATTTCATTGTCAATACATTGTCATTACGCCACGGGTCAAGGCACCTTATTCTCCGTAATTAAATATAGATAATCGTCACTCCCGAAAAGTTCACATCTCCCATCAATGTCAGCGTCGGCATTCCACTGGAACTTCCCTTACCTTTTTCCTCCATGCCGCCAAAGCTTTTGTTCATCTGGTCTATCACCGTCCATGTCTTCGGCACATACAACTCCACACCGGAAAAGGAAATCTCCATCTGTACCGTTGCATTTCCCTTCTGAATCACTGCATTGTCAAAATAAATCTTCATGCCTCCGAAGGAGCTCTCCAACTGTGCAAATTCAAAATTATCGGAGTTGATATATTTGGTACTGCTGCCAAAGCTGTTCTTAAAAAATACCCGGCTGCCATCCTCTTCGTTTATAATCTTTTCAAATTCTTCCCGGCTCTTTTTTTCTCCCTCATAATAGTACCAGCGTTTTTTTCTGCCCTTAAACAGCATGGACAGACCAATGCTTCCTAAAAGAGCTGCTCCTAAAACCGGCCACGGAGTAATGGCTTCGATTCCCAGCTCTGTATCATAGAGAATACAGATAAATGCTGCCGGAAACAGGATTCCGCCAAATTCCAGCTTAATCAAACTTTTAATCAATATGGATGCCAGAAATACTGTGATAATCAATTTGAAAATTCCGATATCCGGCAAAAATCCCAGTTTACTTACGATGAGAAAGATGGCTGCCGCCACAAAAAACACTCCCCAAAAAATCTTTTCTTTTTTCATGCCTGATTCCTCTTTTCTTCTAATTTTGTCTTTAACGCTTTGTAATAATGTCTGGATACATAGACCTGCTTATGGGTTCCCTGAAATTCCACGATACTGGACGCTGCCAGATTTCGGTTAATGGAAAAGACTCGGTTGGTATTTAGAATCGTGGATTTTGAAACCCTCATAAAATGTCCCGGTAGAATCTCCTCCAACTCATAAAGACGGTATTTGGTAAAAAACACATCTTCTACGGTATGAGCACAGATTCCCTTTTCCTCAGTTTCAAAAAACAGAATCGATTCCAAAGGTAGATAATACTCCGTATCCTCTTTGTAAAATACAAAGTTTCTCTTTTCCGTAATCATATCCGAAACAGCTCTTTGCACATCCTGCACTTCTTTGGTAAGGCTGCTGCATCGGATAATCACTTCATCCTCTGTTAAATTGTCATCCAGTTCAATTCGTATCTTCATATGTCTATCCTCAAGAATCAGTATGCAAAAAAATGTCTTTTCTGTAAATAGCTTTTTCCCAAGTGGTAGTTTTTCATCGGTAAGTGGTCAAAAAATGCCCATAATCAACATGCCTGCACTATCCGGCACATTCATTATGGGCATTGGAAAATCTATTTACCGTCATCCAGTTTCAGTACGCTCATAAATGCCTCCTGCGGAATCTCTACACTTCCCACCTGACGCATTCGTTTCTTTCCTTCCTTCTGTTTCTCCAACAGCTTCTTCTTACGGGTAATATCACCGCCGTAACATTTCGCCAAAACATCCTTCCGCATTGCCTTGACGGTTTCTCTGGCAATAATCTTACTTCCCACTGCTGCCTGTATCGGAATTTCAAAAAGATGTCTCGGAATCTCCTCTTTGAGTTTTTCACACATCTTTCTGCCCCGCTCATAGGCACTTCCGGAAAATACAATAAAGGACAGTGCATCTACCTCTTCTCTGTTAATCAGAATATCCAGTTTCACCAGTTCGGAACGTACATAACCCTTCATCTCATAGTCAAAGGAAGCATACCCTCTGGAACGGGATTTCAATGCATCAAAGAAATCATAGATAATCTCATTCAGCGGTAAATCATATTTTAATAACGCACGGGTTTCCTCCATATACTCCATACTGATATAGGTTCCACGCCGCTCCTGACACAAATCCATGATGGCTCCGATATACTCGCTGGTCACCATAATCTCCGCACTGACAATAGGTTCCTCCATATAGTCAATCTCCGACGGGTCCGGCAGATTGGATGGGTTGGTCAGTTCAATCATTTCTCCGTTGGTCTTATATACCCGGTAAATAACACTTGGTGCCGTAGTTACCAAATCCAGATTATATTCTCTCTCCAAACGCTCCTGAATAATTTCTAAATGCAACAACCCTAAGAAACCGCATCGGAATCCAAAGCCAAGGGCGATGGAAGTCTCCGGCTCAAACTGCAATGCCGCATCATTTAGCTGTAATTTTTCCAAGGCGTCCCGTAAATCCGGGTACTTGGCTCCGTCTGCCGGATAAAGTCCACAGTAAACCATAGGATTGACCTTCTTATATCCCGGCAGAGGCTCTTTGCATGGATTCGCCGCATCTGTAACCGTATCTCCCACCCGGGTATCTGCAACATTTTTCAGGCTGGCAGTAATATATCCCACCATTCCGGCAGAAAGCTCCTCACATGGAATAAACTGTCCTGCCCCGAAATATCCTACCTCTACCACGTCTGCCTCAGCTCCGGTTGCCATCATACGGATTCTTGTCCCAACCCGTACGCTGCCTTCCCGAATCCGGCAGAACACGATAACCCCTTTGTAGGAATCATAGAGGGAATCAAAAATCAATGCCTGCAACGGTGCCTTGGCATCTCCCTCCGGTGCCGGAATCTTTTTCACAATCTGCTCTAACACCTGTTCCACATTCTGTCCGGTTTTTGCCGAAATCTGCGGTGCATCCTGTGCCTCGATGCCGATAACATCCTCAATCTCATCTATGACACGTTGCGGGTCTGCACTGGGCAAATCAATCTTATTGATGACCGGCATAACATCCAAATCGTGATCCAACGCCAGATACACATTGGCCAAGGTCTGTGCCTCGATACCCTGTGCCGCATCCACCACCAGAATGGCTCCATCACAGGCTGCAAGGCTTCTGCTGACCTCATAATTAAAGTCCACATGTCCCGGTGTATCAATCAGGTTGAAAATGTATTCTTCCCCATCCTCTGCGGTATAGACGATACGAACCGCCTGTGCCTTGATGGTAATTCCCCTTTCTCTCTCCAAATCCATGTTATCTAAAACCTGCGACTGCATCTCTCTGCTGGTCAAAAGTCCGGTCATCTCGATAATACGGTCTGCAAGAGTGGACTTTCCGTGATCGATATGTGCAATAATACAAAAATTACGAATTTTACTCTGATCAATCTGTGACATGTGTTCCTCCAAAATTACTTCTTTTTAACAGTACTGTTTTTACAAGCTAAATCAGCTTCAATATCTTTGATATAAAATACAGGATAAAAAACAGCACAAAATAAATTCCCACCATTACGAAGTCTGATACATTCCACACCTGTTTTGCCAATCCACTGACAAGCAATGGAATCGCTGCACAGACTAAAATTGTAACCATCTTTTTCATCTTTTCTTCTCCTTTGCAAAAAGGCTGCAAGAATCACTTCCCGCAGCCGGATTTTCTCTCATTATCATATAATTTTTTTGCCTGTTCGTCAATCTGTTTTCTTCGCCATCACAAATTTCCTCCCTACTCCGCCACCACTTTATAAAGAATATCTGCCAGCGGTTCCATGGCATCCTTTGCCTCCTGCAAGGTATTGGTCTGAGCTCCCACCTCCACCAGAAGGCTCTTAGGCTTAAAATGCATATTGTAGCGGTAACCTTTCAGATATATGGGTCTTGCAAAACCGGGATAATATTCAGCGGCCGTCAGCTGCATCTGAAAGGAAAATGCCAGATTGTCCTGAATATACGGATTAGGCAGATAATCGATATCCCCCAACGCCGTGGTGCGGCTGAGTCCGTTAAAAAACATAATAGACGCCACCTGTTTTCCGTTGACCTCGCTGACCAGCTTGGTTCCCTCTGCCACGCCGTCCCTATGTAAGTCAATTACCACCTCTATGGTCGGATTCTCCGCCAATAACTGTTCAATGGCTTTTTCTGCATTGGAATAGGCGTGGTCTCTGTCATTTACATCATAGGTTCCCTCATGGTGCAGTACCTTTAATCCATATTCCTTTTCCAAAATCTCCGCCAGATATTCCCCCACCGCCATAACTGTCGTATTCAAATCCCCCGGGGTAGAATCCGCATACCCCTCTTGGGAGTGGGTGTGATAAATCAGAATCTGAGGTCCATCCACATTCTTTTGCACATGCATATCCTGTGACATCATTTTTTCTGCATTCAACTGTTCTCCGGTAATGGTAGTCGTTCTGTCCACCGTATAGAAATTCTGAATCAGATAGTCAAAATCTGCCAGCTTTTCTTTGGAAAAACTCACCACCGGGGTCTGACTTTTGGCTAGGGATGCCGAATCTGACTTCTGCCCCACCAGTTCTCCTGTTTTTTCATCAATATGATTCTCGTCTGCGGCCTCCTTCGCCAATATCATCTCATAGGTCAGCTCACTTTCCGTAGCTGTACGGTATCCCTCGCTGTTTCTTATATAACTGTAGATAGGGAGTACCTTTTTAAAATACTCCCGTTCTTCCCCGTCTTCATATGTCAAAGCAGGCACATAGGTTTTCAAAACCTTTTCATAGATTTCTTTTTCCAGATGGGTCAGCATCAATTCCCCTAAAGTCACCTGTTTTTCCGCCCTGCTGCTGTTTATTCCGGTAACAATTACCCCTATGATGAGGACCCCCGCGAGAATCCTCATCATGCTTTTTTTCTGTTTTTTTCTAAATTTTCGGTCCATAACAATATATTATATGTTTGGACATGCCGGATTATACTAATCATTTGGACAAACTTCTTTTTCAAAGGCAAGATTCAGTCCCTCGGAAACTGTAAAGCTAAGCCTCTTAATGGATTCATCAATATCCTTCGGTGTCACAAAAAAGGAATTCAGCGTACAGTCTGCCTCCTCATAAAAACCGCTGATGGCATCATTTACAATGGTAGCTGCATCCACCACCGTAGGAATCCCTATGGCAATCACCGGAACTCCCATGCTTTCCTGATTCAATGCATGTCTGTGGTTTCCCACTCCGGAGCCGGGATTGATTCCGGTATTAGTAATCTGGATGGTACGGTTTAACCGCTTCACACTTCTTGCCGCTAAAGCATCCACTGCTACTATATAATCCGGCTGTGCTTCCTTCATCACGCCACGCACAATCTCCACACTTTCCATTCCGGTCTGTGCCATTACTCCCGGTACAATGCTGCTGATGAGATTACTGTGTTCCTCACCCAAAGCATATTTTCCAAATTCCTGTATCACATGACGGGTAATCAGCATATTGTCCACCACCTTCGGTCCCAAAGCATCCGGTGTTACCTCCCGGTTCCCCAGTCCTACCACCAATATGGACAGTTCTTCCTTCTCTCCCTGAGGCATCATGGTTTTTAACACCTCTGCCAGCACTTTGGAAATTTCCCGATGATACCCATCTTCTCCGTCTGCCATCTCCGGTGCCTCGATGGTGGTGTAGATTCCCTTGGGCTTTCCCATTGCCTTAGCACCGTTTTCGGTCTCAATGACCACCTCGGTAATCTTGATATTTTCTCCCCGCTCTTCCTCCTTTACCCGAACTCCTTTCAGTTCTACGTTATCCTCCTCGAATTTTTCTTTTGTCTCTAACGCTAAATCTGTCCGTACCTGATACATTTTCATCAAATCCCCTTCATTTTTCTTTCTATTTTTTGCAAAAAAAATAAAAATATGTATTGACAGATAATATCTGATACCCTAGAATAAAATGGTATGTTTACATTAGAGCGTCCGTGTCCGTCTTTTATGTAACAATCATGTAAAACATTCTATAATAATTGGAGGTGTACAGATTGGCTAACATTAAATCAGCAAAGAAAAGAGTTTTAGTTTCACAGAAAAAAGCTGCGAAAAACAAAGCTGTCCGTTCAGGTGTTAAAACTGCAATCAAGAAAGTAGATGCTGCTATCGCTGCTCAGGATAAAGCTGCTGCAGAAGCTGCATTGGTTGCTGCTACAAAGGAAATCAGCAAAGCTGCTTCCAAAGGCGTTTATCACAAGAACAATGCTGCAAGAAAAGTTTCTCGTTTAACACTTGCTGTTAACAAGATGGCTTAATATCTTTTTGCAGATACCTTAATAAATAAAACCCACCGGTACCGTCATTCCGATGGGTTCTTTTTATGTCCAAAATTATTTGCTGTACTCCATAATCAACAGTTCCACCGCCATCTGGTCATTGAGTCTTCCGGTCTTGACCGCCTCTTCCAGTTCTACGCTATCCTCCACTGCCTTTCGCAGCTGTTCCGTAGAAAAACTTTTTGCCATGGCCTGATTTTTCCGCACCGCAAACTCCGGCATTGCCGTACGGCTGGCAATGGTTCGGTTATCATATCCCTCCCCCGTCAACTCCTTAATCAGTGCCAGCTTCTGAAACTGTCTGGCAATCAGAAAGAGAATCCGCATAGGCGGCTCCTTTAACGTCAGCAAATCATAATACAAATCCAATGCCTTTCTCTGCTTCTTCTCGGAAATTGCATTGACCATCTCAAATATTTTGTTTGTGGTTTGCTCCACACAGACAGCCTCCACATCTGCCGTTTCAATATTTTCCCTATCCATACAATAACAGATGAGCTTCTCCAGTTCTTTATCAATATTCTCCATGTCATTTCCGGTTTTACTGATAAAAACCTGATAGGCTTCTTTTTTCATGGTTTTTCCATCCTGCTTTAAGCGGTTTCCCACCCACCGCATGAGAGTTTCATCATTCTGTCTGTCAAAAGCAACTACCCTACCCTGCTTTTGTACCTGTTTGTAAAATTTATTTCGACGGTCTACTTCCTTCTCCACAAAAATCAGCACTGTGCTTTCCGGCACCTCTTTTGCATACTCTGCCAGTTCCTCGCAGGCATTTTTGAAAAATCCGCTGTTTTCTACCAGAATCACTCTCCGCTCTGCCAGAAAAGGCATGGTTTCCGCCAAGTCAATGATTTCTTTGGGATTGATATCTTTCCCCTCATAGGAAGAAAAGTTCATGGTATCCCCCTCATTGGTGAGACTCTTTATCAGCTTGTCCTTATACTGGCGTTTCAGATAGACCTCTTCCCCGTAGAGCAGATAGATGTTTTTAAATTCTCCGCTTTTGATATCTTCATCGATTGATTTCATATATTAATCTTATCCGTATTCCTTTTTTCATTGCAAAGTTCTTTTTACATTATAGTAAAACATCCCTGTTTTTACAATCTCTTTTCTATGCTCTTTTTTCTAAATATTTTTCCACATGAATCCTTCCATCGGACAAAGAATTTGTTATAGTGACAAAAAATCACCTTTATTGTATAATTTTAGAAATACAGCCATTTTTCACATAACAGTTATGAATAACTAAAGTAAAAGTATTAATGATATCAAGGAGAGAAAATCATGAAAAAAAAACATAATAAAGCACTTCATGTCGTTTTGAAGAAGACACATTTTTTTGAAACTCTGATTGTATATATGTTGGTGTTTTTCTTGTTTGCTTTTGTCATACATAGGCATGAAACAGTATTTGATACCTATGGTTCGGCTCTTTGGTACTGCTTTGAGCTAGTGACGACAATTGGTTTCGGAGAACTCGTTGCGGTTACCAGAATCGGGAAACTGCTGAGTATCATACTCTCCGTCTATTCAATCGGTATGATAGCAATCATTACGAGCACGGTAGTTACTTACCACCAGGTAAAGATTAAAGCACAGGAGGATGATGCTCTTGTCCTGTTTATGGATAAACTGGAAAGACTTCCCGAACTTGACAAAGAAGAATTACAGGAAATTTCTGATAGAATAAAACACTTAAAATCTTGAACTGCTATCGTGAACAATTATAGTCGCAACACTTTTATGATTACCAAAAAAGAATTCACTGCTCATTATGAACAATGAATTCTTTTTTTGCTATAAGATACTTTATTCTTATTTCATATGACGTTTTTTACGTAACATTACTATGCTCGCTGCACCTGCTGAAACTACCGGCAGAGCTATAATCACAATGTATTTCATAGCTATCGAATCGGATGTATTTGACACCTTATCATCATTCTTATGTGAATCATTGCTGTCTAAACCATCATCGGAGTCACTGCTTCCGCCATCAGTATCGGAACCGCCTTCTCCGGTATCCTTTGCCTCTTGGAATGTTATACCATTTGACAGCTTATCATCATTCCTATGCGAGTCATTACCGACTAAACTATTACCGGAGCCACTGCTTCCGCCATCAGTATTATCCGCCTCCTGAATGGTGTATTCTTTGGTTAACTGATTGTAATCTCCCGGTAATGCATAATTGCTGTTTGACAGAGACACTGCCTGTGCTACGTACGTTCCCGGCTGCACTTTGTCACCATTTATCACATTGACAATACACTGCTCTCCATCCAGAATACCTTCTGCTTTTGCAGTAACGTTGACCGGTTTTCCGGTATATACAAGATTCGATACATCAGACCATGTAAGACTGACTTCCTTCTGACGAATACAGAATTCCGCAGGTAATACCGTCACATTGTAATTGCTGTTTTTGCATTCTTTCTTACGCACCTCATAAATGCCTGCAGAACTGTTTGTCCTGTCTCCGTCCGGTTGTTCTTCTCCCAATGTGCTTACCGCTGTAAGAGTGAGTTTCAAATCTTCTTTGGTATCGTCCAAAACCAGTTGCGTTTCATCCATTTTAAAATCCAGTACCGTCTTTTCCCCGTAAGTTTTCTCACCGGAAAGTGCATTTACTGTTATTTGTTTTGGTCTTACCATAACAGATATTTCTTTAAATACAGGTGCTTCATTTATATCATCAGGAATAAACTTAACCATATACGTATGTTTTCCCGCAGAATCAGGCACAGTATCATTAATATCCCCGGTTGACAATCTGTTTTCCACGAACTTGAATTCTCCTTCTCCTGAAGCAAGTATCAACCGTGCTTCAGAAAGCTTCTGTCCGTAAATCATTACAGCACCTTCCGGCATACGGTAATCTGTCGCATCTGCTCTTCTGACAAAATACTGAATCTGCAGATCGTCTTCAGGCAACGTATAATTAAATTTCTTATCTCCTTCAATTCCCGTTATCGTTGCATCAAATCTCTGAGGCTCATCTAATTCTATGGTCCAGCTTGGCTTATCCGTACCTTTCGGTCCTGTACCCTCAGTATATTCCACAATAACCTGACACTCATCATTATTCACCAGATTACTAATTGTTGCCGAAGGTCCTGAATCACCAACCTTGATATTGGTTGTAGAACTCCACTGGATTTCCACTTCCAGAGGATTTACCTTAAGAGTACCGTTAATATAATTGATCGTATAGTTCGGATTTTGATTTTTGATACCGTTTTCTGCTATCTTAATACTGTAGCCTCCCACATCACAATATTTGTCGTTTCCGTCACCGGCAGTCAATTCAAAGTCAAATTCCGCTGCACTGTCATTACCTACAAGCTGCGATTCGTCCATATACCATGTAAGCGTCGGCGTATTATCTCCGTATGTTTTATACTGATTATATGCTCCAACGGTAAGGCTCTTAGGATTTACCGTCACCGGAACCTTGTCATTTCCATCAACCGTATTGTAGTTTTTCGTATCGTCAGGTACAAATTTAACGCTGTATTCTGTGTTACTACCTACCGCAAGAAAACCAGCCGGATTATCTGCAAATACGAATTCACCGGGAACCTCGCAGCTTCCACCTTCGAATACCGCCTGTTGCAGTGTCTGTCCGTAGGTAATTGTGGCAGAAGTAGGGAATGTGATGCCAGAAGGATCAGCTTTAGTTATGGTATATGCGAAGGTTTTTTGTGCACTATCTGCAAACATATAATTGCTTCTGTTACTTAAGGCTATAGCCATAGCATTATAGGAACCTGCATCCGTACGCTTGCCTCCTATTACCACAACCTTGCATTCCTCTTTTCTTTCCTCAGGCCAAGTAACAGGCAAATCGACTTGTGCAGTAATATTCACAGGACTTCCACTATAAGTATATTGAGCCTGCCCATTCCACTCTATCCCAACTTTTCGTTTTGAAACGGTCAGATAAGCAGGAATGACTGTGACTTCGTAATTAGAACTTTCACAATCCTTCTTTACTATCTGATATTGTCCCACATCGCAGAACTGATTATTTCCGTCTCCGGCTGTCAGCGTAAGTGCCAAATCTGCTTTTGTATCACTTCCGACAAGCTGACCATCATCAATAGTATAGGTCAAATCGGACTGGTTCATGGTATCTCCGTATTTCTTCTCTTTTGCATTTGCTTTTACCGTCACGGATTTTTTTGAGACCGTCACTGGAATTTTACTATCACTGACTGTAGCATGCTGGAACTCTGTATTTTCCGGTATGTATGCAATATAATACTCTTGTTCACCTGCTGCGGGTTCTTCATCATCCAGACGCTGAATATGACCATTAGTATCTTTCCCAACAAAAACAAATTCACCTTCTCCCGAAGCACCAATAAGTGTTGCTTCCGAAAGCTTCTGCCCGTAAGTCATCACAGCTTTCGTCGGAAACATATAGTCATCTGCATCTGCACGCCGGATATAATAGTTGATACTTGTTTTGTATTCGTCTTCGTCATCATCTTTAGGCAGCTTATAGTTAAAGCGGTCATCTCCCTTAACTTCAGCTGTCGCCGTATATCGTGTCGGATTGGTCGGATCTTCCGCATTCCAGCTAGGTCCAATTTCCTTTCCGCCGGTAACCTTAACGTAGCAGACATCACCTTCCAGTACTCCTGTAATCGTCGCCGTAACATTTACATGATTACCCGTATATACAAGATTTTTCGTATCACTCCATTGTATCTCTAAGTTCTTCCGACGCACCGTCAGACTGCCGGTGGTAAACTGTACATCGTAAATGTATGAGTCTGATGTCGACGTTATCGCATAAGTGCCTGCCCTCAACTTACCTGTAGTTGAATACAACTTATGATCAATCTCCATCGTAATTCCCAGACTATTAACCGTATCCCCTTCCTCAAGTTGTGATTCATCAAAGGTATATGTGAATTCAGGAATTGTGGCGTCGCCATAGGTCATTTCCTTATCATCCACCGTCACCTGTATCGGTTTCTTTTTAAAATTGGTTATCTTTACTTTTGCCGATACCGTGCGATAATGAGCTGTATCGTACGGGGTAAAATTCATCGAATATTCCGTACCATCTCTGTAATCTCTATAGCTAGGTTTGATATTCGGATTATCAAAACTCCATGTACCATTTCCTGTCCCCCCGCTGAGCTCTGCCTCTCCAAGAGTATCTCCATAAGTCCACGTCACTTCCGGTGGAGAGGATTTCAATTCGAAAAAATTACCTTTCCGAAAATTCGTTTCATATACCAGTCTCGACATCTGACCGTCGACGAAATTCAGCATTACCATTCCCAGTCTTCGATTATCAAAGTATTTACTGCCATTACCGTTATACATCCATGGATTGATATCGCGCGTCAGACCCAACGGAAAGCCACTTGCACAGCTCGTGTAATTGTAGACCCATGAATTATTAGGAATTTCGTGTGTGGGGTCTTTTCCCACCGTTTGTTTCAACGTTCCTTCTATATGTCTTATCTTACCACTCGAACCCTCATTGTAGGCATCCTGCACATAAACAATTTCCTTATCCTCAAAATTATATATCGGTATGGCATATTCATAGTCGCTGTATTGATGCTCGTCCCAGTTGGTAAGATCTATTCCGAACCAGTAGCTTTCCAGACCGTCCTTACGATAATCGTATTCACTAATATCATATCTTCTAACGAACACAATCTTGCCTCGTGCCTCTCCCATCGTCGGAATCCTGCCTTCGGTCCATACATACTCTTTATTATTCTTTATAAAACTTGCCATAGCACTTGTCAAACCTTTGTCACTTCCTGCATCTTTCTTTATCATAATAACAAGTGCTTCTGAAGGATGGTTTTTCAAAAATCTTACGCTGTCATCTAATATAGACTTCAACGTAAGCGTTTTAAAATCCGTACCTCGTTCATGGCATACAGTAAATAGATTTCCGTGGATAATCTTTACATCTTCCAGACTTGCATCATCTTTTGTAGCATCACATCGTACGTCAAAGCTGCGGGCTCCTACATTAAGCTGCTCACCATAAAAATACTTCTGGCACGAAGAAAGGGAAGCCTGTCCCGAAGCATCGAAATTAACCGAGGCTGTTCCCGTATCATGAGTACCCGGAATATTCACAGAAGAAAGCAGGGCATCATCCGGGATATTTGCCATCCAATCAACGGAATAATTGAAGTTTACCGGATTATCGGTTCCGCCAAATCTGTCTATTGTGAAATATGCAAGCTTTCTTTCCTTATCACCGAATGTTCCCTCCGAACCATCAAGCTGTTTGAGAGTTCCCGAACTTTTTCTATCTTCATCCTCCTCCTCCTCATCCTCATCCTCCTCATCATCATCCTTATCATACTGGTAGGCTATAAATTTTCCGGTTTTTGCATTCTGTATCTTGTAGCTTCCGTCACTCTGCTCAAAAAACCTCCAAAGCTGGCTTGTATTTTCGTTCTTACTCTTGGACTCCCATTCCCATAGATGCACATCCGCATTTTCTTTTGCACCTTCACTTTCAAGATCCCACACCGCCTCGCGATAATTTTCGCCGTCGGTATAATAGCGTATCTCATAGGCCGAGTGTTTCGCGTCCCATTTTAAAAGCATTTTGCTGTTAGTTCCCATTCTGTAAAAATGGAGATTGGTATATTTCGCAGCCAAATCACCTACACTGGTGACACACTCAATAGTATCTTTCTTGAACAAGGATACAAAAACACCGTCTTCTCTTTGAGTCGTACTTCCTTCCTTGTAAGCAATCAAATCCTCCACTTCACCACCTTGCTTTGGGACTACGCAATTTGTAATGACCCACAGTTTGCGGTTTTCCTTCGAGGTCTGCCAGATCTTATCGCCACAGCTTGGACCATCATCCTCAGCATCCTCGTAACCCATCCACAGACCACTGTTTTTATTCTGGATATAATAGTACTTGTTGCCATAGTCATCTTTTTTGACATAATAGAAGGCAAATTGGCGGTGAGGATTATCCTCCAATTCCTTTTCGTCTGTTTCATAAAGGTGAAGCTTCGCTTCGTCGTCCTTGCTTTTTTTGTCAATATCGGCAAACCTTTCTGTTCCCATATACCTGATTCCATAGTAATCCGTCTGCTTCCCATCTTCACTCACGCGATACAACTGGAAATTGCAGTTGCTACCGGTATAATCATCAAGATGAATAACACTATTTACACTACCGTTTCCATTGGCATTCCACCGGTAATCTGTATTATCAGCAAGCGTAATATAAATCTGTTCACCCTCCGGCATGTCCGTTGCTAATGTACCGTCGCCGGAATTACCCAGAAGTTTCAGTTCACTTATCGCATTATCTTCTTCTGTGCCGGTGTCCTCATTCCCAACAGTGTCCACGTCAACTTGTTCATTATCCTGACTGTCCTGTTCCTGAGAGTCACTGTTCGACACGTTGTCGCCTTCGGCCATTACCGGTACTACATTGCCCAGACACATGCTGCATATGAGCAGTGCTGCTAAAACCTTTTTCGCTCTTTCCAATATTCCGCCTCCTCAAGATAACTTTCTATTATATGTAATTTGTGCGTACATAGTTTGACAATATTATAACAATTATGTGCATAAAATGCAATCCATTCACGCTGATTACAAAAAAATCTATGACTGTATTTGAAACATAAAAATAAACATGTATAAAACGCCATTATGTCTTGCATTTCATTAAAATACATTGCATTTTATACAGAATCATTGTATGATTTACACATAAACTTAACGAGGAGAATTCATTATGCCTGATATTAACCGTTATTTCAAAAGACATCATATCTCTATAGATCACATTATTTCTGTTTATTGCCATGATAGAAATACCATTATCTGCCTTGATTCCGGCGAGGAAATTGTATCCACTATCCGTATGTATGAAATGATGGAAATCTTACCCAGAGAAGATTTTATATCCATCTCCAGAAGTGTCCTTGTACGCCGAAATGCGATTCTAGCTATCAGTGATGGTGGTATCTACACTATGATAGACGGAAGAACCTTTCAGGGCAGAAAACGTTATTTAAGTGTCCACAAGAAACTTAGACGCGAACTTGGGCTTTGTTCTTCTACAGTACTTCCCGAAGTTTTACAGGAAAAATCGATACTTCCTCTGAGTTTCTACGAAAAGTGCAGTATTTTGGATAATATGCCGGTTGCATACTGTGTGATTGAACTGGTATTTGATGAATGTGGTCACGGTATTGATTTCATCTTCCGCTATTGCAATAAGCATATGGAAGTGGTAGAAGGCGTGCCTATAGAAGATATGGTAAACCACTCTTTTTACGAGGTTTTCAAGAATGGGGACAGAAAATGGCTGGTATCTTACGCAGATGTAGCTTTAAACGGGGTAACACATACACTGCATGATTACAGCCCAGAAATCGATAAAAATCTGACTATCCACTGCTATCAGCCGGAACCGGGATTTTGTGCCTGTATACTGATACCAGAGTAAAACTGTTTCATTTTAGGTTTCATTGCCGGTAATTCATCATATCCAATCGTAATCTGTCCACACTTTGTCGTTTCGTAAATTTTAGCACCGGAGTCTTTTATATTTGCAACAGCTTCTGCTGCCGGATGTCCGTATCGGTTGTTTTCCCCACAGGAAATCGTTGCGATTTCCGGCTTCAGCTCCTGTAAAAAGTTTTCTGTATTAGATTCTTTGGAACCGTGATGTGCTGCTTTATACCAAGTGATTTCTCCCAAGCCTGATAATTTTTCCTCCTGCTCCTTTCCGATATCTCCGGTTAAAAGTCCCCGGAAATTTCCGCTTTCCAAAAGCAATACCATACTGGCTGCATTTTTATCGTCTCCATCGGTCATTTCCATATTGGCACACTGAGTAAAACACAGGGTCTTTGTCTTTATCTGCTGTCCCTCCTTCAGATAGAGTATCCTACATCCCTTTTCCTTTGCTAATTCCAACAAGGTCTCATAATTTTCCTCCTGCACCACGTAGGCGGAAAACACCACGCATTCCACCGGATATCCGCTTTCCAACACCTCCACAAGACCGTTGATGTGGTCTTCATCACAATGGCTCACAAACCAGACATCTATCCTTTGGACCCCTCGGGCTTTTAGGCAGGGAAGTATCCGATACTTTCCCACTTGTTTTACATCCGTGCTGCCGCCGTCCACAAAAAAATTTTCCCCATCTTTGCTCTGGATAAGAATCCCATCTCCCTGTCCCACATCCAATACCTGTATCTGAAACTCCTTCTTTTCACCGCTAAACAACAGTAATATACCTAGTAGAAGCATTGTTCCCGCCGACAACAGAGCTTTTCTTTTCCAATAATGAATCCCAAGACATAAAAACAGTAACAGCAGATAATAGCAGATGAGGACTTTTCGGGAAGGCTGTCCCACAATCTGTATGGCTCCCGGCAGTTTCAAAAAAAGCAGACAGGTCTTTTCATATATCTGAAAAAAGACTCTGCATACAAAAAATAACACCTTTGCCACCGGCGAAACATACATTCCGAAAATTCCACCCAAAAGCCCCAAGGACAATAAAATCCCCACGCTTGGCAGTAACAGCAGATTCAATCCCATGGCATAAACAGGCAATTCATAGTAGAAATATGCCAGAATGGGCAGGGTGGTCAGTTGGATTGCCAGATTCATCAGAATGCTTTCTCTTAACTTACTTTTTTCATTTTCTCCCACAAATATCTTTCCCACCACACTGATTCCCGTTACTGCAAAAAAGGACAGCAAAAACCCTGCATATCCTACGAGAAAGGGATTTTCCCACAGCAACAATATCCCGCTTAAAGACAAGGCTGTTATGGAATCATAGCTTCTGCCAAGGATATTCCCCATCATAAGCACACCAAACATCCACACGGCTCTTTTTATCTGGGGACTGCCTCCTGTCAGAAAACCGAAAGCCAGAACCGACGCTCCCGAAAAGATTCCGGCAGGTACTAAGGCACAACCCCATTTTTTCAACAGACGGTAAATTCCCATTCCTATCAAAGATACATGAAGTCCCGATATGGCAAGAATATGCGAAAATCCCACCTTTTGATAAAGGCTTTTTACCTCCTCATCTAAAAATTCCTTTTCTCCCAACAGCATGGTCTGCAATAGTCCGGCAGTCTTTTTGTCTGTATTATTTATGTAAACCTCTTGCAGCTCACTTTTTTTCTTGCACAATAATCTTTCCAAAGGCGTATTTTGATTTCCCAGAATCTCTACACTTTCCCCATAAAATTTAAAGTCAATTTTTTGACTTTGGTAAAATTGCCGCTCATCAAAATTGCCCTGATTTCTCGCCGGCTCTAATTCTTTTATTGTTCCATTTACAAGTATGGTATCCCCGACAGATGTAACGTCGGTATTCAGATATACTAAGATTTGATTGCAGGGAACCATTTCTGTTCCCATGCAGATATGACATTTTTCCAGATAAATACGGTTGGTATCCTCTTTGGATTCCTGTTTATAGACGGTTCCCTGTATTTGGGTACTGTCTCCATCCTCTATATTTTGCAGGATTTCTTCCCGAAAAACCATCTCTTCTGTGGTATGAAACCATGCCAGCAGACCTATGGCTGACAGTATCACGCCTCTTTTTATGCCTTCCGATTTTCCTCGTTTATGATATCCCCAGAGTATGCTTTGCCCCAGAAATATCCCAAGGAAAACCAACAGGACCGGATGCTTTGTCTGAGCATAAAGTACACCCAGCACAAATGCAACCGCCCCTAAACAAAGTGGTCGTTTGTTCAATCTAATGCCTCTTTTCCCTATTCTTTTGACGTTTTCACATAATCCAGATTTCTCTCGTAAACTTTATCCAGCTTATAGCTGTCACGATACACTCCTTTGGTGCTTCCGTTGACCGATATCTGCACCTTGCTGACCGTGGACAATTCCGAAAGAGAATTGACAATAGAATAAATCACAATAGGCTCTTGAATTTCATAATCCTGATTGGTAAATCCTTCATCAAAGTTTACATAACATACGCCATCCACTGCAGAAACGCTGACCAGCTTTGTTCCTGACGGAATGGCTGATTTTGCATCCTTTTTCTCCGGTCCCTTTAACAACTGTTCCACAATCAGCTTTTCCATGGAAATGTTACTGCTGTAATGTACATCTCTCTTTTCCGTTACCAATCCATCTCCGTTTTTATTGGAAAAATACAGGGTAATAGTTGCCTCCTGTAAGGAATTAATCTGCTCCTTCGGATTTTCTACAAAGCTCTCTGCAGTCATAAGTCCTACCACATTATTCTTTGCATCCACCAACGGACTGTCTCCTATAAAAATAGAGACACAGTTAACATCCGGTATCTGTGTAACCGTCCGCACAATAGCTGCACGGCAAAGCACCTCCGAAGCCGCATCCATATTATAATAGTCCGTATCAAACCAGATGGAAAGCTGGTTGCCTTCCAGCTTTGTTTTTAAAAGCTCCACCTCATTTGGAATCGGTTTCCGATAATCCACATCCTCCGGGTCCTTTGCCAAAGCCTTTAAAAATTCTGCCACCAGCTTCTCCGTATCCGTTTCCTTGGTATCATATGCTTTTCCACTGATTTTCGTCTGTTCCGCGTTCAGATAATAAATCTGGTATCCGTCAGTTTCCTCTTTTTCTGATTTACATCCTCCTAATACCAGCACCACTGCTGCCAGTAAAAGAATCCATAGTCTTTTTTTCTTCATGCCAATCTCCTATGCAATATAGTTTAACGGAATCCTCATGGTAAAGATGGTTCCTTCCCCTTCCGTACTATAAGCCTTGATTGCTCCACGGTGCATCAACACCGCATTTCTGGTAATTGCAAGACCCAGTCCCGTTCCTCCGATTTCTCTGGAATGGGATTTGTCCACCCGGTAAAATCTTTCAAAAATATGCTCTAAGGACTCCTCCGGGATTCCGATTCCCGAATCCTCCACTTTTACATAAAAATATTGATGATCCGCATTAAGGGTTACATGTACCCATCCGTTTTCTTTGTTATACTTGATACCATTTTCCACCAGATTGGTAATTGCCAGTGTCAGCTTTACCTCATCGATTTCCGCCGTTACCGGACGGAAAGTCTCCAGTACCAGTTCAATATTCTGCTTTTCAGCAATGGGACGAAGCCGTTTTAAAATCAACTCCAGCAGCTCATTGATATTTACAGAAGAGATATTCAAATCCGCAGCGGACTTGTCCATCTTTACAAGAGAAAGCAAGTCTGTGATAATCTTATTCTCCCGTTCTATTTCATTTCCGATATCTCCCATGAATTCTTTGTATAATTCCACCGGAGCATCCTCCATAGCATTGATGGAATCTGCCAGAACCTTCATGGAAGTCAGCGGTGTTTTCAGTTCATGGGACACGTTGGAAACAAACTCCTGCCGGGAATCGTCCAACACCTTCATACGACCCAGCAGACGATTAAAGCTCTCCGAAAGTTCTTTTGTCTCCGTGTATTTATCAATATGAATCTCATAATCCGTATAGCCCGCCTGGATATCATCCACAGCCCTCTCCATTTTTCTTAAAGGTCTGGTCATTCTGGATGCTCCTACTACTGCCAACGCAAACACCAAAACTCCTAATATCAGTTCTACCACAAGGGCATACTGTCCCAGATATTCTTTATCACTGATGACTCCGTCCATGGACACACTGACCAGAAGGACTCCCTTGACATCTTTGCTGCCGGAACCGGTAATAGGCAGGGTCATTTCCAGATATCTGCTGTCAGAATCATATTTGGAAATCTCCTTTCCCGAAAAGCTCTGTACCACTTCTTCCGAAATAATGGTTTTTCCCACATCCATGGAATAACTGTCCTGTACAATCCGAAATGCCTTATCAATTACCATAACACGTCCGTCATAAATATTGGAAAGCTGATTTAACTGTACCGTGATATTCTCGTTATCCTGCTTGTCTATGTAATTATCTCCTGCTATCTGATCTGCTAGAATCTTAGCCTGACTGGTAATATTAATACTGCGTGTGGAAACTGCCCTATCCTCATAGGCTTTCAGAAATCCAAAACGCAGTATCAGACATGGAAGGATTCCGATGAACAAAAAAAACAGAATCAATCGGAACTTCATACTTTTAAAGAATTTACGAAATGTATTGCTCTTACTCATCTCTTACACCTTAACCCTGCTGGTAGTAATATCCAACTCCCCACTTTGTATGCACATATTTCGGCTCACTTGGATTGGCTTCAATCTTTTCCCGAAGCCGTCTTACATGAACATCCACAGTACGGACATCTCCCGGATATTCATAGCCCCAGACCAGATTCAACAGATTCTCCCTACTGTACACTTTGTTTGGATGCAAAACCAAAAGCTCCAGCAAATCAAATTCCTTTGCCGTTACATTTACTTCCTTTCCCAACACAAACAATCTGCGGCTTTCACAATCCAATCTCAAATCTCCGTTTTCAATCTGCTTTGTATGTTCCTCCTTTGGCTTTGAGCCGCCGGTTCTTCGCATAATTGCCTTAATCCTTGCTTTTACTTCCAGTATATTAAAGGGCTTGGTTATGTAATCATCTGCACCATACTCTAAGCCCAGAATTTTATCCATATCATCACCCTTGGCGGTCAGCATTACAATGGGCATATCAGAAAATTCCCGAATCTGCTGACACACCTCAAATCCATTCATCTTAGGCAGCATAATGTCTAGGAGAATCATATCATAGGTATTCTCCGTCGCCATCTTTAAAGCTTTCTCACCATCGTAAGCACAATCCACCTCCATGCCGTCCTGCTCCAAGCTAAAGCGGATGCCCTTTACGATTAATTTTTCATCATCTACAACGAGAACTTTTTTTGCCATTTTTACACCTCAGTCAACTGTAATACTGTCTTTTACCTTTTCATACGCCTTTTCTTTTATGCCGCTGATATTCATAATCTCCTCGGTGCTTTGGAAGGCACCGTGCTCTTCGCGGTAGGAAATAATTGCCTCCGCTTTGGACTGTCCGATTCCCGGCAGCGTCATCAACTCTTCACAGGATGCCTGATTGATATTTACCAATCCGTTCTTTTCTGCCTCCAACGCCTCCTGCTCTACCTCCTCTATGGTAGGGATTCGGAGCATCTGACCATCGCTTAAAAGCTCTGCCTGATTGATCCGGTCAATGTATGCCCCTTCAGACAAACCTCCTGCCACAGAAATCCCGTCGCAGATACGGCTGCCCTCCTTCAGTTCATAGACTCCGGGGCTTACCACCGCTCCGCAGACATAGACACATATCTGCTGATGGCTGTCTTCCTCCTTCCGGGAAGATGGTTCCTCCGCTACCTCTTCTGTCATCTGAATCTCCTGTCCTTTGCAGCCTTCGCATAAAAAAAGCATCATCAGGCATATTCCAATGATTTGCAACGTAACTTTCTTTCTTTTCATCGGTATCCTCCTCTTTTTGAAAAAGAATACCCATACGTTTGATAGTATTTATTTTAACCAAATTTTAAATTTATTACAAGTATATTTCATTTATTTTGCAATTATTTCCATTTAAATATAAGAATTCCCGCTATGGTTACCACCATACCGATTAATTTGGACCATTCAAAGGGCTGCTTCTCCACACCGAAAATTCCCATTAATTCAATGAGATATGCCACCAGAAGCTGTGCCGTCACAATCAACATGACCGCCCTTGCAGGACCCAGTGCCTCCATACTGCGAATCACTGTGTAGGTAATAAATGCTCCGATGGCTCCTCCCAACAGCATATATTTCGGCTCCACATTCCGCAATTCCATAAAACTGCTACGGTCTGTAATTCCCCATGCTCCCAGACAGACAATCAATGCCAATAGCTGCACAAAGGTACCGGCAACCCAGATACTGGTCTTTTCCGTTACCTCTGTATTAAATACTCCTTGAATGCTCATCAATGCCCCGGAAATCAATGCAATAAAAATTCCAATCATAGTGTTCCTCCTAACATACTGCTATTTTATCTAGTATGGAACCATAATTGGAATTTTATACATGTTCTATTCCATTTCTGTGAGAACTTCCTCCAGTATTTGAATCATCTCATCCACATGCTCTTTGCCGATAATCAACGGCGGGACAAAACGCAGCACATCACTTCCGGCTGAAATAATCATCAGCCCTTTTTCCAGTGCCTTTTCTGCAATCTCTCCCGGTTTTTTATCGGTTACCACGCCCTGCATCAGACCCATGCCCCGGCGTTCCAAAAGACTCTCATGTTTTTCCACCAGTTCGTCCAGTTTTTCTTCCAGATAACTGCTGATTTCATTGACATGTTCCAAAATTTTCTCTTTTTCAAACAAATCCAATACCGTAGAAACCGCACATCCCACAAATGGATTTCCTCCGTAAGTAGTTCCGTGGTCTCCCGGTTTTAGGGATTTTTCCGCTACCTCTTCCGTCATCAGGAAAGCTCCCACCGGAACGCCGCAGCCCAATGCTTTTGCACTGGTCATAATGTCCGGCTTTACTCCGTAACTCTGCCATGCAAACATGGTTCCACATCTTCCCATGCCACATTGGATTTCATCTAAAATCAGCAGGATATCCTTTTCCTCACAGAGTTCTTTCACTCCCTGCATAAATTCCTTTGTGGCCGGATAAATGCCGCCCTCTCCCTGTACTGTCTCAAATAAAATGGCACAGGTTTTTTCTGTAATTTGAGCTTTTACACTTTCCAGATTATTAAATTCTGCAAACTTCACTCCGCCTAAGAGCGGCTCAAAGGGTTCCTGATAATGCTTATTTCCGGTTACGGAAAGAGCTCCCAGACTCCTTCCGTGAAAAGAATGCTCCATGGCAATGATTTCATGGTCTGCATGACCGTCTCTGGTATAGGCATATTTTTTTGCCGCCTTGATGGCTCCTTCAATGGCTTCTGTACCGCTGTTGGTAAAAAAGACCCTGTCCATGCCTGAAACCTTCAACACCTTCTGGGCCGCCTCCATAATCGGTACGTTGTAGTAAAGATTGGAGGTGTGCATTAACTTATCAACCTGTCCCTTTAAGGCGTCATTGTATTCTTTATTTCCATATCCCAAAGCCTGCACCGCAATGCCCGCCGCAAAATCCAGATATTTCTTCCCATCCGTGTCATAGAGATAAACTCCTTCCCCATGATCCAACACCACCGGAAAACGATTGTATGTATGAAGCAGACTCTCTTCCGTTTTCTGCATATAACTTTCTTTATTCATGGTAAAACTTCTTCTCCTTATCTCCCAGAATGGCTGTTCCGATTCCTTTGTTTGTAAATATTTCCAACAGCAGACAATGAGCAATTCTTCCGTCCAGAATATGGACTCTGGATACACCATTGTCGATAGCATCGATACAGTTATTTAACTTCGGCAGCATTCCTCCGCCGATATTCCCGTTTCCGATAAGTTCTCTGGCATCGGATACCGTCAACTCGGAAATCAAAGTGCTTTTGTCGGACGGGTCTTTGTATACTCCCTCAATATCCGTTAAGAATGCCAGTTTTTCTGCACTGACTGCTCTGGCAATGGCACAGGCCGCATCATCCGCATTGATATTGTAGCTGTTAAACTCATTGTCCATTCCGATAGGTGCCACAATCGGTAAGAAATCTTTTTCCAGCAAATCATAAAGTATCTTTGGATTGACATCGGTAATCTCTCCCACGAAACCAATGTCCTGTCCGTTTGAAAGTTTTTTCTCTACTTTAAGCATGCCACCGTCTTTTCCGCTGATTCCCACAGCGTTGACACCCAACTCTTCCACCAGCTGCACCAAGGATTTATTCACTTTGGAAAGTACCATTTCCGCAATTTCCATGGTGGCTGCGTCCGTTTTGCGAAGTCCGTTGACAAACTCTGCCTCCATACCTACCTTTTCTACCCACTTGCTGATTTCTTTTCCGCCGCCGTGTACGATAATGGGTTTGAATCCTACCAGCTTTAACAGTGTCACATCCTGAATGACGCTCTTTTTCAATTCCTCATCTACCATGGCACTTCCGCCATATTTTACCACAATAATTTTGCGGTTGAATCTCTGAATATAAGGCAATGCCTCCACCAGAACCGCTGCTTTGTCTAACACTTCCTGCATACTTTTTTCGTCCATCTTCTAATCCCTCTCTTCTTTATGACCGATAATCCGCATTAATTTTCACATAGTCATAGGTCAAATCACAGCCCCACGCCGTAGCACTTTCTTTCCCCATCTTCACATCCGCAATGGCTGTAACCTCCGGCTCAGAAAGAATCTTCGTTGCCTCTTTTTCACTGTAATCCAAAGCTACTCCGTTTTCAATAAGCTGTATTTTTCCTGCCTTGCTTTCAAAAAACAAATCCACTTTCTCCGGGTCAAACTGTACCCCGGAATATCCCATGGCACATAAGATTCTTCCCCAGTTGGCATCATGTCCGAAGATTGCCGCCTTGGTAAGACTGGAGCAGATAACTGCTTTACTCAATACTCTTGCATCCTCTTTTGTTTTGGCTCCTACCACCTGAACTTCAAATAAGGCTGTGGCTCCCTCTCCGTCTCCTGCCATCATTTTCGCAATCTGGGTATTCACATAGTTCAATGCCTCACAGAATTTGTAGTAATCCTGATTTTTTTCTGTAATCTCCTCATTTCCTGCCAATCCGTTTGCCAACAGCAGTACCGTATCGTTGGTGGAGGTGTCCCCATCCACGGAAATCATGTTGTAGGTCTCCTTCACATCCTCCCGCAGAGCCTCCTGTAAAAGTTCTTTACTGATGTTGACATCCGTAGTCAAAAATCCCAGCATGGTGCACATATTCGGATGTATCATACCGGAGCCTTTGCACATTCCTCCTACGGTAACCTCTTTTCCATCCACTTCAAAGGTAACCGCCACTTCTTTGGATTTCGTATCTGTTGTCATGATTGCACAGGCAGCCTCATGTGCCGCCTTTCTGCTGTTATTCAGCTTCGGTGCCAGCATTTTGATGCCTGCCTCTAACCGTTCCATTGGAAGCTGCATTCCGATGACTCCGGTGGATGCCACCAACACGGCGTCTTCCGGCACATCCAGCTCTGCCGCTGCTGTCTTGGCCGTTTTTTCACAATAAGAATAACCCTCCTGTCCGGTACAGGCGTTGGCAATTCCAGCATTTACCACCACTGCCTGCACATAAGGGCTTTCCTCCACCACCTTTTTATCAAACATAACCGGTGCTGCCTTTACCACATTGGTAGTAAAGGTTCCTGCCGCTTTACACGGTACCTCACTATAAATCATTGCCATGTCGCTGCGGTCTTTGTATTTGATTCCCGCCGCTGTGGCCGCCGCTTGAAATCCCTTTGCCGCAGTTACACCGCCATCTACTACTTTCATCACAATCCCTCTTTCTTTTCTCATTCGATTTTATTTTTTGCTACTGGATGAAATTTGTAATATTCTCTTCATTCAGCGTAAAATCATAGTAATTCAAATCTTCCCGGAAGGTCCAGCCCACACTTTTCCAAAAAGCATTTCCCACCTCATTTTTCCGAAAGGCAATGAGACAGACCTTGTTAATCTGTTCCTCCTGCAATGCTTTCATGCAGGCAACTGCCATGGATTTTCCGATTCCATGTTTTCTCTCATTCTCCCTCACGCAGACATGATAGAGATATCCTCTTCTCCCGTCATGACCACAGAGAATCGCACCTACGATTCCTCCGTCCTTCACTGCCACAACACTGGTGGTGGGATTTCTCCTTAGAAAACGCTCCACGCCTTCTTTGGAATCGTCCAGACTTCGTACCCGAAATCCATGAATGGAATTCCAAAGCTTGTATACTTCCTCATAATCCCCCATTGTCATTGTCCGTATTTCATATGTATCCATTTTATTTTCCCTTTTCTATGGGAACATCGGTACAAGCTCCAATCCGGTATCCTCCGGCAAGCCAAATAAAAGGTTCATATTCTGTACCGCCTGTCCTGCTGCTCCTTTTACAATATTGTCTAAAGCTCCCATCATAATAATTCTTCCTGTTCTCTCATCTATGACAAAATTCACATCTACATAGTTGCTGCCCTCTACCCATTTGGTTTCCGGACAGACACCCTTCTCCAGAACCCGGATAAATTTTTCTTCTTTATAATACTTATCGTAAACCGCCTTTATCTCCTCATAGGTAGGAAGTACGCCGTTTTTCTTTTTCAGACTGGCATATTCTGTTACCAGAATTCCCCGGTTCATAGGAACCAGATGAGGCGTAAAGTTAATTCGGATTTCTTCCCCTGCGGCATAGCCCAACTGTTCCTCTATCTCCGGCGTATGTCTGTGGGAAGCCACTCCATAGGCTTTGATATTTTCATTTACCTCACAATAAAGGTTTGGTACCTTGGCACCTCTTCCTGCTCCGGAGGTTCCCGACTTGGCATCTACAATCAAGGTGGAAGTATCAATGAGTCCTTCTTTTACCAAAGGATAAGCTGTCAGAATAGAACAGGTGGTATAACATCCCGGATTTGCCACCAGTCTCGCCTGCTTCGTCTTTTCCCGATTTATCTCACACAAGCCGTAAACCGCTTCCTCGATAAATTGCGGAGATTTATGGGCAATACCATACCACTCCTCGTAGATTGCCACATCCTTAATCCGGTAATCCGCACTTAGGTCAATCACCTTACATTGCTTTAAAATATCCTCTGTCAGCACTCCTGCCAAAAATCCCTGGGGCGTTGCGGTAAATATAACATCCACCTGTTTTGCCAGTTCTTCTATATTGTCATCCAGACAGGTATCCTCCACTAAGGTAAACATATTTCGGTAAACCTCTGCATATTTTTTGTCAATGTAGCTTCTGGAACCATACCAGCAAATTTCCACTTCTTTATGTCCTAAAAGGATACGAACCAGTTCGCCTCCGGCATATCCGGTGGCTCCGATAATTCCTGCTTTTATCATGTACTTTCCTTCTTTCTTATCTTCCTATTATTCTTTTGGAATTTATAACCATACTTAGTTTAGTATATATTCCTCTGTTCGTAAAGGGTTTTCATGCAGTTTTTTTAATTTTTATGCATATTTATTCGCAATTTATGCAATTTTTTTCTTATTTTATTCTATTTTTCACGATTATTTTGTATTTTTATTTAGCAAATATGTATATTTTTACGCTTGCATTATTTGATTATTTATTATATAGTAATTTCAACGCAGGTTTTCTGCAAAAAACGAACGGAAGAAAGGATGTTTTAATTATGAAAGAAAAAGTTATTTTAGCTTATTCAGGAGGACTTGATACTACAGCTATCATTCCTTGGTTAAAAGAAAACTATGATTATGAGGTTATTTGCTGCTGTATCGACTGCGGACAGGAAGAAGAACTGGACGGATTAGAAGAAAGAGCAAAACTCTCCGGTGCAAGCAAATTATACATAGAGGATATTACAGACGAATTTTGTGAGGATTACATCATTCCTTGTGTACAGGCAGGTGCCGTATATGAAAACAAATATTTACTGGGTACTTCCATGGCACGTCCGGGCATTGCAAAGAAATTAGTAGAGATTGCCCGCAAAGAAGGTGCTTCTGCTATCTGTCACGGTGCCACCGGAAAAGGAAATGACCAGATTCGTTTTGAGTTAGGCATCAAAGCTCTTGCACCTGATTTAAAGATTATCGCTGCATGGCGTGATGATAAATGGAACATGGATTCCCGTGAGGCAGAAATCGAATACTGTAAAGCCCACGGCATCGACCTTCCATTCTCCGCTGATTCTTCCTACAGCCGTGACCGTAATTTATGGCACATCAGCCACGAAGGTTTAGAGCTGGAGGACCCTGCATGTGAGCCAAATTATGACCACCTGCTGGTATTGGGTGTCAGCCCACAGAAAGCACCGGATGAAGGTGAATATGTAACCATGACCTTTGAAGCCGGAGTTCCAAAGAGCGTCAATGGAAAGGAAATGAAGGTTTCCGATATTATCCGTGAATTGAACCGTCTGGGTGGAAAACACGGAATCGGTATCGTTGACATTGTAGAAAACCGTGTAGTAGGTATGAAATCCCGTGGTGTTTACGAGACACCGGGCGGAACAATTCTGATGGAAGCACATCAGCAGCTAGAGGAGCTGGTTTTAGACCGTGCTACTATGGAAGTAAAGAAAGACATGGGTAATAAGATGGCTCAGATCTGTTACGAGGGAAAATGGTTCACACCGCTTCGCGAAGCAGTTCAGGCATTTGTAGAGTCTACACAGAAATATGTAACCGGTGAAGTAAAATTCCAGCTTTACAAAGGTAATATCATCAAAGCAGGCACTACTTCCCCATACTCTCTCTACAGTGAATCTCTTGCAAGCTTCACCACCGGAGATTTGTATGACCACCACGATGCTGAAGGCTTCATTACCTTATTCGGACTTCCGTTAAAAGTCCGTGCTATGAAGATGGCTGAGGCTGAGAAAAAATAATTTTACCGAAAAGTCAGAAACGGTTTTGGGATGTTTCCCAAAACCGTTTTTCTTTTTTATTCCAATAGACTTTTCCTATGTATTATGAAATATTTTTTAATTTTACACTATGCTCTGCTACTACTTTTTTTACAATCACCATATCCTCTTTCAAGGCATCTATATCTTCTCCGCCTTGTTGATATCGCTGAAATGTATCTAAATAGCATTTTTCTATAACCTGCAATCTCGGTACCACCTCATGTTCCATCTGTATCTCGACTTTTCGCAATCTGGTGTCCATTCCATCCAGTCGTTCTTCTACTGTATCCAGTCGTTCATCTATTCCATCCAGACGCTCTTCTACCTTATCCAGTCGTTCATCTATTCCATCCAGACGGTCATCTATTCCATCCAGTCGCTCATCTATTCCATCCAGTCGCTCATCTATCCCATCCAGACGTTCATGTATGGGTTTCAAATTCTCTTCAAATTTTTTGTCCAAAACTGTTTCTAATTTTTGGTCCAGAATCGTTTCTAATTTTTGATCCAAAACTGTTTCTAGTTTTTGGTCCAGAATATCTGTAAATTTTACTAATAACTCATTATTATCCATGGCAATATCCCCTTTCGTTTTTTAGAATAACATGTTTTTCTGTGAAAGTCTATGGAACTTAAAAAAGTCTACCTATTGAAAAATGTAAAAATAAATGTGTGAAAATTAATATAGAAAAATGATTTAATGATATTTTTTAGATAAAAAGAATTTTTTGAAAAGTAGATGGGATATGGATTCATCCACTATCCCATCTATATTAGCATGGTCTTAAACAACAACAGTTACAAAGCATATTTAAAAGCAACATACTCATACACCAGTTTCCGGTTCCCTGATATGGACTCTCATAGTTTCCTCTCATATTCTCATACCAGAAATCACCATTTTCAAAGGGATTACTGTTCTGTCCATAACTTCCATTTTGGTAACCGCCATATTGCTGTCCGGTTCCCTGCTGGCGTTCTTTCATAATCTGTTCATATGCCTGCTGCACCTCTTTGAACTTCTCTTCTGCCTGCTCCTTGTTGGGATTGTTAATGTTGGCATCCGGGTGGTATTTTCTGCTAAGTGCACGGTATGCTTTTTTTATTTCCTCTTCTGTGGCACTGGGCGAGACTCCCAGCACACTATAGGGATTCATCATTCTAACGTCTCCTTAATGAAGTAGTCTGTTTCTTTTTCTTCTTTTTCTTCAACTGAAGATATTCGTATTTGCTCCACACTCCTGAATAAAGAATATTCCTTATAATCTCCCCATGCATGAGAATCGGTAATCTCTCAAAGGATTTTGCACATTCGGATAACATACTGGTTAACATCAACTTGCAGAAAGAATCAAAATTCTCCGGGTCACTTTTGTACATTGGCCGAAGCACATTGAAGCTATGATTCTTGGTATCTTTCTCCAAATCCTCATAGGCATCCATCAAATAGATGAATTTTCCCAAATAATATCCGAAACATCGGAGTTCCTCGCTCCACTCATCATCCTTCCATGCAAATATCTCCCCCAGCATCTCGCCGGTAAGACCTGCTACTGCATCAATATTATATTCCTTTGCTTCTTCAGCCTCTTCCAGTTTTTCAATGTAATGCTGAATTGCCTCTACCTGTCTGGGATATTTCAAATAGATTCTCTGATAATCCTTATCCAGTATCTTCATATATGCTAATTTGGGAACAGAATGGCGATCCCGCCAATCATCCCCAAAATTCTCATATGCCAATATCACATTCATGTCTGCTGCATAATCAGTAGCCTCATTGATATATGCCAATTGACGCTTCGTTGGATGGATGGCACAGGTAAATCTCTTTTTCTGATTTTCCAGTTCATACAAACCGGTCAACAACACAATCAGAAACGTCATATCATAGGTAAGCAATGCCTGCCCCTTCATCCCACAGTTACTTTTCAGATTCCGGCACAATCCACAGTAATATGCCTGATATGCCTTCTTATCTTCTTCCGATAACTGCCCTCTGTTAATATTGATATATCCAAACATACCTTTCTCCTTCGTATCAGCTCTTTCTGACGAATTCCATCCGGCATTTTGGACAGGTAATTGCCACTTTGCCTTTTCCCTTTGGAACTCTTACCTTCTGTCTGCATTGCGGACATTTATAAAAACGGTAAATCTTTCTCTGTTCCCAGTGTACTTTCCTTTTGTTTCTTCTTACGGCAAAACCGTAACGCCAGTTCAGATATTTCTGGTTCTCCGCATACCGTTTCGCCACATTTCTGGAAAACATACGGTAATAAGTATATATCAGAAGAACAAGACCCAGAATATAAAATACGTTCAGTCTTGTAAACATGGACACCGCCAGACATGCCAGAGAAATCCAAAGAATCAACTTTGATAACTGGTCTGTCCCATATCTCCCCGCCATAAAGCCCTGCATTCTCTCACGCATTCTCATATTGTATCAGTTCCTCCTGCATCGCTTTTTCGTTTATTATCAAGGAATATGTTACATCCTGAAAAATAGTGTGTCAACAAAGCTATTTATTTTTTAGAAAGATTTAATAATTGTTAATTATTTGTCATTACTAATTCAGGTTAAATAACTCAGATTTCACAACCGTAAGTCCCGCCGTTGCAGTATGTTCTTCCACCTTTCCGTAATAATTGAAGGAACAATACACCGTAGCTTTTATCTGAAGGTCCTCCTGCTGTATCAGACTTTCCATACCACGGATGGTTGCATAATAAACATGCCCCTCTGTATAACTACCGGAAACCGATGTATTGGTGGTAACATCCGTAACCTCCACCTGTGCCGGGTCAATTGCCACATCTGCACTTCCCTGATTATAAGAAAAATCCACCGTAAGATTCTTTTGTGCGGAAGTCAGGTTCGGGTCTGTTATGGTAAAGTAGAAAGAAACATCTCCCGTCAAAGCACCATTAGCTGCATTATCATAAGTAATATACTCATATTTTTTCTCACCGGAAGTCTTTTCTGCCGATTCCAAAATTTTTATTGTCGGAGGCTCCACGCCTGCTTTATAAGCTGCCACCATGGTATTGATAAACAATTTTGTCTCAAGGTCTTTTCCTGAATGATTCAAGCTGGTGTGTCCCATTCCGGTATAGGTTACATTTCCGATGTTATAAATATAATAATTGTTCCGCACATCATTAGGCAGGCTTCCGTAAACCTTGTTTGCATTGGCATCGGAAGAACCGGACATACAGTACCACACCACCATATCGCCCTCTCCGTCTCCGTCATCATCCTGATCCAGATTCAACTGATAATACTGATAATGGGTCGTAGCCGAAGTAAACTGACTGCCTATCTCATATGGAAAATGGGTAATCAATCCCTCATTGACAGCGGTTACTTCTGTCTGGGCAATTCCTGTGGCATTGCTTCCGGTAACTGACAGACTGCTCTTTAGATTGGTCTTCTGCTGGTTATTTCCAAAGGCATCCAGATATTTCGTATCTGTTACTAACTGTTGGTTCAAAATGCCAGTGGTATATCCCTGAGTCTGTCCATATGCCTGTGCCGTTCCGTTAGATGCATCATAGGTATTGGCAGCATAGGCAATGTCACGGTTACTGCTTAAACTTCCCTCCGTCATACCTCTGGTGGTAAAATACACCATTTTATTGCTGTCTTTTGTGTTTTTACACTTGTTTACCGTAGCCGCCCGATTTCCCTCTGCATCTGCATGGTCCTTATCAACGGTCAAATGCTGTCCCTGTCTCAACAAATCCTGCTGTGCCGATAAGACATCATTGGTACTGGAAGCAACTCCATAACGATCCATTCCTAAAATATCCCGGAATGTCTGGTTCATATCATATCCCCACTCATGAATCGTTGTTAAATCATCACTAAATCCTGCTAAGTGGATATCTTCGTAGGTCTTACTCTCCGGTACGTTGATGTAAGAAGTTGTATCATGCGAAAACAGCACACTTTTTCCCGAATTGATAAAGAGCTTAATGGCATCGATTCCGTTATAGGTATTTTCCAAATCATAATACTTATCTGCAAAACCAATAATCAGCATATCATAATCTTCCAAATATTTTTTATAAAAGTTCTCTGCACTGGTGGCATATTGTCGGCTGAAATCATAACCACCAATCGTAGTGATTTCAAATTTTAATCCGGTTTTACTCTCTACATCCCGCAGATATTCTTTTATCCTTGTCTCGTTTTGCAGGTTGATGATGGTGTTATTGGAACTACTGTTCTGACTGTAGATTTGTAATACCCGGACAGTCTCTGTCTTTCCGGTACCATCCACCTTGGTATACTGGATATCCGATGTTCTCACATATGGATTGGCAGACTGCTTCATTTCCAATTTCCACGTCAGCACTCCCAAATAAGAGGACGGAATTTCTCTTTCCAATACATACCGCACCTGACTGGACAACTGATAATTTCCCGTTGAATCCTTCGGTGCCTCTTCTCCGGTGTCATAATTATAAATCAGACAGCTCATCTTCTCACTGCTGTCACCATTCCCTGACTCTAAAAATTTTCCGTCAGCATTCAAATCAATGTAAAAATCCGGTGTATAAGTCGTACTCTCCGAAGAATCCACCAGACTGTTCAAGGTAAATCCTACCCTTGCTGTATAGACTCCGGTCTGACTTCCTCCGCTGGTATCAATTTTCATTTTGGATACATCCTCAAAGCTGTTTCCGGCTTCTGTGGAAATTCCTTCATATTTTACGCTGTCCGTCGGATTATCCACATCAAAATACTGTATCTCTGGCTTCGGTAAATTCAGATAGGTTCTGATAGCACTGCCGGTTCTCTCTGCCTGCTGGACACTGAATATATTCTCATTTCCCTTTACCTGTTCTAAGAACTCATAAAGATATGAGGTATTGTCCACTGCCGCCGTATTTACCGTTTTATTTCCGCTGCTATCGGTCTGATACAGTGCATCGGATACCACCACCGGGTAATTTGCCTGTACATACTCCATTAAATCAGAGGTTTTTGTCTTGGTAATATCATTTCCGCTGTACCGGTAAACCATCAAATCTGCTACCACAGATTTGCCGCTGCCGATTCTCTCTCCAAAATTATAGTACATCCACAGGCTGACATTCTCTAACCGCTGGGTCAATACACCACCCGTATAATCCGTTCTGTATTCTCCATAGTTATAATATCCGGTTAAAGCACTTCCTCCATTGTTGTAAATATAAGAGTTTTTCAATTTTGCATAAGGTTTCGGTGTATAGTTCTGATGTTCGTAGGCTGCGGCATAATCTACATCCAAAATTCCGATAATGTCCCTTTTTCCCACCACATAATCTCCCGTATGGCTATAAATCAAACCATTCATCCGGGTATCATTATATACTGTGGATTTTGAGCTGCCGGAACCTGTGGTATTGAAATCGTCAATACATGCTCCAATATAAATCAAATCATAATTCTTATTTAAGTCTTCTGTTTTTCCAACAAACTCTGCTGCGGACATAGTCGTAATGGTAATGATATCCTGTTGGTCTTCCGGTATTCCTGCCCATTCAGCCACTTTTTCTTTGGTCAACTGAAATCCCTGAGTATCTGCCATAGCAGATTTGGTGGGCTGAATCTCCAGAACCCGAAAACTTTCCTTGGTTCCCAGATTTCTCTGCTGACTATAGTCAATGATATACTGTAACAAAAATAACCTGGTAATATCCTCGGACAGACGGTCCTCTCCGCTTCTCATGGTGTTCTCACTTTTGATGAAAGAAGAAACCTCTCCCACGCCATCGATATTTCCAATCTTCGTCAACAGATTATGATAGATGGGTTTTCTTTCTTCCCATTCATTTGCCTTCGTCTGCATAATGTACAGGCTTCCCTGAACAAAATCATTCTGATTACTGTAGCCTGTGGCATAATCTCCACAATACTGCTGTATTCCGGTCTGAGCATCCAACACACATGGCACCTTGGCATCCACCAGTGATTTTACCCGATTCCAGACATTCTGAGGATTGGTATAATTGAGTCCGCCACCGGTGGTATCACCACAAAGATACAGCATATCCACATTGGATAAATCATAGGAAGCCAACTCACTTTCTGTTATGGTGGTAACTTCAAACTGTAATTGGCTGCTGTTGGCACTTGCCAATATCTTCGTACGAAACCAGTCATTGTTGATTATTCCGCCCTGATAAAAAACTTTTCCTATCTCCACCGTCTGTTCCGATTGACTGTCATCCGGCACAAACTGATAAACTCCGCCTTCTGCCACATAACGATAAGGTTTTAAGGTATCCGGAATCGGATCATATTTTCCTTCCGTGCTTCCGGTTCCTACATAGGTACATTCCTGAATATAATAAGTTATGTCCGTTCCTGTAGGTGTATCTGCCACATACACGTTACTTCCACCTACCGTTCTTATAACATAGGTCTGATGATAGAGTTCCTCTGTGGTATCCGTCCGCTCCTCTGTGGAGAAAGTTACTTTGTAGCTTCCGGTGTCACTGGCCTGCACCTTAGAGAAATTCGGCATATAATTTCCATCCTGACCACTGACAAGTTCATAGCTTCCTTTTAAGGTTACCGTCTCATAATGCTTCGGTGAAAATGTCATAATCTGATAGTCCTGTACGTTCTGTCCTATACCAAGAAAATACGTTTCAGCATACCAATATGCATTACCGGAAAAAGGCAGATTATCACCACAGTAGGCAGCCAACTTTCCTCTTAATTCATTGTTTATATAATTTTCCCGCACTGCCTTTGAATTGGTCAATCCCGGATTTTGGAAAAGATAATCATCCATCCTATCCGGAAGAAAATCTGCCTCCTGACCTTTTACCAGATTTCCAATCTCGCCTCTGCTACCATCCGGTACAACTTCCAGAATCCGAAAGGCTTCATTTCCGGCAACTTTTTGGGATACCTTACTCTCTAACCCGGTCAATATTCCCTGTGCCTTGACCGAAAAAAGACAATAGCCGCCGATTCCTCCCACCAGCAATGCTGCCGCAAGGATGATACTCACTATTTTGATTGTTTTCTTCTTTGTTTTTCCCAGTTTCCCTGTCATATTTACCACCATGAATATTCAATGCTCATTTTATAAATTGTAAAACCGTAATCAAACTTATTTCCATTGTCATCTGTTATGGCATTGGTTCTTCCTCCTTGATAAACACCGATACTGGTGGAACGGGCATTCATAAATACCGGATTCCACAACCATTCCCAGAAATTACTGTCTGCCACAAAAGAAACATCACATTCCCATGTTCCGTCATAATTCTTTCTCACATTTGAGAACTTGAGAATATTTCTGGTATCATAGAGATAGAATTCATCACTGCTGCCATTCTTTATCTCAGATATGTTTTTTGCAATCTTCAGCTTTCCCTCGGGAACCGTTTCCATTCCCATAATCACCAGCGTTGCCTTCTCGCCGTCTGCCAGCTTTGTAACTTGGTTATCATTTTTGTCCACAGCATTTATGGCTACGGCATGTACCACCGCTTCATTGGAAACAATTATCGTACCTGTATCCGGATCCGTGGTCTGTGCCAGAATATGAAACAGTTTCCCAGTATCGCTTTCTCCGATTCTGACAGTCTTTTTGCTACCGTTCCCTGTAATGCCGGACTCTTCCGGTGAATACCAATATACAGCATTCCATCTAAGGTTCCCGATGCCAATTCTGCTGTAAAAGTTGAAGTAATCGTAGAATTTCCGTCCGGGTCCCGATGATTACTGGTTACCCCCAGCCATACCTCTTCCGGTGTAATGGTCAGGGCGTTGTGATGAATCTCAATATCCACATATCCCGACACATTTGGATTCTGCACCGAAGTGGCTGTAATTCTCAGTTTGTTGGCAGTTTCTCCCAACGCCACCGTCAAAATTGCCACATTATCCGCCGTTGCCTCCAGTTTCGTACCGGTGACAGGACCGCTGCCATCCAACACCTCTACAGACCATACCACAGCTTTGGACGGATAATAATTTCCCTCTACTTCTGCAATAAAAGGCTGTTCATTTCCCGGCAATATCGTATATTTAGAAGTGGTTACCTTTACTTCCGTTACAGTAGAAACTTCCTCTTCCACCGGTGTATCATATTCTTTCTTGGTATCGTTTACCAAAATCGCATTTCGCAGATTTACAATACTGCTGGTACTGTATTCCTTTCCCTTGTAGCTCATACTCAGAGCTATCTCAACCTTCCGTTCCTCCTCTGCCTTGCTCAAATCCATGGAAAAGTCATCTACATAGTCTGCCAGCTTTACCGCTTCTGTCTGGACAACCTCCTGACTGTCCGTTTTGTCTTTTTTCCACTTTTCATAGAAAATAGCCTGCTTGGATGCATCCCATGACAGGGTTTCTCTGGTATATCCTTCCTCTGTCCGGTTGTAAATACTATATGTATCCTCGCTTTGGCTGATATTGGCATTGGCATCAATGATACAATCCCGAATCTGGTTGACTGCCAGCTGTGCCTCATATTGCAGATTTACCTCTTTATCCGCAGATTTATAGGCTTTGGTACTTGTCATGATAAAACCTGCAATCAATCCACCTACAATGGCAATAATGGCAATGACCACCAATAATTCTATCAGGGAAATTCCCTGATTTCCTATATTACGGTATGTTTTCCTGTCTCCGGAACGATTTCGATACACTTAATCTTCTCTCCTCTATCAATAAAAATCTGAGTTCTGTCTGTTCTGTCAAAGCTGTCCCGTCCTGTTCGGATAGCGGTAACTGCTCCTGTTCCCCGTGCATATTTTATCAGAATATATGAATTCTCATCATTGTCTGCAAGCACTTCCTTATCGGTTCCCGATGCATTGCACAAAGTAATTGTAATATCTCCTGCCTGTCCCAAATTCACCTTTTCTTTGGTCTTATATTCGACGGCTCCATTCTTAACTTCCTCCCCCACAATGTCTGCATAATAAATGCCGTCCTCCTGATAAAAACGTACCCCGCAGGTATCACTTTTCGTCATGGTATCCACTCTGGCTTTTTTCATTGCTCCATCCATAAGGGATGTACATTTATTTACTCTTCTGGATCCCACCGCTCCGGTGTATCCAATTATCATTCCCGCAAGAATTGCCATGATTGCAATCACTACAATCAATTCTATCAGGGAAAATCCTCTGTTATTCTTCATATTTGCTCCCTTATTCTTTCGACCAGTTAGTATAAACCACCAGATTTTCCGGTCTTATCCGGTTGTCTGTACCTTTTCCTATCTCTGATACTCTTCCGATATAACGTTCTGCATCGGTCAGATAGGTTTCCAGTTTCAGCTTCGCTTTCTCCTCATCGGTACTGTGGAAGGTTCCTCCCGCAATGAGATTTGCCACCTCCAACGGCTTACTGGAGCAATTCAGCGTTGCCGTAGATGAAGCTATGGTCACTTTTCCGCCCGCAATAATCGTTCCCGTAAAATCCGTAGTCAGCTTTACATCTCCTGCTGCGATAATCATGCGAATCTTGGCACCGGAAGGTACTCTGCTGATAAAGTCCTCATCCACCACTAAAGTATCAGAGGTATTATTGGTAATGTATGCTCCGTAAGTCTCAGTTCCCTCTTCCTTCTCCTGTGTAAACAAAAACCATCCGCTGTTTCCTGCGTCTTTAAAAAGATTGGTGTCCTTTACCAGATTTTTATACACAGTACGATGCTTCTGTGCCGAAGATAAATCGTCATAGCTGATAGTCAGATTGGTATTATAGGAGGCAAACATCTCCTGCCAGCTAATCTCCTTCTTTTGATATTCCTCATCATCCGACAAATCACTTCCTGCTGTGATAGTATCACCGATAGAAGAGATTCCGTTCTCATCATAGACCAAGATATTTCCGTTTAAGGTCTTCTTGGAAATAGAACTCCTGTTAATGGTAAGCTCCTGCCCACCCACATACAACGCCAGATAATCCTTTAATTTATTTCCTTTCGAACCGGAGAAATAACTGCTGAAATAATTGCTGGCAGCCTTGGCATTGTCAAACCGCATATAATAATAGTACTGTTTTCCGTTGGACATCATATCCACGCTGACTACGTCTGAAGAAACTGCCGCCTTTACCTTCGTCAAAAGCTGATTTTGGTATAAAATATCCCAATTTGCCTCAGCTCCTCTATCAGAAGTATCTACTCCCGCTGCTGTCATAAGGTCATTCCGCATCTTAGGTGTCATAGGATTGGAGGTTCCCATGCAGCTTTCCGGCACCAGATATGCAATCTGATTACTCTTTACGGTCAGGGATTCGCCCATCATTACCTTGCTGTCTCCCACATAGGCATTTCCTGCCAGCACCAGATTATTCACTCCCTTTAGATTCAATTTTGCCTTTCCCGAACCTCCAAGGGCATTCACAAGAATGGCACTGCTGAAATCTGCCGGAGCCTTCTGTATATCACTCTGAATTTTGGCGTCTGCGTTTTTTGCCTTCGCCGCCGTCTTTGGATTTCCAAATCCATAGTAATCTCCGCTGACGGTTACATCGGTTCCGCCTTCCAAAGTCAAATCATTTTTTACATATGTACTTCCCTTGAGCGTCAGCTTAGAAGCATCTGCCGCCTCCAAATCTTTCGTCCAGAGAGAAACCTTCTCTCCTCCCTCAAATTCGGCTCCCGAACCTACTTTTAGGGTGTCTGCAATAATCACATCATTTTTTGGCTCAACCAACACGTCATTTCCATTTTCTATCAGCAGACTGTTTCCGCTGCCGCCTGCGTAGAGACTTCCTGCAATGGTTACCTTAGAGGTTTGGTTTGGCACTTCGATTCCGCCCTGTGCGATAATCGCATACTGTAAAACATTTGGATAGGACTCACTCTGGGTAAAGTCCATCTGAGGATACTTAATCTGAATATCTGTGGTCACCTGAGACAAATATCCCTTGGAATCCTGATAGCTGAGATGGAGATTCTTCAACGTTAAGCCGTGGTCACTGACCACCAGTGCGGGAGTTTTTCCCTCCACCGCCTCTAAAGCTGTATTCTCCCTTACCTCTTTGTCCAGAAATCCCAACAGATAGTCTATATCATAATACTGACTTTGGGCATCCGATTCCAGACGCTCTCTTAAAATTTCAATATAGGTATCGTTAAATTCTTCTGTTCGTTTTGCCCTTTCTTCATTGGTTGCTGCATAGTTGGTCATAGTTTCCACATACGCCTGAGACATGGCATCCGACACATCGCTCTGTAATCCCAGACGAATCTCGTCCAGTACCTTTTCTGCATTATAAAAATTATTTTTTGACCGGGTATTTGCTGTCTTCATCTGAAAATTATACATGACAAGTGTCAAAATAACCGTTACTAACAGAGTTACCAGTGCCACCGCTGTAATTACCATTATCAACGACATACCCTTATTGTTTTCTTTCAATTTCATTCCAATCCCTACCTGCTGGCTGTTCCGCTTAATGTGGTAATCTCTTTTCCGTTTCTGCTGACTGTAATATCAATATCATATAATCGGGTCTGCACCTTTGCCCCGTCCAATTCTTTTAATCCGAAATTTTCCTGTAACTGACCTGCCGTCAGCTTGGTATCTGAACTTCCCCTTATATAATGATATTCTGCCTCATCCTCCGATGTAAGATTGGTTCTTATACGAACTCCCTTGTTGAAATCCTCATCTTCCTTTTCCCCCAGTTGGGTAATCGGTGTATTTCCTATCATATTTACTTTTACCTTTGCCTTGGTGGTTCCCTGCTTAATCAGATATACCGTAAGGGGATAATCCCCTTTGTTTACTATGGTAATGGTGTTAGACTTGTTTGGAATAAAACAAATATACAGATTTTTTAATTTTCCATCCGCATGGGAACCGTCATACAGGATGGTCTCATGTTCTCCCACCAGAGTATCATTATAGCTGTATATCACACTCTGATCCAGGGTTTGGACATCACTGCCGCCGCCTACCATATAACTGTATTCTATATCTAATCCCGACAATACGGTATCTCTCTGGCTTGCCTCAAAGGTTCCCTCCGAAACCAATTTTACAAAGTCATTTGCCATGGTTTTCTCATCCTGAACATAAATACCATCTGTACGCAAATCCATACGGTATAAATCAGAAATCTCTTTGGAATTGTAATCTTCTGCTCCCTCATCAGTATTCCGGTAAGGTCTCACTTCCACCTTTACCTCGTATCCCTTACCATCCACTTCATAATCAGGGTAGGTAAAGCGATAACCTGTCACCGCACCGGCTTCTGTGATTTTCTCTACATCTGTGATATCCTCGTTGCCCTGATTCTCCCGCAGGAACTTCTCCATGCCATCCGACTTCATCTCCTCTATCACAGATTCTGCTGCGGTGGTGGCTGAAAGATGTTCTCTGGCTTTTACATTGGTCTGGGCTGATAAAATCAAAGATTTAAAAAGAGGAAGGGCACAAATAGCTAATATTGCCATGGCAACCAATATTTCAATCAATGTGGCTCCACGATTATCCTGCTTCATGTGCTTCCCTCCTCTCATTTCTTCTCACATTTCCCTATTCTTCCGTAGACTGTTCCACCGGGAGCCCGTTCACATTAAACAGGTTTGTGGTTCCCGTCAATACATCATCCAGATTTGGCGGCGTATAGGTCTTGCCTGTTCCCGTCAGATAATAGGAATTCATGTCCATGGTTCCGATAAGCCCTCCGCTTGCCGAATCAAAAGTCAAGGTAATCTTGTCAATGGATTTTCTGGTCTTTTCCTCGGACAAGGTATTTAAAAAGTTTTTTACATCCTCATATCCTATTTTGTACTCCATGCTTACCGGAGAACGATACAAACAAATAGCATCCTCATCCACCCCGGTCACATACTCTGCTTCATCTAAAGTTATTAAACTAATCTGCATACTTCCAAAACGATTCTCCAAATCCGATGCATATAAAATCTGATCCTGAGCCGTTACCATTGCTGGGAACTGGTCATAATATTTGTCACATTCCTTTTGATTCTGTTTGATATCTGCCTTATACTGGCTTTCATTCTCTTTGATTTTCCGCAGAGTTTCCAATTCGCTCTCCAACACATCCTGTCGCTTTCCCAACTCCACATTCTTGGTCCGAAGGGGGCGGAATACAAACATGAATGCACACACAACTACCAGAATTCCTATCAGGTAACATAGCATCGTTTTTTCTCTCTCTGATACTTCTCGTTTCATTCTCCTGCCTCCTGCTCTGCTTCCCCGCTGGTAAGGGTATCCACATCCTCATCTACTGTGGTTTCCGTATCCTTTCCGTCTTCCCCGGTTCCATTCACATAGTAACACTCCAGGGTAAAGGTTACTCCTGAATTTCCCACCTCATCACTGACATCCACAATCTCAGAAATCTTAAAAGACTCCAGTGTTTTAAATTCTGAAAATGCTTCCAGTACCTTAGCTGCCTCTTTCTTAGAAGCAACTACAATCTCTATGGTTGCTTTCTCGGAATCCGAAGTAAAAGAGTTAATCCGAATGCTGCTAGGCATATTCTCTTCCATCTCCGCCCAAAAATCTCCCATACCATTGGTGGTGGTTACGGTTCCCTCATAAAGCTGCTTTGCCTTCTTCAAATCCTCTTCCGTAGCCTGATGTTCTTCGTATAATTCCATCAGATAGTTCTGCTGATTTCTTTCTTTTTGAAGCTGTGCATTTTTTACTTTTAAATAAACAAACTTAGGTACCACTGCCAGCACCAGTACCACTGCTGCTATAATACAGCCTTCCAGAACCTTTTTTGCATAAAAATCTGCTGATTTTTTTTCTTTACTTTTTGCCTTATGTCCCTTTTCCTCTCCATCGGAAAATTTAAACTCCATAGGACTTATCATTGCCCCAAGACAAGACAGATACGCCAATGGATGATAATCTTTGTTAGTGTCGGACTTTTCCCTCGGAATATTTTCCGTAAGTTCTTCGCTGACTATCTTTGCACTGAGATTTTCGCTCAAAAGCTCTGTCAGACCCATAATATCTGCACCCAGACCATAGAGCATAATCTCTTCAATCTCTTCTCCGCCGTTATTGGAGGTATAAAAATTCATGGTTCTGGAAACATTTCCCTCTATGGCACGAAAGGCTTCCTGAATATCTTCCTGTAACTCCTGCATTTGGGAAGAATCCTCCCCGGCAAAAACACAGTTGTTTTCTCTCATAACTGCAAGAGCTTCCATAAAGCTTAAATTTTCCCCATAGATACCGGATTTTTGTACGACATTTACCGCATCCTCAATTCCATAGGAAAAGTTTCTCTGTAAAATAATATTTCCATCTTTCACAACAGATACCATAGTGGCATCTTCATCAATCTTTACCGCTGCATAAAGGTTTTTATCCACCAGTTTTTTCATCATCTGGGTGGTGGCATTTCCCACATAATCCAGAGCAGTCAGTTGCAAATTACACTGGGATGCCAGATTCTGATAAAACTGAATCAAATTGTTGGGTACTGCCAGCACCATCAGCTTATACTTCTTTTCTTTTCCCTCTTCCAGTTGCTCTAAAATCCGATAGCACAACTGGTACTGCTCCAAATCCACTGGAAAATATTCCTTGGAATTGCTGTGCAGCAAGGCGGAAATACGGTTTTCTTTTACATGAGGAATTACCACATCCCGGCTTGCAATTCTGCTGGAAGCAATGGAAAATACCGCCTTCCGGGTCTTGATTTTCCCTTCCTTTAATCCCTCTTCTAATCGCTTTTTAAATTCCTCTCCGTCTACTTTTCCCTCTTCTGCTCCTTCATTGGAAGGGGTTGCAAAAGAAAAACTGCCGTATACTTTTGGATTTTTTACCTTGAAGTCGGTCTCCACCACATGGGTCACTTCACGACCGATTTCAATACTGATTACTCTATTTGCCATATGTCTAACCTCTTATTATTTCTGCTGTTCTCATTTGTTTTGGTATCAAAATCCCACGGATTTGGATACGAAAGCAAACGCTTTCTACCAGAGATTCAGATACATCTGTATCAGGCTGTCTCCCCACAGTGTTGCAATCATTATGCCTAATGCAAGATAGGGTCCCATTGCCAATACATGTTCTGCCTTAGAAATTTTCATTCGCAGTAAATGTATTACAGAACCCAGAATACAGCCTAACACAAATGCCAATATTATTTTTTTCCATCCTAACATCATCCCTGTCGCTGCCATTAATTTTATGTCTCCTCCGCCGATTGCCTTTCCATGTGAAAATACAAACATCAGGTATAGAAACGTACTGACGGAAAAAAAGCCAATTACGTAGGTACTCCAATTTGTAACATCCAGTACCAAATGTATGATGGCTATAATAAAAATAAACACATTGATTCCAAAGGGAATCTCATATGTGCGAAAATCAATTACACTCAATACCAACAATGCGGATGCCATCAACGAATACAGACCGCTTTCTATATTCAGACCGTTGACCGCAAAAATCAGCACATATAACAGACCATTGGCTGCCTCAATGAGCGGATACTGACAGGAAAGCTTGGTCTTGCATTTCCTGCATTTTCCTCCCAGACAGATATAACTTAGGATAGGGACTAAGTCATACCATTTCAACTGATATCCGCAGCTCATGCAATGGGAATTCACCTTTACGATGTCCTCTCCCTTGGGAATGCGGTAGATACACACATTCAGAAAACTTCCTATGACAATACCAAAAAGAAATATGATGCATTCTGCGAATATCAGTATCGGATCCATGTTCTGTCCTTTCAAATGGTAATGATTAAATGCTTAAATACTTGTTATGTAGGGATTATTTATCCCAATCACTGCCTGCTGTAACTTCCGGATATAAGGTAATTTTTGAAGAATCTTTAATAACGTAAACATTTACCACTCCTGATGCAGATACCTCATATGCAAACTTGTAGTCACTCTTTGCTTTTACCTTTGGTTCTCCGCCAAATACATCTTCCTGACTTCTATGATTCTCATTATCTACTGTTTCTGCAGCATCATCCCAAGCCTTAGCAGGATCAACTGTCTGCTGAGTTACTGCTGTTGTTCTCTCAGTATCTGCAAACTCTGCACTTAATGCAGTTGCCATCTGCTGTGCATTCTGGATATCAGTGGATACTCTGGATTTGTTAATGTACTTGATAAACTGTGGTGCCAGAATACCTGCTAAGATTGCCATGATGGCAATAACGATGATTAATTCTACTAATGAGAATCCTTTGTTGTTTCTTCTTTTTGTCTCTCTTTTCATAATGTCTTTCTCCTTCTTCATATTATATTTATCTTAAATCCACAGCCCTATCCTGCGGATGAAGATACGTTGTTGTATCCCTCTTATTTCGTGTCCCATGGACATCCTTCTTCTATATTCGGATATAATTGGTATTTATATTCTTTTGATTTTTCCGGTGTGTTTCCGGGGTCATAAACCACATAGACCGACACCTCTGTTCCATCTATATAAACGGCATATGTATATTCTTTCTTTTCTCCATCCTCCGAACCTTTTTTCGGTGCTTTGAGCTTGGTCAGAAGAAGTTCTCCATCCTTTACGCCTACCCGCTCATTCAACTCTTTCAAAACTTTATCCCAAGAACTTTTCCCAGTAGATTGTCCCACATAAATATATGTCTTTTGAAATGTTACATTGAGTGGGGAATCATTTCCAATCATCGTACCTCCGGAAGCATTCAGCCTAATCCTTTCATCCGTCAACCATGTCTCCATGGTTTCGCCGATTCTCTGGGCATCTTCAATATCACGTACCCTTCTGGACTTTTCTATATGTTTCATGAACTGTGGTGCTAGAATTGCCACCAAAATTGCCATGACCACAATTACAATAATCAATTCTATGAGACTGAATCCTTTGTTGGTTTTTCTTTTTGCTGTCTTTTCTATTCTACATTCTTTCATCTAATTCACATCCCACGGGCATCCTTCCGTAACATTCGGATACAGTTCATATTCTTTATATCCATCCACAGAACTATCATAATAGACGGCAATACGTGCCTTACCCTGCTCCGTCACAAAAACCTTATATTGATATCTTCGATAATTTCCTTTTGAATCCTTAACTCTTAATTTTGCATATGACCGGCTCTCACTGGAACCACCCGGATAGTATCCGATAATACCTTCCATTGTCTCTCTGGTCTTTGTATCCGCATAAGTCCAAGTTTGGTTTATAGTTCCACGCAATTCCGGTGATATACCGGAATACCTGTCTGTAGGAATGGGCAGTGTCAGCCCCTTCTCACTTTCCTTCTCCTTGGTGGCATCATCTGCAATCTGTGCCTCCAATGCCCTTCCAATCCTTGTGGCATACTCTATATCTCTTACAGCCTCTGCCTCATCTACATATTTCAAATATTTAGGTACTAATACCACCGCCATAATCGCCATAATAGCAATGACAATAATCAATTCCACCAAAGAAAAACCGCAGTTTTTCTTCCTGTTCTTTTTCATATCCACTCCTCTAGAATCATTCAAATACAGGAATCGCATTTTACAAATTACCCACATCATTGTAGAGTGTCAGCATCGGTCCCATAATTGCAGCTATCAGAATTACAACGATAACCGCCATGAAAATAATAATTACAGGCTCCATAAATGCCAGAATGGTCTGGGTGGACATTTCCACTTCTTCGTCATAATAATCTGCCAGTTTATCCAGCATCGCCTCTATTTCTCCGGTTTCCTCTCCGATAGAAAGCATATGTACTACCATAGGAGGAAACATGCCCCCTCTTTTCAACGGCTCTGACAATGGGATTCCTTTGGAAACCTCATCCTTTGCCCGAAGCAACTCCTCCCGGTAAAGCACATTCTTCATGGTCTTTGCCACATTGTCCAGAGCATCCATCATTGGGATTCCTGCCAAAAGCAATGTACTTAAGGTACGGGAAAACATAGATGCATAGGTTTTTATATTCAGCTTTTTAAAAACCGGCAGCTTAATTGCCAATTTCCCGAAAAATTCCTTTCCTGCATCCGTCTGTTTCCATTTATGGATTCCAAACACGATTGCCACAATGATGGCAATGATGATTACTGCATGGTCAATGACGAAGTCACTCATTTTCATAAGACCTACCGTTAATGCCGGCATCTTAAAATCATATCCCTCAAACATCTTCATATATCTCGGAATAACATAGGTTACGGTGACAATCAGAATTACTACTGCCACACACATTAACACAATGGGATATATCATGGATTTTATAATCAAACCGTTCAGTCTTGAAGTCTTCTCAAACTGTACTGCCATACGGTCCATGGAAGCATCGATACTTCCGCTGCTTTCCCCGGCCTCTATCATATTTACCAGCATAGGGGTGAACACATCTATCTGTGTTCTCATGGCCTCCGAAAGGGTACTTCCTTTTCCGATTTCACGCTTAGTTTCACTGATTGCCTGTGCCAGCACCTTGTTTTCCGTCTGCTGGATTAACATATCCAAAGCGTCCACAATAGTAACCCCGGCTCGCAGCATACTGACAAACTGGCGGCAGAACACACTTAAATCACGGGGCGAAACCTTCTTTTTCTTAGAGCTTCTGATGTCTTCTCTCAAACGGGTCTGCTCCTTCATTTCCAAAGGAATCAGTCCCATGCTTCGCACCTTTGCCTCTGCCTTTTCCACGTTGTCTGCTTCTACACTGCCTTTTTTCTCTTTTCCGTCTGATTCTATAGCTACATAGGAATAGCTTTTCATGCTGTACTCCTTTTATCTAAAAAAGATTGATTTTCTGTTTCATTCCTGCCACATCATGTGCAAACATCATGGCTGTATCGGCACTGATATAGCTCTTCATATACAAATCATAGATGGCATCATCCATCAACTGCATTCCAATTTTTTTGTTAGTCTGAATTACGGAAGGAATCTGGAAACTCTTCTCCTCCCGAATCAGATTACGAATTGCCGGTGTGGCAAGCATTACTTCAAACGCCGCCGCTCTTCCGCCGCCTTCCTTTGGCAGTAGCTGCTGTGCAATGACGCCCTCTAAAACACCTGCTAACTGCACACGAATCTGCTGCTGCTGGAACGGTGGGAATACATCAATCATACGGTCTATGGCTGCCGATGCACTATTGGTATGCAAAGTAGAAAATACCAAATGTCCGGTTTCTGCCGCTGTAATGGCAATGGAAATCGTCTCCAAATCTCTCATCTCTCCCACCAGAATTACATCCGGGTCCTGCCGCAATGCCGCTTTTACTGCATTGGCATAGGACTGGGAATCGGAACCAATCTCTCTTTGTAGCACCATAGACTTACTGTGTTCATGCAAATACTCGATTGGATCTTCCAACGTAATAATTGTCTTTTTGTAGGTTTTGGCAATCACTCCGATTAAGGATGCCAACGTAGTGGATTTACCACTTCCGGTAGCTCCCGTTACCAACACCATACCTCTTTTTTTCTTTGTCAAATCTACGATAGCCTCGGGAATCCCTAAATCCTTCGGATTTGGAATCTCGAATGCCAAAATACGCAATGCCATGGCATAGGTTCCTTTTTGGCGGAACACATTGACACGGACACGGTTGAATCCTTCTAAAGAATAAGCAAAATCCAACTCACCATTCTCCTCCAGCTCTTTCATCTGGTCATCTGCTAACATGAATCGGGTCATCTGCTCTATCTCTTCCGACATAATTTTCTCTTCTGACAGAGGAATCATATCTCCGTCCACACGTATCATCACGGGACAGTCATGACAAAGATGAATATCCGATGCTTTCTGTTCTTTTGCCGCTCTTAAAATTTCTTCTATTCTGCTCATATTTCCCTCTTTCATCAATCCTCTAAAACTACTCGAATCATTTCCGTAAAGGAAGTAGTTCCGTCTAAAACCAACCTCACTGCTTCCTTTTTCAGGGATGACATACCCTGACTAGCTGCCAGCTTTCTCATCTCATCGGTGGATGCCCGTCTGGAAATGGCTACCCGAAGTTCCGACTTTACAGGCATCATCTCATAGATACCGGTTCTACCATGGTATCCGGTCTCATTGCAAAGGACACATCCCTTTGGTTCATAAAGAGTCACCTCATCAATGGTATCTAAATCCATCATCCTCTTCTCCTCTTCACTGGCAAGACGTTTGGTCTTACAATGAGGACAAAGATTTCGCACCAGCCGCTGGGCAATTACCCCTCGAATTGCATCTGCCAACAGATAACTCTCCACACCCATATCAATCAATCTGGTCATGGTTCCCGGTGCATCATTGGTATGCAGGGTACTCAATACCAAATGTCCGGTAATAGAGGCCTGTACTGCAATTTCCGCTGTCTCCTGATCACGAATCTCACCAATCATGATAATATCCGGGTCCTGTCGCAAAATGGAACGCAGGGCACTGGCAAAGGTCAAATCCGCCTTTGGATTTACCTGTACCTGATTGACGCCATCAATATTTGCCTCCACCGGGTCTTCGACAGTAATAATATTCACATCTTCTGTATTCAATTCACTGACTGCTGTATATAAAGTGGTAGACTTACCGCTTCCGGTAGGTCCCGTAACTAATATAATTCCGTTTGGATGTGTCAAAAATTCATCAAAGCATTTTAACTGCTCTTCTGTGAAACCCAGCGTCTTCTTTTCTCTGTTCAACGCCATTTTCTGTGCCAGACGCATTACACATTTTTCCCCGAAAACCGTAGGAAGAATGGAAACACGGATGTCATATTCTTTTCGGTCTACCATAAGAGTGATACGTCCGTCCTGTGGTTTTCTCTTCTCAGAAATGTCCATGCCGCCGATAATCTTTACACGGGTAATAATGGCACTTAAAAGATTCTTATCATAGGACGCTTTTTCGTATAAAACACCGTCGATACGATAACGAATCCGCACCGTATTTTCCAAAGGCTCAATATGTATATCCGATGCCCTCTGTCTGGTGGCCTGCTCAATCATGGATTTTACCAACTGAACAATGGGCGAATTGGTAACCGTCTCATCTTCCTCTTCCGGCTCCTGTGCCAAATTCAGATTCTCCCGCTCCCGAGCGTATTGCTCCGCAACCCGTTTAGCTTCGCTGTCACCGTAATACTTGTCCAATGCCAGCAAAATCTCATGAGGTGTGGCAATCACCGGCTCCACCTGCAAATTAGTTACAATAGAAAAATCATCCACGCCACGCATATCCATTGGATCTGCCATAGCTACACGGATGATATTCATATTATATTCACTATATTCAAAAGGAATCATGACATGCTTCCGAAGCAGATTTCCATCTGCCAACTTCAAGATATCCTCTTCAATTGTCATTCCCTGCAAGGAAATGGTTGGAATGTTTAACTGCTTGGAAAGACCCGTGGCAATAGCCTCTTCTGTGGCATAGCCCAAATCCACCAGCATCTCACCAATCTTTTTTCTGGCAGTCTTATTCTTCTCTAATGCATCCTCCAACTGTTCCTGAGTAATAATCCCTTCTTCTATCAGCATATCTCCGATACGCTTCTTTTTTCTCAAATCTGCCATTGCTATATCCCCTAGTGATTTTCTTAGTACTATTCTACCAAAATTATCGACATTTTCCAACATAATTTCTCATACAAAGATGTTAATCTGCCGAAAATTGTCGAAAAATATATAAATATGGACAGATAAGCAAAACTGTAAGCCGGGTTATGTTTTTCAGATGATCATCTATCTAGGGTAACTGTTGCCAATCACCTCAAGCGACCAACCTAAAGCTGGCGGGTCCACGTCAACGCTTTGTTTCGGTCTTGCTTCGAATGGGGTTTACATATGCCCCTTCCGTTACCGGAAAGGCGGTAGTCTCTTACACTACCCTTCCACCCTTACCGGTTTCCCGGCGGTATATTTCTGTTGCACTATCCTTGGAGTCACCTCCACCGGCCGTTAGCCGGCATCCTGCCCTGTGAAGCCCGGACTTTCCTCACCTGCGGTCTTTCGACACCTGCAGCCGCGATCATCCATCTTACTTATCTGTCCATTTATTCATTTTTATTCTTTTTGTCCTGTACCATCATACCGATTTCCGGTCTATACGTCAATACAGCTTCCACCGATAAATTCACGTAAAATGGAATTTCTCGGAACTTCCTCTGCCGGAACCGGAAGAAAATAATCCAAAAATTTCAAAAGACGTTTCGCTTCTAAATATTCCTCACAGTCCTTTTCGATATTGAATAACTGTGGCTCTGCATATGCTTTCAACACCGCAAGTTCATAAATCAATGCAGAGTTAAACATGGCATCCGCTTCTTCCTGAAACGGGAAGATATGCTGTTCTTCTCCCCTTCTTACAGATGGCCACATAGCAATGGTTTCTTTTGCACTTGTACCACGAGTTCTGGCATCCCGCACGATTCTGCGGATTAATCTGGCATCTGTGGTTGGAAGATAATTGTGCTCGTCAATATTCAACTGTGTCAATGCACTGATATATATTTTAAACTTACTTTCCTTCGGAAGCGAGTAGGAAAGTTTGTCATTTAATCCATGGATTCCCTCAATGACCAATATATCGTCTTCCCCTAACTGGAGATAGTGACCTTTGTACTCTCTCTTTCCGGTCTTGAAATTAAACACCGGAATATCCACCTGCTCTCCCGCAAAAAGTCTGGTCATATCTTCATTGAACTGTTCAATATCCAAAGCTTCCAGACATTCAAAATCATAATTTCCGTTCTCATCCCGCGGCGTCTGATCCCGGTTCAGATAATAATTATCCAATCCGATAGGATGGGGCTTTAATCCCTGAGCAATTAACTGAGTGGAAAGCCGATAGGAAAAGGTGGTTTTTCCAGAAGAGGACGGACCTGCAATCATGACAAATTTTTTGTCCTTCTGTTCCGCAATCTGCTCTGCCAACTGTCCGAGACGTTTTTCCATCAACGCCTCCTGCACCATGATGACCTCCTGCATTCTACCTTTGGCGATGGCATCATTCAAAGCCCCTACCGTGTCGATGTCCAGCATTTTTCCCCATTCTTCAGAGGCTTGCAAGGTATGGAATAATTTGCCGGAAGGCGAAAATTCTGCCACTACCTTGGTTTCTTTATTCGGGAACAACAGCATCATCCCGTCTTCATAAGAAATCAAATCAAAATATTTCAAATATCCGGTAGATGGCACCATATATCCATAGAAATAATCCTTATAACCGTCCAAGTCATACACATTGACTCTGGAGCTACGGCGATAACGGAACAGCCGCTCCTTATCGTGCATTCCTTTTTCCGCAAAAAGAGCAATGGCTTCGTCTGTCCGATAGCTGGATTTTCGAATCATAATATCCTCATCCACCAGCCTCATCATCTCTATTTTGATGGACAGTATCTTGTCATTTCCCGGTTTTTCCATCCCCCGCAGTTCACAGTAATAGCCCTGTCCCAGAGAGTGACAGACTCTGACGCTGACTCCCTCTTTTCCATAGAGATTATCTACTGCCTTCTGCAAAAGGAGGGTAACGCTCCTGCGATAGGATTTTTTTCCTGCTTCCTCCTTTGCCGTCACAAAAGAAATTGTTCCGTCTGTTTTAGGTGTCTTCCAAAGTTCTCTCAAACGATGGTTAAAAAGCACCAGAAGAATGTCATCCTCATATCGATTCTGATACTCTTTTGCAATCTCTTGGTATGTAATTCCCTTCTGATATTCTTTGAGTTCTCCCTCTACTTCTATTTTCAGCATTTCTTCCATAAGAGCACCCCCTGCTTCTCTTTTTCTCTGCTCTGTGCAAATCCTTTATATCACTTGAAACGGAAAGGTCAACGGCTGGGTCACAACCTCCAACTCTTTTATTTCCCTCTCCAGATATTCTTTCATATATGGAATAAAAATATGCTCCACGCCGTAATGTCCGGCATCGATTACCGCCATTCCCTGTGCCACCGCATCAATTCCCTCGTGATGGTCAATATCTCCGGTAATCAGCACATCCACTCCTGCCCGTAAGGCATTCCCAATCACACTTTTTCCGGAGCCCGGTGAAATTGCTGCCGCCAGAACCTCCGTGTCCAAATTACCGAACACCTTCACATTCTCCAGTGAAAATGCCTGCTTTACCTGTTCACAACACTCTCTCAAGGTCATTTTTCTTTCCAGCCTTCCATATCTGCCGATACCCTCGGTACGCAGAGTTCCTTTTTCTGTCTCTTCAGAATAGGTAACCTCCAAAACCTCCGTATCCTTTAAATGCAGATAATCTGCTGCCAAATCCGCCATTCCCATGACATCAAAGTTGGTGTGCATGGCATAGCAGACCATATCCTCCTGAATCAGCCGAATGACTCTTCTTCCTGTAAAATCTTCGGCTGTCACTCTTTTCATCCCACCAAAAATCATGGGATGATGGGTTAAGAGCATATCGGCTCCCACATCCACCGCCTGCTGAATCGCCTCATCTGTGGCATCCAATGCAATGTATATCTTTTGAATTTCTTTATTTGTTCTTCCCACCAGCAGCCCCACATTGTCCCAGTCACAGGCAAACTTTCTCGGCGACTGCTTTTCTAAAATTTCTATTACCTTACTGCATCTCATCGGTTTCACCTACTTTTATTAGTGCTTCCTCTGCAAGAGCCAGCTGACAGCTCACTTCCCTGCGTCTTTTTTCCAATTCTTCGTTTGCGGGTAAATCCTTTAGCTTTTGTTCCAATTCCCGGTAAATCCCTATCTCCCGATAGAGATAGCTTCTCAAAACAGGATGTCTCTCTTTTAATAGATATGCCCCATACACAAAGTCTATGTCTTTTGCTTCTGCATATGGATTTTCTTCTATGCTTTCCACACAGGACACCCGCATCATAGGATAGTATTTGCCATCCTCCAGCACCATATCCTCTGCCAGAATCTCGTATCCGTTGTCCAAGAGGAATCTTCTGGTCTGCTCTATTTCAGACTGAGGCTGTAAAATTATCTCTTTTACACCACGGAAAACTTCTTCGCTGTCTCTTAGGATTTTCTGCATCAGGACTCCGCCCATTCCGGCAATCACAACAGAGGAGACTTCGCCGCAGCAAAGCTCCTTTGCCCCATCGGAAAGACGGGTCTCTATGTATGCACCCAGTTGGTATTTTGCAATATGCTCCTGTGCCCGAAGCAGAGGTCCCTTACCGATGTCCATTGCCACCGCATGGGAAATCCGCTTACTCTGTATGAGATATATTGGAATATATCCATGGTCAGTTCCAATGTCTGCCATGGTATCCCCAAATTTTCCCAAATCCGCTACTGCCTGTAAACGCTTTGATAACTGTATCATGATTACTCTAAATAATCCTTCAGCTTACGGCTTCTGCTTGGATGACGCAGCTTTCTCAATGCCTTTGCCTCAATCTGGCGGATACGTTCACGGGTAACGTTAAATTCCTTTCCTACTTCCTCTAAGGTTCTGGCTCTTCCATCCTCCAGTCCGAAACGGAGGGTCAGTACCTTCTGTTCACGCTCTGTCAGGGTTCCCAGTACCTCTTCCAACTGCTCTTTCAACAGTGTAAATGCTGCCGCATCTGCCGGAACCGGTACATTGTCATCCTGAATAAAGTCTCCTAAATGGCTGTCTTCCTCTTCGCCGATTGGGGTCTCCAAAGAAACCGGCTCCTGAGAAATTTTAAGAATTTCCCGTACACGCTCTACCGGCATATCCATTTCTTCTGCAATTTCCTCCGGGGTCGGTTCACGTCCTAACTCCTGCAGTAACTGTCTGGAAACACGGATTAATTTGTTGATGGTCTCCACCATATGCACCGGAATACGGATGGTTCTTGCCTGATCTGCAATTGCTCTGGTAATTGCCTGACGAATCCACCATGTAGCATAGGTGGAAAACTTATATCCCTTTCGGTAATCGAACTTTTCTACCGCTTTAATCAGACCCAGGTTACCCTCCTGAATCAAATCTAAAAACAGCATACCTCTGCCCACATAACGTTTTGCGATGGATACTACCAGACGGAGGTTTGCCTCTGCAAGACGTTTCTTTGCCTCCTGATCTCCCAATTCCATTCTCTTGGCAAGCTCTATCTCTTCCTCCGCTGTCAGAAGCGGTACCTTACCGATTTCTTTCAGATACATACGAACCGGGTCTTCAATAGAAACCCCGTCAGGAACGGACAGGTCGATTTTTTCTACCTCTACCTCATCCTCTTCCTCCAGAAGAATCTCCTCATCGGAAACGTCGTCATCATCGTCTGTGATTCTGAGTACATCGATATTCTTTTCCTCTAAAAAGTCCAGAATTTTCTCGAATTTCTCAGCATCCAGCTCCATGTCCTGAAAATAATCATTGATTTCCTGATACTCTAAAATATTCTTTTTCTTTTTTGCCAGAGCCAGCAAATCCTTCAGTTTCGCCTCGAATTTTTCATCTTTTTCGGTTTTTTCTGCCATTTTAATATCCTCTCTCGTCTTTATTCTGCTCCCAATCACTAGAAATATGCATTTTTCTCTAGTTTCTCCAGTTGTCGCTTATCCTCAATCAATTTCTGAAATCCCGCCATATCCGTGGGGTCCATCTGTTTGGAACGATAATCAATACTGTTTTGCTTGATGCGTAAGATTGTCTCTTTGAGGGCTTTTTCCCTGTCATTTTTTGTTTCCACTTCTTCAATTCTGGCATTGAACAATGCTGCTATCTCACGCTGTTCCTCTTCTCCAAAAAGGCTGACTATCTGTGCCGGATTGGGTTTTCCTTCCTCTTCATACTGCCGGAACAGGATTTCTGCCGCTTTTCGATAAATTTCTTCGGTAAAATCCTCCGGGTGAATATATTCCTGAATCCGCTGATACAGTCCCGGCTCTTCAATCAGCCATGTCAATAATAATTTTTGGGACTGCTTCATTCCATCTTCCTTTTTCCTTTTTTCCTTTGGCATGGTTCCCTTCTGCTGTTGTCTTACCTGCCTTGCAAGCTCCGGCTGTGTTCCCAGTTTGTTTACCAGTTTTCTCAGGTTCTCAAAGCCCATACCATATTTTCCCGCAACTGCTTCTATATAGACTTCCCGCTCCAATTCCTCGGAAAACTGAAGAAGCTGTTTTGCGATTTCATTATAAAAAGCGGCTTTTCCCTCGGGATCCTTTAGGTCATAATCTTCTTCCATTATGCGAATCTCAAACATAAAACTGCTTTCCGCGTTCTTAATCCGCTCCTCATATGCCTCCGCTCCCAGTGCCTTGATAAACTCATCCGGGTCTTTGTAGGGCTGCATGTTGATGACCTTTGCGGTAATTCCCGCCTCCTTTAGAATCGGAATGGCACGTTTTGCCGCCCGGATTCCTGCACCGTCACTGTCAAAGGTCAAATAGACCTCCTTGGTATACCGCCGCAGCAGATTGGCATGTCCCACGGTAAAAGCGGTTCCCAATGCTGCCACCGCATTGTCAAAGCCTGCCTGATGCAATGCTATAACATCCATATATCCTTCACACAGAAGTATCTGATTTTTCTTGGTGGTTCTGGCAAGGTTCAGTCCGTAAAGGTTTCGGCTTTTGTCAAATATCATGGTTTCCGGCGAGTTTAAATATTTCGGCTCCCCATCCCCCATGACTCTTCCTCCGAAGCCTATAACCTTGCCCCGCACATCCATAATGGGAAACATGGCACGGTTCCAAAATTTATCATGTCCTCCCCGCTTCTCATCTATGGAAATAAGTCCGCTGTCCTTTAACAACTCGTCCTCATATCCTTTGGAACGCAGATATCGGTACAAATCATCACTATATTTGTCCGAATATCCCAAACCAAACTTTTTAATCGTCTCTTCGCTGAGTCCTCGATTTCTGAAATATTCATGTGCCCGGGTTCCCCGCTCACTTCTCAAAAGGGTATAAAAATATTTTGCTGCCTCCTTGTTGACTTCCAAAAGTCTCGCCCGTTTATCGCTGGCTTTTCTTTGTTCTGCCGTCATCTCCTGCTTCGGCAATTCTATACCGATTCGGTTTGCCAGCACCTCCAACGCCTCCGGGAAGGTATAATTCTCATATTCCATCAAAAAGGTAATGACATTTCCTCCCGCTCCGCACCCGAAGCAATAATACATCTGCTTGTTGGGGGACACGGAAAAAGAAGGTGTCTTTTCATTATGAAAGGGACAGAGTCCAAAATAGGTACTGCCCTTTTTGGTCAGCCGTACATAGCCGGATATTACATCTACAATATCATTGCCGGAACGAATCTCTTCTACCAATTCATCTGAATAATAAGGCATTCTGTCTCCTTTCTATCCGATTTCCCAAGCCTTCGGTAAAAAGAATTCCCGATACTTGGAGATTGCATACTGGTCTGTCATTCCTGAAATATAATCGCAGACCACCCGCTCTGCTTTTTCTCCTTCCTCACACATCTTTTGATATTGTGTCGGAAGGATTTCAATGTGATCCAGATAATATAAGTAAAGCTCCCGCAAAAGCCGCTCCGCCTTTTCTTCTTCGCCTTTTGCTCTGGGATTCATATACACTTTCTCAAACATAAACCGACGCAATTCCTGCATTGCCTCCAATATCTCCGGTGACATCAGAATATCATCCTGTCCGATACTGTTGGTAATAATATTATGTATCAGAGTATCCAGCCGCTCTCTGGTGGTCATTCCCAAAGTTTTCCGAAGTTCCAGAGGTATCTCCTCCTCCGTCAGCAGCATGGCACGAATGGCATCGTCGATATCATGGTTGATATACGCAATCTTATCCGAAAGACGTACAATTTTTCCTTCCAACGTATGGGGCATCAGACTGGTCTGATGATTCAGAATACCGTCTTTTACCTCCCATGTCAGGTTCAGTCCCTCGCCATCTTTCTCTAATTTTTCTACAATTCTGACACTCTGCTCATTATGGCGGTAGCCCTCCTCACAGAGTTCATTTAAAACACGCTCTCCTGCATGACCGAAAGGCGTATGCCCCAAATCATGTCCCAAAGCAATAGCCTCCACCAAATCCTCATTTAACCGCAATGCCTTTGCAATGGTTCTGGCATTCTGGGATACCTCTAAGGTGTGAGTTAACCGGGTGCGGTAGTGGTCGCCTTTAGGAGACAAAAAAACCTGTGTTTTGTGTTTTAAACGACGAAATGCCTTACAATGCAAAATTCTGTCCCGGTCCCTCTGGAACACCGGACGGATATCACATTGCGGCTCTTCTCTGTCTCTGCCTATTGAATTTACACTTTTCGTAGCAAAAGGGCTTAGATATATCTGCTCCATCTGCTCTAAGTTCTCACGGATTGACATATTTTCCTCCACAGTGCAAAGTCTCTATTTTAATAATTCTGTGGCAAATCAGAATTTCCTTTATTTTTTTCGACATTTATTTTTATACCTAGCTGCTCTCCCATATATTTTTTCTAAATATATTTGGAAATTTATAGATAAATAGAGGATACGGCAATGCCGTATCCCAGAAAAAAGATGAGAAATTTCCTACATTTTTGCAACAAATTCCTCAATGGATGTGACTCTGGCTGCCAGTTTCAGCCACTTGGTCAAACATTCGATTTTTCCTTCTGACATAATTCTGGCATTAAGTTCTTCCGGAATCTCACCGTAATCTCCTAAAAGAGTCAGTATGGATTCGGCTTTTCCCTCAATTCTTCCCTGAGTTTCTCGTTCCTTCATCAACTCTTCAAAGGTCATATACCTCGCCTCCATCTCTCTCCAGTTTTTAAGCTCTGTTACTTTTTCATGCAGCCGACGGATGGATTCTTCTTTGATTTCTGACACATAGGCATCTGTAGAATTCTCCATGTACTCCAGAAAATGAATCAATTCCTGTGGAACTTCCCTGGAATTCTTTCCCTTTGTATTCAGGAATATCTTACAGGTCTCATCTCCCAGCGGCAAATCACATTCCCTGCACTGTTCTTCAAAGGTATAACGATACAAGCCTTTTCCAAAGGGATCAAAGGTACAGATAAACACCACATATCCCGGCTTCAAATCATTGAAATCATCTCCGGGTTTTAAAGATGTTACATCCATTTCAGCCTGATGATAACGGCTTCTTTTGGCTAAATTTCCCTGATTTTGATTCTGGGCTTCTAAATTGTAATTGACCTGTACTTCATCACTGGCATAAATATCCAGCCGTACACTTCGAAAATCAGGATTCATCAAAACACAATGTTCTGCATGTACCTTGACCTTGGGTATTTTTCGACCAAGGATAATCTCCAGAACCAGTTGACAGGTTTCCGGATTTTCCAAGGCTGCTGCAAACAAAAAGGCATTGCTTAAATTTAAATCTTGAAATGTTTTACTCATGTGCTTCCTCCCGTAAATACAGGAGAGTAGCTATGTTTTAATTATAATAAATACATATGTTTTTTTCAATCCCAAACTCCCTTTTTAAAACGCTACGCATCCCGGTACGTACTGCATACAATACTCTGCTATTCCCATTCCTACTGCAAAAAAGAATAATAATATCGTAATCAGTACTGCCCATCCGTCATATTTTATAACCACCTCTTCCGATGTTTTCCGGTTGGAAAGAAGCATCTCGGCTCCTAACGAAATCAGAATGACCGGCCAGAATCTCATAATATTCGCATAAGAGATGGAGGGCACAAATATTTTTATGATGAATAGAATTCCGAATACAATCAGCAGCACTCCGCAACTGATACTTCCTACCCGTCTTGTCTTCATCTTCTATTCCTCCTTTTCTTTCTCTTCCAATTCCTTTTTCTTCCCTTTAATCAAGCGGATTCCCACTGCAATCAATAGGATGGCAATGACAATCTGTGGTAATGTATCAAAAACTGCTCCGATTGCATTTGCAATTCTTCCGGGAAGAATTGCCCAAATATATTGATGCATCCAATCCACTAACTGGCTCCACAGAATACAAATACCCGCAACAATCAAAATTGCTGCTATGATTTTATTCTGGCTTCCGTTCATCCTACTGCGGAACGATTCCTCTCCCAGATGAAATACATAATCATCTTCTAAAGCATAGAACTCTTCATCGGTCATTCCATTCATATTGTGCACTTCAAAAAAGCTGTAACACCAGATTACCGGCAATACAATGGTCAACGGACCGATATTCAGACATGTGGCTACTGCAATCACTCCCCAGAATAGAGCCATAATGCTGAGTCCTCTCTTCATAAATCCCATATACATTTCCCCTGCTCCCGGTATTAGGGAGAAAATAAATGTCCATCCCTTATTTTTCTTTTTTATCATTTTTCTTCCTCCTTGCTATTCCAATTCAGGAATCCATTTGTCATCTCTTTTAATCCACTTGTGAAACGATTACTGCCATGGTTCAATTTTTCCGTAATAGACATTTCCGTCTCAGCTCTTTTTGGCATCTGCTGCATTACTTGAATTTGGTCAATCTGTGTAGTCATGGTCAGCAAAAAGATGGATGCGGCTACTGCGAATCCGACTTTTAAACTATAAACCAAAAGCTGCATTTTCTTGGATGTCTTCTTTGCTGCCACAACTGCCTGTACATCCACCCGTTTTGTCCGCTCCAATATCTCTTCTTCCAGATATTTGGGCGGCTCCAGGGAAAAATCCTGCTCTATGATTTTGGAAAATTCTTCTGCACAATAGGTACAGCTTCCGATGTGCTGATACAGCTTTTCCTCTTCCGTTTCGGTCATTTTTCCCTGAGAAAACCGTATCCATTGTTCTTCTGTAATATGTATGTTTTCTTCTCCGTTTCTCATGTTCCGCATCCTCCTTCCATCTGTTTTTTAATCAATGCTTTTGCACGATATATCTGGGTTTGAACCGTTTTCAGATTCTGCCCCGATTCCTCGGCAATTTCCTTTGCCGTCTTTTCTTTGTAATAATGCTCTGTGGCAATCCTGTCATAAGGCGGCTTCAAAGCCTTACAGATGGTCAGTACCTGTTCCTTGGCCTCCCGCTGCAGATAAGCCTCCTCGGGACCGGCACGTTCATCCTGCATTTCCTCAAAATAGACTTCCTCCTGTGGTTCCGTCTTTCTCGCCGCCTGCTTCATATAATCCAGACTTTTGTTGGTAGCTATCTTGCATATCCATGCCCTTTCATAGGTTCCATCAAATTCCGGTAACTTTTTATAGACGGATAAAAATGTTTCCTGTGTCAAATCCTGTGCATCAAAGGGATTTTTCACCATGCGATAGCAAATGGAATACACCAGCTTTTCATACCGTCGCAACAGTTCTTTGAATTGTTCTTCCTGATTAATTTTTACCCGCCTCCTCTCTTTTGTTTCTTATCTGCTCATCTATTATAACGAGTGTGTTTCTAAAATGTCTTCAGGTTTTGCAAAAATTTTAAGATTTAAATTTTATTTCGTTATATGATAAGTTGTATTCCCTCACTTAAAAAGGATTAAGAGCTTCCTCTTAATCCTTTCTGGTCTTCTTTGCTACAAATCTCGCCACATGGTAAACAGGTCCTTCCATATGCTTTTTTACATCCTTTAATTTTTCCCGAATCGGTATCTGCTGTGGACAGTGCTGTTCGCATTTTCCGCATTGTATACATTTTGACGCATTGGTTTCATTAATCCTCAGAGTAGTACACATAAAGTACGCCTTCATTCCGCCAAACCAGCTATCGGTATACCGGGTATTGTATGCCGAAAAACATCCCGGAATATCCACACCCTGCGGACATGGCATACAATAGCCGCAGCCGGTACAACCCACTTTGATTTTTTTATTAATCTCTTTTTTGACCTTTTCAAACAGTTCCAGCTCCTCTGTGCCAAAGGCGTCTGCCTCTGCCTCGGAAGCGATTCTGATGTTTTCCTCCACCTGAGCAATATCATTCATACCGGAGAGAATCACATTTACCTCCGGGTGGTTCCACACCCAACGGAGTCCCCATTCCGCTGCACTCCGCTTTGGAGTGGCTTTCTCAAATATCTTTTTGGCATTTTCCGGCAAGCCCTGAACCAATCTGCCACCCCGCAAAGGCTCCATAATGATTACCGGAATTCCTTTTTGATTGGCATACTTTAACCCGGCAAGTCCCGCCTGAGAATGTTCATCCATATAATTAAACTGAATCTGGCAAAAATCCCAGTCATAGGCATCTATGATTTTCAGAAACTGGGTAGTGCCTCCATGGAAAGAAAATCCGATATTCTGAATCTTTCCCTCTGCCTTCTTCTTGGCTATCCACTCTTTCATGCCCAAGGATACCAACCGTTCCCATGTAGCCACATCATTCAGCATATGCATAAGATAGTATTCCACATGGTCTGTCTGTAACCGCTCCAACTGTTCGTTAAAATACCGCTCCATGTCCTCCATTTTCTTTACATAATAATGAGGCAGCTTGGTGGCAATGTTTACCTTGTCCCGATAACCCTTTGCCAGAAATTTTCCCAGACATACCTCGCTTCCCCCATATGTATAAGCTGTATCAAAATAATTGACTCCCGCTTCTAGAGCAGCCTTCATTTCCCGCTCTGCTTTTTCCTGATCAATGACTCCGCCCCGCTTGGTAAAACGCAGACAGCCATACCCTAAAATGGACAGCTTTTGATTGTTTTTCTGATTTGTCCGATATAACATCTTATTCCCCTTCATACTCGTTGTTTTCAATGTATCTTCCTTCATTATAATAGATTCCCTCTTAAATGCAAGAAAGAGATTCCGAAGACTACTGCTCCAGAATCTCTCTCAAGGTTTTTGCCGATTCTTTTAAGGCTTCCTGCTCTTCCCAGCTTAGGGAAACCGGCACCTTTTTTTCAATACCGTCCTTTCCGATAATTGCCGGCATACTAAGTGCCACATTTTCGATTCCATATTCTCCTTCCATCAAACCGGAAACCGGCAAAATAGATTTTTCATCCCGCACAATGGCTTCACAGATACGACGGATTGCCATGGCAATGCCATAGTTGGTCGCCTGCTTCTTCTCTATGATTTCATAGGCACTGTTTTTCACAGTTTCCGCTATGCGGTCCATAGCCCCGTCATGGTCACAATATCCCCGCATTTCACAAAATCTGTGAATTGGAATTCCCGACACATTGGCACTGCTCCATGCGGCAATCTCGCTGTCTCCGTGTTCGCCCATAATAAAGGCATGAATACTTCGGCTGTCCACCGCTAAATGCTCTCCCAGCTCAAATTTCAGCCGTGCCGTATCCAGTACTGTTCCCGAACCGATGACCCGGTTGCTTGGGAATCCGGTAAGCTGTAATGCGGTGTAAGTCAAAATATCCACCGGATTTGCCACAATCAGAAGGATTCCCTTGCAATCGTGTTCTACGATTTTTCCCATAATATCTTCAAAAATCTTCACATTTTTGTGTACCAGATCCAACCGGGTCTCATCGGGCTTCTGATTGGCTCCCGCCGTAATAATGATGATGGAAGCATCTGCAATATCTGCATAATCTCCCGCATAAATTTTCATCGGATGGGCAAAGGGAATCCCATGGCTGATGTCCATGGCTTCCCCCTCTGCACGGTCACGGTCTGCGTCAATCAGAACCATTTCCGAAAAAAGTCCGCTTTGCATCAGACTGAAAGCAGAGGCAGAACCCACCAAGCCACATCCTATCATTGCTGCTTTTCTTAAATTGATTTCACCTGTTTTCTTTTCCATGGTCATAAGATGTCCATTATGGAAAAAAATATACCGATTTCAATTTTAATATCCGATATCTTTTATCAAAAATTCCTGTCCACCCAATATCTTCTTTTCACGGCTTTTGCATTTAGGGCATTTTCCCTCCTGCTTCATCACGTTATAAAGGGTATGACATTTTGCACACAGTGCTTCTCCCGGAATTATCTGCATATGAAGTTTGGCGTCCTTTACCACCGGTCTGTTTTCCGTAACGATGGGAAAATATTTTTCAAAAAAGACAGGGAGATATCCGGTAAGTTCTCCGATTTCCAAGGTAATGTATGCCACATGTTCAATGTCATTTTCTTCTGCAATTTCCACAACGGTCTTTACCGCTTCTTCCAATACTCCTATTTCGTGCATGTCTCATCCTTCTTAAATGGTCTTGCAATGCTTCTTCCCACTTTTTTCACCGTATCCTTTGCGATGGCTCCCACCAGATTTTCATAAGGGACACCCCATGCATCGTATTTTCGTGTCAGATGAATCGCATCGAATTTACAGCGTGTGGTACAAAGACCGCATCCGATACAGATATTGGTATCCACCTTAGCAGCTCCACAGCTTAAACATCTGGAAGTCTCTTTTTTTACCTGTTCCTCTGTAAAGGTCTGACGCTCATCTGCAAAGGTTCTCATTTTTTGAACATCTTTGCTCGGAATCTGGCGTTGTGCCGTGTCATAGGAACCGATTTTCAGGTTTTCTTTATCAATATAGTGATAATTGTCTCTGTGTACTCTTCCCAATGTCAGGCTGTGTCCTTCCCACACGAAACGATGGAGAGATTCCGCACCTTCCTTTCCTGCTGCAATGGCATCAATGGCAAAACGAGGTCCTGTATAGGCATCGCCTCCCACAAAAATATCCGGTTCATCCGTCTGATAAGTCCATGCATCCGCTTCTAAAGTGTTATTTCTCCGAAGCTTGGCTTTGGTTCCCTCCAGAAGATTTTTCCATTCAATGGATTGACCGATGGCAGACAGTACATAATCGCACTCTACGGTCATTGTCTCTGTCTCATCATACTGTGGACAGAATCTGCCCTCGGCATCCTTCACAGAAATACACTTTTTGAAAACGATTCCTGTAACTTTGCCGTTTTCTGACAGGATTTCCTTTGGTCCCCAACCGCAGTTCATCTTTATATTTTCTTCCTCTGCTTCCTGTACTTCATCGGAAGAAGCAGGCATTTCCTCTCGTTTTTCTAAACAGTACATGGAAACGCTGTCTCCGCCGTAACGAATGGCACTTCTTGCCACATCCACAGCCACGTTTCCGCCACCTACCACTACAATTTTTCCCTGCAACGGCTCTCTTCTCTTCATGGCTACATCTTTTAAGAAATCAATTCCTGAAATAACGCCTTGTGCCTCTTCGCCGGAAATTCCCAATTTTCTTCCACCTTGGGCTCCGATAGCCACATAGAAGCCCTGATAGCCCTGTTCCCGAAGCTCCTGAATGGTCACATCCTTTCCCACTTCTACGCCGGTTTTAATTTCTACTCCCAATTCCCGGATAATGTCAATCTCTGCATCTACCACATCTTTTTCCAGACGGAAGGACGGCATTCCGAACTGCATCATGCCTCCCGCTTTACTTTCTTTTTCAAAAACCGTCACTTCATGTCCCCAGATTGCCAGATAATAAGCACAGGAGAGCCCCGCCGGACCGGCTCCGATAACGGCTATTTTCTTTCCTTCGCTATTGAGCTTTTTCGGCACGAAACGATGTTCTTCTTTTAAATCCTGCTCTGCAATGAATTTTTTCACCTCATCAATGGCAACCGGTGCATCCACATCTCCTCTGGTGCAGACCTGCTCACAGAATCTGGCACATACCCTTCCGCAGACTGCCGGGAACGGATTCTCTTTTTTAATCAGTTCCAAAGCTTCCCGATATTTTCCTTCGGCAGCTTTTTTCAGATAGCCCTGTACTGCAATATGTGCCGGACAGTTTGTTTTACACGGTGCGGTTCCGGTTTCCGGCACCACATTGTCACGATTGGTAAGGAAATCTGTCTGCCAATGCTCTTTTCCGAAAAACAGATGGTCGTCCGGGATTGCCTTCTTTTCCACTTTTACAGGTCTTTCCTGACAGAGCTTCTGTCCCAGCTTCGCTGCGTTCTGTGGACAGACCTCCACACATCCGCCGCATGCCACACAGTTCTCTTCTGTAACCTCCGCAACATAATTGGAACGTGACAGGCTCGGAGACTGCGTATACCATGAGGTTTTCAAAGCCATACAGGTATCCCAGTTACAGTTACAGATAAACAGGGAAAAATCCGGTCCGTCAATATTGGAAAGCTGATGCACATAGCCACGTTCCTCTGCCCGGCGTAAAATATCCTCTGCCTCCGCTCTGGTAATGCGTCGTGCCTTTCCTACCCGGATACAGCTCTCTGCATATTTTCCCAACTCAATACACCACTCTCCTTCTAAATCTGCGGTTCCCTCGCCCACCATCCGGCGAAGTCTCCGGCATTCGCAAGGTGCCACTGCAATACTATCTCCTGCCTTATCCAGCCAATAGGATACCTCTTCGTATTTTACTTTTTTCGGCTCCTTTTCAATGGCTTTTTCCACCGGAATCGCCCGCATTAAAGCAGACCCCATCGGTACAAGGTTGGAAATCTTTTTCTGCAAATCCAGAATATAATTCAAAAATGCCGGTGCGGTCTCCGGATACTTCTCCGTTCTCCACACCTCCATTACCGTATTTTCCATTGCCCCCGGTGCGAATACCGGAAGCTGTACCATATCCACGCCCTCATCATCCGATGTATACTCCAAAATTCCGATATGTACCATCTCATCCGCAAACTTTGCCGTTTCCTCAATTTCCATTCCCTCTAATTGGGCAAGGTCTTTGATGTAATATGGATGACGCAGCTTCATTTTCAGCAAAAAATCCACCATTTCATCCGACAGCATACGATCAAAAAAGATGTACTCCCAAGACTCTTCCGTAGGATTTAAGTTCAGCATATTGATATGCTTCACCAGTTTCATCAGATTTTTTCTCGGTGTCTTACTGCGAGTCTTCCAATACTCCTCCATACAGGCTTTTTCGCCCTCTGTAAAAATGTGTTTTTCCGCCATTTCTTATCCCTCCGCATTTGTATACCAATTTTTTCATAGTATAGCATCCGCTCTTATTTACCGTCATGTTACGGTGTTGCTTTTTCGTCTCAAAATGATACAATATCCATATAAAGTCTTATTCAGGAGGAATAACATGGTAGAACGAACCAAGAAAGACATTGTAAATGCCTTTAACCGTCTCATTGCCAAGACGGATTTTGACCAGATTACCGCAAAACTGATTGCACAGGAGGCAGGTATCAGCAAAGCTACTTTCTACCGATATTTCAAGGATAAATATGAGGTCATGAATTATAACTACAAGGACCTTTTAGATCGCTATGTGAATCTGGAAAGCTGCAACAACTATCGGGATTTGTTTTACAATCTGTTCTACACCGCCAGAAAGGAATGGCGTTATCTGCGATATGCCTTCAATTCCACCGGTGTCAATTCTTTCCAGAATTATATCTTTGAATATTCTAAGGAAATGGCGGAACGGATTACCAAAGAAAACCGGAACGGCTCCGGCTTCACACCGGAGGAGGAACTGCAATGTGATGTCTTCTGCAACGGAATCAGCTATATGTATAAAAACTGGATTTTCGGGAAATATCCCATTACGGCGGATGAAGCGGCAGATTCCCTCTACGCCATCATGCCGGAGACTTTGAAATACTATTGGTTTACGAACAAAGGAACCGTTGCTGAGAATCCATCTTAGATGTGCATAAATTCTTTGATTAGAAATTTTATTATATCGCTTTTTCGTAAAACGGATTTCAAAATCATCTCACGAAATTCGGAATTTTTACGAATCCGCAACTGGAAAATGTTATCATTCATGTCTTTTCAACGACTGGACAGACCATGTGCGAATGTTCGCCGGACTGAAGACATTTTTCGGGGACTTTTGTGCGGCATTTATATAGACGTCCGAACAAAACGTAACCGCAGCAACAGACTGTTTAAGACTCGTTCTATCATGTTCTCAATAATAGAACGAGTCGAGTTTCTGATGCTGCGGTTTTATTGCGTCTGTAAGGACGTCTATTTAATGCCGCTAAAAAGTTCTCGTTTTTGTCTTCATCCGGTCGAACATCGCCCATGGGCAGTTCAGTCGTAAAAGAGACATGAAACATAATTCCAGTTGCGGATTCTCAAATTCTCGAATTTTGTTCGAAAAGATTTGAAATCCATTTTACGAAAATGTGATGTAGCAAAAATTCTAATTATAGAATTTATGCACATCTAAAAAGTTTTCATACACTGCGAAAACTTCTGTTTTGCTTCATTTACTTTCTGCATCTCTGCTGCCGGGGTAGGGTAATATCCCTTGCCATGCATCAAATTGAATACATCCTGCTGAATCGCATGCTCTTTGTCCAGACAATCTAAGATTGCATTTCTGACATTGGAATGGACACACTCGTTGGCAAATGTATTGTAATGGTCTGTTGCTGTTTTTTCTGCTGTTAACGCATCGGCTAACACTTCTTTTTCTGAATATGGCTGCTGCATTGTATTCCTCCTATCTTAACTGTGCATACAGGGACTGAAAATGCTCCTGATGCTTATTTGAAATCTCCGTAAATGCGGATTTTACTTCCGGGTCCTGTGTATGCTCGGAAAGCATTTTGAATTTTTTTATCAGCAATTCTTCTTCTGAAAGTAATTCATTCAAAGCCGCTAACTCTTTTTCTGATACCTGATCCATGCATAATCTCCTTTCCATTCTGTTGATACCTTTTTAAGGTTTCCATTTTTTCAGAGATTATGCATATATTCCTTGTTTTCTCCGATTTGAATTTTTATCTTTTCTCGATATGTTCTTCCAAGGGGCAATTCTGTGTTTCCATTTAATACCACTTCTTTATCTGTTATCTTTCTAATGTGTTTTTCATTCACAAGAAAACTGCGATGACAACGCAAAAATCCATAAGGCTCCAATCTTTTTTCCAAAAGATACAGTTTGCCCCGAAAAGAAAACATTTCTCCGTTTACCTGATGCATAACTATGGTTTTATCAAAAATCTCAAAATAGAGAATCTCTGCGGAAGATATCAAAAAAGTTCCCTCCGGAGTATCAAATGCCAAGGGAATAGAGCAATATCTTTTTATAAAAAAATCCATACTCTTTTCTACTTTCTCCTGTTTAATAGGACGGAACAAATACCATAACGGAACAGCTTCAAAATCTGTTACCTCAAAACCTTCTCTATTTATCAGAAAAATAAAAAAAATATCTTCCCGGCTTTTCCACATTTTCTCTGCTGCTTTTAAAGTTCCGTATTTACAAATACTTTCACTGAGAAAAACTAACTGATATATTTCTTTTCCCGAAAAGGCCTCCCACAATTCTTCCGCTGTCACAAACCTTTCAATCCGAAAACGGATTCTTTTTTCCTCCAATTTCTTTTGTATAAAACTTCTCAATTTCTGTGCTTCTTTTATTTTTTCATCACATATTGCTATGGAAACGATCACAACCCCTCCCCTCATTTTCCTAAATATACCACATCTCACTATCCATACCAATAATCACTCACGCCAAAACACTGCTGTCTACGCCTTTTTATACAAAACGTTTTTTCAATGTGATACGCTCAGCTTACAAATATTTGTAAATCATCGGATAGCTATCTTATCACTTAATTATGGAGGTATGTTTTATGGGAAAATCACCTAAGATTCAGGAAGTTCAGAAAACACAGGATAACTTCCAAAGCTTTTTAACAGACATTCAAGGAAAACTGAAAGAAAAATGTGACCGCGAAGCACAGGATTTTGACAGCAAAGTAGATTCTTTCTATAAGGAGTACGGTTATGACCAGATAGTCATCGGAGAAGGGGAAAAATGGGATTATCGTCTTTCTTCAGAATTTGGTATCATGACGTTAAAAGACCGGATTCATGAATTAATGAACTCTGTTTTTGGTATCGTAGAAACACCTGATGAAGGAACGAAAACCGTTGATTCCACAGAAAACGGCAATGTTTCCGTGGAAGTTTCCAAAGAAGTAGTAACTGCATTGAAAACTATCCATTTTTATAAGAATCTGGCTGCTACCGCCGCCACAAATTTTCTGGTGGGGATGTTGGATGTATTCGGCACCTCTTTGGAGGTCACCACCACCCACAATTATTCTGCTCAGCAGGTTGCTCCCGGATTGACACTTCACATTGATTTATACTCCGACAGCTATGCGGACCAGCAATTTCTCAAGGAAGAAAAAATCATTGAAAATTATATGCGGTTTAAACTCATCTATTCTTATGAACTGGCAACTACCATTTCTGCCATCCAATCCGTAAATATGCTTATCGGAAAAATTTGCGAACAGGAGATGAAGCTGACAGATTTCGACAACCAGTTCTTCGACCTAAGCTTGGATATGACTGTTTCAGACGAAAAGCTTGCCATTTTACAGAAACGTTCTGATTCCCTGCATCTTCTTTTGGATAAAAGTAAGGCAGAATTAGAGAATTATAAGAAACAGGCTGTCAGTGGTTCCATGGAAAAGAACACTTCCTCCGGTCCTCTTAAATCCGTGGGAGTTCGGATTCCACGGGAACGTCTGGAAATCCAGCGTTCCATTCTTACTCATTATGAATAAGGAGGTGTTCTTATGGCAACTGAAATGATATCTAATGTCTATATTGAAAATGAGACAGGCAACGACATTATTGGCATTACTGTTGAGCACATCTATGGGGACCGGGAGCCGGAAACCATCGGCGGCTCTCTCTTTAACGGCAATATTCTCTTGGATAGTAAGGAGGTTATCATCGGATGTGCCAATTATGAAGTAGGTGCCTTTACGGGACTGGACTGGTGGCGGATTACCTGGACCGACAGTAACGGTAATATTTATTCCAGTGATCAGGAACTTCTCTCCAAAATCGGTGCCTACTGCGGACAATATTTTATGGACATCATTTCTCTGACTTCTTCCAGCATTGCTCTGTGGGCAACTGTTACCGATCAGAAAAAATGGATTGCCAATATGGTAAACCTCATTACAGTGTTCTTTAACTTCGCCACGAGAAGTCTGACCGGAGGGCTTTCCAAAGGACAGCATTTTAAAGAATTTATGTTGCGAAAGAGCGATAATTCTATTCGATTTATCCTTAAAAGCAACAACGAAATCGATATCGTTGCATCTTCCGGGGAAAGCACGGTAAAATATTACCAAAAACAGATAAAACAACCTGTGATGTTGCCATAGTGTTTCTTAAATTAAAAATTCTGTTACATATAAAAAAGTGTGCTGAGCACACTCTCAGCTCCCCTGCCCCTCATTCTTGAGGGGTGGGGTTTTTCTTTGCCTTTATTTATTGTAAAATTCTCTTATGAGCATCTTACAAGACATCTTTAATG